>Ga0160428_1000059_pt1 | contig 137293 bp, 103 predicted proteins | sample SolpanmetagenomM_FD_108198 | JGI IMG/M metagenome (GOLD analysis project Ga0160428, IMG submission 108198) | Solar panel surface microbial communities from Lawrence Berkeley National Laboratory, California, USA - M | ecosystem: Engineered > Built environment > Solar panel > Unclassified ...
TCAACGACGGGGGGGCGCTGGCGGTGGACCGGGAGGACCGGCTGTGGGTGGTGAACGGGGCGACGGTGGTGCGCTACTCGGTGAGCAGTCAGGGTCGGCTGAGCGACGTGGAGCAGCGGCTGGGGGGTCTGGTGGCGCCGGTGGCGGTGGCGGTGAGCCCGGTGGACGGCACGGTGGCGGTGCTGGAGGGGGGCACTCGTCAGCAGCTGCGGGGCTACGGGGCCAGTATGGATGCCCCCCAGTGGGTACGGGGCGTGGCGGGTGGCTACCTGAGTGACCCGGTAGTGAGCGACGAGAAGTTTTACGTTAGTGACGGGCTGGGGGTGAGTGATGGGGTGTTTGTGGCCTACGGGTCGGACGGCAGTGTGTGGGTGGGCGACGGGGGCAACTACCGGGTGCAGCACTTTGGGTCGGGTGGGTCTAATGGACCGGGGGGTCTGGTGGACCGGATCCAGTACCAGCCCCACAGCTACAGCAGCCAGGTGGTGGCCGGCAGCGGGGGCCGCCGGGTGCTGGGGGAGTACCTGGAGTATAGTGTGGACTACGGCAAAGGGTTGGTTGATGGCTGGCAGCTGGTGCGCAACTGGCGGGGCAGCATTCCGGCGGCTTATTTCAACGAGCGGTCGCTGAATTACCTCTTCATCACCGATGTCTTCAAAGCCGTAACGACCCTCGGCAACGGCCGTACCTATGCACTGCTCAAGCAGATTTCTACCAGCCGATGGACGGTAGTCGAACTGCCGCCCACGGGACCGGTTCGTTTTACGGGCCTGTTCTTCCCCGACGCATCGTACTACATCGCCCCAGACGGCTCGCTCAACCAGACCATTAGTTTCCCGGCCGGGGTTGGCGGTTCGGTGCGCTGGCAAAAACGGCCCCTGACCGGGTTCGACAGTCAGCACAATCCCATCTGGGGCGAGGCCGTTACAGCGGCCCGTATTCCGATTATCTCGCCACTCGACCCGATTGATTTTACGGGCTTTGGCAGTATACGACCCGGCCTATCGACCACCAACGGCACCATCGTTTCCTTTAACAAAGACAAGCAGAGCAAAGACGGCACCTACGGATATGGCTATCACCTGGGTGGCATTCGTCCCGGTGCGAGTCAATGGGCTTGGCGTACCGCCTATGCAACCTCGAAGGACTATACCGGCGATTACCCCACCGATGGGGCCTACGATATTGGCAACAACGTCGAATACGGCGGGGGTGATGTCACGGTTAGCGGCCGACATATCTTCTGGAATTACCACGGTGAATTCTGGAAAAACAGCCAGACCAACAAGTGGCACCATGTTTACGAAGATGGCCTGTTAGTGGGCAACTTCGGCAAAACGGGTCCCGAAGCCTTACTGGAATCGCCCGACCGGTCACCGGTACCCGGCATGGCGGGCAACGTTTTTTATGGCACGGCAACCGCTGGTCCGGACGGGGCGATTTACATCTACCATGCCGAAGAAGCGGGTCATGGCGGTATTCACCGCTGGCGCGTCGACGGACTGGAAACTATTCGCGAACAATTTATTCCCGTTACGATTCCGGAATCCAGTCAGCATGGTCTGTTGGCTACGTACATGACCGGTTCCGACCTGAACAACGCCAATAGCTACCAGACCCGGATCGATCCGACGCCCGTGCTCCCGTCGACCGATAGTCATGCCCGGCCGCAGCAGGGGGCGTCATCGGTACGCTGGCAGGGGTTTGTGACGCCCGCCGGTTCAGGCCCGTATACCCTTTACGTGACGGTTAATAAAGGTGTTCGTTTGTGGATCGACAACAAGTTGCTTATCGATCAGCCGGGCGCTACCCAGTCGGCTACGTATCAGCAGCTGGTTACGCTTGATGCCGGGATCAACTACCCGATCCGGCTGGAAAGCTTCGGGGGTACCCAGCTTACCCTGGACTGGTCGGCTCCGGGTCTGCCCCGACAACCGATCAGTCGTGATTATCTGTTACCCGCAGTCGAGCTGGCTGCGATTCCCGGACTCGATTTGTTGGACGGGCTCTCCCCGAACACATCCCTGATCAACGGGCTATACGGCTGGCAACGAAGTCCGGCGCAGGAAGACCTGACTGATATCAATAACCAGTACTGGTCGTTACGAACGAGCATCAAGACGTACGACCGTTCGCAGTCGCCCGATCTCACCATTCGATTCAGGCAGGCCAAAGCCGTTTCTACCGTAACCCGTAGCCTGGGCGATTCAACGCAGGCCACCGACGGCTGGCGTCTGACGGGAGTTCTCAATCAGGAAGACTCATTCTTTAACATCGATGAAGGCCGGAACCGAAACGGCGGGGTCTATTTCGATGTACTTGACGACGCCGGTCGGTTACTGGTGCGCTTTAATAATCAGGTTACGCTGGGTGCTTCACCGACAGGCAGACTATTTATCAATGGCAAACAGATTGCGCAGGGCGATTACAACTACACACTGACGCCGGTAGTGCATCGCAACCAACCTATCGATATCAGCGTGATCAACGGGCAGGTGACCGTGAAATACGGCCCCTATCCGCCGGTAACGGCTCCATTATCCGATGCGGCCGGCAACTGGCAAAAACCCCGGCAGATTCGGCTCTACTTCTGGGGCGATGGCTACAACGTCAATCGGATACTGAACCTCCAGAATCTGCGCTTCCTTACTGATCTGAGTACCGCCCAAGTCATCCTGTCAGCCGATGATGACCGGGATCAGCTATCGGCTACCGTGTCATCCGGAACCGCCGGTATTCTGGTCAGTACAGATGGTGGTCCGTTCGTGCCGTATACAGCCCCGATTTGGGTTGGTGACGTCGAGCGCCCGGCCGGTTACTGGCGGTTTCAGCTCACAACGACGCCAGCAATAGCCAGTCAGATCGTCTATAGCCCGGCATTCACCGATCGCTCGACGCATCAACGCCTGACACTTTCACCAAATCCGACACGTGAGTGGCTGACAATCGCGCACCCGACCGTAGTCGGCGATTGTACGATCCTGCTGTACACGGCTGATGGAAAACTTGTGCAACAATGGACACCGGCCACGAGCACCACGACAACAACAGCCGATGTTCGGCACCTGCCTCAGGGTAATTACGTTGTACGATTCGTGCAGAACGAGCAATCATTGGCGGCACGACTGCTCATCAACAAACTATGACGATCAATGAAACAGCCACCACATTGCCCAGACAAACAGACTGACGCTGACAGCCAGTACAATCGTCCAGGGACCGGGAATAAATTGGTAGAATTTAGGTCTATTCACAATGACGTTATGGTAACAAAAAAACAAACCGCACAGTGTGTGTAGCCCTATTAGTTATGGTCGTTGTTGAGTAGGCTGATGACAGAGTCCGTGAACGCCAATTGGCTGGCACCCGGAATCGACTGTCAATTACCAGCTTGTAATACTAGTTTGCTCAACGCGATTTTACAAATACGTACGGGCAAACCCCGTACCCAGATTATAAAACGGTATTCATCATTCCCCCCCCCATCACAACCGCCAGGCGGCTATTCACGATAAGTTTAATTTAATTCACTAATCATACTATACGCTATGAACATTGCACTAGTTACCGGATCAGGCGGACTCATCGGCAGCGAAGCCGTCGCCTTCTTCGCCGATAAATTCGACCTCATCATCGGCGTCGACAACAACATGCGCCAGTACTTCTTCGGACCTGAAGCCTCCACCCAGTGGAATCAGGACCGGCTGGCCAGTAACTTCGCCACCTATGAGCACCACACCGCCGACATCCGCGAGGTAGGCCAGCTCGAACCGATCTTCCACAAATACGGCTCCGACATCAAGCTCGTGCTGCATACGGCCGCCCAGCCCTCGCACGACTGGGCCGCCCGCGAGCCCTTCACCGACTTCGGGGTCAACGCCGTCGGTACGCTCAATATGCTGGAGATGACCCGCCTGCACGCACCTCAGGCCGTGTTCATCTTTACCTCGACCAACAAAGTCTACGGCGACAACCCCAACTTCCTGCCCCTGATCGAAACCGACACGCGCTGGGAAATCGACACCAACCACCCCTACTACAAAAACGGGATCGATGAGTACATGAGCCTGGACCACACCAAGCACTCGGTGTTTGGGGCCAGCAAAGTAGCCGCCGACATCATGGTGCAGGAGTACGGGCGGTATTTCGGCATGAACACGGGCGTTTTCCGGGGTGGCTGTCTGACGGGTCCCAACCATTCGGGGGCGCAGCTGCACGGCTTCCTGAGTTACCTGATGAAATGCGCCATCACCGGCACCCAGTACACGATTTTCGGCTACAAGGGCAAGCAGGTGCGGGACAACATCCACAGTTGGGATCTGGTGAACATGTTCTGGCATTTCTACCAGAACCCGCGTCCGGGCGAGGTTTACAACGCGGGTGGTGGTCGGTATGCCAACTGCTCGATGCTGGAAGGAATTGCGTTGTGTGAGGAGATTTCGGGCAACAAGATGAATTACCAGTACTCGGAGACCAACCGCAGTGGCGACCATATCTGGTACATCTCGGACCTGAGCAAGTTCAAGGCGCATTACCCCGGCTGGGACTGGACCTACGATCTGCGCAGCACGATGACCCAGATTCACGACAGTATGCTGGAGCGGCTGAAATAAGCCTATGCGTTACCAGTCGATTGATTGATACAGTAACTTGCCAGCCGAACGAATCATACATGGTTCGTTCGGCTGGTCTTTTTAGCCGGTCTGTAGGCCGGTAGTCAACGAATGCCCCATTTTGATACCTTTCCGACGCTGTACTGGTTACCCGTCTATGCACTGTGCTGGGGGTTGCTCTGGATGTCAGTAAAGTCGGTAGTCGGCAGTCGAACATACGTACTGGCCGTGATGCTGTTGCTCCTGCTGCTGCGGTTGCCCAGCATTGTTTTCGACAGCGAGATTAATCCTGACGAGAGTCAGATGATAACGCAGGCCCTGACCCTTCGCCATGATCCCGTTTATTTTCGCTCGGTCGACGGCACAACGGGTGGGCCATTGGATAGTTATTTTCTGGTGCTGCCGGGCTTGCTGGGGTTCCCCTTTGATTTCATCACCGCGCACCTGATGGCCTTCGGCCTGGTTGCGGTCTGTCTGTTGCTGCTGTTTCAGACCGCCCGACTATGGTTTGGCGACCCGGCGGCCCGTGTGGCGCTGTTACCGCTCGTATTCACCCTTGGCCTGACGCGCAACGGCGATTTTCTGCATTACAACAGCGAACTGATTGCGCTGGTCCTGCTCAGTGCCGGTTACCTAGCGTATGCGTATCTGCGTCGACAACGACGACCTTCGATCGGCCTGCTGGCGGCTGTCGGGCTGATGCTGGGTATGGTGCCATTTGGGAAATTACAGGCTGTGCCGTTAGCTGCGGTGGTGGGGCTATTCGTCGGCGTGGATGTGTTGGTCCGGTCGACGTTGACAGTAGCTGAAAAAGTTAGTCGACTGGCGGTGCTGGCGGTCACGGCAACCCTGTTCCCGGTTTTGGTGATCGTGCTGACAAAGGCCAACGGGGTGTACGACGACTTTATCACGTTTTATATCGAGGGTAACTTTCGCTACGCCAGCAACACCAGTCAGATTGACAGCCTGTTGAGTCTGCCACGGTTTCTGCACCGGGGGGGCGAGTTTGAGTGGCTGGTATACTTCGCCGGAATCGTCTGGATCGCTGGCCTGCTCTTCGGCAACCGACGGGAGCGGTTACCGTGGCCGATCAGTGGGTTTATCGGCGTGTTGCTCGTCGCGACGTTGTTTGCCATTACCCGGACAGGGTCTGAATATGTCCATTACCTGTACTTTCTGACAGGACCGGTGCTGTTCGGCTTTGCTTACGGCTGGCAGCGGCTGAATGTCGAGGACGCGTCGGGCCGGTGGATTGCGTTGGGGACAACGGCTTTCTTTCTGCTGATTTTCGGGGCTACAACATTGCAGCGCTACCGCATGGGTGAGCCCGTAAACCCGTATCCGTCCGATGGGCAGGGCGGTTGGAAAGTGCAGCCGTCGGCGGTGTCAAAGGTCGTGCAGCGATATGCCAAACCCGGCGAACCGCTGGTGGTCTGGGGCTGGCGGTGCGATTATTACGTACAGACGCAGATGACGCAGGGCGTGGCAGAAAATCATAGTATCCGGAGTGCCTTTGCGCACCCGATGCTGGCCGAGTATCAGCAGCGGTACGTGCGCGATTTCCGCCGGTCGGTGCCACCCGTATTTGTCGATGCTGTTGGTAGCCAGAATATGTGGATGACCGACCGCCGGACGCAGGGCCACGAACTAATCAAACCGCTGGGCCAGTTTGTGGCCGATCACTACACGTTTGTCGGTCTGGCTAACGACGCCCGTATTTACGTCCGTACCGATCGGCTCAGAGCAGTCGATGGACCGGCTACTGGCACAAAAACTGCTAATTAATTCATTGAACCACTTTCACTATGTGGACTAAGAAAGGACTCGTTTACAAACCCGACGGCGAAATGCCGTTCAGCCGTACCCACGCGCAGGTACCATTCGGCTATCCGATGGGCGATAAACTGCGCGTGTATTTCTCGACCCGCGACGAAAACATCTCGTCAGCTACGTCGTTTGTTGAACTCGATCCCAATGACCTGAACCGTGTCACGTACGTGCATGATAAACCCTGCCTGACGAAAGGCGCGGTCGGTATGTTTGACGATAGTGGCGCGATGCCGTCGTGGTTTCTGCCCGTGGGCGACGAAATCTGGCTGTACTACACTGGCTGGAACCGAAGTGAGACGGCAAGTTATCGGTTGGGTATCGGTCTGGCGATTAGTCGCGATGGGGGACTGACGTTTGAACGCAAGTACACCGGCCCGCTACTCGACCGCTCGATTTACGATCAGGTCTGGATTGCGCAGCCCTGCGTGATGCGCGAAGAACAGCCCGATGGCAGCGTCCGGTGGCGGATGTGGTATTTGTCCTGCACGAAGATCGAAGTGATCGACGGACATCCCGAGCCGTTCTACGACGTGAAATACGCCGAATCGACCGACGGTATCAAGTGGGAGCGGACCGGGCAGGTGTGTGTTGGGTACGACGACTTCACCGACGCGATTGGCCGGCCTACGGTTTACAAAGACGGCGATTTGTACAAAATGTATTTTTCGTACCGCAACGCCACCAACTACCGCACCGATGTACAGCGTAGTTACCGCATCGGTTATGCCGAGTCGACGGACGGCATCAACTGGACGCGTAACGACGAACTGGCCGGTATCGAACGGTCGGCAGACGGCTGGGACTCACTGATGATGGACTATTGCCACATCTTCCCGCATCAGCAGGATTGGGTTATGCTTTACAACGGCAATGGCTTCGGCGCGTCAGGGTTTGGATACGCAACACAGCCGCGAAAAAACTAAGACCTTAGCCAGCGGGTTTGTGTTTTAACCAGATCGCCTACATTTGCACCGGTAGCATTTACTGGGTAAAGTCAGGGTTATTACTGACATACAGCAGGTAGCGTTGCCAACAGATCATAAACAGTGACCCCGCGTAGCGAACATAACAGCAACAAAAATGAAAGAAGTAGCCAAGTACATTATCAAAGTCGACGCCGAACTGAAAGACGGCGTTATCGTGCCGGAGATTCCGTATGAGGAAGTGATGCGACTGGTCAACGAACCAAATATCGTCATCGTGAAAACCGGTATTCCAGCCGAGAAACTAACGAAAGTAATTGACGGAACGCGTGCTTGGGCTGCCAAAACGCCCCTGGCCGAAGGACCTGACACGTTCGATAACAACCAGCACAAGCAGCGCCTGCACATCGCCAAGATTCAGCAGGCCCCCCAGCTTTTCCACGATCACACGTTCGACGCTATCCTGGACCATGAGCCGGATTTCAAACAGACGCTGCTGGAGGTATTCAACCCGATGCGTGGCTTCTGGAACAACCTGACTGGCAATAACGAGGAGTTTGGTATTCACAAGGGATCGCCTTATTTCCACCCGCAGGTGACGCATTATCCGCTGGGCGGCAGCTTCTTCGGGCGGCACTGGCACCCGCTCAACCCGCAGAAAGTGGGTATGATTCTGGCCCTGAACCAATACGGTCGCGAGTATAATTCCGGCGGTACAGGCTACGTTATCAAGGACCATATCGTGGAAACGGAAGGGTATCAGGACATGGGCGATATGATCCTGTTCCGCTACGACCTGCCCCATTGGGTGAGCCCGTCGAGCTTTGCCGATCGGTTCAGCTGGGAAGATCCGGCCGGTCGCTGGGTGTCGATTCTGCCGTTCTACAACCCGTGGGGAACGCCCGCCGAGAAAGATGAGCCGCAAGGCTGGAAAACCCAGATTCAAAATGCCAAATCGGCCGAAGCTGCGGTATAAAGAATAGATAACGTCGTTGGCGGTCTGTCGTTAGTCGTTCGAACTGGCGCAGACCGCCAACCGCGTTTTGCAACAAGTCGACAATGCCTAAAGTCAGCGTTCTGATTATCACGTATAATCAGCATAAATTTATCCGCAAAGCCATCGATAGTGCGCTGGCGCAGCAGACCACGTTTCCCATCGAAATCCTGGTGGGTGATGATTTTTCCAGTGATGGTACCCGCGAGATTATCCAGGAATACGAACGGCAGCATCCGGGGCTGGTGATTGGGGTGCTGCACCCGCGTAACATGGGTAAAAATGGGGGTATCAACTTTCTGGAGACGCTTAAACTGGCGAAAGGCGAGTACTACGCGCTGATGGATGGCGACGATTACTGGACCAACCCGAACAAGCTTCAGTTACAGGCCGATTTTCTGGACGCTCACCCCGATTATTCGACCGTTTTCCACAACGCGCTGATTACCTACGAAGACGGTGCGCCGTCGCACGTGCTGAACGAAGACGGTATCAAGGAATCGTACACGGTCGATGATCTGATCGGAGAAAATGAAATCTGGTTCATGGCCACGTCGAGTACCATGTACCGCAACAACATCAGGGAGTACCCGACCTGGTTTCGCGAGTCATCGAGTGGCGATATCCCCCGGCTGATTCTGAAAGCCAAACTGGGTAAGATAGGGTACATACCGGGCGTGATGTCGGTATACCGGAAAAACCGCGCTGGTGCCAGTTACCACGACAACGAGCGCGATGAAACGTTTCTGCGCAACCGGATTCAGATGTATAGCGATATCAACCGCGAGCTGGAGTTCAAATACGATCGTACGTTACGCCGGAACATGGCCCGGTATTACCGGATGATGCTCGACGCTAAACAGTACGAAGCGAGTTATTTCCGGCGGGCGCGGCTGGCCCTGAAGTACCTGTACATGGCGCAACCCGGCTGGGACAAAACCAAAGATGTGATCTGGTCTTACCTGCTACCAAAGCCGCTTGCCCGGCTTTACAGTACGATACGGTTGCTGCCGCACCGGTAAGAAGTTGAATTAAATGCGTAGTATAGTCGTCTGTCTGAACACATTATGCCAGCAAATAGTATGTTGAAACTTAGCGTCGTTATCCCGGCTTACAACGAAGAAGAGTCGATCACGCCCACCCTGCGGTCGTTGTACCAGACGCTGAGTAAATACGGCATTCCGCACGAGATCTGCGTAACCAACGACAACTCGAAAGACGGAACGCTGCGGGTGCTGACCGAACTGGCGGCCACTGAAATTCCGACGCTGGTACCGTTTACCAATCCCGGACCCAATGGATTCGGCTATGCTGTTCGCTACGGGCTGGAGCGCTTTACCGGCGATTGCGTAGCGGTGTTCATGGCCGATATGTCCGACGACCCGGAAGATCTGGTCAGGTATTATGAGAAGATGATGGAAACCGGTGCTGATGCCGTTTTCGGCTCGCGCTGGGAAAAAGGCGGCAAAGTCGTCGACTACCCGCCCCTCAAAAAATTCATCAACCGCGTTGCCAATTTCATCGTCCGGATGGTAATGGGTATTCGCTATAACGACACGACCAATGCCTTCAAGCTGTACAAACGGGAGACCATCGAAGGCATAAAGCCGTTTCTGTCGCCCCACTTCAACCTGACGGTCGAACTACCCCTGAAAGCGATCGTTCGGGGCTACACCTATGAAGTAGTGCCCAACAGCTGGACCAACCGGAAATACGGTGAGTCGAAGCTGAAGATCAAGGAAATGGGTAGCCGGTATTTCTTTATTCTGATGTACTGCCTGATCGAAAAGTATTTCTCGCAGGGTGACTTCCGCAAGAAAACAGCCACCACGCCTACGTCGACCGTCAGCCGGTAAGGCCGTCGCCAATAGCATCCCTGCTGTTGACTCTCGGCGGCAAGGCTATCGATGACTGAAGAAGCCGGTCAGGCCGGGAATCTGATAGAGTAGCAGCGTTTGCAATACGGCCCAAAACGCAGCACTGAGCAGCATGTGTGTCAGCAGCCGTAACCGACCCACGCGAAACGATACGGCAATGGCCGTGCCGCCGATGGGCGTCAGAATCAGCGGGGTCAGGAAAGCGATACCCGCCATGCCGAAGCGTTTCCAGATGCGAACCGCCCGGCGCGTACGGGTCGTAAACCGACGGGGTTTCCGCGACCGGTACCGATCGATCAGCTTCTGAATACCCGCCCCCGCATAGGTAACGGTCAGTACGCTCAGCATCATGCCCAGCGTAGTACCCAGTGCGGTCTGTAGCCACGGAACGCCAAGCGCGGCCCCGGTGAGCGGCCCACCAATAAACTTGATGGTGCTGGCAATGATGATCGAAATGAGTTTAGCTGGCTCCATGTACGGGGTACTTGTCACGGAACAACCGCCCGGCCCGGTGGGTTGTTCTGATTACCTATGCCCTTGATCCCGTCTGCCTATCCCGGTGCGCCTGCTTACCAGTACAACGGCCATCTGCAAACCATTTTCCCCAGCCTGACCCGACGGGTTGCGGGGGTCAGTTATGAGCGTGAACGCCTGACCCTGGCGGATGATGATTTTGTCGACCTCGACTGGCTGCAATCAGGACACGATAAGCTTATCATTCTGACGCATGGGCTGGAAGGCGATAGTCACCGGCAATATATGCTGGGAACGGCGAAATTGTTTGCTGAGGCCGGTTACGACGTGCTGGCCTGGAATTGCCGGTCGTGCAGTGGCCCCATGAACCGGGCATTCCGGCTTTATAATCACGGCGAAATCGGTGATATCGGTGAAGTGATCGACCACGCGCTCCAGACCCGCCCGTATCGGGACATTGTGCTGATGGGTTACAGCATGGGCGGCAACATCATTCTCAAATACCTGGGCGTTCGGGGCAGCAGCCTGCACCCGGCTATCAAACGGGGAATCGCGGTGTCGTCGCCGACGGATCTGGGGGCTAGTGCAAAATTACTTGATCGACCCGGTAACCGGTTTTACCGCAATCGATTTATGAAAAAGCTGGTGCGAAAAGTAGCGCAGAAAGCGGCTTCGTTTCCTGATCGGCTGGATATGAACAACCTGCGCCGGGTGCGGTACTGGCGCGATTTCGACGATTTCTTCTCGGCTCCCATCAACGGTTACCGCGATGCGGCTGATTTCTACGAGCAGGCGTCGGCGGTAAACTTTATGCCTTCGATTACAATTCCGGTGCTGTTGCTCAACGCGCAAAACGACCCGTTGCTGTCGCCGGAATGTTCACCCGGTTGGCTGGCCGAATCGCACCCGCATATCTTTCTGGAAACCCCGGCTACGGGTGGGCATGTTGGCTTTGCCGTACCGCGCGATCTGCATACTTATGCCGAACGGCGGGCACTGGCGTTTGCACAGGAACCTCACTAATACCCCAAAACTACAGCTATGACTATCGTTTATCCTGACGCGTACACAATCAACCCCGGTGATCTCGACTGGCAATCCCTCAACGCACTCGGCGACGTACGGCTGTACGATCGAACCAACCCCGATGAGTTGCTGGATCGCATTAGGGATGCCGATGCGGTGCTGGTCAATAAGGTCAAACTAAACCGGCAGACGCTGGCTCAATTGCCAAACCTGCGCTACATCGGCGTAACGGCTACGGGGTATGACATTATCGATATGGACGCGGCCCGCGAACAGAATATCGTCGTGACTAACGTAAAAGGATATAGTTCTGACTCGGTGGCGCAGCTGACGTTTGCGCTGCTGCTGGAATTGGTACTGCACGTCGGGCGGCACAACGCCAGTGTACAGGCGGGCGACTGGGTGCGATCCGCTGATTTTAGCTATACCAAATCACCACTAATCGAACTGGCTGGTAAAACGCTGGGGCTGGTTGGGTACGGCGATATTGGGGGCCGGGTGGCTGCGATTGGCCGGGCGTTTGGGATGCGGGTGCTGGTCAATCGCCGGAACACGGACGAACCCGAAGATGGCATCACCTTGGTTGACCGTAAGACACTGTTTGCTGAAAGCGATGTTGTGTCGCTGCACCTGCCTGCTACTCCCGAAACGACAGGCTTCGTCAACGCCGACCTGATAAGCCACATGAAACCGTCGGCTTTTCTGATAAATACCAGCCGGGGCACCTTGCTGAACGAAAACGACGTGGCGCAGGCCCTAAACGAAAACAAACTAGCCGGGGCCGGCCTCGACGTTCTATCGGTTGAGCCGCCCAAAGCCGACAACCCACTGCTGACGGCAAAAAACTGTTTGTTAACACCGCATATAGCCTGGGCAAGCTACGAAGCCCGCGTCCGGCTGATGCAGGCTGTTGTTGAAAACCTGCGTGCGTTTCAGGCGGGCAAGCCGGTCAACGTCGTCAGCTAGGTGCTGGCGATGCGAATCAGATCCTGAATCTGGTTGATAACGGTCGCGTTGTCTGACAGCTCAATATCCTGTCCAACTACCTGATAGCCCGTTAGCAGCAGATGCGCATCCGGAAAGGCACTGACCATCCGGTCGACGTATGGCTGCACTTCGTGATTGGAGGGTACTGACGTGAAAGCCGAGAAAATGTAATCGGGGCGGTGAACATTGTAGGCAAATTCCAACTCACTGAATGGCAGGCTCTGGCCCAGGTAAATGACCTTGTTGTAACGCGCCCGTATGATGTAGCTCGCGAAGAGCAGGCTTATTTCGTGTAGTTCGCCCTCCGGCAAAAACAGCATATACGTTTTGCTGGTCGGCCGATGTTTACTCACCTGCCCATCGATGGCAACGATGATTTTCTGACGAATCAGATTGCTGATGAAGTGCTCCTGTGCTGGCCCTACCGACCCCGTCACCCAAAGCGTACCTAGTCGGCTCAGGAAGGGATAAACAATGTTGATGATCGTGTTCTCGAAACCAAACTGGAGAATGTTCGTGCTGATGATTTTCTCGAATCGATCTTCGTCGAGGTCGATCATCGAGATTGTCAGTGCGTGAATCTGGTCGGGATAGCTTTGCTGCCGGTCGGAAATTTTGATAACCTCCCGATTCATCTCATCGAGCGATAGTTTCGATATCTCCGAAATCTTCTGACCGTGATCTTTCAGGAGCGCGATGTTGAGGACCAGCTTCAAGTCGCGGTCGTCATACGTGCGGATGTTCGTATCCGTCCGTTTTGGCGCAATGATGTTGTAGCGTTGTTCCCAGATGCGCAGCGTGTGTGCTTTGATACCGGAAAGCTGTTCGAGGTCTTTGATGGAATAATTACTCATACGACAACGTACTTAAAACGTAGTTTATAGGCGCGATACTCGATGAGCGACAAGAGGACCAACCGAAAGAAATGCAGCTCAGGTATTCACCAATTGACTGGCAATTTATAAAGTAAAACGTACAAAAAGTGATGTTTGTTTAACGAGTATTAAGCAAAGCTTAAACAAACTGTACTTTTTATGTAGTATAAGGTGTATGCGACTCTGCATATCGTTAGGATACGGGGCGATGGGCGCAAAGGGGCATAAAAAAAGCCCCCAACTTCAAGTTGGGGGCTTTGTACACTGGGTGAAAGACGGGGCTCGAACCCGCGACCTTCGGAACCACAATCCGACGCTCTAACCGACTGAGCTACAATCACCGTTTTGGGACTGCAAAGATAAGGACAAGTCCGGCAGATTTGGAAGTGATACGGGAAGAATATTTTCGGCTTCTACCGACCATACGCTTCCCATTTCGCAGCAACAGACCTAGCTTGCCGCCTGCTTGCCTTCCTGATAACGGGTATTGGCCGCGTTCCAGTCGACCACATTGAAGTAAGCCGCGATGTAATCCGGCCGCTTATTCTGGTACTTCAGGTAGTAGGCATGTTCCCAGACGTCGAGACCAATGATTGGGAAGCCTTTTACTTCAGCTACGTCCATCAGCGGATTGTCCTGATTTGGAGTCGACGTAACAGCCAGCTCACCTTCTTTGGTAACGATCAGCCATGCCCAGCCCGAACCGAAACGGGTTGTCGCTGCTTTGGTGAATTCTTCTTTGAACGCGTCGAACGAACCAAACTTCTTGTTGATTGCCTCGGCTAGTTCGCCTGTTGGCTGACCACCGCCATTGCCTGACAGCGTATTCCAGAACAGGGTATGGTTATAATGCCCACCGCCATTGTTACGAACCGCAACCGGTGCCTGACTAACCGACGTCAGCAAATCTTCGATCGATTTGCTATCCATGTCCGTACCGGCAATGGCGTTGTTGAGGTTGGTTACGTAGGCGTTATGGTGCTTATCATGGTGAATCTCCATGGTTTGCTTGTCAATGTTGGGTTCCAGCGAATCGCTGGGGTAGGGCAGTGGATCTAGTACGAATGCCATTGGGTGAATGTGTTATATGGGTAATCGTTCGGATGAATTAACACGCCCGTTTTGGATTATGTTCTTAACCCCCGGAAAAACTTCATCAGCAGCGCCTGACTTTCGTCGGCCAGAACGCCTGTATCAAGGCGGGTTTTGGGGTGTAAAAGGGGCGTACTGATTCGACTGTAACCGCGCTTATCATCCGATGCGCCAATGACTAATCGCCCCAATTGAGCCCAGTACAACGCACCCGCGCACATTACGCAGGGTTCGAGGGTAACGTAGAGTGTGCAGTCGGTCAGGTACTTACCGCCGAGGTAGTGTGCTGCGGCCGTAAGCGCGAGTATTTCAGCGTGGGCAGTTACATCGCTGAGTTGCTCGGTTTGGTTGCGGCCTTTGCCAATGATCCGATTTCGGCTCACGACGACCGCTCCAACGGGAATTTCACCGTCGTCAGCAGCTTCTTCGGCCAGCCCCAGCGCAATTTCCATGAAGTATTCGTCGGGGAGCATAAGCAGAAAAAGGATCAGCTACTGTTTTAAAATTCGCCGAACTACCTGTCGGTCGCCGACCTGAATATGAAGCAGGTACGTACCAGCGGGTTGCCGACTAACGTCCAGTGTCGTTTGTTTCGTTCGCGTCGTCTGGTTTAGTACCGGTCGACCGCCAGCGTCGTGCAAAATAAGGATGGCCGGGTCGCGCGTCAGGGCTGCGTCGATATCGATGGTTAGCGTTGTCGTTGTCGGAACAGGGTAAACGCTGACAAGCGGACCGAGGGCCGGGTCTTCAACGCCCAGTACTTTTTGAACCGTTACAACGGCCGATCCTGATGTCGCCGTTCCCACACCGCAGTTGTTGCTGACACTCGTCAGCTGGTACGTCGTGGTACGCGATGGTCGCACTTCCAGCGCATACGGGCTGATGGTAGCCGTAACGGTGTACGAACGCAGACTGTCGGCGTAAGCCACTGTCCAGGGCGCTTCTCCGCCGAATGTCAGCGTTAGGGTGGCGGGAGATCCTTCAAAGATCGACTGCGTACCGGTGAGTGTGGCCGTGGCCCTCGACCGGACGGTCAGAATCGACGGACTGTTGCTGCCAATGATACCGACGCTGGGGTTCGACCCTCTCACCCGAACGTAGTATTGCCCGGCTGCCAGTGTGAGCGGTAGTGCCGCCGTTACGACAGTACCCGTTGTACCGTTGGGCGACACGGCCACTTTCCGGCTGGTATCGGCTACACTGACTAATTCACCTGTAAACACGTTGCCCGCGTTGAACTGACCGGTCGTCGTAAAGGGAACGGCAAACGAGGTGCCTGCGCAGGCTGTCGTTGTTTGCAGCGCGCTGGTCGTAATGGTTGGTACACGCACGGTGACGGTAGCCGTTGCCGGGTTGCCGGGCAGGCCCACACCACAGCTGTTGGCAACCGAAACGATCTGGTACGTGGTGTTACCACGTGGCAATACATAAATCGTCGTGTCATTGGTCCGGCTGACACCGCTGTATCCGTCGGTTAGCGTGTAACTAAACGGTGGAGCCCCGGTGAAGCTGAGTTTGACGGGGGCCAGCGATCCCAGGTTTACGTCGCTCGATCCATTCAGGGCCAGTGTAGGCGCTACGTTGACAATAACGCGGATCGTGGAACGGGCGCTGTAACAGCCGTTGGCACCAATCTGGTACACGTAGAAAGCGTCGCCCCCCGGCGTTACGTTGCTGTTGAGGGTCGAGGGGGTGGGGGCTTCGTTGAACGTGCGGTTATACGGATCGATCCAGCGCAGACTGGCACCCGCAGCGGCTGTTGCCTGTAAGGGCGTAGCCGACGTGCTGATGCAATAACTAATCAACGGCGTCGCTACCGTCGGGGCGGGGGCTGTATTAACGGCGACCTGAAGCGTGGCTTTGTCGCTCGAACAGCCATTAACCGTTTGGGTGACCAGATACGTATACGTACCCGTTTGCGAAAGTGGGGGCGTGGGGGCCGACTGAAATGCGTTACCGTCGGTATTGTACCAGCGCAGGTTCTCGCCAGATGCTGTCACGGGGCCTACGTTCTGCGCGGGTTGATCCTGCGTTGGCTGACAGTAGGATAAGTTCGTAACGCCGGGTTGGCCGGGCAATGGCTTGATCGTAACGACTAACGCGGCTTTTTGCTGGCTCTCGCACCCGTCGACGGTCTGCGTCGCCTGGTACGTTTGCTGCCCAACCGCGCCCGTTGGTGGCGTGGGTGCTCCCGATAACGCGGTTCCGGCAGCATCGTACCATTTGATGTTGCTGCCTGACGCGCTCAGTTGCTGCGATCCGGTATTGTTGCAGTACTCAACCGGGGTCACGCCCGGTGCACCGGGCGTAGCTTTCACCGTAACGGCGATGGCTGAGCGGGTAGCCGACTCGCAACCATCGAGCGTCTGGCTAACGTAGTACGTAGTTGTTCCGGGCGTCGTTGACGAAAGGGCCGGGGCTGCTGTCGTGCTCGTACCGCCGGTAACGCTGGTGCCGTACCAGATCAGGGTGGCTCCGGCTGATGGGGTGGCCGTCAGACCCGGCGCGGGCGTATTCTGGCAGAAGGGTGTGTTGCCCGACACGTCCGGCCGGGCGGGTGTGGGTTTCACCACGATAGCAACGCCTGCCCGCTCGCTTTCGCAGCCGTTGACCGTTTGAGTGGCGTAGTAGGTGGTCGTGCCAGCGCTGCCTGTAGCGGGAACAGTAGCGGTCGAATTACCACTGCCACCCGTCTGGTTACTGCCGTACCAGCGGAGTGCCGTGCCGGTTGCCGACAGGGGCTGAGCCGTTACGCCCGAGCAGTACGGACCTGCCGACGCGATAGTTGGCTGACCCGGTACCGCGTTGACGGCAACCGTTATCGTCGCCTGTGCGCTCTCGCAGCCGTTGACTGTCTGGCTTACGTAATAAGGCGTTGTACCGGTGGCGGTTACCGAAGGCGTAGGGGCTGTCGTTGAGGGCGTTCCGGTCTGGCTGGTGCCGTACCAGTTCAGGGTTCCGCCCGACGCGCCGGTAGCGGTCAGTGCGCTGGCGGTGCGATTCTGGCAGAAGGACAGATTGGTAACGCCCGGTGCCGCCGGGTTCGATTTGACCGTTACGCTGATCGACGCGCGGGTACTCTCGCAGCCATCAACTGACTGACTGACGTAATACGTTTGCGTACCGGGTGTCGATGTGTTGGGAACCGTCGCGCTGGTTGAGGAGGTACCACCCGTAGCGCTGGTGCCGTACCAGTTCAGCGTGGCGTCCGTCGAAGCAGTAGCCGCCAGGGCTGAAGCCGTTTGGCCGGGACAGTACGAGGGTGCCGCTGCGACGGTGGGGGCCGATGGACTCTGCCGGATTGTTATGCTGATCGACGCCCGTGGACCTTCGCATCCGTTCCGGCTCTGACTCACATAGTAAATCGCCGAACTTTGGTTGCTGGGCGTGGGGGCGGTTGTTGACGCTGAACCACCGGTCTGATTCGTACCGTACCAATTGAGCGTAGCCCCGTTGTCGGCGGTTGCGCGCAGCGCCGGCAGGCTGGTGCCCTGGCAGAACGTGCCGGACGCCTGTGGCGTGGGCGCACCCGGAATACTGCTGACTATCACGGAAATGCCCACACGCGAACTTTCACAGTCATTAATCGTCTGACTGACATAGTAGACGGTCGTGCCAACGGCTGTTACGGAAGGCGTGGGGGCTGTCGTTGAGGCTGAGCCGCCGGTCTGATTCGTGCCGTACCAGTTCAGCGTACCATTCGCGGATGCGGTAGCGGTCAACGGGGTCACCGACTGATTCTGACAGACACCAATCGGGCTTGACACGCCCGGCGCGACGGGGGTTGGCTTCACCGTAACGGCGATACCGGCGCGGGTACTCTCGCAGCCGTTCACGGTTTGACTCACGTAATAATTGACCGTACCTGACGATGCTGTATTCGGTACGGTTGCGGTAGACGATGGGCTTCCTCCCGTCGAACTGGTGCCGTACCAGTTCAGCGTACCACCCGATGAGGCAGTAGCGGATAGTGCAGTCGCCGTTTGATTGGGACAGTACGAAGGGGCCGCTGCGACGGTGGGAGCAGCGGGTGCCTGTTTGATTGTTACGGTGATGGCGCTGCGGGTGCTTTCGCACGTTCCCCGCGCCTGACTGACGTAGTAAGTAGCCGATGCTTGATTATCGGGGACGGGAGCTGTCGAACTGCCGGTACCGCCGTTGGTGCTGGTGCCGTACCAGATCAGCGTAGCCCCATTATCGGCAGTTGCGCTCAATGCTGGTAACGTTGCCCCCTGGCAGGCTGAAAACGAAGCTTGCGTGCTGGGTGCGGCCGGGGTACCATACACCGTAACAGTCAGCGTGGCGCGGTTACTTTCACAGCCGTTCAGCGACTGACTGACGTAGTACGAAACGACACCGGTGGTTGACGTAGCGGGCGTTGGCGCAACCGACGAAGCAGTGCCGCCTGACGCAACCGTATACCAGTTTAGCGAAGCCCCGCTAACGGGTGATGCAGACAGGGCCGTACTTGTTTGCCCCTGGCAGTACGTGAGACTGGTGACGCCGGGTGTACCGGGTGTATTCGTCACGGTCAGTCCCACGCTGTTCGCGCTGGTCCGGACGGGGCCGCTTGATGAGATCCGTACCTGATAGGCCGAACTGGCCGCCGTACTGGCCGGGATGGTGGCTGTAATCGTCAGGTTGGTCGCAACAGTTCCCGAACTGGGTGATGCCGATAAGGTGCCGATACTGAGTGTCGACGCCCCGAATGTACCCGACGCGTCTGACAGCTGGGCGGTGAATGTGTTGCCTGCGCTAAACGTACCGGTTGTGGAAAAGGGTACGGAGATCGTTTTTCCCGCGCAGGTAGCCGATGGCGACAGGGTGCTGACGGTGATCGTCTGAGCCAGTCCGGTTAGTGGTATTCCCAGACCGCATACTACCAAAAAGAGCAAAGAGTGAAATAGAGATCGTTGCATAGAGTTGGATTTTCTGGTTAGTAAAGGTAACGGATTTGTAAATTATCCATAGAATATAGTATTCCAACCGTAGTCATCGGAAACATACGGGCAATAAAAATGCCACGCAGAAGCAGTGGCATGTTTATCTGTGGTAAGTCGCTTATTCGGGAATGACCGAATTGTAGATGATTTCGTGAATGCGTCGGCGGAGTTTCGTCGTGTTGATCGAATTATTACCGGCAGTCGGGTAAATGCGATTGGAGAGAAACACGAAAACCAGTTCCTGATCGGGATCGACCCAGACCATGTTACCGGTGAAGCCGGTATGACCAAACGACCGGGCCGATGCCTGTTCGCCCAGATAGACGCTGCTCGTACTTTCCGGATTGGGTTTGTCCCAGCCCAGTGCCCGGTGGCTGCGGTTGCTCAGCGTTTGTGTGAAGTACGGAACCGTCATCGGCTGGAACACGCGCACGTCGCCGTATTGTCCTTTCTGTAAATTCATCTGGAGAAGCGTCGCAATGTCGTGCGCGTTGCCAAACAGCCCGGCATGGCCCGATACGCCCCCCTGTACAGCCGCCATCTGATCGTGTACCGTCCCGACGAGGAGCTGATTTCGATAGTACGTGTCCTGCTCGGTTGGCGCACAATGTGGGTTCTTCAGCCGTTGCAGCGGGGTAAAACCCAGCTGGTGCAGCCCCAGCCGCTTATAGACATTCTCCGTGACAAACCGGTCGAGCGGCTGATGACTGACCCGTTCCACGATTTTCTGCAACGTCAGGAAATTCAGGTCGCTATAAACATAAGCAGCTTTGCCCGTTTCATCCAGCTTGCGCGACATCGGCGACTGCACAACCCATTTCCAGACGGAATCTTTCAGGGCGGGTGTTGCCCAAAGGGTCGGCGCGACCTGTAACGTGTGCAGACTGTCATGTGCGGTGCCGTAGTATTCCGTCTTCAGGCCCCCGCCCGGCGTCCGGGTGCGATCCCAGGTTGTGGGGTAGTATGACGCCATACCCGACTGATGCCAGAGCAGATCGAGCAGGGTGATGTTCTGTTTGTTGGTATTCCGCAGTTCGGGCAGGTAGAACGACGCCTTCTGGTTTAGATCGATCTGCTTGCGATCATACAGCACCATCACGCTTTGCAGCGTGGCCAGCACCTTCGTCAGCGACGCCAGATCGTACAGCGTTTCGTCGGTTACTTTCTCGGCGGTGGGCGCGTAGGTCAGCCGCCCGAAGTTTTTGCTGTAGATGATCTTGCCTTTGCGGGCCACCAGAATTTCGCAGCCCGGCACAACCCGGTCGCGTACGGCGTTCTGCGCCAGTTGATCGATCTTCGCCAGTACAGCCGATTTCATACCGACACTCTCGGGGGCTCCCGTCGACAGGCGTCCTTCGGGGTTGAGCCGTTCGCCCGCGCCCATCGTCAGCGTACCCGTCGATACGGGGAGTATACCGTGTGAGCCAAGCCCGCCAAACAACATTTGCGGCACCACCCGCTCCATCTCGTCAAAATCCTGGTAAGCACACACCAGCGCATCGGCCGCGCCCAGCTGCGACAGGCTGTAAGGTGAGCCGAAAGCCGTAACGATTACGTGTTTACCCCGCTGCTTTAGCCGACTAATCAAGTCAAGTGACCCTTTCGTAATGCCAAATTTGCGGTACACCGATTCACTCATGTGGTGCAGACTAACGATGACCGTGTTAGCTGAGTCGACACTGGCCAGAACCTGATTGACGACTGCATCGCTGAGGTTACGGTCGGGGTAGGCCAGCATGTCGACCGGCGCGTACTGATTGAGCGTCCGCTGAAATGTATTGCCAGCGTCGGCCCCGATTGCGACCGATGCCAGCCGCAGCGAGTCGATATGGTTCAGCGGCAGCAGGTTGTTGCGGTTGTTGACGACCGTTACCGATTGTTCGCAGAGTTCCTGCTTCAGTCGCTGTGCTTCGGGCGAATTCAGATTATCGCCCAGATTAGCCAACTCAATGGGTTTGTATTTATGCAAACCCGCCCAGTATTTGGCCCGGAGGATTTTTTTGACTTTCTCGTCAATGAACGCCTGAGAAATGTGCCCCTGCTGCACGGCACTCAGGATGTTGAGCGTTGCGTCACGAACATTTTCGGGGTACAGGAGAATATCGTTGCCCGCCATCAGCGCCCGCAGATTCACGTCGAGTGCCTTACCTGATTGGTGAATGCCACCCATGTTCAGCGCATCGGTGAATACCAGCCCCCGGAAACCCAGTTCGTTTTTGAGCAGCTCGGTTACGATTTTTTCCGACAGTGTAGCCGCCAGCGCGGGTGTGTTGTCGATGTGCGGCACGTGCAGGTGCCCCGTCACAATGCCCATCAAACTATCGGCAATCAGCTTGCGGAAGGGGTATAGATCGACTTCCCGCATCAGATCCGACGACCGGCTGATCGTGGGCAGCGAATTATGGGAATCGACGTTGGTGTCGCCGTGACCGGGGAAATGCTTGGCGGTGGCAATGACGTGGGTCTGTTGCAGGCCGCGCATATAAGCCGACGCTTTCAGGGCCACGTTCTCCTTCGATTCGCCGAAGGAACGCACGCCAATAACCGGGTTGGCGGGATTACTATTAATGTCGGAAACGGGAGCGAAGTTGATGTGAATACCCAGCCGCTGGCACTGCCGCCCGATCTCGGCACCCATGCGGTAGATTAGCTCGTTATCGCGAATGGCTCCCAGCGCCATCTGTTTTGGAAAATCCATCGCGCTGTCGAGCCGCATCCCCAGGCCCCATTCGCCGTCGATACCGATTAGCAGCGGCACTTTCGATTCGGCCTGGTAGCGGTTGGTCAGAATTGCCTGCCGGTACGGGCCACCCTGAAAGAAAATCAGGCCCCCGATATTGTTGGTCTGAATCAGATGATCGATGTACTGGTAGTGGTTTTCGCTCCGGTTGGAAAACGTCGCCACCATAAAAAACTGCCCGATCTTCTGCTCGGGTGTCAGCGACTGAAACACGCTGTCGACCCAATGATTACCACTGTCGGGCAGGGTAAACACCTCGACGGGACGAGCGGGCGCGTAGAATTTTTTGACCACCGGTTTCAAACCCGTAGTCGACCGGGCTTCGGTTTTACGAATCGGTAGAAGACGAGGCCAGGAAAGCGCCCCCGGCCGGGTCAGGCCAAAAGCAGTCAATAAACTGACGGACAGCAGACCGAGAAGCAGAATCGGTCGGGTCGTGTTGTTCCGCATGGTACTCAACAGGGCAAACAGTACAAAAAACTAAGCGCAGGGCACGGCAGGGATACGGCTAAACCATAAAAGTAGCCAACGCCCGTTTTAAAGCATAGGGGGCATCGGAATTGTTAAATTATTTAATGATATAATAACGCGTTTTCACCATTATAGTGTGGTCTGGTATCTAATTGCGAACCGTTTATCGGTACGTTGCTGTATACAACAAGCAGACCAGTCTACAAACTGAATTATCATATGAGTAGTAGTGCCATGATTCTGAGCCTGTTGATAACCACCGTCGGGATGGCGCAGGCGCAACAGCCGGGCCGGGCGTACCGGACTATGCTCAAGGCAATGTATAAAAATACGGTGCCGACGGTCGATGTCGCCGGACTGAAAAAGATGCCCGACGTGGTGTTGCTCGATACGCGGTCGAAAGCCGAATATGAGGTGAGCCATCTGCCCGGTGCGCGGTGGGTGGGGTACGATGATTTCGACCTGAAGCGAGTGGCCGATATTCCGAAAGGGGCAACTGTAGTGACGTACTGCTCAGTGGGTGTCCGAAGCGAACGGGTAGGGGAGAAGCTACTGGCAGCGGGCTATCAACACGTACACAACTTGTACGGTAGCCTGTTTGAGTGGGTCAACGAGGGAAACCCGGTTGTGGACAATCAGGGTAAACCCACGCAACGGGTCCACGGGTATTCGCGGCTGTGGGGTATCTGGCTGAAAAAAGGCGACGTTGTTTACTAACCACCCGCCTAGTCGATACTGGTCGGCAGCAACTTACTAGCTGCTTTAGCCAGGCAGACTACCAGACTGGCTGAACCGTGTTCGACAACCGTTCTGGTCAGGGTAGCCTGTATGGCATTCGTCTTCATTGGCTTGGCGGCCAGTTTGGCGTGCATCCGTTTGTGGGCCGCAAATACATTGTGCGGGTGCCCCATGCTGAGTGCTTGTCCGGCAAGGCCCGTCATCAGTAGACCGATCATCAAAAGCCGTTTCATAATTAGGTTGTTTAAGGACAGAACAAAGGTATAGGTTTTAATCAATACCTTGCAATACAAAGTACTGAAATTTTTAAAAGTTTTCTACAGATGTAAGCGATATGGACAGGATTACAGGATTAACAGGCTGTGTAATCTGGTGGAATGTGTAGCCTGGACGTCCACGTCCGGGTGCCCGCTAGGGCAACTCACGCAAGCGGCAGCTTTTTGGTCGCTCCGCGCCCACCCGGACGTGGACGTCCAGGCTACATCACCAGCCACCAGAAACTAATCGACTACTACCCGCTTGACAGCTCCGTCTTCGTTTTGGGTGACCGTGACGAAGTACGTACCTTCGGCTTTGCGGCCCAGGCTGATCTGACCGACGTATTCACCCGAAAAGTCGCTGATTTCCCGCCGGGCTACCTCTTTACCTTTGGGGTTGGTAATGACAATCAGTACGTTGCCTTTGGCCGGGGCCGTAAATCGGATGTTGAGCTGCTCCTTGTCCGGGTTGTTTGGGAATACGTCCAGGCCACGCACCGACGACGGTTTACTTTCTGCATTTCGAGCCCAGGCTTCGAACGGACGGGCCAGTTGCCGGTCCCAGTCAGACGGGAATTGCAGCTGAAGCCGATTTAGCTGACTGCCGAGCGAGTCGGCACCGCGCCGAAGTTCATACTGCCAGTTTGGGTTGTTGCCGGACATTGGCCGTTTGCCGCGCCACACGTACACGTCGTTTTTGCGTTGTTGGGCACCTGCTGTATTGCGTTCACGGGTAACGCTTCGGCTACCTTTACCATCTTCGACAATAATAGTTAGCTGCTGCCCGTCACCCGATTTCTGCCGGGCGGCTTTTAGCGAATCGACCAGTTTGGTCACCAGCCGGTCGCGTTCCGGGTCCAGCATTCCATCGGTGCGGTAGGTGCGTTCGGTTTCGCGAACTTCGTTGCCATTGCGCTCGATTATCTGAACGTGGATCTCGTTGGGACTGGTCGTGTTCGTTTTGGCTTTCTGAGCCAGCGCGCTGCCGCTGATGGTGGCTGTTGCCAGTAGGGCCAGGCCGAACCAGCGGGTAGGAAAATGGTGTTTTTTCATTGGTACTGTGTGTTTAGTAAGCACAAATTTGTGGTCTGAACCAACTGAGCACCGGGCTGTTAAAGTTTGTTAACGTACCGGTGTTCGGTTGTGGCAGTTCGTACTTTTACCTGAACCACCCCGTTTGGTTAGCCTATAGATGCTACAAAATGGGGAAGGTTGCACCCGGCGTAAAAAAATGTCAAGACAACGCATACGCTGGATCGTCGCACTGATGGCTATCGGACTGCTGGGCCTGATCGGGTTGCAGTCGTACTGGATCAGTAGTGCGCTCGAACTCCAGAAAAAACAGTTCGATTACAAGATTACCGATGCTTTGCAGGAAGTGGTGCGTACGCTCGAACGACAGGAAATTCTGTACCTGACCCGGCAGCGCATCCAGACCCGCGAAAAAAAGGAGCGGCTACTGGCCATTTCGCGTAGAAACGAACGGGATAAAGTAACTGAAACTATACCGGCTGAGCCCACCCGACAGGCGGTAGCCAACGCCACATCGACGCAGAAACAACTGGCCGACCGGCAAACGCAGCGGCTGGCGGGAGGGCGTACGCATACCGTGCCGAACGCCGGGGGGATGGTTGTACAGTCTGACGTATTGCACCCGATGGTGCAGCCGCTGACACCCGAACAGGCGGCTGTAGTCGAAGCGTTTTTCCGGCAGCAGGACGAACTGATGGCCGTAGGCGACTGGCAAACCCAACTGGTGCAGCAACAGCAGTTCAGTCAGTGGCTCGATGGGCAGATGGACGTGGAAATGGACCACATCAATGAGCAGGTAGCGGAAAAGAAACGGCACAACGATTCGGTCAGTCAGCAGAAACGACGGCTGGCGCAGCGTGAACGGCAACGCGAACAGGCAAAACCAGCAACCGATTCAGCCCGTATCGTTAGCCGACCGGCTAGTATGAGCAGCAGTCAGGCCAGTGAGCAGACCCGCTGGATCAAGGATGTGCTGAACGGGCTGATGCTGTCGGACCGGCCTATCGAAGATCGGGTCAACCGGCTGGTACTCGATACGTTGCTGCGGCAGACATTGCAGGATCGCGGCATCAACATCCCGTTTGCGTTTGGCGTACGGACGAAAGCGCAGCCCAAATTCCTGTTTACGTCGACGGGGATGGATACGCAGCACTTCAACGAAAGTGGCTACCGGGCGGTGCTGTTTCCCAACAACATGATTGAAAGCGGCAATTACCTGTACGTGTATTTTCCTACTCAGCGCGCGTTTATCCTCAATCAGCTGGGCTTTACGCTGGGGGCGTCGGTGCTGCTGATCGCCGTGATCCTGGCCTGTTTCTACATCGCCATCAACACCATCGTGCAGCAGAAAAAACTGGCTGACATCAAAAACGACTTCATCAACAACATGACCCACGAGTTCAAGACGCCAATTTCGACCATTTCGCTGGCGGCCGAAATGGCGCAGGAGCAGGTGGGTCGGTTTGACGGACCCACAGCTGATGCGGCCGGGCTGAACGAGCGGGTGACGCGCTACATGGGTATCATCCGCGACGAAACCCGGCGGCTGGGTTCGCACGTCGAGAAAGTGCTGCAAATGGCGCTGCTCGACCGGGGCGAAATCAAGCTCAAGCTGTCGCCGGTCAACATTCACGACGTCATCGAAAAAGTGCTGAACAACATCGGCATTCAGATCGAGCAGCGCGGGGGCGAGGTCGACCTGTCGTTTGATGCTGACCAGGAAGTGATCGAAGCCGACGAACTGCACGTGACCAACATTCTGTACAACCTGCTCGACAACGCCCTGAAATACTCGCCCAATACGCCCAAAATCGGTATCAAAACGGCCAGCCTGCCCGACGGCGTCAGCGTCATCGTGTCTGATGAAGGACTGGGTATGACCAACGAGCAGGTCAGCCGGATTTTCGAGAAATTCTACCGCGTCCCGACGGGAAACCGGCACGACGTGAAAGGCTTTGGCCTGGGGCTGAGTTACGTCAAAAAAATGGTCGACGAACACCACGGCCAGATTCTGGTCGACAGCCAGCCCGGCAAAGGCAGCACTTTCGAAGTAATCTTACCCTATAAAATTGCGAATGAGTGAATAAGCAAATAGGTGAATAGATAGCAGCACATCATGCGCCGGGCGGCATTCACCCATTCACTCATCCACTCATTCACCCATTAATCTATGCCTACCATTCTCCTTGTTGAAGACGATCCTAACCTGGGCCAGCTGGTGCAGGAATTCCTGACGCTGAAAGGCTTCACCACCGACCGCGTCACGGACGGTAATCAGGGGCTGCAGCACTTCATGGACGGTCAGTACGATCTGTGCCTGTTCGACGTGATGATGCCCAAGAAAGACGGCTTCACGCTGGCGAAGGAAGTGCGTATGGCTGGTCGCGACGTACCTATTATCTTCCTGACCGCCAAGTCGATGCAGGAAGATACCATTCAGGGCTTCCGCGCCGGTGCCGACGATTACATCACCAAGCCGTTCAGCATGGAAGAACTGCTGCTCCGGATTCAGGCCATTCTCCGGCGCTACCAACGCTCCGGCGACACCCCCGGCGACCCGTCGACCTACCAGATCGGTAGCTTCTCGTTCGACTATCCGCACCAGATTCTGACTCATAACGGCACCCCGCAGAAACTAACCAGTAAGGAATCGGAGTTACTAAAATTGCTGGCGCAGAACCTCAATCAGCCCGTCAGCCGTAGCTTTGCGCTGAAAATGGTCTGGGGCGACGACTCGTATTTCAACGCCCGGAGCATGGACGTGTACATCACCAAACTGCGGAAGTATCTCAAGGAAGATGCAGCCGTTCAGCTGGTCAACGTACACGGCGAGGGCTTTAAACTTATCGTTTAACTTAAAGAGCGAAAGAATGAATGAGCGAAAGAGCGAGTTTGCCGGATGGTATTCGCTCTTTCGCTCTTTCATTCTTTCGCTCATTCAACCATGAACATTATTCGTCGTCCGCGCCGGAGCCGTCAGTCGGCCGTCCTGCGCGACATGGTGCAGGAGACGCGACTGTCTGTCACTGATTTCATCCTGCCGCTGTTCGTCACCGAAGGGCAGAACGTGCGTACCGAAGTCGCGTCGATGCCCGGCATCTACCGGCATTCGCTCGACCTGATTCTCGATGAAGTGCAGGAGTGCATGGACCTGGGCGTCAAAACGTTCGATCTGTTTCCCAATATCGCCGAGGCCAAAAAAGACAAGTACGCGACCGAAAGCCATAACCCCGACGGGCTGTACCTGCGGACGATCCGGGCGATCAAAGACCGCTTCCCCGACTGCGTGGTGATGACCGACGTTGCGATGGACCCCTACAGCTCGGATGGGCACGACGGCGTAGTCGAAAACGGCAAAATCCTGAACGATCCGACGCTCGAAGTGCTGGGCAAAATGGCCCTCGCCCAGGCGCAGGCCGGAGCCGATATGGTTGGGCCGTCGGATATGATGGACGGGCGCGTGGGCTACATCCGGGCGGTACTCGACAATGCGGGTTACGATCAGGTGGCTATTATGTCGTACTGCGCCAAATACGCCAGTGCCTTCTACGGCCCGTTCCGTGACGCGCTGGATTCAGCCCCCAAGTTCGGCGACAAGAAAACCTACCAGATGAACCCCGCCAACAGCCGCGAAGCCCTTGTGGAAGCGCAGCTCGATCTGGAAGAAGGGGCCGACTTTCTGATGGTAAAACCCGCCCTGGCGTATCTGGATATCATCAAACTCCTGCGCGACAGCTTCGATCTGCCCATTGCGGCCTACAACGTCAGCGGTGAGTACGCCATGATTAAGGCAGCCGCGCAAAATGGCTGGCTCGACGGCGACCGCGCCATGCTGGAATCGCTATTGGCCATCAAACGCGCCGGTGCCAGTGTCATCCTGACGTATTTCGCCAAAGAAGCCGCTAGATTACTATGAGTAAAACATTGATTCGTAATGCCCGGCTGGTTAACGAAGGAAAAATCACCGAAACCGACGTACTGATCGACGGCGGATTTATCGCCCAGCTTGGTTCAGGGCTTTCCGATGCGTCGGTGCAACAGGTTATCGACGCCAACGGGACGTATTTGCTGCCCGGTGTTATCGACGATCAGGTGCATTTTCGCGAACCCGGCCTGACCCATAAAGCGACCATTCATACGGAATCGCGCGCGGCTGTAGCGGGGGGCGTCACGACGTTTATGGAAATGCCCAACACGGTACCCAACGCGCTGACGCAGGGCCTGCTCGCCGACAAATACGCGATTGCTGCGCAGACGTCAATAGCGAACTACTCGTTTTTCATGGGCGCGTCGAACGACAACCTTGACGAAGTGCTGCGTACTGACCCCAAAACAGTCTGCGGCATCAAGGTATTCATGGGGTCATCGACGGGAAATATGCTGGTCGACAATGAGCGCGTGCTGGAAGGTCTGTTCCGCGAAAGCCCGATGCTGATTGCCACCCACTGCGAAGACGAAGCCACTGTCCGGGCTAATACTGAACGGTATAAACAGCTATACGGCGACCGAGCTACGGCCGCGCTGCACCCGCTGATTCGCAACGAAGAAGCCTGCCTGAAATCGTCGTCGCTGGCGGTCAACCTGGCCCGGCAGCACAACGCCCGGCTGCACGTTCTGCACATTTCCACCGCTGACGAGCTGGCGTTGTTCGACAACAGCGTTCCCCTGCGTGAGAAGCGCATTACGGCCGAGGTCTGCGTACATCACCTCTGGTTCGACAGCCGCGACTATGCGACTTTGGGTAATCAGATCAAGTGTAACCCGGCCATCAAAGCCCCGCACCATAAGGAAGCCCTTATGGCCGCCCTGCTCGACGACCGGCTCGACATTATCGCTACCGATCACGCTCCGCACACATGGGATGAGAAACAACAGTCGTACTGGTCGGCTCCGTCAGGGTTGCCGCTGGTGCAACACCCGCTGCTGCTGATGCTCGACTTTGTGGCGCAGGGTAAACTCGATATTGAAACCGTCGTCCGCAAAATGTGCCACGCCCCCGCCGACTGCTTTCAGATCGACGGTCGAGGCTACGTCCGTGAAGGCTACTGGGCCGATCTGGTGCTGGTCGATCCAAAGCAGCCCATGATGGTTACGCCGGAAAACGTGCTGTACAAATGCGGTTGGTCGCCCCTGATGGGACATACATTTGGATCGAGTGTGACGCACACGTTTGTGTCGGGGAATCTGGTTTATGCTAACGATCAGTTTGTTACAGATCAGGCCGGACAGCGGCTGGCTTTTGCCCGATGAAAAACTAAAAATTTTCAGCCGGTTGCTTGCAAAAGCTGTTTTGGCGTGCTTACCTTTGCAGTCCCAACACAGGGAAAACAGTGCTGCCGAAGTGGTGAAATTGGTAGACACGCACGTTTCAGGGGCGTGTGTCTTTACGGACATGCGAGTTCGAGTCTCGCCTTCGGCACCAAACAAAGCCGTGATTGCAACAGCAATCACGGCTTTTGCTTTTTATCAGGGCCGAATACGAATGCCATAAAATCCTCTGGTTTCCGTTGAGCCGGGTTTGACATCGGGTATACACAGAAAGGTCGGCTGGTTGGCAGGCGTGGGTGCGTTTTGTTCTAGTTGCGGTTCGTCCGGCCACGTGGGAATGAATTTGATTGTTCGTCTGCGTCCTCTGCTGATAACCGGTCGTGTACGCTGTGTAGAATCGGCCACTGGTTGTGGAGGGCGTAGCGGTGTAGTTGGCGACGAGGCCGCCCGTTCGTAAATGACGATGTATTCGTCGGCTGGTATTGGCTGGGCGTGTAGTGATGAGCCCATACTGCACAGCACCAACCCAAACAGGCCCATTGGCAGAGCAAATCGATTGATACCACTCAGACAGAAAGATATCATCAGCCAGGCCGCCACGATCAGCGCCGAACTTAAAGCGAATACCAGCAACAGCAGCGAGGCTGGTAGTAACGTGTTTAGCAAGCGATTCATGGGTAGGTGTAGTCGAGGAAGTATCGGTTAATTCATTAGCGGATTCGTTACGGTGAAGAATGTGAAGCCTGGTGTCAGTTCCTGACAAGGCTAAGTCGACGTGAGTTGATTTCCCGGCAACAAGGGTTTAGCCAACGGTCAGTATCTGCCAATACTGAATTTAGCCTGTTACCAATCGGCTAGTCCTGTTAAAAATATGATTATCTGATAGTTAAGTTAAAAAACCGCTTGCGTTCCTGCCATCTACTTTAGGATACGGTAGTCGATGATTGTGGTCTGGATTTGCCATAGTTGCCAAAATCAGTCCGTCGGTGGGGCGTTCTGTAGCTGATTGAATTAGGTAGTCAGCGGCTCAGGTCGTTTTTTTGCGGGCGAAGCGGCCCAGTTGGCCGTAACCGCCTATGCTACTCAAAGACCTCCTCTACAAAATTCCGTTGCTGGCTACGGCTGGTAGCATGGATACTGACATCAGCAGTCTGACGATGGATTCGCGTAAGGTCGGGCCGGGTTGCCTGTTTGTCGCTGTGCGCGGCACCGTTACCGACGGACACGCATTCATCGATACGGCAATTGCGCAGGGGGCCACGGCAATCGTCTGCGAAGACATGCCGGCCACGATTGATCCGGCGTCGAACGTCACGTTTGTGCAGGTGCAGGATTCCGCCCGGACGATGGGGCTGCTGGCGGCTAATTTCTACGCACAACCGTCGAAACGACTCAAACTGGTCGGAGTGACCGGTACCAATGGCAAGACATCGGTGGCTACGCTGCTGTTCCGGCTATTCCGTAATCTGGGCTACCGCTGCGGGCTATTGTCGACAGTGCAGAATCAGATTGACGATCAGGTCATACCGGCCACGCATACGACGCCCGATGCGATTACGACCAACCAACTCCTGACACAGATGCTGGAACACGGTTGTACGCACGTGTTTATGGAAGTTAGTTCGCACGCGGTGGTTCAGGAACGTATCGCCGGGCTGACGTTTGCCGGGGGCATTTTCACCAATATCACCCACGATCACCTCGACTTCCACGGTACGTTCGATAATTATATCCGCGCCAAAAAAGGGTTTTTCGATCAACTGCCTGCGTCGGCCTTTGCCCTGACTAACGTCGACGACAAGCGCGGCCTGGTGATGTTACAGAACACAGCCGCCCGCAAAGAAACCTACTCGCTGCAAACACTGGCGACGTTTAAAGGCAAACTGCTGGCCGATAGCTTATTCGGGCTGAATATGCTGGTCGATGACCGGGAGGTGTGGTTCAAGCTGATTGGCCGGTTTAACGCCTATAACCTGCTGAGTGTGTATGGCGCGGCCGTACTATTAGGCGAAGCCCCCGCCGATGTGCTGACCTTGCTGTCGGGCGTGACGCCCCCGCCGGGCCGTTTTGAGCAGGTTGTATCCAACGAGCGGATTGTCGGTATTGTCGATTACGCCCACACACCCGATGCATTGCAAAATGTGCTGGAAACTATCCAGGACATTCGCCACGCCGACGAGCAGGACCAATTGCCGCAGGTTATTACCGTAGTAGGTTGTGGCGGTAACCGCGATGCAGCAAAACGGCCGATCATGGCTGACATTGCCTGTCGGTTTAGCGACCGTGTCATTCTGACGTCCGATAATCCACGTTTTGAAGATCCGGCGGTAATTCTGGAGCAGATGCAGGCTGGCGTTTCGCCCGTCGATGCGAAGAAAACGACGATCATACAGGACCGGCGCGAAGCCATTAACCGGGCGGTGGCGCTGGCCAAACCCCACGACATTGTGCTGGTCGCGGGTAAGGGACACGAAACGTATCAGGACATTCAGGGCGTAAAAAGCGATTTCGATGATCGGGCCGTCCTTCGCGATGCCTTTGCCAATGCCGGAAATAAATAACTTTGTCCAGTTAGCTGATGGTCGAATAGCCGAATACCAGACATTCACTCATTCGCGCATTCTATCAGTCACACATTGACCCTATGCTTTATTATCTATTCCAATTTCTTGACGAACGATACGACGTACCCGGCGCGGGTGTCTTCCAGTACATTTCGTTTCGGGCCTTAGGCGCGGTCATTACGTCGTTGCTAATTGCGGCTATCTTCGGTCGCAGGATTATCGATACGCTTCGTAATCTGCAAATCGGCGAGTCGATCCGCGATTTAGGGCTGGAAGGGCAGATGCAGAAGCGGGGCACCCCTACGATGGGTGGCTTCATTATTCTGGCGTCGTTACTGATACCGGCCCTGCTGTTCGCCAAACTATCCAATGTGTACGTCGTTCTGGCGCTGGTGTCGACTGTCTGGACCGGCCTGATTGGTTTCCTGGACGATTACATCAAGGTGTTTCGGAAAAACAAGGAAGGGCTGGAAGGTAGATTTAAGGTCGTTGGGCAGATTGGTCTGGGTATGATTGTAGGCCTGACGCTTTACTTCAACGAATATGTCAAAATTCGGAAATACGCCCCCCGGCTGCTCAGCACCTCCAACGTCCCCGACGTGTACGTTGATATCAAATCGACGCTGACGACGGTACCGTTTTTAAAGAATAACGAGTTCGATTACAGTTCATTGCTGTTTGGATTGCTACCGGACAGCTACACCTGGATCGTCTACGTTCTTATCTGCATATTTATCATCACGGCCGTGTCAAACGGGGCCAATATCACCGATGGAATCGACGGACTGGCGGCCGGCACGTCGATCATTATTGCCCTGACGGTAGGTGTGCTGGCCTATCTGTCGGGCAACAAAGTATTCTCGCAGTACCTGAACATCATGTATATCCCGAACTCGGGCGAACTGGTTATTTTCTGTGCCGCCTTTGTGGGGGCCTGCGTTGGTTTTCTCTGGTACAATTCGTACCCGGCGCAGGTGTTTATGGGCGACACGGGAAGCCTGATGCTGGGGGGCGTTATTGCCGTGCTGTTCCTGGCCATCCGAAAGGAACTGCTGATTCCCATTGTCTGCGGTATTTTTCTGGTTGAACTGGTATCGGTCATTATGCAGGTCAGCTATTTTAAATACACCAAGAAAAAGTACGGCGAAGGAAGACGCATCTTCCTGATGTCGCCCCTGCACCACCATTTTCAGAAGAAAGGCTATCACGAAGCCAAACTGGTTACCCGTTTCTGGATCGTTGGTATTATCCTGGCCGTATTGGCACTGGCTACGCTCAAGCTACGGTAAACGTTATATTGTCTGCATCACCTTGTTTTTCAGCATCATACCGCCTATATTTGCACTCCCGTTTCAGAGCGGGAGTGTTTTTTTGCATGTAATTCAGTAGAAATCAATTAATTAGTCTCCATAACAGTGAATACGCTCAGTTACAAAACCATCTCTGCCAACAAGGAAACGGTGCAGAAGGATTGGATTGTGGTTGACGCACAGGGCGAGGTACTTGGCCGGTTGGCCAGTCAGGTAGCTAGTCTGATTCGCGGCAAACACAAAACCAACTTCACGCCCCACGTCGATTGCGGGGACAACGTGATTATCATCAACGCCGACAAGATTCGTCTGACCGGTGCGAAGATGACCGACAAAGTGTACACGCGCCACACGGGTTATCCCGGCGGTCAGCGGTTCACGTCGCCCCGGCTGCTTCTGGAAAAGCACCCGGAACGTATCATCGAACACGCCGTCAAGGGTATGTTGCCCAAGAACCGGCTTGGTCGTCGGCTTTACACGAACCTGTACGTGTATGCCGGTGGACAGCACCCTCACGAGGCTCAGCAACCAAAAGCCGTTAAATTCTAAGCAAGACGAATGGATCGCATTAACACCATCGGTCGCCGGAAAACAGCCATCAGCCGCATCTACATGTCGGCAGGCAGCGGGGCCATTACGGTAAACGGAAAAGATTACAAGCAGTATTTCCCAACGGAAGTGCTGCAAATTATTCTGAACCAGCCCTTTTCAACCATCAACGGCGTTGACGGTTACGACGTGAAAGTAAACGTTCGCGGTGGGGGTGTATCTGGTCAGGCCGAAGCAACCCGCATGGCCATTGCCCGTGCTCTGGTTGAGATGAATTCGGAGTTCCGCCCGGCCCTCAAAAAAGAAGGCTTCCTGACGCGGGATTCGCGCATGGTAGAACGGAAAAAATACGGTCGTCGGAAAGCCCGTCGTCGGTTCCAGTTCTCGAAGCGTTAATCTTTTTGAGTTTAACGTTCAAGGTCTAATGTTCAAGGTTGAGAACGACGTTAAACATGAGACTTTAAACCTTAAACTAATTACGTCCAGACTTCCCTTAGATGATGCCGACGGGTCGTGCTGCGTACTTTTTTTTACATTTTTGTTATTACGATAATGGCACAAATCGAATATAAAGAACTCCTCGACGCTGGTGTGCATTTTGGCCACCTGACGCGTAAGTGGGACCCCCGGATGGCTCCGTACATCTTCATGGAGAAGAACGGCATCCATATTATTGACCTCAACAAGACGCAGGCTGCCCTCGAAGAAGCGTCGAATGTTCTCAAAGGCATCGTACGTTCGGGCCGTAAAGTGATGTTTGTGGCTACCAAGAAGCAGGCACAGGAGATCGTTTCGGAAGAAGCGCGTCGTCTGAAAATGCCGTACGTTACTGACCGCTGGCAGGGCGGAATGCTGACGAACTTCGCCACGATCCGCAAATCGCTGAAGAAAATGCAGACGCTGGATAAAATGCTGAAAGACGAGGAGACCGTCAAGAGCATTGCAAAGCGCGAGCGTTTGACCCGGAGCCGCGATAAAGAAAAGCTGGAGCGTGTACTGGGCGGTATTGCCGACCTGACCCGCCTGCCGGCTGCTCTGTTTGTTGTCGATGTAAAGCGCGAGCACATTGCCGTTGCTGAAGCACATCGGCTGGGTATCCCCGTTTTTGCGATGTGCGATACGAACTCAAACCCCGAAGAGGTTGATTTCGCGATCCCCGCAAACGACGATGCGTACAAATCAATCTCACTGATCACGCTGGCTATCGGTAAGGCAATCGAAGAAGGCCTGACCGAGCGGAAGCAGGATAAAGATGATCAACGCGTTCAGGAAGAAGAGGAAGCAAAGCGTCAGAGCGATATGGCGCAGGCTAAATCGGAAGGCGAAGAGCAACCTGTAGCTGTTTCATCACCGGCTGCCGTCGCTGAAGGCGAGCAGGAAGCATAATAGACGTTGTAAAGTTTCGGAGTTGGGTAGTTGTAAAGTCGGCTAGCGCAGAATAATACCGGCGAAGCCAACTTTATAACAATGAAACTTGTAAACTTTACAACTTCCCGAACTAGCCCGTAGCTCGATGCTACGGGCTATTCCATTTACGCGTTAACGTGTTGATTACCAAATAATTTTTGGCAATTTAAATTTAAAACAACCTATTCTCATGGCAATTACCGCTGCTGACGTAAACAAACTTCGGCAAGAGACCGGAGCCGGTATGATGGACTGTAAGAAAGCCCTTACCGAAGCCGACGGCGATTTTGACAAAGCAAAAGAGGTTCTGCGCAAGCAGGGCCAAAAAATAGCCGACAAGCGGGCCGACAATGCCACGGCTGAAGGTATCGTGCTGGCGCACGTCAGCGAAGATGGCAAGAGCGGTAAAGTAATCGCCCTGGCCTGTGAAACGGAGCCCGTTTCGAAAGTCGCTGATTTTCAAAATCTGGCAATGACCGTTATGAGTACGGCTGTTGCTACTCATGCTACCGACAAGGCGACCCTGCTGGCAACACCACAGGCCGATGGCCGTAGCCTTCAGGATCACATTACGGACCTGATGGGTAAGATCGGTGAGAAGGTCGATGTAGCGTCGTTCGAAACCATATCGGCCGATAAAGTTGTATCGTACATTCACTCGAACGGCAAACTGGGCGTACTGGTTGGACTGGTAAACGTAAACGGTACCGACGTAACGGAAGTTGGGAAGGACGTAGCGATGCAGATTGCGGCTATGAAACCTGTTGCTCTCGATAAAGATGGCGTTGATGCAACGGTTGTCGAGCGCGAAATCGAGATTGGTAAAGAGCAGGCTCGTCAGGAAGGCAAGCCCGAAGCGATGCTCGAAAAAATCGCGATGGGTAAGCTAAACAAGTTTTACAAAGAAAATACGCTGCTGAATCAGGAATTTGTGAAAGATGGTTCGCTGACAATCGCGCAGTTGCTGGACAAGACGAGCAAGGGTCTGACGGTGTCGGAATTTAAGCGCGTGGCGATCGGCTAAGTTGTTTTTAGATAGATTAGTGAGGGCGGGCTTTTCGTTTTTTTAAACGAAAAGCCCGCTTTTTTTACATCCGGGTCAACATGATCTGCGTATATACGTAAACCAAGTATCTCGAAGCGGCTACATAAGACTTTTATATACATCCAACTACCGCAGCAACCGAGAGGTTGTATTATGAAGCAAAGCGAGTTACGCTCATTTTGCGAAATGCTGAAAGCCTGACCTATTGGTTGGGCTTTCAGCATTTACGGTTTGTTTACTGACAGCCTCCTGTCGATGCAGTTACTGCAAAAGTTACGTTACACATCGATAAAAAGTATACAGCGTCGAATCGAAAAACTGTTACTTTAGGCGTTTTCAATGTCTTAATCACCGTTACTAAACCTGATGAAGGAGTTTTCGGACGAAGAGTTGGTACATAGGTTCGTAGAAACGCAACAAAACCAGTATTTCGAACGGCTATATGAACGCTATTGTGACAAAGTATATCGTAAGTGTCTGTCATTCACTAAAGATCCCGTAAAAGCAGAGGATCTGACGCACGATATATTTCTGAAACTTATCGTGAAACTGGGTGGCTTTAAAGAGCAGTCCAAATTCTCAACCTGGCTTTATTCCATCACCTATAATTACTGTACTGACCATGTTCGCTCACCGACGCGTCGGAACGAAGTATACATGGATGAGGGCTGGGAGCGGGTTGAAGCCGTTGATGACGATATGGCCGAGATTGCCGAAATGGAAGCGCAGCGGCTGAACTATGCGCTGGAACAGATGCCCCCCGACGAACGGACGCTGTTGCTCATGAAATATCAGGACGACGTGAGTATCCGGGAACTTGCCGACGTAAACGGGTTGACGGAAAGCGCTGTAAAAATGCGGCTCAAACGATCACGTGACCGGTTGCGCAAATACTACGTGGAGAGTGCCGTGTTATGGCTCCTGTTGGCTATTAAAACAATTATGGCAGTACGCTGGCCTTTTCGCTAGATGATATGGAAACGAATACAAACCCGTTCAAGGAACTGGAGCCCGACGCCCACTGTCCGCCTGAACTCAAACAAGAGATTTTCGCTGAACTGGACATGGTTCGTAATGCCTTGCAGGTAGTTGAAGTATATGCCTACGATATATTCACGGTACTCACCATTTTTCTGGACGGACTGATGCCGGTTGATAGCGGTAACATTGAACCCCGTAGCTGAGCAAAATAGATGAACTCTATACCCAATCTTCAGGAAATTCTGACCAACATCGTTCTTGGTCTGGTCAACCAACTGGTCAATTTTATACCCCGTCTGATCAGTGCCATCGTGATACTGGTACTGGGCATTATTATCGCCCGGCTGATTCGAAAAGTGGTGCAGACGATACTGCGTAAAGTCGGTATCGATACGATTGGCGAGAAGCTGAATGATATTGATCTGGTTAAAAATCTGAACACGGAGATCAGACTGAGCACCGTCATTGCGCAGGTACTTTACTTTTTTATCGTACTGATTTTTGCAACGGCTGCCGCCGAGATGCTGGGCGTTGCTGCGTTGACGGATCTGGTGCTGGGCATCACTAACCTGATTCCCAAACTGATCGTTGCCGGGGTCATGATTATCGTCGGCTTATTTATTTCCGATTCCCTGAAGAAGCTGGTTATCAGCATTTGTCAGTCGTTTAATATCAGTGCCGGGCGAATGCTGGGTACGCTGGTTTTCTTCTTTTTCTTCATCATTACGCTCATCAATGCGCTGGGGCAGGCGGGTCTGAATACGCAATTGCTCGAATCCAGCTTCAACCTGATTGTCGGTGGTGTCATATTCGCGTTTGCGTTCGGCTACGGCATTGCGTCGCGCGATGTAATGGCGAATATTCTGTCGTCATTTTATTCAAAAAACAAATACCGTATCGGTCAGACAATTCAGGTCGACGATGTGAAAGGCGAAATCATTCGGATCGACAGCACGTCGCTCAGCTTGCAGACGTATGACAGCGTGACGGTGCTGCCCCTGCAAACACTGCAAACGCGCAACGTCATCGTGTTCGATTAGGAAGCAGGCGTGAGGGGCTATCGGTAGCCGGATAAAGTGCCCTGTTGCGTCGCGATTTGCGGGAATAGCCGGGCGAAATGTGGCGAATTCATTGGTAAATAGCCCGGAAAGTGCTGATTGTGTGGTGACTTGCTCACTGACAGGTCGTCATAGGGGCAAGTTTCACATCTAACTAGTAATTCTATGCTAAACGAATTCAAAGCATTTATTGCCCAGGGCAACGTTCTCGATCTGGCTGTCGGTATCATTATTGGCGCTGCATTTGGCAAGATTACCACCTCGCTGGTTGAAGATATTATCAACCCGGTGCTGGGTCTGATTATCGGTGGTATTGATTTCAGCCAACTGAAGATTGTACTGAAAGAAGCCGTCGGTACGACGCCCGAAGTAGCCATCCGGTACGGTAACTTCGTCAACGTACTGATTCAGTTCCTGATTATTGCCTTCGTTATTTTCCTGATCGTAAAAGCAGCCAACCGGGCACGTATATCGAGTTCGATGGCTCCCAAAGAATAGGTTTACCGAAAAGTAAGACAAAAGCCCTCCGAACTACCGGGGGGCTTTTATTTTATGCGTTATTTTGTTGTGAAGACTGTTGATGGATACGTATGAAGAAAGTAGTTGTGTTGGGTGGGGGCGAAAGTGGCGTCGGAGCGGCCTTGCTGGCACAGGCCAAAGGATTCGATGTTTTCCTGTCTGACAAGGGCAAACTGGGCGACGCGTACCGCACGACACTGCAACAGGCTGCTATTGCATTTGAAGAAGAACAACACACGGAAAGTCGAATTCTCGACGCCAACGAGGTTATAAAAAGCCCTGGTATACCCGGTACGGTTCCGCTCGTGAAGGCGCTACGGGCAAAGGGGACGCCGGTCATATCCGAAATCGAGTTTGCCGCCCGTTACACCAACGCCCGCCTGATCGGCATTACCGGTAGCAATGGTAAAACCACGACGTCGCTCTTAGCCTATCAGCTGCTTAAAACGGCCGGGTTTAACGTGGGGTTGGCTGGTAACATCGGCGATAGCTTCGCCGAACAGGTGCTGAATCGTTCGTTCGACTACTACGTACTGGAACTAAGTAGTTTTCAGCTCGATGATCTGTACGACACCCACCTCGATGTACGGGTGCTGCTCAACATTACGCCCGATCACCTCGATCGGTATAATTACGATTTTCAGCAGTATGTCGACTCGAAGTTTCGCATTCTACAAAATGCCCGGCCCGACGATGCGTTTATTTACTTCGACGGTAGCCAGCCCATTACCGATCAGCTGGCCCGGCAAGCCTATTCGCTCCGACAGCTACCCATCCGGCTCGACGGCGTACTAACAGTTGACGGGGGCTACGCCCTAAACGGACAGCTGACGGCCCGTACTGGTGAGCATGTGTTTACGATTGCCCAGGCCGATACGCCCTTGCGCGGACCGCACAATGCCATCAATATGCTGGCGGCCGTGCTGGTGGCGCAGGCTGTAGGAGTCAGTGACGATGCCATCGCCGAAGGATTACAGACGTTTCAGAATGCCGCCCACCGGCTTGAACCCGTCGGTACGATTAACGGGGTGCAGTTTATAAATGACTCCAAAGCAACCAACGTCGATTCAGTATTTTACGCCCTGTCGAGCATGGACACGCCGACGGTCTGGATTGCGGGTGGTCAGGATAAAGGCAACGACTATAGCCAGCTTGATGAAGTAGTCGGCCAGCACGTAAAGGCGCTGATCTGTCTGGGTGTCGATAACAAAAAACTGGTTGCGCACTTCGGCGGCCGGGTGCCGGTACTTTACGAAACACAGGACATCGCTGACGCCGTTGCAAAAGGACTGACACTGGCCGGGCCGGGCGAAACGGTTCTCCTGTCGCCCGCCTGCGCCAGCTTCGATTTGTTCCGCAATTACATCGACCGGGGCGATCAGTTCCGCACGGCAGTTGCCCGGTTAGCCGATACGGTCGTTACTCCCTAAGCCAATCGTTCTTTCATTACAGCCTATGTTCTCGTTCGCTACCCTGTTCCGCACTTATCTCAAAGGCGACCGGCAAATCTGGTGGATTGTCTTTTACCTGTCGGTGATGAGCGTACTCGTCGTGTACAGCGCGACAAGCACGCGGGCGTTCCGTGAGGCCAACGGCGATACCGAATCGTTTCTGTTTCAGCACGGTATGCTGCTGATACTGGGGCTGGGCTGTATGTTCTGGGCGCACAAAGCTAATTATCTGGTCTACGCCCAGTTGTCGCGCTATGGGTTGTGGCTATCAGTTGTGCTGCTGCTCTGGGCTTTTTTCAAAGGGACCAGCGTTAACGACGCGTCGCGCTGGGTAACCATTCCGTTTCTGAATCGTACCGTACAGCCTTCCGACTTAGCCAAGCTGGCGCTCATTTCCAACCTGGCGGCCATGCTGGCCAAGCGGCAAAAATACGTCGATGACCCCAGCGTACTGGTCAACATGATTCTCTGGATCGGTGCCATCTGCTTTCTGGTCATCCTGACCAGTACGTCGACCGCGCTGATGCTTGGGGCTACCTGCTTTCTGCTCATGTACATTGGTCGGGTGCCGGTAAAGTACCTGGTCATCATGGTGTGCGTCTGTGTGTTCTTTGGCGGTGTCGGGCTGTTTTTTGGGCAGCGATTCGGCACGGCCAGCAATCGGATCAAGAATTTTACCAGCTCGGAAACGGTCGGCTTTCAGGTCAAGCAATCGTACATCGCGCTGGCAAACGGCGGGCTGACGGGGCAGGGGCCGGGCAACAGTCACCAGCGTAACATCCTGCCGTTTCCCTTCTCCGACTTTATTTTCGCCATCATCATCGAAGAGTACGGACTGCTGTTTGGTGGTATCCCGGTCGTACTGGCTTACCTGTGGTTTCTCTGGCGAGGCATAAAGACCATCGACCAGACGACCCGGCCGTTTGGTGGATTGCTTGCGGCCGGGTTAACCTTTAGTCTGGTTATTCAGGCGTTTGCCAGTATGTGCGTCGCGATCGGGCTGGCACCCGTAACGGGGCAACCCCTGCCGTTACTTAGTATGGGGGGGACATCGCTGGTCTTTACCGGGCTTGCCTTCGGTATTGTGCTGAGCGTCAGCCGGGAGCAGGTCGATGAACGGGCAATCGTGGAAAAGAAATAAGGCTGCGCACTTGCTCGTCAGTAACCAATTAGTGTATGAACGTAATCATTAGCGGGGGTGGTACCGGGGGGCATATTTATCCCGCCATTGCCATTGCCAATGAGTTGAAAACCATCGACCCGACCACAAAGCTGTTGTTTGTCGGTGCGGAAGGGAAGATGGAGATGGAGAAAGTACCCCGCGCTGGCTACGAAATCATCGGCCTGCCGGTGGTTGGTATTCGGCGCGAGTTAACGCTGGCGAATCTGCTTTTCCCAATCAAGCTGGGGCGGAGTCTGCTAAAGGCACAGGAAATCGTGCGCAACTTTCGCCCCGATGTAGCGGTGGGCGTGGGTGGTTACGCCAGTGGGCCGCTGCTGCTGGCTGCATCGCTGAAAGGCGTCCCGACGCTGATCCAGGAACAGAATTCCTATGCTGGTCTGACCAACAAGGTACTGGCGCGCTGGGCCAAACGTATCTGTGTCGCTTACCCCGGCATGGACGCTTTTTTTCCGGCTGATAAAATCCGGTTGACCGGCAATCCGGTGCGTAGCGATATTCAGCAAGCCGACGCACGGGTAGCTGCCGGACGACAGCTTTTTGGTTTAGACCCCAACCGACCGACATTACTGGTCATCGGCGGTAGTCAGGGGGCACGTACGATCAACGAAAGTATGGAAGCCGGGCTGAGCCGCTTTGTGGAGGCCGGTGTGCAGGTCGTCTGGCAAACCGGAACTGGCTTTATCGACCGCGCCCGGCAGGCCGTTACTGCGTTGGGGTCACCGCTGATCCGGGCCTACGACTTTATCTACGAGATGGATAAAGCGTATGCCGTCGCCGATGCCGTAGTGTCGCGGGCGGGGGCGTTGTCGGTGTCAGAACTGGCACTGGTTGGTCGTCCGGCTATTCTGGTGCCGTTTCCCCAGGCGTCGGAAGATCATCAGACCAAAAATGCCATGAGCCTGGTCAGTCGTGATGCCGCTTTACTGGTACGCGATCAGGACGCTCGCCATCAGTTGATTGGCGCGGCACTCGACCTGCTGACTAACCAGCCCCAGCGTGACCGGCTGAGTACAGAATTGAAAAAATTAGGAAAACCCAATGCCGCCCGCGACATCGCGGAGGAAGTACGCAAACTGGCGCAATGACTTTAGATCGCTTTCAATACGTTTATTTTTTGGGTATCGGTGGTATCGGTATGAGTGCGCTGGCCCGCTGGTTCGGGGTCAATGGCTTTACCGTTGCGGGCTACGACCGTACCCCAACCGCCCTGACCGACGCCTTGCAGGCCGAAGGTATGGCGATTCACTTTGCCGAAGATGTCGAACAGATTCCAGCGGCTTTCCGTGAGAACGTCGACAAAACGCTGGTCATCTACACACCGGCCGTCCCCAAAACGCACCAGGAATACCTTTACCTGACCGAACACGGCTTTACGCTGCAAAAGCGGTCGCAGGTGTTGGGCCTGATTGCCGGGCAGATGAATACGGTGGGTGTGGCTGGTACGCATGGCAAGACCACGACCTCCTCGATGGTGGCGCACATTCTGCGGAATGCAGGCGTAAACTGCGCGGCTTTTCTGGGTGGCATCACGAACAACTACGGGACAAATTTCCTGCTCAACGAACCCGCCGACGATTTGCGGTCGGTAGTCTGTGTCGTTGAAGCCGATGAGTTTGACCGCTCGTTTCTGACGCTGCACCCGCACTTGGCTATCGTTACCTCGACCGACGCCGATCACCTCGATATCTACGGGGCTCACGATGCCGTGCTCGACTCGTTCGGCATGTACGTCAGTCAGATCGAACCGATCAGTGTCGGGGGCGGACCGTCGGAGCCGGGCGTACTATTCATGAAAAAAGGATTGTCGCTGGCTGACAAAACGAGCGCCAACGTGCAGACCTATTCGCTGAACGAAGGCGATTACCACGCGCAAAACCTACGCATCGAAAACGCGACGTTCAGTTTTGATCTGGCTTACCCTGATGGTGTCATTGCCGATATTGCGCTGCTGATACCCGGCTTTCACAATGTAGAAAACGCGATTGCCGCCGGTGCTGTTGCCCTACAACTGGGCGTCGCGCCGGATGCCATCCGGCAGGCGCTGGGGAACTACCGGGGTGTAAAACGTCGGTTTGAATACGTACTCAAAACTGACCGGTCGGTACTGATCGATGATTACGCCCATCACCCCGCTGAAGTAGAAGCGTTTCTATCGTCGGTGCGGGCACTTTATCCCGACCGCGAGCTGACCGTTATTTTTCAGCCGCACCTGTTTAGTCGTACCCGCGATTTTGCCGAAGGCTTCGCCGATAGTCTGTCGCTGGCCGATAATGTACTGCTACTGGATATTTACCCGGCTCGCGAGTTGCCGATGGAAGGCGTAACATCGGAACTGATTTTTCGCGACATTCGGGCCAAAAACAAACGACGCTGTACCAAAGATGACGTACTGAGCATTGTTTCATCCGAAAAACCAACGTTGCTGGTCACTGTGGGGGCAGGAGATGTCGATCAGTTGTTACCAGAACTAAAAAGTCGTTTAGAAGACCAATAAATAAAAAAGTTGACAGATTGTCTTAGCTTGTACGGAGATGTTTTCTACCTTTAAATCAATCCGAACGTGGCTACTCACGGCTGGCGGGCTTTTTGGTCTGTTCGGCCTGATTGCGTTTACGGAAATCCGTCATGGGCAAAAGCACGTTCGCGACGTGATCGTCCGGCTAAATCAGGCGGATGGAGAACACTTCTTAACCAATCGGGACGTAATGGCCTATCTGACGCGGGACGGCAACGATCCTATTCTGGGGAAAGCCTACACGGACGTTAACTTCCGGCAGCTCGAAACAAGGCTCCGGCAGCACGGTCTGGTGAAAACCTGTCAGGTATCCCGTGATCTCAATGGTGATCTGATCGTTGGGGTTGAGCCGCCCCGGCCACTGGCCCGGCTGGTTAGTCTGCCCGACAACGAAACCCGGCGGGTAGGTGGGCAGTATGTCAGCGAAGAGGGCCGCTTTTTCCCGGTATCAATGAACTATACGGCGCGGGTACCACTGCTCAGTGGGGCTTACTTTGCCAGTAACCGCTCGCTGTCGAGTGAGCGAAACCGGCCATTGCTGAACTTGCTGAAGCGAATTCAGCAGGACTCGTTCTGGCGGGCACAGATCGTTGAACTGTCCGTCGACCGGGCGGGGGAAGTAACGATGTGGCCACAACTCGGACAGCAGCGGCTTGAACTGGGTGAGCCGGTCAATCTGGATGTGAAGTTTCAAAAGCTAAAGTTATTTTATACGAACATTCTACCCGCAAAAGGCTGGGATGCTTACCACCGGGTGAATGTTCAGTACCGAAATCAAATAGTGTGCGAATGATGGCGACGAGCGTTGGAGAGAGTGTCGTAGTGGGTCTGGATATCGGCAGTACGAAGGTGTGCGCCGTCGCTGGGCGGTTGGTACGCAACAATAAAAATCAGGAGACACTGGAAGTACTGGGCGTCGGTCGGACGCGCATGAATGACGGTGTTGCCAAAGGATCGGTCGTAAACGTCAATAACGCCGTTAGTGCCATTCATCAGGTTATCGATGAAGTGGCCAGTCAGATCAATATGCCGGTCGACCGGGTGAACGTGAGTTTCAACGGGTCGCATGTGGTGTCGGTTAAGTCGACGGGTAATATCACCCGCTCGTCAGCTGGCGACGAAATTCAGAAAGAAGATATCGATCACCTGCTGAACGATATGTACCGTACAGCGATCCCGGCTGATAAAGAGATCATTCACGTGTTGCCGATGGATTTTACGGTCGATAACGAAGTGAACATCGATCAGCCTGTCGGTCGGAATGGGGTTAAGCTGGGCGCTGACTTTCAGATAATTACCGCACAGGCCAACGCAGCCCGCAATGTGCGGAAGTGCGTTGTGCGCAATGAGCTGACGCTCGATACGATGATGCTGTCGGTACTGGCATCGGGGCTATCGGTGCTGACCGAAGAAGAGAAGTATGCGGGTGTCGCGCTGATCGATATTGGTGGAGGCACGACCCAAATGGCGATCTACTACCGCAATGTACTGCGGCACGTAGCCGTATTTCCCTGGGCGGGAAACAGTTTGACGTCCGATATCCAGCTTGGCTGTAAGATCATGCCTGAACAGGCCGAGCAGCTCAAGAAAAAGTTTGGTAGTGCATCGCCCGCCGATTTTAATTTGAATCAGGTGGTAGCGGTGCCGGGCCTTAGCAATAAAAAACCCAAAGACGTACTGATCAAGAATGTCGCGATCATTATCGAGGATCGGCTTCGCGAAATTGCGGCTATGGTGCAGGCCGAAATTCTGCGGTCGGGGTACGAAGGCAAACTACTCGGTGGCCTGGTGCTGACAGGTGGTACGGCCATGATTTCGGGGATCGAGCCAATCTTTAGTCGCGTAACCGGTGCCGAAGAAGTGCGCGTTGGGTATCCTGAACACCTGGAGCCCAACGGTCGGGCCGATCTGGTGGGCGATCCGGCCTACGCTACCGCTGTCGGGCTGGTGTGGGCGGGCTATAAAACGCTCGACCGGCGCATCTCGTTTATCAGTGACCCCGTGCGGGCCAAATACAACGAACGCCCCACTATGGAGCGACGCCCGACACCGGAGCCGGTGGCCGAAAAGCCCGAGCCGATGCTGCCTGCCGAGCCGGAGCGGGTACAGGGTGAAGGTTTCTTCGACCGGCTTTTGAAGACGCTGTTTCCACCCAAAGGGAGCCCTACCGATACCTACGAATAAAACCCGGGGCTGAACAAGCCCTGATTTTGCATAGTTTTTGTCCAACATACCTAAGACACTACAGAACCGCCACATGGTGACACAAGGCTATAGATTTGCAACGGAAGAAAAAAGCCAACACATCATCAAGGTGATTGGCGTCGGGGGCATGGGGGGGAATGCCGTCAAGCACATGTACGAGATGGGCATGAAAGACGTGGATTTCGCCGTGTGCAACACCGATCGTCAGGCACTGATGAGTAACCCCGTGGAGGACCGGTTGCAACTAGGCGATGGGCTGGGAGCTGGCACGGAAGCAAAGGCCGGTGAGGAAGCGGCCCGCGCCAACATCGAAGAAATTCGTAAACTGCTGGCATCACCGACCCGGATGGTCTTTATTACGGCTGGTATGGGTGGCGGTACAGGTACTGGCGCGGCCCCGGTCGTGGCTGAGATAGCCAAAGAAATGGGCATGCTGACGGTCGCTGTCGTGACGGCTCCGTACTGGTATGAAGGCGTTGAGAAAAAAGAACAGGCACTCGACGGTATCGAAAAGCTGAAAAAAAGCTGTGATACGGTACTCGTCGTGCTGAACGATAAACTGTCGGAACTATACAGTAACCTGACCTGGCGTCAGGCATACGCGCACGCCGACGATGTACTGGCCAATGCCGTAAAAAGCATTGCTGAAATCATCACGACGCAGGGCGATATCAACTCCGACTTTGCCGACGTCAAGAAAGTACTTGAGCGCGCGGGGCAGTCGGTGATGGGGTCGGCGGAAGCGTCGGGTGAAGACCGGGCCGTAAAAGCAATCGAAGCGGCCCTGAACTCACCGCTGCTCAACGACCACGATATCCGGGGGGCTCAGCGCCTGCTGCTCACGATTTCGTCGAGCGAAGAAAATTCGATGTTTGTCTGGGAGCAAACCGCGATCAACCAACACGTTTCCGACCGGATTCAGGCGCAGGCCCGGATGATGAAAGTCGGTGCCATCACCGACAATACACTGGGCGACAAGCTGCGGGTTACGATTATTGCCGCTGGGTTCGGACCGACCACTGATCTGGGCGAAATTCTGAAAGGAACGCCCGGCGACCTGCGTGACCCTGAGCCGGAAGTGATCGTGCTGGAAGTGGAAAATCCCGTAGCTGAGCCGCTGGTCGAACCGGAAGACGACGTGCTTCCTGTGGAGGTAAGGAAAGAAGTCGTCAGCGCATACGACGACGAACCTGAAGCGGAGCCTCAGCGGGTGATCCGGGATCGGGTACATACCGACCGGACGGGTGATTCGCCCGGCGTAGGCGAAGAGAACAAGCACCTGCTTTCCGACGACGGTCGCCATTCGCTGTCAGAAGAACCTGCAGACACAACGAGTGACGCCGACTTGATCCGCAGCACGGTTGACGCCTTCATGCGGGGGACGGTGATGGATATGGAGCGACCCACGTTCGAGCGTAATCATCACATACTGTACGAAAAACCAGCGTTACCCGATGCTGAATTTGTCAGATCGAATCTGAGCAGCGTCCGGAACGATTAGTAAACATACTAAGGCAATGAAAAGGGACTTTCGGACAGGAAGTCCCTTTTCATTGGTAGAAACAGGAGCTGGTGAATGGATAGCTTGTTGAGTCAGCGCTTGCCCAACCGGTCGGGATTCTTCGTACCTTTGTCGCTTATTTACGCTGACCGCCTGTAGCGGGTCTGTTAACTGTCGCTGTTGCTATGTCTTGGTTCGTCCGAAAAGATAAAGGAATTCAAACCCCCACCGAACTAAAACGGGAAGCCCCCGATGGGTTGTGGTACCAGTGTCCAAACTGCAAAAAAGCCATGCAGACACGGGAGCACAAACTCAACGCGTATACCTGCATTCACTGTAACTACCACGAAAAAATTGGGTCGGAAGCGTATTTCTCTATTCTATTTGATGATAACGACTTCGTTGAACTCGACGCGACGATGATATCGGGCGATCCGCTCAATTTTGTCGATACCAAAGCATATCCCGACCGTATCCGGACGACAATTGCCAAGACGGGCCTGCGCGATGCCGTTCGGACGGCTTACGGGCCCATGAACGGGGAAATTGTGACGATGGCTGTGATGGATTTTTCATTCATCGGCGGGTCAATGGGGTCAGTTGTCGGGGAGAAAATCGCCCGTGCCATCGACCAGGCCATCAAAAACCGGACGCCCTTTTTGATGGTATCCCGGTCGGGTGGAGCCCGGATGATGGAAGCGGGTTTCTCGCTGATGCAGATGGCTAAAACATCGGCCAAGCTGGCGCTGCTGTCGAACGAAAAACTGCCTTACGTGTCGCTGCTGACCGACCCGACAACGGGTGGCGTTACGGCATCGTATGCCATGCTGGGGGATTTTAACATTGCTGAACCCGAAGCACTGATTGGCTTCGCTGGCCCACGGGTTATCCGCGAAACGATCGGTAAGGATTTGCCTAAAGGATTTCAGAGTGCCGAATTCGTGCTTGAACACGGATTTCTGGATTTCATTGTCGACCGTAAGGACTTGAAAGACCGGCTGTCAACGCTGTTTGCCATGCTGAAATAAAGACTATCGATTGGACAAAGGCCGGGCAACCGGCCTTTACTTTTTGACAACCTTTTCCGTCAAAATGCGCCCGGCTACATCGACCCGGATCAGGTACGTACCGGCTGACAGGCTTCCCATGCCGATGACCTGCTCGTGCCGACGAACGGCGGTGCGGGAGCCCAGTTGATGTATCTGTCGTCCGCTGGTGTCGAACAGCTGTACGACCATGACGGATGGGGTGTTGCTTTGCACAACTACCTGTAAATTCTCTTCGACCGGATTGGGGAAAACGCTGAGTTGCATAGACGCATCGCGGGACTCCGCTACGGCCGTTATAAGGCCAGCGGTGGAAGCCGGTTCGTAAGCCGGGATCGTAACGGGTGTACCCGGCTGATCGACAACGAACAGCGATAGCTCTTCCAGCGTCTGACTTATATTGACACCATTTCGGTACTCATTGATGTAAACAGCAATGGTGTATTGCCCTTGCCGGGCGGGTGCGTTCCAGACTAGCTCGCCGGTTTGGCTGTTCAGTACAAATGTGCCCTGTCGAGTAACCTCGTTCGGAAACAGATAGGCATTGACTATCGAGCCATTGCAACTGGCTGTGGTCGCTGCGGTCAGGGGGCGGGTCAGTGAATAAACCAGGCTGTCGCCATCGGCGTCAGTGGCGCGCAGGGCAATTACGGCCCGCTGATTGACGCCCACGCGGATGCCGCCGACCGGACTGGCGGCAAAGGGTGTCTGGTTGATGAGTGTACCACTTATAATGAATGTGGTTGTCAGCGTTAGCAGGCTCGTAACCGCCGACGGAATATTGAGCAGGCCGGCGCGATTTGTTAGGACTACCGTGGGGGTATAAGTACCAGCACCGGGATACGTGTACGTCGTTTCGAAAAGTAGCACGGTGACGAGTCCGTCCGGGGCAGTTGTCGACTGACTTTTTCGACTGACTACCCGTGTCGTACCGTCGCCCAGGCAGAGCGACAGCGAAACCAGTTCGCGCGTTGCCGGTGCCTGTGGATCAGCAAAAACTGTGGTCGATAGGGTATACGTAAGTGCCTGACCGGGAACGGGTGCAACACGAATATAACCACCCGACAGGTGTGTAGCCTGCGCCTGAACGCTTACAAGCAACAATAGAAGGTAAAGGCTATTTTTCACGAGCTGGCGTATCGAGTGGGTAAACGTACCAGAATAACTCGGCTTCGATCGTCTTCGTATGTAGCGGATAAAATAGTTCGTAAGCGGCATTTTCCTGTACTTTAGTATATGCTATACACCGCTCAGCAAACGACGAACTTACCCGAAACGGGCTTCCGCTACCTGCTCACGTCCCTCGATGAGCACGTTCTGACTATTACGCTGAACCGGCCGGAGAAAAAGAACGCGCTGCATCCGCCTATGCTGGCTGAACTGGCGTTTGCGCTAGCCCACGCGCAGTATAATCCGGCTATCTGGCTGGTCGTACTAACCGCGACGGGTGATACGTTCTGCGCCGGTATGGATTTGAAAAGCCTGACGACTGACTCCCACGAGCCACTCAGCGTACCCGATCCCGGCGGACCGGTACGGCTGGGCGAACTGATGCAGCAGCTTGATAAACCAACGATTGCCCATGTTCAGGGGAGCGTGTATGCCGGTGGTTTTCTGCTGGTGGCGGGCTGTACGTACGCTGTGGCCGTAGAATCGGCGGTGTTTAGTTTGCCGGAAGTTAAACGGGGGCTGTTTCCGTTTCAGGTGCTGGCGCTGCTGCTCGATCTGATGCCTGCGCGTAAGGCACTCGACCTGTGTCTGCGCGCGCAGGTACTTGCAGCCGCCGACGCGCAAACAATCGGATTAGTAACCGAAGTGACGTCAGCAGACCAGCTGAACGCGTCCGTTACCCGGCTGATAGATGAACTCAAACAGTTCTCGCCAACGGCTATGCAGTTTGGTCTACGGGCGCGACGTCACTTGAAAAGTTTGCCGTCGGAGCAGCAGCAGGCCTACCTGCACGAGCAGTTTGTGCAACTTCAGCAAACGCCCGACGCGCAGGAAGGTATGGCGGCTTTTCTGGAAAAACGATCACCGATCTGGTCGGGCGACGATTCAGCGTTTCGGTAAGTCGGGGCAGGTTTCGGTCCGCCTGGTGTCGATGATGCCCTGAATCTGCCAGGTGCCGTTTAGTTTAACTAGCGTGAACGCATTCACTCCGCAATGATCTTTTTGCCCCTGCCGGTAGAAAACGTAGGGTGTCCAGGCAGTTGCCAGTTCGCCGTCGATTTTGATGTCCATACTGGCTAACCGCTCGTCGAGCAAGCCCGGTTTGGCCGCGCCAACCCGGCTGATGAACGCGCTGATGGGTGAATCCGCGACACTAACGACACCTTGTTTATTGACGACCGTTTGCAGCCGGGCAGTAGGCACAAAAACCGGTTTCAGTATCGTTGAATCGGCTTTCAGCATGCCCTCAAACAACCGGTTGATTGTGTTTCTGACAGCCGCTTCTTCGGTCGATTGGGCAAGCGCGGTGGCTGTGAATAGCAGCGATAGAAGTAGTATAGTGATTTTCATGGATTTACGTAAGTAATGAGGCAAAACTAGTTTAACACAGAGCCACAGAGAACGCAGAGATAAATTACATTAGTACATTAGCTATCAGTTGATTGGGGCTATTCACTCTCTGTGGCTCTGTGTTAAACCAGTTTTGCTCTGGTAGGCAGCTGTAAGCAAACAGGGCCGGTCGTATCAACAACCGGCCCTGTTTGATGAACGATTGATGCAGGCCTAAATGTACTGATTGACAATCATTTCGTACAGCTCCTGCTTGCCGCTGATCTGCTTCGGCTCGCCGTTGGTCATGGCGTAATTGCGCAGGTCTTCCAGCGTTAGTTCGCCTTTTTCAAAGCGTGCCCCTTCGGCTGAGTCGTAGCTGGCGTAACGGTCGGTCCGTAGTTTCTTGTAGGCCGACTTCTGCAGAATTGCTTCAGCCGCGATGGCCGCGCGGGCAAACGTATCCATACCGCCGATGTGCGCAATGAAGATGTCTTCCAGATCGGTCGAGTTACGCCGGGTCTTGGCGTCAAAGTTTACGCCACCCGACTTGAAACCACCCGCTTCCAGAATAACCAGCATGGCTTCGGTCAGTTCGTACACATCGACGGGAAACTGATCGGTATCCCAGCCGTTCTGGTAGTCGCCCCGGTTGGCGTCGATACTACCCAGCATGTTGTTGTCGACGGCCACCTGTAGCTCGTGGGCAAACGTGTGGTTAGCCAGCGTCGCGTGGTTGGTTTCCAGGTTGAGTTCGAAATCATCCTGCAAGCCAAACCTGTTAAGGAAACCAATGACCGTAGCTGCGTCGAAATCGTACTGGTGCTTGGTCGGTTCCATCGGTTTGGGCTCGATGTAGAACGCGCCTTTGAATCCCTGCTTGCGGGCGTAATCGCGGCTGATTTGCAGGAAACGGCCCAGGTGCTCCTGTTCGCGCTTCATGTTGGTATTCAGCAGCGACATGTAGCCCTCGCGACCTCCCCAGAACGTATAGCCAGAACCGCCCAGCTCAATCGTGGCGTCGATGGCGTTTTTCACCTGCCAGCCACCATGAGCCAGTACATGAAAATCAGGGTTCGTACTGGCACCGTTCATGTACCGTTCGTGCGAGAACAGGTTGGCCGTACCCCACAGCAGTTGTACACCACTGGCAGCCTGCTTTTGCTTGGCGTAGTCGACGATAGCGCGGAAGTTTTTCTCGAATTCGCTGTTCGAGTTGCCTTCGGGAGCCACATCGATGTCGTGAAAGCAATAGAACTCCATGCCCATCTTGGTGATAAACTCGAAAGCGGCATCCATTTTCTGGTGCGCTGCCCCCAGCGGATCGTTGCCGGCCATCGCGTCCCACGGAAAATGCTTGACGCCGGGACCGAACGGGTCATTCCCCGTGCCGCAGAAGGTGTGCCAGTACGCCACCGCAAACCGGAACAGATCTTTCATGGGTTTGCCCAGAATCGTGCGGCTGGGATCGTAAAATTTAAACGCCAGCGGATTGTCGGATTCGCGGCCCTCGTAAGCGATCGGCTTCTCGACAAACGGGAAATAGGCTTTATCGCCTAGTGTCAGGGTCAAAGACATACAGGTAAGAAATTGGTACAAACAAATAAGGTCTCAAAGGTCAGCATCCTTCGAGACCTTTTCTACCATCATAAGAGCAGAAACCGGCTTTTTTTTACCTACTGGATCGGCAACCGAATATAGAAACCATCCGGTTTCTTAAACGGGATAGGTACCGTATAGCTGCCGGTGTAGTCGCCACTCTCGTATTCGTGAAGGGCAACACCCGTCAACTGACTGGCGGGCATGACCCGTATGTCGGATGCCCAGAATTTGGTGTCGATGTGAAACTCAGTCCTGAAATCCTTATCGGTCGATAAGGTCAGGTAGTTACGAAATTGCAGGGGCGACTGATCGGGCTGATACGTATACACATCAACGGCGACGGGCTTTTTACGCCCTATAGTTTTGGAGGCCTCCTCCACGATTTCTGGCTGACCGGGTAGCCGTATGGAGCCGTTCGGATAAATGACAAACTGCCGCTTCTCCAGTTGCGTACCGGGCGGAATAAACCCAACGGCATCATCTTTGGAAATAACCCCGTTGATCGACCCAACCGTATATCGGCCATGCCAGCTATTGACCGCCGATGTGTTTAGATTGACGTCGGCGACGTCGTGCCAGTAATCCAGCTTTTCCTTGCCGATGATAAACGATGACCGCTTCCAGTCGACGTACAGCGGACGGTTCAGCTTATTCACCAGCAGGATGTGCATCTGTCCGCGCTCCTCCGTGAAACTATAGCGCAGCGTCAGCGTGTCGGTGTCCATGACCAGTCCCTGATCGGTAACCGGACGGAGGTTCGTAGCACGAAGCGTGACAAGCTGTGCTTTGGGCGAACAGGCGGTAGCCAGAAAACCAGCTATCAGCAGGGAGAGTACCGTTTTCATGTAGGAGACGATCAGATGTAAAGCTACCTGGTGCCGGACGATATTGCTGGATGAAGCACAGCTATTTGTGGTCGTCACGGCACACCAGTTCATAAAAAAACTATAAAATTAGTTGCCTTTATTTGACAGAAATGGCTGGAATTGACAGGAATATATGTCAGTTTGTTCGTTTTACAGCCATAAATGTGTCTGAATAAAGCATTATGTAGCATTTATTGGCTAAAACGATAATTGAGCAAACGGTCCACTATTTTTCGACGTATATTCGGATTGGCTTCGGCCACTTAGATAGGTTATCGAGTTCCCCACCCGTCGGCTGACAGGTGGGGACTTTTCGTTTCGGCGTGTAAATTACGGGCTTTCGGTCGGCTGAGTTGTGCCCGATGAACGCATTTACCAGACGGTAGGCGTCTATCGTTTCAGAATCGCTTCCAGTGCATCCAGCCAATGGCCGTAGGCATCACGGTAGGCCTGCTGCGCCCGCATATCGGGTTCAATCGTTTTGGTAACTGTCAGACCGGTAAAGGCTTCGGTGGCACTTTTGTAGTAGCCAAGCCCCAGCCCGGCCCCGCGCGCGGCTCCCTGCGCACCATCGGTGTTGTAGAGTTCGATTGTGGCCCCTGTCAGGTTAGCCAGCGTGTCGCGAAACAGGGGGCTGAGAAACATGTTGGCTTCGCCCGCCCGGACCGTCTGTATACCGACGCCAACCGATTCCATGACCCGGATGCCGTAGTACAGCGCGAAAACGATGCCTTCCTGCGCCGACCGGATCAGGTGCGGCAGTCCGTGCCGGTTAAATTGTAACCCCTGAAACGACGCGCCCGGATCAACGTTTTCCAGCACACGCTCGGCACCATTGCCAAACGGCAGGCAGACCAGTCCGTCGGCCCCGACGGGTGCTTCGTGGGCCAGTTCGTTCATCTCGCTGTAGCTGATCGACCGGCGCAGTACCTGATTCCGCAGCCAGCTGTTCAGACTCCCCGTACCGTTGACGCACAGCAGCACGCCATACCGGGGGGCTTCGGTCGTGTGGCTCACGTGCAAAAATGTATTCACCCGTGACTGCGGATCGTATTTGGCCTGATCGCTGACGCCGTACACAACCCCCGATGTACCGGCCGTAGCGGCAATCTGACCCGGCTCCAGTACGTTCAGCGACAGCGCGTTATTGGGCTGGTCGCCCGCGCGATAGGTGACGGGCGTCCCCGCAGACAGGCCCAGTTTAGTAGCCGCAGCCGCCGATAGCTGCCCCTGTTCGGCGAACGTTGGTCGTACAGGCGGCATCAGTCCGGTATCGAAACCAAAATAGTCGAACAGAAACTGCGCGGGCTGATCGGTCTGGAAATCCCAGAGCGTGCCTTCCGAGAGTCCCGATGCGGTTGTCACGACCTCGCCGGTCATGCGGGCCGCCAAGTAGTCGCCCGGCAGCATAAAGTGCGCAATACGGGCGTAAGTGTCGGGCTCGTTGGCTTTCACCCAGGCCAGCTTGGCGGCCGTGAAATTGCCGGGGGAGTTCAACAGGTGCCTGAGTACCCGATCATGGCCCAGCGCATCGAAGGCGTTGCTGCCGTACGGAGCGGCCCGGCTGTCGCACCAGATAATCGACGGCCGCAGGACGTTCAACGCCTGATCGACTACGACCAGCCCGTGCATCTGGTAGGAGATGCCGATCGCTTTTACATCGTCGGGGCGAATACCGGCTTTCGTCAGTACGGCTTTGCTGGCTTTGCACGCATTCTGCCACCAGTTGTCGGGGTGTTGTTCGGCGAAACCCGGCTGGGGGGCGTCGATTGCCATTTCCGTTTCGGGGAAAAACGCCGACGCGACGGCCTTTCCGCTATCGGCTTCCACCAGACACGCTTTTACGGACGAACTACCTAAATCGAAGCCAAGAAAATACATGCGGAAAATAAAGTATGAGACGTGATAGGATTAGTAACGAACTTGCTGATACCCATTCGGGCAAATCTATTCCGCAAAGAAAACCGTGTTGGTTCATATACTCAACCCGCCCGGTCGTTTTCGGAATTCGACCCCGCTTTTGTTTCTTTGCAGGAAATTTCAGCGAGCGAAAGAGCGAAAAACAGAAAGAGCGATTGCGCTGGCTGGTGGCTCATTCGCTCTTTCACTCATTCGCTCTTTAGTCATGTCTCCGGTTTTGGATCTTTCGATTGATGAACTTTTTGCCCAGTTCGATTCCCTGCGGGTGCTGATTATTGGCGACGTTATGCTGGATTCGTACGTGTGGGGCCGTGTCGAGCGGATTTCACCCGAAGCACCCGTACCCGTCGTGAACGTCGACCGGCGCGAACTGCGGCTGGGCGGGGCCGGCAACGTACTGCTAAACGTGCAGGCGCTTGGGGCGGAGGCTATCATCTGCTCGGTAATTGGCACCGACGCGCCGGGCGACCAGCTGGAGCACGAACTCTGTAACCGTGGTCTCAACTGCGATGGGCTGATCCGCAGCAACGACCGCATTACCACGATCAAGGAACGGATCATTGCCGGTTCGCAGCAGGTTGTCCGGGTCGACACCGAAACCGACCGGTACATCACGAATGAAGAACGGACACAGCTTATTGCGAAAGCGAAAGAACTGATTCCGACCTGCCACGTCGTTATTTTCGAGGATTACGATAAAGGTGTTTTGAGCAAAGAAGCGATTGCCGAGATCACCGATTTCGCCAATGAGCAGCGCATACCGACGGTGGTTGATCCCAAGAAGCGCAACTTCCTGTCGTACCAGAACACAACCCTGTTCAAGCCGAATCTGAAAGAACTGCGTGAGGGCTTGAAACTCGATTTCGACGTGGATAACGCCGATGAATTCCAGTCGGCGGTCGATCAGCTAAAGCAGCAGCTGAACGTATCGGGAGCCCTGATTACCCTGTCTGAACGGGGCGTGTTCATCGATTTCAACGACGAACAGCTAAAGTTACCCGCCCACGTCCGGAAAATTGCTGACGTATCGGGTGCGGGCGACACCGTTATCAGCATTGCCGCCTGCTGTGTCGCGCTGCGTCAGTCACCCGCCGTCATCGCTGGCCTGTCGAACCTGGGTGGGGGTCTGGTCTGCGAATCGGTTGGTGTAGTGCCTATCGATAAAATGCAGTTGAAGCAGGAAGCCGTCGAAGCCGGGTTGCTGGCCAATTCGTAAGGTAATTTGTAGCGACGCAATATCTTGCGTCTCAGCACGCGTCAGCAACAGCATCCAGGTAGCAGCACGCGTCAGCAAAACCGTCCGGGTGCTGAGACACAATATCCTGCGTCGCTACAAATTATCGGGTCGATAATTCTTTCACAGCGTCGACAAAGCAGCGGGCCTTGTCGGGATCAGTATCCGGATAGATGCCGTGGCCGAGATTAGCGATGTAGTGCTGATGGCCGAACGCGTCGAGCATATGCTTGACCTCCCGTTTGATCTGCGCAAAATCGGCGTAGAGTACGCACGGGTCCAGATTGCCCTGCAACACTTTGTTTGGGACCAGTTCGCGCGATTCGGCAGGGTCCATGTTCCAGTCCAGGCCAACCACCTGACAGTCGAGCTGCCCGATTTCGTGCCGGGCGAAGAACGCGCCCTTGGCAAACACCGTAACCGGTACGTCCGTGATCGCGTCGCAAATCTGCTTGATGTATGGCAGCGAGAATTGCCGGTACTGCTCCGGCGACAGGATACCCGCCCATGAATCGAACAGCTGAATCAGATCCGCCCCGGACAGCACCTGCGCTTTCAGGTACGAAATCGTGCTGTCGGTTATCTTTTGCAGCAGCGTATGGGCGAAAGCGGCATCGGTGTACAGCAGTTTTTTGGCGACCGAGAACGTTTTCGAGCCTTTGCCTTCGGTCATGTAACAGAAGATCGTGAACGGCGCACCGGCAAAGCCAATCAGCGGTACGCGGCCATTCAGTTCTTTCTTGGTCAGGCGAATAGCGTCCAGTACGTAGCCTAAGTCGGTTTCGGCATCGGCGACGCGCAACTGCCCCAGATCGACACTCGACCGGACGGTTTTTGGAAACACCGGTCCCCGGCTCTCGATCATTTCGTAGGGCAACCCCATTGCCTCGGGCACCACCAGAATATCGGAGAAAATAATGGCCGCGTCGACCTCGAACGCGTCGACGGGCTGGATGGTGACTTCAGCGGCTAGCTCTGGCGTTTTCGCCAGCGTGATAAAGCTACCCGCTCGTTCCCGCACGGCCCGGTATTGCGGCAACACCCGTCCGGCCTGCCGCATCATCCAGACCGGCACTCGTTCGTTCAACTCGCCCCGCGCCGTACGGAGCAGCAAATCGTTCTGTAATATCATACCACAAAGATAAGTCCGACGTACAGTAGAAGTAGCGTTTATATCTCGTCATGATATTTATACTGATGTTCTATTATTTTCTATTTTTGACATAATTAGAAAATATTATGAAAAAGATTGAAGCTCCTCCTACAACAGTAAGTCTGACTGAGTTTCTGATTAAGGACCAGTCGGTGGACTTTAGGAGGATGGGAGATGTCGATTGGTATAGCATAGCAAACCGAATAAATGATGAATATCTATATTGGGACAAAGTAAAGTATAGAGTTCCTAAAGATGTAAGAGAGAAATTATCACCTGAAGGTTTATGGCAGCTAGTTAAGATAAGACGTAGTTTAGTCAAGAAGAATATATCTTTCGTTGACCAGCATTTCCACTTTGTTCAAACAGACTCCTTGTTATATCGACTACACCAGTTCGATCTGAATCTGGGTGGTTCGTTAGGCAGTCAGCACCCAGTGTCGGATACGGAAAAACATCAGTATCTGCTTGGCTCGATTATGGAAGAATCGATTGCGTCGAGTCAGATCGAAGGTGCGGTCACGTCACGGGTAGTGGCGAAGGAAATGCTTCGGAAAGAGCGGCCTCCTCGCAACGTCTCCGAGCGGATGATCGTCAACAACTACCAGGCAATTCAGTACATCGATGCTCATAAAAGCGACCGGCTGAGTGTAGAAGGGCTACTCACCATTCACCGGCTGATGACCGACCAAACGCTCGACAGCCCTGACGAAGTCGGGGAGTTCCGCCAGAAAGACGATGTCCATGTGGTGGACGTAATCGATGGGGAGATTATTCACACGCCACCTGCCTTTACCAGTATCCCACTTTTCATCGACGAACTGTGCCGGTTTTTCAACGATGAAGCACCGGATTACTTTCTGCACCCGGTCGTTAAGGCCAGTATTATTCACTTCCTGATTGGCTATTTCCATCCATTCACTGATGGTAATGGCCGTACGGCGCGTGCGCTGTTCTATTGGTACATGCTGCGAAAAGGCTATTGGCTGACGGAGTACCTGTCAATTTCCAGGGTCATAAAGGAGTCGCGGGAGCAGTATTATCGGGCGTTTCAATACGCCGAACTAGACGAAAATGACCTGACTTATTTTGTGCTGTATCAGGTAAAGACGCTCAGTAAAGCCTACGATGAATTGACGAAATACCTGGCTCGCAAACAGGAAGAGAAGCAAGCGATACTGGCCCTGCAACGGAGCGAGAAACTCTCACCCCGACAGGCGCAAATCGTTGACTGGTTGCGCCATGAACCCAACGCCAGCCTGTCGGCAAAAGAAGTAGAGAATAGATTGGGTGTATCGAATCAGACGGCCCGCACCGATATTCAGGCGTTGCTAAAAGCGGGTTATTTAGACGAGCTGGTCATCAATCGGAAGGAGCGTAACTACATACGGGGACCGAAATTAATCGCGGGGAGTCAGTCCTGACTAAACATCGGGACTGACTCCTCGCGTGATTACGCACCAAAAAGCTGGCTCCACATAGCTTTGGCTTTCTCTTTGGCCTCTTCGATTTTGACGGTAGCTCCGGCCTTCAGTTCGTCAAGCTTTACCTGCGCGGCTTCGAGTTGCACTGCGGCTTCGGCTTTCATTTCGTCAAACTTATCTTCAGCTGCGTCGGAGAGCGTATCGGCTTTGGCGGCTGCGGCCGAGAACGTGGTTTCGGCCTGCGCCTGTAATTCGGCCAGGGCCTGGGCGGTGCTGGCTTTGGCGTCTTCGAAATGCTGGGTTGCACTCGCTTTCAGGCCGTCGATGTCGATATCCTTGCCAACTTCCTGCGCTTTGGCCACGAGCTGATCGCGGAGTTCGTCGAGCTGTGCAGCGGCCGTGTCGAGGTGCTGGCTGGCTTCGGCTTTGAACGATTCGAATTTTTGAGCGGCCGCGTCTTTGGCGTCCATCATCTGCTTTTCAGCGGTCTGTTTGGTGGTTTCCATTGTCGTGTCTGGGGGATTTGTACACCCGAAAAATGGTACAGGGTCCGGTGAAAAGCAAACCTGACTACAGGATCGGTTTCGGCTCAGGTTAACCGGCGAACGATCAGGCTGTTGACCAGGTCAAACAGGATGGGAGGCATGAGCGTACGCCAGTTTTCGATCTCGTCCAGCGTGCCGCCGTAGTTGATGTAGTAGTCGAGGTGGTACTTCTTCCATTCGCGCTCCACAAAGTCGGGAATACGGACAGCGGCAATCCAGCCGTCTTCTACTTCATCAAACCATTCCTCGTAATAGCTGTCGTCGGAGCCGTGAAAATTGAGCAGGTTTTCGCCGATCAGCACAAAGTACTTGATGCCTTCGCGGATCAGTGGTTCAATCACTTCCCGCTTCAGGTACATCACGTCGTTGTGGAGCGTGTCGTTCCACTCGCCAAACAGTTCGATGATCACAAACTGCCGGTCGTAGTTGGCGAAGAGAATTTTACAGTAGAGCGTTTCCGAGCCAATTTCATCCCAGAGCGGGTGAATGTAGTAGCCATAAATGTCGTGTTCGTACTGCTGCATGTTGTACTCCCGCTGGTGAAACGGAGAGCGGTCGTCATCAGCAGCTGAGTAGTATTTTTCCCAGCCGTAGAAGGGTTCGATATCCTGCATAAAAAGCGAAACCGACGGTAACGTGTGGTGATCGGTTTCACAGGAATAACGCACGGATTTGGCCGTTTGTTGACCCGGATTCGTAGTATGTTTACCCGATGAAGACAGTTCCAAAAACGATTTTGATCACGGGCGCATCGACGGGTATCGGCTACGGCGCGGCTCAGCAGTTTGCACAGCGGGGCTATACGGTCTTTGCCGGGGTGCGGACGCCCGCCGATGCCGACCGACTCCGTACGGAACTGGGGCCGAATGTAGAGCCGGTATTGCTTGACGTAACCGATGCGACGGCGGTCGATGCGGTGGCGCGGCAGCTTACCGACCGGCTGACTGGTAGCGGGCTGGGCGGCCTAATCAACAACGCCGGTATTGCCATCGGTGGCCCGTTGCAGGAGCAGCCCATCGATGTAATTCAGCACCATTTCGACGTCAACGTGCTGGGTGTTCTGCGGGTGACGCAGGCGTTTCTGCCGCTGCTGGGTGCTCGCGCCAACCATCCGGTTGCGCCCGGCCGGATTCAAATGATTAGTTCCGTCAACGGGCAGGTGGCCATTCCGTTTATGGGGGCTTACGTAGGATCGAAGCACGCGCTGGAGGGAATCTCGCACAGCCTGCGCCGGGAGTTGCAGCTGTTTGGGGTGAAGGTGGTAATCGTGGGGCCGGGGGCCGTCAAAACGCCGATCTGGAGCAAGGGGACCAATATTGAGCGGTACCGGGATAGCCTGTACTTTCCGGCTATGCAGTGGTTCGCCAGGCAGGTGAAGCAATCCGAGGCAAATGGGCTGTCGATTGAGTACCTGGGCGAGCGTCTTGTGCAGATTCACGAAACACCGCGCCCGCGGATTCGGTACGCGATTGTGCCAAAGCCGATCAGTGGCTGGTTTATTCCCTGCCTGCCGCACCGCTTATTCGACCGTATTATCGGCCAGTTGAGCGGGTTGCGGAAGGGCATAAATAAGTAAGTCGGTCGCTCGCGTTACACGACCGACCGACTTAGTATGTACTGAAGACTAGGCTTGCGAAGCCGCGTGCAGTTTGCCCGCCAGATCCTGCAATGCCGTTGCCAGCGCCTGCAATCGGGTAACCATGTCGCCCTCCGAGCCGACGTTTGCACTAAACGTCGTAACCTGACCGGCGAGGTCAGTCAGTAGCGGTTCCAGGTCCGATGGGGTAGCGTTTGGTTCGCTAATCGTTGCCCGCAGTGCGTTCAGCGATTGTGTCAGTTCGCCCGTATTGATACCCTCACCCAGCACATCGGCCCAGCGCGCCAGTACATCGGTAGCCGGTGCTGCATCGGAGGGAATCGCATCAAACGCCAGTGCCTGCATAGTATCATCGAGCAGGTCGGCAAATTCTTCAGGCGTAGTCATAAGAAAATGAGTTAAAGTTGACTGCTGACGTCGCGCAGCACCGTTACCAGTTGCTTGAGGTGACGTTCAACCGCCGGTTCGATAGTTGGTTCGTGCGATAATGACGCGGTGTGGCTTGCGATGCTCAGCAACAAGTGCCGGATCTGTTCTCCGTCGGGAGTTGGTTCTTTCAGCCTGTCGCGTAACGTACTCAGTTCGGCCAGGATACGCTCGGCACCTACGTCGCCACGAAGCGCGTTTAACCAGCCTTCGAGCAGCAGAATACCTCGCTCAGCGGTGATCGTTGTGGTTTTGCCCTGGCCAAAAGCGCCCAGTGTATCTGTGAGCATACGCTGCTCAAGTGTTGCTTGTCCTTCCATAGTGTAGAGAGTGAAAAAGTAGGGGTCTGGTGTTGACCAAATTAGATTGAACTGCCGAAATGCCGCAGGATTTTCGACAGGCTTTCGAGCTTACCCGTCCAGGTGCCTTCTGCGTTGGGTCCTTCGGCAGCAGTCTGCGTCTGGTCGGCCAGACTAAGCAGCAGGCTCTTGATGGTTGCTTCGTCAGGCTGCGAATCTTGCAAGGCGTCGCGCAGTTGACCGAGTTGCTCTTCCACTTGCCCAATGTTTGGGTCGCCCTGCAATGCCATGAGCCAGCCATCGATCAGGTTGACACCCTGCGCAGCTGACAGGTCGGTTGCTTTGCCACCCTGAAACAAGAGTAGCGTATCTTCGAGCATGCGCTCCTCCAGTATGTTCGATCCCATAATAGTGCGCCGTTGAACGCTGTTTTTCTACAAAGATAAACCGGCAGTTTGTTGGTTTGTTCAGTAGCAGATCGCTTTCGTGCCGTTTGCTACGATGGTCCAAGCCGTTATGTTTACGAATTAATTTACTGCATCAGCCTACCATGAAACTACCTGACCTCAGCCCGGAGATTCGCTACCAGTTTGCCCGCAGCGGTGGCGCGGGTGGCCAGAACGTCAACAAAGTAGCCACTAAAGCCGAACTCCGCTTCGATCTGGTTAACTCCTCATTGCTGAGCGATGAGCAGAAAGCCCGACTAACGCTGAAGCTGGCCAACAAATTAACCACCGAGGGCGAACTGGTGCTGACTCATCAGACGGAGCGCACCCAGCTTGCCAATCGGGAAAAGGTGACGGCCAAATTTTACCAGCTGCTCCAGAAAGCGTTTGAGACGCCCAAAGCCCGGCGCGCGACCAGACCCTCAAAGTCGGCCGTAGCCGAACGAATTGCCGACAAGAAGCGAAAAGGCGACGTCAAAGCCAACCGCCGACGCATCGACCCGGATTAAACCACGGGCCTTAGCTGAACAGGGTTGAGGCCTAGTGACCGAAAATAGTCCAGAACAGCATCCCGTTGCGCCAGCGTGTTTGCGCCATATCGACCAGATCGATTGTTGACGTATACGTTTCCGTCAGCACCGAACCACAACTCACCACCCTGATAAGCAGGATCTCCGCCAGTTATATTTGTGTGGCAAACTACGCCACGGGCAGCATAGGGATTTGGTGTTGCCTCCGGTATCAGTTTTAAGCCAGATTTATCAATAATCCACAAGTACTTTCCCTGCATCGGTGGGCTAGCACCGGTGATAAGTGGTGTGTCGACTACTGTTACACCGTTGACGCCAGATCGATTGACATCAACAATGTAATCAACAAAAATAATGGCCTCGCCGTTAAGCACTTTCCGGGCGAACTGCGTACGCTCGAAGGGTAAAACGGCCGGGCCTAATCGGGTTTACCACTCGTCAGGCAATTCGGTCATCGCTGCGCAAGTCGGACGTATCCCTTTTCTTTTGTCGCTTCCAGCAATTCAAGGCCAAACCGTTTCAGCGCATCAAGCGCGCTAATGCGTTGCAGTGGGCCAAAATCTGCTTCGGTCAGTTCGTTTTTGGTGGAAAGCAAATACGTTTGGCTGGAATTTGTGAAAAATGCTACAGTCGATTGACTGAAGAGCCGCTCTACTATCTGGCTATCAAGCACCATCTGCGTTTGTTTCAACGCCCGCTTTACTTTAGCCGGGCCAAGAATCGCATCCAGCTGCCAAATCTGCTGCGGTTTGCTCAGGTACTGCCCAGGTACAAAAATTACGGGTAGACCGTGCCAGACCACCACTTTCTGGCCCTTGGTTGCTTTCAACGGCTGCGGTCCATCGACTAATCCTTCCATCACCGCTTTGCGCTTTATAGGAGGTAAGGCATTAATCTGATCGATAAGGCGGGCTACTGACACGTCAATCATATTGTTCAGTAATAATCAGTTATACGCTATAAACGGAGAAACAGGACGTTGACGTTCACCTGAACGAGCATTACAACTCCTTAATCCGGATGTTGCGGAACCAGACTTTTTCGCGGGGATTGTGATTTTGCAGGGCGATTTTGCCTTTGGCGTGGGGGGTCGCGTAAGCCCAGTCTTTAAACTTGCTTTTGGCGACCATCGCCTTCCAATCGTCGGAGCCGTACTGGTAATCAGCTACTTTCTTGCCATTCAGGAAATGCTCGACGTGGTTGTTGTTGACAACGATCCGGCCTTTGTTCCAGTCGCCGGCGGGTTTGACGGCGTTGAGGTCGGCGGGGGGGATCATGTCGTAGTTGGCACCGGAAAGCTGCGTTGGCTTGAGTGGATAAATCTCCCCCTTGTCGTTGAGGTAGCCTTTGTCATCGATGATTTGAAACTCCGGCCCCGACATATAGGTCGAGCGCAGATCGGGGGTTTCGATGACCTTGTACACAATACCGCTGTTGCTGCCTTTCGGAATTTTGAACTCGAATTCCAGATCGAAATTTTCGTACTCTTTATCCGTCACGAGGTCGCCACCGGTACCGTCGGGGACAAGGGTGCCGTCTTCGATGTTCCAGCCAACGACTTTATCTTTTTGATAGCTGTGCCAGCCGCTGATCATTTTGCCGTCGAATAGCGACGTCCATTTGTCTTTGGTTGCGAAGGCGGTTGTTAGCAGAGCGATACCGAGTAGGGCAGCGGTAACGTGAGTCGTTTTCATAGCGGTTCAGTGGTTTGTAAGCGGCTAAATGTACAGAAAAAGCATGAGGTGATGCTAGGTTACCCCAACACCACCCCACTACGTACTGATTATGCGCTGCAAACTAGCTGGCCATGTCGCGGGCTGCCTGCGGATCGTTGTACGTCCGGTCCAGCCCATCCGTTGATTTCTCGTCGGAGCGGTCGCTGCCGGAAATCATGTCCTGCGCCTGCACCGAACTTTCGTCCATCATCTCGCGGGGCATAGCACGGGTTTCGCGGGCTTCTTCGGGCCGTTCGCCGGACTGGTACTCGTCGTTGTCTTTCGCGTTGACGTCGTACGGATGCGCCGAGTCGCCGGTGTCCGGCTGCTCATCGTCAGGCCCGGCACTCATGCCTTCGTATTGTGTACCGGGAACGGCATTACCGGATGTGTATACCCGATTGCGCTGTTGAAAGCCGATCTCGTGCGACCGGTCGGGCTGCGTGGGTTCCTGAATTTCGGGTGTTTCCGGCTTCGGTGTACCGGGCAGTTCCGGAATTTCGGGACCGGGCGACGGGGGTGTCGGTGGAATTGGCTGCGACGGCTCGGTCGGTGTTACGGGGCCAGGCGTACCGGGCGTTGCTGGAATCATGTCACCGTGCACCACGAACGTGCTGGTCGGTTTCCGGTTGCTAGCGTCTTCCGATGGCAGGCCCGTATTGGTATCATCGCCCGCATCGGGATTGCCGGTGATTTCAGCTTCAGCTGCCGGATCGTTGGGTACGTTTTCCAGCACGATACCTTCCCCCGCGTCGTCGGCTTTGATACCGGCGTCCGCATTTTCGTAAGTCAGGCCATTGTTCTGGTCGCCGTTGAAGGCCCGCTCGTCGTCGTCGCTGTAGCGGTTGCTGAGTTGATCGTCGGCCACGTCGTCGTCGGTATCGCCGAACGCAGTCAGCTTACCATCGACGAGTTTGACCATATTTGTTTCTGCCTGATCGGCACCGAATTTGGTGGCTGCGTTTTCGCTCGACACCATATCGGCCTGTTGTGCGCCGTCGCTGAGTGATGAATTTTCCATGATTAACTGGGTTTAATCTTGACTATCAAAACCCGCTGGTACGGAAAAGGTTTTGCCGGATTCGTCAGCGGAGTGCGTCGAACAGGATTTCGGCCGGGTGCTGGGCGCGCCGGTGCGTGCCGTCCTTGATCTGATGGCGGCAACTGGTGCCAGCGGCCGAAATAATGACGTCGTCGGCTAACTGGCGAACGGTTGGAAACAGGACGAGTTCGCCAATCTGCATCGACAGGTCGTAGTGTTCGGCTTCGTAACCAAACGACCCCGCCATGCCGCAGCAGCCCGACGGAATCAGTTGCACGGCGTAGTTTTTGGGTAACGACAACGCTTTCTTCACCGGTACCATGCTCGACAGCGCTTTTTGATGGCAGTGGCCGTGTACGCGTACCTGCCGGGCGTCGGTCGTAAACGCGTCGTGACTGATGCGACCGGCCTCCATTTCGCGGGCAACCCATTCCTCAAACAGAAACGTGTTTTTGGCGATATGCTGCGCGGCTGCTTTCAGGTCGGCCGGGACCAGATCGGGGTATTCGTCGCGGAAGGTTAGGATCGCCGACGGTTCCAGGCCGATCAGCGGGGTGTCGTCGGTGACGAGGTCCTTCAACCGGGTAACATTGCGAATGGCCAGCCGCTTAGCTTCGTCGACTAATCCTTTCGACAGGTAGGTTCGACCGCTTTCATCGTGTTCAGGGACAACAACCGTGTACCCCAGCCGCTCGAGCAACTGAATGGCTTTCTGCCCTACTTCGACGTCATTGACATTGGTAAACTCATCGGCGAAAAACAGGACGGAATTTGGTTTTGGGTAGTCAGTATTCAGTTTTCGATTCTCGGTGGGGCGATTTCTGAACCACTGTCGTAACGTGGTTTTAGCCAGACCGGGCATGGTACGGTCGGGGTGGAAACCGACGGCGCGGTTGGCCAGTCGGCGCAGGGTAGGGGAGTCGTAAATAGCGTTGTAGGCCCACGGTAGTTTGCTGGCCAGGTTCATCAGGCGCGTGAAATTGCCGACCAGTCGCGCCCGTAGTGGTACGCCCGATTCGCGGTATTGCTGCTGGGTAAATTCGGCTTTCATGCGGGTCATGTCGACGCTGCTGGGGCACTCGGCCTTGCAAGCTTTGCACGACAGGCACAGATCGAGCACGTCTTTCACGGCAGCATAATCATCGGCCGAAGGCTGCTGCTGATTTGTGTAAAAATGCCGCAGGATATTGGCGCGGGCGCGGGTGGTGTCGTGCTCGCGCCGGGTGGCCATGTAGCTGGGGCACATGGTGCCGCCCGAAATTTCCGTTTTGCGGCAGTCGCCGGAGCCGGAGCATTTTTCGGCCAGTTCGAGCAAGCCACCGTCACGCGAAAAGTCGAATACGGTCTGGGGCTGCGGTATCTCGACGTCAGCTTCCGACCGCAGGTGTTCGTTCATCGGTGGGGTGTCGACTACCTTGCCGGGGTTGAACGTGTTGTGCGGGTCCCAGAGGGCTTTGACGGCCTTGCAGAGTTCGTAGTTTTCGGGGCCGAGCATAAACGCGATGCACTCGCCCCGCAGCCGCCCGTCGCCGTGCTCACCCGACAGCGACCCGCCATATTTTTTGACCAGCTGCGCCGTGTCCATCAGCAACGCCCGGAACGTGTCGCGCCCCGCCGACGATTTCAGGTCGATCAGCGGCAGCACGTGGATTTCACCCGCGCCGGCATGGGCCGAATATTCGAGTTTCAGGCCGTGCTGTTCCCACGCCATCCGGTCCAGTTCGTCGATGTAATCGGGCAGGTCGTATACGTCGACGGCGGTATCTTCAATGACGTTGGCGGGTTTGGCTTTGCCGGGGATGTTGTACATGATGCTCAGCCCCGCCTTGCGCAGTGCCCACGGCTTTTTGGTTTCGTCATCGAACAGCACCGGGTACGCATAGCCGAGATTCCGGTCGCGCAGGGCCTGCACGAAAGCCGCGCTTTTCTGCCGGACACCCTCGGCGGTATCATCGAAAAATTCGACCATCAGAATCGCCTTCGGATCACCCTCGACGAACTGTCGATTTTTGGTCTGCTCGATGTTGGTTTTGGTTAGTTGCAGAATGTAATCGTCGACCAGTTCGGAAGCCGCACACCGATGGTCGAGCGCGATCAGATTGGCTTCGAGTGATTGGCGGATTGTCGTGAAATGGGCGCAGACCAGCGCTGTTTGGTTCGGCGGCAGCGGTATCAGATTCAGCCGGGCTTCCGTGATGAAGCAGAGCGTGCCTTCTGAACCGGCAATCAGCCGGGCGAAGTTGAAGGTGGCGGATGGTGAATCATCGTTCCAGCAATCGAGCAGGGCATCCAGTGCATAACCCGTGTTGCGCCGGGTGACTGTCGGCTTCGGGTAGCCGTCGCGGATGTGCTGCCGGACGGCGGGGTCGGTCAGCCAGTCGCGGAACTGCGTGTAGAGTCGCTGTTCGAGCGGACTGACCACGGTTTCGCCCCGGCATTTGGCGTCGAACTGCGTGCGGGTCAGCGGACCGAACGTTACCTCGGCCCCGTCGCTCAGTACGACTTTTACGTCGAGCAGATTGTCGCGGGTGGTGCCCCAGATGATCGAGTGTAGCCCGCAGGAGTTGTTGCCAATCATGCCGCCGATCATGGCCCGGCTGGCGGTGCTGGTTTCGGGGCCAAACAGCAGGCCGTGTGGCTTCAGAAAGGCGTTCAGATCGTCGCGGATCACGCCCGGCTGCACCCGTACCCATTGCCCGGCCGCGTCGATCTCCAGAATCTGCCCGAAGTGTTTCGAAATGTCAACCACGATACCGCTGCCCACCACCTGCCCCGCCAGCGACGTACCGGCGGCCCGTGGAATCAGCCCCAGTTTGTGCTGCTGAGCGAAGCGCAGGAGCCGCTTGATGTCGGCGACTGATTTGGGCAGGGCCACGGCAATCGGCATTTCCTGATAGACCGATGCGTCGGTTGCGTACAACAGCCGCTGGGCCGTGTGCTGGGGCGACTGGTCGTAATACAGGTCGCTTTCAAACGACGGCAACAGGCTGGCAAACGGAACCGGATTGGGTAAGCGAGACATGGGCAGCGGGGTCAAGTCAATACGTAAAGATACGAAAACCCCGCCCCGGCGATAAACGGCCGAAGCGGGGTTTTCAGATCAGTATACACTGGCTGTTACCAGCGACCACCACCGTAGAAACGCGGACGATGGGCGTAGTAGCCGCCACCCCAGCCCCACGGCCGGGCAACAACCACCGGTGGGCGTTGCACGATCACGGCGGGCGGGGGTGTTACAACCACTACACGCGGCTGATTCGGGTAAACGACGGCTGGCCCGTTGCCGTAATACCCCCCGTTGTTGTAGTAGCCACCCTGATTCGGATACCCGCCATTGGGATACCCATTGTTCGGGTTGTAGCCGTTGTTGTAGCCATAGCCCTGCCCCTGGTTGTAGTAGCCGTTGGTGCGGCCGTTACAGCCACCGCCATTGCCGTACCCCTGGTTATAGTAACCCCCATTCGCAGTACCATAGGGGCCATATCCCTGCGCCCGTGTAATCAGGTTTGGAACGAAGGCCAGCAGCACAGCCAGCAAACCCGCTTTATAAATCGAATTGACTCGTGACGTTTTCATGGCAAAATCGGTGTTTTTTAATCAACTACACCGATTAGACAGACCCTGTCAGCGCACGTTTAACAAGCCGGATTAAGCGTCAATTAAACGTGTGCGCTTTTAGTCTTAGTGGTGTCAGGTCGGGGACCTGACACGTTTCCGGGCGAAGCGGGGTGCTGACACCACTGCATTACTTGACCTGCTTAGTTGATCGATACCGAGCCGACGCTGGCCGAAATGTCGACCGGGATACCACCGCCGTTTAGTTTGCCCCGCACGCGGTCTTTCTGAATGTCGCCGTCGAAGCCGCGCAGGCTGGGCAGATTCACCCGGTTACCGCTGAGGTTCAGCGTCAGGCCCTTGTTCAGGGGCATCTTTACGTTTACGCTGCCGACGCTGGTGCTGAGTTTGACGTACTTGCCCAGCTCGGTCAGGCTGACGTCGATTGATCCTGCGCTGGTGTTGGCGTCGATGCTGCCCGCAATATCCGACAGCCGGACCGAACCGCCCGATGTGCTGGCGACAATGTCACCGTCGAGGTGGTTGCCCCGTACGCTGCCACCACTGGTCTGCGCGTCGATATCGCCCTTCAGATCATCCAGATTGATGCTGCCGCCCGACGTGTGCAGCCGCATTTTGCCCGACGAAGCGCGCGCATCGATCGAACCACCCGACGTTTGCAGATCCAGTCCGCCGTCGCGCTCCGTTTGCTGGCAGCGGTCCATGTGGATACTGCCACCCGAGGTCTGCCCCGACAGACTTCCCTGAACGTCGTCGACGTTCAGACTGCCACCGCTGGTACGGAATCGTTGATTACCGGTAAGCGCCGTCAGGTGAATGCTACCGCCCGACGTGCGTAGATCCGACGAGACACGGCGTGGCGTGTGAAACACGAAACTGATGCTTAGCGACCGCTTCCAGTCGTTGTTGTTACTGCGCCGTTTGGCGGTTGCGACCAGCGTACTGCCTTCCTGAGCAATGGTAATGTCGTAGTCTTTCAGTCGCTCTTCGATCTCGGCTTTGTCGACATTATCACGTCCGTTCCAGTTATTGGGCCGTACAAACATCTCGACTTTCGCGCCCGATCCGGAGCCACCTTCGACGGTCAGGCTACCACCCGACGTCTCGGCTTTTACATTGCTGATGTTCCCAGAAAACGTTTTGGTCTGGTAGGGTGTGTCGCGTCCGTCCTGAACCCGGTTGTCAGGGGCAAAGGCGGTCAGCGAAAGGACACCGGCAGTAAACAGCGTCAGGAAAAAGGGGTTGCGTGTCATGGCGTTGATTGGTTTCATGGCTAATGGATGCACTGTCTGGTCGAAACGTTGCGTGGTTGCTGTATAAATGTGGGAAAGTTTGTTTCGTCCCGTATAACGGCTTGGTGTCAATATGTATGCTACACTAAGATAGTTGCTGAAAATCAGTGAATTGCGTAATTTTTATTCGCTTACTTCCTCCGTTTACGTACAGTGACTGTTTGTCAGCGGACAGGGCAGTGCAGTACGGGTGACTGCCGAACGTAGTTGTTTTGAAAGTTGCTAAAAGAGTATTTGATTTTACTTTTTATATACGAATCGCTGTAATTTTTTCAAAAAAGGGTATCACAAACGTAGACTTACTAAATCTGTTTTCTTTCTAGTATACGTATATACATTTAAAGTAGATACACGAAAATCTATGAAGACGTTTATGTACAGTAACGCGATGATTGAGGCAGCAAACGAGCATCCTCAGCGCATTATGAACAACTGGATACAATCCGTTGACGAATTTTACAGAGCATTCGATCAGCTTGCTACGCATGCCGCCCGGTTTGTGGCCAATAGTACGGCCGGGGGTTATATGGGTCAGTGCCCCAAAGGACAGGTTTTTCAATTGCTGGCAACGATGAAGCGGGAGCTTGCTCGTTTGCTCGACGATATGGATCAGTCGTCAGGTCTGGCCAATCTGGCGGCCCACACGACACTGATTCGGGCACTGGTTTCCCAGGCCGCAATAACCATTCAGCTGATTAACTGGTCGGCTTCGTAAACGACTTACAGCCACTTGGCTACAGCCAGCCCGGAACGGGCAGATTCCGGGCAGGCTGTGTTTGAGGGTAAGCGGTTCAGGGCTTTTTCAGCAGTGTCTCAAGGGTATACACGTCTCCATTTCTGACGACGGTTGTGACGTTCCAGGCGTCGCGGATGTTGGCGAGGGGATCACCGTCGACGATGACCAGATCGGCCAGTTTGCCCGCTTCGAGCGAACCCAGATCCTGACTGACACCCACGGCTTCGGCGGCCCAGAGCGTTGCCGAGCGCAGGGCTTCGTAGGGTGTCAGACCGGCATCGACAAACACCTGCAATTCTGTGTGCAGGCTCATGCCGTAGGGCACAAACGGGCTGTCGGTACCCGTCGTGACGTGGGCGCCCGCCCCGATCAGAGCTTTGATGGTTTTTTGCAGGTTGCCAAAGTTGCTGATATACCCCGGATTGATTTTCGTGACCTGGGCAGCCCCGGCCTGTAGGGCATTGGTGAAGCTTTCGGAGTAAAACGCTTTGTACTGTTTGTTCTCGAAAAAGTTGGGATCGCGCCCGGCCAGTACGTAGAAACCGCCCTGTAGCGAGGCCGTGGGCGTGATGTTCATGCCCGATTTGGCAATGAGCTGAATAACATCCTGATACGTCCGGTTCATAGCCGAAATCTTGGGTGAATACCCCCGCCGACTCGTACCGCCAATGTGCTCTACGGCGTCGACTTCGTAGCGCATGGCCGGGTAAATTTCGTGCGACGATACGGGCATGCCGTGGGCGTGGGCGAACGTCGTGATGCGCTGTTGCAGGTTGTCGGGCATACGGACGTAGGTTTTTATCAGGTCGAAGCCCAGCCGCACGGATCGGTTCAGTTCGCGGTCGAGTTGCTCACTGGAATTAATGCTGGTAGCGAGCCCGTAGTAAATGCGGGTACCGTCGGTGAGGCCACCGGTGAAAAACTGACGCGGCCCGGCCCGGCGGTTGGTGGCCCACGCTTCCTTGCGTTCCAGCGCGTCGTAGGGGTCAGCACCGGGTTCGCGTACCGACGTGATGCCGTACGACAGCCATAGCCGCCCCTGCTGCTCGCCCGACATCGCGCTCTGGTGCGAGTGCATTTCAAACAAACCGGGTATCACGGTTCGGGTCGACGCGTCGATGACGGTTCCCGGTCGGTTGGGCTGATGTGGTTCGATGGCGCGGATGCGGTTGCCGTCGATCAGAATATCGACGTTGGTACGGTACGTCGCCGAACGACCGTCGAACAGTCGACCGGCATGAACGACCAGCGAACCGGTGGGTTTGGCGGGTTGCCACATGAACGTCATCGGGATGGTTTCGGTCCGGTTGTCGGCCAGATACACCTGCCGGAGCGTGTCGGTGGCCAGGTAAAGCAGGCTCTGCGAATCGCCCGACCAGGTAGGCGAGTCGGCCAGTTCGGTCGTTAGCTGTCGGGGCTTGCCGGTGATGGTGCCGGTTTTGTCTGTGGGCGTAATCCAGAGCAGGCCGTCCTGTATATAGGCCATCCAGTTGCCATCGGGCGACCAGACCGGCCCATTTTTGCCCCGCGTACCCAGCGAATGCTCGGGCGTGGGTGATACGTACCGGTCAGTAGACCCATCGGCGGCCCCGTCGACGCTGACGAGCGTAATCTCGCTGACGCCTTCGCGGTAGCGCGACGAGTACACGTCCAGCGCCGACAGGGCCAGGGTCCGGCCGTCGGGCGACCAGCTGGGCTGACTCGGTACGAATACCGACTCGTGCTGTTTGTCGGTCTTACCCGTCGAGACGTCGACGGTGTGCAGGGTGCCCCGGCCCCACATATTGCGGGGATCGCCCTGGTAGAACGCGATTCGTTTGCCATCGGGCGACCAGCTGGGAAAGTTGATGTCGTCGGGTAAGTCGACCAGCCGCTGATCCTGCCCCGTTTTCAGATCACGCACCCACAAATCCATATTGCCCTGCCGGTCGGACGTAAATGCCAGCTGTGACCCGTCGGGAGACCAGACCGGGTCGGCTTCGAGGTAGGCGTCGCTGGTCAGGGGTTGGGGAGTGGGGTTGCCTTTCGTCAGCCGCCACAGATCGCCGAGGGCCGCGAATACGATCTGCTTCCCGTCGGGCGAGAGGGTCGGGCCTTTGATGCCTTTGACGGCGCGGGGTGCGGTCGAGCTGAAGTCGTAGGTTTTGCGTTTATAGGGTGTCCGGCCCAGCACGACCGTCGCCTGAAACGGAATGACCGTCGCGCCGGATTGACCCAGTTTCTGTCGCTTTAGCCGTCCATCGGCGGTGTAGAGATACTCGGTAGCTGAAAACCAGGTGGCCCGAAACGGAAACACATCTTCGGCCGGGGTCGATACGGCAACCGGTTTGGGGCTGTCGATAGCCACCGCAAACAGGCCACTTTGGTCTTTCGTCAGCGCGTTGTACAAAATCTGTCTGCCGTCGGGCGAAAAGGCCGGAGCCGCCAGTTTAGCCGTTGTGCCGTAGACAAGTTTTTCCTGTCCGTCGGCTGTCAGGCGGTACAGGCCGGGCGCGTCGGGGCGTTCCGATACGAACGCGATCTGCTTGCTATCGGGTGAAACAGCGGGGTTGTAGTCGTTGGCCCCGTTCTTCGTCAGTTGGGTCAGCGTGCCGTCGGCGAGGGTCAATCGCCAGATGTCGTAGTTGCCGCCCCGGTCCGACGAAAATACGACTGACTTTCCATCGGGCGACCACTGCGGTTCGCGGTCGTCGTACACACCCGTCGTCAGTTGCTTGCGCCCGTTGCCGCTTTTGTCGACAAGCCAGAGGTGATAGCGGCCATCCCAGAACGCGTGAAAGACCACCTGTCTGCCATCGGGCGACCAGGCCGGTTGCCGACAGTCGCCGAGGGCGTCGGTGATGGGCCGGGCCGCACCACCCCGGCTGGGTATCAGCCAGATCGTGCCCTGCAAGTCGGTGGCGATGGTCTGACCGTCGGGCGAGAGGGCTGCGGCCATGTTGGTCCCTTCCGTAACCGTCACCCGCAGGGAGTCGGCTGTAGCGGCCCGGCTGACCGGACCGGTCGATAGCAGCAGAACCAGTACACTGAGCAGGAGGCCGTATGGAGCCAGGCAAACGAGCGGGCGATTCATGGGTGATGTGCGTTAGTCGTTGAGGAGCAGGCCGATAGGCAGCGTGACTAATCAAAAGTAAAAACCGGGCCGGTCGAAGCAATGAAAAACAGAGTTTCTGGTGAAAATAAATTTGGATAATAGTTTATATGATAGAATTATATTTTACTATTTATGGTAAAAGTATGATAATATTCTAAAATATATGAATTGGTAGAATATTGTGTGGTCGGTGTCTTGACAGGCAAGTCATTCGGGATTAAGTTTGGATTAAACCAATCGGGCATCACCGTCACGCCCATCGCCACCTGTTTTTTCAGTATCTGATCCACGAGCCCAAAACGGGGGTCGTCGGGCATCGCCTTGCCTGTTCACGGGCTGGCCGGTGCTGATTGTTTACCGCTTCGCGTACCAAATCAGTTTTTGTCTAACCTGAATTCAGTCCATGATGAACCGTTTACTGCTTGCTATGCTGGTGTTTGCGTTGGCCGTCCCGACTACGGGCTGGGCGCAGGGCCGAACCATTAAGGGCGTGGTCACGTCCGGTGAAGACAATGCCGCCCTGCCGGGGGTAAACGTGGTGATTAAGGGCACACAGACCGGGGCCTCGACCAACGCCGAAGGGGTGTATACGATTACGATACCGGCTGGTCAGCTGCGCAACGGCGCGCTGGTCTTTTCGTTTATCGGTATGAAACCGCAGGAGGTGCCGATGGGTAATCAGAGCACCATCAACGTTAAGCTGCAACGCGACGAAACCTCGCTGGATGAGGTGATTGTCAGTGCGCTGGGCTTCAAGGAAAACGCGGATAAGCTGGGCGCAACGGCCTCGAAGATCGATGCTAAAGACATCGTGCGGTCGGGCGAAACGGGCGTCATCAACGGCATGGCCGGGAAAGCGGCCGGGGTGCTTATCACGCGCTCGGCGGGCGACCCCGGCGCGGGGTCGTACATTCAGATTCGCGGGCAGAACACCATCACCGGCTCGACGCAGCCGCTGGTGATTGTCGACGGTATTCCGATCAGTAACTCGACGCTGGGCGATGCGGCTGCGGGCGTAACGCAACAGTCGCGGCTGAACGACATCAATCCCGATGACATTGCGTCGATGCAGATTCTGAAAGGCGCATCGGCAGCGGCTCTGTGGGGGTCGCGGGCGGCCAACGGTGTCATCGTAATCACGACCAAGAAAGGGAATAACGCCGACAAGGTTAATATCTCGTACAGTTCAACGGTGTCGTTCGACAAAGCCAACCGGCTGCACCCGCTGCAAACGGCCTACGGACAGGGATCGGGGGGTGTCTACAGCCCGACGAGCGCCTTTTCGTGGGGCGATAAGATTGCCGCACGATCTGGTGGCGACGATGTCGTGAACACCGCCGGGCAACGGTTTGAAGCCTACAACGGGCAGGTGATTTACCCGATCATCACCAAAAATTCGCAGGCTACCTACAACGATGCCCGGCTGGCTGAGGTGTTCCGCACCGGTACGTATATCGACAACAACCTGGCGATCAGCGGGGGCGGTGAAAAAGGAACGTTCTACCTGAGCATCGGCGATCTGCGGCAGAAGGGCATCATCAACGGGCAGAGCGATTACAAACGCAGCACGGTCCGGTTCAACTCCGAACGGCGATTCAACAACATCATCAAAGCCACGACCAACGCCACCTACGCCCGCGTAACGTCCAACCGGATTCAGCGCAGCAACAGCGTCAACGGCCTGTATATCGGGATGCTGCGCAGCCCGGCGGATTTCGAGAGTGCGCCCTACATCGGCAACTACTACGCGTCGCCGACGGCGAGTGCGATTCCCAACCGGCAGCGGTCGTACCGGAACTACCTCGGCGCGTCGGCCAACCCGATCTACAACGACCCCCTCTGGGCCATCAATCAGCTCACCAACTTCTCGGAAGTCGACCGGTTTATTCTCAGCTCGGAATTGCTGATTACCCCCGGTTCGTGGTTCGACATTACGGCGCGGGCCGGTATCGACGCCAACACCGACCACCGCATCACGAACTACCCCGTCAACTCGGCCATCAACAGCGGGCTGGGATCGTTCGAGGAAGCTATTTACAAGGAATCGGAGATGAACGCCGACCTGATTGGCCGGGCTTTCAGGGATTTCGGCAAAAATATCACCAGTACGCTGATCGTCGGGTTCAATATCAACGACCGGAAATACCTGAACCTCGGCGGTACGATGAACACGTTTATCATTGCCGATGCGCCACCCAATTTCGGCAACTCGCTGTCGGCCAACGACCAGCCGTACCGCACGACGACGCACCGGCGCATGGCCCGGCTGTACTCGACGCTGAACGTGGGCTTTTACAACCAGCTGTTCGTCAACGCGTCGCTGGCGGGGGAGTCCGGTTCGACCTTCGGCAGTCAGACCCAGTCGACGTTTTACTACCCCTCGGCCGACGTCGCCTGGCAATTCACGCAGCTACCGGTTTTTCGCGACAATCCGGTGCTGTCGTTCGGTAAACTGCGGGCGTCGTATGGCGTGGTGGGCGTGCAGCCCGACGCGTACCGCAACACGACGACCTACGTCAACGCGTCGTACAGCAGCTGGGCCAGTACGCTCAGCGGGGCGGGTTACGGCAACGGGGCCTACGTGCGCAGCAGCCGACAGGGCGACCCGTTTCTCCGGCCCGAACGCAAAACCGAGTACGAACTGGGGGCCGATCTGCGCTTCCTGAACAACAAACTGACGACCGGCTTCACCTATTACCGCAATGAAATCAACGACCTGCTGCTCGACGTCGCCACCGCCGGGTCGACGGGGTACACCTCGAAATACACTAACGCCGGGTCGATGATGAACAAAGGCTGGGAACTGGATCTGAGTTATAACCTGCTGCAAACCAAAGATTTCAACTGGACGGTGTCGGGCAACCTGAGTCGCAACATCAACACCGTAACCAACCTGGCCGGTACCGACATCATCACGCTCGGTGGGTTCAGCAGCACGGCCTCGACGGTGGCGCGGGTGGGTTACGCCATGTCGTCGCTCTACGGCGGCACGTACATGCGCAACGACGACGGCTCGCTGACGCTCAACGCCAACGGCTTCCCGCAGGTAGCCTCGTCGTTTGGGGTGATTGGCAATCCAAACCCCAAATACCGGGGCGGGTTCGGTACGAGCCTGTCGTACAAAAAACTGTCGCTCAACGTGCTGTTCGAGACCTTTCAGGGGGGCGATTTCTACACCGGTACGCAGGGCGTGCTGACCTACTTCGGCACCCATGCCGATGTGGGTAACGAAGTGACGCTGACGCAGCCGCTGAAAAACTATGCGGGGCAAACCGTTGCGGCCGGCACGACGGTGCGCGGAGCCATCAAAGACTTCGGGGCCGGGCCGGTGCTGCTCGATCAGTCGTACTACACGTCTATCGGGGGCGGGTTCAGCACGCTCGTGGAACAGTTTATTCAGGATGGCAGCTGGACCCGCCTGCGCGAACTGTCGCTGGGCTACAGCTTCTCGTCGCCCGGTTTCCGCCAGAAAACCAAACTCCAGTCGATCGATTTCACCGTGACGGGCCGCAACCCGATTCTGTGGACGAAGATTGCGGGTATCGATCCGGAAACGGCGCTGAACGGAGCCAGCAACTCACGGGGGCAGGATTACTTCAACAGCCCCAACACGAAATCGCTGGTGTTTAGCCTGAAAATCAACTACTAATCCACCCCGCTAATCGCCATGAAACGACTATATACAACGGGATTCAGTTTGCTGTTCAGCCTGTGGGTATCGTCCTGCACATCCATTGTCGACAACCTCAACATCGACCCCAACAACCCGACCGGCTCGACCGCCAGTCTGTTGCTGACGGGTACCGAAATCGCCAATATGGCCACGCAGGAAGGGATGGCCAGCCGCCTGACGACCATCTGGGACGGCTACCTGACCGGAGCCGACCGGCAGTGGCTCGATTACGCCAACTACAACGTGTCGGCCGGGATTTACGACACCGACTGGAACCTCGTCTTTGCGGGAGTCAACGCCAACGCGCTGCTGACCATCGATCAGGCCAACGCGCTGGGTAACCGGAAAATGGCGGCTATCGCCAAGATCCTGCGGGCCAACGCGCTGGCGACCGGCACCGAACTCTGGGGCGACATTCCGTTCGATCAGGCGGGGAACAACGCGCTGTACCCGAACCCGGCCTTCGAGCCGCAGGCGACCGTCTACACCAAACTGCTGGCCCTGCTCGACGATGCCATTGCTGATCTCAATTCGGGCCTGGGCACCGTTTCGACGGAGGATATTCACTTCGGGGGCGACGCGACGAAATGGAAGCAGGTCGCCTACACGCTCAAAGCCCGGTTGCTGACCGATACGAAGCAGTACGACGCGGCTTACACAGCTGCCATGACGGGTGTTAGCACCTACGCCAACTCGCTCTACGCGCCCCACGGCACCACGGCCAACGTCAACCAGAATCAGTTCTACACCTTCCTGACCATTCAGCGGACGGGCGACATCTACGCGGTGGGGGCTTATAACGTGGGGCTGCTCAACCCGACCAGTGCGCGCTACCGGGGCAACAGCAAAACCGTCGAGACGGCGCGCTACCGGTTCTATTACCTGGAAAATGGGGTAAATACGCCGGGTAAGATTGAGCCGAATACGTCGAGTTCGGCGACGGCGAGTGGCTTCTTTGCGCAGGCCGCCAGTTTCCCGCTCGTAACCTACCAGGAGAACATCCTGACACTGGCGGAAATGGCCCTGCGCAGCGGCAAAGGCTTCGCGACGGCACTTGGGCATCTGAATACTTACCGGGCGTTTCTAAACGGGGGCGGCTATGTCAGTTCGACGTATCTGACGGCGGGGACTTACAAATACGACCCGTACGTTGCCGCTGATTTTGCCGCCGGGGGCATCGAAAACGCCGACGGCCTGACAGCCGACAATGCCTTGCTGCGCGAGATTTTGCAGGAACGGTACGTGTCGTTCTACGGGCAGCACATCGGCTGGGACGACGAGCGCCGGACGCGCAGTGAAGCGGTGGGTATCAAGCTGACGCCCAACACCGGGTCACAGTTGCCGTGGCGGTTTATCTATTCGCAGAACGAGCTGAACTCGAACGCCAGCGCCCCCAAGCCGTTCCCCGTCACGTTTGATACCCCGGCGATTTACAAGTAACGAAGGGTTATTTAACACAGAGGCACGGAGATAAACACAGAGAGCACAGGGTTAAAATTCTGTTTGCTCCGTGTCTACCTCCGTGCCTCTGTGTTTCAAAAATTACCGGCCACCCCGGCCACCGCCGTGGAAGCCACCGCCCCCGCCGAAGGAGCGCGTACCACCCCCGAAGCTGCTGCCGCCAAACGGCCGGCCGCTGAAGCCCCCGCTAAGGGTACGTCCGCCGAAGCTGCCGTTGTTCATTCGGCCCATCGGTGCCGATACGCGTCCATTGGGGCTTACGTTGCCTGATGAGTAGGTGCGCCCCCCATTGCCGAGCCAGTTTGGACGGCCACCAATCATACCGACGGTGGGTGTAAATGCCCGGTGAGCCGCCGACATAAACCCGGAATTGCTCGGCGACCAATACTGGTGAAAACCGACGTTGCGCGTGTAGTATGCGTTGAAGCGGTTATACAGGTGCGGGTAGTAGCCGTAGCCCCGGTTAAAGAACCAGTTTGAAAAGCCGATCGATGGCAGACCAAACACAACCATATTGCCACCCAGCCCGTAATAAAAACCGGTGCCGTAGCCGAAGGCCGATGGATACCACAGCGGGGAGCCGTACCAGTAAGGGTAGCCAAACCAGTACGAATACGGATTCTGGTTGTAAGCCGACATGCTGGCCCAGGCCGGGTTTGGATTGATACCGTTGCTACTGTAGCCGTTGGCCTGTGCATACGCCTGACCGGCCTGCTGCAACTCCTGCTGCGCCTGCGGATCCTGATTCAACTCACGCTGGTACGCGGCCAGTTCCTGTTTGTTTTGTGCATCCTGATTGTCGTGCATCGTAGCCAGTTGCTGCGTGATCCCGTCCGGGTCGGCCTGGTACGACTGACCCAGCTGTGCTGTCTGCTCGGGTTGACTTGTCAGCATCGACAGTACATCAGGCAGGTTCATCAACTGACGAAACGCAGCCTGTGTCGGTGCATCGAGCGGAGCCAGCAACGCAGCAAACGACTGGTCGGCCTGCTGGTTAAGGTTGTCGGCCTGCACCAGATCGGCGTTGTGGTGCCGGTACAGTTTCCAGGCCGTTTCCTGCAAGTCGGCGGGCAGCGTTTTCGTGATCGTCTGCACCGTTGCTTTGTCCGAACCGGCGGGCAGGGTTGCCAGCGTGTGCAGTAAATCAGGGAAGCGGGCCATGTCGTAAAACCAGCCCTGTTTGGTTTGGCCAAACGGCTGAATCAACGCGGTAAATGCTTGCTGTGTCTGGGCCTGCTGATTGGCAAGCCGGGCCAGCACCTGCGGTTGCTGACTGACAAGCAGAATCGACTGCCGCACATCGTCGCGGTACGACGCCACGGCCGATTGCAGGCTTTTCGGATCGGTATCGGCCACGACGGGCGATGCCTGATTGCCGGGCATGGTTTGGGCCGTTGTCGACAGGGGGTGTGCGAACAGGAGTCCCAGCCCCAGTATCAGGGTGTTGGCCAGAGGGAATTTTTTGAACGCGTTCATGAGTTTGTTACGCTTAACGTGAATGACTCGGTGGGTCGACTCAGGCTGCGGGGACGGGCTGTTGAGCAGCGGATCAGCGTAGGAAAAGGCGATCAATTGTAGAACAGTCCGGAGCGGGGAAACGGTGTGTTTTTGCGGTTAATCGTTGGTTAAAAAAGTAAGTAAAACTACTTGCTCAACGGTGCCGGTTGTCCCCGGCAGGTCGGGCCGTGTCCGGTGTTGGGGCGGCTGATTAATGAACCGATTCGAGAAATAACAAAATAATAACGGACGGTTTTGTAACTTTTTTCGCGAAACCCGGAATATTGCGGCCATCTGTTTCAGCTCGAAAACACGACGATGATCCAACGAATGAACGTGAAAAAATGGGGCCTGATTGGCCTGTCGGCTGCGGCCCTGCTGGTGGGGTGCCACTCGCTCAGCGACCTGACGCCCGACGCCGGGCAACCCCTGACGACCGGCGCGGCCCGTGCTGCGGCCGTGTCGCTGTCGGAGGGGTTCGAAGTGGGTTCGTCCAGTCCCAAAACCGCTTACGACGTATCGCCGACGGGTTCGGCCGGTGGCGACAACGTAACCTTGCCGTCGGGGTCGTGGAACCTGTACGACGCGCTGATTGGCAATCTCAGCGGTGATCTGAAAGCCGGGTCGTGGTCGGGCCGAATTCGCAATACCGGTAAGATCACAATGCTGTTCGACGTCACGTCAGGCATCAGCACCGTAACCGTCAAGCATGGTACCTACAGTGGCGATGCCGCCAGTCAGTGGGGCCTGTTCTATTCGACCAACGGCGGCAGTAGTTGGGCCCAGTCGGGCGCAACCGTGACGAGTGGTTCGTCGCTCCAGACACAGACGTTTACGCTGAACGTATCCGGTTCGGTACGGCTCGAAATCCGTAAGCTGTCGGGCGGTTCGGCGCGGTTGAACATCGACGATGTTGTTATCAACGACAACAGCGGTGGCGGTACAACACCACCACCGACGACAGCTGGTAAAAAGTTTCTGTTCGACGCCAGCCACTACGAAAACGCGGGTAGCGCCGATTGGCAGATCGACGCCGACGGAACCGAAAACGTGCCCAGCTATCAGGGCGGTACGACGGTAGAAAGCAAAGCGCAGCGCACCCCGACGCCCTCGTACACCGGTATCACGTCGAGCACGCCCGAAACGTACTGGAAAGGTGGTATTTCGGCCTGGGCGGTCGAACTGGTGAAACGCGGTCAACTGGTGGAAACGTTGCCGGTCGGCACGGCTATTACCTACGGCAATACGTCGAACCCGCAGGACCTGAGCAACTATGATGTGTATGTCGTTGTCGAGCCGAACCGGTTGTTTTCGGCGGCTGAAAAAACAGCAATCATGAACTTCGTCAACAGTGGCGGTGGTCTGATGATGGTAGCCGACCACACGGCGGCCACGACGGCCGGTGCCGATGCCAACGGCTACAACCCGTCGGACCGGGATGGCGACGGCTATGATTCGCCCCGCGTCTGGAACGACCTGATGAGCAACAATGGCATCAACAACAACAAGCCGTTCGGTTTCGTAGTCGATTACGTCGACATCAGCGAAAAGCCCACGACGAAGGTGTACACGGGCAGCAACGCCAACGCACAGAAGGTGCTGAACGGGGCGGCTGGTACGGCGTCGAAACTGGCGTTCTACAACGGAACAACTGCTACCCTGTATTCGTCGAACAACACCAGTTTGCAGGGATTATTCTGGCGGAGCAGCAGTACGCTCAACGGCAATACGGGCGTAATGGCGCTGCTCTCGACCTACGGCAATGGCCGGGTCGTGTTTGTCGGCGACAGCTCACCCGCCGACGACGGAACGGGCGACACCAACGATAATCTGTTCAACAGCTGGTCGGGCGATCAGCCGTCGGGCTATACCTCGCACCCCGCCCTGCACCTCAACGCATCGCTCTGGCTGGCGAAGGCGCAGTAGCGGAGTCAGGCACGTACAAAACAAATCTCCGGTGTTTGATGATTCGTCAGACGCTGGAGATTTGTCATTGTTGTTCAGGTAGTTATGCCTTTGTGGGGAGTTGTCGGTTAGCTGTGATGTCGGTTCGTTCGCTAAGAATAGAGTCGCCGTCCGGTAACGTTTGGGTGAACAGGTGTTAATAGGTCAATTTATTGGCGATAACCATAAACACGACAACACGATGACCAATTCGAAAACGATGGCGGCTATGCTGATGCTGATCGGTGCCCCGCTGCTAATGACGTCCTGTAGTATGACCGGTAGCAGTTCAACCCCCGATGACCCGAACGATACGTTTGGTGCATCTATGAGTGGAGGGAACGAGGTGCCGCCGGTGAGTACCAGTGCCACAGGGAATTACACCGCCAACTACAATCGGGTAACCAAAGTACTGAGTTACACCGTGACGTACCAGGGGCTGACGCCGACAATGGGCCATATCCACTCTGTAACGGCTACCACTGCGGCAGGCAACAACGGCCCGGTAACGATTCCGTTTTCTTCATTGACCAGCCCCATAACGGGACAGACCACACTGACACAGGATCAGCAGGACGCTATGTATGCTAAACGGACGTACTCAAACCTGCACACAACGGCGAATCCCAATGGAGAAATTCGCGGTAACATCGTGCAGACTGATTAGTCTTTGCGAAGCGCAACGAAAAAGCCACCGGCCGAACGCCGGTGGCTTTTTCGTTAGCTAGTGAAAACGGTTTATTCGCCCGTTTTTGCTGTGGCAGCTGGTTGCGCAGGCATGTCACGCAGAATATCGATCATCTGGCTAATCTCACTGGCGGTCCGGTCGGTGTCGCCATTGTAGCCAATGCTTCTGAACCGGATTGTGCCGGTTTTGTCGATGATGAATTTGGTCGGAATGCCCGATACTTTGTAGTTCGTAACCATGTCGTCGTTGTCGTCAAGCAGCACCTGGAAGGGATACTTTTTCTTTGTGATGAAGTCCGACGCGTTTTTCTTTTTATCGGTTTCGCTCTGCCAGGTATTGACGAACAGAAACTTCACGTCGGGCGATTGTGCGTACTTGATTACGGCTTTTTGCATACCCGGAAACGAGGCAACGCAGGGGCCGCACCAGGTTGCCCAGAAATCAACGACGACGACTTTACCCTTCAGCGATTCCAGGCTCACGGGTTGCCCGTCGAGATCCATCAGCGCAAAGGCCGGGGCGGGTTTGCTAATCAGTTTTTCCATTAGGTCAGCCTTTGTCGTTGCCAGCGCGGTTTTCTTCAGGCTGGCCAGTTCGGCGTCGTAGCCGCCTGCTCCTTTCTGTCTGGTGTAAGCCGTTTTAAACAGCTCTTCCAGTTTGTCATTGCCCGTACCATCGCTGATTGTTTTCTGGCCGAGCGCGATCAGGTCGGCATCGGCCCCCGTTTTCGCCAGTGCTTCCGCGTACCGTTGGTTCATGCCCGGCTCTTCGTACGTGCTGTACGTGACGGCGTCGTGCAGGTAAGGTATTGCGTCTGCCAGTTTTCCCTGTTTCATCAGAATGTAGCCGTATGTGTCGGCAAACTGGGCGTACCGGACCCGGCGTTGTGTGGCCAGATTAGCCGCTGTCTGGCTTTTAGCATCGTTGTCAGACCGGGGCTTGTCGAGCTGACTTTTTGCCCATTCGGTGGCCCGTTTCGATAGCCTGGCCGACAGGACCAGATTGGTATCTTTTTCGACGTTGTCCCAGGCCAGGGAGTTGTATGCCTGCATCACCGTTGCGGTATGCGCCGGTGTATCGGCCAGTTTATCGGCTTCGTCCGGTTTACCCGCATCGATATAGGCTCTGGCCAGGCCACCTGTCAGATACCCGTCGAAGGAGGGCAGGTTTTTGGCACCGGCAAAACGCGTACGTACACTGTCGAGAATTGATTTTTTCGCCGTTATGTCGCTGGCCGCGCCGAATCGGCGGTATGCCATGTAGAGCGCGTCGCCTGCGTTCGGGTAGTTTGTGCGTAGCAACTGAGTGTACTTTTCCGACTCGTCTTTCCTGCCAATCGACTCGTAAACGCTAATTAGTGTGCCGAGTTCATCGGCTGTCAGGTTCGATTGTTTGGCCAGTTCTGTTGCTTCCGCTTCCATAACTGTTTTGTCGGCAGGAACCCGTCGGCTGAACGTCCCCAGGTATTGCCGTGTAAACTGCCGTTTCAGGGTTGGGTTCGCTTTGAACTCGTCCTGGAAAAGTGCTCTGGCGCGGTCTTTATCCGAGTCCAGCCCGGCCAGATAAGCTTCACCTCCGTACCAGTCGCCCAGCGCGGCCCGACTGCCGGGGAGGATACTGCCGCTTTTGTACAGGTAGGATGCGTAGCCTTTTTCGTCGTTATGGTCCGATCGTTTGTTGCCATTCGTGAAGCCAAAGGCCAGTGCCAGCGTTTTCTCGGGTACCATAAACGTTCCCGTCCAGACGGTACCGTCTTTGGTGAGGGGAATAGTGATGGCGACAACGCCGTCACCATTGCCATTGAGGGCAAACGCAGTGGCGTCGATGGTCGATTCGCTGGTCAGTTTGGTTTCTTTCGGATTGTACGTAACCGCCACCTGCTGACTGGGAGCAGGCTGGCTGGGAGTCAATTTTAGCGCCCGGGAGTCGAACTGGGCGATGGCGGGCGGCAGTACGAACAGGACCAGCATCAGCAGGCGAATAAGCGTGTTCATAAGTGAAAAAGGTTGGTTAATGAATAGAGCTAGATAGACTGCAAAGTAACTTGTTACCAGTGTATTACAAACAGGCTGGACGATAAATTGCCGGATCGATGCCCACTGCTGCCGGCAGTAGTGCAAGGCTGGATGTCGTCGCCGATCGATTGCCCCGGCGTTACGATCGGAAACAACACGACCGTCGGTGCCGGTCATGTCTTTTGCGCCGTTCGGAAACGGGGGGGAAGTAGTCTGCCGATTTGTATTGGCAAGGCTGCGGACGTACTCTGTTCAAGCTGTTGACTGGTGCTATTGATTGTAAGGCTCGACGTACTGGTCAGACTATACTCGGTGCGGGTGACGCTGTGGCGGATATATAGATAATGTAGATGAAATGATAAAACAAATCGATTTGATATATATCTATTTTGGTGGTAAACTTGTCTCGTAAAACAACGTGAGCGATCGATGCGTATCGCTTCATGCAAAAAATTACTAGTCTGCTTCTATGGAAAACTATTCAGGTGACATTAGCAAATGCCCGGTTTATGGTGGCGCTCAAACCAATGGCTCTACCGGGAAAATCAGCGTTGCTGGCAATGGCACGCAAAACCAGGACTGGTGGCCCAATCAGTTAAAAGTTAATCTGCTTCGCCAGCACTCAGCGGGTTCAAATCCGATGGGTGAGTCGTTCGATTATGCTGCGGAGTTCAAAACCCTCGATCTGGAAGCCGTAAAGCAGGATCTGCACGCGCTGATGACCGATTCGCAGGATTGGTGGCCCGCCGACTACGGTCACTACGGTCCGCTGTTTATTCGGATGGCCTGGCACAGCGCCGGTACGTACCGCATCGGCGATGGTCGCGGTGGCTCGGGTGCCGGTCAGCAGCGGTTTGCTCCGCTCAACAGCTGGCCCGACAACGTGAGCCTTGATAAAGCACGTCGGTTATTGTGGCCGATCAAACAGAAATATGGTCGTAAAATTTCCTGGGCTGACCTGCTGATTCTGACCGGTAACATCGCGCTGGAATCAATGGGCTTCAAAACCTTCGGCTTTGCCGGTGGACGCGAAGATGTTTGGGAGCCGGAAATGGACGTGTACTGGGGTTCGGAAGACAAGTGGCTGGGTAGCAACAAGCGCTATGCCCGTGGCTCGGAAGGTGTCGACGAAGATCACGGCGTGCTGGTATCGGACGAAGATCCCAACGGCCGTATCCATGAGCGTAATCTGGAGCAACCCCTGGCGGCTGCCAACATGGGTCTGATCTACGTAAACCCGGAAGGCCCGGACGGTAACCCCGATCCGCTGGCGGCTGCTCACGACATTCGTCAGACGTTTGGCCGGATGGCGATGAACGACGAGGAAACGGTAGCGCTGATTGCCGGTGGACACAGCTTCGGTAAAACGCACGGCGCGGGTCCGTCGGAACACGTTGGCGAAGATCCGGAAGCGGCTGACATCGAGTCGCAGGGCTTCGGCTGGGCTAACTCGTTCGGAACCGGGAAAGGGGCCGATACGATTACCAGCGGTCTGGAAGTGATCTGGACAACCACGCCGACGCAGTGGAGCAACAACTATTTCGAGAACCTGTTCCAGTACGAGTGGGAGCTGACCAAGAGCCCCGGTGGCGCTCATCAGTGGGTGGCCAAAGGTGCCGACAACACGATTCCCGACGCGTATGATGCCGCGAAGAGCCACCGGCCTACGATGCTGACCACTGACCTGTCGATGCGGGTCGATCCGGCCTACGAAAAAATCTCGCGCCGTTTCTACGAAAACCCGGATGAGTTTGCCGACGCGTTTGCCCGTGCCTGGTTCAAACTGACCCACCGTGATATGGGCCCGATCGCCCGGTACCTGGGGCCCGACGTGCCACAGGAAGAACTGATCTGGCAGGACCCGATTCCAGCTGTAGACCACGAACTGGTCGATGACAGCGATGTCGCTGGTCTGAAAGCCAACATCCTGGCGTCGGGCCTGAGCGTTGCTGAGCTGGTATCCACTGCCTGGGCGTCGGCGTCGACCTTCCGGGGTTCTGACAAGCGGGGTGGTGCCAACGGTGCCCGTATCCGTTTGGCCCCCCAGAAAGACTGGGAAGCTAACAACCCGGCCCAACTGGCTAAAGTGCTGGGTACGCTGGAAAGCATTCAGGAAGAATTCAACAGCACGCAGACCGGCGGTAAGAAAGTATCGCTTGCCGACCTGATCGTGCTGGCGGGTGGTGCTGGTGTTGAGAAGGCGGCTAAAGCGGCCGGCGTTGAGGTGACGGTACCGTTTACCCCCGGCCGGATGGATGCTTCGGCTGAACAGACCGACGCTGAGTCGTTCGATGTGCTGGAGCCGATTGCCGATGGTTTCCGCAACTACCTGAAGAAAAAATACACGGTATCGACTGAGTCGCTGCTGATCGATAAAGCGCAGTTGCTCACGCTGACAGCTCCCGAACTGACCGTACTGGTCGGTGGTATGCGGGCACTGAACGCCAACTTCGACGGCTCGAACCTCGGTATCTTCACCGACCGGCCCGAAGCGCTGACCAACGACTTCTTCGTGAATCTGCTCGATATGAACACCAGCTGGAAGGCCACGGCCGACCACAAAGAAGTGTTTGAAGGACGCGATCGCAAGACGGGTGAGCAGAAGTGGACCGGTACCCGTGCCGACCTCGTTTTCGGGTCGAACTCGGAGCTGCGCGTGCTGGCCGAAGTATACGGTAGCTCGGATGCGAACGAGAAGTTCGTCAAGGATTTCGTTGCCGCCTGGAGCAAAGTAATGATGCTGGATCGCTTCGAGCTGGCCTAAGTTTTAATGTGGGGATGATAAAGCCGGCCCAGTTGGGTCGGCTTTATCTTTTTTATGGCTTGCCCGATAGCCGTTCCTGCATGGTCAGGTTTGCTTTTCGCCCGTTACGATCAGGTCGAGCCGGACCGATTGCGTTGATGAGTTCGTGACCAGCACCGCCGATCCGGCCGCGAATCGGATGGTTTGTCGGTCGCCGGGTGAAAACGTACCCAACGATTTTTGTTCACTCCGCAACCTTTTCACCGGGTTCATCAACGCGGGTTTTGTCTTATTTTTAGGCGGTTTACGTTCACACCGAATCAATCGCCCCTACATGGCCTACCAACTGGCTACCCTACCTCAACTTGTCAATCTGATTAGTGAAAAATTTGATAACTCCAATGTGCCGCGTTGTTGCCTACTGATTGGCGCGGGCTGTTCCTTCAATTCCCAGATTCCGTTGGGTGGTGGCCTGGTTAATCTGCTGAAAATGGAATCGTTTCGGCAGCAACACATTATTGAAAGGATTACCTGGCCTCTGGACAAGGCCAATGACTACAAAAAGCAGTTCGACATCTACGTTGACGCTAATCAGCTACGGGCTAAGTACGATGCGTTTTGCGGACATCATCAGGATCAACTCCAGCAACAAATTAATGCTCTTCCCGACAACATCAGAACGAGCAAACTACCGTTGCCGCTTCAGCAGCAGAGCCTTGAGGAACAGGAGACTTTTTTCGAGGACAGAAAAGAAAATTTTTACTGGGATGCGCAGTACGAGTACTGGTTCAGGCAGTACAGCGAAAATGCCAGCGACCGGCAACGGTTTGTGGAGCGCGTTATTGATGGCAAAGACACCGGATACGGCTATGTAACGCTGGCGCAGTTGATTAACGAAGGTTACATACGGAACGTGTTTACCACCAATTTTGACGACCTGCTGCACGATGCCCTGATGCTGTTTTTTAATGAACGGGTCAAGGTTTACGCCCACTCTGACCTAAGCGATTTGCTGAACCTGCGCGATAAAAAACCGAATATCGTTAAGCTGCACGGCGATTTTCGTTATCAGGACATGCGAAATACAACGTTTGAAATTGACGAAACCCGCAACCGACTGTCTGAAAAGCTGGCCGATGCCCTGGCCGAAACGCCCTGTTTCAACCTCGTGGTGATGGGCTATGGCGGGGCTGATGTGTCGATTATGAACCAGTTGCTGGAAGCCAAGCGTCGTACGCCACACAGTCCGTTCCGACTCATCTGGACCGACCGTAAACCGGTTGACCAGCTGCACTGGCGCGTTCGCGATCTGCTCGACACCACCCGTAATAATTTTTTTCTTCAGATCGAGAGTTTCGATCTGCTGATGCTCCAGTTGCACGAGGCACTCCAACTCAAACCGGTGCAGATTGTGGGGAAAGCCCAGGAACGGCAACGAGAAATTAATGCCTACTACGGCCTGATGCAAAAGCAGGTTGACGAAGCCTCCCTGCCGGCCAAAGAGAAGGACGAACTGACTAAATCGCTGGAAGCATATTCACTGTTTACTCAGGCCTACAACAGCAGCGATTTCCAAGAACAATGCCGTTTGTACGAGCAGGCTGTGCAGTTAAAACCTGATTTCGCCGAAGCACTCGACAATTGGGGGATCGCCCTGAGTAAGTTAGGGCAGTACGATTCGGCCATCGAGAAGTATAAACAGGCCCTTGCCCTCAAACCTGATGATGCACTTGCATGTTTTAATCTGGCCTGTGTGTATGCGTTACAGGGTAAGATTGATGAAACAATTCATGCACTCGACGCATGGCGTACGGTGAGCGAAAGCGCAAGCCCCGAGAAAGTGGTATCTGATACAGACTTTGATGGTATTCGTGCCGATCCGGCTTTTCAGGTCTATATGCGTGATTGGACTGCGTAAATCCGCTCGGCCAGACTGTTGAGTAAAATCAGATCGTAAAGTAGTGGCCGAACGCTAGTTGACCGCATAATCGTTATGATTTACTCGGATCGCAGCGATTTGACGGGGTTGACCAGGGCGGCCCGGATACTCTGAAAGCTTACCGTCAGCAAAGCAATTCCCACGGCTAGTGATCCGGCGAGGGCGAAGACCCACCATGGCATGTCGATGCGGTAGGCAAAGTCCGATAGCCAGCGGTTCATGCCATAGTACGCAATGGGAGATGCGATGACGATGGCAATCAGAACCAGTTTCAAAAAGTCTTTGGAGAGTAGGGTCACGATGCTGGTTACGCTGGCTCCCAGCACTTTCCGCACGCCAATTTCCTTGGTGCGCTGTTCGGTCGTAAACGTCGTCAGGCCGAACAGACCCAGACAGGCGATGAAAATGGCCAGGGCCGCCCCGGCGGTAAATACCTGCCCGTACTGCTGCTCGCTCCGGTACTGCCGGTTGTAGTTTTCGTCGGCGAAGTAAAACTCGAACGGATTACCCGGATAGGCGGCTTTGTAGAGTTGCTCCAGTTTAGCCAGTTTATCCTGCACCTGATCGGTCGTCAACTGAACCGTCAGGTCACTGACCGACCGGCGGGGCAGGAAGATGACCGGCTCGATGGCCCGTTGTAGTCCCTGATGGTGGTAATCGCTGATGACGCCGACGATCTCGAACGATTGCCCCCAGTTGAGATGCTGCCCCACGGCTTTCTCGGCCGACGCAAAGCCCAGTTGACGTACGCCCGTTTCGTTGACCATGACCTTGGCGCTTTTCTCGTAGCCTGACCCGGCTTCCTGCATCGTAAAATTCCGGCCAGCCGCCAGTTTGATTGCGTAGGTGTCCAGAAACCGGTCATCGATGATACCCATCGAATAGGTTTGTTTATCGTCGCCTGATCGAGGATTTTGTTTGGTGATGCCGTTGGCGGAGAAGTTGTAGAGATTGCCCGGTATGATACTCGTCTGGCAGAAGTTTTTTACGTAGGGAAGCCGACTGAGTTCATCTTCGAGAGCCGCCGTGCCGGGTTTAAACGAGCCGTTCTGATCCACCTGCGGTCCTTTGATGACGACACGCTGGGTCAGTTGGAGGCCAAGGTCTTTGGTTTGCACGTACTGAAGCTGCCGGTACAAGACCATCGTAGCGATGACCAGCGCCACCGATGCGCTGAACTGCGCCACCACCAGTGTTTTACGTAGCCAGCCGCCGTTGCCTCCCCGATAGGTGCCTTTCAGTGTCTGAACGGGTTGAAACGACGTCATGGTGAAGGCCACGTATCCACCCGATGCAACGGCCCCGACCAGTACCAGCCCCAGGCCCGCCAGCCAGAAACCGCCTGCATTGAGCGCGTTGAGCGATAACTCTCTCTGAATGAACTCGTTGAACGTTGGTTGTAGCGCGATAACCAGTAGCAGGCCCAGCCCAACGCCCAGTCCGTTCAGCAGCAGTGATTCACCCAGAAACTGCCCGACCAGCTGCCCCGGACCAGCACCGATAACTTTCCGTACGCCCACTTCTTTCGCCCGTTTCAGCGCGCCCGCCGTCGACAGGTTGACATAGTTGAACCAGGCGATCAGCAGAATCAGTCCGGCGATACCACTGAGCAGGTAAACAAAACCCAGACTGCCACTGGTCTGGTAAACATCGCTCAACGAGGTTGCCAGATGCAGAGTCGTGGCGGGTTGCACCAGAAACTGGTTCTCGTAGGTCGGGTTGATCTGTTTGGCAACTACGTTGATTTTGGCTTCCAGTGCCTTATAATCGGTCGGGTTGGCGTCCGACAACTGAAGAAACGTTGTCAGGTAGGTACCGTAAAAACTGTCTAGCCGGGCCCAGTCGTTATCGCCCAGATTGGCCGGATTGTTCAGCGTCTGTAGCGCGAATACTGCGTCGAACGATAGATCCGACTGTTGGGGCATGTCGGCGTAAACGGCCGTAACGGTGTAGAGCGTTTTACCAAACTGGTTATTGAGTGTCAGCGTCTGCCCGATCGGATTCCGGTTGCCGAAGTATAGCCGGGCGTGTGATTCCGACAGCGCAACGGTATTTGGGCGGGAAAGGGCAGTGGCTGCTGTTCCCCGTACGAGTGGAAAGGTAAAGAGTGTAAAGAAACTGGCGTCGGCATAGGCTAGTTTACCCTCCCGAAACGACTGTACCGTCTGTCCGCCGGGCAAGCTGACGATACCATTGGCGGAGTGTTCGGCAATGCGGCAGAAATCGCGCACCTCCGGAAATTTCTCCTTAGCCAGCGGACCAATGGGGGGCGACATATCCGACCAGATAGCTCCCGATTGATTTTGGGTGAGCAGCCGGTACAGGGTAGGCAGGTTTTTATGAAACTGATTGTAGCTGCGTTCGTAAGCAACGTACTCCAGAATCAGCACAAAAGCAGCAATACCAAGTGCCAGCCCCGCAATGTTGATAAGCGAGAACGTTTTGTTGCGAATCAGGTTCCGCCAGGCGATTTTGAGATAGTTCGTAAGCATGGTTGTAGGTCGTTTTACTCGGAACGGAGCGATTTGACGGGATTGGCCAGGGCGGCCCGGATTACCTGAATGGCTACTACCATACCGGTGACGCCAGCCAGTGACGTGCCTGCCAGCGCGAAGGAAGCCCAGTTGATTTGGGTATGGTAGGCGTAATTGGTCAGCCAGTCTGTCAGCACATAGTACGCCAGTGGCCAGGCCACCAGATTGGCTACTAACAGCATCCAGGCATATTCAGTCAGGAATAGACTAATGACGTGGGGTACAGAAGCGCCCAGTACTTTCCGAACGCCAACCTCTTTGGTCCGGCGGGCCACACTGAGCGAAACCAGTCCGATAACGCCCAGCAGGACAATGAGCAATGCCAGCCCCGTGGCTACATAACTGGCTTTCTCCATCTGCAACTCGGTCTGGTATAGCTTCTGGAGTGTGTCATCCATAAACGCATAGTCGAAGGGGGCATCCGGGAAGCGGGCGTGCCAGGCCTGTTCGATGCGGCTGATCGTCTGGCGCGGATTGCCCGGTGCCAGTCGGAATGAGAAAAAACGATAGATTGGTAACGCCTGAACCTGGCCGATAGCGAGGGGACGAATGGCCTGATGCAGGGTGCCGACGTGAAAATTGCGGACCACGCCCTGAATGTGATAGGTAAGCGGGATGCCCTGAAGGCGAACCGGTTGGCCTACGGAGGCTTCCGGCGTTTTGTAGCCCAGTGCCTTCGTGGCGGCTTCGTTCAGCACCAGACTGGTCGAGTCGTAACTGCCCTGATCTGCATGGAAGTACCGCCCCGACCGGAGCGCAATCCGGTAGGTCTGTGCAAAATGCTCGTCGGTGGCCATCAGGGCGACGCTGACCGCCTGGGTCGAGTCTTTTCCTTCGGGGTAGATCGTGCCGCTATTACCAACATTGCCGTTGGGAATCTCAAACGATAAACTGGCCGACTGTATACCGGGTAATCGGGCAAACTGATCGCGGGTGGCCAGCATCCGGGTTACGCCGTCGGCGGTCCAGTTGCGGGGTAGCGATGAAACCGTCAACACCGCATCTTTCTGGAAGCCGAGGTCTGTCGAGAAAAAATAAGCGATTTGCCGCGACACGATGATGGCCCCGATAAACACGAACACGGCAATGGCAAACTGACCCGTTACCAACGCCTGCCGAACCAGCTGGCCTTCGCGGACGGAGCGGGTTTTGCCCCGGAGCGAATCGATGGTCGAATAAGCCGACAGGTACAGGGCCGGGTAGCTCCCCGCCAGCGTACCAACCAGGCCCGTCAGTACCGCCAGACCGAAAAAGAAAGACCCCGGCAAATCGGTCAGCGACGAAATGGCCTTACCCACTACGTCCTCGAATAAGGGTTGTAAGAACGGGTATAGACTTAGCGACAGAAGCACCGCAACACCAGTCAGTACCAGTGCTTCAACCAGGAACTGAAAGGTCAACTGCCACCGGACACCACCCAGTGCTTTTCTAACCCCGATTTCGCGCAGCCGTGAGGACGAACTACCCAGCGACAAATTGACGAAATTGACAACCGCCATCAACAGAATGAACCCGGCGACGGCAAGCAGCGTAACAATCATCCGCCGGACCAGACCATTATTGCTTTGAAGATGGTACGATGACAAAGGGGTCAGGTAGGCCGTCAGGTTTTTCGCAATCGAAGGGGGCGTATTGGTAGCCAGTATTCGGGCCAGCGGTTGTTGCAACGCCTGCGGGCTTACACCCGGTTGCAACTCCACATAATTGACGATGTACTGATTTTGCCACGAAAAGATGTCCTGTCCGAAATAATCGACGCTTCGCAGCGACATAAAGACTTCGTTGACTTCGGTCAACAGATTGGTTACTGAGTTGGCGGGTACGGGTTTCAGCACACCCGTCACCACGAAGGTTTGCTTGCCTGCCTGGGGCGTTTCAACCGTCAGCGATTGGTTCAGTACATCCGTTCGGCCAAAATATTTCAGGGCCTTGGCTTCCGTAAGGACAATGGCGTTGGGCCCCGTCAGGGCAGTGCGTGGGTTCCCCTGCGACAGCGCAAAGCCGAACATCGTCAGCAGGGTAGAGTCGCCGATCTGAATGGATTCCCGGAAATGGTTTGGCCCTTTCGACAAGGTAGCGCTGGCCCCATAGAACCGGTAATAGTTGGCCACCAGCGACGGATATTGCGCTTTCAGGGTGGGGCCGATCGGTGCCAGCGTGGTGATGTCCATGCCCATACCCGCCACCTTCCATCGGCTCTGAACGAGACATTGCTGCCCCGAATGACGAAGGGTTCGGTTGATCTGAAATTCACTCCAGACATAGCTGCCAATCAACAGGGTAAACGTAATACCGCTAGCCAGCCCAATAATAGTCAGGATTGAATAAAAGCGCCGGTTCAGCAAAGTCCGCCAGGCGATTTTGAAGTAGTTGCGCAGCATAACCGGTCGCGTGTAAAGGGTTAGCGAACAGAAAATCAACTACTATGCCATGAACGAAAAACCCCGCTGATTGCGTCTGATCGCTTATTTTGCCCGACACCGTTGTCCACTATCGGACAGATTTTGTCCAGTACTGAACAAGGTCCGGACGGGGCTAAAACACGAACATTCCGTGACGGTGCATAGCTACACCGCCACGGAATGTTGAAACCACCGACTTACCGGTGCGATCAGTTCGGAATCAGGCCGTTCGGGTCGATGACGAACTTTCGGGCGGCTCCTTTGTCGAAATCCTTGTAACCGCGTGGCGCGTCGGCCAGCGAAATTACTTCGACGTTGACGGCTTTGGCAATCTGGACTTTATCGTACAGAATGGCATTCATCAGCTGCCGGTGGTATTTCATGACCGGGCACTGACCCGTGAAGAACGAGTGTGATTTGGCCCAGCCCAGCCCGATCCGGATGTTTAGATTGCCTTCTTTGGCCGCTTCCGTCGACGCGCCGGGGTCGCCCGTTACGTACAGCCCCGGAATGCCGATGGACCCACCCGCACGGGTGATGGTCATGGCTGCGTTCAGTACCGTGGCAGGTTGTTCGGTACCTGAGTCGTGACCGTGGCCCCGTGCTTCAAAACCAACGCAGTCGACCGCGCTGTCGACTTCAGGAACGCCCACGATAGCCGCAATCTGATCGGCCAGCGGGGTATCCTGCCGCAGGTCGATGGTTTCGCAGCCGAACGATTTGGCCTGCGCCAGCCGCTCCGGAATCATGTCGCCCACGATCACGACGGCCGCGCCCAGCAGGTGGCATGACACGGCACAGGCCAGCCCCACCGGACCGGCACCGGCGACATATACAATCGAACCAGGACCCACACCCGCCGTTACGGCTCCGTGGTAACCCGTCGGGAAAATGTCGGACAGCATCGTCAGGTCGCGGATCTTGGCCATCGCCTGATCTTTGTCCGGGAATTTGAGCAGATTGAAATCAGCATAGGGGACCATGACGTATTCGGCCTGACCACCAACCCAGCCGCCCATATCGACGTAGCCGTAGGCCGCGCCCGCCCGGCCGGGGTTTACGTTCAGGCAGATGCCCGTCTGTCCGACTTTACAGTTACGGCACCGGCCGCAGGCAATATTGAATGGTACCGATACCAGGTCGCCGGGTTTGATAAACTCCACATCGCGTCCGGCTTCGATCACCAGCCCCGTAATTTCGTGACCCAGCACCAGCCCGGCGGGAGCCGTTGTCCGCCCCCGGACCATGTGCTGATCGCTGCCGCAGATGTTGGTCGATACAATTTGCAGGATTACTCCGTGCTCGCATTTGCGGTCGCCCAGCGCGAGTTTAGGATACGCTATTTCCTGTACCTCGACCACACCGGGTTCGATGTACGCAACACCATGATTCTGACACATAAGATGGTTGGGATTTTTAGAGGTTTTAGAAAGGACCCCACCCCAACCCCTCCCCGCTGAGGGAGGGGCTTCACTTTGAGTATTTTTAGCCCCTCCCTCAGCGGGGAGGGGTTGGGGTGGGGTTACATAAGCGCATCGACACCGGCCTGCGCGACCGTGTGGTCGTTTTCGACCGAGCTGCCCGATACGCCGATAGCCCCGATAACGGTGCCGCTGGCGTCCTTGATGGGAATACCACCGGGAAACGTAATCAGCCCACCGTTGGAATGTTCGATGTTATATAGTGAGCCACCGGGCTGCGACAGGGTGCCGATTACGCCCGTCGGCATATCGAAATAGCGGGCCGTGCGGGCTTTGATCTGGGCGATGTCGACGGAGCCGAGCCAGGCGTTGTCCATGCGGGCAAAGGCAACGAGATTGGCACCGGCATCGACAATGGCGATGTTCATCAATGTATTGATTTCGGCGGCTTTTGCTTTAGCGGCCTGTACGGCTTTTTCGGCCTGTTCGAGTGTAATGCCCATGCTACGTTTGGTTGGTTTGTGAGAAAAGCAGGTTAATCACCTGAGGTCAACGGCAAATGTAGCGGGTCGGGAAAAGCACGAGCTTACACGATAGTGCAAAAAAAAGGCACTATTGTCTAACTTTATGCAGTGAGCAGTCCGAAACCGGGTTGTTCAAACCGGAGTTATACCGTAGTCGAAACCGCTGACCCTTATGTCCGCCAAACACCCGCTATCCCCCATCAACCTGTCGGACGCAACGGCGCTGACGTCCCGCGTCGAGAACCGGCGGGTGTATAGTCTGAACCAGTGCGAGTTGAATATTTTCGAGACCTACCAGACCTGCTCCGACGTCATTCTGTCGTATGGGGGGCTGGTGATCACCAGTATGCTGCGGGGGCGGAAAGTGATGTACCTGTCCGAAAATCCGGGATTCGATTTTCTGCCCGGCGAAACGGTGATTCTGCCCGAAGGCGTGTCGATGAAAGTTGATTTTCCCGAAGCCGACGACCGCCACCCGGTGCAGTGCGCGACCATCACACTCGACTGGAATGTGGTGGAGCAGACCCTGAATTTTCTCAATGAGCAGTACCCCCGGCAGGACGGTGCGGGGGCGTGGAAACTGAACTTCAGCCAGTATCATTTCTACAATAACCGCGAGCTGGCCGACGCCATGAACAAGCTCATCAGCATCAGCATGGAGGACGACCTGGCCAAAGACGCCCTCGCCGACCTGACGCTGAAATCGCTGCTGATCCGGGTGATTCAGACGCAGAACATGGCCGCTGTGGTAAACCCGCAACTACCCGACAACCGGTTTGCCGCCGTTATCGACTACATCCATGCGCATCTGTCGGAAAAGATCGGGGTGGAGGAACTGTGCCAGAAAGCGTGCATGAGTAAGTCGGGATTTTTTCGGGCCTTCCGCGATTCGTTCGGGCTGTCGCCGGTGGAGTTTATCATTCGGGAGCGTATCAGTCTGGCGCGTCGCCTGCTGACCAACCCGGCCCTGACCGTACTGGAGGTCAGCGAGCGGGTGGGCTTCGCCAATCCGCACTATTTCTCCCGGCTCTTCAAAACGCTGGAAGGCATCACGCCCAAGTCATACCGGGAGCAAGTTGCCGGTGGATAAAGCTACTCGCTTCGCAAACTCTTTACCGGATTGACCAGGGCTGCGCTGATGCTCTGGTAGCTGACTGTCAGCAGCGTAATGACCAGCGTACCCAGGGCTGCTCCCGCGAAAATCCACCACGACAGTTCGGTGCGGTATTTATACTCGTTTAGCCACTCGCTCAGGTAATAGTAGGCAAGGGGTACCGCAATCAGGCAGGAGATGAGTACCAGCCTTACGAAGTCTTTCGAAAGCAGACTCCACAGATTCAGCACCGACGCGCCCAGCACTTTCCGCACCCCAATCTCTTTGGTCCGTTGCTCGGCCGTAAACGAAGCCAGGCCGAACAGCCCCAGACAGGAGATGAAAATGGCCAGCACCGCAAAGCCGCCTGCCAGGGTACCGATGCGCTCCTCCGACGCAAACTTTTTCCCGAATTCCTGATCGGCAAACTGGTACCCGAACGGAGCCGACGGGACGTATTTCTTGAACGTGGCTTCGACAACGGCCATCGATGCGCTGACGCTTCTGGCGGGGTTGAGCTTGAGCACGATCCAGTTGGCGTTTTCGTAATCCATGAAGTAAATCGCCTGTTTTACCTGCTCGTAAGGCGACTCGGCCAGCACGTCTTTGACCACGCCGATAATGGTGAAGTTCTTAGCCTTAGGCGCACTTGTCTGCCCCCACCTGACGACCGTACCGATCGGGTGTTTCAGGCCCATAAACTTAACGGCGGCTTCGTTGATGATGATGGCGGACGAGTCGGTGGTGAACGTTCGCGAAAAATCACGGCCCTGCGTAAACTGCCAGCCAACGGTTTTGCCGAAATCATGCGTGACAAAAACTTCCGAGAAATCCGCGTCGAGTGAGGGGTCTTTACCCGCCCAGTTAAAGTCACTGTCATTCGACCAGATACCCGTCAGCGGGCTGGACGATTCGGCCATGTTCTGGATGACGCCCGCGTTGGTCAGCTCGGTTTTCAGCAGGTCGTATTTGCCGTAGAAGGCGGGCGACAGCATCTCCATCATGACTACGCCGTTGCTGTCGTAGCCGAGCGGTCGGTTTTTAGTGTGCTGAATCTGACGATACACGATGAGGGTACCGATAATCAGCGTCAGCGAAACCGTAAACTGAATCACGACCAGCACCTGACGTGGCGCAGCCGCCAGACCGCCCACCCGGAACCGCCCTGTCGAACCCTGCCCCTTCAGAACCTTGATGGGCTGAAACGACGACAGATAGAACGCGGGATAGCTACCCGCCAGCAGCCCGGTGATACCGACGAAGCACAGACTGGCCAGCCAGAACGGAACGACGGTCCAGGGGAAGGTGATGCGTTTGTCGGCCACCGTATTGAACCAGGGCAGCAGGACCAGGATCAGCAGAATGGCCCCGGCAAACGCCAGCCCGACGACCAGAAACGATTCACTAAAAAACTGCCCCACCAACTGACTGCGCACCGATCCGACGGCTTTGCGAATGCCGACTTCCCTGGCGCGTTTCTCCGACCGGGCCGTGCTCAGGTTCATGAAATTGATGCAGGCCAGCAGCAGGACGAAAATGCCTACCAGCCCAAACAGCCGGACATACTGAATGTAGCCGCCCGTCTGCACGCCTTCCCGCCAGTTTGAGTACAGCCGCCAGTCGCTCATCGGGTGGAGAAACAGCGTCGAGTTGTACTTCCGGTCCTCGGCGGGTACGTTGTTCAGTTTGGCATTTTTGATCTGGGCACTCACCGTCTGCATATCGGCGTTGTCGGCAAGTTGCACATACAGCTGGAATGAGTTATTTCCCCATTCATGATTATCCAATAACCGTTTTACCCAGGGATATATGCTGACAAACAGATTCCAGGGAGCAATGAATGCAAGGTCCCGAAACTCCGTGCTGAACGGCAGGTCTTCGTAAACCCCTGTTACCTTTACGTCGGCTTTTCCTTCGATGTTGATGAGTTTGCCCATCGGGTCAGTTTGCCCGAAAAGCGCCCGCGCTGTCGACGCCGACAGCAGGATCGAATTCAGCTCCAGCAGGCCCTGTCGACTTCCTTTCAGCATACGCAGCGACAGAATGTCGGGCATCTCAGCCCCCATGTAGTTACCCGAACGGGTGAGTTTCTTCTCGCCATACGACAGAATCCGGTCGCCGGGCGAAGCGGCCATGGCTATGTGTTTAAAATTGCTGCCGTAGTTGGTTCGCAACTCGGCATCCAGCGGCACCGGGATAGATCCCTGTGTACCGGTGTGCCCGTTGAATAGCTGGTGCTGCATGACCTGAGCAATGCGGTCGTAGTTGGCGAACGACGTATTGAACGACAGCTCGTCCCAGCCCCACAGGCCAATCAGCATGGCCACCGCCATCCCAACGGCCAGGCCACCGATATTAATGGCTGAGTATCCTTTGTTGCGGGTCAAATTCCGCCAGGCGATTTTTAAATAGTTAGTCAACATAGTTGCCGTTGATTTACGCAGAGCCAAGTCGCATTAGCGGCCCGGACTCTACTCAGAACGTAATGATTTGACGGGGTTCACCAGGGCAGCCTTCATGCTCTGAAAGCTGACGGTCAGTAAAGCGATGCTAATGGCTACCAATCCTGCCAGGGCAAAGACCCACCACTCGATTGTAATCTTGTAGACGAAGTCCTGCAACCACTGATTCATGGCATACCAGGCAACCGGCGACGCCAGGACGATAGCGATGAGTATTAGCCTGAGGAAGTCTCTGGAGAGCAGAGCCACGATGCTGGCTATCGACGCGCCCAGCACTTTGCGGACGCCGATTTCTTTGGTCCGCTGCTCAGCGGTGAAGGTAGCCAGCCCGAACAGCCCCAGACAGGCAATGAAGATAGTCAGCCCCGCAAAGATGCCCAGAATCCGGCCCGTCTTCTGTTCGGCCAGATACGTGTTGTTGAACCGCTTGTCGAGAAAGGAATAGGTAAAGGGAGCATCTACGGCCAGCTTCTTCCAGTCCGTTTCCAGCGATGCCAGCAACCCGGTCATGTCGGCGGTCTTTGCCTTGATTATCAGGGCGCCGTTATCGTGACCAAGCACCATCACCAGTGGGGCAATCGCTTCGTGCAGCGACCGGAAGTGGAAATCCTTTACCACGCCAATGACCGTGTACGTTTGCTGCATGCCCTCATTCTCGGTATGGCCGATGGTCTGGCCAATTGCCTTGTCGCTCCACCCCAAAATTCGGGCGGCTGTTTCGTTCAGAATCACCCCCGACGAATCGGTGCCGTAGGCCTTTGAGAAATTCCGGCCAGCCGCCAGCTGCATACCCAGCGTTGGAATATAGGCGTAGTCGACATCGTACCGGATTGCTTTGACCAACTGGGTCGGGTTACTGCCTGGGTGCATCAGGTAATTGTTGGTATTGCTGGGTCCCGCTGGCAAATAGCCGGATAAACTAGCATTCACAACGCGGGGATTCTGCAAAATCTGGTCGCGGAAAACCGCGGCTTTCTGACCCAGTTGCCACGTATCGGACAGCACCAGCACTTGCTCTTTGGCATAGCCCAGCTTCTTGTGCTGGATGTACGTCAACTGCTGGTAAACGATAGCCGTCCCGACAATCAGAATGATGGAAATGAAAAACTGAACCACCACCAGGCCGCTGCGTAACCCGATGCTTGTTTGGCCGACCCTAAATTTGCTTCCTTTCAGTACAGCAATGGGCTTGAACGATGACAGGAAAAAAGCGGGGTAGCTGCCCGCCAGTACGCCCACGAGCAGGCCGAGCATCAGCAGGGCCGGTAGCAGCCACACGGCATCGCTTACTGTTAGTGTCAGTGTTTTGCCCGCCAGGTCGTTGAAGAACGGTAACGCCAGATAGACGATGCCTACGGCCAGTACCAGTGCAATCATGGTCAGCAGGAGCGATTCGATCAGAAACTGATTCGTCAGGCTTTGCCGGGTCGACCCCATCACTTTCCGAACGCCCACTTCTTTGGCCCGTTTCGAGGCCCCCGCCGTGCTGAGATTCATGAAGTTGATGCAGGCAATCAGGAGCATAAACAGCGCAATCGCCCCGAAGATGTACACATACTGAACATCCCCGTTGGCGGCCAGTTCACCCGTCAGATTCGAGTGCAGGTGGATGTCGGTCAGGGGTTGCAGCCGCAGACTCAGCCGGTTGCCTTTCTGGCTGAACTGCGCCATGCTCATGCCGAACGCCTGCTGAATCTGCGGCCCCATGTACGTACGAACCGTCCGGGGGAGTTTGGCTTCCAGTTGCTTCGGGTCGTAGCCCTTTTTCAGTACCAGATAGGTATGGAAGTTCGACGTCATCCACGAGGTTGATTGGGCCTCCGCCATCCCCGCCATCGACAGAAACATGTCGAAGTGGAAGTGCGCGTTGACGGGCATCCTGTCAACGACGCCGGTAATTTTGACGAGTGTATTTGGTCCTTTCATGGTCAGCAACTGGCCAACCGGATTCTCGCGACCGAAATACGTCCGGGCTAGCTCCTGCGAAATCACGGCCGTATTGGGCTGAACCAGTGCCGTTTTCGCGTCGCCCTGACTGAGCGGAAACGAGAATACCTGAAAGAAATTGGGGTCAACGTAGGCCATCTGATTATCCCGAAACGTTTTGTTGCCAACCATAATAGCTGGCGCGCCGGCGACCCGAATCCGGGTCGCGTCGTCGACGTCCGGGTACTCTGTTTTCAGCGTTTGGGCGACGGGCGGCATCACGCTGGCTTCGTTGATCTCGCCCCCGTTCATAATGGCCCGAAATACAACCCGCACGATTCGGTCAGCCTTGTCGTTGAACCGGTCGTAGCTGAGTTCGTCCAGCAGAAACAACCCGATCAGCAGGCAGGTGGCCAGCCCCAGTGCCAGCCCCACGATGTTGATCGCCGAAAACGCTTTGTTGCGGGTCAGATTCCGCCAGGCGATTTTGAGATAATTTTGGAGCATAGTTGGCAGGGTTTATTCGGAACGGAGCGAGTTGACCGGGTTCATCAGGGCGGCTTTTATGCTGCGAAATGAGATGGTCAGGAAGGCGATCAGTACGGCCAGCGCACCCGACAGCACGAACACCCACCACGGCATATCGATGCGGTAGGCGAAATCACTCAGCCATTTGTTCATAACGTACCAGGCAATGGGTGATGCGACCAGAATGGCGATCAGGACCAGCTTCAGAAAATCGCCCGCCAGCAGCGTCACGATACTCGCAACCGACGCGCCCAGTACTTTCCGGACGCCAATTTCCTTCGTGCGCTGCTCGATGCTGATGAGCGCCACGGCGAACAGGCCCATGCACGACAGCAGGATGGCGATACCAGCCGCCGACGAGAAAATGGTCGACAACCGCTGCTCTTTTTTGTACCACCGCTCCACGTTTTCGTCGACGAACGAACCGACAAAGTTTTTGCGCGGATCGACCTCATTCCAGGCCGCTTTTACGGTTGCCATCGCGGCCGTCAGGTTCTGCGGATTTACCCGGACGAGTACGTAATCGATGCGTTGCTGCGGTAGCATTTGCAGGGCGATGGGCTCGGCTTTCTGGTGGAGTGAGTACAGATTGAAATCGGCGAAAACGCCCACGATCTGGTATTTTTTACCCGAATCCGGCTCGATGTATTTGCCGATTGGATTAGTGTCGCCCAGTTGCTTCGCCAGACTTTCCGATACCAGTACACTCGACGTCGAATCGGTGCTGAACCGGGGGGAGAAATCGCGTCCGGCTTTGAGTTTGATGTCCAGCGTTTTGAGGTAATCGAAATCCACACGCAGCCAGTCGCAGGTAACCTCGCGTTTGTTGTACATGAACCCGTACATGCTTCGCGACGAACTGCCGTCCAGCCCCGAGCCGATATTCACGCTTGTCCCCGTTACCGATACGATGTTGGGCTGATTGGCCAGCCGGTCGCGCATTTGGCGCAGGGCGGTAGTGCCGTCGAGGTCGCTGCTGATGGGTACGCTGATCACCTGCTCCTTGTTCAGGCCCATCGGTCGTTCCTGTAGGTAGGTCACCTGCTGCCGCATGATAAGCGTACAGACGATCAGCAGACAGGCCATAGTGAACTGCGTGACGATGAGTGTGTTGCGCAGTACCCCCGGCTTGCTGACCTTTACCTTGCCTTTCAGCACCTCGACGGCATTGAACCGGGTAACGAACCACGACGGATAGCCACCAGCCACGAGGGTGATGAGCAGAAAGCCTATTCCCGTAACCAGCAAAACGTTTGCCGTCAGAAAGTTGTGGATAGATAAGGTGCTGCGGAATAGCTTATTGAAGGTGGGTAAAAAACCGTAGGCGAGGGCCAGCCCCAGCAGCAGGGCAAAGCCGGCAAGCAGCAGCGTTTCGCCCCAGATCTGCCCGAACAACTGCCCCCGTTTTGCGCCCAGCGACTTTCGTACGCCCACCTCCCGCGCCCGCGAAATCGACTGCGCAATGGTCAGGTTGATGAAGTTGATGCAGGCAATAATCAGAATAAACAGCCCGATGGCGATCAGACTGTACACATACACCCGGCTCGTACCGCTGCCGTATGTTGTGATGGTATCGAAATGCACATCGGTGAAGGGTTGCAGCAAGAGGCTTTTCTGGAAGCCCAGCTCGTTTTTCGGGTACCCCTGTTTTTGCTGCTCCTCAATGTCACCCGCAAAATATTTATTCATGAACGCCTGAAGCCGGGATTGCAGCATGGCGGGTGTGACACCGGCCTTCAGCTTTACAAATACGCTGTGACTACCATGATCCCACCGGTCTTTATTGGCCAGATAATCGCCTGCATTCCGGCTGGAAATAAGGGCGTCGAACCGAAGCGATGAGTTTTCCGGTGCGTCGCCAACAACGCCCGTTACCGTGAAGGGTTTCCACTGATCGCCGATACGCAGTTGCAGCGTTTTGCCTAGCGGATTTTCCGGGCCGAATACGCTCTGGGCCATCTTCTGGCTGATGACGATGTCGCTACTGCCGCTTAGTGCCGTTTTGGCGTTGCCCCGGCTCATCGGGAACGAAAACATCGTCAGAAAATCACCGTCGGCCTGCCGCACGTCTTTGCCAAACGTTTTGTCTTTCCAGCGTACGGTGGCGCTCCGGTCGAACCAGCGTGTAACGCCTTCCACTTCGGGAAATTCGGCGCGCAGGGTGGGCGTGATGGGGAAGGGCATTGTTGCGCTCAGATCAGACGTACCATCGCGGTTCGTTCCCAGAAAATTGAGCCGGAACAGTCGGTCGGCGTCTGCGTGGAATCGGTCGTACGACAGCTCAAACGTAGCCGTCAGAAACAGCAGGATGCAGGTGCCGAACGCGACCGATAATCCGACAAGATTTATCAGCGTATGCGTCCGGTTTTTCCAGAGCGTTCGGAGGGCGATTTTGAGGTAATTGCGAAGCATGAGCCGGTTGGTTTTTTTTATGTATTTTTGAGAGCAATCAATCTGGACGAATCATGTATATCCCACCATCGGAAGCCAGTAAGTTTTTCGTCAATGAAGACGAAATGGGTGTTTACGGCCCCAAAGCACATCAACGGGTTATTGCCAAACTCACCGCCGGCCTTGGCTTTTTGCACTACACCGAGCATAAACTGAATTTGGAGCCGTTACCTGAAACAATGCTCAACGATGGTGAAGCCAGCCCCGTACCCGACCTGATTCTCTACGACAGCCACGCCCGGATTACGCCGGTTATCATTGAAATATGCCATACCGACGGCCTTCGGCGCGACATTCGGAAGGTAGTCCAGTTGGTTGAGGAAGACGATTATGGTATCCGTGAAGCATTCGTCTACGATTACATTGCGTTACAATGGTTCTGCTACCGTAAAGGCGACGGCGGTCTGATTACCGAATCGTCGTTTTCCGACATCCTTCAACTCGACCTCAACAGCTTTCTATAAGCGCGTTACTTCACCTTCACCTCGTTCGGTTCGTCAGCTTTTACCGTAAACGGCAACCGCATCTGCTGCACCCCGTTCTGCCAATACTCATACTGATACTCGCCGGGTAGCAGTGAGATGGTACGCGGAAAACGACCCTTGTTTTTCGGCGCGTCGAACTCTTCGCTGATGGTTGTCGGCCCGCTGATCAGCAGCTTTACGCGCCCCTCGCAGGTCGGGCAAACGAACGTGACGGCCATTTCCATGTCGTCCTTCACCGACGACATGGGCCATTGCGGAGTTGGGGGTGTTTCGCCCAGACCGAGGGAGTCCAGCACGCGGGTTTTCAGCGTTTCCTTTTGCGCTTTACTCATACCCCGGATGTTGAATGTCCGGTTGTAAGCAATCTCCCGACCGTTGCGCTGCCCGTTGATCTGAATCGACAGCGTTTTGTCGTTATCGTTGATCTGCGAATGCGTCATGGAGTAGGTCGACGTTTGCGCTGTGGCGGCAAAGGAAGCCATAAGCAGCAGAGCCAGGAAGATCGGTTTCATAATCAGTAGCGTTTTGCTAAACAGTATCGAAGGCCGTGCCATTATTTCTGATCGCTGATTATGAGTGTGTTGCGCGCAACAGCGAACGTGTTTGCGTCCACTATCGGACACGTATCGTACGGGGCCGGACGGATTGTCCTGAACTTTGATTACTACTGATTATTTGATTTCACTGATGCTGAAAAAAAGAAATTAGAGCCAGCCAGTGCAATCAAACGAATCACGGTTCAGGACAATTCTGAACTGTGATTCGTCTGATCATTTGATTCTGCTGATTCAGGAAAAAGAAATCATAGCCCTCAGCGTAATCGCAAAAAATCACAGTTCAGAACAGTTCAGACACTCACTCGCTACGGAGCGACTTCACCGGATTGACCAGTGCCGCGCGGATGCTCTGATAGCTCACCGTTGCCAAAGCAATCAGTACGGCCAGTAACGCTGCCAGCCCGAAAAGCCACCACGGTAACGTGTCACGATACGCAAAGCTGTTCAACCATTTATCGATCGCCAGCCAGGCCAGGGGCGATGCCAGTACCAGGGCAATCAATACCAGTTTCAGGAAGTCGGTGGAGAGCAGCCCGACAATACTGGCTACCGATGCGCCGAGTACTTTGCGGACACCAATTTCTTTCGTCCGCTGCTCCGCTGTAAAAGCAGCCAGCCCAAACAGACCCAGACAGGAGATCAGCACGGCCAGGATGCCGAAGTAGTTGACCAGTTCATTCACCTGCTGCTCGCTCCGGTAGAGTTTCTCGTATTCTTCGTCCAGCAGATGGTACGTGAAGGGATAGTTTGGGTTGAACGATTTCGTCAGTCGTTCCAGATCAGTGAGCGCCTGCTGTGTCTGGCCAGCGTGGGTCTTTATCAGCAAATGACTGGTATTGATCGGGGCGTAGGTCAAAATCAGCGGACTGATCGCCTGGTGTAATGAGTTGATATGAAAGTTTTTCATGACCCCCACGATGCGCCCCTTTCCGTTCCAGAAGGTTACTTCCTTGCCAACGGGATCGCGCATGCCCGGTGTGGATTCGGCCATTAGCTTGGCCGTTGCTTCGTTGATAAGATAGTTCGAGGAGTCGGCCGGGCTGTCCGCGCGGAAATCACGACCGGCCACTAGTTTGATATTCATCGTTTTGATGAAGTCGTTGCCGATGGACATGGCCGATACACTAGTCTCCATAAACGGCTCTTTACCCGGCCATTGCAAATCACCTGATGTGCTCTGTATATCGACTGGTAGCATGTTGGCGCTGGACACGGAACTAACCGACGGTAGCTGGCCAACGGTTCGACGGATTACATCCATCTTTTTTTCGCTGGATAGTTCGCCTTCCAGAGGAATCGTAACGATATTTTCCCGGTCAAGGCCCAGGTTGTGCGTACGGAAGAACTTCATTTGCCGACTGACGGCCAGCATACCAACGATCAGAAACATCGACAGGCTGAACTGGAACACGACTAACGTCCGGCGGAACAGTGCCGGGCCACTACCTGCCTGTAGGCGTCCTTTCAGAATACGGATAGGTTGTAGTCCTGATAGAAACAAGGCTGGATAACTACCCGATACAAACCCTGTGACAAGTACCAGTCCGGCGATGATCTGCCAAAGTATGGGTTCACTAAAGCCGAGGGTCAACCGTTTGTCGAACAGCGTATTGAAGGTTGGCAGTGCGAGCCGAACCAGTAGTAGCGACAATACAGCAGCTAATACGCTTGTCAGTATCGATTCGCTCATGAACTGACCGATCAACGACGAACGCAGGGCACCGACTACTTTGCGAACGCCCACTTCTTTGGCGCGGATGGCCGAACGCGCCGTTGCCAGATTCATGAAGTTGATACAGGCTACCAGCAGGATGAAAAGAGCGACGACGGAGAAAATCCGGACGTACTCGATGCGCCCGCCCACAGGCTTACCATTCTTGTATTCACTGTATAGATGCAGATCTGTAAGGGGCTGTAGAATGACTATATTTTCGTCATTGCCTTTGTTGGCGTACCGTTTATAGATCGGCTTCATCGATGCTTCCGCCCGTGCCTGCGTGGTGTTGGGATTAAGGCGGGCGTAAGTCAGGAACGAATTATTACCCCACTTTTTCTGCCAGTCCTGCTCCTGTACTTTCCAGTTGACGATCCAGTCGAATTGTATCGTCGAAGCGGTGGGCAGATTGTCGACAACGGCCCCGACGACGTAAAATTTGTCGTTGTCAAGTTGCAGCGTTTTACCCAGCGCCTGTCCGTTTGGAAAGAATTTTTCCGCCAGCTTCCGGGAAACAACAATCTGATTGGTTTGGGCCAGGGCTGCCTTCGGATTACCCTGCAAGGTGGGCAGATCAAACACATCGAAGAATGCACTCGTTGCGAAGTGCCCAAACTCTTTGGCCGTCTTATCACCAACTTTAACCAGGTAATCGCGCCCCCAATCGGTCTTCGTGACGGCATCCGCTTCCGGTACGTCTTTGGCGATGGCTTCCTGCAAGGGTCCCGGCGTCACGAAGTTGGTGAACACCTCTCCTTTGTACTCGGAATTGAAGCGCACGAGATAGATATTTTTCGCATTCGGCAGGAAGCGGTCGTAGCTAAGTTCGTCGCGTACCCACAAGCCGATCAACAACGCGCAGGCCATGCCCAGGGCCAGCCCAAATATGTTGATTCCGGAATACAGCCTGTGTTTTAGCAGGCTGCGAACAGCGATTTTTACGTAATTGCGGAACATGGTGGTTTTGGTTAGCTTTGAGAAAAACGTCGTTCATGTACTTCCCTCCACTGACTCCGCCTTCACTCGTTCACGGAGACCAGGATGTTTGGGCACCTGTTAGTCACCAGCGTATCATCGCGAAACTCACGACGGGCCTGGGTGTACTTTTTTATCACCAAAAAGCCATTTCGCTGGAACCGTTGCCCGCAACGATGCTCGATGAGGGCAAGGCCAGTCAGGTACCCGACGTGTTGCTGCGCGACAACCAGACTGACCAGACGCCAATTATCATCGAGGTATGCCACACAAACGGATTGAAAGGTGATCTGCAAAAAGTAACTCAACTCATTGATGAAGACCTGTACGGGATTCTCGAAGGCTTCATCTACAATTACAAAACGAATGTCTGGCTACGGTATAAAAAAGGGGACAGTGGCCTATCCACTGAATCGTCGTTTTCCGATGTTTTACAGCTCGATTTGAATCAATTTATCTGAACTGTCTTGAGCTGCGACTCGTCTGATTACCCTGATGAATTATAATCTTCTTTTCCTGAATCAGCGAAATCAAAAAATCAGACAAATCAGCGGTCAAACGTGGAAATTTTCCGTGACGACTTTTCCGTCGAACAGGTTGACGATCCGGTGAGCAAAGCCAGCGTCGTAGGGAGAGTGGGTAACCATGATAATGGTCGTACCTTCGTCATTCAGCTCGCCCAGTAATTTCATCACTTCCTCGCCATTTTTCGAGTCGAGATTACCTGTCGGTTCATCGGCCAGGATCAGTTTGGGTTTGGCAACAACCGCCCGCGCAATCGCCGTACGCTGCTGCTGACCACCCGACAACTGTTGCGGGAAGTGATTTCGCCGGTGCATGATGCTCATTCGCTCCAGCACCTCCTCCACGCGCCGTTTACGTTCGTCGGCGGGCGTTTTCAAGTACAAAAGTGGTAGCTCGACGTTTTCGTAGACAGTCAGTTCGTCGATCAGATTGAAGCTTTGAAATACAAAACCGATACTGCCCTTGCGCAATTGGGCCCGCTGCCGTTCGGTCATTTTCGCGACTTCCGTGCCGTAAAAGTTGTAGTCACCATCGCTCGGATTGTCGAGTAGGCCGAGAATGGTTAACAGGGTTGATTTTCCACAGCCCGACGGTCCCATGATAGCGACAAATTCGCCGTCTTTGACCGCCATGTTTATACCGTTTAGCGCGGTCGTTTCGACTTCTTCGGTAGTGAAAAATTTTTGCAGATTAGCGATCTGGATCATGGTCGTGAACTGTGATTCTTTTGATTGTGTGATTGCCTGTTGTCTGAACTGTGATTTTTATGATTACGCTGAGGGGCTCTGATTTCTTTTCCTGAATCAGCGGAATCAAATAATCAAATAAATCATAGTTCAAGACAATCCTGGACCGTGATTCGTCTGATTACCCTGATGAATTATGATTTTCTCTTTCTGAATCAGCGGAATCAAAAAATCAAACAAATCACAGTTCAAGACAATCAGAAATTCAATACCTCATTATCTCCGAAATTCTCGTACGAACTGGTGATGACCTGATCGCCGGGTTCGAGACCGGAAAGGATTTCGTAGAATTCGGGATTTTTCCGGCCCAGCGTGATGCTTCGTTTTACCGCCCGTTTGCCCGTTTTGTCCAGTACGTAGACCCAGTTGCCACCCGTATCGGAGAAGAAACCGCCCACCGGCAACAGCGTGGCTTTGGCCGCCTTGCCCAGTTCCAATTGTATCGGCGACGACTGACCACGCTTGATGCCTTCGGGTGCCCCTTTCGGGAAAATCATGTCGACCTCAAACCGGCCGCTTTTTACTTCGGGGTACACCCGGCTTATACTTAGCGGGAAGGTTTTACCGCTGAATTCAAACGAACCGTTCAGGCCCGAAAAGACCCGGCTGATGTAGTGCTCATCGACACCGACGCGCATTTTGAATCCGTTCATATCATCGATCTGTCCGATATTCTGGCCCCGGTTAATGTTTGAGCCTACTTCCACGTCGATGCTCGACAACTGCCCCGATACGGGCGCCTTCACCACCAGATTGTCGAGCGTTTGCTGCCAGAGCGATACGTTGCGTTGCGTCCGCTGAAGCGTTTCGCCAAGCTGTTTGATCTGAATGCGGGCATTATCTTCCTGAAATTTCTGCGATTCGATGTCGATTTTGCGCTGTCCGGCCAGGCGTTCGTAAGCGCGTTTTGCCTTCAGATAATCTTCTTCCGATACGACTTTGTCTTTGTAGAGTTTGCTCTGCCGGTCGTAGGTGTCCTGGGCCTGATCGATCTGCGCGTCGAGGTCGGCCAGGTTTTTACGAAGCGTAAATCGCTCGATTTGCAGCCGCTGCCGGGTGTTCTGTAATTCATTGACGAGCCGGTTTGCCTCTGTTTCTGATTGTAGGAAGCTGAGTTTCAGGCCCTGGTTTTCCAGTTTCAGGAGTACGTCGCCTTTGCGCACTGTGCTGCCGCCTTCAACCAGTTTTTGTGTTACGTACCCGCCTTCGATGGCATCGAGCCGGATGGTTTTCAGGGGTTGTACGACGCCCGTTACGGCAATGAAATCTTCGAACGGACCGGTCGAAACGGTCGAAACAGTGATTTTGTCTTTCTCGACATTTAGGGTCGACCGGCGGTCGGCGAATACGAGTGTGTAAAGCAGCAGACTCAGGAGCAGTACACTACCCCCAGCGAGGGCGATTCGCTGACTGGTCCAGAAACGTTTTGGTAAGGCGCGATCCATCGGTTCAATGAGCGAATGAGTGAATGTTGAATGAGCGAATTAGTTCGCTGCCTCGTTCGCCGGTAATTACCAAACCAATGTTGTGCCATATTGACAACTAACTGATTGTCAGACGTAAAACTTGAAATAATGTAGTTTATTCGTCCGGTATCGGACAAGTACATGTCCGCTTACAACAATGATCCGGCCCCTATTCCGACGTCCCGGTTCGCTCTTTCACTCTTTCACCAACAGGAGCACATAAGGCTTGGTGGTCGAGGCACGGGTCGCGTGGTTGAGAAAGGCTGGGTCGGGTTGTGTGATGTGGTAATACGGGAAAGCGGCCAACTGACGTACCCGAAAGCCTTTGCGGGTGAGCGAATCCGCGTAGGGGGCCGACGTGAATACGAGTGCCGGGCGGGTGGCCAGCTGCCGACGCAGACTGGAATCGGCGTAGACGTATTGCGTGGGGCCGTGTACGTCGAATTCGTAACTCCACGAGCTTTCGCCAAACGTGTCGGAGCCATACAGAATAGTCTTCTGTCCGGCGAGGGCGGGCGCAGCATTGACAAAGCGGGCGGCCATCATACCGGCCTGGTAGTGCACAAACGTACCGAACAGAAACACGTTGACGACCACAGCCACGATGCCCATAACCCCCGTCATCCGACCCAGCAGCGACCGCATATCGGTCTGCCGGAACAGCAGTAATGTTCCCGCCGTAACTACGGTCAGTCCGATCAACCCCGCAATCAGTCCGGTGGGTCGAACCAGTAGTAGTAGCGGTACCATCAACCCGATCAGGGCCAGGCCGATGATAAGCTGCCCAACAAACCACCGTCGCGCCACGACCGGTTTCAGACTAACCAGAAACTGCGCGGTCAGGACGGCGTAAAACGGGAACAGAATATTCAGATAATGCGGCAGTTGAAACCGCGACAGCGAAAACACGATAAACATCAGCAGCCCCGACCCCAGTGACACATATTCGGGCAGGGCACGTTGCCGCCGAACCAGCCGCCCAATCGCCTGCCCCACGCTGACGTACAGCGGCAGCGACCACGGCAGAAACGCCCACAACAGCGTGTGCAGAAAGAAAAATTTGTCGCCGTCGCCCTTGATCGGACCAGTATTGAAGAAACGGCCGAACTGACTGTCCCAGAAGAAAAACCGAATGCCCGACACGTTGGTCCGTCCGAATACGACGGTTTCCGAGTGCTGATCGAACTGCACGTACAGGCAGTACAATTCAGGCGCGGCAAACAGCATCGACAGTAAGACAGCCGCGTACCAGCGTGGTTTGAGCAGTTCGCGCCAGTTACCCGTCAGTAGCCAGTCGACAACCAGCCCTGCGCCGATGGTCAGCAGCACAAACGGCCCTTTCGTCATCATGGCGCAGCCCGTCAGCAGCGACCCTGCCCACAAGTGCCAGCCGGGGCCGTTGCGGTAAAGCCGGTAGAAGTGGTACACCGCGCCGATCACCAGCCCGGTCAGGTACGGCTCGGCCCGTACGTCGTTGTTCGACAGAATCGTGTGGAAAGCCGTCAGCAGAATCAGCGCGGCCAGTTGCGCCGTCAGTCGCGAATAAGCCAGCCGGGCAAACTGATAGGTGTAGTAGACGCCACCGAAGAAAAACAGCAGCGCGGGTAGTTTATAGGCGAAGGAGCTGACACCAAACAGGCTGTAGCTGATGGCCGTCATCCAGAACTGAAAGTGCGGCTTGTCGAGCCAGTCGCGGCCAAAGACGTAAAGCCGGACCCAGTCGCCCGTCTGCACCATCGTTTTGGGCAATGTCGCGTAGAGCGCGTCGTCGGGTTCGATAATGGGAATCAGCAGGCCCGTGGCATTCAGCGCCATGCCGACCGCCACAAGCCCATAAAACAGGCGCGCATCGAGTGGGGCGGGGGAGGATGTAATCATACGGTAAACGAATCGGTGACGGTTGCCGCCCCGGTCAGACCGTAAAATTGGCAGGAAATGCCCGATATACTGCATGACGGTACTGCGAAGGCATTTCTGTCTGCCATTCATGGTAAAGTCAGGGCATTCTCACCCAGAAAAACTATCGCTACAGACGGGCAGCACGATCTGGTAAACCTACCCCGAATCAGTGAGGGGGCGGGTATCAGCATACACGCCTGTCGGAGCGAGACGTCTGCCGATAAAGCAGTGGATAGTATTGTACTTAAGTTATTTTTAATATGATTTATCAAGAGCTATTGATGAGTCACTTTTGCAAATATTATTTGGTACTAATACTATTCTACCAATGATAGTGCGGATATATCGCTAAAAAATAGATATAATATATGTTTGTGTAGCTGTGTGTATAGTTACCTTATCACCAACTGTGTTTATTAACCTAAACAAATTACTTAATGAAAATACGTTCTACCTTACTAGTATTATTAACTATGCTTCTGGCGTCTGCGGCTACGTATGCGCAGAGCGTTACCCTGCGTGGCCGGGTAATCTCGGCCGAAGACGGTGTTCCATTACCGGGCGTGAACGTGGCGGTGAAGGGAACCAGCCGGGGCACGACAACCGACGCAAACGGGGCCTATCAACTGGATGTACCGAATGGTCAGGCGACGCTGGTATACTCGTTTATCGGCTTTATCCGGCAGGAAGTTGTGCCCGGCAATAAGACAACGGTCGACGTCGAGCTATCCTCGGATGCCTCGCAGCTGGAGGAGGTCGTCGTTACGGCGCTGGGGGTAAAGCGGGAAGCCAAAGCCCTGCCCTATGCCGTGCAGTCGATCAGCGGTGACCGGATTTCCCCCACCCGCCAAACGGACGTCAACAACGCACTGGCCGGTAAAATTGCCGGTGTGCAGGTGATGAGTCAGGCTGGTTCGAACCTGGGGGCGTCCACCTCCATTCGTATTCGGGGGGCGGGTTCGCTCAACGACAAGGCGCCACTCTACGTGGTCGATGGAACGCCCGTCGATGGTACGAACCTGTTTCTAAGCCCCGACGATATGGAATCGATCACGGTGCTGAAAGGCCCCAACGCGACGGCGCTGTACGGACAGCGGGGCGACGCCGGGGTTGTCGTTATCACCACGAAACGCGCCAAAGCCAACGGGGGTATCGGGCTGGAAGTCAACCAGACAACGACGTTCGAGCGGCCATCGTTACTACCCAAATACCAGAACATGTACGGTGGGGGTGGCGACTCCGAGTGGCAGACCTTCAAGTGGGAAACGGGCTATCCGGAAGAGTGGAAAGCACTGGATGGCAAGCGCTACCACGATTACACCGACGACGCCAGCTGGGGTCCGAAAATGGACGGTGGTGAATACATCCCCTGGTATGCCTGGTATCCCGGTACGCAGTATTCCAACAAAACGGCTGCGTTTACCCCACAGCCCGACAACGTACGGAAGTTCTACAACACGGGTCACACGTACAACACCAACGTCAACTTCTCGAAAGCGGGCGAAAATTTCAACGTACGCCTGTCGTATACCAACCTGCGGCAGACCGGTGTTCAGACCAATACGGACCTGAAACGCGATCAGATCAACCTCAACAGCGAACTGTTTCTGAACAAACACTTCACGGCGAATGCCTCGATTCAGTACAATATTCAGCGGCTGAACGGCTATTTCAGCGATGGGTACTCTAACCAGACTACGGGTTCGTTTTCGTCGTGGTTTCACCGGGATCTGGACATGGACATCGTGCGCCAGTTTGCCGATTACCGGTCGCCCATCGGTACACTGGTGAGCTGGAACCACGACAACCCCAGCGTGCCCTTCGTACAGAATGGCCGGTTCTACAAAGGCAACTACTGGTACAATTTCTTCTCCTACGCCAACAACATCAGCAATACGGGCCAGAAAGACCTGTTGCTGGGTAACGTGAGCCTGACCTATAAGCTGGACGATCACTTCCGCATGTCGGTCATCGCCCGCCGGGATCAGCGCAACGAGAACTACGAGAACAAGGTGCCGACGATCATGGAGTTGAGCGGCTGGCAGACGGGCCTGAAGGCTGCTTACGGAACGGCGCAGATCACCCGCCGGGAAGACAACTTCGAATTCCTGAGCGCGTACAACAACACGGCTGGTGCATTCACCTTCGACTTCAACGTAGGCGGCAACATTCGTAAGAACTTCTACCGCGACATTTACGCGGGCACCAAATCAGGACTGGTTGTGCCGGATCTGTATACGCTCAGTAACTCACGCGACGCCATCAATTATGCCAACAACCGGTTTTATAAAGAAGTACGCAGTCTGTACGGGCGGGGTACGATTGGCTACAAAGACCGCGTGTTCCTCGATTTTTCGGGTCGTAACGACTGGTCGTCAGCCTTGCCTGTCAACAACAATTCGTACTTCTATCCATCGGTTGGTCTGAGTGTGATTTTCAGCGAGATGCTGAAAATTCCGACGCTGTCGTACGGTAAACTGCGGGCCAGTACGGCACGGGTCGGCTCCGACCTTGACCCATACCAGCTATCACTGACGTACGGGGTTGGCTCGGTTAAATACGGCAACAATATCCTGATGAGTACGCCGGACCTGCTGCCAAACGCGGGTATCGCACCGGCCCTGTCGAGTTCGTATGAAGGGGGTATCGATCTGAAATTCTTCAACAATCGCGTCGGTCTGGCGGCTACGTATTATCAGGAAGACAAGACCAACGAAATTCTGACGGTCAATATTCCGGCAGCCAGCGGATTCAGTTCGCAGGTGATCAACGCGGGTCATATTCGCCGGAACGGGGTCGAACTGCAACTGGACGTGACGCCGATCCGGACGCCCCGCTTCAACTGGGATCTGACGGTGAATTGGGCCGCTAACCGGTCGAAAGTGATCGAGCTGACCCCCGACGTGAAAACGTTTACCGTACCGAACTACAACGATGCCTTTGCCTTTGCGCGGGTTATTCACCAGGAAGGGCAGGAGTGGGGTCAGGTGCGGGGCCGGGGTATCAAGTACCTCGACGGACAGCCTGTGCTGAACGGCGATGGTACCTACCAGACGCAGAACGATGTGTACTTTGGGTCGGTACTGCCCAAGTTCACGGGTGGCGCGTTCACGTCGTTCCGCTACGACGACCTGACGCTGACGCTGTCGATGGATTACGGGAAGGGCGGCAAATACTTCTCGCTGTCGAATTTCTGGGGGCAGTATTCGGGCCTGCTGGCTGAAACAGCCGCGACCAACGACAAAGGCATGAACGTTCGCGACGACGTGTCGGCCGGGGGTGGTGTGCACGTAAAAGGCGTAAACGCCAACGGTGAAAAAGTCGATACGTATGTGAACGGTTACGATTACTACCACCAGTTTGGCAACAACGGTATCGCCGAAGCCTCCATCTTCGACGCGACCTTCGTCAAGCTGCGGGAGATCAACCTGGGCTACAATGTACCGGTGCGTAAGATCCCGTTCCTGAACGGCAAAGTCCGGTCGGCTTCGGTGTCGTTCGTCGCCCGTAACCCCTGGATCATCTATGTCGCCAACCCCAACTTCGACGCGTCGGAACTGGCTGGTAAATTCGGTGAAAACGGCCAGCTGGTCGGTACCCGCTCGATTGGCTTCAGCGTACGCCTTGGCTTCTAGTTGTTTTCCACAACCGTAAACGCTCTTACAAACGAATGACTACCCATTTTTCCAAGTCCATAAAAAGTGCACTGCTGGCCCTGAGCTGGGTGGCGGTGTTTAGCTGCAAACCCGGTGATTTCGGCACGACCAACATCAACCCCAACGCATCGGAAATTCCGGTAACGTCGGCGCTGCTGACCAACGTACTCAATCAGTCGGCCCGTGGCTTCACGACCACGGCTACCGAGCCCGATCTGTACATACAATACATCGCCAACAGCCAGTACCCCGAAGCGTCCCTATATTCGACCGTCAACGCCGACTTTGGTGGCTACTATAGCGGACCGCTGTACGACTTGCAGAACATAATCAATTACAACACCAATACCGCCACGAAAGCAAGCGTGGCTGCTTACGGATCGAACAATAACCAGATCGCCGTTGCCCGGATTGTGAAAGCGTATTTCTTCCAGGTCGTAACCGACCGCTGGGGCGATGTGCCGTATTCGGAAGCCCTAAAAGGTGCCCCGACGCCTAAGTACGACACCCAGCAGGCCATCTACACCGACCTGTTCAAGGAGTTGAAAGAAGCTTCTGCCCAGTTTGACGGGGGAACGACCGTACAGGGTGATATTCTGTTTGGGGGCGACGCTGCCAAATGGAAAAAGTTTGCCAATTCGCTGCGGATGGTGCTGGCCCTGCGACTATCGAAAGTCGACCCCACGACGGGTAAGAGTGAATTCGCGTCGGCTCTCGCTGATGCCGCCGGTTCGATCGCTACCAACGCCGACAATGCCGCTTTCGCGTACCTCAACAACACCGATTTCCGTAGCCCCTGGGCGGCTGCCTACGATGGCCGTGACGATTTCGGCGTAAGCGATGTATTCGTGAATGCACTTCAGAGTAGCAGCGACCCCCGGTTGCCGTCGCTCGTCGCCAAAATCTCGTCGGGTAAGTACCTCGGTATTCCGTACGGGCTGAAGCGCGATCTGCTCATTAGCTGGACCGGACAAAACCCGCAGTACTCGCACCCCGGTGCTTCTATCGTACAGGCCGACTCGAAAGGCTACATCATGACGGCTGCGCAACTGCTGCTGAGCCGGGCCGAAGCGGCACAGCGCGGATGGACATCGGAAAACGCGACTACGCTCTACAACAGTGCCATCCGGGCGTCGTTTGAGCAGTGGGGTGTTTACGACGCTACTACCTATGCTACGTACACTGCATCGTCGGGCGTTAGTCTGACCAGTGGCAATGCCCTCCAGAAAATCGGCACGCAGAAGTGGATCGCCCTGTACCCCAACGGCTACGAAGCCTGGGCAGAGTGGCGCCGGACGGGCTATCCCGCCCTGACGCCAACGCCTTACGCGGTCAATGTCAGCAAGCAGATTCCGCGCCGGTACGGTTACCCAACCAGCGAGCAAACGCTTAACAAAGCAAACTACGATGCTGCCGTTGCCCGGCTATCGGGTGGCGACATACACGACGCCCGCGTTTGGTGGGATGTGAAGTAAGGTGTTGTACTGATTCGGTTCAGGTGCCCGTAAAAGACGGCTCATCCACCAGGGTGAGCCGTCTTTTTTGATTCAGATAACCCCATTCCCGACATGGTACAGGTGCCCTGCTTTGGCCCAGGCCTCCCTGCCGACGATCCTATGTACCTGGGGGAAGCCAACCGGTCTGGCTACTGTATCCCGGTGGTTGGCAGTAGAAAAAGGAATACCGGTGCAACAATACAGGTGCCCGGTTTATCTTTGACGTATGCAAGATACCCGACTGCTGCTGGTTGATGACGATCCCGACGTACTGCTGGCGGCCCGCCTGCTGTTGAAACGCCACTTCGGCGTAATCGACATCGAAAAAAATCCCGATAAACTGCCGTTTCTGCTCAATACCAATCACTACGACGCCATCGTACTCGATATGAATTTCGAGCGCGACGTCAGCAGTGGCCGCGAAGGATTTGCCTGGCTCGACCGTATTCTCGACATCGACCCACAGGCGCGGGTGGTGCTGTTTACGGCGTATGGCGACGTGGAAATGGCCGTACGGGCTATGAAAGCCGGAGCGGTCGATTTTGTGCTGAAACCGTGGCAGAACGACAAATTTGTCGAAACGATTCGGGTTGCGGTGTCAAAGAGTGAAAGAGCGAAAGACAGAAAGGGCGAACCGGAGCGTAACGGCTGGTCAGTCAGTGAAAAAGCGGAGAAAGACGCTGGAAAAACGCGAAAAACAGTTCCCTCCTCCTCTGGTCACTCACTCATTGGCAATACGCTTAATCCGATTCTCAGTACGATTGGTCGGGTGGCTCCAACTGACGCCAATGTCTTGATTCTGGGCGAAAACGGAACGGGAAAAGATTTGATTGCCCGTACCATCCACGCCCAGTCGAACCGGCGCGACAAGCCGTTTGTCAGCGTCGATGTAGGCGCATTAACGGAGAGTCTGTTTGAAAGTGAACTGTTTGGCCACGTCAAAGGGGCCTTTACCGACGCCCGCGAGGATCGGGTGGGGCGGTTTGAAGAAGCCAATGGTGGTACGTTGTTTCTGGACGAGATCGGCAACCTGACGCCCGGTCAGCAGGCCCGGCTTCTGACTGTCTTGCAGCAGCGGCAGGTTACGCGCGTAGGGAGTAACAAAGCCCGCCCGGTCGATATCCGGCTGATCTGCGCGACCAACGTCGACCTCAATGAACGAGTGCAGGAGAAGAGCTTCCGGCAGGATTTGCTGTACCGGATCAACACGATCGAACTGACGTTGCCCCCGCTTCGGCAGCGCACCGACGACCTGCGTTTACTGGCCGACCATTTCATCGACCGGTATGCCCGGCAGTACAACCGCCCGGTCACGGGGCTAAGCGCGGCCCTGCTGACCGAGATGAAAAGCTACGACTGGCCCGGCAACGTGCGCGAACTGCAGCACAGCATCGAGCGGGCTGTAATTCTGGCACCGGGGACCATTCTCGAACCGACTGATTTCGTGTTCCGCAAAACCGCAGCCGCGTCGTCGCCCGTGGCCCAGACCATGCAGATCGACGATATGGAGCGGCAGCTGATCCAGCGCGCCATGCAGACCCATCAGGGCAACATCACCGACGTTGCCCGCGAACTGGGTCTGTCCCGGCAGGCGCTATACCGGCGGTTGGAGAAGTTTGGGATGTAATTTTGCGGTTTTTTAAGGCTCGTTTTTGGCCAGAAGATTATGCAGCGCGTTGCCATTTTCGGAAGCCCCGGTTCGGGAAAATCTACGCTCGCCCGGCGACTATCAGCCAGAACTGGATTGCCCGCCTTTTACTTCGACCGCTATTTTTTTGGTCCAAACTGGGTCATCAGGTCAGACGAGGAATTCAGGTCGTCCATGACCGCCATAGTCGCTGAAAACCGGTGGATTACGGACGGCAATTACCTGAATGAATCGATCCTGACGGGCCGCATCGATCGGGCCGATACGCTCATTCTGCTTGATGTGCCGCGCGTCGTCTGTCTGTGGCGAGTCGTTCGTCGGATAATAAAACACTATGGTCAGGTTCGGCCAGACCAAGCCGAAGGATGCGCAGAACGGGTTGATTGGCCATTCCTCCAATTTGTGTGGAGTTACCCCAGTCGAATGCCACGAATTCAGCAGCTACTGAGCACTCAGATCGTCACCAAAACGGTGCTGGTTCTTCGTAGCGAAACGGATATCGACAACTTTCTGAGAAACGCGGCTGTCGACACGAGTCTGTCAGCTTAGAGGTTGTTTAGGATTGTGTTTTACGGCCTTTTTTGTCATCCCGAGCCTGCGAGGGATTTTCGCTAGCAGGCGGTTTAGTTTGCTTTTAGCGAAGATCCCTCGCAGGCTCGGGATGACAAACGGGCGATTCAAGAACGGGCTATAAAATCCTAAACAACCTCTTAGACGCCAGTCGTTGGTAAAGAATGCGCTAGTTCGTGCGCAATGGCCGCTTCGGCCTGCCGGACCACTTCGTCAACTGACTGACCGGCCGGTTCGATGGGGGGGAGGGTTACAAACGATAGCCGTGAGAAGGACGTCAGCGGAAACAAGCCTTTGGGCGTAAAGGCCCCTGTACCGCTGATGGTGATGGGGACGACGAGCGCTTTAGGGGCGCGTTTGAGCAGCACACTCACTCCTCCTGTAACGAACGGCCGCATCTGCCCCGACGCCGAGCGCGTTCCTTCCGGGAAAATCACCGCCGACAGGTTCTGTTCCTGAATCAGTTTGCCCAGTCGTGAAATCTCGGTGATGGCCTGTTTGGAGTCTTTCCGGTCGATGAGGGCCGCCCCGCTTTTTCGCAGATTATACGATACCGACGGTGTGCCGTGGGCCAGCTCGATTTTCGAGACGAACGTGGGTGTATGCGCCCGCAAAAACCAGATGATCGGCGAAATGTCGAACATACTCTGGTGGTTGGCAATGAAGATGATCGGCCGATCGGTGGGCAGGGGCGTGGTCTGGCGAAAGCGAACGGTCGTGCCGGTGAGCAACCAGCCGAAGGTGATGCTGGCGTTCATGTAATCGACCACTTTTTTGTGGGCGGGGCGACCAAAACCATGAAAGGCAGCCGCCTGTAACACATGGTAGACAAGCAGTAATAACCCAAAGTAAATCGCGTAAACTACGCTCAGTACGTAGTCAAGCAGTTTTTTAAGAACACTCACGGCGCGGCAAACTATCGTTTTTGGGGCAAAAGTAACCGTTGCCGGGTTAGCATTGTTATTTAACTAATCGTGGATGTCAGTAACCGGCTGGAATAGCCGTAACTTGCTTCCCATTTTCTGTTTTCAGCACGTTTTTACGCACTATATATATGGCTTTATCTGGCTCACGGCTGGACGTCATGCGGCACGTCGGCGAGAATCTCGACACGGTGCTTGGTGATTACCTCAAACCTATCGAAACGAACTGGCAACCGTCTGACTTCCTGCCCGACAGTCGGCAGGACGACTTTCCGGAGCAGGTTCGGCTGTTCCGGGAAAGCGCCCGCGAACTGTCGTATGATTACGTGGCCGTACTCGTTGGTGATACCATCACCGAAGAAGCGTTGCCTACGTACGAATCATGGCTGATGGATATGGAAGGGGTCAATCAGGCCGAGGCTACCGGCTGGACCCCCTGGATTCGGGGCTGGACGGCCGAGGAAAACCGCCACGGCGACCTGCTCAACAAATTCCTGTACCTGTCGGGTCGGGTCAACATGCGGGCGATGGAAGTATCGACGCAGTACCTGATCGCCGATGGGTTCGACATCGGGACCGGCAGCGATCCGTACAAAAACTTTGTCTATACGTCGTTTCAGGAGCTGGCGACCAATGTGTCGCACCGCCGGACGGCAACCCTGGCTAAGCAGGCCGGGTGCCCCCAGCTGTCGAAAATCTGCGGGGTAATCGCATCCGATGAAATGCGCCACGCGAAAGCCTATAAGGCGTTTGTGAGCAAAATATTCGAGGTCGATCCGTCGGAGATGATGCTGGCTTTTGAGGAGATGATGCGTAAGAAAATCGTGATGCCGGCTCACTTCCTGCGCGAAACGGGCGTTAAACTCAGCCAGACATTCAGCCACTTTTCTGATGCGGCTCAGCGCATTGGCGTCTACACGACCAACGATTACATCGACATCGTGGATGCCCTGCTGGTCGACTGGCAGATCGACGCCGTTACTGATCTGAACGATGCTGGTCAGCGGGCGCGCGATTACCTGATGGCACTGCCTAACCGGCTGCGTCGGGTAGCCGAGCGCACCAAGATTCCAACGCTGGAATATCCGTTCAGCTGGATTGCTGCCTAAGCAATTATGGACCGGTTCGCACTGGGTATCGGCTGGCGATTAACGGCCATTCTGCTCCTGATGGGGGGCGGGGTGGCCGTTTACCATTGGCTGGGCAACGGGTCGATAGTGGTGCCGGTAGGTCTGGTCCTGATCGGGCTGGTCGTCAATCTATACCAGTACGTGACGGGGATCAACCGCAAGCTGATCCGGTTTCTGGAATCGGTTCAGTACGCCGACTTTGCCGTTTCCTTCCGCACCGATAACCAGCTTGGTCCCACATTTCAGGACTTGAACCGACAGTTCAACGCCGTCCTCGACGCGTTCCGGCAGGCGCGGGCTGATAAAGAAACCAGCCTGCACTACGTCAATACCATCGTTCAGCACGTCAGCGTTGGCTTGCTCACGTTCGACGCAGCCGGACAGGTCGAACTGGTCAACCAGACGGCACTGCGGCTGCTGGGTATCTACCGGCTTCGCACACTCGCTGAACTCGACGTTACGCACCCCGATCTGACGGCTCTGCTCTGGTCCGTCGCGGGTGCGTCCGGCCCGGTCGTGTACCGAATGCCTTCCGACGACGAGCTATCCATGCGCGGAACGGCCGTTCAGCTACGCGGTCGACGTATAACTATCGTCTCGATTCAGAACATTCGTTCAGAATTACAACAGCGCGAACTCGACGCGTGGCAGAACCTGACGAAAGTACTGCGGCATGAGATCATGAATTCGATCACCCCGATTGTCTCGCTGGTCGGTACCATGCGGGACATTGTCGATACCGACTTGGCTCCCCACACTCAGACCGACCTGACCAGCGCCGGTGGGTTGACCAGCGTAGCCGAATCGGTGACCGATCTGCGCGATGCGCTGACGACCATCGAGCAGCGCGGTACGGGAATCATGCAGTTTGTGGACGCGTACCGTCATTTTACGACTATTCCGCAACCCGTGATGGCCGATGTGGCCGTTGCTGGCCTGCTGGATCGGGTCATTCGGCTGGCGTTGGCTGCTTACCCGAATTGCCCCATCGACCGTGGAGCGGAAATCAATGACTACACCGTCCGGGTCGATGCCACGCAGATCGAGATGGTGTTGCTGAATCTGCTCAAAAACGCGGCTGAGAGTCTGGAAAATCGGCCGCTGCCCACCATCCGGATTCAGGTTCGGCAGCGCGAGAGTCAGACGACGATCAGTATCACCGACAACGGTCCCGGTATCGAACCCGAAGCGCTGGAACAGATTTTTATTCCGTTTTACACGACCCGCAAGACGGGGTCTGGTATCGGCTTGAGTCTGTCGCGACAGATTATGCAGCGGCACGGTGGGCAGCTACTGGTCGACTCGCAGCCGGGGCAGGGCAGTACCTTTACACTGGTTTTCTGATTCACAGTTAGTAAAAACAACAGGTGCCGCTCACGGGTTAAGTTGATATGCGACCGTACCGGTGCCGTTAAGGCGTAGTTGAAACGGCGAGGGTAACTGCCCGGCGTAAGCGACGAAGACGCCGGAAAAAGCGGGCGGTCAGTAGTACAGCCGCGACGGTGAGCCCGGTGAGCAGACCAATCCAGACCCCAACGGCATCCAATTTGAGCGGGAAAGCCAGTACGTAGCTAAGCGGAAGAGCCACAACCCAGTACGAAAACAGCGAGATGATGGTCGGTACGTTGACGTCGGCCATGCCACGTAAACTGCCCAGCGCCACAACCTGCACCCCGTCGGACAACTGAAAGATACCGGCGATAATGACCAGCGAAGCCGCGATGTGCATCACACCGGGGTTGTCGCGGATGTAGAGCGATACCAGCCAGTCGTTGGCGGTCAGGAACAGCAGGGCCGCCAGCGACATCAGACTGACCGACAGCACAAAAGCGGCAATACCCGCCCGCAAAGCCCCGTCGATATTGTTGTAGCCAACGGCCGTGCCCACCCGGATCGCGGCCGCCGACGAAATGCCCGTCGCCATCATGTACGTCACCGATGCCAGGTTGATGGCAATCTGGTGAGCCGCCAGCCGGTCGTCGCCCAGCCAGCCCACAATGACAACAGCCAGCGAAAACGTAGCGACCTCGAAGAAAAAGGTGAGCCCGCCCGGAATGCCCAGCCGCAAAATCTGCCGGATCTCAGCCCGAACGGTTAGTTTGGTGAATTCAGCTAGTAGATATGGCCGGAACAGCGGTTGCCAGTACACATAGAGAAGCATCGCAACGGCCATGTACACCCGCGACAGCAGCGTTGCCACCGCTGACCCCATCAGGCCCCAGGCTGGAAAAGGACCTACTCCCTTGATGAGTATGTAGTTGAACAACGCGTTGAGCCCCAGCGCCGAGAGGGTAATGAGCATCGCGACGCGGGGCTGACGCAGCCCGTCGCAGAGTTGACGGGCTGCCACAAACAGCAGCAGCGGCAGTACCGACGCACTCAGGATCAGCATGAAGTTCCGCGCCAGCTGGGTCACCTCGGGCGACTGCCCGAACAGCTCGAAATAAAAAGCCAGCACGACCGATAGTCCGCCCAGCACGATGCTCATCAGCACCGAGGCCCAGAGCCCCGCCCGAAACAGGCGATTGATCCCGGCGGTATCGGTCCGGCTGTTAGCCTGCGCCACCAGGGCCGCCACAACCGACAGCCCTCCGACCCCCACGCTCGACATCAGAAACGAGAGCGAATTGGCCAGCCCGGCCGCGCCCAGGGGTACGGCCCCCAGCAACCGCCCAACAAACAGATTATCGGTGACGCCCATCAGTACCACGCCCAGTTGCGCAATGATAATTGGAACGCTGAGCCGGAACGTGTCGGCCAGTTCGGGGCGATAAATGCGTAAGAACGTTTTCAGAGACAGTAGGGCGAAATACCCCGGTTGTGAATGGCAAAGGTACGCCTTTCTGCACCCCGACCCAGCCCCGGCTCCCTCGCTGGCGGACGGGGACCTGCCGCCAGCGAACCAGGCAATTTGTCGGCCTGGCTCCGCCCCGGCTGGGGTGGTGTAAAAGCAATGGATACTCCCCGAATGTTCGTACTTTTGTCAATATCATTAACAGCAAGGCCCTTGAAAGAGTACGGCAGCAGCATTCAGAAATTGGTTGACAATATGGTCAACATCGAGGATCGGGAAAAGCGTACCCGTTACGCGCATATCCTGATCGAACTGATGCGACAGATCCACCCCGGCATGAAAGACGGGCAGGACTACTACAACAAGCTGTGGGACGACCTGTACATCATTTCCGATTTTACGCTGGACGTCGACAGCCCGTATCCACCGCCGTCGGAAGAAGCGCTGGGGAAAAAGCCGCAAACGGTTCCGTACAATACCCACCACCTGCGGTTCAAACACTTCGGCCGGAATGTCGATTTGCTGGTAGCGAAAGCCGTGGCACTGGAAGATGCCGACGAACGGCGTGCGTTTGTGTCGTACCTGGTGCGATTGATGCGGTCCTTCTACCAGACCTGGAACAAAGAAGCTGTTGAAGAAGAAACCATCTATGAAAGCCTGATTGAACTCTCGAAGGGTAAGCTCTTCGATGATGTGAAGCTAATCCGGGAGGAGGGGCTGGTCGAGTCGACACCGCGCGAACGGGCGGGCGAAGCTACCCAACCGCAACGCATTGGTGGGGGAAACAATAACAACCGGAATCAGGGCAACAACCAGCACCGGAACAACAACGACCGGCGGAACAACAACCCCAACAACCGGAATCAGGGCAACAACCAGCACCGGAACAATAACGACCGGCGCAATCTCGGGCCTAACAATAACCGGAATCAGAGCGGTGGTCAGAACCGCAACAACGGTAATAATAACAACAACAATAACGATCGACGTCGGCGGTAAGAACCTGTCGGTCGCTGGTTTTGTGACTCCAGCCGTTTTACACTAGCAAACAAACACGTATCGTCGTCGGGCAGGCACTGTACCCGGCTGATATTGATTTCAACCAATCCAGGCATGGCATCTTTTCAAATTACGGGTGGCCGTAAACTCAAGGGCGAACTGATTCCGCAGGGCGCAAAAAACGAAGCGCTCCAGATTCTCTGCGCCGTTCTGCTGACCAAGGAACCCGTTACGATTCATAACATTCCGAGTATCCGCGACGTCAACCAGCTCATCGACCTGTTGGGCGATATGGGCGTCTGGGTAACGCGGGTCGGCGAAGGGTCGTACCGGTTTCAGGCGTCGGATGTTAACCTGGATTACCTTGAAAGCGACACCTACAAGCGGAAAGCGGCTGCATTGCGCGGCTCGGTAATGCTGCTCGGCCCTATGCTGGCCCGCTTCAAAAAAGGCCGTATCCCCCGGCCCGGTGGCGACAAGATCGGTCGTCGTCGGCTGGATACGCACTTTCTGGGATTTGAGAAGCTGGGTGCCCAGTTCAATTACGACGCCAACGATGGCGGGTATTACCAGGTCGATGCCAGTAACCTGCGCGGTGCGTATATGTTGCTCGACGAGGCTTCGGTTACCGGTACCGCCAACGTACTGATGGCGGCTGTTATGGCCGAGGGTACAACGCAGATTTACAATGCTGCCTGCGAACCCTACCTGCAACAGCTGAGCAAGATGCTCAACAGCATGGGGGCCAAAATCACCGGCGTTGGCTCAAACCTGCTGACGATTGAAGGTGTCTCCGAACTGAACGGTACCGAACACACCATGCTGCCTGACATGATCGAGATCGGCTCGTTTATCGGCATGGCGGCTATGACACAGTCGGAGATTACGATTAAAAACTGCCAGATTCCGCAGTTGGGCATTATCCCGGATCAGTTCAAGCGGCTGGGGATTCAGATGGAGTTTCGGGGCGACGATATTTTCATTCCCGCCCAGGAGCGCTACCAGATCGAATCGTTTCTGGACGGTGGTATGATGACTGTTGCCGACGCTCCCTGGCCCGGCTTCACCCCCGATCTGCTCAGCATCGTACTGGTAACGGCCGTGCAGGCGCAGGGTACGCTGCTCATTCACCAGAAAATGTTTGAAAGCCGCCTGTTCTTCGTCGACAAGCTGATCGACATGGGTGCGCAGATCATTCTGTGCGATCCGCACCGCGCAACGGTTGTGGGGCTGAACCGGCAAATGCCGCTGAAAGGCATCCGCATGTCGTCGCCGGATATCCGGGCGGGGGTAGCGTTACTGATCGCGGCTATGTCGGCCACCGGCACCAGCATCATCGATAACATCGAACAGATTGACCGGGGCTACCAGTATATCGACACCCGGCTAAACGCCATCGGTGCCGAGATCATCCGGCTGTAAGGGGCGGTGCTTCGTTTTAGGTCTGTTTGAATCAGCAATAAATTCGCTGTGATTCTAATTTTCTCGTTACTGCGATCGGAAAAACGCCAACAGTAATGTCGAACGGAGCACAGAAATAATTTACAGTAAACCGTCCCATTTCTACCGACAATGTCGGTAGAAATGGGACGGTTTACTGTAAATACAGGAGCGAATCAATGCTGTACCAGAACGCGCTGTACCTGAACACCCAGATGGTCGGCGACGCGTAGTAAATACAACCCGCTGGGCCAATTGCTCACGTCGACTCGGGTCTGGCTCCCGGTGCTTCTCTGCCGGTATACTGATCGGATCTGCATCGTACTGATGTCGATCTGTGAAGCATCTTCCAGGCCGTCGATGTTGAGTGCTTCATTGGCCGGCTGTCCCGTCAGTACAATTTCGCCGTTGGTCCGTACGATAGCGCTTCGCAGGGGTGAGTAACTGAATTTACCGTCGGCGTCGGTTTGCCGGAGCCGGTAGTAGTTGATGCCAAGCCGGGGTGATTCATCGACGGTGCTGTAGGTTTGCCGGGTGGTCGTAGTCCCGTGCCCATCGAGCCGGGCAATGCGCTCAAACGTAAGGGCATCGCTGCTGCGTTCCAGATCGAAGTGGGCATTGTTGCGTTCGCTGGCCGTCGACCAGTTGGCAAAAACCTGCTTCTGAACCGTTTTTACCGAGAAATCAATCAGCGAAACAGGAAGTGTTGTGCTGGTCACGGTGTACGTTGCTTTGTAGTTTTGCGCCCCGTTGCTATCGAATGCAAAGCCAAACGACCCATCGATGCGCCAGTACACTTCCAGCACATAAGTACCGGGTCCCAGGCCGCTGGCGATGTTGATAGCCGCGTCGGTTCGTGTCCATTTCTGGTTCCCATTGCCCAGATCGCTGCCGAATGGTAGGTCGACCTGAATGAAGTCGCCCGGTGTAATGCCCTGTTGGTAAAGCCGGTAGAACATATGCGCGGCCGTTACGTCGGAGCCATCGCTTTTATAGGTCTTTACTTCGCCCCCGTTTAGATAGATCGAGGTTTGTGCCGTGCCCAGGCTGGCACCCTGAAATGATTGAGCACCATCTGCGTTGACACCACCCGCCCGGTACGTATTCCCCGACGCGTCGACGTTGGTGATGGCGTAGGTTTGCGTCAGGCCAGCGTCGGCCCAGGCGGGGGTAAATACGGCTGCTGATAAGCAACTGATAAGCAGTAGAAGAGTTCGCATCGTTGGATAGCGTATTGGCTAAGAACTAATTCCATGCAAAATGAATACCTAACGATGCTATTTTGTTGTCGAAAATGAAAATATGTCTACTTATGGAACTGCATTTGTCGGGGGCTAAGCAGGTTTGTCGGAAGTCGCCGTCGTACGTACAGAAACCTTACCCAGCGAAATCGATGCAACAAGAAAACCGATGCCGCTAATAACGAGGTTAAGAAAGAACCCCACAGCATGCAGAAACGTGGCCAGCACCGTCGCCTGTGTTACGGGTAATCCGTACAGCATCAGCACCCGCCCGACCAGTAAGTGATACGTGCCGATACCGCCCTGGGTTGGTACCAGCACACCACCTAACAGAGCCACGGTTTCAATGGTCAGCACCGACAGCAGTGGCAGGGCACGGGTCGTTGGCAGCGCCATCATCAGCGAGTAAGTCATCAGCCACGCCATCGCCTGATTCAAAACGGTCAGGATGATAAACAGGCCTGGCTGTGGAAGTTTACGCAGGGAAAGCAGCCCGGTCCGAAGTCCCCGGCTGAAATTGATTACACGCTGCGCAACCGGGTGCTGCCAGCGGGGGTGGTTGAAATCAATCAGCCGAACCGACCACAGCAACAAACCTGCTGTTAGCAAACCACCCGTCAGCAACCACCACCCGGTCGTGCTAGGCAGGCGCAGGGCGTAGCCGCCAAAGTAGCGTTGCAGTCGTGCAAACTCCAGTACGAACGTGAGCGAAACGACCCCCAGCAATACGAAAAAATCGAGTACCCGTTCGGCAAGCACGGCACCAACTGCCTGCGAAAACGACACGCCGTCGGTGCGTTGCAGCGTGGCGCAGCGGGTCAGTTCGCCCGACCCCGGCACAATCATGCCGGCCATCGTACCGGCCAGCAACGCTATCGTCACGCGGAACGTAGTGGGTTTGTACCCCAGTGCCAGCAGTGGTTGCCGGGAGCGCATACCCCGCACCAGAAAGGTGATGGCCGTTAGCAGACCGGTAAACAGAATCCAGCGGTAGTCGGCCAGTTGGAACTGCTGACCAATGGCACCGAACGACACGTTGCGCAACGCATAAATCAGCAGCAGTATGCCCAGACCAAGCGGTAAAAATCGTTTTAGGAAATGCGTCATAGTACGCGTTGAAGGCGGCAAATTACAGAGAAAAGCCCGTTGGCTGGTCATTGGCGGGATTCAGCCCGGAACCCGTAAACAGCAAAAAACCGGCCCGGTTTTTGTCGACTGCCAGCCAGCGACCTGCCTGCCTGCTCCGGGTACTGACCGACCTCGTTTGCAGGAGACTGGCGATCAACTTATTTTTGACAATACGTCCCGTCTGTAACCGACTCGATTGCCTGGCAGGGGTCAACTCTCTCTCGTTCTATGTCTAAATCAACCAAGAAGCGTACCTCCCCGCCGGTAAGCAGGCCCCTAGCCGTGCCGAACGCGGGCGGAGCAATACCCGCAGCCGAATCGACCGCTTCTGTAGCTCCTCCGTTTGTGCCTGATCAGCCGGAAGCCGGGTTTCAACTGATCCGCTTCGATCGCCGGACTAGGTGGTACATGGGTATCGTGACGGGTTTGTTTATCCTGCTATCGCTGCTGAAAATTCATACACTATCGGTTGCCATGTGGAATCAGTTGATTCCCGACGGATCGGACCCGAAGCGGGGCATTATGAGTGGTACGCCACAGGCTATCCGGATGGATGAATACGCGGTCTGGGTGCCGAATACGCTGTCGAATGCCAATCAGGGATACCCGACAGTGAACGAGTCGCTGGGGGGGGAGAAGATCGCGCTGCTGGGTGCACCTGCCTATCACCCGCTGATGATTTTCAAGCCGCTTCTGTGGGGGCACTTTTTTCTGGGGCCGGAGCAGGCCATCGCCTGGCAATCGAACTTCAACTACTTCGCTGTATTGCTGCTGCCGTTTCTGCTGTTTATGCTGCTGACGGGTAACAACTTTCTGCTATCGGTATTCGGCAGCGTGTGGTTGTGGCTGTCGTCGGCGTCGCAGATGTGGAACGGCGGTTGCGACATGGCGGTGGGGCTGTTTTCGCTGCTGTTCGTTAGTGGAATGTATATTCTGTTTGGCAAACACTCGCTACTGGGAAAAATCGGCTGGGGACTGCTTTTCGGCTGGACGCTTTTCAGCGCGCTGGTGCTGGTGTACCCACCGTTTCAGGTACCGCTGGGGTATACGTTTCTGATTTTATTCGTCGCGTACTGCCTGCGCCACAAAGAGCAGTTTCGGTTTGATCGCGATCAGTGGACAGCGATCGGTATTGGGGCCGGTGCGCTGGTGCTGGTGGGTGTGGCCTTTTATACATCGTACCGCGATCTGAAACCAACCGTCGAAGCGATGGTCAACACGGTATATCCGGGTCGTCGGTCGGAGTCGGGCGGTACAGGCTTCATCGCCAACTGGTTTTCGGAGTATTACTCGTGGCTCATTACGCCCCAGCGCTACCCAAAAAGCTGGCTGAACATTTGTGAACTCTCGCACTACCTGACCTTCACGCCTGTCATTGCGGCTAGCCTGCTGGTGTATTTCGTCGTCAAACGCCGGATCGACTGGATGCTGGCCCTGCTGGCACTCTGGATTCTGGCGCAACTGATCTGGATCGAATACGGCTGGCCGAAGTGGCTGGCTGAAGGGACGCTGATGAGCATGAGTCCCACCCGCCGGACACAGGTACCACTGGGTGTGTCGGGTGTGATCCTGACGATTCTGTATCTGGCTTACCTGAACCGGCATCAGCTCGTTACGAGCGCGGGCGCAAAGGCACTGGCGATTGCGGGTGCGTTCGGCTTCGTGCTTTACACGGCCTACGTCAACCTGAACGATACCGAGGGGTTGTTTCGCTCGTATCAGCTGTTTTTACCGGTACTGTTCTTTACGTTCCTCAACGTATTGCTGCTTGTCAACGTGCAGGTAAAATACCGGGCTGCGCTGTTTGCCGGGGCGGTAGTGCTGTATCTGCTGCCGAACCTGAAATTTAACCCCGTCGCGGTGGGTCTGGCTCCGATCATGCAGCACAATATTTACAAAACCGTGCAGGAGATCGACAGGAAAGATCCCGGCAAACGTTGGGTGGTGTTCGGCAGTCAGTATATCTCTTACCTGGTAACGGCAACGGGCGTCAAACTGCTGTCTGGGGTGAAAACGCTGCCCGCCCGTACCATCATGCACGTACTCGATCCGATGGCCAAACGTGACTCGGCTTATAACCGCTACGCCCACACCGTATACCAGACCTATATCGACGGGCGCGACAGCGTGATTATTCAGCAAAGTTTCGAGGATGCCTATACGGTCGGGATGGACCCCTGTTCGCCACGCTTCAAGGAACTGAAGGTGAAGTACCTGATTTTCGACCGGGAGCCGCAGCCGGTGGAGGTGCGCTGTGCCAAACTCATCAGCAACATGGGGTCGGTGAAGATTTACGAGCGCACGGACGAATGAGCACGATGCCATCACCGCGCATTCTGATCGTGATTCCCTGTTACAACGAGGAAGCATCCATCGTATCGGTCGTGAATGAGATCGAACAGGCGCGACAGATGTCAGGTTTGTTGCTCGATGTGCTGGTGGTCAATGACTGCTCGACGGATGGTACGCTGGCCCAGTTGCAGACACTGTCCGGTTGTCAATACCTGAACTTACCGGTTAACCTGGGTATTGGCGGAGCCATGCAGGCGGGCTACCGCTATGCGTATCGGCACGGTTATGACATGGCTGTGCAAATGGACGGCGATGGGCAACACCCGGCCGGTGAACTGCCCAAGTTACTGACACCACTACTGGCCAACGAAGCCGACGTCGTGATTGGCTCGCGGTTTCTGGAGCGAACGGGTTTTCAGTCGACGGCTGCCCGGCGCATCGGGATCAACTACTTTCGTCGGCTAAACCGCTGGCTGATCGGGCAAACGATTCACGACAGTACGTCGGGATTTCGGGCGTTCAACCGGCGGACGCTCGCCATTGTCGACCGGTACTACCCCGACGAATACCCCGAACCCGAAGCAATCGTACAATTTGGGCTGCATCACCTGCGTATCAAAGAAGTGCCGGTGCAGATGCGCGAGCGGCAGGGGGGCGTCTCGTCGATCAACACCGGGCGGGCGTTTTACTACATGCTCAAGGTGACGCTCGGTATTTTGTTTGTCTACATCCGGCTGCGCGGTCGTAAGGCCCTGACGCCCCAATCTGCCTGATATGGAAACGATTCCACTCACCATACAAATTGTCAGTATCACCGGCGCCCTGCTGTTTATGCTGACGATTTTTCGGCTGATCATCCGGGGCAAGCTGCGCGAGGAATACTCGATTATCTGGATTCTGAGTACAGTCGTCCTGATCGTTTTCTCGGTCTGGCGTCAGGGGCTGGAGCAGATTTCGGCCTTGCTGGGCGTGTTTTACCCGCCGTCGCTGATTTTTCTCGGTGCTCTGTCGGCCATGCTGGTGTTTCTGGTCCACCTGTCGGTTGTCATCTCGAAATTACAGAATCAGATTAAAGACCTGGCCCACGAGATGGCGTATATGCGGCAGGACCTCGACCGGCTCAACGCACAGCATCCGCAGCCGAGCCCCGAACAGCCGATTGCGCCCGAACCTGTTTCGCCATGAAATTACCGACCATAACGGTTATTACGCCGTCGTATAATCAGGGTAATTTCATTCGGCAGACGGTTGAGTCGGTGTTGTCGCAGGCGTATCCGGGACTGGAATACATGGTGATGGATGGCGGTTCGACCGATGATACGCTGGCTGTACTGGAACCATATTCATCACGTCTGACGCTGATTTCAGAACCTGATCGGGGACAAACTGACGCCATCAACAAGGGCCTGCGCCGGGCAACGGGTGACATTGTCTGCTGGCTAAACTCCGATGATTATTTTCTGCCGGATGCGTTACTGACGGTCGGACGCTACTTCGCCGGGCACCCTGATACCGACTGGCTCACCGCTGATTGCCTGATTGTCAGTGAGTCGGGGCAGTTGATTCAGCAGCCGATCCGCCAGTACAAGCGGATGCTCCGGAACCTGTCGCACCAGGCGTATCTGGGCCTGACAAACGCTGTTTGCCAGCCCGCGACGTTCTGGCGACGGGCTGTTCACGAGCGCGTTGGGTATCTGAACGAAAGCCTGCATTTCACGATGGACTACGATTTCTGGCTACGGTTGGCGCAGGAAAGCCCCCCCGCTATACTCCGGCAACCAACATCGGCATTTCGGATTCACGGCCAATCGAAGGGGGGGCAGCAGTACGTCGAGCAGTTTCGCGAAGATGAACAGACGATGCGGCATTACGTACAGTCGGGCACCGTTCGATGGTTGCACCGTCGGCATAATCAATTGATTGTCAGCTTGTATAAATTATTGAAGTAATGGATGGCTGTGTTGCCCAGACGTCCACGTCTGGTGGCCGCCAGGCCAACTACTCAACGCGGAAGCTTTTGGCCTGATGGCCACCAGACGTGGACGTCTGGGTTACACACTTATCGCCACAACCCCAACCGACGGAATACCCTGATGCCAATTTTCAGAGCACTCATGTACAGGGAATAAAACGGGTAAGCGAGGGCGTAAGTAATGGCCTTCCGTCTTGAGTCGACGTTGTCGGGGATAAGCGGGATAAAACCAGTTGCGTAGAGGTCGCGGGCGTAGTGTTGCGGGCGGGGTGAGGTAGCCGGGCCAAACCAGTAGGCGGGGCAGTAGACACGCTTGTCGGGCGATGGATTGAGCCACGCGCCCCACCAGCTAAAACTGCTGTTCGACAGGATATGGTGATGACAAAGCGACATCAGAAACAGATCGGCAACGTCGGTTTCGCCTGCAACGAACGTGAATCGATCACCCGAAAACTGCCGACGGCACCAGTCGATGTCGTCTGAAAAAACCAGAAACCGGGTATCGGCCGGAAATTTATTGATGGCCGTCTGGTAGTAAGCGAGCGGCTGGGGCGGAAACGCGGCCCGCTGCCGGACATAGTCGCCCCGCCGGACGTGCAGGCTAACCGGCTGTTGCGCTAGTAACGAACCGTAGCGGGTTTGCAGATCGGTCAACAGATGGGGGGCGGGGGTAAAGTAATGGCGCACCTGATCGGCTGCATCGGCGAAAAAGCGTTCGCTCTGAAACGACCCGCGTAAATCCCAGTCGCCGGGCGGCAGGTCGACCGGTTGATAAGCGAACGAGGGCTGCTCGTAAAGGCAGGCGTCAGCAACCTGACCCGTTGGGCACGGGTTGGCGAAAAAATGGTTGTAAGACCACGCTGGCA
>Ga0160428_1000060_pt1 | contig 136536 bp, 102 predicted proteins | sample SolpanmetagenomM_FD_108198 | JGI IMG/M metagenome (GOLD analysis project Ga0160428, IMG submission 108198) | Solar panel surface microbial communities from Lawrence Berkeley National Laboratory, California, USA - M | ecosystem: Engineered > Built environment > Solar panel > Unclassified ...
CTGCGTGTCATCCGCGCTGAGGTGGGGGAGCAGAGTTTTCGCACCTGGTTCGAGCCCGTGGTGCCTGTCGAGTTGCAGGGCAAGGTGCTTACTATTCAGGTGCCAAGCGTCTACTTCTACGAGTTTCTCGAAGAGCACTACGTCGAGGAGCTGAAGCGCGCCATCTACCAGGAGCTGGGTCCCGAAGGCCGCCTCGAATACAGCGTGGTCGTGGACCAGGGCAACGCCCAAGCCTCGGCCAAAACCATGCACCTGCCGCCCGCCCGCAAGGCCGCGCCCAGCCTGTCGGCCCCCAGCCCGCAGGCCAGTAGCGGCCCCAACTACGGCACCGCGCCCGGCGGCATCCAGCCCAGCCGGCCCGTGGCCCAGGCGCGCCACTTGGTGCCCGGCGGCAACACCGCCACCGCCGCCCAGGTGGCCGCCAATACTTTACGCAACCCCTTCGATGCGGCCAAAACGATGGACCGCAACATCGTGCCGTCGCAGCTAAACACCACGTATACCTTTGATAACTACGTCGAAGGCGACTGCAACCGCCTAGCTCGCTCGGCCGGCCTCGCCGTGGCTAATAAGCCGGGCACTACCGCCTTCAATCCGTTGATGGTGTACGGGGGGGTAGGGCTGGGCAAAACGCACCTCGTGCAGGCCATCGGCAACCACATCAAAGCCACCAACTCGGAGAAGTTTGTGCTCTACGTATCGGCCGAGAAGTTCACGAACCAGTTTATCGAAAGCCTGCAGCGCAATGCCGTGCAGGACTTCGCCAACTTCTACCTACTCGTGGATGTGCTCATCCTCGACGATGTGCAATTTCTGGCCAATAAGGGCAAGACGCAGGAGATGTTCTTCCACATCTTCAACCACTTGCACCAGGGCGGCCGGCAGATTGTGATGACCAGCGACCGCCCCCCGCGCGAGCTTAGCGGCCTCGAAGACCGCCTACTTTCGCGCTTCAAGTGGGGCCTCACCGCCGACGTGCAAAGCCCCGACTTCGAGACGCGCATCGCCATCATCCAGAATAAGGCGCAGCAAGACGGCATGGAAATCGCGCCGCAGGTGGTCGAGTACCTGGCTCATTCGGTGCCCACCAACGTGCGCGAGCTCGAAGGCGTGCTCACCACCCTGCTGGCTCAGAGCGTGCTCACGCGCCGCGACATCGACCTCGAAATGGCCAAAGGTGCCCTGCGCCACATCATCGAGGAAGTGGAGGCTGAGGTCAACGTCGATTTTATCCAGAAAACGGTGGCCGACTACTTCAGCGTCCCGGTGGCTTTGTTGAAGGAGAAAACCCGTAAGAAAGAGATAGTTACGGCCCGACAAGTGGCCATGTACTTCACCAAAGAGCACACCAACCACTCGCTCAAAACCATTGGCTACCACTTCGGGGGTAGGGACCACGCCACCGTCATCCACTCGGTGCAAACGGTGTCCGACCTGATAGATTCGGACAAGAAATTCAAAGAGCAGATTGGCGAGCTGCGCAAAAAATTCGTGCAGAAGTAGCGCGGACTTTGCAGTCCGCGTCCCCGCGCCGGTAGGGTTATGCCCTCGGTGCGAAAACGCGGACTACAAAGTCCGCGCTACATTTCTACAAAATCTCCTTGGGGTAGCAGATGTAATATTTCTGCACTTTCTGGCTCAGCGCCCGGATGTTGGGCAAGTCGGAGGCCTCCACCACGTTCACCACTTTGCCAAGCTTGGTGAGGATGTTGATGGTTTCGTGGCTGGCTGGGTCGTAAGCTGTGTTGCTGAGGCGACCGGTTATCATCAGTTGGCTGGCCTCCTCGGGCGGCAGGCCGAAGTGCTCGGCAATCAGCTCCACAATACCTAGTTGGAAATCTTCGTCGTAAGGCTCGGGGCTGATGACGATTTTGAACAAGTGCCGGTTGAGTAGGCTCTTAGATAAAAAGCTCAGAATTTTGTCCTCGTGGTTGGTCCACTGCTTCATAGCGGCCCAAATGTCTACGTCGTCTAGCTGCGTGAAGTGGTTGAGAATGTGCTCATCCTGCTCAAATTCCGCCAGCGTCACGGCGCGGCCTAAGAAGTAAGTGAGGCAGCTGCTACCTGGCACCTGCACGCCAGAGCGCGCCAGGTCGCGGGCCCGCTGCATCACCCGAATTACCATCTGCTCGGCGCTCGTAACCGTCTTATGCAGATATACTTGCCAGTACATCAGCCGGCGGCTTACCAAGAAGTTTTCGACTGAATACACGGCTTTTTCTTCCAGCACGAGGCGCTCATCCACCACTTGCAGCATCTTGATGAGGCGGTCGGCCCCCGGCTGGCCCTCCTGCACGCCCGTGTAAAATGAATCGCGGTTGAGGTAGTCGAGCCGGTCCATATCCAACTGCGAACTAACCAATTGATGGAAAAACTCGCGGCCGTAGCTGCCCTTAAACATCTCCATGGCCAGGGTCAGCTTGCCCGGAAACTGCTCGTTGAGCTGCTCCATCAGAAACAGCGAGAGCTGCTCGTGCGGCACGTCCTGAAAAATGCTGGTTTCCAGCGCGTGCGAGAGTGGGCCGTGGCCAATATCGTGCAGCAAAATGGCAATCTGGGCCGCCTCGCCCTCGGCCGCTGAAATCCCTACCCCCTTGTCTTTGAGCGTGCGTAGGGCCAGCTGCATGAGGTGCATGGCGCCCAGCGCGTGGTGAAAGCGCGTGTGCAATGCCCCCGGATATACGAAATTGGTGAGGCCCAGCTGCTGGATGCGCCGCAGCCGCTGAAAGTACGGGTGCTCGATGAGGTCAAACAGCAGCTCGGTGGGCACGGTCACGAACCCGTACACGGGGTCGTTGAAAATCTTCTTTTTATTCATCGCAGGCGGGGCGCGGCCCCACGCGTGGGCTGGGGGTCGTTGGCCGGTATTTGGGGCCGGTTGGCCGACTAAGCTGCGCTTAATAGGAACCCAAACCCCGGTTTTCCGGTAAAGCTACGGACGGCCTGCCAACCCCCGCTTGTATACCAGGCTGGGGTTGGCTGCCGTTCATAACGCTCCCGCTTACTTTTCCCCGCCGCGCGCACCTAGTTGCGCGCCCTTGCCTATGCAACGCTATTCCATCCTTTGGGCCGACGACGAAATTGACCTGCTTAAGCCGCACATCCTCTTTCTCAAAGAGAAAGGCTACGATGTAACGCCCGTCAACTCCGGCGCCGATGCCCTTGAAGAGGTGCAAGAGAATTCCTACGACCTGGTTTTTCTCGACGAAAATATGCCCGGCCTCACCGGCCTCGAAACCCTCACCGAAATTAAGGTGGTGCGCCCCACGGTGCCTGTCGTGATGATTACCAAGAGCGAGGAAGAGCATATTATGGAAGGCGCTATCGGGGCCAAAATCGCCGATTACCTCATCAAGCCCGTTAACCCGAACCAGATTTTGCTGTCGGTGAAAAAGGTGCTCGACAACAAGCGCCTCATCACCGAAGCTACCAACACCGGCTACCAGCGCGATTTTCGCCAGCTCGGCATGCAGCTCTCCGACCGCCTCTCGCCCTCCGAGTGGGTCGATGTGTACAAGAAGCTCGTGTACTGGGAGTTGGAAATCAACGAAACCGAGGGCAAGAGCATGGCCGAGGTTTTCAACATGCAGAAGGACGAAGCCAATACCTACTTCGGCCGCTTCATTATTGAGAACTACGAGGACTGGGTAAATGGCCGCGACAAAGACGCACCGCTCATGTCGCACCAGTTGTTCAAGGAAAAAGTATTCCCGCTAATGAAGCAGACCGGCGACACGCCGGTGTACTTCGTGCTCATCGACAACCTGCGCTACGACCAGTGGAAGGTGCTCGAACCCATTATTGCCGAGCTGTTTACCGTCGATTCAGAAGAGCTGTACTACAGCATCTTGCCTACTACCACGGCCTACGCCCGCAATTCGATTTTTGCGGGGATGATGCCCGGCGACATCCAGAAGAAATACCCCAACCTGTGGGTGTGGGACGAAGACGAGGAAGGCAAAAACCTGCACGAAGCGGAGTTCCTGGAAATCAATTTCCAGCGCAACAACCAGAAGGCCAAGCACAGCTACCACAAGATAACTAACTTGCAGGCCGGCAAGGACTTGCTGGGCAAGATGGCCAACTTGCACAACAATTACAAGCTCAACGTCATCGTCTACAACTTCGTAGACATGCTCTCGCACGCCCGCACCGACATGGCGATGATACGCGAGCTGGCCGCCGACGAAAGCGCCTACCGCAGCCTCACGCGCTCGTGGTTTCTGCACTCGCCGCTCTACGAGATGCTCCAAACCATTGCGGAGAAAAAGGGCAAGCTCGTCATCACCACCGACCACGGTACCATCCGCGTCAAGCGCCCGTACAAGATTGTGGGCGACCGCAATACGAATACTAACCTGCGCTACAAGCACGGCCGCAATCTGGGCTTCGACGAGAGCCGTGACATTTTTGTAGTGCGCAAGCCGGAAAGCATTTTCCTGCCCCGCGAAAACGTGAGCACGGCCTACGTCTTCACGCTAGGCGATTATTTCTTCGCCTACCCCAACAACTACAACTACTACGTGAACTACTACAAGGACACGTTCCAGCATGGCGGCGTGTCGTTGGAGGAATGCATTATTCCGTATATTACCCTGACAGCGAAGGGGTAGTACCTAAGCTGGTCGAAATAAAAAGAGGCTCCGCAAAGATGAAGAACACGTGTTTTTCTTCATCTTTGCGGAGCCTCTTCCACTTTGGGTACCCCCGTGCTTATGACCAGCCACTACTACCCAAGCGACCTCGCCGCCGCCTTGCTGCTCCGCTGGCCAGCCGGGGCGGCGCCGCTGCCGGAGCCGGAGGTGCTCACGCGGTTTATTTCGGTGCTTTACCAGGGAAGTCTGCTCTTTGAGGAAGGCCGGGCCGTGGGGTGCCATGCCGTCCTGGCTGGGCAGGCCGAGCTGGAGGCGCAGCCAGTGGCCCTCACGGATTTCCACTTGGTGCGCTTCGCCGATATCCGGGCCTGGAACGAGCAGGAGGTGCGGCGGCTTAGTCCGGCCGTGCAGCACAGCGGCAGCCTACTGGCCGTGGAGGCGGCCGCCGATGGGCAGCTCCTGCTGTGGGGAATGCTTTTTAGCGGCCACGAGTGGGACTGGGTGCCCGACAACGCGCGCCAGGCTGTGGCCGCCGCGCCCCAGGCGCTGCTGGTGCAGGTAAACGGGCCGGGTAGCCTCGTGTTTTACTACGGCAGCCAGCGCCTGCTCACCCTGCAGCGCGGGCGCATCGACGGGCATGGGTTTTTGCAGTTTCCGGTAGCCTGGGGCGAGGGGCGGTTTTTTGAGAATCAGCAGCTGGCCGGGGCCGCCGCCGCCGGGCTGCTGTGGACGCCTACCCAAGAGGAATGCGTCATTCGGTTTGTACTGCACATGCAGCGCCGGGCCCTCACGCGCGCGCGGGCCAGCGGCCACGGGGTGCTGGTGGTGCTGGTGCCCACGCACCAGGCAGCGGCCCTGACCGCGCCAGGCGGCGTGCTGCGGCCCAAGTACCGGCTGTTGCCCACCGGGGCCGGCCCCCGCTTTCAGACCTTGGTGCAGGCCAGTGTTCGGCGCCTGCTGGAGCTGGGCGAGCTGAGCTGGGCGCACTTTCAATGCTCGCGCGATGCCGAGCTACTGGCCCTGGCGGCCGAGATAGACCGCTTTGCCGACTGCATTGCAGACATGGGTGCCGTCGATGGGGCCCTTATGTTTACCCAGCAGATTGACCTGGTAGGCTTCGGGGTCGAAATCCAGGCCTCGCAGGTGCCGCTGAGCCAGGTATACCGCGCCCTGGACATGGAAGGCCAGGTGCTGCAGCCCGTGCCCGCCGACCACGGGGGCACCCGGCACCGGGCCGCCTACCGCCTGTGCCTGGCCGCACCCGAGTGCCTGGCCATTATGGTGTCGCAGGATGGCAACGTGCAATTCGTGCACAACCAGGGCGGCAAAGTGGTTTTCTGGGACCAGCTGTCCTTTTAAGCGCCAGGCAGGGGTAGGGCGCCACTATTCGGGCTTGCGGGGCCCGCTCGCTCAGCTAGCGGGCCTACTTGCTGGTGACCTTAAACTCGGTGCGGCGGTTGAGCTGGCGGCCGGTGGGGGTAGTATTGGAGGTAATGGGTCGGGTATCGCCGTAGCCGGCGGCGGTGAGGCGGTCGGCGACAATGCTGTGGGCGGTGAGGTAGCTTACCACAGCCTGGGCGCGGCGCTGGCTCAGGTCTTGGTTGGCGGCGGGCTTGCCCACGTTGTCGGTGTGACCAGCCATTTCGAGCCGGATGGTGGGCTGGGCGGCCAGCAGCGTTTGCAGGCGCTCGAGCTCGGCGGTGCTTTCGGGGCGCAGGGTGGCTTTGCCGGTGTCGAAGAAGATGTTGTTGAGTACAATGACTACCCCCACTTCCAGCTTCTTGAGCGGGATATCTTTTACCACTTCGGCGTAGGCGGCTCCGGCGGGCAGGTCGAAGTTTTCGGAGTGGAACAAGTAGCCGTCCTGCCGCACCACGATGCCGTAGTTGGTGCCCGAAGGCAGGCTCACCAGGTATTTGCCCGACGTAGCGTTGCTGTGAAATGAGGCAATGGGCTGGCCACTCGTATTATCCACCAGCTCGATGGTGGCGGCCAGCGGCTGCTGCGTGGCCGCATCTGTCACGGTACCTTTGAGGATGGTGACCTGGGCCGTGGCCACCGCCACCGGCGGGGCCAGCGGCGGCTGCGCCAGCGGGGCCAGGCGTGAGGCTAGCAGCGGGCTTTCCTCACTGAGCACGGGCGGCTTTTCGGGGCCCAGAAACGTGATGCGGTAAATATCCTTGCCGCCCAGGCCGCCGGGCCGGTCGGAGGAATAATAGCCGTGCCGCCCCGATGCTGACGTCACGAAAAATACGTCGTCGTCGGGCGTGTTGATGGGCCAGCCCAGGTTTTCGGGCTCGCTCCACTTGCCCGCGCGTAGCGTCGATTTGAAGATGTCGTAGCCGCCCATCGAGTTGTGGCCCTCCGACGAGAAGTAGAGCGTTTTGCCATCCGGCATCAGAAAAACGGCCTCCTCGCCGTAGGGCGAATTGATGACCGGGCCTAGGTTTTCGGGCAAGCCCTTGCCCGCCAGGTCCACCTTATAGATGTCGCGGTTGCCGCGGCTGCCCTCGGGCTTGTCGCTTACGAGGTAGAGGTAGCGCCCATCGGGCGAGTACGCGGCCGACGACTCGTGAAACTTGGAGTTGATGCGACCGGGTAGGCGCTGGGTTTTGGTCCAGGTGGTGCCTTGCAACTCGGTTTCGCGCAGGTCGCCGCCGTTTTCGTCAGCATACACCAGCAGACGCTGGCCGTCGGGGGCGAGGCCCACGGTGGCGTCGTGGCCGGCGGTGTTCACCGGTGCGCCCAGGTTAGTGGCTGGCTGCCAGTCCTGGCCCCGAGCTGTGGTTTGGTATATATCCTCAAAGTAGCCGTCGCTGGCGGGGTCTTTGGGCGCATTGGCACTGGTGGGCCGGCGCGAGGTAAAGAGCAGCATCGCCTCATCGGCCGACACCACCGGGCCGTAATCGGCGTAGGCCGAATTGACGTTGGGCCCGGCATTGTCGATAAATACGCGCACCGGGTTCTTCTGTAGCTCCTGGCCGTTACGACACTCCCGCAGGCGGCGGGCCAGGTCCTCGGCCGTCACGGGTTCACTCTCGTGGGCCTTATCGCTGGCGCTGGTGGGGCTGCTCAGCTGGTATTCCTTGGTGGCCTCAGCCCACTTGGCGCTCAGGTGCAGGGCACGGGCTAGCAGGTAGTGTAGGCGCGGGCTGCTGGTCGGGTCCAGCGTTTTTGCCTTCTGCAGGTAGGGTAGGGCCAGCGTTTTGGTGCCCGAATGCAGGTAGCAATCGCCGATTTTCACGTTCAGCTCGGCGTTGTTGGCGTTGAACTGCTGGGCCGCCAGGTAGTGGGGTAGGGCCGCGCCGTAGCGCGCGGGGTCGGCCTGATAAGCCTCGTCGCCGGCCTTCAGCTCGCGCACCGCTTCCTTCAGCCCCTGCTTGTCAGCCCCAAATTCATCTTTGGAAAAATCAACGCTCTGGCCCAGTGCTTCAGCCGCAAGTAGACTACTGATTGACAGGGTGATAGTGAAAATTAACCGTCGCATAATGCACGCGTAGAAATAAGCCGATTCGATAAATGCTAGTAAAGGACTTTGGACCTGGCCAGGGCTACTGCTCGGCCCCGGCGGCGCTGGCCTCACCCGCGCAGCCAGCGGCAGCAGCGTAGCTGTTGCCGGCGCGTAGGCCCAGCGCGGCAGCCTGGCGCCAGTCGCGGCAGGCATCATCGGCCAGACGCAGCATCTCGCGGGCGTGGCCCCGGTTGAGGTAGGCCTCGGCGTAGCGGGGCGCCAGGCGCAGGGCCTCGGTGGCGTCGGCGGTGGCCTTGGCGTACTGCTTGAGCTTGAGCTCGGCGGCAGCGCGGTTGTTCCAGGCGTAGGCGTATTTGGGGTCGAGGGCCAAGGCCCGGTCGAAGTCGGCCACGGCTCCGGCGTAGTCCTTGTTCTCAAAACGCGCGTTGCCCCGGTTGGTGAACGCCAGTGGGTTATCGGTTTTTTGGGTTAGGTAGGCGTCGTAGTCGCGCAGGGCCTCGAGCAGCTGGTTGGTGTGGCGCTCGGCCGCCGCCCGGTTGAGCAGGGCCGGCAGCAGGGTAGGCTGCAGCTCCAGCGCCCGCGAGTAGTCGGCCACGGCAGCAGGGTAGTTGCCCAGCCGCAGGCTGGTGCTGGCGCGGTCGTGATAGGCAAAGGCATACGTAGGGTCAGCCTTCACGGCCCCGCTGAAATCGTCGTGGGCCGACTGGTACTCGCCTTTTTCGAAGCGCAGCACGCCCCGGTGATACCATGCCGGCGCGTAGGTTGCGTTGGCTTGCAGGGCGGCGCCGTAGTCGGCCTCGGCGGCGGGCGCCTGGCCGGCGGCTTCCTGGGCCTGGCCCCGGCCGTAGTAGCTGGCATAGGCGCTCGGCTCCAGCTTTAGGGCTTGGTCGTAATCGGCCACGGCGGCCGGGTAATTTTTGAGGGCCAACTGGGTAGCGGCGCGGTTGGCGTAGGCTGGCGCAAAGTCAGCCTTGGTAGCTAGGGCTTGGTCGAAGCTGGTTAGGGCCGCCGCATAGTTTTGAGCCGTAAAAAAGGCCAGGCCCGCATTGTACGCCTTTTCGGCCACTTGCCGGCCGGGTAGTGTGCTGGCCCGCACGCTGTCAACCTGAGCCCGCGCCGGCGCGGCACTTAGCAGCGCGGCCAGGCCGCAGCCCCAGCCCAGCAGGGTGGTAAGAGTTCGCATAACGTAGCTGAATAGAAGTAAGACACATAGCGTAGGACGGTGGCGAAGATAGGAAGCTAAAATTATAAATTGAACATTTATAATAATTATGGTACTTTATTGATAATATTCTGCCTTGAGCCCCGACTTAGCGCTACTAATACCCACAAAAAAACTCCCACCGGCACTGCCAGCGGGAGGGGGGTAGGGCCGCGGCGCGGGCCCGGCCTAGGTTTTCTGCTTTTTCTTTTTGGCCGCCGGAAACAGCACGTTATTCAAAATCAGGCGGTAGCCAGGCGAGTTGGGGTGCAGCGACAGGTCGGTGGGCTCTTCGCCCACCATGTGCTGGTAGTCCTCCGGGTCGTGGCCGCCGTAAAACGTCCAGGTGCCCTTGCCCAGGGTGCCGTGCAGGTAGCGCACCTCACCGTCCTGCTTGGTTTCACCCATGACAATAACGTCGGGCTTGACGAGGCTTTTGCGGAACGCCGTGGTCTGGCCCATGAAGCCATGCACGGTTTTTTCGTGGTTCTGGGTCAGCATAGTCGGCACCGGGTCGTACTTGGCCGAGAAGGTAAAGAGCTGAAAATAATCATTCTGCTCATATAGCCCGCGTTCCTGCGGCTGCATGTCGATGTCGGAGTACTCGTACTCCAGCGGGTTTGTCTTGAGGTGAAAGTTCTGGAAAGCCAACGTGCGGTTGAAGTTGAGCTTGCTCTGGGCGCTCGGGTCGGCAGGGTCGCCGTCGTACATCGGCCCTGCCATGTCTACGCCCAGGCCGGCCAACGCAATGTCGTAGCTGTCGGTAGCCGAGCACATGGCAAACATGAAGCCGCCGCCCGCGATGAACTCCTGCATCTTCACGGCTTCGGCAGCCTTCATCTCGCTCACTTTCTTGAAGTTGTTGCGCTTGGCGGCGGCTTCGGCCTCGCGCACCTGCTGCTGGTACCAAGGCGCGTAGCGGTAGGTCTGGTAAAACTTGCCGTACTCGCCCGTGAAGTCTTCGTGGTGCAGGTGCAGCCAGTCGTATTTGGGCAGCACGCCCGAGAGCACCTCATCGTCGTAAATCTTGTCGTACGGAATCTCGGCGTAGGTCAGCACCATCGTCACGGCATCGTCCCAGGGCTGCTTGCCCTTGGGCGTGTACACCGCTATTTTGGGGACTTTCTCCAGCTTCATCACGTCCATGTTGGCGTTGGGGTCGGCTATCTGCTGCAAGATGCCCGTGTACGGCGCCTCCGAGATGGTTTGGTAGGTCACGCCGCGCACGTTGAGCTCGCTTTCGAGGGCCGGCTGCGCCTCGCAGGCAAATGAGCCACCACGGTAGTTCAGCAGCCAGTCAATCTCGATTTGTTTGCTCAACGCCCAGTAGCACAGGCCGTAAGCCTTGAGGCACTCCTTCTGGGTGTTGTCCATCGGGATGAAAATATGGTTGGCGCGGGCCGCCAGGGTAGGGGCCAGCAGCACCAGCAGCAGGGCACAACGCGTTAAGAACATACTTTTGAGGACTAAGAGCTGCCTTGCCAACGGACCGGCTGCAACCGTAGTTCAAGGTACGGGCCGGGCCGCAGAGTTGGCGGCTGCCCAACCCGCCTACCCCCCTGCGCCGCCCAAATCTGCGAAATCTGCTTTATCTGCGTCAATCTGCGATTTTATGAGTTTTCTGGAAAATATCCGCGAGGCCCTGCGCTCCATCACCGGCAATTTGCTGCGCACCATCCTCACGGCCCTCATCGTGAGCATCGGGCTGATGGCGCTGGTAGGCATCCTCACGGCCATCGACGCCATGCGTAGCTCGCTGGGCGACACCTTCGCCAGTCTCGGCGCCAACGCCTTCGAAATCAAGGCTAAAGGCTACGGCAATCGCTTTCGGCGCGGCGGCGTGCAGGGCAAGCAGTACCCACCGCTCAGCTACCTGCAAGCCACGCTCTATAAGAAGGAGCTGGCCCGCCGCGAGCCGGGCGCCGTGGTGGGCGTGTCAGCTTTTATTAGCGGGGCCACTGAAATCAAGGCCAGTGGCGAGAAAACCAACCCCAACATGCAGGTGGTGGCCGGCGACGAAAATTACCTGCGCATCCAGAGCTACAGCCTGACCCAGGGCCGCACTTTTTCGCCAGCCGAGCTCAGCTCGGGCGCGCACGTGGCCATCATCGGGCAAGAAATGAAGGACAAGCTGTTTCCGCAGGTTAGCCCCGTGGGCCGGTACGTGTACGGGCTGGGGCAGCGCTTTCAGGTGGTGGGGCTGCTCGAAAAGAGTGGCAGCACCATGGGCGGCTCGGGGGCCGACCGCCTGCTGCTAGTGCCCCTCGAAACTGGCAACCAGCTGCCCCGCCAGGGCGCCCTCACTTACGATGTGAAAACGGCTACCGCCAGCGCCAGTGGCCTGGCTTTCTTGCAAAGCCAGGCCACTGGCGTGATGCGCGCCGTGCGCCACGACCGCCTGGGCCAGGAAGATTCCTTTGATATCGAAAGCCCCGACTCGCTCAGCGGCACCCTCGATTCGCTGAGCGGTAAGATGCGCCTGGCGGGCGGGTCCATCGCCTTTTTGGCGCTGCTCGGGGCCAGCATCGCGCTCATGAACATCATGCTGGTATCGGTGACGGAGCGCACCCGCGAAATTGGCATTCGCAAAGCGCTCGGTGCCACCGCCCGCCAGATTCGCCTGCAATTTTTGCTGGAGGCCATTGTCATCTGCGTGCTGGGCGGCACGTTTGGCATCTTGCTGGGCATCGCAGCCGGCAACGGCGTGGCCGTGCTGGCGGGCAGCAAAACCTTCTTCGTGCCTTGGCTGTGGGTAGGGGTAGGGCTAACCATTTGCGTGACGGTGGGTTTGCTGGCCGGCTCCTACCCAGCCGGCAAAGCTGCCGCCCTCGACCCCATCGACAGCCTACGGTACGAATAAGCCGCTGCTCATTGGGCCTACTTAAAAAGGGGCGAACCGCTGCAAAGTGGTTCGCCCCTTTTACATTTGCATAACTTACCATTTGTGCAAATGCCTACTTCTGTTTCCATCGGCCAACGCTTTACCCAACTTATTCAGCACCTTGGGCTGAGCAAGAATGCCTTTGCACAGTCGTTGGATAAGACAGCTACCGTCATTCAGCATTTGGTAGATGAGCGAAATAAGCCGGGTTACGACCTGCTGTGCAAGGTTTTTGAAACGTATCCAAATGTATCGAAAGACTGGTTGCTGCTTGGGCAAGGCCCCATGCTGGTTGCCGAGGTACAGGTGCCAGCGCCACCCGCTGCTGTGCCAGCGCCCGCAGCCGCCAATGATATAGTAGCTGCTCCTGTCGCAAATCCTGTCGCAAAGGCTCCTGTGGCTGTGCCAGTAGCGCCGGCGGTTTCGGCGCCAATGGCGCCGGCCCAGCAGCCCAGCGTGGCTTCCCTACCCCCCATGCCGCCGCTAGCTTCGGTTGCGGCTCTACCTCCCGTGTTGCCCACTGCGATGCCGGCCCCGGCCGCCGCGCCCGACCCAGCCTACTTTACCGCCGCGCTGCAAACCCAGTATCTCCAGCACCAGCTGGCGCTTGCTGAGCAGCGCAACCAGCACCTGCTGGCGCAGCAGCAGCTGATGCAGCAAATGGTGGACTTGCTGCAACGGGCCAGCTGACTCACAAATGCAACCGGATTTTCGGATGAATCGGATTTTGTAGACGGCTCATACGCTGTTAGTCTAGTCATCGCTTAATTAAGAAAGGCCCGCACTAGCGGGCCTTTCTTAATTAAGCGATTATCGTCCACAAAATCCGACGAATCCGGCTACATCCGTGGTTTCAGACAAGTATGCCGACTTCCTCAGCTTCCATCAAGCCCAGTGCATTGACCTGGGTGAGGCGCAGCGGCCGGATTTCACCTACCAGCAGCGGGTCGTACTTGGCCGCCACCCGGATGTAGTTGGGTGTGTAGCCCTCCACGCGCCCATCGGTCACGTCATCCTCGAAGAGCACGTTAGTTTCGAAGCCTGCGTGCTGTTCATAGAAAGCACGCTTTTTCTTTTCTGATAAGCTGCGTAGCTGGGTGGTGCGCTCGGTGCGCACGCGCTCGGGCACCCGGCCGGGTAGGGTCGGCGCTAGCGTGTTAGCCCGCTCCGAATACGGAAAAACGTGCAGATAGCTAATGGGTAGCTCGTTGAGGAAGTTATAGGTCTCCAAGAAGTCCGCCTCCGTCTCGCCTGGAAAGCCCACAATCACATCGACCCCAATGCCCGCGTGCGGCATCAGCGCTTTGATGTGGGCCACGCGGTCGGCGTAGAGTGCGCGGCGGTAGCGGCGGCGCATCAGGCCCAAAATTTTATCAGAGCCGCTTTGCAGTGGCAAATGGAAGTGCGGCATAAAACGCTGCGACGCTGCCACGGTTTGAATGACTTCGTCGGTGAGCAAATTGGGCTCGCACGAGCTGATGCGGTAGCGGCGCATACCTGCCACCTGGTCTAGGGCCTGCACCAACTGGGTGAAGTTTTCGACCCGCGTGCGCTCCGGACCTTGAATGCCAAAATCGCCGAGGTTGACGCCGGTGAGCACCACTTCCTGCACGCCCTGCGCGGCCAGCTCCTCTACCCGCGCTACCACCGAGGCCACGCTACCCGAGCGGCTCGCGCCCCGCGCCAGCGGAATGGTGCAGAACGAGCACGAATAGTCGCAGCCATCCTGCACTTTCAAAAAGGTGCGTGTGCGCTCGCCCAGCGACTGTGCCGGGTGAAACTCGTGCGCCTCGCTGATGGGCGAGGCAAATACCCGGCCCGGTCCGGCCGCTGCGCCGGGGGTAGGCAGCTCCAACTCGCTCAAAATCTCGGCTAGTCGAAATTTCTCGGCCGCGCCCAGCACCGCGCCTACGCCCGGGATGCTGGCAATTTCTTGCGGCTTGAGCTGGGCGTAGCAGCCCACGATGGCCACAAAAGCGTTCGGATTGTGCTTGCGGGCCTGCTGCACTACGCGCCGGCACTTGCGGTCGGCATGGTCAGTCACGGAGCAGGTATTCACAACGTATACGTCGGCGCCCTGCTCAAACTCGACGCGGCGCACGCCACGCTCCTCAAACTGCCGGCCCAGGGCCGAAGATTCGGAGAAATTGAGCTTGCAGCCCAGGGTGTAAAAAGCAACGGTTTGGGGAGTCATAAGCCTACAAAGGTACGGCCGGCAACGCTGGTAAACCGGCGCGGTCCTCCTTTGCTACAGCCAAAGCCCTGAGCCAGCCAGCGAGTTGCGCCGGTTCACAGCAATGCTGCGGCAGCCGCCAGCACGCGCGCCGGCACCAGCTGGCTGAGGTCGGGGTCAGTGGCCGGCGGGCTGAAGTCACCCTGCGCAAAGCGTGCCTCCTGGCTGGGCGGAAACAAGCACCGGCAAGGAGCTTGCAGCAGCGCAGGGGGGTAGGGAAAAAACTTGCCGTAGTTCTCGCCCATCAGCAGTACCAGGCAGGGCGTGCCAGCCTGTGCCGCCAGGTGCGCGGCCACGGTATCGTTGCTGATGAGCAGGCGCGCCCCAGCCACCAACGCGGCCAGGCCCGGCAGGTCGGTTTGGCCGCAGCGGTTGTCGAGCGGCACCGCCGCACCGGCTGCTTGGGCAATAGCGTGGGCATGCTCGGCATCAGTGGGGCTGCCGGCCACCACCAAGCGGTAGTGCTGGCCGTAGTGCTGGTGCAGCCCGCGTACTAGCTGAGCAAAGTGCGCCGCTGGCCACCGCTTCTGCCGGGCGCTGGCCCCCGGAAACAGCACGATGTAGGGCCCTGCCGCTGCCTCGACCGCGCTGGCGGCCAGCACGGCCTCGGGCAGTTGCAGGGGGGTAGGGGTGGGTGGCATTGTGGGCGCCAGGGGGGGTAGGGCTGGGCGGGCAGTAGCTGCTAGCCAGTTGTCAAAAAACTCGCGGTTGCGGTCGTACTCAAACAGCACGCGGCGCGTGGTGGGCAGTACCCGCGAGTAGCCCGCATCGAGCTGCGCAAACCAGGCTCCGGTGCGGTGCTCGCCCTGGCTAGCTACCCGCACTGGGGCTTTCAAGAAGCGAATAAAATTCTCCACCGATGCCTCACGCACGTGCAGTGGATAGATAACCTCCCCAAAACCAGCGGTGCCCACGCCGCGTAGCACCTCGGCCCGGTAAGCTAGGTCAGTAGTAAAGCGGCCAAACTCTACGGCCACTACTTCGTCCACCACGTCGGCGTCCCAGGCGCGGGCCAGTGGCGCCCACAGGGCATTAGCTAGCAGGGTGAGGCGCTGGCCCCGGCCGTGCGCCGCGGCGCTTAAGCGCCGCAGCCAGGGCCGGTAAAGTAGGTAGTCGCCAATAGAATCGTTGCGCACTACTAGCAGCCGCGTTGGGTCGGGGGTAGCCTGGGTAGCTAGCGCCGCTGCATCGGTGCGGTCGAGCGCAGCCCGCTGCCGCCGTTGCCGCTGCTGGCGGCGAAACTGGCGAAAGCGATGGAGCAAATCACGAAACATGGCCGTAAAGGTACCGGCATGAGGGGTAGGGACCACTCACATCACCCTAACTGCAAAGACGTAAACGCTGCCCCAGATAAAAGTAGAAAGGAACTGAAAATTTGCCTTCTAAACAATTACAAAGGGAGTATGTAAAATGCATGACTAACCTAAGCTGCTTACTGAAGTACACAACCTCGAAGCATACCGCACGATATCACGTATAATCCACTAGTTTTATGCAATTGCCGATAGGTAATACAGAGGATAAAGTGCCTAGAAAACAAGGTGTACCTTGCACGCGCTCCTCCTAACCTTGTTCCATATTTTTCTGCATATATTGACGCTAAAATGCCTGATTCTTGGTTGAAGCTTCAAAATAAAAACAAACGCTTAATATGAAAACAAGTGTAATTCGAAGAAAGCCAGTAGGAAGTAGGGGGGTAGGCAGAGTAAAACAACCTATTTATCAGCTGTACCCTCCATTTTGTCGGGTATTTTTCATGAAAACGCATTTTCATCTTACATTTGTCCACCTAAAGACAATTCCCTTACTTATTACTTTGCCAGCATGGCTATTCTTCGCTTCAAAGCACTCGAACTTGTCGACCAGCGCCATGCGCTAACGGTAAAGCCATTAGCGGCTCGTCGGTCCGACTCGTTTGGGCAAAACGTGTTCAACCTGGAGGCTATGCGGGCCAACATGCCTGGTGAGTACTTTAAGAAGCTGCAAGCGGCCATCAAGCATGGCTCACCTGTTGAGCGCTCGGTAGCCGATGCGGTGGCTGCTGCTATGAAGACCTGGGCCATGGCCAAGGGCGCAACCCACTACACGCACTGGTTTCAGCCCCTGACCGGCGCTACCGCCGAAAAGCACGACTCCTTTTTTGATTTGAACTCGGACGGCCGGCCGATTGAGAATTTCAAGGGCTCGGCGCTTGTGCAGCAAGAGCCCGACGCCTCGTCATTTCCTAACGGCGGCATTCGCAATACGTTTGAGGCCCGCGGCTATACCGCTTGGGACCCCACTTCGCCTGCTTTTATTATCGAAACAGTAGGCACCAAAACGCTGTGTATTCCTACGATTTTTGTGGCCTACACCGGCGAGGCGCTCGACTATAAAGCACCCCTGCTCAAGTCGTTGGCTGTGCTGGAAAAAGCGGCGGTTGACGTGTGCCAGTACTTTGACAAAGACGTGCAGCGCGTGCACACCACGCTTGGTATCGAGCAGGAATACTTCTTGGTTGATAAAGCGCTCTACGACGCTCGCCCTGACCTCGTGATGACCGGCCGCACGCTGTTTGGCCATGCCCCAGCCAAAGGTCAGCAGCTCGACGACCACTACTTTGGCTCGATTCCGCCCCGTGTGCACGGGTTCATGTTCGACTTTGAGGAGGAAGCTAACGCACTGGGTATTCCGCTACGCACCCGCCACAACGAGGTAGCTCCCAACCAGTTTGAGTGCGCCCCTACGTTTGAGGATGCCAACCTAGCCATCGACCACAACCAGTTGTTGATGGATGTGATGGACCGCGTGGCTCTGAAGCACAACTTCAAAGTGCTGCTACACGAGAAGCCCTTTGCGGGCGTCAACGGCTCGGGCAAGCACAACAACTGGGCAATGAGCACCGATACGGGGGTGAATTTGCTCGCGCCGGGCCGCCGGCCCAAAGAAAACCTGCAATTTCTCGCCTTCTTCATCACGACGGTGAAGGCCGTGCATCGCTACGGCGACTTGCTGCGGGCTAGCATCGCATCGGCTAGCAACGACCACCGCCTAGGCGCCAATGAGGCGCCACCAGCTATCATGTCGGTGTTCCTAGGCTCAATGCTCGACGGCGTGCTCGACGAGCTGGAGCGCACTGCTAAGCTGCCACTTGACAAAGGCGATAATATCTACCTAAAACTAGGTATTGATAAAATACCCGCCATTCTACTCGACAATACAGACCGGAATCGCACCTCGCCGTTTGCTTTCACCGGCAATAAGTTTGAGCTGCGCGCCGTGGGTTCATCGGCCAACTGCTCGTCGGCCATGACGACCCTGAACACGATTGTGGCTGACCAGCTTATCGACTTCAAGCAACAGGTTGACGAACTCATCAACCAGGGTAAGAAGAAGGAAGTAGCTATTGTGGATGTGCTGCGCAGCTACGTTATCTCATCTAAAGCCATTCGATTTGAGGGCAATGGCTACTCAGACGAGTGGAAAGAAGAAGCTGCTCGTCGCGGCCTCGCCAACGTGCCTACCACACCCCTGGCCCTCGATGCAATGGTGCGCGAAGATGCTGCCGAGCTGTTTGCCCGCCACGGTATCTTGTCGGAAGTGGAGCTGCACGCTCGTCACGAGATTTTACTTGAGGAATACACTAAAAAGATTCAGATTGAGAGCCGCGTGCTCGGCGACCTGGCCATCAACCACGTCATTCCGACTGCCCTTACGTATCAGAACAAGCTAGTGCAAAACGTGCGCGGCCTCCGCGACCTAGGCCTTGACGATGACCACAGCCAGGTAACGGTGGAGATGATCAAAACCATTTCTCGCCACGTATCAACCATCAAAAACACCGTTGATGCTATGTTGGAGGCTCGCAAAGCCGCCAACAAGATTACAGATGGTCGCGAAAGCGCCATCGCGTATTGCGACACGGTAAAGGATAAATTCGCGGTAATACGCCGCGCGGCCGACAAGCTTGAATTGCTTGTAGCCGATGAGGACTGGCCCCTGGTGAAGTACCGCGAACTTTTGTTCCGGCACTAGCCCCTGGGTTGGAGCCACGGACCAGCGCTGGGTGGGAATTCTCGCTGCGTCCGGGTTTGGAAAGGGTCGTGCCGGGTGGCGCGGCCTTTTTTTGTGCCTATACTTTGGGAATCGGGCTTATCGGCCTTCCAGCTAGTGCTAGGGCACTTGGTCCCGGCCACACCCGGTCAGCTCCGGCTAGGTTTGAGGGCCAACGGCCACCCTTTTGGCGGGGGGTGGCAGGCGCCGAGCCGTCTGGCGGTGCGAGGCCAGCAACTCCTGCTCGTCGATGCCCAGGTACACGTTGAACTGGGCCTCTGTCTGGTGGCCAGCATCACCAGGGACTTGGGCAAGCCCTGGTACACCTTAAGCGTGGCGTAGGTCTTGCGGCCCACGTGCATGCCGAGCTTGAAGCGCGTGAGCTGGGCCAGGGCCGCCACATGGGGCAAATACAGCCAGGGGTCCCGCACGAAGGGCAGGTAGGTGGTCCCGCCCAGGGGCCGATAGCTCTCCAAAAGGGCTACGGGCTGGAACACGTCGTCTAGTAAACGAAGTAATTCCATGCTGCTCAAAGTAGATATGTGCTAATTTGACAAAACTGCTCTTGATACATCTGTGAAGTCGAATAAGTCAGATTACAGCTTGCCATCTGACGCATCTAAAGCTACATTTACATTGTACTTTATTTGCTCACGCACGTCTACTGCTATTTTACTACTTTGCTTACTTCAGCCCCTCCCTTAGTCAGTGTCCTATTGCCTGTTTACAACGCGTCTGCTCACGTGAAGGAATCCATTGAAAGTATTCTGAATCAGACATTTTCTGATTTCGAATTACTAATTTTCAACGACGGCTCCACGGATGAGAGTCGGCAAGTGATTACAGCAATCGACGACGCGCGCATCGTGTTCATCGACTCGGACCAAAACCAGGGATATGTGGCCCACCTGAACGCGGGCTTGCGCCTGGCCAAGGGCAAGTACATTGCCCGTATGGATGCGGATGATATTGCCTTGCCTGAGCGCTTTGCTCGGCAAGTCGCTCTGTTGGAGGCGGATGATAGTATTGGCCTGTGCGGCACTGCTTTTGAGGCGTTTGGGCTGGCTAGTGGCGTGGCGCACGTGCCCTTGAGTAATCAGGAGATTTACGAAACCATGCTGACGCACTGTCCTATTGGGCACCCCACGGTTATGTTTCGTAAGGCGATTGTTGACCAGTACCAACTCGCTTACAGCAAAGACTTTATGCCAGCAGAGGATTATAATCTCTGGTATGACTTCGGGAAAGTGGCCAAGCTTCAGAATCTACCCGACGTGCTGCTGCGCTACCGCGTGCACGCGACGCAGATAAGTGCCGCTCAAAATGAGTGCCAGCGCGCAAACGCGGACCGGGTACGGGTACTGCAGCTGACGGAAAAAGGCTTTAGGCTCAGTGAGGCGGACCAAGCCCTTTACTGCCGCCTGCTCAATCCCTACACGCAGCTGCACCGCCCGGCCGAGTTTAAAGAAGTGTTGCAGCTGATAAAGCGAATTATCCAGGATAATGAGCGCTTGCAAGCCTATCCTAGCACGCTATTCCCCAGGCTTTTTGCCGCGTGTTGGACGAAACTGGTCAACAACCTTCGGGCGTATCATCCAGCTTACCTGCTGCCGGTACTGCTTCAGCCTAAACCCATAGTGCCAGCTTTTGGCTTCAAAGCAAAGCTTGTCTTTGCCCTAAAAAGTATGCTGTTTTGGAAGGTGAAGGTACCAGCGTGAAGTAGCGTGCTGAGGTAGCTCTCAGGATTGAAACTACTCCGTAAACACTAGACTATCATCCCTGCTCGCTAGGCATACTGGAGCACGCTAGCCGGACTGAAAGCTGTGCCGCCTGCCTCGTTAAACCACTGCTCCAGGGCTTTCGCATCCCCGGCCTGAATGAGCGGCTTTGCCTTCCTTAGCACGTTTTCTGGCCAGTTCCACCATTGCAGCTCCAACAGAATAGCAATAGATTCCTCGTCAAACCGCTTGCGAATTTCGTGGGCTGGCACTCCGCCAACTATGCTATAGGGTTCCACGTCCTTCACGACAATAGAACCAGCTGCGACAATGGCTCCGTCGCCAATGGTCACGCCGTCGCGGATGAAAACATTGGCCCCAAGCCAGACATCATTGCCGATCGTGCTCTGCGCTTGCTCCACAAAATCGCTGCCCTCCGGCGCGAACGTCACGCCGGACTGCTTGCCCGGCGAATAAAAGACGGGGCTGGAGCTCAGCATGTGGGTAGGGTGCATGCCCAGCCCTACCCCCAAGCCATGCGCGATGGAGCAGAAGCGCCCAATCCGCGTATTAATTACGACGCTACCCCCCGTCAGGTACGTGTAAGAGCCAATCTGGCAGAAGTGGGTGGTGACGTCGGAGCCTATCTTGGAGAACGCCTCCATCGTGGTGCAGATGAGCATGGAGCGGTCTTCTACCCGTGTAGATTGTTGCAACTGGGAATCATATAGCTGGACCCCTTTGCCGATGTGGCTGTTCGCCCCGATGGTGCTGGTGGCATCCGCGACCAGGCCACTGCCGAGCGTCGCGCGAAGCGAACCCTCTTGGCGAATTAAGCGCTGACGAGTGGTGTCTTCCGTCCGCAACCTGCGGGCTTCATTGAGCGCTGTAACAGCAGCTAGGCGGAGAAAGGTTATAAGTGACATAAGAGAGCGGTATAAAGAAGAATGAGATACTAGCCTCGACCAACTTGGCAAGTATATTTAGTATCATAAATAGTTTATTTTGTATTTTTTTGATACAAATGAATGCCAAGCCACAGTAACGCGCCGAATACCAGAATTGTTATTGCGGGGCTAAAACGTAGCCATGCGGCTGCAACGCACCTCCGCCCCGCCCATTCAGGCGGGACTTTTTGCTGTCCTCTCTGAGGGGTAAGGCACCCGGCAGCTTTGTGACATCCTAGCTACTGCCGATGCACCCACTCCTTACCCGAATCATTACCTCCCCCTGGCTTATCAGCCCCAGCCTCGCGCAGCAGTACCTACCGATGCTCGAAGGCTTGGCCGCTGGCCAGGGACCGGCGCAGGTGAGCAGTGACTTGGTCCTAGCCCGCCGCAAGGCCAGCCGGTCGCGCGACTATATGGTGCAATTGGGCGCCAGTGCCAGCACGGTAGCCCCATCGTCGGCGGCAAGGCCACGACCAAAGTGGACAGTAACACGCTCAATTTCCGCGTGATTGGTATCAGCAGCCCGCTGCTCAAGGACGACCAGGAGTGTGGCTCGCTGGGCATGAGCATGCTGGCCCGCTACGTGCAGGCCCTGGGCCAGGACCCCAACGTGGACGCGGTAGTGTTCAAGATTGACTCGCCCTGAGGCCAGGTATACGGCACCCAGAGCCTGGCCGACGCCATCAAGCAGCTCATCCTTTTCAAAGTGGGCTGGTTGACTCGAGTTCGAGGTAACGAGAGTCGCATCGAGCATATTCACACCCTATTCCAGTCTTTGCTAGGTTACCTTCAACAACATCAGCTGGTAGTGCAGCCAATTTTAGAAAAAGGTGCGCCAATAACTAATGAATTAAAGCTAATGCGTTCTGATTTAACAGATAGGGGTTTTAGGCTTTATAAACAGGCCGAGCAAAAATGGTTGAAAGGTATAGACCGGGGCAGAGATCCAACCACTATGAGCGTGTTTGATAGGGAGCTAGCAAAACTTGACTTAGTAGACAATAGATGCGAGTAGTGATTTATGCTAGGGTGTCAATCAAAGACAAAGGCCAGGACACCGAGAATCACCTGCACCAGCTGCGCGCCTTTGCCGAGCAGCATGGCAGTATCTATAAGGTGTACACCGACCAAGAGTCAGGGGGTAAGGCCGACCGCACCGAATTCAAGCACCTGCTGCTCGAGGCCTATCAGCAGAAGTTTGACCTGGTCGTTTTCTGGCGCCTGGACCTTTTCAGCCGCGATGGGGCCCTGGCCACGCTCAAGTATTTGAAAGAGTTGAAGGACCACGGAGTGAATTATAAATCATTCACTGAGCCCTACCTCGACTCGCTGGGTCCCTTCGGCGACGTCATTGTCTCGATGCTGGCCACCATCGCGGCCCAGGACTTGATTAAGATATCGGAAAACACGAAGGCGGCGCTGGCCAAGAAGAAGGCCGCCGGCGTCAAGCTCGGCACGCCCAGCAAGAGCCAGGACCAAATCGAGCAGATTCGCCGGCTCAAGGGCGGCGGTATGTCGAACTATGCCATCAGTAAGAGCATGGGCATCTCGGCTAGTACAGTGGCCAAGTATTTGATTTAAAGATTTTTTGCCCTATGCTCTTTCCAATGCCCCCATTTTTTGCCCCTGTTTTTTCGCTACTAGGAGTTCTGCTGATTAGCCTATTCACCATGCCCACTACCAGGGCTCAACAGCCGCAGGTGCAGTGGGCGACGTTCCAACTCGATAATCAAGTAGCCTTCCAGTTGCCTGCTCTTCCGCGTCTGCTCCATGATGCAGAGGTGACCAACCAGCAGATGCAGTCCTATATGGCCCAAAGCCCGCAGGTACTGTGGGCCATAGTACGCAGTACCCTCCCTGCTAAGGGACCAATTATGGACCAAAATATGTCCTATGCTGGATATGCGACGGCGGCCCTAACTCATTGGAAAGCAGAGGAAGTTCACCGAAGTCCATTTCGCTTAGGCAGCCTGAACGGCTTAACGATGGACTTCCGCGTCCTAAATCCGGCGGCTGGCAAGCCAACCACGGGCACCCTATGGGTGCTACGCGTGAATAGAACGATATACGTCGTGCAATGGCTAGCTCAGGCGGCTGCTAGCCCGGATATCGTTGCCCAGAAACAACATTTTCTAGCTTCTTGGACCCTCACGCATCTGCCTGCCACCGAACCAACCGCTGCTGATTTTGCACGTTTTCACACTGGCCAATTTCGTGCAGTAAATTCGCCGATGCCTACCACCGTCATTACGCGAACCGATACGGTCCAGACGGAAGTGAATACGGCCAAAAATCTTCGAATTGTTTATAGTTTAAAGTGGAATAAGGTAGGCTACGACATGAGGCAGCGCAGTTCAAATAGCCCTTATGCTGCTTTGTTTTCCCCAAAAGTCTTCCACGTGCGCATCACGGCTGTTCAAGGTAATACCTATTGGTACCGGACGACCGTTGACGATTTTATTAGTACGGGCCAACTAGAACGCATAAAGTAAGGGGTCCTGAGAATGGACTTTAGGTACTTGTCAAAACTATAACCTGCCACCCTTTTTGCCGCCTTTTTAGCAAAAATTGCCTTAAACCGCTCAAAATGCAAGTTGAGTTCGCGCCGGGTGGCGCGGCCTTTTTTTGTGCCTATACTTTGGGAATCGGGCTTATCGGCCTTGTCGTTAACGCTAGGGGACTCGGGCCCAACTCGGCATCGCGAGCGCCTGGTACTGGGGCAGCGAATCCCAGGTGGGCTGAAAGGCCGCGGGGGCTAGCGGGCTCCAGTTGAGGCCCGCTAGCCCCCGCGGCCGGTGGCGCCAGGGCAAGGTTCTGGAGCAGCTTTCTCTGGTTCATCGGAGGGGGGGAGGGAATGCAGGTCGAGCGTAAATAGACGCAATTGCGCCGTTCCTGTGCCGTAGCGCCCTTTGATTTCGTTTCGCCCAAGACCTACACTGTGGTCTTGGGCGTGCGGGCGATGTTGTTAACCGTGCCTGTCGTAGGCAGGTTTGGCTGAGTAAGTTAGTTAGGCTGAAGCACAAAGCCACCCCGTGCGGGCAGCGTAACGCTCACTATATTTCCGGTTACCAGCTGGGTGGCAAAGCTGCGGTTGGTAGCGCCATCAGTAATGAGAGTGCCACCTTTCGCACCCAACTTGCGCAGGTCGAGCGTAATGGTTTTGGGCGCATCGGTGGCGTTGATGCCGGCCGCGTACCATTTGCTGCCCGCCTGACGGGCTAGTACAGCGTACTGGCCGGGGTAACCGTCGAGAAACTTGACGTTATCCCAGCGCTTGGGCAGGTTTCGCACAAAGTTTTGCACGTAGACGGGCTGCGCGGCCATGCCCTCTGGTATTTCGGCGTAATGCTGAATACCCGATTGAAACAGCACCGACAGCGCCAATTCGAAGGCATTGGAGGTGCGGCGCTGCTTGCCTTTTATCTCTGAAAATGCCATCGGCGTGAAGTCCATCGGCCCCACGGCGTTGCGGGTGAAGGGCAGCACGGCGCAGTGCGTGGGCTCTTGGTCGGTGTTGTTTTGGTCAAAGGTCAGAAACTCGAAGCCGCGCACGGCTTCCATGGTCATCAGGTTGGGGTAGGTGCGGTTCCAGCCGCGCGGCAGGGTAGCGCCGTGGAAGTTGACCAGTATTCCGGCCTGGGCCGCATCGGTCAGCAGGTCCTGGTAGTAGTTCATAAATGACTGGCCATCGCCGCCAAAAAAATCGACTTTTATGCCCTTAATGCCCATTTGCTGCAAGCGGGCAAATTCCTTGCGCCGGCTAATGGGGTCAAACAAGACGTGAGTGGGCGTTTGCGGGGCTTGGTTCCAGTTGCCGTTTGAGTTGTACCACACGAGCAGGCTTACATTTTTAGTGCGGGCGTAGGCGGCCAGCTCGGCCATCTTATCGTAGCCTATCTGCTTGTCCCAGAGGGCATCTACGAGGCAATAATCCCAGTGCATAGAGGCTGCATAGTCGATAAACTGATGCTGCACATCGTATACCGCACTGTTATCGCCGAGCAACACCCACGACCACGCCGCCTTGCCCGGCTGCCCAAACGGGCCGGGCTGCGATTGGGCGGGCGCGCTCAAGTCGGTCGTCAGCGTCGATTCGACGATGGGCGCCAGCGAGTTGCCTACCTCAATCACGCGCCAGGGCGTGCGCCAGGGTAAGCGGCCTTCGGGAAGCAGCGCGGCGTCGGGAGTAGTGCGCTCGGGCTCCTGCGGAAAGGCCACGCCGTACTCGGCATCGGGGGCAGTGTGGGCCAGGTGGCTGCCGCAATAGGTGCGTCCCATGCCCGCCTCGGTGAGCAGCACCCAGTGCCCGCCGGCCTCAAATAGCGCCGGAAACGACCATCCCTGCCCCAGCGTGGAGGGCGTGCCCGCCGCTATGCCCATCTGGTAATACTCCTCGTACGAGGGCTGCGTGTTGGCAAAGCCCGTCTGGGCTTTGGCGTGCGGGTGCAGCCAGCCCTTAGCCGAAGCCGGCAGGTGAAAGGTGGTCTTCTCGGCCGTAATCTTCTGTACGTCTTTGCTTTGGCCTTCCACCAAGTACTGAAACGCAACGCCATCATTTGAGACCTGAAACACGACGCTTAGCGTGGGGCCCTGGGGCCCGGCAAAGCGCACCACGCGCCGGCGCGCCTCGTAGCGGCAGTGAGCGCGCTTGTCGGTGGCGATGTCGTAGCCTTCGTGCACAAGCTCTTCTTTCTCGGCTTTTCGCAGGGTTAGGCCCTGCGTTAGGTCGGTGCCTGCTAGTTGCAAGCCCAGCCGCGACGGCCGTAGCAGCTCAGTAGTGCGGTAGCGCACGGCGTAGGTAGGCACCCCGCCCGCGCCGATGCTTACCGTTACCTGCACGGCCCCATCGGGGCTCGTGATGCGAACGGGGGTAGGAGATTGGGCCATGGCCGTGGCACTGGCCAGCAAGCTTGTGGCAAGAGTGAGCAAAGACAGATTCATGCAGGTGGGCAACTTAATCGGGAAATAACCAGGCCGAAAGTAGGCCTTGGCAACCCGAATGCCGCTCAAAGGCACTATATCTCTCCCTACGCCTGCGGTTTGAAGTAAAAAAGCTCACCGCCACACGGCTAGTAAAATACTTTGGTTCTACTATAGGGGGTAGGCCACAAACTTCTATCGCACGCGAGCACTACGCGTCGAAGGCAGCCTTGCGTGCCTGGCTACGTAGTTACTGCCATGACTACGATAAAAATCAGTATAGCCCAGCCCACCGATGCGCCTGCCATAGCAGCGCTAGCCAACCAGCATACCTACCAGCAGCTCGATGCCGAGGCCCGGCAGGGCGGCTTCCTCACAGGGTCTTTTTCGGTGCCGGGCGTGCAGGCTATGCTGGCCTCGGTGCCGGGCCAAGTGGCTTACCAGCAAGATGAGCTGGTAGGCTTCCTCCTCAATTCTCGGCTGAGCCCCGTGCACTACCCCCCCCTGGTGCAGGAAATAATTGCCTTGCTGCCTCAGCTCCACTACCGGCAGCGGGCGCTGGCCGCTTACAACTGGTTTTTTTACGGGCCGGTGCTGGTGCAGCCAGCCTCCCGCGGACTTGGGCTATTGCAGCAATTATTTTGGGCCAGCCAACAGACGCTGGCAGGCCAATATGAACTGGGCATTGCCTTCATCGCGGAAGAAAACGCGTCGTCGCTGCGGCTGCATACCCACAAGCTGGGGCTAGAAGTAATAGGGGAGCACGTATTTGGAGGAAATACTTACGCGCTGCTGGTTTTCCCGGTAGGCGAGGCCGAAGCGATGCCCAACACAAGCACTGCTGGCTAGTGGCGCTTAGCGCGACTCACGTACCACTTAAAAATACCTAACTGTTCGCCCAAACTCGGGCTTCTGACAAAGATGTGAAATGTCGAAACTCATAGGGCAAATCTGGTATCGCGGTCTGATACATTCCATTGATGGTAAGTCGATTGAGAGACTCAGCCGATTCTAGGTGCGCGAAGCGTACTACTCCTATTTTTGCTAGCGGTACCAGTACTTGCTGGTGCGTCCATTCCAGGTCTTTGGGGCGCACAGCGCCGAGGCGGCGGTCGTCGGCTACCCAGCCCGTAACGTGGTGCTGCCGTGCCTGGCGCACTGCTTCCTCCAGCGCCTGCCGAAAATCGGCGCTGCCTGCAAACCCCAGCCACTCCGTTTCCAAAACAGCCCGCTGGCCGGTATGAAGTAACAGCTTGAGGAAGGGGTAGGCAGCGAGCGTGGTAGTCATAGTAAGTGGGGCCGGTTTATTCTTCTTCCCGGTGAACAGTGGTGGGGCTGAAGGCTGGCACACATATCGACCAGTATTCGCATTCGGCATCAAATGGATTAGCGTACCGAACGCGCGCACCAGCCCGGATCAGAAGCGATTCGCCAGCTTGTAGCTCGACAGTATCGCCGTCAATTTCGAAGCGTTTACGACCCCGCACCACAATAGTTATTTCATCAAACTCGGGGCGTTGGTAAGGCTCGCTCCACTGCGGTGGCGCCACCATATGGGCTACACTGTACTGGGCCGTGTGGGTGCTAGCCAGGCCTACGTGCTCTTCAATGAGCTTGCCATCGGTAGTGGGCACGCGAAACGGCTGGGGATTGCGGAAGTAGTTTTTTGCGGAAGCCATGCGAAGAAAGTAAAAAGCGAACGCCGCAAAATTAGGGCTTGCCGGGGCAGGGCCCCGGCCGAAAGCTGAGCAGGCCTGCGTCGCGGGCCACGCACTCGTTGGCATACGTGAGCCCGTTGCAGCCGCACACAGGCTGGTAATCCATGGTGCACATGGCGCTCGGGTTGATGCGCTTCGGATCAATGCAATCGGGGCTGGTAGCTGCTTGGGAAGCCACTGGCGCCCGGCAGGCGCCCAGCCCCAAAATGAGAATAAAGAGAACCGACAGCAGCCTAAAAGGACGCATAAGATCAAAGAATTACGTAACAGCCGAAGTACAGAGGCTAGAATGGAAGCAAGGTAAGCCGTTGGTGCTGAATGGTCAGTCAGGGGTAAGAAAAACCGCCCTACTCCCCAACCTGCCGCCCTACCACCCGTATAGCTGCTAAATCCTGGAGCCGCAGCTACTGTTGCGTCTGCTCCGACCAATCCACCTTACCACATTTTTCTTTCCTTCTCATGTCGTACCGCGAAGAAGATAACAACGCAGGCAAAATTCTCCTCGCCGCACTAGCCGGCGCTAGCGCTGGCATTATCGCTGGCATCTTGCTGGCACCCGATAAAGGCTCGGCTACCCTAGAAAACTGGAAAGACACTGCCAAAGGCTATGGCACTCAGCTGGGCGACCAGTTCAATAAATATAGCACTGACCTCGAAACTAAATTCAAAGGCTTGTCTGACAAGCTCGAAGACTTCGGTATCCTGGGTGCCGGTGGTGCCCTCAATATTGGTGGCAACTGGGACGAAATCAAAGGCAAGCTGAAGCAGCAATACGCACAGCTGACCGATGAGGACTTAACCTACGCCGAAGGCAAAGGCGATGAGCTCATCGGCAAGCTTCAGGATAAGCTGGGCAAAGGCAAGTCGGAAATCACGAAAATGATTAACGACTTGGTAGGCAAGGGTGACGACGTAGCTTCTAAAGCTAAAGATGTTGCCGACAAAGGTGCTGACGCTGCCAAAGATGCCGCTATCAAAGGCGCTGACGCAGTAAAAGATGCTGCTAAATAAAGTAGTAACAGCTTCGGCTGCTATTTGCAAAAAGCCCTGTGCCTCGCAGCACAGGGCTTTTTTATGCATTAGCCTAACCACTAGCTAGCTTCCCGCGTAGCCTATACAGGTCTTTTCCTCTTTTCACTAAACTTGTTTCAACCATGCCTAACGATAACGGCAAAGTCATTGTATCGCTGTTGGCCGGCGCCACCGCTGGCATTATAACTGGCCTGCTGCTCGCTCCTGAAACGGGAGACGAGGCTCGCAAAAGCATCCGCGAATCGGCCAAAAACTTATGGACCGGTGGCCTTGGCAAGCTGGCTCAAGATGCCTTAACTAAGTTTCAGGGTCAGGGTGCTACTACTAACCCCGACGCCGCTGTGAGCGAAGACAAGAACGCTGCCGATGCGTTGTTTGACTCGATGAGTGAGGCCGAGCCTGGCGACCTGGCGACACCAGCTGGCGATGGCCACTCGGTAGCTGGCCAATCTACCGACTATGCTGCCAACCACCGCGACAACTTTAGCGCCGATGATGAGGAGGGCGAAACCCCGCGCCGCACTGGGGTCGGCGCCTAGCTGTCCTTTTTCAAAAAAACGTACGCACGCATAACCTCTTCTTTTCTTTCGCGTTAACTACCCTACAAATGGCTTAATCGAAGAGCTGTTCGTAAAAAGACCCGCTTCCTCTCGGAAGCGGGTCTTTTTTTGTGCCCGTTACCAGTGTTCTTTCTTTACGAAGCGCTGGGCTGGGTCTTCTCTTGTGCTACTACCTCGGGGCGCATCTGCGGGAAGAAGAGCACGTCTTGGATAGAGTGCGAATTGGTCATAATCATGCTCAGGCGGTCGATGCCGATGCCTAAGCCCGCCGTGGGCGGCATGCCGTACTCCAGGGCGCGCAGGAAGTCTTCGTCGAGCACCATGGCTTCGGTGTCGCCGCGCTTGCCCAGTTCCAACTGGTCCTCAAAACGCTGGCGCTGGTCGATGGGGTCGTTGAGCTCCGAGAACGCGTTGCAGATTTCCTTACCGTTGCAGATGGCTTCGAAGCGCTCTACTAGGCCGGGGTGGTCGCGGTGCTTCTTGGCCAGCGGCGACATCTCCACCGGGTAGTCCGTGATGAATGTGGGCTGAATGAGCTTGGGCTCTACGTGCTCGCCAAAAATCTCGTCGATGATTTTCGACTTGCCCATGCTCGGGTCGAGGCCCACTTTGAGCTTGGTAGCGGTTTCGCGCAGCGCGGCCTCGTCCATATCCCCAATAGCTACCCCGGTAAACTTCTCGATGGCCTCAAACATGGTGTAGCGCTGCCAGGGGCGCTGGAAGTTGATGACGTTGTCGCCCACCTGCACCTCGGTTTTGCCGTGCAGGGCCAGCGCCACGCGCTCCACCATTTCCTCCACCAGGTCCATCATCCAGTTGTAGTCCTTGTACGCTACGTAGAGCTCCATTTGGGTGAACTCGGGGTTGTGGAAGCGCGACATGCCCTCGTTGCGGAAGTCCTTGGAGAACTCATACACGCCGTCGAAGCCACCCACTATCAGGCGCTTGAGGTACAGCTCGTTGGCTATGCGCAGGTATAGTGCCATGTCCAGCGTATTGTGGTGCGTCTTGAAGGGCCGCGCCGCTGCGCCGCCGTAGAGCGGCTGCAAAATCGGGGTTTCGACTTCCAGGTAGCCTTTGTCGTTTAGGTAATTGCGCATGGCCTGCACCAACTGCGTGCGCTTAATGAAGGTGTCGCGCACCTGCGGGTTCACCACCATGTCTACGTAGCGCTGGCGGTAGCGCTGCTCGGGGTCGGTGAAGGCGTCGTAGGTTATTTCCTCACCGGTTGCCTCGTCCTTGCGGGTTTTTACCACCGGGAGGGGGCGTAGGGATTTAGCCAGCATTTTCAGCTCCGTGACGTGGATGGATGTTTCACCCACCTGCGTCTTAAACACGCGGCCCTTCACGCCGATAAAATCGCCGAGGTCAAGTAATTTCTTAAATACGGTGTTGTACAGCGTCTTATCTTCGCCGGGGCAAATCTCGTCGCGGTTTACGTAGAGCTGAATGCGGCCCGACGAGTCCATCAGTTCCGCAAACGAGGCCTTGCCCATCACGCGCGACGACATCAGCCGGCCCGCCAGGCTTACCTCCTGAAAGTTGTTGAGCTCGGGGTGATAGTTATCGTGGATTTCCTGGGCCGAAAAATTTACTTCGAACAGCTCGGAGGGGTAGGGCTCGATGCCCAGCGCTTTCAACTCGTCCAGTTTCTGGCGGCGCAGGATTTCCTGCTCACTCAAGTGGTGCATAAAAATGTCTGAACCACGGATTCGTCGGATTTTTCGGATTAGTCAGTTTCTAACTGCACTAGCTGGCAGTGATGAACAACTAATCTGGAAAGTACCTGATTGCGCCCTTAGGTAGCAAGCGATTACGTGGTAGATGAAAAGTGAGCCGTAAAAGTACGGCGTGAAAAAAGCCGCCCCGAGTAGGAGCGGCTTTATATCAACTACAAAATTTGCGCAAGCCAAGATTTAAGCAGCCATCTTCAGCTCGGGCTCCGGCTCGGTGCCCAAGATGGCGGGCTGCACGCGGGTGCGCAGGCGCTCCTGCACAAAGCCGTGCTGCAAGTGAGTCGGCAGCTCGCGCACCAGCTGCTCGTAGCGGGCCAGGCCCAGCGCCTTGGCTACGTAGGCCTCGTGCACACCGTTGAGGTAGCTCACCACGTTCAGCAACGAGCTGTGAAACAGGCGAAAATCGATATCAGCTTCCACGTAGCGCTCAATCTCGCGGCTGCTCTGCGAGATGCGCAGGCGGCCTAGCAGGTCGAAGATAGTAGTGTAGCCCAGCCGCCAGGTAATCTGCTGCCAATGCGCGGTGGTCCACTTATCGAGCGGACGCCCGGTCTTCTGGCTCCGAATGGCTGTGTTAGGGTTGGCTTGCACCTGCTGGCGCGTGGTGATGGCTTTCTGCTTGCGCGTGGTGCGCAAAAACTGCCCAATCTGAGCCTGGGCATCAATCTCTTGCGAGGCGATGTGCAAGCCAGCTTTGTAGCCCGCCAGCGGCAGCCGGTGAATGTTGAAGTCGCCGTAGGCACCTGCGGCATAGAACGACACCGGGCGGGGGTAGGCATTCTTTACTACTAGCCGGCCCACCTCGCGGCGCACTACCTGTGCGTTGTTGGTGCGCACGCCGGTGGTGTACAGAAACGCTTGCAAGCCCGATTGAATAGTGTGGTAAGCCTGCGGGAACGTCCAGTGCAAGGCATTACGCAGGAAATTCTCATCGCCCAGCTCGGCTGTGGCGCGCAGGGCATATTCAGTACTCCAGCAGGTGTGCAGTAGCTTGGTGAGCGCCGCTATATCGGCGTCGGCTAGCTCGGCCTGGTGCTGGCGAAAATAAGGCAGGTGCGCCAAGCCACCCAGCGGGCTTTCGCCCTCTTCGATATGAAGGCTCAGGGCCGAGAAATAGTTGAGGAAAACCTGCGCCGGAATAGAGCGGCGCCAGGTTTCGTCGGCTAAGCGCTGCTGCTCCTGCTCGGCAGGAGTAAGCTGCGCATCGGCAGGCGAAATAGCCATTACCGAGGCCGGATACGTCTCGGTCGGAATGAGCGGAATGATGCGGGCTTCGGTGTTCGTCGTCATGCTAAGTAAACCCGTTGCTCGATTTTTTAGTTTCTATTTGCTAAGTAAAATAAGGTCGATTTACTAAAAAAATTAGTGCGCTTAAATTGTTGTTTTTGCTGTGTAAAACATAGGGATTTTTATAGAGAAAACGCAGATGTATTGCCATAAAAAAAGACCCTGAGCCATTGGCACAGGGTCTTTAATAAAGATGCTTAATAAACTGGCTTACTAAGGGATGCCTACTGCTATTGCTCGTCCTTAATGACAGCTACAGCTTCACCAAGGGTGATGTCCTTATTCAAGCCACGGGTAAAGCGCATGGAGCGGTTCACTTTGGTCGAATCGCCACCCAAAGCAGTGCGGTCAGCGGTAAGGGGCTGCAAGGCTAGCGGAGTGGCTGTCTTCTGGATCGTTTCGTACTTGTCCGACTCCGCTTTGAGCTGATGCTGCATAGTGCGGTATTTGTCGAGCTTTAGCGAAACTACTGTTTCGTCTTTGCGCTTGCGCAGGCTCTGCACCAGCTCTGTCATTTGCTGGAAGGCCGGATTAGCGGCTACCCGCGCTTTGCTATTGGCTTCAAGCTTGGCGTAGTTAGGCTGGTCGTCCCAAGGGCGATAGCCAGCGGGCTTAATCTCATCCCACTTCAGCGGGTAGTCCGACTCCTTCTCACCTTGGTCGAGGTACGAAAGCACGTCTGGCAGTACGATGTCGGAGGCTACCCCTTTAAACTGCGTCGAACCACCGGTAACACGATAGAACTTCTGCATCGTGAACTTGAGCGAGCCAAACGGCTTAAGACTGGCCAATTCAGTTGGCAGCGTTTCATCGAGGTCAATGATGCGCTGCACTGTGCCTTTGCCATAAGTGCTGGCCGAACCCATGATAACGCCTCGCTTGTAGTCTTGAATAGCAGCAGCCAAAATCTCGGAAGCCGAAGCGCTGTACTTGTTTACCAGTACTACCAGCGGGCCGCTGTACTGCACGCGCGGGTCTTTGTCGTTGAGCACTTGTGTTACGCCGCGGCTGTCGTGCACTTGCACCATCGGGCCGCTCGGCATGAACAAGCCGGCCATTTCAACGGCATCGTTGAGCGAGCCGCCGCCGTTGGAGCGCAGGTCGAAGATGACGCCTTTTACGCCTTCGGCCGTTAGCTTGGCCAATTCCTTCTTCACGTCAGCGGCCGATGAGCGCCCGCCATTGTCGTTGAAGTCGGCGTAGAAGGCGGGTAAACGTAGGTAACCAATTTTTACACCGCTCGGGTCGTTAATAACGGCCGACTGCGCATACGTGTCTTCTACCACTACCACATCGCGGACGATGGGAATAATCTTGGTCGAGCCATCGGCTTTCTTCACCGTCAGACGTACTTCCGTGCCTTTCTTACCCCGGATAAGAGTCACAGCTTTGCCGGTGTGCCAGCCTTCAATGCTAACAGGCTCAGCCGCGGCCTGGGCTACGCGCAAGATGGCATCGCCCTTCTTAAGTTCGCCTTGGCGGTACGAAGCGGAGCCCGGTACGATGTCTTCGATATAAATCAAGCCATCCTTTTCGCGCAGGGTAGCTCCAATGCCCTCGAAGCGACCCGTAAGTTGAATATCAAACTCCTGCTTGTCGCGGGGCGCAAAGTATTCGGTGTGCGGGTCGAAGGTATTGGCAATGACGTTGGCATAGTTTGCCAACACCTCGTTGGTATCGGGCTGGTCGGCAAACTGCTCGTCGTAGTATTTCAGCACGCGCTTGCGGGCTTCCACTTCCATTTGGGCGGGCGTGCGGTCGGGCTCGGCGGTAGCGGGCTCCTTCGAGAGGCTAGCTACGCGGCTACGGTCATGGCGCTTATCCTGCTCATCCATCATTTCGGCCACGCGGGTCAGCGTCTCATACTTGAGCAGCTTGCGCCACTGCTCGCGCTGGTCGGCCGCGTTCGCGGGGAAGGTAGACTTTTCAAAATCCGTCTGAATAGATTCCTCCGTATCAAACGTGAAAGGCTTGGCTAGCAGCTCGTGAGCCAGCGCCTGCATCTGCTTGGTACGCTCAGCCATGAGCTTGGTGCTCAGGTCCAAGAACTCACGGCTGCCGCGTTTCGTCTCGTCGTCGATATCCAGCTGATATTTGGTTAGCTGCGCGATATCAGACTGCAATAAAAATTTCTTGCGATAGTCTAAGCGCTTGATAGCCAATTCGAAGACGCGGCGGCTGAAGGCATCATCGATGCGCTCGGGCTGGTAGTGCGCTTGCGAAAGACCCTGCACGATGGTGCCAACCAGCACCTGCTCTTTGCTGGGGGCTGCTCCGGGACCATTGTGCTCGTAGAAGCGGTAAGATGCCAGCCCAAATACGGCGGCCACTAGGCCGGCATAGGAGCCGATTTTTAGGCGGGGGGAGAACATTCAGGAGATAATTAGGAAGAAGGCCAAATGTAAGCGGCGAGTAGGGGCATGTTGTGCATCCCTAGCCCAACTACGGTAAAAACGTCGATGAGGACATAAATAGTGCCGAGCAAACCAGTTCTGGTTCGGCGCAGGGGGGTAGGCGCCGGCGTACTTTGCCGCCCGGCCCACTGCCGCTAGCCAAAACCATGCAAACTGCTTTCGTACGCGCGGCCCTGCTAGGCCTAGCGGTGGGCGACGCCCTAGGCGTGCCCGTCGAATTTATTGACCGCGAAACTCGCCGCCGCGATCCCGTGGTGGGCCTGCGCGGCTACGGCACCCATCACCAGCCGCCTGGCACCTGGTCCGATGATTCGTCGCTCACGTTTTGCTTGGCCGAAACGCTGACCCGGCCGGGTAGCGCGCCGGTGGCCCTGCCCGACTTAGTAGATTTTAGCCAGCGTGCCATTAATTGGCTCGACCACGGCTACTGGACTGCTACGGGTGAGGTTTTTGATGTGGGCGGGGCCACGCGCACCGCCATTCAGCGGCTACGCGCCGGCGTGGCGCCAGCCAAGGCTGGCCCCCGTACCGAGCACGATAATGGCAATGGCGCGCTTATGCGCATTCTACCCCTGGTTTTCACCAAACCTGGCAGGCTGAAAAGCTGGACTTGAATGCCGCCTGGAGGCTTACCGATGCCGTAGCCAGCGTCACGCATGGCCACCCACGCTCTACGTTAGGCTGCTTTCTGTACCTGCTGGTCGCGCGTTTTTTACGGCAAGGCCATGCGCCTACTGATGCGGATGAGCAGGCTAGAACGGCGGCAAACAACTGGCTGCACACGCAAGCCAAAGGACCAGTTTTTATGGAATGGCCACGCTATGCCGCTTTTCTGGATGGTAGCCTACTCAGCCTGGCCGAGGCCGAGGTGCAGTCTACCGGCTATGTGGTGCACACCCTCGAAGCAGCCTTGTGGTGCCTGCCGCGGCACGATACCTACGCTGCTACCGTGCTCGCCGCCGTAAACCTGGGCCACGACACCGATACCACCGGTGCAGTAGTTGGCGGCCTAGCGGGCCTAGGCTATGGTGAGGCCGGTATTCCGCCCGAGTGGCTGGCCGGGCTGGCTCGTCGCCCCGACATCGAGGACCTGGCAATTCGGCTGGCGCAGGGGGGGGAGGGCCGTGCTACTCACCACCCACCGGCGCCGCCACCCGGCGGGCCGTGAGCGTAGCGCCCGCGCTGGCCGCCATTACCAAGGCCACAGCCAGCCACTGGGCCAGTGTGAGGCGCTCGTGCAGAAAAACCAGACCGCACACCGCGGCTGCGGCCGGCTCCAGGCTCATCAAAATGCTAAATGTGCGGCTAGGTAAGTGCTTGAGTGCGTTCATTTCCAACGTAAAGGGTAGGGCACTCGACAGCACGGCCAGCGCTGTGCCGGCCAGCAGCAGGTGCGGCGTGAGGTGCGCCCAGCCGCCCGCCGCCACACTGAACGGCAGCACCGCCAGTGAGGCAAACAACATGCCCACGGCCACTCCTTGTGGGCCCGGCAGCACCGCTGCTACCCGGCCGCCCAGCACGATGTACACGGCCCAGGCTCCGCCCGCCAGCAGCGCAAACAGTATCCCCAGCGGGTCAAGATGGCTGCCCCCCCAAGGGGCCAGCAGCGCAATGCCCGCCCCGGCTAATAGCACCCATACCACGTCGGCCCAGCGCCGCGAGCCCGCCAATGCTACCGCTAGCGGCCCCACAAACTCCAGCGTGACGCCCAGCCCCAGCGGAATGCGGGCCAGCGCGCAGTAAAACAGAAAGTTCATGGCGCCCAGGGCCAGGCCGTAGGGCACCACGGCCCGCCACTGGGCTGCTTGCAGCTGCCCCAGCCGGGGCCGCACCACCACGAGCAGCAGTAGCGCCGAAATGCCGATGCGCAAGCCCACCGTGCCCGCCGCCCCCAGCACCGGAAACAAGCCTTTGGCAATGGCCGCCCCGCCCTGCACACTCAAAATAGCCAGCAAAACGGAGGGCACTGGGGCCAATATGGCCGAACGAGAACTAGAGGACACGTGCAAAAATGAATTCTAAACAAACAAGCCGTAATGGCTCCAAGTATGGGTTATTTACCCGCCAGGTAGGGGGTAGGGCCCGCAAAGTTCTGCCCAAACGGTGCAGTTGGCTGCGTTGCCCACGCTCGCTGGGCATCTTTGCCTGCCAGCAAGGGGGTAGGGCTACTGGCCATACAGCCTGTCGGGCGCCGGGTAGGGTAGGAGCCGAGCACCCAGCGCAGCTCCTTGGTGAGTAGCCAATGTGTTAGTGCTAACTAGCAGATTAGTTGTGCTTTGCTGAATATTGCCTCCATCTCTGGCTTATTGAGGTGCTAGTTTGCTTATCGTGAGCCGGGCCGGGGCTGGGGGCCGGTTGAGAGAATAGATTACCCTGGTCCGACGCTCGGGTAGTAGCGCGGGCGCCCGGCCACGCAGCCTTGGCCTGGGTAGGCGTGTCGTTGAATAAGGAAGGTCCTTGTTCCTTATGCAGCCCTACTTCGCTTACTTCCTCCCTCACTTTTCCCTCCGTATGACCAAGTATACCTACCCGTTGCTGCTCGCCTGCCTGGCGGGCCTGCCCGCGCTGGGGCAGCCAGTGCCCAAAAAACCGCTCGACCACTCGGTCTACGACCAGTGGCAGAGCGTGGCCAATCAGCGCCTAAGCCCCAATGGCAAGTACGTGCTTTTCCAAGTGAAGCCCCAGCAGGGTGATGGCACGCTGTACCTGAAAACGGTGGCCAACCAGCCGTTGCGCCAAGTGAGCCGCGGCGATTCGGCGCAGTTCACTGCCGATTCTAAGTTCGCGGTGTTTGCCATCAAGCCTCGCTACCAAGATGTACGCCAGGCGCGCATCAAAAAGAAAAAGCCTGACCAGATGCCCAAAGACTCGCTGGGCGTCTACGCGCTTGCTACCGGCAAGCTCACCAAATACGCCAACGTGAAGACGTTTCGGCTAGCTGAGGAGGCGCCGGTGCTGGCCTTCTTGGCTATGAAGCCCGCGGCGAAGGACTCGCTGAAGAAAGCGCCCGTCGATACGGTCAAAAAAATCACCGACCGGCTGCTCGAAGTCAAGAAAGACGGCGCGCCGCTCACCGTCGTCAACCTGCGCACGGGCGGTGTGCGCACGTTTGAGGCCGTCACCGACTACCAGGTGAGCAAGCCCGGCAATAAGGTGGCGTTTGCGGTAGCCGCGCCCAAAAATAGCAAGACCCTGAAGTCGGGCCTGTTTGTGTATGACCTGGCTACCAACAGCGTGCGCCGGCTGAGTGGGGGTAGGGGCGTGTACAAAAACCTCACCTTTGACGACGCGGGCCGCCAGTTGGCCTTCACCGCCGAAAAGCATCCCGAGAAAGCCCTAGTCAAGCCCTTCAGCCTCTACTACGCCGCGGCAGGCAGCGACAGCGCCCGCGTGTTGCTGGCGCCGGGCGCCAGCGGGCTCCCGCGCGGCTGGTCGCCCAGTGGTTTTGGCAAAGTGGTGTTTAGCGACAACGGTGAGAAGCTATTCTTTGGCACCGCGCCCGACCCCATTCCGCAGGACACCACGCTGGTCGATTTTGAGCACGCCAAGCTCGATATCTGGAACTACAAGGACGACTACCTGCAGCCCATGCAGCTCAAAAATCTGAAGAAGGATTTGCAGCGCAACTACCTGGCCGTCATTTATCCGCAACAGGGCAACAAGTTCGTGCAGCTAGAAGATGAGTACCTGCGCGACGCCTTCGTGGCCGCCAAAAACAACGCCGAGTATGTGCTGGCCGTGACCGATACGGCCAAGCGCGTGGCTATGCAGTGGGAGGGCGGTACTCGCAAGCAGGCCTACTTGGTATCCACCCGCACCGGCCAGCGCGTGGCCATCAACCCCAAGGCAGCCAAAAGCCGCTTCCAGCTCTCGCCGCTGGGCAAATACGTGGTGTGGTACGATTATGAGAATAAAAACTGGTTTTCCTTCGCCGTGGCCACGCACCAAACTACCAACCTGACCCAGAAGACGGGGGTAGCGATGGCCGACGAAGAAAACGACTCGCCCGACGACCCGCAGCCCTACGGCATAGCTGCCTGGACCAAAGACGATGCCGCCGTGCTACTCTACGACCGCTACGACATCTGGAAAATCGACCCGCGCACCGGCCTCGCCACCAACTTTACCAATGGGGTAGGGCGGGCCAACAAGCTGCGGATGCGCTATGATATCCCGGTCGAGAAAAAGGAATTTATCGAGCCCAAAGATGACCTATGGCTGCTAGTGCAAGACGAAGCCACCAAGCAGTGGGGCTACTACAAAAAGAACATCGCCAGCAACAAAGCTCCCCAGCGCGCGGTGCTGGCGCCCATGGGCTATTCGCAGTTGGTGCAGGCCAAAAATGCCAACGTCTTCCTCTACACCAAGTCCAGCGTGCGCCAGTCGGCCGACCTCTACGTGAGCCGCGACCTGGCGCACGAAACTCAGCTGAGCACAATTAATTTGCAGCAAAAGGACTACAACTGGTTCACGGCCGAGCTCACGCACTGGACCACGCCTAAAGGCTACGCCGCCACTGGCGTGCTCTACAAGCCTGAGAATTTTGACCCCGCCAAAAAGTACCCGATGGTGGTCTACTTCTACGAAAAGCTGTCCGACGGCCTTTACAAATACACGGCGCCCGCGCCTACCCCCTCGCGGCTCGACATTGCGCTCTTCGCCAGCAACGGCTACCTCGTGTTCACGCCCGACATCAGCTACACCGTGGGCGAGCCCGGCCCGTCGGCCGTCGAGTTTATCAACTCGGGCGTAGAAGACCTGAAAAAGAATAGCTGGGTCGATGGCGCCCACATTGGTCTGCAGGGCCAGAGCTGGGGTGGCTACCAGGTAGCCTACCTCATCACCCAAACCAACATGTACGCCGCAGCCTGGGCCGGCGCGCCGGTCGTGAACATGACTTCTGCCTACGGCGGAATTCGCTGGGAATCAGGTATGAGCCGCCAGTTTCAGTACGAGCACACCCAGAGCCGCATCGGCGGCACGCTCTGGGAAAAGCCGGAGCTCTACATCCGCAATTCGCCTCTCTTCTCGCTGCCTAAAGTGCAGACGCCGGTCGTCATCATGTCCAACGACGCCGACGGCGCCGTGCCGTGGTACCAGGGCATCGAGATGTTCACTGACTTGCGCCGCTTGGGCAAGCCCGTGTGGTTGCTCCAGTACAACGGCGAGGCGCACAACCTGGTGAAGCGCGAAAACCGCAAGGACATTTCTATTCGAGAGCTGCAGTTTTTCGACCACTACCTCAAGGGTGCGCCTGCGCCCGTATGGCTCGATAAAGGCGTGCCTGCCGTAGAAAAAGGCCGTAACTGGGGCCTCGAAGTCTCTAGCAACTAAGCCGCACAAGCTTTTGCAATGGCTTACAAAAAGCAGCGCCCAGCCGGCGCTGCTTTTTGTTTTTAGGTAGCCTAGTAGGGGGTAGGACTTTTATTAGTCAATACTTTATGCCTCGTTAGGGGGGTAGGGCTCAGCTAATTCAGTGCGTGATCCCAGGTTACCTAAAAAACAAGAATGGTAATTAGATACTCACTGCTTTGCTAATTGGCCGCTATGCGCGCAGCATTCCAATCTAAGTAAGCTCGGTAATAAAAAAAGCTGCTTGCTAATCTCAAGGACTACTATAATTCAACTAATTGCGCAGCTACCTGAGGTGCGTCAAAAAGCCAAATTCGAGCATTGCTTATCAAGGCTGTGTGGTCAGTTAGGTAGCCAGGTGGCAAGAAGACGGTTGGTCTTTATCTACCATTATCTGCCTGTGTAAGTAATATCTGGGTATTCGCTTTTAGCTTATTTATGAGTCGGCATTTAGTGCCAAAATTTGGGAGCGTTAGATGTTTGCCTGTATTGTTCAATGCTTATTAGATAATCGAAAATGAGATGCATATCATTGATTAATAGTAATTTGTGAATAATAAATGCGCTACTTTAATTTAGTGGTGTTTCTAAAAAGAAGTTAATGTGCCAATGGTGTATAAGCCTTTCCTGCTGCTGAATAAGTAAAGGATATGCTAAATGCCAAAAAGTGATTTTTAGTAATTAGTCAATCAATTTGGCGAGAAGTGCGTAATCTTGTGAAACGATTGACCTTTTCATCCTCATCAATTACCATGGCAATTAATTTAAATGAACTTCAAGAGCTGCTAGACCAAGCTGGCGCTGCTGCCTCCAACGAAAAAGAAATTCGTAAAGGACTTACGCGTATTGAAGGGCTACTGAGTAATATCACTAAAGAAGTGACCAACGTGTATGCGCTGCTAGACGGCTCCGGCCCTGCTAAAAAGGCACGTACCGCTCGGGCGCCCAAAGAAGCAGTAGAGACAGACCCAGAGGCCCCCTACGGTCGCAAAAAAGACGGTTCTCCTAAAGTGAAGCCGGGCCGCAACAAAGCAGATGGCACCGTCTAACTAAGTTGTAGCGTAATCAAAATGCCATTAAAAAAGCCTGTCAGTTACTGACAGGCTTTTTTAATGGCATTTTGATTTAAGAATGCATTGTCAGATCGGCCGGCGAGTACTCAATTCAAGTTGTGGCCTTTGAGTTGCTTGAGTTATGGGAGTAAATAGGCAGAGGCTGCCTTTGAGAACAGATTCTAGTATCAAAGCGGCTGGTGGGCTTTTAGGCTCATTGTTTTCAGTTGTGTCAAAAATTAAAAAATATCTGGTCGATAGCGGGTAATTAGAATAATCTGGTTAAAAACCAATTTTAAGAGCTAATTTCCGAAGATAATAATTAAAAATATTATTGTTATAATTATAAAACTTATAGATTTGAACGTCGTTAAAAGCCTTGTGAATAAGTTTGGTTCAATTTTTATCTACTTTTGCAGGTGACCCTGAACCATTGATTACTTACATTAAAATTATCACATGAAACATAATTATTCAAAGGCGTTCGTCTGTAGTTGGCAGGGCGCCTGTCTGTTCCTCTGGTGCTTGCTGCTTCCGGCTGCTATGCAGGCACAAACACTGGAAGTGAAAGCAGCAGCGGCTAATACACTCCCGCTGAAAGATTTTGGGACCATACCGGTTAGCCGTACGTCGGCGCCCCAATCCTTTTTAATAAGTGGTACCAGTCTGACCGGTAACGTCACGATAACTGCGCCAACTGGCTTTCAGATTCGGAGGGGCACTAATGCCTTTGCGACTAGTACTATTGTCTTATCACCAACCGATGGTACACTGAGCGATACGGGTATCGATGTGCGCTTTGCGCCGTCTGCTACCGGCTCGTATAACACGAGTATCGTGGCTACGACGCCCTCCGGCACCGGCACCACCACTGCGCCTGTACCGGTAAGCGGTACGGCTCCAAGTGGCCCGTATGTGTTTGTGGACCCCGCTTCGTTGAACTTCGGCGCGCTCTCGGGCAGCGGCTCAGGCTCCACACTGACGTTTACGGTCGGAGGAGATAACTTGGGCACGATGCCTATCACGCTGACTACCGCGCGCACCGGCAGCACTACTACAGGAGCCATTCAGATTCGCAACTCGGCGGTTGCTGGCAGTGGATTTACAACTTCGCTCACGCTTACTCCGGTAAATGGCAAGGTTTCTTTAACGACAATTCAGGCCCGCATTGTGGGGCCAGTAGCGAGCCAGAGTACTTTTACGGGCACCATTACCGCCACGAGCGACGGCGCAGTGGCCGCCCCCAACAATGTAGTACAGGTAACTGGCACCAACTCCTTCACTGGCGAAAATAGCTCGTCAACTTTTACCGTTACCACCCCTGCTACTGACCCGATAACGACTGGCTACCCCGGCGGTGGTCAGCCGTTGCTGCCCTTCAGCACGGTACCCGAAAAAGCCTCGGCTACTCAGACTCTGATTGTGAGCGGCAGCTTCCTTGTAAACGGTATTCTGGTGCGTGCACCTGCTAATTTTCAAGTATCGCTCGACAGCTCCTTTCCTGGCCTGGGCTCAGGCGAAGAGGGCACAATTACTAACAATTCAGTTACTATCGCTCCAGTTGACAGCAAGGTTGAAAACGTGCTGGTATATCTTAGGTATGTACCCCTGTTAGCCGGCAAAGAAAGCGGGACGGCTGTTAATTTCAGCAGTTCGCCAGCCACTCAAATCGCCACGACGGTAGCGGCCAACAGCATCGGTACCATTGAGTCGCGCACGGTTTTTATCAAGCCTGCTCCCCTGGTAATTGGTACCGATGTGCAGTCAGCCGCGCAGAAAATTCGCATTCACGCCGAGTTGGTGCGCAGTCCAGCTCTTATCTCTGTTTCGCGCGAATCGAATGGTGCAGAAGGCAACCCGAATGGCTACGCACAGTTCCGGATTTCTACGGATGGCATAACCTACACCGACCCAACAAGCACCAGCAACAGCTCTATTCAGCTGACGCCCGACCCAAATACCAATATTATTGACCAGGACATTTATGTCATCTACGCGCCCAACCGTGTAGGAGCTGCGCAGGCGGTGCTGCAATACATCACTCCGGATGTAACAACTTCGCCGGCTAATACGACTACGGCCATTGTAAGTAGCTTCTCGGGGCCTGAGGCCAACCAGCTGCGCGGCACAACTATCGACTTCGAGCCAACCAAGGAAACGCCATTTGCACCTTCGCGCAACATAGGAGACGCTTCTGCTTCGATTACTTTTAACCCTGACCCAAGTACTTCGGGCTATGGCGAATTCCACCTCGTACTCGTTAGTACCCAGTCCAGCCTAACCACACCTAACGTGAAGCCTGTAGATGGCACGTCCTATACTGGTAGCAACGGGAATTTTAAAGGGCCTGGCCAAAGCACCCTCGCTGACAGCCAGGGCAACCTCTACTACGTGGTATTTGCGGGCGGGGCACCTACTGCCACCATTACAGGCCTGGACCCTAATACTACTTATTATGCCTACGTGTTTGACTATAACAGTACCAATCCTAACGAAGAGACATTGATTAGCAATGCAGAAAACTATAAAGTTCCAGCTAATGCAACGGTCTTTGGTGCAGTACTTCCCGGAGCTGCTCCGCTGCCTGTAGGGTTGAGTTCTTTCACGGCCCAGGTTGCCAGCCCCACTTCGGTGCGCATAGCCTGGACCACGGCTTCGGAAAAGAACAACGCCGGTTTTGTGGTGGAGCGTAGTGTAGGCGGGCTGCCCTTTGTAGCGGTTGGCACAGTGGCTGGTGCAGGCACTAGCAACGTCTCTAACTCTTACAGCCTGCTTGACGCAAAGCTGCCGAGCGGTGCTACCCAACTTTATTACCGCCTGCGCCAGACAGACCTAGATGGTGCTATCACGTATTCACCCGTACGGGCCATCAGCCTTGCGGCTCCCAAAACTGACGTGCCAGCCCAGCTCCTGGCATATCCTAACCCAGCCCACCAGGTGGTACGGGTGCAGGTGCTAGGCGCCTCCACTGCGGCTCCATTGGAAATATTCGACACAATGGGCCGCCTGCTACGTACCCAGGCTGCACCTGCCGAAGGGGAGAAAGCCACACTATCATTGGATGGCCTACCTACGGGTCTCTATATCCTACGCTGCGGCAAACTAAGCCAGCGCCTACGCGTGGAATAATCGATGCGTTAGCGGTAAAAGACAAAAGGGTTGGCCATTGGCCAACCCTTTTGTCTTTTACCGCTAACGCGTTTTTGCGAGGTAGGGATAGTATTGTGCATGCAACCCAATGCGGTGGTCTAGCAAAAAATGGCCGCTCGGCTAAGTAATTGGCTTTAGCGCTGCGGTAGCGGGGCCAGCAACCACCCTGTCGAAGGCAGGTACTAGCAGCTAAGAGATAAATCTTGTGCAACCAGGAGGACAGGATGCGGCGCAACCACCTAGGTTATGTGAACAACGCCTACGTGTCTAAAATCAGCAAGACTTCTTTCTTTCCGGTCGAGGAGGGGGTAGGGCTAAGCTGAACGTGTTAAACGCAGGAGCTACGCAGTCGTGGATAGTGAATAGCTATACCCCCTCACCCCTGACCAATGCCGCCACGGCTACCTCGAAGCGAGCGCGCCCAGCCGATTGTTGCACTTGGGTAGGTGGCGCGGCACGCACCTCGCAGTCGGCCAACGGGCAGCGTTCACAGGTTTCGTTTACTAGTTGCTGGGGTAGGGCGGGGTCGGCGAGGAAGGCGAGCTGTTGGCGTAGGTTGTCGTCATAGCGTAGGCCTACGGTCACGCTCATGGCGGGCTCGGTGCCGGGGCCCACGCGGGCCAGGGTCAAGCAGAGGTACTCGTCGTTGGTGCCTAGGTACTGCGCGCGTTGGGCGCCGAGCAGCAGGTGCGGAGCCGGGCTCGTGGCGGGCATGGCGCGGCCTTCGGCCAGCAGGCGTAAGCTCACCCAGCGCCGGCAGTAGTGCTCGTGCCGCTCATTGCGGTGTGGGTTGTGCTGGCGCCCAAGGTGCAGTTCCTTGGTCAGCTTATAAGGCGCATCGGCTCGCGGTTGGTCGAAGCGTAGAAAGAACAGGCTGTTTAAGCCGAAGTGCTTAGGTAGCAGCGTGGCAACGCGCTGAAGCAGTATCTCGGGGCTCACATCGTAGCGTGTGAGTAGTGCCAGTAGCGCGGTCGGTTGCCACTTTTTAATACTAAACAGCTGGCGCAAGTCACGCACTAGATTTTCTTCGTCCAAGAGTACGGCCCGGGCAAAGTAGGGGGCCCGAAAGTTATTCAGTACCTCCTCAAAGGAACGGATTTCCAGTGGGTTAGGGCTGGCGTAGTGGCGCTCTTTCAGGTGCAGGTAGTGGAAACCAATTTCGCGGCCCAGCACAAATGCCTGCTGGCCGGGGCTTAGGCTGGGCAGCAGCAGCAGGGTTTTCGTCTTGGGTTGAAAGACTGAGCGCAGCCGCCCCGCCACAGCTACTGGGTTGTTGCCCAAGGCCGCGCGGTCGATGGTATAGCCATACTGCTGGGTCAGGATAGTTTCGAGAATAGCTATGTTAAAAGGGGGGGTAGGCGCCAACTGGTGACTAGCTACGAAGGCCCGCGCATCCTGCTCTAAGTCAGCAAAATAGTTGTCGTGCATCTCCTGGTACGAGCGCAGCGCGGCCAAGTAAAAGTGCTCCTGTCGCAGTTCGTAGTTGCGCGCAATCTCAAATAGGGTGCTGATGAAGGCGTTGATTTTAGCTGGCGCGTTGGCAATCAGCTCGAAGAGCTGCGCCGGCTCTAGGCCATACATGGCCAGCGGAAAATCTTGCAGCGCTTGCGAGTTGAGTAGGTCGGCAATGGGCTCCAGCCGGCGCGGTAGCGCAGTGGAAATTAGCTGGTCGTAGCTCACCTCCAGGCACTTACTAAAGCTCAGAATCTTGTCGGCCTTGGGGTATTTCTTACCCTTCTCAATCTCGTTGAGGTAGCTCACGCTTAGGTCGCAAGCAGTTGCTAGCTCAGCCGGCGAGAGCCCGCGCTCCTGTCGCAGCTCGCGCAGCTTCAAGCCAAAAATAAGACGAACAACTTGGCCGTGATTGAGCATGGGGAAGGGGGGTAGGGAAGCAAAGTTGTAGCGGGTGGCCTAGGCTGATGTAAATGTTTGCAGGGCAAACTAGTAGTTACCTAGCTTTTTAGAGCTGCTTATTCAGAAATATGCTCAACGGGCAAAAACTGCCCAGGCGTAGCCCAAATCAAATTTTTGAGCTGCACAAAGCTACTCAAATTCAGCGATTCGGGATTATTTAGCGAATATTCGCTAAATAATAAAATTCGCTATCGTATGTTTGTTTCGCGGTTGCCTGCTGCGCCAGTAGTCGCTTGCTCTGCGCTTCATACACGCATGATTTCCCTGCGTTTTTTGCCTTCCGACGCATCATTTCCACTCTCTAAGCCACCCTAATTCCTTCTTGCATATGGCTATCCCCACTACTACCAGCCTGCTCGACCGCCTGCGTGCGCTAGGCTTCGCCCGTGCTACTCGCACCTACCTCAACCTGCCGCCAGCCGAGCTAGTAGAGGCAGCCCTGTGCCGCGGCGAGGGTGTGCTCACCAACACCGGCGCGCTGATGTGCGACACGGGCAAATTCACTGGCCGCTCGCCTAAAGACCGCTTCATTGTGCGCGACGAGACCACGGCCAGTAGCGTGTGGTGGGGCGATATCAACATCCCATTCGAGGCCGACAAGTTTGACCAACTGCACCACAAAATGGTGGCTTACCTGGAAGACAAGGAGCTGTACGTGCGCGAGGCTTACGCCGGAGCACACCCAGACGCGCAGCTCAAGCTGCGCATTATAACCGAGCTGGCTTGGCACAACCTGTTCTGCTACAATCTATTCCTGCGGCCCGATGCCGCGGCCGATACCAGCTGGCTGGCCGATTTCAGCATTATCTGCGCACCCGGTTTTGAGGCCGACCCCGCCGTAGACGGTACTCGGCAGGCCAATTTTGCCATCCTCAACTTCACCAAAAAGGTGCTGCTTATTGGCGGCACAGCCTACGCCGGCGAGATGAAAAAAGGCATCTTTGGAGTGCTCAACTTTTTACTGCCGCACACCCAAGACACGTTGCCCATGCACTGCTCGGCCAACATTGGGGCGCGGGGCGACGCGGCCGTGTTCTTCGGCCTCTCGGGCACTGGCAAAACTACCCTTTCTACTGACCCCAACCGCCACCTGGTGGGCGATGACGAGCACGGCTGGCTGCCCGGCCAAGGCGGTATTTTCAATTTTGAAGGCGGCTGCTACGCCAAGGTTATCGACCTGGCAGCCGATAAGGAGCCCGAGATTTGGCAGGCCATTAAGTTTGGTAGTATCGTCGAAAACACGCGCTTTGTGCCCGGCACCCGCACCGTAGACTATGCCAACAAATCGGTGACTGAAAACACGCGTACTGCCTACCCCATCACCTACATCCCTAATATCGCGGTGCCGAGCGTAGGGCCAGTACCCACGCACATATTCTTTCTCACGGCCGATGCTACGGGCGTGCTACCCCCCCTCAGCAAGCTCGATAAGAGCCACGCTATGTACCACTTCCTGAGTGGCTACACAGCCAAGGTAGCGGGCACCGAAATGGGCGTTGTGGAGCCGCAAGCCACGTTCTCGGCCTGTTTCGGAGCGGTGTTCCTGCCTCTGCACCCCACGCGCTACGCCGAAATGCTAGGCCAGAAAATGGACGAGCACCCCGTGAGCGTATGGCTCGTGAACACTGGCTGGACGGGCGGCGGCTACGGCACCGGCACGCGCATGCGCCTGAGCCACACGCGCACCCTCATCACGGCCGCCCTCACGGGCCAGCTCGATGCGGTCAAGTTTCGGTCCCACCCCCTATTTGGCGTGCAGGTACCCGCTGCCGTACCCGGCGTGCCCACCGAACTGCTCGACCCGCGCCGCACCTGGGCCGACCCCGCGGCCTACGACCAAGCCGCCAGCAACCTGGCCAGCAAGTTCGTCGCCAATTTTGAGAAGTACGCCGCCGCGGCTAGCCCCGAAATACTGGCCGGTGCTCCCCTAGTAGCCGAGCCTGCGCGCCAAGCGTTTGCCGTTTAAGTAGGGGTAGGGAAGGTGTGTAACAGTTGCTTCCCTGGCTTGAGTTGGTTGGGTACCTACGCCTACTGCTCCCTGGCTCCCTTTCTTGGAGGGCCAGGGGGCAGTAGGCGTGCTGGATGATTATTCAAAACGAACCCAGTCAATTTCAACTGGAGCGGCAGTTTGCGCTGCTACAAAGAGTGTGTGTTTTCCTGGTTTATAGGCTGCTATCGGTGTCTTTATCTCCTGCCACGCGCCCTTGGGTATTTTTACCTGCGCGATGACCGGGCCCCGAGCATTGTCGAGCCTGACTTGCACTGTGGCCCCGGCTGCCGCAGCGCCCCGCAGCGTGAGGGTGCGCAGCTTTGCCCGGCCAAAATCTACCCCATTGTACTGCACCCAGCCAGTGCCGCTGGTAAACACAGTTTTCCAGCCCCGAAATTTATTGGCCGTGTCTAGAAAGGCCACGTTGGCCCCCGTGGTGCTGAGGCGGCTGTAGCGGTCCAATTGTATTTTTTGCCGCGCATCCGTTAGGCCTACGCCGCGCAGCGTGGGAATTACTTTGCGGATGCTGCCATCGGCAGCAAAGAACAAACTATCGAGGCGAACGGACCGGTTTTTATCGAAACTTGGGGACAAGTCATTGTGGTGATAAAACAAGTACCACTGGTTTTTAAACTCGGTGATGGAATGGTGGTTGGTCCAGCACCCGGTCGGCGACTCGTCCATGAGCACGCCTTTTACCTGAAATGGGCCCAGGGGCGAGTTGCTGGTGGCGTATTCGAGCCGCTCAGTTTTGTTGGCTACGTGCGGGTAGGTAAGGTAGTAAATGCCCTTTCGCTCAAATAGATAAGGGCCTTCTTTTAGGCCCTGCGTAGGTAGCTCGCCCAGAATCTTGGGCTCAGAGGCCAGCTCCAGCATGTTTTCCTTGAGCTTAGCAGCGTAGATATTGCCCTGCGACCAATAGAGGTAAGCCTGGCCGTTGTGGTCGATAAACACGTTGGGGTCAATGCCATGCACGCCTTTGATAGAAGTTGGCTGCGGCACAAACGGCCCGGTGGGTGCATCGGCCACCGCCACCCCAATTGTGAAGCCCTTACCGCTGGCGGTGTCCTTAGGCGTGCTAGGAAAGTAAAAATAGTATTTTCCGTTGCGCACAACGCAGTCGGGCGCCCACATGCTGTAGCTGTCGGGCTTTACCCAGGGTACCTTGTTTTGGGTCACAATTACCCCGTGGTCAGTCCAGTCGGTGAGGTTGGCGGAGGAAAATACGTGGTAGTCTTCCATGCAAAACCAGCCGGGGCGGCCCCGTCCCGGCCCGCACGGAATGTCGTGCGAAGGGTATACGTACACCCGCCCGCCAAATACCCTGGCCGATGGATCGGCTGTAAACTGATTGGTAATGAACGGGTTTTGAGCGTGGGCGGCCGGGCCGCAACCCAATGCCAGGGTTGCGAGCAGTGTACTTGCTTTTAGGAAGGGCTTCATGTAGTGCTTATTCTATGTAGTCGCTTGCAAGCAGCGTGCTGTGGGGCAATGGGTGCGAGCCCTACCCCCTTTAGGGCTCGAAAAGATGGGGGCAGATTTTTTGAGGTAGTATAACTCGTGGCACTAATGCGTGGTGTAGGCCTCAATTTATGCGCTGAGAAGAGGGGTAGGGCTAGGTGGGGAGAAGAAGTTCTGAACGGCTGCCAGCTACTAGCAGAGCCCACGTGTGTAAGGCACCCACGCAGGGCAGCGAGTTGTCGTTTTCATGAATTGAAAGAGCCGCTGCAGCAACGAATAATCGCTGGGCATAAGGCACCGGGCGAAGGTAGTTAGCCCTCTGCACCGCACGCCTATCTATAGGTATTGCGTAAGCATTGCGCTGTAACGCTATCCTCTGCCGGCAGCATTTCAAGCCGCTGGAATGCTGCATCGCTACTTAAAAGCCGAGCGTAGCGTTTCAAGAACCATTATTCTCGGTTCGCTCACCCTTATTTTAGAAGTGGTGCCACTAGTGTGCGTACTCCTGGGGCAGTTCAAGATGATACTGCCTTCGCTAGGGTCTAAAGCAAAAAATCTTCTACAAGCACTTGGCTTATAGAAGATCATTGGCGTATGGGCGGGGGTAAGCAGCAGTTCTGCCTCGTTCGCTACACTTGCTTAGTATAGCTTCTTTTCAATAATAGTGAGCACCCGATTGTAGCCTTTTAGGGCTAGTAGCTCGTTGGTTTGGGCTAGCGTGAGGTGGCCCATGATATACTGATTAACCAAATCCATTCCCTCAAAGCCTTCAAGCGTTGAGCTAGTGGGTATGCGCGTAGCGGCTGGCTGCAAAGAATTCGCTTGCATCATTTCAGTGATCATAAGAGAGAGTAGAGGAGTTGAATAAAATCGGGATTTTCGTTGATGAGTAAGAAGCCAACTAAAGTGCGAAGACCTTGCCAACTCTTTCAAAAAAACCCGTTCTATAAGAGATACTTCGCTTAATAAGTCTCAGGCCTATTTCAATTGAGTATTTCTGTATCCCAAAACTATCTGAATTAAGTATGATTAATATAAGATATGCGCTCGTTATGTACTTCGTTTGAGAGCAGCGAGTTATTACTAGCTACTTGGCCGCTGGCCAAGAATAACGGATGGCGCTCCCTTTTAAATTTATGATTTTCCCCCAGCAAAGGCTATAGGAGCTATACTACTTCGGCAGTCGGGCCAAGGGCGAAATCAGTATCACTGGTAGCCATACTTGGGGCGGTGGGTTAGAAGCTGCTTTTTTAATACGTGCCATTTAGGCTGTGACTGCCTTGGCGGCAGTCAACTTGCTTCTACCAACCGCGCCCGCAGCCACCACCAACCCGCTGTATATACTATCCCTACTCCCAGCAGTAATTGCCAGAAACCATGCTGAGCAGTATTGATTTCAGAGGTGCTGGTGAAGGTGTGCTGGGGCTCGCGGGCATAATCGGCGTGCGTGAAGGGCCTTTGCCCAAATAAGAAGGGGTAGTAAAACGCTCGCAAGGAATCGTGGTAACGGGTGGCACTCTGCTGAAAGGCGAGGTGAGCTGGCAAGTCGCTGCCGGCAAGTCCGTTGAGGCTGGTTTGGAGCACGATGGCGGGCGATAGCCAAGCTAGGCGACCCACTAGGTCGTAGCGCAGGCGCAGGCACTGGGCGTAGGCTGTAGCCAGCGGCACCGCCGACTTATCGCCCAAGTATTGAAAGGCGTAGTACCAGCGCCACACAAAGCGCTCTTTGATGGCGGTCGTGTCGCGCCACTGGGGGTAGTCGGCAAAAAAGCGGGTCATGGTTTCGGCCTTGGGTTGGTCCCAGCCGCCGTGAATGGCTTCGCGCTGCTGCATGGTGAGTGCTAAGCCCTGGGGCACGGGGCGAGCGGCAGTCACGTACACGTTGAGCAGGCTCGGCACCAGTACCAACAGACCTAGCCATACACCAAGTAAGACCACTGCATTGAAAGACGAGCTGCGTTGCCACGCCGTAACGAGCAGCACTACCCCCACCCAAAAGAGGCAATACAGCGCCACCAGTCCCAGCCATAGGAGTACTCGGCCATCGAGCGGTACGCTCGCCCAGACCAGCCCCACCGCCGACAGCAACCCCACTAGCCCCAGCACCAGCCCGAGTCGGAACGTGAGCTTGGCCGCTACCAACTGTGTTGCGCTGATGGGCTGCGCCAACAGCAGGGGTAGGATGCCCTGTTCTTTTTCGCTGGATAAGACATTAAAACCTAAAGCAATAATCAGCAACGGCACTAGGTACACCACCACAAAAGCCAAGTCGAAGTTGCCGTTGAGCACCTTGGTCGGGTTTACGTTTTCGGAGGCGTAGAGCTGGCCTTGCAGCCCGAGCAGGCGTAGCTTGAGATAGTAAGGGTTTACATCGCGCTGGCCCAAGGCGAGGCTGGCCCAGGGGGTAGGGTGGTGCACGGCAAACGTGGTGTGGTAGTAGCCGATTTCGCCCGCGTCGGCGGGGCCGGGAAACTTGGCTTGCAGCTCAGTCACGTTGTGGGCCGCAAGCTGCGGCAGCTCGGCCAGGTGCTGGCGCTGGCGCGCTATTTCGGTGGTGCCGTAGTAGATGCCATAGAGGCCTACTAGCAGCAGCAGGCCCGTAAGTAGCACTAGCCCGCGGGCCGCTTTGAAGTGCAGCCATTCGTAGCGGAGTAGGATTTGGAAAGAACTCATCATAAAGTAAATACAGCCCGTTACATCATCATCTTGTCTAGCTGGCGCAGGCCCAGCCAACTCAGGCCCACAGTCCACAATACCAGCGCCAGCGTGGGCACCAGCAGGTCGCGTAGGGCCCACCCTAACTCCGGTGCCTGGTAGGCAAAAGCCGGAATGGCCCGCCAAGTAGCCGCGTTGAGCTTACGCTCTTTATCGCCGTAGCCCATGTTGGCTTGCAACGTATCGAGGTGCTGCACTAGTTGGTAGCGGTAGGCTTCGGCAGCCTGCTGAAAGTGCACGTAGTGCGCAAAATCGGACCCCGCCAGGCCCATCGACAGTGGCCGGATGGCTTGGTACGGATTGAGCAGACCTGCCCAAACTGAAAGGGAGTTCTGCTGCTCATAGGTGCGGTTGAGAGCGGCAAAGTGCTGCTGATACATCTGGCTGCTATAGGCTTCGCCAGCCGCCATTGTCAGGCCGGCCACGCTCACGGGCAATTTTTCTTCTGACTCGACTCCGTACTTTTTGAGCAGTGCGGCTTTGAGGGCGGCGGTGCGCTGGTCTTGTGGGTCGTGGCCGTTGATGCCTTTTTGGGTTGCCTCGTGCACCTCGGCATCCAGCTGGGCCTTGGTGATACTTGGGAAAAGGCTGGCCCCGAGGTTGGCCGTGGCCTTGGGTAGCACGATGCAGCCCAGCATCCAGCAGCCGAGCAGCGTCACGAGAGCCGTGCGCGAGTGCTGCTGCCAGGCCGACACCAGTACCGAGCCCACGATAATCAGGAAGAAGTACACCACGTAAGCAAGCACAAACAGCCCGAGCCGTCCCCAGCGGTCGGCCCCGCCTACCCCCCCGCCGGGGCCAAAGAGCAACGTGGCTGCCAGGAACAGGGCTGGCCCCACTACTAGGGCCACCGCTTGGCCATACCCTATGATTTTGCCCCAGGCTACCTGTCGCATCGTCAGGCCCTGGCTCAGCAAGAGTTTAAGTGTACCGGTTTCGCGCTCTTCCGTAAAGGCACTGAAGCACAAGAAAATAATCAGTAGCGGCACCAGCGTCTGCAACACGAAGGCCACCGTCAGTTCGCCAAATCGTAGCAGCGAACTTGCCTGCTGGGCAGGGCTAAAGTTGACGCTATTCTGCTGGTGCGCTTCTAGGAATACCACGGCGCCGGTAAACGAGTCGATGCCCGTATCCAGAAAGTTCAGCGCCGCCGGCGGCCGAAAGGCAAACGAGCCGTAGTGCGCCACCCGGTGCGGGTGGCGGTTGGGCTGGTGGTAAAACTGCTCATCAACGGTGTGCTGGGCCGCGGTGCGCTCCTGCTGCAAAGCTGCGGCCGCGCGGCGGCCCACCAGCGTGGCGGCTAGCAGCAGGCTCAGCACCAACACGCTCAGCACCACGAAACGACGGTCGCGCAGGATACTCACCACTTCTTTTTGGGCAATGCTCGTCATCATCCGCTAGTCGTGCATGTAGGTGAGGTAAAGCTGCTCCAACTCGTTGGCGTTCAGGGAGGGGGTAGGGCGCACGTCTACCAGCTCGCCCTCGCGCATGATGCCCACCCGGGTGCCTACTTCCTTGGCCCGGAAGATGTCGTGCGTAGCCATAAACACGGCCGTACCCTGCCCGCTGAGCTGCCGCAGTAGCTCCGAAAACTCGTTCGAAGCCTTAGGGTCGAGGCCCGAGGTAGGCTCGTCGAGCAGCAGTACCTTGGCGTGCTTAGCCACCGCAATGGCGATGCCCACCTTTTGGCGCATACCCTTCGAGTAGCTGCCCACGCGGCGCGCCACGGCCTCAGCCGGCAGGCCCGCCTGGGTCAGGTAGTCGCGCAATTCATTTTGCGAGTAGCTAAACCCAGCCAGACTGCTGAATAGCGCCAGGTTTTCGAGTCCCGTCAGGTGCGGGTAGAGCAGCACATTCTCAGGGATGTACGCCAGAAACTGCTTTATTTTCAAGGAATTGGTCGCCACTTCCAGGCCATTAACGTAGGCCGCGCCCGCCGTAGGGGCGATAAAACCCAGGAAGAGGTTGATGGTCGTGGACTTGCCCGCGCCGTTCTGGCCGAGCAGGCAAAACACTTCGCCGGGCGCGAGCTGGAGGTTGAGCCCGCGCAGGGCCAGCTTGCCGGGGTATTCTTTGCGCAGGTCCTTAGCTTCGAGGATATAAGACATCTTAGCAGCGATTAAAACGAGTACCCGAGCGTGACCATGTAGTTGCGTGGCGCGCCGGGGCTGGTCCGGAAATAGTCGTAGCCGCCTACGAAGTAGTATTTGTCGAACAGGTTGTTGACGTTGACGTGGAAGTTGAAGCGGTTGATGGTGTAGAATAGGGCAACGTCGGCCACAGCGTAGCTGGGCCACCGGGCCCAGTAGTCAGCCCCGCCGTCGAGCGGCGTCACTTGGTTTTCGAAGCGGCGGCTATCCACGTAGTTGCCGCCCACAGCCAGGCCCAGGCCGCGTAGCGTGGGCGTGAGGAAGGTGTACTTGGCCCACAGCCCAGCCGAGTTTTTGGGCGCATTGGCCAGTTGCTGGCCTTTCTCGGCGGCCAGGTCGGCTTCCATTACCTCGGTGTGGTTGAAGGCGTAGTTCGCGTTCAGGCTGAAGTTGGGCAGGATATTACCCGTCAGCTCGACCTCTACCCCGCGTGAGCGGGCCTGGTTTTGGCGGTAGATGGCCGCACCGGCGGCGGTGAGCGAGCCGGTATTCACGAGCTGGTTGTGGCGCTCAATCTGGTAGGCGGCCACGGTGGCAAACAGCGCCCGGTCAAAAAACTCGCCCTTCAGGCCGGTTTCGAGCTGGTAGCTGGTTTCGGGGCTAAACGACTCACTGCGCCCGTAGCGCTCGGGAAAGCGAATAAGCTCCGGCCGCAGTGGCCGAAAACCCGCGCTGTAGCTAGCGAAATAATTGAGGTTTTCGCGCAGGGCATACGTGAGGCCCGCCCTAGGCAAGAACTTGGTTTGCCCGATGTTAGTTGAGCCATCGCCGTAGTCGCGCTCGTCGGCAAACAGCTCGTAGCGCGCTCCTAGCAGCACGCCCAGGCGGGGCGTCACCTCGATTTGGTCTTGCACATAGATACCCGTGGTGTGGTAAATCGAGTTGATGTAGTCGGTGAAAAAAGCAGGGGTAGGGCGGCGGATATAGGTGCTGGGGTCGCGGATTTCGTAGCTCGGGCTGTTCAGGTCAAATTGCAGCGGCACCACGCGCTGGCTCACTACGCCATTGGTTACCGAAGTCACGTAGCGCTGCCGGGCCTCAAACATGGCGCTCTCCTTGTCGGTATTGAAGCGGATATAATCAGCTCCTGCCACCACTTTGTGGGCGATTGAGCCAGTGGTGCGGTTAGCTACAAAGTAGCCCGACAGGTTCTTGGTGTACTCCTCGGCCCGGCGGTCGAAGTAGCGCAAGTTCATCACCGAATTGCGCGGCTTACTGGCGTCCGAGTTGTCGTAGCTGTTGAGGGTGCGGTGCTCGCTTAGGTTTTCATTATAGGTAAAATCCAGGTACGACGCATTGAACGACAGCCAGTCGTTGAACTTGTGATTTAGCGACGCATTGAGGTAATAAGTGGTCGTGCGGAAGTAGTCGCTGGGCTGGCTCAGGGTGAAGGAGCGCGACACGGCAAAGAGGTCGTTGCTCTTAATGGGCAGGCCGCGGTCGAGGTAGCCGTCGCTGTGCGTGTACACGAGCTCGGCGTTAAGCGTGGTTTTGTCGGTCACCAAAAACGTGACGGTGGGGGCCAGCATCAGCGTGCGCGTGTCGTTCACATCGCGGAAGGTGTTGCCTTTCTCATAGCCCGCATTGACGCGGTAGAGCACGTTCTGCTTGTCGGTAAGCGGGCCAGTAAAGTCGGCGGTGGCGCGCATGGTATTGAAGCTGCCCGTCGAAAACGTTACCGCCTTGCGCTCGGTGGCCAGCGGCTTTTTGGTCACCATGTTGATGGTGCCACCGGGGTTGATGTCGCCAAACAGCGCCGCGCCCGGCCCTTTGAGCACCTCCACCCGCTCCAGGTTCACCGTCAGCGGGGCCTGGGTAAAGGCATTGCCGTAACTAAAGCCCGAGCGCAGGCCATTGAGCAGGCGGAAGCCGCTCTCGTAGCCGTTGCGGAAGCCGCGAATAGTAAAGTCATCATAGTGTGAGTACTGCGTTACACCTGCCACGTTCTTCACCACGTCGGTGAGGCGGTAGGCTTGGCGGTCTTCCATGAGTTCTTTCGTCACGGTGGAGATAGATTGCGGCACATCGATGAGGTCAGTCGAGGTGCGCGTGCCCACCAGGCTGTAGTTGCTCTTGTAGGTGGTTTCCTGGCGGCCCAGTATCTCCACTTCCTGCACGGCGTTGGTGCTGGTTTGCAAAGTGAAATCAACTGTGGCGCTGAGGTTTTCGGCGCTTAGCACCACCTCGCGGCGGGCCTCCACGTGGCCCAGGCTGCGGGTAATGAGCGTGTAGGCACCTAGGGGCAGCTTATCGAGCGTGTAGCGCCCCTGGCTATCGGAGAGGGTAGCGAAGCGCCCCGCTTGGTCTACGACCGACACGCCTTCCAGCGGCTGCCCGGCCGCATTAGTAACGTGGCCGGCAAGGTGGCCTAGGCTCTGGGCTTCGACCAAAAAAGGGGGTAGTAAAAAGAGAAAAAGCAGCAGTCGATGCATAAAAAAGTGCCTCAGCCAGCACGCGTAAGGCTGCTGGTGGGGAGAGAATAGGTAATAAATGGGGGGGGCGAAGGCCTAGGCTGGCGGTCGCTGGGGTAGGGGCCGGCACAACGGCCAGCGGCTACTATTTACCGAAGAGGGTAGCAGAGTGACGTCGGTAAGTAGACAGACGTCATCGTTCGCAAGCGAGCGGCTTACGTTGGTAATTGCCCGGCTGCCGATACTTGCTGCGTTCGTACGCGGACTACAAAGTCTACGCTACTGGGCCGCTCCGTTCCGAGTTCGAAGAGGGGTAGGGCTAGAGAAAATACTTAATATCAGTAGTTTATCCTAGTGCGGGTGGGCCGCGTAGGCAAGCGCCATCTAGCAAATGCGCCTGCCGGCACACGGGCGCTTGGGGCCGATAGGTGGCATACGCCAACTGGCGAACTAGCACCGGTATCTCAACGAGAGCAGCCGGCGCAAAAGGCAGTTGGTACAGCTGTTCGGTATGGCAATGCTGGTGCTTCGTAGTGAGCAGCGTCTTTGCCTTTGCCCTAGCTTGCTTCGCAAAGGCCGGCTCGGCCCCGGTGTGGGCGTGGGCATGCAGGTGCAACATGGCGGCTTCGGGCGTCAGTACCCGGGCGAGCAGCAGCAACAGCCACCACGCGCACAGTTGCTGCCGAAGAGAAATGGTCGCGCTACCTGACATGAAGAACAAATGTAGGTAGTAATCGGTGAACGATACAACGTTGCAAGTTCCTATTTCCAGTGTATTGCTCGAATCCCTGGCTAGTTTATGTTGCCTCGTATTGTCTACCGCCTCACCCTCTGTTTGCTTTCTGCCTGAAGCCTGTTCGCTGCACCCGTGCAACCGTTTTTTATTTAACAAGCAATTCGTTTTAACGAACAATCCGTAGCACCTGGCCACAAGCGCGCGGTGTTGCCGCCCATAACCGATGGCCACGACAGCACGGTGATTTCCGTAACGGTGTTTCACGGGCAGCGCCCCGGGCTGGTGCTGGGGATCATTGCCGGCGCGCATGGCTACGCGTATCCGCCCATTGTTGCGGCCCAGCAGTTTCTCCAAACTCTGGACACAGCCCAATGGTATCGTGCTGCTGGTGCACCTAGCCAACGTGCCCATCTTCCTGAGCCGCCGCATCCAGGTTAACCCACAGGACACTTGAACCGCGTATTTCCTGGCCGTGCCGATGGCACCATTACCGAACGCGGCGTCTAAGCAACGACGGTTGCTGCGCCCACGTCATTGATGTGCACGCTGGCGATGCCAACGAAGGCCTGCGCCCCTACGCCGGCTACTACGCGTATGCCGACACGTGCACGCTTTCCAAGCAAGGCCAGCGGGAGTTTTCTTTCCACTGGTGAAGGCCGGTGAGCTCATTACGAAAGGCCACCGCCTGGGCTACATCACCGATTTATTTAGCTAACCAGTAATCCGTACTTTGGCCCCAGTAGGGGGGTAGTACTTACCATGAGGCCACGCCACAACCCAGCCATAACTTCTTAGGTCAGCGTTGGAGCCGTTTTCTGCAAAAGGGCGAAGCGGGCGCAAGGCCGAAAAACGACTACTGCGCCGCTCCCCAGCTTAGCGCGCGCCGGCCAGGCGATAGGTGAGTAGCACATCGAGTGTGGGCAGGTAGCCGTGCTGGCGCAGGCTGGTATCAACTTCGTGGTCGAGGTCGGCATACAGCCGCTGCGTGATGCCCAAGGCATCGACTAGCGAGCGATTAGAAGCAAACTTGCTCTGGGTCGTGAAGATTTTGCCCAGGCCAGCTTCCAGGTTCAGGCCAAAGCGGGAATCACCAAACTGAAACGCGCGCCCCACGCGCAGCCCACCCACCCACAGATTGGTTTGCATCTCGAAGACAAGCGCTGGGGAAGCCAACAGGGCAAAGCCCGAGAAATCGCGTCGGAAATAGGCCCCCAACCCATCGGCTGGGGTGATGGCCCCGGCCGTTAGGTGCACATACTGCCCAAATGCCCCTGCGTACCAAGGTGAGTTGGCGTGTACATTGACGCCCACGCTCAGCGAGCTGCCCCGCCGAAACGAGCGGTCGATGGCGTCGCCCAGCTGCTGGTCGAGCCCAAATCCTTCGAGCGTTTTGAGGGTGTAGCGGTCGAAGGGAGGCACAATGAGCCCGCCCTGCACCTGCGCCGAAAAACGCCGGCTAGCCTGCAATTGGTACCCCGCCGTGTAGCTCAGCGGCAGCTGCACCCCCGCAAATACCGTGTGCCGCAACGGAAACCGCTCCGCTGGGTCGGCTGCTTGGGCCCGCGCCAGCACAGGCAGGCTCAGTAGTAATAAGGTAATCTTTAGCATACAGGTAAGAGGTCAAATGAAAAAAGAACGCCGTTGCGCCTGCGGGTGTAGCCAGTTGCCACTACCCCGTGGCCAGGCCCGAACACCGGGCCGGCCGCAGGCTAGGCACTTGCAGCAGCTCAGCGGCCTGGCCCACCAACTTGGCCCAGATACCCTAAATGGTTGAAATTTCTAAGCAAAGGATGGGGTAGGGGCCTCCTGCGCCGAGAAGCAAACAAGGAGTTGGGGTAGGAGGAACAGAACGCAGCCTATATAACGGGCTAGCCCCACGCCGGGTCGGAAGAATAAATACCCGTTTTAAGCTGAGAAAGCTACCGCAGCTGCTTCCGTATTTATACGTAGCGGCTGGCAATTAGCAGGTGTATGTGGTGTGCTAGCTGCGTCACGCTGCGTTAGCAGTAGTAAATGGCCCTGGTAGTGACCGGAGCTTGAACGAGCCGACAAGGCTGATTGAGTAGTCAGAAGCCCATTTCAGCAGTCCCGTGTTTCGTGCAAAAGCGAGTTGCGAGCCAGCAAAGTTGTTTGCTTTGTGCAAGTAATGGTTTGCCTAGCGCAAGTAGATTGCTGGCCGGCGCCAGACCTTTGTAACATCTTCCGGCTAGCAGGGGGTAGGGCAATTTGCCGCCAGCGCTTACCGTAAGTCTAGTAATTGCCGCTCCTTTTTTCTGCGCCATGGCTACGTTCTCTCTAACTGATTTTTACCAGACGAAGCTCAACTGGCTACCCGATAATTTGCAGCAGGATATTGGGCATTTCAACGTGTTTCGGCTAGCCGACTTTGTGGGCCACGCGGCGCAGCCGGTGCCCTACTCGCGCAAAGACTTTTATAAAATCAGCCTCATTCAGGGGCAAAACACCTACCACTACGCAGATAAAAGCATTGAAGTAGAGCACAACGCCCTACTGTTTGCCACGCCGCTTGTGCCCTACCAGTGGGAGCCGCGTAGTGCGCAGCAGGGTGGCTTTTTCTGCATCTTCACCGAGGCTTTTTTGCAGCGCTACCTCGGCAGCCGGCTCGCCGATTTTCCGGTGTTTCAGCCCGGCGGCCAGCCCATATTTTTCCTGACCGATGAGCAAGTGCTGGCAACTACCGCGCTATTCGACAAGATGTTTACGGAGCTGGCCTCCGACTACAGTTACAAATACGACCTGCTGCGCGCCTACGTGTTGGAGCTGATTCACAGCGCCCAACGCCTGCAACCGCTTACCACGCTCTACCGCGAAAGCACGGCGGCCACCCGCCTAGCTTCCCTGTTCACGGAACTACTGGAGCGGCAGTTTCCGATCGAGTCGCCCAGCCAGCGTGTGCGCCTGCGTGCGCCGGCCGACTACGCCGACCGGCTGGCGGTGCACGTCAACCACCTCAACCGGGCTTTGAAGGAAGTGACCGGCAAAACCACCACCGTCTTGCTGGCCGAGCGCTTCGCCCTAGAAGCGCAGAGCCTGCTTCGCTACACCGATTGGCCCATCAGCCTCATCAGCTTTTGCCTGGGCTTTGAGGAGCCGGCCCACTTCAACAATTTCTTCCGCAAGCACATCGGCACCACCCCGCGTAGTGTGCGGGCGGCCCAGCGCTAGGCCTTGGGCCATGTAAGGCAACGCGAATGGTTTGATTTGCGCAACTACTGGGTTGAAATGCGTAAGCCTGGGGCTACCCGCCTATTTTACCTTTGTGCCAGTAAAACATTGGTAGCCAGTATCTCCAGCGCTTAGTTGCTTAGCAATTCGTTGTAAATGCTTGGGCTTCAGCCGGCTTCTGGGCGCCAGCGGCGCGGCTGTGCCTTAGGCAGTCGGGAGCGAAGCCAGCCTAGCTGGCCCCGCCACGCCCATCTGGGGGCTACCAACGCCCGCTCACGCCTACCCCCCTGCCATCAACCAATTTTTCTTGTGACCCGCTTGGCGCTTGGTAGCCGCTAACTAGGTCCTTTCTTCTCCGCTACCTTTAACTATCACTATGCATACGACATTCAATGTAGAAAACCTGACCGGTAAGGTCATTGCCATCACCGGGGCCAGCAGCGGCATCGGCGAAGCCAGCGCCCGCTACCTGGCCGCACGTGGCGCTCGCGTCGTGCTCGGTGCGCGGCGTACCGACCGGCTAGCTGCGCTCGCGGCCGAGCTGGAGGCCGGTGGCGGCCAGGCCCGCTACCAGGCCCTGGACGTGACGCAGCCTGCGCAACTAATCGATTTCGTGGCCTTTGCGCAGCGCGAATTTGGCCGGCTCGACGTGCTGATAAGCAACGCTGGCCTGATGCCCCTTTCGCTGCTGGCACAGGGCAAGGTAGACGAGTGGAGCCAGATGGTTGACGTGAACTTGAAGGGGGTGCTGCACGGAATCGCGGCGGCGCTACCGGTATTTGAGCAGCAGCAGGCTGGGCATTTTGTGCATATTACCTCCGTGGCTGACCGCTGGGTAGGGCCCACCTCGGCCGTATACAGCGCTACCAAGCACGCCGTGCGCGTCTTATCAGAAGGATTGCGCCAAGAAGTTAGCCCCCGCGTGCGCGTTACGGTGGTGGCGCCGGGGGCCACCGAGTCGGAATTGCCCAATACTATCTCGGACCCGGCCCTGAAGCAAGCAGCCATCGAGCAGTTTCGGGTGCACCTGCTACCGGCCGAGGCCATTGCCCGCGCTATTGCTTACGCCATCGAACAGCCCGCCGACGTCGATGTAAACGAGGTAGTAGTGCGGCCCGCCAGCCAAAAAGCGTTCTAGCGCGCGAGTGCGCAGCTGGCTGCCTCTTTCATCACACTAGCTGGTGGCGAGCCGTTGGCAATGTCAACGGCTCGCCACCAGCTAGTGTGGTGCTTGCCAGGTGTAGTAAAGGAGAAACCCTACCCCTGTTCGTTTTGGCTAAACCTATTCAAGCAGTAGGGCAGCCTAGGTGTATTTCGGGGAGCTAGGCCCGTCGTGCGCTTGGCCCAACCTGCGCTGTACTAGGCCGCTGCACCTAGCGGCGCGTAGCCAACTCGGGCAGCAAGCGGTTGATAACGCTGTAGTTGAGGCCAGTCCAGAACTCCGACCGAGCGAGGTCGATGAAGGTGGCTTCGTCGGCTTCAATAGTCTGGTAATCATCGGTGGCGAGGTAGTCCTCCACGTCATTGATGCTGGCAAAGGAGAGCACCGAAACGGCATCTATCGGGTTGCCCTCAGGGTCGGGCTGCTGGGTTGAGCCGATGTTGTGCAGCTGCGCATAGCGGCGCACGTAGGTGTGGGTAGCGGGCTGGGCCATAACCACCGCGGCGTGGTGGTCGAGCAGGCACTTTTGAAACTCCTCCCGGCTCAGCTCGGGCCGGCGGTAGTGGATTTTGACCAGGCTCAGCGGGTCGCGGTGCTGGGGGCTGGGCAGCAGGATGTACTCGCGGGCAATCTCGCGGGTAACCAGGCGGAAAGCCGTTTGCTCATCAGCGATGATGCGCTTGTCGTACTGCGGCTGCTTGAGCACCCGCTGGATATCGGCTTCGGCGGCGTAGGCAATGTAGGCAAAGCCATCGAAGCGCGGGCGCTGGTAGGGCGGCACATGAGCGTAGGGGTCGCTCACCAGCTTCTTATCAGCCTCTACCATCGCCTTGTAGGGCGGGCGGAAATACGACGACGGCCCGCCCGCGAAGCGGTGCACCTGGTCGTAGCGCAGCACCGGCTCGTTGTCGGTGCCCGGCTCTTCGTAGGCGAATTTGGGGCCGTGCACCTTGCGCCAGTACTCGTCCCAGCGCTCGTAGGCGAGGTTGGGGTCGGCTTCGAGGGCAATTTCGGCCGGCTCGGCGTCGGGGTTTTCGATGCCTTGGCCGTGCAGGCCCTTGGTCGAGCCGGGGTCCATGGTGCGCGCGGCGCGTGGGGTGTCGTCGGCGCGCGTCAGGAAGGTCGGCGTCACGATGAGCGGCGCGTCGGTAGTATGGTAGCTGCTACGAGCCGGCGGGCGATGGTGGTTGTCGGTCAGCTCGTTGTCGGCAGCGGCGCTGGGGTGTTGAGAAGGCATGAGCGGGAAGGAAAAGGAAAAGAAAAAGCGGGTAGCCGGCTGGCTACCCGCTTAGGTTTCAACTAGCAAACGGCCCTACGGAATGAGCCGGTCGGTGCGGAGCTGCGCGAAGAGGTCGAAAAACGATTCCTCAGTAGGCTGGTAGACGGTGAAGCCCAGCTTGCGGCTTTTGGTCATGTCGGTGTTCACTTCCAGCGGGCGGCCCAGGTCCAGGTCGGTGTGCCAGGCCGAAGCCAGGCGGCCCAGGTCGGGCTCGGTGAGCTGGTAGCGGGCGGCCAGCTCGCGCCAGCGGTCGGCGTCGCCGGCCATGGCCTCCTCCAGCGGGTGCACCGTGCCATCGAAGCCGGCGGCCTCAATGCCAAACCACGCAGCCAGCCGCGGCCACAGCCAGCTCCAGCGGAAATAGTCGCCGTTTACGATGTTAAACGCCTGGTTGGCTGCCGCTTTGGTAGTAGAGGCCCACACCAATTGCTTGGCAATAATGCGTGCATCGGTCACGTCAGACAATCCATTCCACTGCGCCTCGGAGCCCGGCCACTGGAAGGGGCGGCCCGTTTCTTTGCAGAGGCTAGCGTACGCGGCCAGGGTGGTGCCCATATTCATGAGGTTGCCCACGGCCTGGCCAATGATGGTGTGCGGGCGGTGGATGCTCCAGGTGTAGCCATCACGCGCGGCGGCCGCAAATACCTCATCCTCTTGCGCGTAGTAGAAGTTCTCGATTTCAAGGCGCGGCAATTCTTCCCGGAAAGGAGTGGGTAGGGGCACGCCACCCTTGGCGTACGACTCAAACGGCCCGAGGTAGTGCTTGAGGCCGGTAACTAGGGCCACGTGCTGCACCGATTTTTTGGGCGAAAGCGCGTCCAGCACGTTGCGTACCAGGGCACTGTTTACGCGGATGTTCTCGGCCTCCGTGTCGTTGCGCATCCAGCTGGTAATGAAGACGTGCGTGGGCGCTACGTCGGCCAGGGCGGCGTCGAGGCTGGCGGGGTCGAGCAGGTTGGCGGCTACCGGGCGCAGGCCCGGCAGGTCGTCTTTGGGCGTGCGCGAGAGGCCGTAGGTAATCCAACCCGTGGCGAGTAGCTCGCGGGCCAGGTTGCTGCCGATGATGCCGCTGGCACCTACTACTAAAGCAATTTTATCCATAACAAAGGGAGAGTATAGGCGGGCTGCCGCTGGGGGCAGGGCCTGATTTTGTGGCCTGGGCCAAGCCCAGTAACATCATTTTTGCCGGGCTCGGCGGTAGTCCCACAAAGCTAGGTGCCGGCCCTACCCCCCGCTTTGCACCGATTGCCGGATTATTTGTACCCGCTAAACTGGTCGCGGTAGTAGGAGGGCGTTTGGCCCACCTGCTGCTTAAACCAGCGCGAGAAGTGCGCCACGTCGTAGAAGCCCAAGCGGTAGCCTAATTCGCTGATGGGTAGCGCCGTACCGGTTAGCAATATCTTGGCTTCGGTGGCTACTTTTTCCTTGAGTAGGTCGGTGGCGCTTTTGCCGGTGGCCTGGCGGCACAGGGCGCTCAAGTGCTTGGGTGTGAGGTGCAGCGCCTCGGCGTAGGGCTCCAGCACCAGGGCCGGCTCGGCGGCGGCGAGCCGCGTTTCGGCGAGTTGCAAAAACTGCTGCACCAAGGGGGGTAGGGCATCGGCCGGCCCAGCGGGCTGCCACTGGCGCACATCGGCCAGCAGCAGGCGCAAGTAGAGGCGGGCTTTTTCGAGGTGCGGCGGGTCGATGAGCTGCTCGGCGCTACGCGCTAGGTCGGCAAACTCGGCGGCGGTGCAGGCGTGGTACACAAAGGGCGCGGCACCTGCCAGCACCGCGTGCAGCTGGTAGCCGGGCAGCAAGCCGGCATTGTAAAAGTCGGTCGAGAAGAAACAATAGAGGCCCGTTTGCGGGCCGGCGTGCAGGTGCCAGCTCAGAGCCGTGCCCGGCTTGACCAGCAAAATAGATTGCGGGGCCACCTCTACCACCTCATCGTTGAGGAAAAACGTGCCGCCGCCCTGCGCCACCAGCGAGAGCTTGTAGAAGTGGCGGCGGTGCTGCTCCATGTGCTGGCGGCAGGTGGCAAACCGGTCTTCGCGCCGGTAGGCCACTAGCTGCACCAGCGCATCGGTGGGCCCGGGGCTAGCGGCGGGCTCCGCGGCCTGCGGGTAGGCGTCGAACCCGAACGTCGGAATGAGCGGCTGTTCCATGTTTTGCTCAACCCCGAAGCGCCTGGCAAGGTTACGCCCAGGCGGTGGGGTAGGGCGGGACCCGGCGGGTGGCAGGCGGTAGCTCACCACGTTGCCTACCCCTGCGTAGCTGCCGAAAAATGCACTGCCCAGCCACAAGGTAGGCAATGCAGCTGCGCGCTACCAGGCTTCCACACAACCTGTCTAGTAAACTGAACGAGCAGCATGGTTGGCTGATTGCCGGCACGGGCCGCCGAATGGGTACTGCTACAGCTAAGGCCGCGCAGTGGTGAACAAGGCCAAAACCTATTGTTGCGCAGCGTGAGGGGGGTAGGCGCGCGCGCACTAGCCTTGCCAAGCCAGTGCCTTAGCCAGGATAGCTCGGTCGGCATCAGCTCTTTTTAAGCTAATGCGCCTGCTCGTCAAGGAACTGGGGTTGCGCCCGGCCTACCCCCTGCTCACGCTAGAAATACGCAGTCGAGGAACTACCCCTTAAGCTGCGAAGGCTTGAATCGCGGCTAGAGTTTCGAGCGGGGCGCTCAGGTGCGGGCAATGGCCAGAAGTGCTGAGCGTGACGAGCTTACCCTGGGGCAGGTGCTTGAGGAAGTAGGCGCCAACTTCAGCCGGCCCCGCCACGTCGTCGGTGCATTGCACAACCAAGGTCTGCATACCGAGCAGGCCCACGTCAGCGCGATTGTCGGACAAGAAAGTGACTTGGGCAAACTGCTTGGCAATAGTCGAATCTGTTTCGCAGAACGAGGTAGCCAGTTCTTCGCCCAGCGAGGCCATGTTGGTTGGCCCCATCAGCATATCGGCGAACGCGACGGCCCAACCCTGGTAATCTTCGTTCATCGCCGCCAGCACTTGCAGCAGGTCGGCCCGCTCAAAGCCGCCGTAGTAGCCCGGCTCATTTATATAATAAGGAGAGGGAGCTAGCAGCACAGCCTTGGCAAAATGCTGCGGCCCTCGAATAGCCGCCAGCATAGCAATGCTGGCCCCCACCGAGTGGCCCACCAAGATGGTTTCGCGCAGGTCTAGGGCCTGGCAAATTTCGAGTACATCTTGCGCGTAGCCCGCCAGCGTCGCATATTTCTGGGAAGTGTACGCACTCACATCCGACGCGCCCGACCCCACGTAGTCGAAGACAATGACTTGGTACTGCACGGCCAGCGCGGGTGTGAGGTACTGCCAAATGCGTTGTGTGCACCCAAAGCCATTGCAGAGCAGCATGGGCGGCTTGTTCTGCCCAATAACCCGGACACTGTGCCGCTTCAGCACGTGGCGGCGCTGGGCTTCATCCATTGGGGGGGCAACCGTAGCCGTAGCGGGCACTGGCGTAATAGGGAGGGAAGTAGCGTAAGAGAAATTCGGCATTTTAATGCGTGTAAACCTGATTGTTAGTTGATTATAAATAAGCTTTGTAGCGAGTATAGTATTAATGCCTAAGGTAAGACTTGGCCGTTCAAGCAGCTTTGTTGGTCGGTCACGTGCTGGCCGAAGCTGCCGCGGGCGGTGTTCTTACTACCCCTAGCCTACGGTAGTGCCATAGCTGGTGTGCCGCGTTGCTGGTTGGCACAAATGCCCAGTCACTAGGTTGCTTCTCACGCACTACGCCCGACTAGGTAGCACCTAGCCACTTCTCGGCCTGCGCTAAACCAAGCATACATCGTGGATAAAGCATGGAGAAGCATCAAGGATAGGAGAGCGGAATAATACCATACTGTTATCTGCAAATTTCCTCTCTCCTCCGCAATAGCACAAGGTGGTGAATACGGCTTTGCGCACCGTATAAATACGCGATTGCCTAGGCGATTTTGCGCATAGTGAGCTATTCCTTTCTCCTTGAATACTTCTGAAAGCTTTTATTCCGCTGGTGCGTTGCATGCCAGGCATGAGGCAGGGGCCGGCCCAGCAGTAGTGCGCGGCAGGGAAAACCTGCTAGTAGGTTGGGTTGACGAGTCCAAGGACCAGGTTTTATTGCAGCAAGCCATGCTCCATTGCGTACTTAATCAGGGATGGGGTGTTGACAGCACCGGTTTTCTCGAGCAGGCTCTGGCGGTGAGTTTCGACAGTGCGCTTGCTGGTGAAGAGTTTATCCGCGATTTGTTGGTTGGTCAGGCCCGTGGCTACCAGTTGCAGCACTTCGCGCTCGCGCGACGTCAGGCGGGGCGAATCGTTCGAATGAGTGGTTGCGACTTCGGCTTCAATAACGAGCAGCTTTTCGAGCGCGGTTAGGCCGATTTCTGAGCACAGAAAGCGCTTGCCCGCCGCCACCGCCTGAATGGCCATGACGATTTCGGCCTTATCCGCATTTTTGAGTACGTAGCCGTGGGCCCCGGCCACCAACAGCTTATTGATGGTGTGCTCGTGGGTCATCATCGACAGTATCAGAATGCGCAAGTGTGGATACTGCTTGTGCAGCTCGTGGGTGGTGGCCAGGCCATCTAGCACGGGCATGTTCAGGTCCATCAGCACGACGTCGGTGGGCACAGTCGGCAATTGGTCTAGCAATTCCTGGCCGTTTCCAGCATCTCCCACAACTTGTAGCAGCGGCTCAGCCGATAGCACCGACCGCAGGCCGTCGCGCACAATAGCATGGTCGTCAACCAGAAAAACACGAATCATAGGGAAGAGCGCAAGGGAAAGGGTGGCCGCAGGCAATGGTGCGTGCCATGCTCAAGCGTAGAATCGGGTGGTATGTGGGTACCCTATAGTAGGTCAACGGCTTTAGGGCTCTATACGTGGACCTGTGCTAGTAGGGTAACACTAAATGGGCGCCGCTTATGGCATCTGCGGCCCATAGCGCTACCTGATATCTAGTAGAGTAAGTGCCTCATTATATGATTGATAAGCCTATTAAAAAAACCGTTGAAATTTACTGAAAGGTGGCGAGGGGGTAGGCAGTGGCAAGCCAGCTCACGTAGCTACTGCGAAGGTAAAGGAGGCGAGCACGAAGGCAGAAGGCGTGTTCGCCGCCGTAGTGTGCACAGGCTTTCGCTATGCGCGCTCACCAAATCTGATTGCCAAAGTAGAAGGCTTGAGCTACAGCTCTTTCCTGGCTCAGTTTTGTTCCCCTTTGGCAGCCGGTTTAAAAGCTTGGTCTTAGTTCATGCTCGTCACCGGAATCCGGATAGTTACCTGAGTGCCTACCCCGGTATGGGGAATGTGAAGAGAAAAAGTCCCGTTCAGAAGTTTTACCCGGTCCTGAATAGTGCGCAGCCCGATACCCGTCGGCTTGTCTGGCTCGGGGCTCATGCCCTTGCCGTTGTCGCGCACCTTCAGGGTTATTTCGCCGTCTTCCTGCACCAGCAGCACATCGGCGCTGGTGGCCTCGGCGTGTTTGGTCACGTTCGTCAGCAGCTCTTGGCAGATGCGGTACACGGCCACCTCCAAGTGAGACTCTAGTCGGCTTTCCAGGCCGGTTACTTCGCAATGCATCCGAATGCGTGTCTGGCTGTATTTCTGGCATAAATCCTGAATGGATTGGGCCAAGCCAAATTCGTTCAGGGCAACGGGTACCAGCTCGTGCGATACCCGGCGGGTTTCCTGAATGGCTTCATCTAGCAGTTGGTTGGCGCCCCGAAATACCTCGTTGGGCACCAGCTTCGCCACCTGGTCGAAGTTGAGCTTGGTGGCAAACAGTAGCTGCCCTACCCCGTTGTGCAGCGACTCGGCGATGCGCCCCCGCTCGGCTTCCTGGGCGTCCAGGATACCCAGCAGCAAGGCCTTTTGCTGGTCGAGGCGCATTTGCAGGTTTTCCTCTTCCAGGCGCTTTACTTCCGAAATATCCAAGTCGATGCCTAGTATTTTCAGCGGCTCCCCCTGGTCGTTGCGCAGCACCACCGCTTTGATGCGGATGGTATGCACCTGGTCTTTTAGGAGTAGCCGGAGCGTTTTGTCTAGTGGGTTATGGCTTTTGCGCAGTTTCTGCACCAGTCTTTCCGCCGTGGGCTTATCGGCTTCTACCACGTAGGCTAAGTAGATTTCGGGGCTGACCGAGCTGCCGGCCGGCAAGCCAAACAGCTGGTACATGCCGGCGCTCCAGGTTACTTCGCCGCTCGCGATGTCGTATTCCCAGCTGCCCATCTGCGCCACTTCTTCGGCCTGCTGGAGCTTGGCTAGGTTGCGTTGCAGCGTGGCCGTGCTCTGGGTGAGCTGGGCCGTGCGCTGCTGCGCCTGCTGCTCTAGGCCCACCGACATCTGTTCGAGCGTCTGAACGGCCCGGTTTCGCTCCACCAGGTCGGCGGCCGTCCAGGCCAGCACATCCAGCAGTTGCAGCTGGTGCTCGCTGGGGCGATGGGGCGCGCGAAACTGGGTGCTCATCACGCCCACCAGCCCACTGCTGCGGGTGAGCAAGGGGATAGACTGCGTGGCTCGAATGCCTTCGGCCAGGGCTACTTCGCGGTCGCGAGTGCCCCACAGGGGCGAGTAGTTTTCGATATCTTCGATAAGCAGGCGGGGGTGGTCGCTGCGCAACGCGTCGCGGCGCACATGCCAGCCTTCGGGCCGAAAGTGCTGCACAAAGCGGCTGTCTGCTTCGTAGCCGTAGGTAGCATAGGTCTCCAGCTGCTGGCCATCGGGGCTAAAGAGCTGCAAGTAGCCGCGGTCGGTGCCCGTAAAGTCGCAGGCCAGGGCCAACAGCTCTTCCAGAGCCATTTTCAGGTTGGTTTCGGGAGCTAGCTTGGCGTGCAGCTCGTGCAGCCGCTGCATGCCCGCTAGGTCGGTGGCCACCGCTTCTTCGGCCTGCTTGCGGGCGCTCACGTCGATAATATACTCAGCAATAGTGCCGTCGCCGAGGTCGGCGGCCGCGAACATCAGCCAGATGCGGGAGCCGTCTTTGCGTAAGAATTCCTTCTCGTAGGGGCCGCCCCGGCCCGTCTGCTGCAGCTGGGCCAGCGCCTGCCAGCTCACCTCCAGATACTCGGGCGGCGTAAAGTCGAGCCAAGTGAAGGTGCGGGCCGCAAACTCCTCGCGGCTGTAGCCCACCAGTTCCAAAAAGGCGTCGTTGGCCTGGAGCAGCGTGTTCGTGTGGTCAAATGCGAGCATACCGACGCTTGGCACATTCACCATGCGCTGTAAGCGCTGCTCGCTGAGCCGCACTATTTCTTCGGCTTGCTTGCGCTCGGTGATGTCGAAGAGCGTGAGCACCACGCCCTGAATCCGGTCTTCAGCCGTGCGGTAGGGCAGCATCCGCATCAGAAAAGTGCGGCCGTCGGTGGTAGCTAGCTCTCGCTCCAGCAGGGCTAGCTTGTGGAGTACGGTTTCGGCATCCGTCAGCAGCTCGTCGTATTGCAGCCGGTGGGTGATGTCTGAGATGGGGCGGCCGTAGTCGGTCGGTATCAGGTTAAAAAACTGCTGGGCCGCCGGCGTGTAAAGCTGGATGCAGAAGGCGCGGTCGAGGAAGATGGTGGCTACCCCAGCCGAATTAATCAGGTTGTGCAGGTTGTTGCTGGTCACACTGATTTCCTCAATCTTGACCTTCAGCTCCTGGTTTACGGTGCGCAATTCCTCGTTTATCGATTGCAGTTCTTCCTTGCTGGTTTCCAGCTCTTCGGCGGCCGAGCGCAGCTCCTCATTTACGGCCTGAAACTCCTCGTTCGAGGCCTTCAGTTCCTCGGCCTGGTACTCGTACTGCTCGGCCGAGTAGCGCAGTTGGGCTTTCACCTGGATAAGCTCGGCTTCGAGGTGCCGGGCAATGGGATCATCCGACCGTAGCACCACCTTTTCGGCAGTCGGCTCCTGCTCGGTGGGCTCAAAAATGACTAGGATGAACCCTCTGGACGTGTCACCCTCCTTGATAACCGGCCGAACCCGGATGGTCAGCGACTGGCGTACCCCGTCTTTGTTCCACAGCACATTGCGCGCCTCAATGGCCGTTTGGCGCTGCACAGCCTGGTGCAGGGCCGAGCGCAGCTCCAGCCGCAGCTCGGGCCGGATGAGCTTGAGCAGGTTCTCGGTGGGCTCGCCGCCCGAAAACTCCAGGTAGCTACCCACCTTCTCCGACATGTGCAAGATGTCGTAGTCCTCGTTCACTACCAGCGAGGGTGGCGCGTACTGCTCCAGTAGCTGCTGGTGCAGCTCGCCCAGGGCCAGGCGGTTGGGCTGTCGGCTGTCGGCCTCCTGGTGCTTTGGCATGGCGGCGGGAGGGGGCTGCAAGGCGGCTGGCCCCACTTCGGGCACTGGGTAGTGGGGTAGGGCCACTTGCCGGGCGCGGTAGGTATGGTTTTCGCGGCTCACGGTGGCATACAAGTCACTGGCCCCGTCTACCGATTCGGAGGACCCTAAGAACAAGAAGCCGCCCGGCCGTAGCGCAAAGTGAAACGCCTCCATCACCCGCTCCTGCGCCGTCTGGTTGAGGTAAATCAATACGTTGCGGCACGTTACCAGGTCGAGGCGCGAAAAGGGCGGGTCTTTTAGAAAGTTGTGGTTGGCAAACAGCACCATCTCGCGCAGCTCGCGCTGCACGCGGTAGCTATCGCCTTCTTTGGTGAAGAAGCGCAGCAGCCGCTCGGGCGATACATCGGCGGCATCGTTGAGCGTATACAGGCCCTCGCGGGCAACTGCAATGGCAGCCTCGTCGATGTCGGTGGCGAATATCTGCACCTTAGGCGCATCCAGCACCCCGAGGGTCCGTTCGGACACTAGCATGGCCAGTGAGTAGGCTTCTTCGCCGGTGGCGCAGCCCGCCACCCAGATGCGGACCACCTCGTGGGCTTTCTTCTGGTGGAAGATGGCCGGCAGCACGTCCTGCTCCAGGGCCTGGAAAGGCTTTCTATCCCGGAAGAAATTGGTCACCGATATCAGAAAATCCTTCAGCAGCGCCTGGCTTTCGTCCGGGTTTTGCTGCAAAAAGGCGGCGTAGCTGGGCAGGTCGGGCAAGCTGCGCACGTTGATGCGGCGCTCAATACGGCGCAGTAGCGTAGCCTGCTTGTAGTTGGAAAAGTCGTGCCCGGTGCGCATGCGCAGGTAGGTAAATATCTCGCGCAGGGCCTGCTGCTGCTGCTCGGCCCGCTGCTCGGCCTCCACCGGAATTTCTACCGTGCCCACGCCATCGCGGTAGGCCAGAATGCGGCCGGGGATTTCGGCCACCGGCAGCACTTCATCGATGAGCTCGGTGGCTATCGCGTTGCGGGGCATTTCGTTGAATTCCGCCTCCCGCGGGTTCTGCACGTAGGCCACGCCACCCCGCTCCTTCACCCGCTTCAGGCCCATCGAGCCATTGGCGCCCGTGCCCGACAGCACCACGCACACCGCCCGTGCGCCGTGCGCATCGGCCAGGGTGCGGAAAAAGATATCGACGGGCGCCCGCCGCTCCTCCACATATAAGTTGAGGGCAGGCACAATAAAGTCCTCCTCCATCACCAAGTGGTGGTTGGGCGACACGACGTAGATATGGTTGGGCACTATGCGCACCTTCTCCGTCACCTGCGCCACCGGAATGTGGGCCACCGTCTGCAACACGTGCGCCAGCTGGCTGTCGTGGTCGGGCGAGAGGTGCAGAATAACGACGTAAGCAATCTGAGAATCGGCTGGCACGAGCTGAAAAAACTCCCGCAGTGCCTGAATGCCCCCGGCCGAGGCTCCTATGCCTACAATGAGAAAGCCTGCCGGCTTTTCGGCCATTAAATCAGTAGACGCTATAGATTCCATTACCTGTCTCTTTACCCTCTTTTTGAACTGGCTATTTTAGTGCTTACTACCCTAGTGGGCGCCTACCCCTCCTCTTCCTCCGCCTGCGTACTGATGTTGGCCGTGGTCAGCTGCTCGTGGTTAAAAACGGTCTGGCGCATTATTTCGGCCCGGCTTCCGGCTTCCTGCGCTTTTTTAAAGTACATGGCCGCCAGTTTAGGCTGGTTTTTGTCGGCGTAGTGGTCGCCTAGGTTGTTGAGCAGCAAGATGCTTTCCTCCACGCCCCGAATCGCGTTCCACAGTGTGTCTTCAATATGCTCGGTGATGGTAGCTAGCAGGCTATCGGCCGAGTGCGCGTGCCCGGTGTGGCACCGGTAGCGAATAATGTCGCCATCGGCGATGGCCAGCAGCACCCCGTGGCAGTCGGGGCAGGCATACGGCGTGAGCGTGCCCAGCGTCAGCACCCCCTCGTGCAAGGCCGGATTTTGCGCGGCGATGCGCGTTTCGATATAGGTTTTTCGTTGCTCTTCCATGGGTGTTTCGCTAGCCTCGGTTACTGTTTCGGCCGTTAGCCGCACCAGCAGCGGAGCCATTTCGGCCATGGGCACCCGGTAATCTACGTCTACGGCGGACAGGGCGCTTTCGGGCATGGAGGAAACTACTGCTTCGGCTGGCTCCTGCACGATGGCTAGGCCACCCCGGCTTTTTATCGTCCACAAGCCGGCCGTGCCATCATCCAAGGCGCCCGATAAGATGATGCCGATAACCCGGCGCCCGTAGTGCTCGGCCGCTGACCGAAACAACGGGTCCACGGCGGGGCGAAACCGGTTTTCTTTCGGCCCCCGGGTTACCCGCACCACGCCTTTTTCTAGCAGCAGGTGCTTATCGGGCGGCGCCACATAAATATAGTTGCTTTTAATCGGCTCGTTATCAATAGCGTTGCTAGCCGGTAGCGTGTTTTGCCGGTTTAGCACCTGCGGCAATACGCCCGTGACATCGGGCGCCATGTGCCACACGATAAAAATGGTGGCATCTAGCGTAGCTGGCAGGGCAGCCACCAGTTGCTTAATAGCCTCAAACCCACCCGCAGAAGCGCCGATGACAATGATATTTCTCTTTTCCAAAAGCAAGCTTCTCGTATAAGGTATTAAAATTACAGTAGAAGACGGCCTTATTATCCGCCTATCACTGACAAATTGGAGTGACTATAGTTGACGAAGAAGGTACACGGGCCTCCTGTCTTACTGGGTGGCCATATACGCCCAACTGACGCGACTTAGCAGCTACCTAGCTGGGCAAAACCAGTTTTTTAGACAAGATAAGGCACCCTTACCAGACGCTGCTACGCTTGAGCGGTAGCAATTACCTACCCGTACGCCCCGCGCCCTCGTGGGAGATAACTACTTGCCGGCCTACTGCCGAACTGCTAATAAGGCTAGGTTGCAAAAAGCCAGTTTGCTGGCAAATGCAACAGAGGAGCTAGCACACCGTCGGTGCCGTCCTGCAATGAATGGAGCACTTAAGCGCCCACTCGGGCAGCGCGAACAAGAAAAACTCTGTTAGGCTGAACGCGGGCAGTTTAAGGCGCGGCGCTTACCATGCCGGTAGGGAAAGCAGCAAGACTTGGCAGCAGGGCGTAGCACGCAGCTTGCGCATAGGTGACGGTCGTGCGCCAGGTGCGGGCAGTGGCGGCCCCGGCGAGTGGGGTAGGCCGTTGCTATCTCCTTGTCTGCCGTATACCAGTAGGTAAGCTTTCCCCTTTTTTTTAAACGCTATGCCTACTAACACTATGCTAGTCGTCGGCGGCAACGGCATTATTGGCCGTAACGCCGTCAACTACCTGCACGCAACTGGCCACTGGAACGTGATCGTTTCTTCGGCCTCGCCGCTAGATTATGAAACGCCGGTGCCCTATGTGCAGCTCAATCTGCTTGATGACCAGGCCGTAGCTGGCCAAGCTGCGCAGCTGCGCGAGGTGACGCACGTCTTGTACACAGCCTATATCGAAGGGCCAACCCTAGCCGCTCAAACGCAGGTGAACCTCGACTTGCTCCGCCACCTGATTATTGGCCTGGAGCAGGTAGCGCCCCACTTTCAGCACCTCACCTTCATCCAGGGGGGTAAGGCGTACGGGGCACACTTGGGCCGCTACAAAACGCCCGCTGTGGAAACTGACCCGCGTCATTTTCCGCCTAATTTTTACTATAGCCAAGAAGATTTTTTGCGCACACACGCCGCCGGAAAAGCTTGGAGCTGGACGGCCCTGCGCCCCGACATCGTGGTGGGATTTGCCATCGGCAACCCCATGAACCTGGCCAACCTGCTGGCCGTGTATGCTAGTTTCTGCAAGGAGCTAGGGGTGCCGTTTCGCTTTCCTGGCAGCCTGAAAGCCTACCACGCGCTGGTGAACGTGACCGACGCTACCCTGCTCGCCAAAGGCGTAGATTTTGTAGCGACAAACGCGGAGTGCCACACGGAAATCTTTAACATCACCAACGGCGATATCTTCCGCTGGAGCCAGCTGTGGCCACGTTTTGCGGCGTACTTCGGGGTCGAATATGCCGAGCCCATTACCTTCCCGCTACAGGAATACATGGCCGACAAAGTTGACCTCTGGCAGCAGATGGTGCAGCGGCACGGGTTGAAAAACCACTCGCTTGAGGAGCTGGCGCAGTGGGGTTTCGGCGACTTCATTTTCAACGTGAAGGCCGACGCGTTTCTGGATGTAAACAAGCTGCGCCGCTTTGGTTTTCATGAGCAGCAGCTCGACAGTTTTACGTCGTTCCGCAACCAGTTCGAGCACCTGAAAACCGAGAAAATCATTCCGTAGCCGAGCGCCTGTTTGGCCAAGCGATTTCTGTCTTTTCGCGCTGTCCATTTTACTGCAAGCAACCCCCGTGCTATCGCCGCTGAACTAGCTGCTGCTGAGTTGCTAAGATGCGGGTGGGTAGGACAGAATTTCTCTGTAAAAAGATAAAAAATTCACTCCAGTTGGGGAGAGTTTTTTACGGCTGTATATAGGGGTAGGAAAAACTACACTTTCGCTACTACGCTGCCGGTGCCGGCAGCGTAGTAGCGAAAGTGTAGCAAATGGCTCACGTTGGCAAAGCCTACCCAGTAGCTAACTATTGAAAACGGTCAAGCGCTTTTCGTGCAGCACGTGCGTGGTTTTATGGTTGCGTAGACCTAGTGGTAATCAAAGAGGCCCTATCGATAGCCTGCGCTGGGCAAGTACTCGTTAAGCAACGGACGAGTGCAAAAAGCCCAGGACGGCTTCTAAGACTTTCGCCGGCTTTTCCTCAAACAGGTAGTGGCCGCTGTCTAGGATGCCAACTACTTGCACGTTCTCCGCCATATAGGGCAAGCTCATTTGTAAGTAGCTGTAGGAAACGCAACTTCCGATGCCGAGCACCGGCATCGGGAGGCGCGCGTAGGTAGCGGCATCTGCCATGTCTTGGCCCAGGGCTTGGTACCAGGCATTGGCCGCCCGAATGTTCTCCGGCTGGTTGTACACGGCTGCGTATACTGCCCGGTCGAAGGCAGACATCAGCGTATCGTCCAGCATGACGTAGTGAAAAAGGTAATCCAACAGGTAGTGAAACCGGCCGGCCAGCAGTTGCTCCGGCAGGCCCTTCACTTGGTTAAACGCCATCCACCAGATATACGGCTGCTGCCCATCCATTTTCTCTGGCAAGGCACCAGGGGCCGGCAGCATCGGCATTTGTCGCATGCCTTCGCTGGGGTGAGCCCCGTCGGCCAGAATGATTTTGTCTGTGGCCTGCGGGTAATTAAACCCAAAGCTACTGGCCACCATTCCCCCAATGTCGTGCCCCAGGAAAGAGGCTTTTTCTATGCCTAGGTGGCGTAGAAGCTCGTAAATATCCTGGGCCATGGTCTTTTTGTCGTAGCCCGTGGCGGGCTTGTCGGAGCTGCCCATGCCGCGAATATCAACAATGATAACCCGATGCTGCTGCGCCAGTTCGGCGGCGATGGGGTGGTAAGAATACCACGTCTGCGGCCAGCCCGGCAAGCAAACCAACACGGGGCCGCTACCCCCCTCGACGTAGTGAAGTTGGATGCCGTTGACGGTGGCGTACTGGTTAGTAAAGCCGGGCAACCGCTTAACTAGCTCTGCATCGGAGTAGTCGGCGAGCGCGGGCGAAGAAACGGGTTGCATGAGATTAAACAGCTAGAAAAGTGACGGGGTTGGCCCACGTGAGGTCTGCGTAGCGGGTAGTATCGAGGCGAGTATGCTGCACGCTGAACATGCTCAGCATGTACTGCATTTGCTGCCAGTTAGCATACAGTTCGTGCTCGCCAGCCGGGTTGGCGGCCCGCACTTGCTGGATGCGGGCTGCCAAGTCGACGCGGGAGCCCAGCCGCACCAGCGCAAACTGGCCCCGACCGGCTTGTTCGCCAATGGTTACCAAGTCGCGGGGGCTGGCTTGAAAGCTGGCAATGCGCAGGAAGCGGGGCGTGGTCGGGTCGAGGGCGGCCGCGGCCGTAAAGGCGGCCGTATCGTCCATTGTCGTAAAGTCGATGTGCCAGTCGGCATCGTCCCAGTAGCCCACCTGCTGCTGCTTGAAGTCGAGCAAGGGGATGCCGTAGGCCAGCACTTCGGCAAAGGCGCCGTTTAGGATGGAAGTGGCTGCAATGGGAGCCTGGTCGAGGTGGTCGCGAAACTCGCGCCGCAGGTCGAAGTTTCGGTTGAGGCCGGGGGCCTGCTGGGTGTAGTCGCTGGCAAAGTCGGACGGGATGAACCGCGGCACGCCGGCCGCGACAGCTGCGGCCAGCAACTGCGTTTGGGTCCCAATTATTACGTCGCGCAGCCCCGCCAGCACCGATACCACGCAGCTTGCCCCCTGGCAAGCCTGGGTGAGGGCCGCGTGGTCATCAAACGCCACGCGCTGCACCTCAACACCGAGCTGAGTTAAGCGCGTAATCTTCAGGGAGTCTGTTTCGGGGCGCACCAGCGCTCGCACGGCTGCCCCACGCTGCCGCAGGGCTTTTACGATGCGGCTGCCTAGGTCGCCGGTAGCACCGGCCACTACAAGTAGAGGATTCATGGGAGGAAAAAAGAGGGTAAGAGAGCCGCGATTTAGCGGCCCATTAATTAGCCCAAAGGTCCCCCGTTCCTCACCCGCCTCGCGCCTGATTCTTGCGCGCTACTTACACATTCTTGCGCTTTTGGCGCGCCACCTAGCTTTGCTGAAAGGCCCGCGGGCTCTGGCCCACGGCCCGCTTGAACGCGGCGGCAAAATGCGCCGGCGAGGCAAAGCCCAGCGCATCGCCAATCTCAGCCACCGGTAGCTCACCAGCTCGCAGCAAGCCCTGGGCCCGCCGGATTTTCCAGTGCAGCACATACTGGTAGGGCGAGTGCCCGGTAGTGTGCTTGAAGCAGCGGGCAAAGTGAAACACGCTCAAATTGGCCAAGCCCGCCAGTACTTCCAGCGTGATGGCCGCCTCCGTGTGGGCTTCTATGTACGCATCGAGGCGGGTCAGCACGGCCGTCGGCAGGCGGGACCCGCGCTCCCCGGCCAGGCGACGCTCAAACGTGGCGTGGTGCTCGATGAGGTGGTAGCTGAGCGTCGTTACCAGCGACTCGGCATACAAGTGCCCGAGGGTATGCACCTGCCCGGCGGCGGCCAGCAGTTGCTGCCCGAGTTGGGCGAGCAGGCCGTCTTCGCAGCGAAACCGTTCGTGCAATGCAAAATAGCGCAAGTCGAGGTCGCGGCGGGCCCGCGTTTCCAGCGCCTGCGCATCCAGATGCACATGGATAATATCGACCCGGCTATCCCAGTTAAGCGGCCCGTATTCTCCTGCCGGGTACAAGCCCACATCTCCGCGCCGAAATACGTCGGTCTCTGTGCGCGTGCCAGTGCGGCGGCTCGACACCACGGGCTGCGTGCCTTGGTGCACGAGCAGGAGGTGCTGCTCGTGGCAGTGCGCCGGCATCGCCATTGGCTCTAGTTGGTAGCGCTCAAGCCGGATACCAGGCCAGGCCAACGCAACACTACTGGTCAGGGCCGGGCGGTCGTATAGTTCGGAGGTGTAGGTATAGGTAGGGAGTGCCGCCATGAAAGCAAGAAACCGCCCGCCCATAGAATAGTTGGCTTTCCCTGCTCGGGTAGAGTAATCCCTACCCCCTCCTAACCCGAGTGGTAGTGGCAGAAATCGAAGGTGAGCGGCTGCGTACTTACCTAGCTACCAGCCGCTGATGAATCAATTCCCGGTGCACCAGCGAATGATTTGTGGAGCTTGATGCCGCAGTGCGGTATAAGACGACAACACATACGAGCACGTGGCCCAACAACCGGCGCGGTCCGCCTTGCGTTGAAATAGGTATGAACTCAATTCGTTTTCCGGATGGCACCGAGGTGCCAGCGCTTGGGCAGGGTACCTGGATGATGGCCGAACAGCCCGCCCAACGCGCTGCCGAGCTGGCCGCCCTGCGGGCGGGCGTTGAGCTGGGGCTAACGCTCATCGACACAGCCGAAATGTACGCCGACGGAGAGTCGGAGCGCCTGGTGGGCGAAGCGCTCCGCGGCCTCCGCGAGCAGGTGTTTCTGGTTAGCAAAGCCTACCCCCAAAATGCTTCGCGCCAGCAGCTACCGCAAGCCTGCGAGGCCAGCTTGAAGCGGCTGGGGACCGACCGGCTCGACTTATACCTGCTGCACCGGCGCGGCCGCGTGCCATTGGCCGAAACGGTGGAAGCCATGGAAAAACTAGTGGCCGCCGGCAAAATTCGGCGTTGGGGCGTGAGCAACCTCGACACGGCGGACATGCAAGAACTACTGGCCGCTGGGGGCGCGGCCTGTGCCACCGACCAGGTGCTCTACAACCTAACCCGGCGCGGCCCCGAGCACGCATTGTTGCCGTGGCTCGCAGCCCGGGGCATGCCGGTAATGGCGTACAGCCCCGTCGAACAAGGACGGTTGCTCGACCACCCGCGGCTGCTAGAAGTTGCTGCGGACCTAGGCGCGACGCCGGCGCAGGTGGCCCTAGCCTGGGTGCTGCACCAGGGACAGGCCCTGGTTATTCCTAAAGCAGGCCGCGTGGCCCACGTGCAGGAAAACCGGGCTGCTGCCGATTTGCACTTGTCAGACAGCGACTTGGCTGCGCTGGATGCTGCTTTTCCGCGCCCAAGCCAGCGCCGGCCACTGGAGATGCTGTAGGCTGCACCTTCGCCGCTACCGAAGCACTACCCCAGGCTCTGCGCTGAGCATATGCGCCTACTTGGCGGTGGTAGGGCGTCTGCTGCTCAAGTTATACCGCCAGGGCATAAGCCAAGGAGCGCAACTACCCCCTGAGGGGCTGGCGCGCGAACGCGTGGACCTGGCCGAGGTGCTCGAAGAAGTGCCCCTGGGTAGCGCCCTTGCTCGCCGCTACCCAGGGGCTCATCGGCAAAGCAACTGGTAGTTTTGACTGCGCGCTCAGCGGTGGCGGCCCCAGCGCCCTTTGCTGGCCGCTTCAAAAAACGCGCATATTGCTGCCGCTCGCATGAATCGTTTTGACCGTATCGTTGCCATTCTTCTCCACCTGCAAACGCGCCGCGTAGTGAGCGGCCCTACCCTGGCTGCGCAGTTTGAGGTGAGCCTGCGCACCATCTACCGCGACATTCGCACGCTGGAGCTGGCCGGGGTGCCGCTTGTTGGGGAGCCGAAGGTGGGGTATTCGTTGGCCGAAGGCTACCGCCTGCCGCCCGTGATGTTTACCCGCGAGGAGGCCGCCGCCCTGCTTACGGCCGAAAAGCTGGCCGCCCGCCTCACCGACGCGCCCACGGCCCGCCTCAGCGGCGCGGCCATGGATAAGCTGCGCGCCGTGCTGCGCCGCTCCGACCGCGACTACCTCAACACGCTCACGCCCCATATTCAGGTGGTTGGGCCCAGCGGCTCGCCCACTGCATCCAACACGTACCAGCAGCTGGTACTGGCCGTGGCCACCCAGCAGGTGGTTCGCATCGGCTACCAGGCCACGGCTACCGACCCCGTAACTGCGCGCGATATCGAGCCGATTGGGCTTTACCTCACGCAGCATTGGCACGTGGTGGCGTACTGCCGGCTGCGGCAGGACTTTCGCAATTTTCGCCTCGACCGGATGCAGCAGCTAGCCCTTACCGCCGAAACCTTTGCCTCGCGCCCCGAAACCCTGCAGCAGTACTGGGCCGAGCGGGCTAGCCAGGGGCAGCGCGAAAGAGTAGTGCTGCGGTTGCAGCTGGCGAGCACGCCGCTCAACTTGGTGCAGCGCCTGCACGATACCAAGCGCCAGTACGGCTGGGCGCACGAGCAGCCCCTGCCCGATGGCAGCGTGGAGATGACACTGTTTTTGGGCTCCTTGCCGTACCTGGCCGCCTGGCTGCTACCCTACGTCGGGGCCGTGACCGTGGTAGAGCCGCCCGCCCTGCGCACGCACCTGTGCGAGCTGGCGCAGCAGGCGCACACTTTTTTTTGCCAGCCAGCCTGATATGCTGACATAGGGCTGTCAGGGGGTAGGCGGAATTTTGTGGAGTAGAGCAACAGGTGCTCTGGATTAACGCCCACTTTTTTCCTCCATACCATGTTTAATGTATTAGCTAACATCAATTGGCTGAGCGTACTGCTGGCTTTCGTCGCCTACTTCTTGCTCGGTGCCTTATGGTACATGGTGCTGTTTCCGCAGGCCTACAAAGTATCGCTGGGCAAAGCCAATGAAACGTTGAATAACCAATCGGCTTTATTTGTCGTGGGGCCGGGCGTGTGCGTGCTGGCGGTCATTGTGGCCACTGCCGTGCTGTTTTACGCCTTGCACATCACCACCTACGGCGATGCGCTGCGTTTGGCGGTCATTGTGGCCCTAGGCTATCTGGTAGCCAATACCACCAACATCGCCATTAACCCCAATATTCCGCGGCCCCTTCTCTACAGCGCCATCACCAGCGCCTACCATACAGTCGGCATCACGCTCACTTGCCTGGTGCTGGCCGCGCTGCGGTAGAGCTCGCTACCATGGCAAAGCAAGAAGCACACGTGGTGTGCCCCCAAAACCGACACCAGTGGCGGCAGTGGCTGCAAGCGCACCACCACCAGCGCGATGGCGTCTGGCTGGTTTATTATAAAAAGAGCGCTGCTACCCCCACGCTGACGTGGAGTGAAGCCGTAGATGAAGCCCTGTGCGTTGGCTGGATAGACAGCCAGGCCAAACCGATAGATGCCGAAAAATACCAGCAGTTCTTCAGTCCTCGCAAGCCGACCAGCGGGTGGTCAAGGGTCAATAAGCAGAAAGTGCACCGGCTACTTGCTGAGGGCATGATGACGCCGGCCGGCTTGGCCGCTATCGAAACGGCCAAGCAAAACGGCTCCTGGACTCTGCTCGACGAAGTAGAAGCACTGCGCCTACCGGCCGATTTAGAACAAGCCTTTGCGCAGCAGCCTGCGGCCCGAAGCTACTTTCTACAGTTAAGCCGCACCGCGCAGCGGGCTGCCTTGCTGGGGCTGGTGCTGGCCAAGCGGCCCGCCACCCGGCAAAAGCGCCTGCTGGCCATCCTGGAATTAGCAAATGAGTGGCTCAATCGTTCCAGTAGCTGAATATGCAGAGTAATAGCTACAGGTTTCTTTGGCTAAGTGAGCGGTATTTGATGGGGTAGGGGGCTCAAAAAGTAATGGCCAGGCCACCGAGCACCAGCTCCGTCAGGGGCGCGGCTTTGTTGCGCAGCGCGCTAGTTGCAACTCAGTAGAAGACGAAACCAGATTAGACAGCAGCTCCGCCTCCGCCAAGCTGAAACGAAGCCCAGCCGCTGCTGCTAGTGCAGCTGTAGCGAGCCCAGATACTTTGTTCAGCGACTAGTAGGGGGTAGGGCGGTCAGTCCGCTTTAGCAAGTAAAATACCGCTGGGTAGTTACTTTCACGCATGCTTTCTACCCGCATTGCTTCTTGCCTAGTGGTTCTCGCGCATGTGCTGGCCGCCACCCCAGCCGCTTTCTGCCTGGCCCGCACCCAGCACCCGACCCAAGCGCGGCCCGCCAAGGTCCGCATCAAAATGGGGCGCTGCGACCAGCAGGTAATGTACAACCTGCCGGCTCAGCGCTTCGACGAAACCGCCCGCGCCATTGCTCATGCCACCGGCTGCTTCATCCGCTACCCCGACAAGTCGCTGGTTAATGTGCCCGTGCAGGCCGTCCGTGGGCGGCTCACGCGGCGGCAAGCGTTGCGCGTGGCCATGCGCGGCACCTCCCTGCGCGTGGTGCGCGAAACTCCCGACTTGATGGAGGTAGCGCGCGTGCCAGCCCGCTAGGGCTTAGCAGATGCTACGGGCTTATTGCCCACCGGCCCGCCGCTTCTCATCTTTTGCGCCATCGGCACGGCAGCTGGCGGCTGGTTGGCCGCAGCCGAAATTCCTGGTTGGTCTACCCCGCAAATCGGCCACCGTATCTCGTGAAGCATGCTTCCGCCAGCAACACCAGGGCTGTCTGCTTTTGCATTGTCAAATAATTTCACCCCGAGCACGCTGGCGTGCTTGGGGTGAGCGGCCCACGGCCCGGGCAGCAATAGCTAAGCGCACTCCTAACCTTTAGAAGGCAAAACCAGCATGGAGGGGGGTAGGGCGCGCAATACTGTGGCTTGCAAGAAAAGCCACCCTGCCCGTAGTCTGTAGAAGAAAAGCTACCCGGCGTCGGCAGCGTAGGGCAGGTACACCGAAAAAGTCGTGCCCACGTTCAGCTGGCTACACACCTCGATGTGCCCCCCCACGTTTTCGACGATGCGCTTGACCATATACAGCCCAATGCCCGAGCCTTCTACGTGGTTGTGCAGCCGCCGAAACATGGTGAATAGCTCTGGGTGTCGGTTTTCCTTGATGCCCAAGCCGTTGTCTTGCACGCACAGCACTAGGCACTTGCCTTCCTGGTCGGGATGGCAATAAATACGCACCTGCGGCGGTCGGTCGGGGTGGCGGTACTTTACCGCGTTGCTGAGTAGGTTGTACACTACCGAGCGCAGGTTTTTGGGCGAAAACAGTACCTTAGCGCAGGCGGATACGTCCACTTTTAGCTGCGCCCCAGAGGCCCTGATGAGCGGTTGCAGGTCATGGCACACGTCCTCAATAATGGGCTCCAGTAGTACCTCCGTCACCAGCTGGTTGTGCTCCTTTTGTAGCTTGGTAATATCGCTCAGGTGGCCAATCGTGCGCTGAAAGCGAATGACCGAATCTTGCATCATAGCCAGTAGCGGCACTACGTCGTAGGCCCGCTGCACCTCGATGGGCAGTTGGGTTTGCAGCTCGGAGAGCAAGCCTTCGATATTAGTGATGGGCGACTTTAAATCGTGCGAAGCGGTGTAGATGAAGTTGTCGAGGTCGATGTTGGTGCGCGTGAGCTGTTTGTTGGAGCGCTGAAATTGCTGCTGCGAATGCCGCAGTGCCGCTTCTGCGTGTTTGGCCTCCGTAATGTCGAGTACAAACTTGACGCACTCGTTCTCGCTCAGGCGCTTGCCCGCCGACAGCCCCCACCAGCGCGAGCCGTCGGGGCGCACGTACTGCTTTTCAAACGGAGTGCTTTCGCCCGTGGTGCGCAGCTGCTCAATGGCCTGGTGCGTGGCCGCTACAAACTCTGGCGCCGTTAGGGCGTCTAGGTATGCTTGGCCATTGGCTAGCTCGGCGCGCGAGTAGCCACTTATCCGCTCGAAGGCAGCGTTGCTGTCGTGAATGCTCCCGTCCAGGCCAAAGAAAAGCACTCCAACTGTGTCGATGGACAGCGCTTTTTGCAGCCGCTCTTCGCTGCAGCGCACCGCTTCTTCGGCCTGCTTGCGGTCGTGAATATCGACGGAAGAGCCAAACCACCGGGCTACCTGCCCGCTTATCGGGTCGTAAAACGGCTCAGCGCGCACCAAAAACCAGCGGTAGGTGCCGTCTGCCGCCCGAATGCGGTGTTCGACTTGGAAGTTGGTGCCAGCGCGGCGCGCTTCTTCAAAGGCCCGCACCGTGTGGTGCCCATCTTCGGGGTGCACAAAGCTGCCCGCTATCGTAGCCGCCGTGCTCGCCTCGTAGGGCACGCCCGTGTAGAGGCTCCACTGCCGGTTGAAAAACTCGGTGCAGCCTTCCGCATCCGTTATCCAGATTATCTGCGGTACGGCGTCGGCCATAACCCGAAACCGCTCCTCTGACTCGCGCAGGGCCACTTCGGTGCGGGCGCGCATCACGGCGGCCCAGGTGCGCTCGGCCGTTTCTTCGAGCAGCGCCAGCTCATCGCCAGACCAGGTGTGGGCCGTGGGGTAGTGTATGAAGAGCACGGCTACGAGCCGCCCATCCTTGAGCAGCGGTACGTTTACGGTAGCGCCAAGCTGTAGCGCGGCGTGGGCGGCTTTTTCCTCGTTGGTAAGCGTCGGGTCGTGGGCAATGTCGGGGCGCACCACCGTTTGGCCCTCCTGCAAGGCGCGCCGTAGTTCGGCTTCGTAGTCGTCGCAGTGGTAGCGGCCTTCGATGCTGGGCACGCCACTGCGAGTGTAGTTGCGGGTAACGATGAGGTGCTCGTCGGCCTGGTCTTCGGCGTAGCCCACGCGGCTGGCGCCCAGGTACTGCCCCAGCGCACAAGCCGCCTGGTACTGTATGTCGGCCGCGTCGGCCAGGGGGCGCAGCCGGTCGCTGAGCTGGAGCAGAAATGCGTGCTGCTGCTCGCTGCGCCGCAGGGCTTCTTCGGCTTGGCGGCGCAGCGAGATGTCGTTGAATAAGACCGCCACCCGGTACTGGCCGGGCTCGCCTACCCGAAAGGCGTAGGCGTCGAACCAGCGATGCAGGGGCTCGGCCCACTGCTCAAAGCGCACGGGCTTGCCCGTTAGCACGATGTCGCCGTAAATATCAAACCAGTGCTGCTCGAGCTGGGGGGCCAGCTCCACGATGGTGCGCCCAGTGGCATTCACGAGGCCTGTTTGCTGCTCAAAGGCCGGGTTTACTTCTATAAAGCGGTAGTTGTAGGGCCGCTGCTGCTCGTCGAAGAGTACTTCAATCAAGCAAAAGCCTTCGTCCATGGTTTCGAAGAGCGTGCGATACTTTGCTTCGCTGGTGCGCAGGGCGGCTTCCGCCCGCCGACGTTCGGTCACGGACTGGGTGCGGCCGGCCACGGCTTCTACTACCCCGTCGGCGCTAAATAGGGGCACAAAAGTATAGTCGTATTCGCCCTTTTCGCCGGTGGGGCTGGTGTAGGCCGTTTCGCCAGCTACGGGCTGCCGGGTAGTGGCCGCCTGCTCAATTTCGGCCTGCAACTGCGTGGCTAGCGGTGCCGGGTAGTCCAGGTCAAAGAAGTTTTTGCCGGTGACCTGCTCTAGCGTCAGCCCCCACAAGTCCAGCAAAGGCTGGTTCACGTAGCGGAAGCGTCCGTCGAGGTCGAAGAGATACACAAACTCCTGCAAGCCGCCCAGTACCGCGTCGAAGCGCTCTAGCTGCTGGCTGCGCTCGGCCAGGCTGCTAGTTGGCTCCGTGGCTGGAGTATCTACGCCCGGCGCAGCGCCTACCTCGGTGAGGCTGAGCAACAGCCCGCCGCCCACCCGCTGGCTCTCGACCTGCACGAGCCGTTGTGTGCCGCCAACGGGGTAGGTGCCTTGAAAACTGCCCGGCTTGAGCGAGGAAAAAGCGTCGCGCAGGACTTCCCAGCTGCCATCGGTGCGGCTGCTGGCAAACTGCTGCGTGAAAGTGACCGCTGGCTCGGCCGGCAGGTGCAGCCAGCGTTGGGCAGCGGGGTTGAGGTAGGCCAGGGCCATATCCACTAGGGCACTCGCATCGTCATACACGGGCGTACAGAGCACCAACCCACTAGGTGACAGGTCGAGCACCGTGGCGAGCAGCGATTCGGCGGGAAACAAGTCGAAGGCTTGAAACGGAGGAACGGTGGGCATGGCTGCACAGATATAGCGCGTGAAAATACACGTCCGCCGTGAGGCTAACTGCATCTGCCGCAGGAATAAAATGCAAAAACCGGTAAGAAGACTCGTCAGACCCGCACCCTACCCCTAGCCTACAGCAAGAGAATCAGCCAGTCGTTGCTCCAATAAAGAGGAGCTGGCTGCCTATTTCTTTCATCTTCAAAAAAGTCAAAAACAACTCTTGCTTGCTTGCCTGCACGTGGCCGTTGCCCTGGCAGTGCCGGCGCGGTGGAGGAAGCTGTGTGGCAAGCTTCGGCACGATGTGCATGTGTGAGAGTTGCTGAATTTCCTTTGTGATCAAGGTCTTGCTGGAAAAAGTAGCCATGCTACGCTTGCGCTGCGGCACAATGGCGTTTGGGTAGATGGCCTCTAAGTGGCCTGGCGCGCTGCGGGTGCCGCCGCCGCGCCGGCTGGCTTAGTGCAATTTTGCTGAAGGGTATGGGGGCGGGCCTTTTACGCTCGCTGCCCACAGCTTGCCCAGCGCCGCTGTATTGTTGCGCAATATGCTGGGGTAGGCACAGCCCGAGCCCCACCGCAGCCTCTTACCTTTGTCCTTTATGAAGACGTTCGCCTTGCTGGCGGCCCTCGGGCTAGTTAGCTCCCCTACCATGGCCCAATCTTTTACCGCTATGCAGTGGCTGCACAAGCCCAAACAGGTATCGGCCACGCCAACCCAGTTGCGGGTGCAAGTAGAGGGTGGCGCCGACTTTTGGCGCGTGACGCACTACGGCTTCATCCGGGACAATGGGCACTTTTTGTTTCAGGAGCAACAGGGCGACTTTCTAGCCAAGGTCAAGGTAGTGGGGCACTACCACGAGCTGTATGACCAAGCCGGCCTAATGATTCGGCTCGACGAAAAGAACTGGATTAAAACCGGTATCGAGTACGTGAAGGGCGTGCAAAACGTGAGCGCCGTCGTCACGCGCGAAGTGTCGGACTGGTCGGTGGTGCCGCGGCAAGACAGCCCGCCGGCCGTGTGGCTAACCTTGCTGCGAAAAGGGGACTACGTAGAAGTGAAGTACTCCTTCGATAACAAAGATTTCAAGATGCTGCGCCTGGCCTACTTCCCGCCCGCGCCCGGCAGCAAGGTGCAAATCGGCCTGATGTGTGCCGCCCCCGATGGGAAAGGCTTCCCCGTCGAGTTTGAAGACTTCTCCGTAACGCCCGTCAGCAGCTCAAAATAAGCTGCGCGTTTTAGGCAGTGGCACGGGGGGTAGGGGCTGCTTGCTGCTGGTAGAGCAGCGCGCCCGCCGCGGCCAGCAGGGGCTGGTCGGTCGTGCGCTCTTGGCAGCGCTGCATATCGTAGTGGCACAGCGTACCGTAGGGTTGGCCTTGTGCATCGCGAATGAGCACGCCACAGTACGACATAACTGGCGTATCTACGAGGCCGCGAAACGCGGGGTCGGTGGCCGCATCCAAGATTTCGAGCGGCTCTTGCTGGCGGCCGACCAAGGCGCAAAACGTAGCCGCCAGGGGCGTGTCGTCGCCCTGCTGCACCAGCGGCTGGTTGCCGTCTACCAAGGCCTCATTACGCAGCATATCTCCCTCGAAGCGAAACAGGCCCGTGTAGCGGTGCGGGGTCCGGCGGTTTAAGTAGGCCAAGGCGGCATGCACGCCGTGCTGCTGAACTAGCGTGGTAAATTCCGTTATTTCACTTTCCATGGCGTGGTCCATCTCTCTTGCTTGCGGGCTTAATAAGCCTTATAACAACTGCTGGACGAAAGTGGTTACGCTCCTCTACTAGCTAGGGGATGCCAGAAAGCTAGCAGGAGGGGTGAATAGATGGTTAACCAGCGACAAAGGGGCAAAGGCAGCACTTATACTAAGTTGCTAAACGGCGCCGGTTGTTTGACGACAACCTGCCAGCGTTCCCTTTTGGCTTGAAGCCAGTAGTATCTATTGATACTGATAAGCAGTAATTTGCTGTAGTTCTCTGCTCCAAATACAAGGCGCTGGGGTAGCTTTTTAGCACTGAGAAGGGGGGTAGGGCACAAGCGTTTCTAGCCTACATGCCCCGCGCTCGTAGCGCTCCTTGACCCGGGCATTCGCCTGATTTCGGCCCCATCTAAGACCCTGGCAGCAGCTCGCCCCTTGGTGCAGGCTTTGTGGTGGCAGCTCCTCAAAAGAGCAGCACGACTTTACCTTGTGTCTGGCGCGATTCGAGGTCGCGCTGCGCGGTTTGAACCGCCGCAATGGGGTAGGCCTGAACGGGAAGGAGCAGTTTGCCGGCCCGGAAGTAGCCCAACAGCTCCTCCATATACGCCCCAAACTTTGCCAACTCGGCAAAAACCGTGTAGCCCCGGACCATTTGCTGTTGGCCGATAAGCTCCTGGGCGTTTAGCTGGGTAGGTTCGCCGCTGGCCGCGCCATAAACCACGCCGGTGCCTCCAGCCCCCAACGCGTGCAGGGCCTCGGCGCCCACGCGGCCGCCCACAGCATCAAACGAGGCAGCTACGCCCAGGCCGGCCGTAGCTGCGCGCACCTGCTGCACCCAGTTGGCCTCGGCATAGCTTACCACCACGTCGGCTCCGGCGGCCTGCGCGGGGGCTTTTTTTGCGTCGCTGCCCACGGCGGCCACCACCCAGATGCCCCGGTTCTTGGCTACCTGCACCAGCAAGGAGCCCACGCCCCCGGCTGCCGCCAGCACGAGCACCGACGCGTAGGCTCCGGTGTTGAGCAGGCCCACGGCCGTCGGGCCTTGGGCCAGTAGGGCCGTGGCTTCGGCATACCCCAGCTCTGCGGGCAGCGGAATTACCTGCACGGCCGGCGCTACTACGTATGCGGCGTAGCCGCCGCTAGGCAGCATGGCCATTACCCGCTGGCCCACCTGCACGGTGGCTACCCCGTCGCCCAAGGCCGCTATGGTACCCGCTACCTCATAGCCCGGCACGTAGGGCAGCGCCAGCGGCGTCGGATTGCTGCCTTTCCGCTGCCAAATGTCGGCGTAGTTTACCCCAGCTGCCGCTACTTCAAGCAGCACCTCACCGGCTCCCGGCCGGGGCCTAGGCACGTCTACTAGCTGCAACACATCGGCATCGCCGTATGCAGAAAATTGCACTGCTTTCATCTTTATATCTTGGTTGATAGCATTTTACTAAAAGTTCGGGGTGTGCGTGCCCGCCTACCCCCACCCGTGCCGGCAAATGAGCTGGTAAAGCCTGCGGGTACTTACCAAGGGATTTCACCCGTGACGGGCGTGTTTTCCTCGCTGATAAATTTGCCCGAGGGGCCGTCGTCGCCCACCAGCACGTATTTCACCAGGCGGGTGGCGGCATCTGCCACGGTGCCGGTGCCGCGGTGGTGGTTGAGGTCGGTGGCCGTGAAGCCCGGGTCCACGGCATTCACCTTAAAATTGGTATCACGCAGCTCGTAGGCCAGCACAATGGTGTACATGTGCAGCGCCGCTTTGGAGGCCGGATACACAGCTCCTTTGTGGTGAAAGTATTTCCAGGTCGGGTCGCTGCTCAACGTCAGCGATGCGCCGCTAGAGCCTACGTTGACGATGCGGGGCTGCGGCGCGCGGCGCAACAGGTCGATGAATGCCTGCGTGACCTGCACTACCCCAAACACGTTGGTAGCAAACACTTGCTGAAACACGGCGACCTCGGCCCCGAGGGCCGCTTGCGGCATGCCGCCGGTAATGGCCGCGTTGTTGATAAGGGCGTCGAGGACCTCCGTTTTGCGGCCGATTTCGGCGCGGGCCGCTTGCACCGAGTCGGCACTGGTGACGTCTAGCTGGATGGCTTCTACTGCCAAAAGCCCTTCGGCTTGAAGCTGGGCGACGGCTTGCTGGCCGTTGGCCAGGTCGCGGCTGCCCAGGTACACGTGGTAGCCCTGCTGGGCGAGTTGGCGAGCGGTTTCAAAACCAATGCCTTTGTTGGCACCGGTTATCAGGACGGTTTTCATGGGAGGAGCACTTAAGTACCCCACAAAGGTCCCCTGGCTAAAAAGGCCAGCACTTGCCATTTGGCAAAAAGCGCGTTAGCGAATGTTTTTGCGAATGCGGCTCAGCGAAGACTGCGTGATGCCCAGAAAGGAGGCCAGGTAGGAGAGGGGAATGCGGCCGGCCAGCCGCGGGTAGTTCTCAAAAAATTCTAGGTAGCGGGTGGTAGCATCCTGGGCCACCATGGGGCTGATGCGCGCCAGCTTGTCCATCAAGTGCCGCGACGTCATCTTGTGCACCATGTCGCTCCAGCCCACGATGGTGTGGGCGAGCTCGTCCCAATCGCGCTTAGAAAAAAGTAGAAGCCGGCAATCGGTCACGGCCTGCACATACTCCGGCGAAGCCAGGCCGTATTCGAGCCCGCGCAGGTCGGCCACCAAGTGGTGCTCATCGACAAAGTTGCGGGTAATTTCGTCGCCCTTATTGTTGTAGTAGCAAATTCGCAGTACGCCTTCCAGCATAAAGCCTACGTGCCGGGCCACCTGCCCAGCCTCCAAAAAATACGCGTCTTTGGGCAGCAGCAAAGTAGTGGTTTTGCTCGCAATCAGGTCTTGTTGGCGCTGGTTGAGCGACCCAAATTGCAAGAGGTATGTGAAGAGTTCTTCCATGAGGCAAAGTACGCGGGCAAAGCAGGGGCCGCAGTTGCCATTTGGCAAAAACGGTGGACAGGTAGTGGCAGCATTGGGTAGCCTACTTTGAAGAAAGCGGGGCCTATGCGTGCTCCGTGCGCAGCAACTCAGGTGTGCCAGCAAGCGGCAGTTACTTGCCTTCGAGCGGCACATGCGTTCTTAACCTTTCTGGCCGAACTCGCTTACTACCCATACCCCCTCATGTGCTACCTACCGTTGAAGCGCCTGCCGATGCGCATGCGTGCTATAGGTAAGTGCTTCTTTCATCCCTTGCATGCCACCCGAATTGCGCCCCCCGCTCCCTCCCTTTACGCTCGAAACGGCCCGCCAGAAAGCGCGCTTGGCCGAAGATGCCTGGAATTCGCGCAACCCCGAGCGCGTCGCGTTGGCCTACACCGAGGCTAGCCAGTGGCGTAATCGCGACCTGTTCTTGTGTGGCCGGGCGGCCATCGTCGCTTTTCTCACCCGCAAGTGGGGGGTAGAGCACGAGTACCGGCTCGTGAAGGAAGTGTGGGGCTTTTATGAGAACCGCCTGGCGGTCCGCTTCCAGTATGAATACCACAACGAAGCGGGCCACTGGTTTCGGGCCTACGGCAACGAGCAATGGGAATTTGACGCGCAGGGTCTTATGCAGCGGCGCGAGGCGAGCATCAACGAGGTGCCCATCACGGAAGCCGAACGCAAGTTTCGCTGGCCCCTGGGGCCCCGGCCGCTCCACCACCCTGGGCTGGCCGACGAATGCCAGTAAGCTAGTAGCTAGGGCGTTACTCTTCAGTGGGCAGTGCTACTACGTGGTAGCTGCGCTCATTATATTGAGCGCCTACCCCCCCCTGTGGGGGATAAATTTCTGACTAGCAGCCTCAGCCGTTGTTCAGTGCAGTAGGGGGGTAGCGGCCGGCGCCAATGCGTCGGGGCGGGCTTGCCTTAGTGCGTCGGCCCTACTGCGTCGTAAATCACGACTTTCTCCCAATAACGCGCATAGTTGAGCCGAAACTCGTCGTGAATGGGGTGTTGCTGGTAGCTTAACTCTGCGGCAGCACTTTCGAAGAAGCACAACCACGAGTACGTGTAGCTCCGGTCGATAACGGCGCGGTCGGTGGCGGCTGGGGTGCCGATGTGTGCCAGCGCAATGTCCGGGATGCCCCGTAGCTTCTGCAAGCCTTCCAGGAGTTTGGCCTGGTCGGCAGCGCTTGCCGTGGCAGGGGTGTAGAACAAGACGTGGTGCACGAAGAGGTTGGGAGCAGTAGGCGTGGTCATGGGAAGAGAAGTAACGGCGGCAAATGACAAGCACAGCATTGTGCGTCCGCCGGCGGCAAAGTACGGCGGCGGCCGCTGACTGCGCGCTCGTCGCTAAATACCTGCCGTAAGGCGGCAGGCCGTTGGCAAGCAGTTGCTACCCCCTCCCTAGGGTAGTGTGCCTGCGCCACATAGCGCATCCGCGAGGCGGGAGTAGCGCAGCTTCTTACCCAAGGTAGCCCCCAGTGCAGGCAGTTGCGTAGGGGTTTCATACGAGCGCAAAAGCTGCTTTTGAGTTGGGATGTCGTTCTGTAACTATTGCCCAAAATGACGTAGCTGATAAGAGAAGCTAAGCAAGACATAGCGTGATAACACGCGGCTACGCACATCTTCCAGGTAGGTGTCTGTAGCGTTGCGCACCACGCTGCGGTTCTGGTTTAGTAGTTCGAAAGCGTAGAGCTTCACTTCGGCCTGCCTATTAGCAAAAAGCTGGTAGGCCAGGCCCGCATTCCAAAGCAGTGCCTGCTGATTGTAGCCTGCGGCTAAACCGGTAGTATTAGTAAAATAGGCCTCGGATGTGAGCACCCAGCGGCCCGGTAGGCGCCAGTATACGTCGCCACTGATAGTCTGCGTAAAGTAGGCCCTTTGCGCAGTTGTAGCGAGCGAATACGTGGCCTGCTGGTACATGAGATTGGCCTGTAAGTCGATTTCTAGATGCTCGTTGTAAGTCGAGTTGGCGCTGAGGGTTTGGCCCAGGCTCCAGGTGTGAGCCACGTTGGGCTGGTCGTTGATGAAGCTTGGGCTGCGCGTGAAGCTGCCCGTAGTGCTGGCATTTAGGTTGAGCTGGTGGGTGGGTAGGCGTTGGCCCAGCGCCACAAAACCGGTAGCCTGAAAAAAACCATTGGCATTGATTGGCCGGGTCGTGCGCACCCCCGCCGCATCGAAGGTGCTGGCTGCTACCAGGCGATGCTGCACTGCGCTACTGCTCCACAGCGCCATTACGCTCCGTCCCCGGGCCGGGTCGAAGTGGTTGTAGGTAGCCAGAAGACTATGCGCATACTCGGGGCGCAAATCTGGATTGCCGAGGCTGATGCTGAGCGGGTTGCTGTTGTCGGGCACCGGCTGAAGCTGGCTGGCCGCGGGAGCTGTGAGCGCGGTGCGGTAGGTAAGGCGTAGCGTGCGGCTGCCCGAGCCGGTGTAGCTGAAGGTGGCCGCTGGTAGCAGGCTAGCATACGTACGGCGCAGGCCGACGGCGGCGGTCTGGTTGTCGAGGCGCAGGGCTGCCTGCTGGGCATCGAGGCCCAGGCTGTAGGTGTAGCGCAGGCGGCGCGTTTGCCACGTAAGCCCCACCTGCTGCGCGTCGTAGCGGCTACTGAACGCATTGCTCAACAAGGTATTATAGCGGTCGTATTGCCCAGTGCCGGCATTATAGTCGGTGGTGAGGCGGCTGGCCTGGCTGGGCGCATTGGTGTAGCTATAGTGCGTTTCGAGCTGGTGGCGCAAGGAAAACTGCTCGGTATAAGCAAGGTTGACAATGGCGCTTTGCCGGGGCGTGTGCTGGTCGAGTTGCTGGTCAAGCAGTTGCGTGGTAGTGGGGCCAGTCGTTAGGTAAGTGGTAGCTGCCTGATTGAATGCTACCCCAGCTTGCTCGGCCAAGTTTAAGTTGAGATTAGCTGATAGCGTGCGCCCTACCCTCCGAAATTTGCGCATCAGCAGCGCATTGCCGCCACCAGTAAGGCTGTGGGACAGGGCCTCGTAGCGGCTACTGCTTTGGTTGAGCAGGCCGCTGCCGAGGCTGGTTTGCTGCATGGCGGTGCGCAGTTGGCTCCCCGTTTGGTAGGTGAAACCGGGGGTAAGGCGCAAGCTCGTAAGCGAGTCGAGCTGGTAGTCGAGCCGTAGGGTAGCGCGCTGGCTGCTGGTATGTAGGCGGCTGGTTGCCAGGCCATCGGTGAGCGGCACCGCGGCACTAGCAGCGTCGGTAAAGTTCTGACGGTGCACAGCTTGCTCGTTGAGCGTGGTGGCGCGGGTAGCCAAGTAACTGCTGGCAACTTCCAGGCGCTTGCCCCAGGCATCGCGGTAGTTGAGGCCGCCCAACGCCGCCTCGGTAAGGCCAGTGGCGGCGCTGTTGGGCACCTGTTGGGCGCTGCCTGCGTTGCGCAGGCCCCCTGGGGCCTCCAGGGCCAGGCCCCCGCTGCCACTGTTGAGGCTGCCCGCGTTGCCACTAGGGTTGCCGCTACCGGCTGCTGGGTTGCCATCGTCGGTAAAGCCCTGGTTATTTGCATTATCAGATTGGGCCAGGGCAGATAGCTGCCGGCCGTTATCGAAGCGGTTGAGGCCCAGGCGGGCCTGGTAGCGGCCGTTGGTTCCGGTGCCAGCTTGCTCGGTGCCGAAGTAACCCCGGCGCTTATCGCGGCGGGTTACCAGGTTCACGGTGCGCTGCCGCTCGCCGCTGTCAATGCCCGAGAAGGTAGCCTGGTCATTCTGCTGGTCATATACCTGCACCTTGTCGATAATGTCGGCGGGCAGGTTGCGGCTGGCCATTTTGGGGTCACCGCCAAAAAAGGGCTTGCCATCGACGAGCATTTTCACCGCTTGGCCCTGCGAGCGGATGGTGCCGTCGCGGTCGACGGCTAAGCCCGGCAGTTTTTTTAGCAGCTGCTCGACTGGGGCGTTGGGCTGGGTTTTGAAAGCGCGGGCGCTGAAGGCTACGGTATCACCGCTGATGCTCACGGGGGCCTGTTCGTGCGTTACGAATACTTCACCCAGCTGCTGGCTCTCGGCGAGCAGCCGCAGTGAAGGCACCTCTATGGCAGCCTGAGTAGCCAGCACTTCCACCGGCTGCTGCAAAGATTTATAGCCTAAGTTATTAATCAATAGCAAGTAACGCCCCGGCCGTATTCCGCGCAGGGCGTAGTGCCCACTACCGTCTGTGAGCGAAAAGGTGACGTAGCTCGAATCGCGGGCTTGCAGCAGCGACACCGACGCCTCGCGCAGGGGCTGCCCCAAAACCGCATCGAGCACTAGCCCTTGCACGACGCTGTGCCCCGCCGCAGCGGCCGAGGGTTTGCCCTGGGCATAGGTGGCCCGGCTGGCCCCGCACAGCAGCACCAGCCAGGCCCCAAACATGAGTTTGCCCATCGGTTAGTGAGTGGCCGGGCTGGCAAATTGCTCTAGCACCTGCTGGCGCTTATCAGCTTGGGCCTTGGCCCGCAGCTCGTGCAGCGCCGCTTCGGTAATAGGCTGGGCCTGGGGGCTGGGGCGCACGGCTGCTTCGGCCACGGGCTCGGCGGTGAGCTTGGTGGCGAGGTACTCTTCTTGGTCGCTGCTAAGGGCCAGCACCACGCCCCGCACGGGCGTTAGCTCGCGCACCGGGGAGTAGGTGAAGGGTAGCTCGGTCGTGACCCACAGCGTGTAGGTTTCTCTCCTAAAAGGAACCGTGGCCTTGTGGCAGAGGTAGCCAGCTATCTTCTTGGTCTGGGGCAAGTCTTGCCAACCGGTAGGGGGGGTAGGCGCAGCGTGCGGTGGCAAGGCATAGACGCTGCCACCGATAGTAGCTACCGTTGTGACGGTACCAGCAACGAAGTCGAAATACTGCGCCTCGGTATCTACCGCCGCCGTGGTGCGGGTGGTGGCCACCGGGTTCTTGCTGGGTAGCATGTTGATGTTGCCGCCTGCTAGTTGCATATGCTGTGGCTGCTCTTCCATGGCGTAGTGGCCGCTAAATACCAAGGTGCGTACCGCGCTCATCGAGCTGGGCAGCTCCACAGTCGAGCCGGGCCCATCGGTCTTGATTTCCTGGCCGTTGGGGTCAAGCATGGTGATTTTTACCCGGTCCTTATCCACGCGCTGGGTGGTTTCGTAGCGCAGGCGCCCGGCAGTGGGGGCGGTAGTTTGGGCGGTGGTCAGGGGGGTAGGGAGGCTGCCGGCGAGGGTGCCGGCCAAGGCTAGCCAGAGAAAAGTAGACATGCGAAAACGGGGGTAAAAACGACGCTGCAAAGGACGAAGCCCCCCGTGTAAAGCACTGTTATTCTTTGTTAATGATTGTTAAGGACACTTTTTGTGCCCGCGGCCGGCTGTACTTTCGGGTCACTTTTACTACCCCATGAAACGCCGCCTGCGCTTTATTTTTGGCTTGCTAGCCTTGTGTTTGCTCGGTAGCTACGGCTTTCAGGGCTACTGGCTTTATGGCAGCTACCGGCTGGGCCAGGCGCAGTTTGCCCGCGCCACCCGCGAGGCACTGGAAGCCGTGGTGCAGCGCCAGCAGCTCGGCCGCGCCAAGAAGGTATTCGACATCAAGTTCAACGACTACGCCGCGCCCGTCCAGCCCCGACGCTGGCAAATCGAGCGCCTCGATACCGTGCCGGCTTCGACGCAAAACGCCCGCCGCGCGTTGGGTACGCCCACGGTACTCCGGCTGCGGGCACCTGCTGGTGCCCGCCCGCGCGTCAAGCCTCTGCCAACCGCGCAGGCCCGCGCCGCGCACACCGACTCGCTGGCGCGGCAGCTATCGCGCTTTGTGATCAGCAACTGGTACCGCGAGCGGCCCGTGAACCTGGCCCAACTAGCCCGCGCTTACCGCGCCGAGCTGCGCCAGCGCCAGGCCGAGCAGCCGTTTCGGCTCGATACGCTGGGGGCCAGTGAGGTGCCTGCGGCGGCCATACGAGCGGGCTTCTTGCTGCATACTCGGGCCGTGCCGCTCAACCCGGTGCAAGGGCCCGCGGTGGTGGCCTCATTTCGGCCCCCTATGGCCCATGTGCTGCGGGGCATGGCGGGTAGCCTGCTTGGTTCGCTGGCGTTGCTAGTACTTACCACGAGCTGCTTGGCCCTGATGCTGAGCACAATACTGCGACAAAAAAAGCTGTCGGAAGTTAAAAATGACTTCATCAATAACATGACCCACGAGCTAAAAACGCCGCTGGCTACGGTGTCGGCCGCGGTAGAGGCGTTGCAAAACTTTGGGGCGCTGCGCGACCCGCACCGGACGGATACTTACCTGAGCATTGCCCGCCAGGAATTGACGCGGCTTTCCGACCTGATTGAAAAAGTGCTGCACATTGCCGTAGAGGAGCACCAAGGTCGCATCCTGACCCTGCACCCCGAGCCTGTGCAGCTCGCCGACCTGGTGGCGGAGCAGGTGAGCCGCCACGAGCTGCAAGCCTCTAAACCCGTGGACTTTGACGTGGCCATAGCTGCCACCGAGCCCCTGCTCCTCGACCGCTTGCACCTGGCCGGTGTGCTCAACAACCTGCTCGACAATGCGCTTAAGTACTCCGGCGAGCGCGTACGTATCCGCATTCGCGGGCAGCAGCAGGCGGGGGGCTGGCAGCTCACGGTGGCCGACGATGGCTTTGGCATCGCGCCCGGCTACCAAGCGGCGGTGTTCGACCAGTTCTTCCGGGTGCCGACTGGCAACTTGCACCCCGTCAAGGGGTTTGGGCTGGGCTTGTACTACGCCCGCCAAGTGGTGGCTGGGCACGGCGGCCGCATCAGTTTGCGCAGCGAGGTAGGCCGCGGCAGCGAGTTTAGCATCTGGCTGCCATTGGCACTGCATCATGAATAATCAGCCCGTAGCCTTGCCCACGCTGCTGCTCGTGGAAGACGAGCTCTCCCTAGCCCGCATCGTGCAGGATAGCCTGGAAACCAGGGGATTTGCCGTGCACCATGCACCCGATGGGGGGGTAGGCTGGCAGCTTTTTCAGCAGCTGAGCCCCGACCTAGTGGTGGCCGACGTGATGCTTCCTGTGTGCGATGGCTTTGAGCTGGCCCGCCGCATTCGGCGCGTCAATGCCACGGTACCCATCCTGTTTCTGACGGCGCGCGCGCAGCCAGCCGATGCAGTGCTAGGTTTCGAGCTGGGTGGCAACGACTACGTGCGTAAGCCGTTCAGCCTGGATGAGCTGGTGGTGCGCATTCGGGCGCTGCTGGGGCGGGTACCCGCCCTGGCGCCGCCCCCAGCGGCGGGGCCGCTAGCTATCGGGCGCTATCGCTTCGACTACCCGCAGCAGCGCCTGCGCCTGGCCGATGGCAGCCAGCCCGATGCGCAGCTCACGCACCGCGAGGCCGAGTTGCTCAAGTGCCTGCTAGACCAGCACACGCAGGTGCTGACGCGCACGGCCGTGCTGCGTGCGCTGTGGGGCGACGACAGCTTTTTCAACGGCCGCAGCCTCGATGTCTTCATCACCCGTCTGCGTCGCTACCTGCGCCACGACCCCAATGTGCAGATACTGAACGTGCGGGGCGTTGGTTATAAGCTACTGACATAATGGATTTTGGTAACTAAATGGGGCGGTTTGCCGCTGCTTTGGGGTAGGTGATTCTTGAAAGCCTACCCCCGCCCCCGGCGCTCTAGACCGACAAAAAAGCGGTGAGCGCTCCGGTATGCGTCAGCGTGAGCTGGTGCATGGCCCGGGTGCACGCCACGTAGAGCATGCCCTTGTCTACCTCCGTTTTATAGGTAGCAGCCGAGGCGAAGGGCACGATGACCTCATCAAATTCGAGCCCTTTCGCCAAGTAAGCCGTGGTGACGACGACGCCTTCCTTGAAGGTCGTAGACTCGGCCGTGAGCAGCTGCACGCCGGGCCCTGGCAGCGCCTGGTGCACCTGTGCCGCCTGCCGCAGCGTTTTGCAGATGATGCCCAGCGACTGGCTCCCGCCGCCTTGAAAAGCCGCGACCAACTCCTGGATGGCCAGCAGCTCCTCAGCCGGGTTGTCGAAGCACAAAACCAAGGGCTCACGGCCGTGCCGTTCGAGGGGTAGCAGGTCGGGGTTGGGCGTGATGCGCTGCGCGAAGGCCGTGATTTCGAGGGTAGAGCGGTAGCTGCGATGCAGCTTCACAACCTCGGCCTGCGGAAAAACACGCTCGATAGTTTCGGCCGACGAGGCGCTGTAAGGGTTTACCGTCTGGTTGACATCGCCCAAAATGGTCTTGCGGCAGGTAAACAGGCGAGCCAGCACAGCGTAGTGCACGGGCGTGTAGTCCTGCATCTCGTCGATTACCAGGTGCTTCACGTGCTCGTAGGCGCTGAGGCCTTCCAGCCGCAAGCGCAGGTAGATGAGGGGGAAAACATCTGCGTACTCCAGGCGCTGGCCCGGCTCGACGCGGCAGAGCTCGGGCCGGCCCAGCCAGCGGTAAAAATCGCGGTAGAAATCCAACACCTGCGTAAACTTGAACATGCGCGGAATGGCCTCACCAATGATGGATTTTTCCTGTCCAGTCAGCTTACGCTGGGTGGCGTCGCGCACGTAGGTGCGCACATCCTGGGCCACCAGCGGAAAGCGTTTTAGCATTGGCACCCGGTGGTAGGCCTTGAATCGGCCCAGGATAAACGGCAGCGGCACCAGGAGCCGCCCTAGCCGCAACTCGCTACCCGTGAAGTAGTTGTTTTCTACGTGCAGCAGGTACTTGTTCAGCTGGCTCAGAAAATCGCCCGACGACTTAAACCGGATGCGCTCGACAAACCTGGGGTCGGGGTGCTCCAGCAGCGCCGATACCTGCTCGAAAAAGGTCTGAAACGGGTACTTGTATTCGAGCAAATCGGCCGCCAGTTCTTCCATGCCCAGCTCCGGAATGTGCTCCTCGCCGAGCTCGGGCAAGACGTTGGAGATGTAGTCGGCAAAGACCTTGTTGGGCGAGATAATGAGCACGTCCTTGGCCGTAATCGTGTCGCGGTAGCGATACAGCAAGAACGCAATCCGGTGCAGGGCAATCGACGTTTTGCCCGAGCCTGCCACGCCCTGAATGACCATCACCGACGCGGTTTCGTTGCGAATCACCGCATTCTGATCGCGCTGAATGGTGGCGACGATGTTCTTCATCTTATCGTCGGAGGACTTGGCTAGCTCGCGTTGCAGCACATCGTCGTGAATGTTCACGTCGTTTTCGAGCATAAACTCCAGCTGCCCGTCGCGAATCTTGTACTGCCGCTTGAGGTCGATGGTGCCCTGCATCGTGCCGGTAGGCGTGGGGTAGGAGGCCTCACCCAGCTCGTAGTCGTAGAATAAGGATGAGATAGGCGCCCGCCAATCGTAAATCAAATTTTGCCGCTGCTGCTCGTCCAGAAAGGAATACACGCCGATGTAAACCGGCGACTTCTCCCGGCCCTGCGGGGTAAAATCGAGCCGCCCGAAGTAGGGCGACTGGCTCAGCTTGAGTAGCTTGCGCTTGCGGGCCACGGCGGCTTCGCCCGTGAAGGCCATGCGGTTGATAGACTGGTCGGCGGCCACCATATCCGCATCGTCCATGCTCGACTGGTGCTCGTGGATGTACTCTTTTTTCTGCCGCAGCTCGCTGGAAAACTGCTTCACGGCGTCGTCGCCGCGCCGGATGGCCAGCGCGAGCCGCTCCTTTATTTCTTCCAGATAGGCTCTTTCTGCTTGTTCCGTGGCGTTCATCCGGGGGTAGGGCTTGGGTAATGGGCCGCAAAGGTGGCCGCAAATTCCGGTTCGGAGCCGCGCCGATAAGCTGACGTAGGCGCACAACCAGCCGCTTTAGGCTGGCCGAGCGCTGCGCCCTTTCCCGCAGTCGCCACCAAAACTGTTCGTTACTACCCCTCTTATTGAATTGCTTATGTCAGCCGGAGCTCGGCGATGAGCGCGGTGCTGCCGCCACGGTCATCATCGGTCACCAGCAGCAGCTCCCACTGGCGGAGGCCTAGCGTGCGGCGCACGGCCAGCCCCTCCACCTTGCCTAGGTAGGCGCGGCCATCGGCCCAGGTGAGGCGCGCAAACGTGGCGGTTTGGGCCTCCAAGTCCAGGTGCCCCACAAAAGAACCCAGCGTGGCGCCATCGGCCACGGCATCGGTAGTAGCCTCGACCGAGGCCGTAACCAGCAGCTGCCCCTCTACCAAGGTGGCTCCGGAAAAGCCCGCCAGGTAGCCCCCAAGCTGCGGCAGCGCAAACGAGTGCACCCGCAGCGAAGCAGGAGCGGGCAAGTGCGGCTGGAACAAATGCGCCAGCGTCGCGGCCAGCGGCAGCTCAAAAACGAGGGCTGGCCCGCCCCCCACTGGCCGCTGAAAGAGCAGCAACCCAGTTGGCGTGGCCGCTGCCGCTTCGAGGTTGAGCGCCGCGCCGGTGGGCAGCTGCGCCCGCAGCTGAGCATAGATAGGGCGCAGGTCTACCCGTTGCACAGCGCGGGGAGCGGCGCCTTCGGGCGAGGCTGTGGGCGTGGGTAGGCTCACAAAGTAGCCCGTTTCGCGCGACGGCAGCGACCCCGAGCCGCAGAGCAGCAGGCCCCTACCCCCCCTGGGGGCGGCCACAGCCACCATACTTTCCAGGTCAGGCTTACTGGCTTTCGGAATCCGCCCGGTCCCAAATTCAGTGCTGGCAAACAGCGCTACCTCGGCCACCGGGGCCAGCGTGGCCGCGTCGAGCAGGTACAGCAGCGGCGCATCATCACTGACGAGGTAGGCGGTCGGGCCAATAATTTCTACCCCCGAAGCGGAGGGTAGGCGAGGAAGCTGAATTTCGGCAAGCAGCGTAGCGGTCACGGGCAAGAAGAAGGCGAACACTCAAAAGTACAAGGCTAGCCAAGCAGAAAGCGTTAGCTGGTGTTCAGTGCCCTATGCACCTAGCGGTGCCGAGTCAGGGTGGGCTTGAAAAAACGCTGCCAGCCGGGCCAAACCGGGCCGATGGCTTCGCCAATTCGACACCGGCTCGACACTAGCGCGGCGCTACTTAGTCGGCCCGCTGCGTATGGGCTGTCTGATCAAGCTCCCTACCCCTAGGTGTTATATTAGTTAAGGTTGGTAAGTACGTAATTGACCCCTAGTGGACTATGAGTCATTTGGCAGATGATGGGAAACTTGTCGTTGCGCAGTATCCAGAGTTCGGTGGCGTCGCCCTGGGCTACCACGTGCAGCACATCGAGCGGCTGGCCGCCGAGCAGCAGTGGGTGCGCGGCAGTATCGTCGCGCAGGTCATACACCGTGTTATTATACTCAAAGTGGTGCTGGGCGAGCAGCGTGGCGTAGGCGCTTTTTGAGAGCAGCATAAACGTCTGATTATCGGGTAGGCGCACCGGCTGGCCGGGCAACGGCTGGGCCACGTGCAGCGCGGTGCCCTGCTGCCAGGCCGTGGGCGATACAGCGTACACGCCGCCCGCCAAGTTGCGAATGCGCCACTTCAGCTTCAGCGTATCGGTGGCGCTGGCAATGGTTAGCTCGAAGGGCGCATGCTGGCCGTGCAACTCAAACATATAGTTAAAGGTGGTGCCTACCCCTACAGTAGGCTTTGGGTCCTGGGCACGGGCCGCGGCGCTACCTAGGGCAGCGAGCGACAGCAGCAAAAACGTTCTTAGCATACTACTCATAAGGTTATTCGGCAACAGGCGGCAACACTCGTGTGCCCCAGTCGCCGGGCTGCGCGGTCATTTCAAACACTAGCTCGCCGCCCTGCACCAGTGCTTGGTGGGTTAGCCACGCCTGCCGCAAGGGCCGCCCATTGAGGCGGGCCGACTTTACGTAGCAGTTGGTAGCCGAGAGGTTGCGGGCGGTGATGCGGAAGTCTTTGCCGCCTTCCAGGTGCAGGGTAGTTTGGCGCACCAGCGGGGCGTTGAGGAGGTAGTAGGGCTGGCCAGCGTTGGGGTAGAGGCCCATCAACTGGAAGGCCAGCCACGACGACATCGCGCCCGAGTCGTCGTTGCCGGGCAGGCCGGTGGGCGTGGTATTATAACTCTGGGCGATAATCTGGCGGATGCGCTGGCTACTCAAGTCGGGCCGCCCCAGCCAGTGGTAGAGATTGGGCGTGAGAAACGTCGGCTCATTGGCCACATTGTAGTACTTCTTCTCAAACAGCGTGTCGAGCCGCGCCCGGAAGGCCGCTGGTCCGCCCGACTTGGCAATCAGCACGGGCACCTGGTGCGGTACGCTCAGCGAGTATTCCCAGGACGTGGCCTCGTAGAAATAGGCGCACCAGTGGCACACGTACCACGGGTTTTCGCGGGTGAGCGGCGTGTACACAAAGGTCGGGTGCTGCCGCACCGAATTGCCAAACGGGATGGTGTCGAGCCACTTGCCAGCCGCATCGCGCGGCATGATGAAGCCCGTGGCACCGTGGTTGCGGTAGTCGGTGCGCCACAGGTTTTGCCAGTTGTTGGCCTGGCAGTGGTACTGCTCGTAGGTGGGTTGCTGCCCCAGCCCTTTAGCTACCACTGCAATGCAGTAATCGTCGTAGGCGTAATCGAGGGTGCGGTTGCCAGCGCGGTCTACACCGTAGGGCACGTAGCCCAGGCGCTGGTAGGCGAGCAAGCCGCCGCGGCCTTCCTGCTCCTCGTTGCCGCCGGGCGGCACGGTAGCGTCCTTCAGCATGGCTTCTAGCCCCAGGCGGTAGTCGATGCCGGGCAGGTTTTTGACGTAGGCATCGGCGATGAGCACCTCGGCGTTGGAGCCTCCCTGGGTGCGGCCGTTGGCGTTGCCGCTGCGGGCCTCGGGCAAGTAGCCGTCGTGCTTATAGATGTCGAGCAGCGCGTTGACGATGGCCACCTCGCGCTGGGGCGCCAGCAGCGTAATGAGCGGATTAGACGTGCGATACGTGTCCCAGATGGCGTAAAAATCGTCATAGTACGGCGCGGTGCCGTTCCAAAGCGGGTTCTCGCCGGTGCGGTCCACGGGCATAAGCATGGTGTGGTAGAGGCCGGTGTAGAAAAGCTTTTGCTGCGTGAGCGGCGTGTCGGCGCCCAACTCGGCGCGGCTCAGCAGCGCATTCCAGCGCCCGCGCAGCTGACCTAGCACCTGGGCAAAGTTCCAGCCGGGGATTTCGGCCCGCACGTTTTCGCTGGCCCGAGCGGCGCTCAAAAAGGAGATGCCCACCTTGACTTTAAGCGTATCGCCGGCGCTGTTTTGAAAGCGCAGCAGGGCCCCGGTTTTTTCGCCCGAGTCAGCTTGCAGCTTCTGGCCGAGCTGCAACTGCTGGCCCTTCCAGGTGGCAAACTCGGCCACTGGCGCGTCGAACACGGCGGCGAAATACACGGTGTAAGCGCGCCCGTTGTTCCAGCCGCCGCGGATGCGGCTGTAGCCGCGCACCTCGGTCGGCGACACCACTTCGACCTCCGAACCCACGAACTGCTGGGCTTCGCGGCCGTCGGGCTCGGGCTGTTCACCCAGGAAAAAACCGGCGTCGAGTTGCAGTGCCTTGGGCTGACCCTGGGGGTAGGCCAAGCGGTAGAAGCTTACTTTCGGCGATGCCGTAATCTCTACCTTAATCGCGGGTTTTGCAAGCTGGGCGCGGTAGTAGCCCAGCTCCACGTGCTCGGCCTGGCGGTGCGCCGATTTATCACCTAGGGCCAATGGGCCGCTAAAGGGCATGAGCAGGATGTTGCCGTACTTGGGGCCGCCCCCCGTGCCGCTCACGTGTACCTGCGCAAAGCCCGTGACGGGCGTGGGCTCGGGCAGCCAGCCGCTATTGGGGCTGCTGGTGCAGTCGGGGCTGGGCTTCACCATGCCGAAGGGCGCGGTGGGGCCGATAAAAACCCGGCCCAGACCCTGCGAGCCAATGAGCGGGTCCACGTACCGGGTGTAGTCTGGGCTGGTTTGGCCAGCGGCCAGGAGCCGGCTAGCCAAGCCAGCCGCTAAGAGCAAAAGCTTGCCGAAACGCATTAAAAGGAGGGATAAACTAAGGGAAACGCCACTGACTTACAGCACTGGGTCGGGCCGGAAATACTTGCCGCCGGGGAAGCTGATGACGTAGTCCGACTTAAAGTGCGTGCTCGGGCGGTAGTAGTCGGTGCTGATGATTTGGGCACCCGACTGCATGGCCGCCTCAAAGCTGCTCTTGTCGTTGCGGCGAGCCTCCTGGGTATCGCTGTCGGCGCGGGTGCGGATGATGTAGCCCTTCTACACTAGCGCTTTGATAGTAGCTAGGTCCTTCTTGGCGTTGTTTAGGATGTGGATGGCCGCCTCGGGCGTGCCCGGCTCGGCATCGGCAAATAGCACGCGGCCCTTCAGCGAGGGGTGGCCCTGGATGTAGGTGGCGCGCTTCTCGCCCAGCTCATCGAGCACGAACACGAATTTGCCCTGGGCGGCGCGCAGCGTGGGCCAATTGCGGTGTAGCACAGCGCTTTCGAGGGTAGCGTATTTGCCGCGCACCTGGTCGGGGGTGATGAGCTGGTCGGCCCCTAGGTAGTCGCGGATTTCCTTATCCAGGGCATCGAATACGGCCGGCGTAAAGGGCTCGGGCACCGAGAAGCCCGGCCGCTTCAGCGCCTCGCTCTTGGCGTTCATGGTGATGAAAACTGGGTTGTGCGTGGGGTGAGCCAGCGACCATTTTTTCAGCTCCTGCAAGGCCAGCTTGAAGGTGGGCGCGTTGCTGCGGTAGTCAAGGTCCTGGATGTGGAACACCTTGAAACCCGGCTGCTTCATGAGGCCGGCCGCGTCGTAGGCGGGCTGGCCAGGGGCCAGGTCTAGGCCCTTGGGATGGGCGTACTTGCCGCCCTGTGTGTCGGCGTACACGTCGATTTCGAGGGCCAGGAGCCCTAGGTCGAGCTGCTCGGTGAGGGTGGCGTGCTCGTAGTCAATCTTACTGAAGCTGGCTGAATCGGCCTTTTGCAATACGGCAAATAGCTTGGGGTCAATGGCTTGCTTGTAGCTGTTATGCGAGCCGATGACCTGAATTTGATTCATCAACGGTTCGGCAGGCTTGGTGAAAGCGAGCGAGGCGAGCCCGAGGAAGGTAGCGGAGAGGGGTAGGAATTTCATGTAAGCTGTCATGTGAAGGAAAGTGCCCGTTGGGGGCCTAATACCCCGTGTTCTGCACCAGATTGCTATTCAGCCGCAGTTCGATAGTGGGCACCGGGTAGAGCCGGCGAGAGGGGCTTTTGTCCATCTTCAGCACGTCATTAGGCAGCGGGTATTCGGTCTCAAACTGGTTGAAACGGATTAGGTCGTTGCGCCGCCAGGCTTCCCAGCTCAGCTCGCGGGCGCGCTCGTCGAGCATCCCGTTCAGGGAGATGCTGGTGGCTTGCTGGGCCCCAGCGCGGGCCCGGATTTTATTGACCAGCGCTAGCGGGGTTTGCACCTCGCCATTTACGGCGGTGGCCGGGGCGCCGCGCAGGATGGCTTCGGCCTTCATCAGGAGCACGTCGGCGAGGCGCAGCAGGGGCACGTCGTTGCCGTTGAGGCGGGTGGCCTGGATGATGGTGGGGTCTGGGTAGTACTTAATGGAACGCACACCCGACGCCTGGCTAGCCTGGGTGTTGCCCACGTCCATGGGCTTGGGCGGCACCAGCGTCAGCACCGGGTTGATGGTAACTTGGGTGGTTGAGTTGGGGTAGTAAACCGGCGTGGTGGTGAAACCACCGTTGCCGTCGGGCACGTACTGCGGGCCGGCTAGCCAGGTAGCCGTGCGGGCATCGCCGGGCAGGTTGAAGCGTGCGTAGAACTCGGGCGTGGTGCTCATGGCAATGCTTAGGCCCACGTTGAAGCCGTAGGCCTGCGTGAGGTAGTAGTAGAAGCCAAAGCGCGTGAACTGGTTGCCCGGAATCTGCTGGTCGTAGGGCACAGCGAAGATGGTTTCCCGAATTTGCGGGCCGTTGTTAGGCAAGAAGATATCGGTAGCGGGTGTCGAGGGCGTAGTTGGTATTGGCCTGCACGCTGTCGGCCATGCGCACCACGTCGGGGTAGCGAGCGGCGCCCGTGTACACCTCTGCGTTGAGGTAAAGCTTAGCTAGCAGCGCGTACACCATGCCCTTGGTGGGGCGGCCGTACTGTTGGGTAGCGTTAGCCGAAGTTTTGGCGGGTAGCTTAGGAGTAAGGCTAGTCAGTTCACTTTCAATGAATTTATACACCTCAGCGCGCGACTTGGTAGCCGGCGAAGCGGCCACTGGGTAGTCAGTCACAAGCGGCACATTACCGTACAAATCCAGCAGAAAGAAGTAATAGAGCGCCCGCATAGCTCGGATTTCGGCTAGGCGCGCCTGCTGCTCGGCCGGCGTAAAGTTGAACGACGTGGTGACGTTGAGCAGGCGATTGCAGGTGGTGATGCCGCTGTACGCCCACTGCCAGATGGTGAGCACGTTGGGGTGGTCGGGCGTCCAGGTGTGGTAGTGTAGCTGGCGGTACTGGCCGCCGTCGTCGAAGTTGCCGTCGCGGGCCGGAATGATGGCCTCGTCGGTGCTCATGGTTTGCATGCGCCAGTAGGGTACCGCAAATTGCGACGACAGATTGGAGTACATGGCCCCCACCGAGGCGTTGTAGTCGCTGATAGTTTTGGGAAAGTTGGACGCCACAAACTGCGACTCGACCGGCACATCCAGCTTTTTGCAAGAATACGTGGCGGTAGCTAGGGCGCTCAGGGCCAGAACAATAGCTTTGCTTTTCATATAGATGCAGCTTAAAACGAAGCCGTTAACCCCAGCGTGAACGTCCGGGTTTTGGGGTAGTAGTTGTTGTTGTCGATGCCCGGCGTGAGGCCGCCGATATTGATTTCGGGATCGATGCCGCGGTACTTGGTGATAATGAATAGGTTATTGGTGTTTACGTAGAAGCGCAAGGCCTTCACGTACTGTGTGTTGGGGCGCAGCGTGTAACCTAGGGAGGCGTTGTCGAGGCGTAGGTAGGAGCCGCTTTCTAGGAAGCGGTCGGAGATGAGGTAGGCGTTGATGTCGTTGAACGACTCGCCTAGGGTGAAGCGCGGGATGTTTTGCAGGCGCGCATCGGCCGGGTTATTGAGGCCGGCCAGGGTGGCATTCAGGATTTTGTTGCCGTACACGCCGCGCACCAAGAAATTGAGGTCGAAGTCTTTGTAATTAAAGTTGTTCGACCAGCCGTAGATGAGCTTGGGCTGCGCGTTGCCCACCACGCGCTGGTCGGTGGTAAGGGGCTGGGTGGCGGTGGTGCTGCCGTCGGCCTTTTGGAAGGTGCTCACGCCCGCTTCGTTCTTGCCTAGGTAGTGCCACAGCGTGAAGGTGCCCACCGCTGAGCCGGGCTGGATAATCTGGCTGTAGTTGCCGCTCTGGCCCTTGCCGCCGAGCTGCGCAGTCTGGATATAGGGAATCGTGAACCGGTCGGTGCTCAGGTTGTCGATGCGGTTGGTGTTGTGCGAGAAGTTGAGCGACGAGCGCCAGGTGAAGGCAGCCGTTTGCACGGGCACCGCGCTCAGGGCCACCTCCACGCCGCGGTTGGTCATGCTGCCCACGTTGGCGGTGTAGGTGGTGTACTGAAACTCGGTGCTCGATACCGGCAGCACGTCGTCGATGAGGTCGCTGGTCTTTTTGACGTAGAAATCGACCGAGGCCGTGAGGCGGTTTTTGAAGAAGCCTACGTCCACACCTAGGTTGGTAGTGGCGGTGCTTTCCCACTTCAGGTCGGGGTTTTCGTTGCGCACCGCGTTTACCACGTTCGAGATGGTGCCGTTGTTGAGGTACTTGCTGCTGCCGGGCGGCGTGCCGTAGATGAGGATGGACGAGAAGGCGTCGAAGCCCTGGCTATTGCCCGATACGCCGTAGCCAGCGCGCAGCTTGAGGTCGCTAAAGACAGGCAGCCCGCGCATAAACTCCTCATTGATAATGCGCCACCCTATGGCTGCAGTGGGGAAGTAGCCGTAGCGGTTGTTGACGCCGAAGGCCGACGAGCCATCGCGTCGCACCGACACCTGCGCCAGGTAGCGGTCGCCGTACTGGTACTGCGCCCGGCCGTACTGCGAGATGAGGCGCAGCGTCGAAATGGGGTTGTTGTCGAAGGCAATTTGGGCCAGGGACGACGGGTTGGACAGGTATAAGTTGTTGTAGCCCAGTGCATCGTTGGCAAAGCCCTGGGTCGTGATGCCGAAGCCGTCGTTGGTGCGGTCTTGCTGGTACGAGTAGCCGCCGAGCAGCTGCAAGTTGTGCTGGCCAAAACTGCGGTCGTAGTTAGCGTACAGCTCCAATACGTCGTTGGTGGTTTCGTACTCGTTGCGGCGGGCCACGCCACCTAGGTTCACAGCCAGGCCCGACTGACTGTTGAGGTAGCTGTTGAAGTTGGTTTGGGTGCGCTGGTTTGAGCCGCTGAGCGTGAGTTTCAGACCCGTAATAATGTCTAACTGCACCAGGCCGTTGACCAGCGTTTTGCTGTCCTTGGTCACGTAGGAGTTGTTGTTCACCAGCGACAATGGGTTCAGCGGCCCGCTGCCGGTGCGCGTAAAGTTCTCCTTATAGCTGCCATCGGCGTTGTAGGGGCTCACCGTGGGCAGATAAAACAGCATGTTTTGCAGCACGCTGGTTTGCGGCAGGTCGTTCTGCGTGGTCGAGCTATTGATGATGTTCACGCCCAGCTTCAGGCGATTATTGAAAAAGCGCTGGTTGATGAACCCCCGGTAGATGATGCGTTCCAGCGAGGTGCGATTGAGAATGCCGTTATTCTTCAGGTAGTTGACGCTGGCGCCGTAGTCCGTGGCGTTGGCCGAGCCATTGAATGACAGGTTGTGGTTGGTAGAGTAGCTGGTGCGCTCCACCAGCTTTTGCCAGTCGGTGTTCGAACCGTCGTCGTCGGTGGGCTGGGCCAGCGGGCGGGTTTTGTTGTCTACTAGGTACTGGCGCAATTCATTGCCGCTCAGCATGTCTACTTTCTTCGACACGTTGGCCACCGCGCCGTAGGCGCTGTAGGTGAGGCGCGTTTGGCCCGGCTTGGCCCGCTTGGTCGTGATGATGATAACACCGTTGGCCGCCCGCGTGCCATAAATAGCCGTGGACGAGGCATCCTTCAGCACGTCGATGGTGGCAATGTCATCGGGAGCCAGCAAGTCAATGCTTGCACCCGGCACACCGTCAATCACATAGAAAGGCTCTGTTACGCCGCCATTCAGGGTGCGGATGGTGCTGGGGCCACGTAGCACCACCGAGGGGCGCTGGTTGGGGTCGCCACTCTTGGTGATGTTGAGGCCGGCTACCTTGCCTTGCAGCAGCTCGGCAGGTGTAGTAAGTACGCCTTGGTTAAACTCACCGGCCTTGAGCGATGATACTGAGCCGATAATATCCTCGCGGGTGGCCGTGCCATAGCCGATAACCACCACATCCTTTAGTTGCTGAACATCAGCTTGTAGCGTCACGTTGAGGCTGGTTTGGGTGCCGGCAATTACTTCCTTCGGCACTGTGCCCACAAACGAAAACACCAGAATATCGGCCGGGCCGTTGGTTTTGATGCTATAGCTACCGTCGGGGGCCGTGCCCACAGCGTTGCTGCCGTCTTTGAGGCGCACCGTGACGCCGGGCAGGGCGGCGTTTTTCTCGTCCGTCACGGTGCCTTTGATGGTCTGCTGGGCGGCGGCCGCGGCGGGGGCGAGTAGCAGCAACAGCCAGGCGCTACCCGCGCTGAGTTGCTTGGCTGACTTCCCCCTTAAGGGCATAAAGTACTTCTTTTTCATACGCGCTTATGCTGTTGTAAACAGGCTGTTTTTGAGCCCTACAAAGCACCGGCGCACCTGTTACCGGAATGTCATTGCAGCGTTATGCTTAGCATTAAGGCCAGAATTAGTGGCACTTATCTTATTGCTGATAAGCTCAAGCATTAAAGTGAAAGGCTTGTGATAAGGCGCAGGATTGCAGCACAAACGGCGCCATTGTACCACGCGGCTGGTGGGTGGTGGCAGTAGGGGTAGAGCTGGGGAATGGTTGCGGCTAGCGTGGGCAAGGGCGATAAAGTAGCATTTGGGTAACATCTGCTACATGGCAATCCTGGACCTTTGCGGGCTGGTGGGGCACACCCTATTTTTATGATTCGACACTTTCTGCTAGCCGCTGGCTTGCTCCTGGCCGCGCCGGCCCTGCTGGCCCAGCGCCGCCCTACCCCCCCGCCCGTACCCAAGTTATTGGTGGGTATCATGGTTGACCAGATGCGGCCCGACTATATCACCCGCTTCCGCGACCAGTTTGGGCCCGATGGCTTCAACCGGCTGCTGCGCGAGGGCTTTGAGTGCCGCAACACGCAGTATAACTACATCCCGACCGTGACGGGGCCGGGCCACTCGTCGGTATACACGGGCACCACGCCGCGCTACCACGGTATTGTAGGCAACTCGTGGTATGACCGCCGCCTGCGCCGCGACGTGTACTGCACCGACGACAGCACCGTGCAGCTCGTGGGGGGGGGTAGGGGCATGGGCGTATCGGCCCGCAACCAGCTCAGCACTACCCTCGGCGACGAGCTGAAGATGGCGACCGGCGGCCGCGCGCGCGTGCTGGCTTTATCCTTGAAAGACCGGGCCTCGGCACTGCCCGCCGGGCACATGGCCGACGGCGCCTACTGGTTGGACGTGGCCAGCGGCAACTTCATTTCGAGCACCTACTACGTGCCCGCGCTGCCGGCCTGGGTGCAGGCCTTCAACGCCCAGAAGCGGCCCGACTACTACCGCCAGCAAACCTGGGCGCCCCTGCGCGGCCCCGAAGCCTACCGCAACAGCCTGCCCGACTCCAACCGCTACGAGCGCCCATTTAAGGGCAAGGCGGCGGCCACTTTTCCGTATGACCTGGCCAAGTTATCGCCACTCAGCGGGCCCGGCTACGAAACTGTGTACGCTTCCACCTACGGTGATAACCTGCTGACTGACTTTGCCTTGGCGGCGCTGCAAGGCACCGACCTCGGCCGCGACGACGTGCCCGACCTGCTGGCCCTCAGCTACTCGAGCCCCGACGCGGTGGGCCACGCCTTCGGGCCGCAGTCGAAGGAAGAAAACGACCTGTACTTGCGCCTAGACCTTGAAATTGCTCGCCTGCTGCAAGCCTTGGACAAGACCGTGGGCAAGGGCAACTACACCATATTCTTGACCGCCGACCACGGGGCAAGCGAGGTGACGCGCTACCTCGCCGACCACCAGGCGCCCACCGGCGCGTTCTCGACCGAAGCTCTGGCTAAGGGCGCTGCCGCCTACCTCAATGAGCAGCTTGGCCCCGACCAGTGGCTCGAAACCCTGCGCGGCAACATGCTCTACCTCAACCGCCCGCTGCTGGCTCGCCGCAAGGTGGAGCTGGCCCGCGCCCAGCAACTACTGGCCGATTTTGTGCGCGACCAACCCGGTATTGCGCAGGTGAATACCACTACCCAACTGCTCAACGCTAGCTACACTACTTACCTCGAAGCCAAGCTGCAAAACGGGTTTTACTACCCTCGCTTTGGCGACGTGCGCTACGAGCTGCTGCCGGGCTGGACCGGCGACATCGGCCCCGGCGCCAGCCACGGCACCGGCTACGCCTACGATAGCCACGTGCCGTTGCTTTGGTTTGGAGCCGGCATTGCGCCGGGCGTCAGCTACGCGCCGCACGCCATCACTGACATTGCTCCTACGGCGGCTATGCTGCTGCACAGCAAGCTGCCCAGTGCCTGCACTGGCCAGCCCATTGTGGAGGTGCTGAGCCCCAGCGACGCTGCGGGCGGTAGGCACCGCAAGTAAAGTGCTCCGGCTTTTGCAAACTCAAAAGTTGTCTGCCTTTGCTGCGCCACTTACTTGCTGGTAGGCCCGAAGCCGTTGCTTTTGAAAAGGTGCGTCTTTATGCAACTCATCAAGGTTGAATCAGCATGGTCATGCAGCTAGCGAAGTCGCCGCCTGGGTTTGGCCTAGCGGGTAAGGTGCCTCCAAAGGGCCGCTCGGGTCTTTGTGGGTAAAGGGCTCGAGAGGATAGTCCGATTCGCTGCGAAAAGCGAGCCTGTTGCTACTGTCAAGCTGGGTTGCCGCGTATTGGCTAAGGGTGAAGAAGGGGAGGGGTAGGGTGCTGATGAGCGTCCGTGATTCAGGGGCGCGCCAGCTGCTCTTTGCCCGAGCGCAGCCCTACCCTGGCTAAGAGCAGGAGGTTTGTGTGTCGTGTACAATGACCTTTTTTAAAGCCTACCAAAAGCTGAAATCGTACAAGATTAGGGCGTGTCTAAGGCTTAGTAACATTCAATTAATGAATAGAACGGAACTTTGTTGCTGTATTCTGGGCTAATCCGCCTTGACGCAAAGATTTAGTTAGTAGCCTATTTCCCTTTCTTTTTTATTGAATGAAAAAATACTTACGGCAGTATAGCAAAGCCTTGCTTTTGCTATGCGGCGCCACGTTTAGCATCCCGGTTTGGCCCGGCAGCAGCTACCCGCTGGCACCTACGCACCTCACGGCCCTACCCCCTGAGTCGTTCGAAATCGGTACCAAAACCGACTACACACCCGGTACGGTTGCTTTTGCCACCGGCAGCTGGACGCTGGCCGATGCCGTGGTGGGTACCGACGCCGCCGACCACAAAAACGGCATACAGGCCGTGCGCTTGCAGCAGGCTGGCACCCTCACCATGGACTTCTTTGTGCCGGATGGCGCGGCCACCGTGACGGTGCAGCACGCGAGCTACGGCACCGACGGTAGCAGCAGCTGGGAGCTGTGGGCGCAGTCGGAGGCATGTGCCTGCACCAAGTGGACCAAGGTGGGCCCCTCGGTGCTGACTTCTTCGCCCGTGCTGCAGGCGGCGTCCTTTACCGTGAATATTCCGGGCAAGGTGCGGTTTGAAATCCGCAAGACGTCGGGTGGCAAAGCGCGGCTCGACATCGACGACTTTACGGTGACGGACTACGGCGTGGCGCCGCCCTCGCTCGACAACAGCCACCTGGCCCTGGGCAACCCCAGCGGCGCGGCCACGGACGTCTCGATGCCCAATAACTACTTGCTGGACAAGCCGCAGTACGCGGTGTCGTACAACCGCGACCAGGGCAAGCCCAACTGGGTGAGCTGGCACCTCGACCTCTCGGACCGCGGCACGCAGGACCGGTTAGACAACTTCCGGCCCGACCCCACGCTGCCCGCAGACTGGTACCACGTGACCGAAAACAGCTATAGGGACTCAGGCTTCGACCGCGGGCACAACTGCCCGAGCGCTGACCGCACCTCCAGCGAGGAAAACAACTCGGCCACCTTCCTGATGACCAACATGATGCCTCAGGCGCCCCAAAACAACCAGCAAACCTGGGCGAAACTGGAGAATTATACCCGCACTTTTCTAGATAGCGGCAACGAGGTGTACATTATCTGCGGCTCGTACGGCAAGGGCGGCACGGGCTCGAACGGCGGTGTAACCACGACGTTCGATGGCGGCCACGTGACCGTGCCCAGCCGGTGCTGGAAGGTCATCGTGATTTTGCCGGTGGGCGACAACGACGCGGCGCGCATCAACGCCAACACCCGCATCATCGCCATCGACACGCCCAACGTCAACTCGATAAGCCCCGACTGGAGCGGCTTCCGCACCAGCGTGGACGCCATCGAGGCCGCCGCAGGCGTGGACTTGCTTTCCAACCTGCCGGTGGACGTGCAGTCGGTTGTGGAGTCAAAAATCGACGGTGGTCCGGTGAGCTAGGCTTCGGGCCTACCCCTTCTTTTTCTTTCAGGATTTTATTTGGCCCGGTGGCCTTTCTATGTCTTTTACGTTTAATCATTTAGGGTCAGTACGGCGCGCAGCGCAGCGCACGAGCCGGCTCGGCCGCCTGCTGCTGCTAGGCGCCTTGCCCCTGGCTGCCCAGGCCCAACTGGCGCTGCCTTCGGCGTCTGCCGTCACCCAAAACTTCGACGCTTTCGGGTCGGCGGCCCTGGCCCCGCTACCTACCGGCTTCAAGCTGGCGACGGGCAGCACGGTTTCTTATGCTGCAGCTACTACTGTGGCTACCACGCGGGCCGGTGGCACCTCGGGCACCAACGCGCTAAACACCACCTCGGGCGGCGGCGACTACAACTTTGGTAACGGCGTAACGCTCACTGCCACCGACCGGGCCCTGGGGTTTCTGTCGAGTAGCTCGGCGCTGTCGCCCCGGCACATCCTGCTGGAGGTGCAAAACACCACGGGCAGCCCCATAAGCGAGTTGAACGTGGCGTTTGACATTGAGCAATACCGCACCAGACAGCACGCCTTCGACTGGCAGTTTTACACCAGCCCCGACGGGACGGCCTGGACCGTCGCAGACAGCCAGAATTTTCTGGCGGCGGCAGGCAACACGGTTGTGAACCCTGCCTTGACTACGGCTAAGAGCATTAAGCTACGCAACCTTAACCTGGCAGCCGGCGAGAAGTACTACCTGCGCTGGTCGTACGTGAGCGCCGATGGCGTTAGCACCAACGGCCAGGCACTGGGCCTCGACAACCTGGTGCTGACGCCTACCCTGGGGAACGGCACTACGCCGCCCGCCCCGGTAGCGGCCATCACGACGGGCAGCACCTCGGCCACCTCGTTTTGCCTGACGCCGACGGTGGGCAGCTCACCCTTCAGCGTGGCTTTCAGCCAGAGTGGCTCGTTTACGGGTCCGTTTAAGGCACAGCTTTCCGATGCGAGCGGCGTTTTTCCGGCCAGCGCAACGGCTACTATTATCGGCAGAGGCGATACCTCTCCCCTGACGGCTACCCTGCCGGCGGGCACGCCCAGCGGCACCCGCTACCGCGTGCGGGTGCTGAGCGACGAGCCACTCACCTACGGCACCGACAACGGGCAGAACCTGACGGTGACGCTAGCCCCGGACGCGACTACCGTCACGGTGGCGCCGGCTACGAGCCAGGCGCTGCTGACGACAGAAACCGGCGCGACGCTCACGGCCACGGCCTCGTCGGCACCCGCCACGTTTGCCTGGTACTACAGCACGAATACCGCGGGCCCTTTTACCACGGCTATTGCGGGCGCTACGGCGGCTAGCTACGCGGTGAAGGGTGCCGACTTTGCGGGCGCGGGCACCTATTACCTAGTAGCCCAGGCGACGACCACGACCACGTGCGGGGCCACCACGGGCCTGAGCGCGCCGGTAACGGTGACCGTTTCGGCGCCGCCCGTGGTGCTGACGCCCACGCTGACGACTTCACTGGCGACCGTGCCCGCTTTTGGCAACATCGCCAGCGGGTCAGCGGCGCCCGCCAAGAGCTTTACGGTGAGCGGCACCAACCTCACCGGCCCGGTGACAGTGACGCCCCCAGCCGGCTTCGAGATTCGCACCGGCAACCAGGCCTTTGCCTGCTGCGCCCTTGAGCTGACGCCGGTGGGCGGCACGGTGAGCGCCACCATCGAGGTGCGCTTCGTGCCCACGGCGGCGCAAGCCTACGCGGAGGCGGTAGCGGTGAGCAGCACCGGCGTGGCCGGGGCAGCCGTGGCCGTAACGGGTACTGGCTTCGCGCCGGTGTACCCAGCCACCGTGAGCAGCGCGGCCCTGACCGACCTCACGCCCACCGGCGCCACCGCAGGCGGCACAGTGGAAGCTGATGGCAGCAGCGCCGTGACGGCGCGCGGCGTAGTGTGGAGCAAGCTTGCTACCCCTACGCTGAGCGCCAGTAAGACGGTAGATGGCGCCGGCAGCAGCACCTTCAGCAGCACCCTAGCGGGCTTGCTGCCCGGCACTACGTACTTCGTGCGGGCCTATGCCACCAACGCGGCGGGCACGGCCTACGGCGAGGAATTCTCCTTTACCACGGTGGCCATTCCGCTGGCCGCGGAGCCTACTACCCCGAGCACGCTCACGGCGAGCGAAGTGACCACCAGCTCGGTGCAGCTAAACCTGACGGGCAGCACGGGGACTAAGCACCTGGTGCTGGCGCGCCTCACGACCGCCGTGAATGCGACGCCGGTCGATGCCACTACCTACCTGGCCGATGCAGCATTTGGCGCGGGCACCCAGCTGGGTATCGGCAACTACGTGGTGTACGCGGGCACGGGCAGCAGCGTGACCGTGACGGGGCTGCAAGCCAGCTCGACCTACACCTTCGCGGTGTTTGACTACAACGACAACGACACGCCCTACGCCGAAAACTACCTGACCACGGCGCCCGGCACCCTCACGCAGGCTACTCCCGACGCCCCGGCCGCGCTGCTGCTCGAAGAAAACTTTGACTACCCGGCTGCCACTACCCTCAACGCCAACAACTGGACCGCACACAGCGGCGCCACCAGCACCGTTAAGGTAAAGGTAACGGCGAGCAGCCTGAGCTACCCGGGCTACAACGCCAGCGGTATCGGCAACGCGGCGGCCATCACGGGCAATGGCGAGGACGTGAGCCGCTCCCTCACGGCCCCCGTGACGCCCCGCACGCCGGTGTACGTATCGTACCTGGTGAACGTGACCAGCGCCACGCCGACCGGCGATTACTACCTCCACCTCGGCCCTACCCCCCTCGGCAGCAATTTCTACAGCAAGGTATTTGTGCGTAGCAGCCCCACCACGGCCGGCAAGGTGCAGTTCGGCATCAGCAGCAGTGGCACGGCGGTGTACTCGACCACCGACTACGACCTGAGCACCACCTACCTGCTGGTGGTGAAGTACACGTTTGATGAAACCGGCAGCCTCGCGCAGCTCTTCGTGAACCCGACCGGCGACACCGAGCCCACCACGCCCGCTGCCAGCTCGGCCGAGAAGGGCTCGCCAGCCAACATTGGCACCGTGGCCTTGCGCCAGGGTGGCAGCTCGCCCAAATTGGTAGTGGACGGCTTGCGGGTCGGCAATACGTACCGGGTAGTGAAAACGGGCCTGGTGTGCCTACCCCCCGCGCCGCAGTTCACGGCGGCCCCGGTTTGCGTGGGTACGCCCACGGCCTTCGCCGACGCCTCGACCACGGTAGAAGCCAACGCGACCTACGCCTGGGACGTGGATAGCGATGGGCAAGTAGACTACACGACGGTGGGCGCTATCGCGCATACCTACCCGGCGGCTGGCACCTACACGGCCACGCTGACCATCACGCAGGGTGCCTGCGCCGATGTGTATACTCAAGCTGTGGTGGTGCGGGCGTTGCCGACCGCTACCATTAGCGGTGCCTCCACGATTTGCGCGGGCAGCAGCGCCACCCTGCGCGTGCACCTGACGGGCACTGCGCCCTGGACGCTTAGTTACTCGGCTGCTGGCGACCCCACGGCCACAACCATCAGCGTAGCTGCGGCCGACGTGACGGCGGACGGCGAGTACGCGCTTGTGGTGCGCCCGGCGGCTACGACCACCTACACCCTCACCGGCGTATCGGACGGCAATTGTACGGGCGCTACCCTCACCGGCACGGCTACTGTTACAGTCAATACGGTGCCCGTGCTCACGGTGCCTACCGTGCCGGTGGCTACCACCCAGGCTGGCTTGCGCGGGGCGTCGGTGGCCTTTGCGGCGACGGCCACGGGCAGCATGCCTGCCCCGGTGCTGACCTACGCCATCACGCAGAACGGTATTTCTACCCCCATCACGTCGCCCTACGTTTTCGCGACGGGTACGACGGTGGTGACGGCCACGGCGACCAACGATTGCGGCACTACGACCCAGACCTTCGCGGTAACAGTGCAGACGCCTACCCGGGTGAGTGTGCTGTACCAAAATGCGGATGGTCAGGTAGCCAACAATACTATCAAGCCTAACCTGCAGCTGGTGAACAACACCACGGCGGCCATTCCCTACGCCGAGCTGACGGTGCGCTACTGGCTCACGGCCGAAGATTTTGCGGCCGTTACGGCGGCCGTCGATTGGGCGCAGCTCGGCACTAGTGCCGTGAAGGCGCGCTACGTAGCGCTGGACCAGCCCGCCCAGGGTGCCTATGGCTACGTCGAGTACAGCTTCGCCACGGCAAGCAGCTTGGCAGCAGGTGGTAATTCTGGCCCTATTCAGTCGCGCATTTACAAGCAAAACCAGACGGTTTTCAACGAGGCTGACGACTATTCGTATGGCTCCAACAGTGCGTACCTGCCGAACGACCGGATTACGGTTTATCAAAAAGGAGTACTCATAGGGGGGGTAGAGCCCGCACTGGTGGCGGCCCGCACCAGCCTGCAAGTGCTGACGCAAAACCAGGAGAAGAAAGCTGCTTCCAACACCATCAGCACCACCTTGCAGCTGCGCAACACGGGCAACCAGCCCGTGAGCTACCAAGACCTGACGGTGCGCTACTGGTTTAGCCCTGAGAGCCAGCAGGCGCTGAACGCCTACGTTGACTACGCCCAGCTCGGTAGCAGCAATGTGCGCATCAGCTTCGGCCAGGCCGGCACCGAAACCTACGCCGAGCTGCGCTTTGCGGCCGCCTTAGGTAGCCTCGCGCCGCTCAGCAGCACGGGCAACGTGCAGTACCGCTTAGCGAAGGCCGACTGGTCGTCGTTCAACCAGGCCAACGACTTCTCCTACCAGCCTGTTGGGCCGCTGGCCGAGAACACCCATATCACGGTGTACCAGCAAGGCCAGCTCGTGTATGGCCAGGAGCCAGCGGGCGCCACGTCGGCCGCCACGCTGGCGTCGGCCCGGGCAACTTCGGCCCTGGCGCTTGCGGAGCCCGAAGCTGCCGGCAGCGCGCCCGCCGCGCTGAGCAGCTACCCCAATCCATTCACCGAAAGCACTACGCTATCCTTCGTGCTGGCCCAGTCGCAGTCGTACCAACTGGAGATTTATGATAGCAGCGGCCGCCTCGTGCAGCGGCTGCAAGCCGGCCAGGCCCTGGCCGGCCAGCCAGTGCAAGTAGAGTGGCAGGCGGCCAACATGCCGGCTGGCTTCTACCTGGCGCGTCTCATCACGGGCACGGCCGTCCAAAACTTGAAGCTGATTCGTCGATAAGCTGCTCTCAAGTACTACTAGCTTACGAAAAGCCGGCCTCAATGGGGCCGGCTTTTTTGTGCGCGCTGCCGTTAGGTATCGCCACCCCGGCCGCGTGCCCCAGGTGCGGGTGCAGTGCCGGGCCGAGGAACGCCGCTGGATGCTGGGGGCAAGACAACTGGGCCTGGCTTTGCCGTCTGGCCGCCCCTGCTTTGGCTTGTTTCAACGGTTTCACACACCGGCCTACCCCTCACTTTGAAACCAATAACCCAAGTGCCTTGGTAGGTGAGCGGCCGGCCGCCGCCTGAACAGGAGCGCATCGAAGACCGTTACATCCCGATAGGGGGTAGGGAGCGGCAATACGCGCGCTGGCTGCTGCCCGGCTACCCCCGACCTTTGCGCGCTCCATTTCTACTGATGAACTCCTTCCTTACCCGTTCTTCCTCGCTGTTGCTGCTGGCGTTGCTGGCCGTCGCTTGCGCCAAGACTGACACTGTTGCCCCCGCTGCCGCGCCTGGCCGCGACGATAACCTGGCGCTGGGCAACCCCAGCGGGGCGGTAGCCAGCGCTTCCTACCCCACTAATTACCTGCTGGTAAAAGACCAATACACGCTCTCTTACAACCGCGACCAGGGCAAGCCCAACTGGGTGAGCTGGCACCTGAGCTCGGCCTGGCAGGGGAGCGCGCCGCGCCAAGATGACTTCCGGGCTGACCCTGACCTGCCCAGCGGCTGGTACCAGGTCAAGGCCACCGATTATTCGGGCTATGGCTTCGACCGCGGGCACAACTGCCCCAGTGCCGACCGCACCAGCTCGGTGGCCGACAACTCGGCCACGTTCTTGATGAGCAACATGATGCCCCAGGCCCCGAACAACAACCAGCAGACCTGGGCCAACCTGGAGAACTACGCCCGCTCGCTCGTGAGCGCCGGCAACGAGCTCTACATCATCTGCGGCTCTTACGGCCGCGGCGGCACGGGCAGCGCGGGCTACCAAACGACGATTGCGGGCGGCAAGGTTACGGTGCCCGCGCATTGCTGGAAAGTGCTGGTGGTGCTGCCCGTGGGCAACAATGACGTGGCCCGCATCACGGGGAGCACCCGCGTGATTGCCGTCGATACGCCCAACGATAACGCGCTGAGCTCAGCCTGGATTACCTACCGCACGAGCGTGGATAAGATTGAGGCGGCGACCGGCTTAGACCTGCTCTCGGCCGTGCCCAGCAGCGTGCAGGCAACCATTGAGTCAAGAACGGACACGGCCCCGACGAACTAGCGTACCGGTTGCTACCCCGGCTCTTGACGCGCTGCGCCGGATATACTGCCTGGTGGCGCCACTGTGGGGTGGGCGTTACCGGGCAGTGTTGTTTGCTACGCAACCAACGCGGGCCGCCCTACCCCCTGCGTTCAAGGCAAATTAGCACATGCAGGGTCGTGAACGCAGCCGCGAGGCTGAGGATTTTTTTTAGTGAGTGTGCTCTACGCAAGTTCTTTTAAACAAGGTTTTTCTTACGCTTCAGGTGGGCCTACCTAGCAACTGAAGCGTAGCTATCGGCGCCGTGCGGTCGTTTTCGGCTAGTATCTTCCAGGGGTGGCTCCTAGCCAGCTTTTCCCATGGTTATTCGTGACGACTTACAGGTACTGGAGCAATTGCTGCTGTCTTCCTCCGACGTGCTATGTGCGCTTACCCCCACTGGCCAGTTGCACGGGGTGAGTGCCAGTGGCGAGCGCCTGCTGGGCTACGCCCCGGCAGAACTGCTTGACAGCCAGTTTGGGGCGCTGCTGCACCTTGCTGACCGCGAGCGGGCCTTGGCCACGTGCCAGCTGGCGCGGCAGCAAGCTGCCCCAAGTAGCTTCGAGGGCCGCTGCCTGACTAAGGCTGGGCAGGAACTGGTGCTGGCTTGGTCGGTCTTTCCGTGGCCCGCCACCGAGCTGCTGCTCTGCATTGGGCACCTCGTTGCCGCGCCTTCGTCGGTAGCGTTGCTTGCGCAAACCTCGGCCGGCAACGCGGTGCTGGAGCGCATTGCCGATGGCTACCTAGAGGTCGATAAGGACTGGACTATCACGTATTGCAACGGCGAGGCCGAGCGGGTGCTGCAAATCAACCGCCAGCAGTGCGTAGGCCGAAACTACTGGCAGGTATTTCCCAACGCCGTCAACAGTCGCTTCGACTACTACTTGCACCTAGCCGTAGACTCGGGGCAGCCTGTGCACTTCGAAGCTCTTTCTACGCGCACGGGCCGCTGGCTAGAAATGAAGGCCCGGCCGACAGCCGACGGGCTCGCGATTTTTCTGGTCAATATTACCGACCGGGTCACGGCTGCCAAACACTTGGAGCAGCTGGCCCTAGTAGCCCAAGGCACCGACAATGGCGTTCTCATCACCGATGCGCAGGGCCGCACGGAGTGGGTGAATGAAGGCTTTACCAAGCACACAGGCTATACGCTGGACGATATGCGGGGCCGCCAGCCCAGCGCCGTGCTAGAGGGCCCCGACACCGACCTGGCGGCCAGCGAGATTACCCGCGTCTACCAGCAGCATCCCAAGCCTTTCTCCCTCACGATTCTGAACTATACAAAAGCGGGGGAGAAACTCTGGGTCTTGCTCCATGTCACGCCCATCTACAACCAAGCTGGAGAGCTGAAGCAATTCATTACCATTCAGCAAAATATCAATGCGCAGAAGGAGCTGGAAGCGCAGCAGTTGCAGCTGACGCAGGACCTGTATGAGCACAACCGCGACTTGCAGCAATTTGCCTACATGCTCTCGCACAACCTGCGCGCGCCGCTGACCAATGCCCTGGGGCTCGCCCGGCTGCTGCCCCAGGTAGAGCAGCAGCCCACCGTATTTGCGACTTCGCTGGGGCATCTGCGCCAGAGCCTGGAGCAGGTCGATGAGGTCTTGCGGGACTTAAATCTTATCCTTTCTAGTCGCGACCACCAGCACCGGCAAATAGTCGAAACGGTGGACCTGGCCGAAGTGTGTGAGCAAGCCCTGCAGCATGCCGCCGCCGCCCTAGACCAATGTGGAGGGCAGGTAAAGCTCGACGTAGAAGAGGGCTTGCGTGTGCGTGGCACCCGAGCCTACGTATATAGCATTTTGGATAACTTGCTTGCTAATTCCCTCAAATACCGCTCTGCGGCTCGCCCGCTGCGCGTTACTATTCAGTGCTCCGTAGGTATGCCAGGTAGGGTCAGTATTCACTTTGCCGACAACGGCTCGGGCTTCGACCAAGCGAAGGCCGGCCCCAAGGTTTTTCAGCTCTACCAGCGCTTTCATAGCCAGCAGCCGGGGCGGGGCCTAGGCTTGTTCCTGGTCAAAACGCAGGTCGAGGCCATGGGGGGCACCATTGAGGTGAGCAGCCAAGTGGAAATGGGTACGCGCTTCCTGATTCACCTCAGCCAACGCTAACATGCTTACTTACCTCATCGACGACGACTTCATCAGCCTTTATTTGGCCGAGCAGGTACTGCGGCTGGCCAACTTTACGACGGATATCCGGCCGTTTGCAACGGCCGAGGCCGCGCTACACGCCCTGCTGGCCCAGCTGCCCACGCAGGTGCCGCGGGTCATTTTCCTGGACCTGAACATGCCTAATATGGATGGCTGGGGGTTTCTGCAAGCCTTGGAGCCGCACGTGGCAGTGCTTCAGGACCGGTGCTGCATCTACATCCTCACCTCGTCGCTGGTGCTGGCCGATACGGCCCGGGCGCAAGACTACCCCCTCGTGGCTGGGGTACTTTACAAGCCCCTGGACGCCGCCGAGTTGCAAGCAATCAAGGCATTGCTGCTCGAAAAGAGGGGGTAGGCTTTGCTGTGGTGAATGCGGCGGCTACCCTGCAAAATGGCCCTTGCTGCTGAGCGGTCCGGGCCGCGCCTGCGTGGTGAACAAGCGGCGATGGGCTTCTTTTTAGGCTTCGGTATCAGCCGGTTCGCGACTAATTGCGCTTTCTTTCAATCTGAACAGTACTGGAAACCGTAAGGAGGTGAGTTCACCAAAACTTCATCTTGCATGAGATTTCCTTTTTCTAACTCCCTTGGCTCTCTATCTCTGTTGCTAGGCATGAGCGGTTTGTTTGCTGGCTGCGACAAAAACGATGACATCGCCACCAGCAAAATGGACTTGACTTTCCAGGCGCTGGGCGATAATAACCAGCTGTTTCAGTTTAACGCGATGAACGCTGGCGCTGCGCCTACCCCCCTGGCCATTACCGGTTTGCAAACTGGAGAGCGCATCCTGAGCGTAGACTATCGGCCCGCCACTGGCCAGCTCTACGGCCTCGGCAGTACCAGCCGCCTGTATATCATCAACCCGACCACTGGGGCAGCCCGCCCGGTGGGGGCTGGCCCTTTTACCCCGGCCATTAGCGGCACGGGCGCTACGATTGACTTCAATCCTACCGTAGACCGCCTGCGGCTAGTCAGTAACACGGGGCAAAACTTGCGCTTAAACCCGGAGACGGGCGCCGTGATGACGACCGATGGCACCCTCAACGGGGCAACGGGCGCCGCCGTGTCGGCCGTGGCGTATACCAACCCAGTGGCGGGCGCCAGCAGCACCGTGCTGTACGATATCGACCCTACCACCGACAAGCTTTACCGGCAAGACCCGCCCAACGACGGAACGCTAGTTGCCATTGGCGACTTGGGAGTGAACGCGACGGGGCTGGCGGGCTTTGACATTGCTACCACGGACAATGCAGCCTTTGCGGCGCTGACCGTGGACAACCAGTCTGGGCTCTACAAAATTGATTTGGCTACGGGCCGCGCTACGCGCTACGACAATTTTCCGGCCGGCACGACCATCGTGGGCATCGCCATCCCGACACAGGCAGTTGCCTACGGCATTGATGCGGACAATAATTTTGTGGCCTTCAACCCGACCAGCCCCCAAACGCAGGTGAGCAAGCCGGTAACAGGCTTGCAAAGCGGCGAGCGCTTAGTAGGCCTGGATATGCGGCCGCTCAACGGGCAACTCTACGGCTTGGGGAGCACGAACCGCCTCTACACCCTCAATATGGCCTCGGGCGTCGCTACGGTAGTAGGCGCGGGCACGCCCCTGGCGCTGACCGGCACCAATTTCGGCTTTGACTTTAACCCCACGGTAGACCGCATTCGCATTGTGAGCGACGCTGGTGTGAACCTGCGCGTTAACCCAGCCGACGGCGTTGCCGTGGTTGATGGCGTCCTCAATCCGGGTACTCCGAGCGTGACGGCCGCGGCCTACACCAATAATTTTGCAGGGGCGACGGCCACTGTTCTATATAATATTGACTCCAATACAGACATTCTGTATCGGCAGGACCCGCCCAATGCTGGCACGCTCGTCTCGGTTGGCGCCCTCGGGGTGAATACCACCGGTGTGAACGGGTTTGACATTGGGGGCACGAGTGGCACGGGCTTCGCGGTGCTCACCGTTGGCACGGCCGCTAGTGTGTACACGCTCAACCTGACCACCGGCGCCGCTACGAAGGGAGCCGACCTACCCCGGCCTTTGCAGGCAATGGCAGTAGGGTTAGGTTTCTAGAGGTTATGCGTTGTGTGCTGCCGCTTGTAGCAGGTACGCGAGCGTCTAATTTGAGATGACGCGGCCACCACAACGCAAAAAGGTCCTTCTTGAGAGCAAGAAGGACCTTTTTGCTGTAGAAATAGGCCAGCCGAAAAGAAACTGTGTCGAGTTCGTTTCGCTCAAAATTGAGTTTACCCTGCGGGCAGCAAGCGGCTTTTTACGAAGTCAAGCAGCTTACCAAGGAGAAGGAGTTCTCACAGCCCTACCCCCCTTTTTGCTGCCTGTTGGTAGCAGATATGCCTTATGGCTTGGGTTTGCGCAGTAGCATATAATTGCGGGGAGCGTAGTTCGAACCGAGGCCGAATACGTTATTTTCTACTACTTCGTAGCCTTGTCCTTCAAGTTCAGTCACCTTGCTGAGTAGCGCGGTATAGTTATTGTCATACCCTCTTGAGTCTTTCTTAAATCTTACGTTTTCGTACTTAGCAGACGTGCTGGAGATTTCTAATTGGTCATCAACCTGAGTCAGCGTGACGTAGTCGTACTGCTTGGGGGCGGCGGGGGCTTTGGCGGCCATAAAGCAGCCGCAGATGAATAGACCAGCTAGCAGGGTGAGCAGGTAGGGCAGGCGTTTGGTCATAAACTACGCAGGGTTGAGGATGGAAGGTGCAAGTAAGGAACCCGGCAGCGGCTAGCCTAGCCATACCAGGCCTACTACCTGCTACTGGCCGAAGGTATAGTGGGCGCCAACCAGCACGTTGAGAAATAACCAGTTGGCGAATCTGTACTGGTTGTCTCCTAGCATGGCGCTTACCAAGCCATTAGCGGTCAGCTCTACCTGGGGCGAGAGGCTATAGCGCACGGCTGGTCCCAGCGTAACGCTAGCCTTGGTTGACGAAGAGGAGTAGTCGTTGGGGTAACCGTAGTAGCTGCTTGGCGGGCTTGTAGTGGTAAAGTTGAAATGACCATACAAGACGGTAATGCCAGCTAGCCCATCAAAGTGGAAGCGCGCCGCCGGCTCGGTGAACGTGTAGCGCAACAGAACCGGTGCGGTGAGGTACTTGTAGCGGTATGTGTCTGTGCCTCCGCCTAGTGTGCTGCCCCCCGTGCCGTAATAATAGAGCGGAGTAGTATAGGAGTTTTTTGTCCAATGATACGCGGCACTAACCTGCACCGCCAGGCGAGGAGATAGCTGGAGGCCAGCCGTTAGGGAAGGGCCTACCAGGTTTGGAATGCTGGTTGAATTAAACGGTACATCAGTGAGCAAATTAGCCCCTACCCCCGCATAGAAGCGTGAAGAAGTAGGCGCAGTTTGTGCGAAACTTAAGTAGGGGTAGTCCGGCTAGACTGGCGAGTAAAAGTGCTTTTTGGGGCATGCAAAAAGGGAGAATGAGGGAAGGCGCAGAATGTCGGCCTTTGAATCGATTTGGCTTCTGTAGTTTCTTCTTCAATAGCAAAAATCACCTACTGAGATAGCAGGGATTTAGCGGCTACCAGAGTAGAAGCGTTCAGCGTGAGTCCAAAAATGCTTTAATAAATTGATAACAAGTAGCTTGCGGCCTATGAGTAATGTCAACACCAGCAGCAAGAGGGGACTAGTCCAAATCAGGAGCAAAGCCAATTCAGTAAGCACCATCCCGAAGAGAAACCCATCGTCTGTATCTGCGCCTCCTGCCAATGCTATCAACTAAAGCAAGCAGCAGCATGATGGCAGCAATGCCGAGGTAGAGATAACCTATCTTCTTCAGCATTGCGTAGGCTCTGTAAAAGATGAAGAAGATAGGTTAGGGCCGTTGTAGCTGGCACGCAGCAGCTTAGAACTAATACTTCACCGGCAGGTCTGACAACCGCATCGGCCCATCGGTGGGCTTACTTTTTTGCACCATCTTCTTGCCCAGGGCTTTGCTATCCTTGACCACTTTGGGTCCTTGATAGGTGGTGGCGCGGTGGTCGGCCGTTTTGGTCGGCTTGGCGGGGGTAGGGTTGTCGTGAGACGTAGCTGGCGTTTGGGCCTGGGCGGTGAGCAGGAGTGCCGACAGGGCTAGGCTGCTAGTGAGGGTTGGGAGCGTTTTCATGAAAGAGGGCAGTTGTGGATTAGTGATTTCTTCTTGAAAGGCAAGCTGACCTTTTGAAAAGCAGGTTAGCCGCCACCAGAGTGGAAGCGCTCGGCGCGAGCCCAGAACTGCTTGAATGAATCGCTGCGGCCTATGAGTAGCACTAGTACCAGCAGCAGGAGAGGGCTAGTCCAAATTAGGAACATAACTAATACAGCAGCCCCTATCCCAAAGAAGAGGCCAGCATCGGTGCTTCCTGCCAAACCCGTCAATAAAGCGAGAAGCAGCAGCAGGCCGACAATGATTAAGTAGAAATAACCTGTCTTCTTCAGCATATCGCAGGCTTTGTGAAAGTTGAAGAATACTAGTTGTTGTTTAGTAGTCGCTGGGCGTCGTCTAGTATGTGTTGCGCCTCTTCGCGAGAGAAGAGCGTTTTTATTTGCTGTCCATCTTTTAGATGAATTACGCAAGTCGTGTCGTTAGTAGCAGCGAGAAAGTCTACTTCCCAGACATATCTATGGCGGGTAGGATGGGGCACAGGCGCATCAAAGTATCCTTTTGGCATAGCAGTAGCTAGTTCGGGCGGTTGTAGCTGGCGCGCTGCAGCTTAGAGTTACTTCTTCACCGGCAGATCTGATACCCGCGTCCGTATAGCATCGGCGGGCTTGCTTTTTTGCACCATTTTCTTGCCCAGCGCTTTGCTGTCCTTTACCACTTTGGGGCCTTGGTAGGTGGCGGCGCGGTGGTCAGCCGTTTTGGTCGGCTTGGCGGGGGTAGGGTTGTCGTGAGACGTAGCTGGCGTTTGGGCCTGGGCGGTGAGCAGGAGCGCCGAGAGGGCTAAGCTGTTAGTGAAGGTTAGGATCGTTTTCATTGGGTAGGGTGGTGGTAGCTGGTGCGCAGCAGTTGAGTGTTTCTTAGGAAGCAATGTGGCGTTTCATCACGTAGTGATAGACGTTCTGATTACCTGTCGTGATTACGTAAGCATTGACAAATTCCCAGCCCTGCGAATTTTGATAATTCAGTACGTCAATGACCGAATTGAATGCCTGCACTCTGCCTTCCGCATCCTTATAGCGATTGTCAGCAAATAGCCGACGCTCTTGGCCAAAATCTACGCTGATGGTCACTTTAGTGCTCAGGAACTTCTGCGTGGCGAGTATCATACAATACTCCTCGGTGCGAGGCACACTCTGCGTATTCGACGCTACTGAGGCAGTCCAGTGCGGGTCTTTAAGTTGTGAGCTAGAGGCTAGGTACAGAAAGCCACCATGGTTTATAACCAGCCAATGAGGAGAGAACTGGCCGACTATTTTAGCTTCTTCATGCGGCTGAATGTAGAAGCCCGATGGCTTGCTAGTGGTATCGGCCGGGGAGCGGTAAAGGGCGACTTTCTCATTTCCGGCCACGTAGGTTTTGGGTGGTGCGGTGGCTACAAGCTTTTGGGAACTGGCTGCGAGGGGTAGGAGTAAGGAGAAAAATAGGAAAGCTGTTTTCATTAGTTCGGGCGGTTGTAGCTGGCGCGTAGCTGGATAACAGCTGAGTCTTTGGCGGCTGGTTGGAGCGTGATAGCTGGCGTGTAAAACGCTTTAAAGGGGCACGTTAGTTAATATTCCTTCGGTGATGTTGGGAGCTTTCGGATTAGTAGAGAGGATGCAGTAGTTGTAAATGTCCCTGATAGGCCGTTGCTAGTGCTAGTCAGCGTAAATTGAGCAAGCGTGGGGGCGTCATACACAACAGTCGTAATGCTAGCCTTAGTAAAGCGAAAAACCACCGCCTTATAGGCCGAAGCTGGTTGGCTGGTATCCTTACCTAGGAGCAACTGCAACTGTTCCCAGCCATTGCTGGGTTCAGGGGTAGTGTTAAGTAGCACCGACAAGTAGTCTTGGCCGGAGGAGGTTGTCAGCGTAGTAATTACCTGGCAGTTTTTCAATTGGCCGTCAAGCTTGTAGCTACCAGCAGTGGGGGCGGGGGGCGCTGGCTCGTCTTTCTTCGAGCAGCCCAGCGTACCAGTAAGCAAAACCGCTGCGACGAATGGCAAAGAGAGTAGGCTTAGTCTCATAGGTACTGTTTAGTTCGGGCGATTGCAGCTGGCGCGCAGCAGCTTAAGTTTTTAGAGCTGTTGGGTGGTATGAGTAGAGGTTTAAGGTTGCACATCAGTGAAGCTGCCAGCGGTAATGGTATGCTCTACCGTGAAGGTGCCATCTGGTTTGAGGTTGCGTACATAGCCAGTGAATGTGCCGCTGAAGCCACCGCTGCTAGTAGTAGCTAGCGTGTATTTGCCGCCGGTAAAAGACATAGCCACTCGGCCCCACTGGTAAAGGGCCATATTGCCTACCAGCTCCAGCTTGTAAGCAGAAGTAGGCTCTCCAATATGCTTGCTGAAAACTAATGCTAGCACTTCATTTGTGCCACTACTCGGTGCGGGCGAGGTATAGAGGCTGATATATAGGTAATCGTAGTCCGTAACAGGGTTAGTGCTTGTGGCGCATTTCGTTGTGCAATTCACCACTTTGCCGTCGAGTACGTAGCCGTCGGCTGTCGGGGAGGGTGCTGGCACTGGGTCATCTTGCTTCGTAGAGCACCCTAGGGTGCCGAGCAGTAGACCAGATAGGAGGGGGTAATAAATAGACGTAAAGTCATAGCGGACTAAATACTTATAGTAGTTAACTCCACCCCGCAGCAACTCCGGCATCAGAGGCTACTTAGGGTCAGATTTAGTTTGGGCGGTTGTAGCTGGCGCGCAGTAGGCTGATGGTTTCGTCTTTGGCGGCGATGAGGGCGTCCTGCATCTTGAGCTGGTCGCGTAAGTGCTGAATTTCCTTTTCGGCAGTAGCTAGGTCGCGGCGGCAGTCCTCGATGGTGAAGTTGGTAATAGTATTATTGCTACCTACATTACTCTGAATATTTCCCTTGTTTTTGTGGGCGGTGATGTTAGACGAGTGGGTAGATCCTACGGGGTTAGATAGGAAAGGCTCACCTTGGCCAGTTAGGAGCCACTTCGAATTGACGGTCTCAAAATGGAGCAGGACCTTCTCGATATAATCAGCACCGCTCCGGGCGCTGCTCAGGTGGCGGGGCTAGCCATTACTGGCCGAACGTGTAGTTCACACCGACTAGCCCATTCCAAAGCAAACGTCTTCTGAAGGTACCATAATTATCACCGAGGAACATATTAACTAGCGGCGTCGCGGATAATTCCAGTTGCGGCGTGAGGGAATAGCGTACGGCAGGCCCTAGGGTTAGGTAATACTTCGTAGAAACAGACTCGCCGGAGATACCATAAGGGTAGGGCGTACCCGTTGTAGAGAAGGAGAAGTCGTAGCTGGATTTAGCACGTTGGAGCGTCACGCCGCCCAACGCATCCACGTGGAATCGGTCGGTAGCTGGCAGGAAGGAATAGCGCAGTAGCAGCGGAATCGACAGGACACGATTGCGTACTTTATAATAGGAATACACTCCCTCGAATGGAATTCCAGTAGTTCGCCAAGCGTAGGAGGCGCCTATTTGCGCCCCCAGCCGGGGCGAGAACTGCCTTCCAAAGGTGAGGGAGGGGCCAACTAGCGCTGGGAGTGGCGAATAGGAGGAAGGCCGGAAGATGATGTCCGTTAGGACGGAGGCGCCGACCCCCACGTAAAACTTGGAGCTAGTGGGCGTAGTCTGGGCGCTGCTGAGTACAGGCAGGCTAGCTAAACCTGCCAGAAGAAAAAAGTTTGCTTTCATAAAAGGCGCTAAATAGAGAGGTAAAGGTAGGTGCATATACAGGCTGCACGCTTCCTAAGTAAGTGGATACTGCGAGTAAGGCGATAGTTGCATTTCGTCCTACCCCCCGCTGTCGCATTCTGCCATCTTGGGAGCATGGCAGACTACCAGGACGATTTTAAGCGCATCCTCGACGAGGAAGTGGGCAGCTATGCCACCAAGGCGCTGCAGCTGCTGGCGCAGGCCATCCAGGCCAAGAGCCTTGTGCTGACCGAGGAGCTGCTGCACTCGCTGCGTACGGAGGTGGTGGGGGCCACCGCGCGGCACGTGGCCACGATGGGCGTGCTCTTCGAGCAGTACGGCCGGATTCGGGACATGAAGGGCATTAACCGCACCCAGGCCCCGCCGATTGAGGAAATCGAGGCTTACGTCAAGAAGGTGGGCGTGAGCCATTTCGACTACGTGCCGGGCTACAAGCACGGCCAGTTTCCGCTGGCGTCGAGTGTGGCCATCAACCGCATCGCCTGGGGCTTGGCCCGCGCCAAGCTGCGCGACAACGCCCAGGTACGCCCCAAGTCCTGGTTCAGCAAAACTTTTTACTCCAGCATCAACGGCTTCATCGACGCCGTGACCACCCGCTACCTGGCCGCCACCGGCTCGCACCTGGCCGCTACCCTCAAAATCTGATATGGCACAAGTTAGACAGGATAACGTCCAGATAAAGCTGGAAATAGACGGTTCGCAGTCGAAAACGGAGCTAGACAACCTCACCCGCAAGGCCCAGCTGTTGCAGCAGGGCCTCAAGGAGATGAAGCGCGGCACCGATGAGTACATCGCCGCCAACAAGGAGTTGCGCGAGGTGAATGCCCGCATGACGGAGTTGCGCGATAAAATCGGTCTGACCGGGCTTACGACTACGCAGTTGGGTAAGCTCATGAACCAGCTCGGACGCGAGTTGAAAGACCTGGTGCCTGGCACGGCCGCCTACATCGCCAAGAGCCAGGAGCTGGTGACGGTCGAGAACCGGCTGAAAGAACTGCGTTCGGGCCTGGACGATGTGCGCACCTCACTCAACGACTCGGGCAACAGCTTCAGCTCGTTCGTGAAAAAAGCGATCGGCTTCGCCGGCATCCAGCTGGGCGTGGATGCCGTGGTGGGCAGCCTCAAGCAGCTGGGTAGCGAGAGCATCGACGCGGCCGTGAAGGGCAGCGATTCCATTTCCGACATGGAAAAGGCGCTGAACCTGACCACTGCGGAAGCCAAGGCGCTGCGCGGCCAGCTCGAAGGCATCGACACGCGCACCTCGGAAGAAAACCTGGAAGGCATCGCCGTGGCGGCCGGCCAGCTGGGCATCGCCAAGGACGAGGCCGTAGCCTTCACGCAGTCCGTGGACCAGGCGGTAGTGGCCCTTGGCGACGAGTTTATGGGCGGCGTCGAGGACGTGACCAAGAGTCTGGGCGGCCTGCAAAAGCTGTTCAAGGAAACCGCCGACGTGAGCCCGGCCGAGGCCATCACTAAAATTGGCTCGGCCGTGAACACGCTCGGGGCCGATGGCACGTCCACTGGCCCGGTCATCGCCGACTTTGCCGCCCGCATCGGGCAGCTGGGCAACCTGGCCCCACAGATTACCCAGACCCTGGGCCTGGGCGCGGCGTTTCAGGAGCTAGGCTTGTCGGCCGAAATCTCGTCTGGGGGTCTGACCAACATCCTGCTCACCGCCGCGAAGGGCACCGCTGACTTTGGCAAGCAGCTGGGCATGACAACCAAAGACTTCGAGCAGCTCATTAATAACGACCCCAACGAAGTGATTCTCCGCCTGGCCGCCTCGCTGAAGGGGGCCAGCGAAACGGAAATTGTTACCACGCTCGACAAGCTGGGCATCAAAAGCCAGGAGGCCGTGAAGGTGGTAAGCCTGCTGGCCGATAAGAGCGATTTCGTGCGCCAGAAGCAGGCGCTTGCCTCGGCCGAGTATGAGAAAGGCACGAGCCTGCTGGATGAGTTTGCCAAGAAAAACAACAACGCGGCGGCCGAGGTCGAGAAAGCGGAGAAAGGGTTTGCGCAGTTTCGCCAGGAACTGGGCGAGCGCCTGATTCCCATCTACCTCACTGTGTTGCAGTACATCGGGCTGCTGGTGAATATGTTGCGGGCGGTGCCGGCCTTCGTGTCGGAAAACCGGGTGGCCTTCGGGCTGCTGGCGCTGGCCGTGGTAGCCTTCAACGCGGCCCAGATTCAGGTGCAGGTGAGCACCCTGCGCACGCTGGCCTTGCAAAAGCTGGTGCAGCTGGGCATCCTTACCGAGGTAGAGGGTAAGTACAGCCTGGTGGCGGCCACGGAGCTGCAAACGGCCGCCCAGACCGGGCTCAATGAGGCGATGGCGGCTAATCCCATCGGCATTATCATTACGCTGTTGGCGTTGTTCGCCTTCGGACTCAAGCAGCTCTACGACCGTAGCGAGACGTTCCGGGCGGCGGTCGATAGCCTGTTTGGCGCGCTACGTCCGCTGGGCACCCTACTCGGCAGCCTCGGCGCGCAGCTGGGGCCGCTGCTCAGCCAGTTCAGCAGGCTCTTTAGTGGCATAGGGGGCGGCAATGCCATTCTGGAAACCTTTGGCTACCTGATGGGGGTAGCGGTCGTGCTGCCGCTGAAGCTGGTGGTAGCCCAGCTGCAGGTAAGCATTGATATGTTCGCCGGCTTTCTGGACGCCGGCAAGCGGGTGGCCAATTTCTTCGGCGCCGATTTTCAGGTAGACCCCAACGGCAGCTTCGATAAGCTTTCCAAAAGCCTCGAAGCCAACGGCAAATCCATCCTGAATACTTTGCTTGGGCAGGATGCGCGGGCCTTGGCCGACCAGGTGAACTTCAGCCAAATCGAGGTCTACAAGGGCGCGCTGGGCCGGCAGCAGGACTTTTTCGACCAGGGCAAGGCCCAGCAGCAAAAGGCGCGGGTGGAGGCCACGGCGGCCGAGGTCAAGAACGATTTGGAGGCTCTGAAGAACCGCGAGGCCAACATTCGCGCCGCGCTGGCACTGGTCGAGGCGGGCTCCGCGGAGGAGCTGCGCCTGAAAAAGCTGCTCGTGGCCACGAAGCGCGACATCAACCTGTTGGGTGAGAAAAAGACCGAGGGCGACAAAAAAGTTATTCGGGCCGAGGCCCTGCGCGACTTGCGCCAGTTGCAGGACGAGTACGACAAAAAGCAGGCGGCCGAAGCCGAGAGGCGGGCCAAAGAGCAGGCTGAGGTTGAGAAGAAAATAGCCGACCTCAAAGCGGGCTTGCTGCAAGATGAAACTGAGCGCAAGGTGCAGCAACTCATCGCGGCAGCTGATAAGGAGAAAGCCACCGCCAAAGGCTCGGCCGAGCAGATTGCCTTGCAGCGCCGGCTTATCATGGATAAGCTAGCCGTAGACATCGAGGCCGAGCGTAAAAAGCAGCAGCTAGCCCAGCAGGAGGAAGAACTAAACATCGAGCAGCGCAAAAACGCGCTGATTAAAAACGAGTTCGACCGCCGGTCGGCCGAGTTGCTCACCGCCGCCAAGGCCGAGCAGCTCAAGATTCTCGAAACCGACACCTAGGGGGCCGAGAAGCGCCGGCTGATTGAGGCGAAGCTCCAGCTCGACCTGGCCGACGTGTCGCGCGAGCGGGTGCAGCGTGAGCGTGAGATTGCCGATAGCATCCTGGCCATTGATGAGGATATCGCCCTGCGCCGCATCGCCTGTCGCCGGCAGCAGGCGAGCGAGTTTAGCCCCAAGCAGAATGGCATCGACGCCGATGAGCAGGCCGTGCGCCGGGCGCAGCTCGACCGGCAGTTTAGCGAAGACCTGCTGCAGGAAGGCCTCAACATCGAGCAGAAGCTGGCCCTGGGCCGCAAGTACCTGCAAGACAAGGAGGATCTCGAAAACGAGTATGCTGGCCGCACCCGCGAGCGGGACAAAGCCACGATAGCTTTCACGCTAGAGCAGACGTCGGCCGCTATTCAAATGGTCGCGGCCTTCGAGAAAATCGGCACTGATAAGCAGCTGGCCAAAATCGACAAGGACAAAGCTGCCCGCCTGGCGAAGCTGGAGGCTGAATACAAGGCTGGTACGGTCAGCAAGGAGACGTACGAGGCGCAGAAAGCCAGCATCGAGCAGAACTACGACGAGCAGACCCGCCAGATAAAGAAGCGGGCTGCTCAGAAGGAAAAGGAGCTGAACGTAGCCCAGGCCATCATCCAGACCGCGTTGTCGGTGGTGAAGGCCTCGCCCAATGTGCCGCTAATGATTGCTGCGGGCCTCACGGGCGCGGCAAGCATTGCCAAAATTATTGCTACCCCCATCCCTGAGTTTGAAGACGGGGGCGTGTTTGGGGCTAGCAAGCCAAAGCCAGGCTTGGCTAAACGTGTTGGCCGGGCAGCAAGCGAAGCCTGGCGTGGGGTGAAGGAATACGCGACCGGTGGGCGCATCAATGCCCGCGCTGGCGTGGCCGACGTTGGTCAGCGCCACTCGGGCGGCGGTATTCGCATGGTCGATGGTGCCACTGGTGAGCACCTGGGCGAGTGGGAGCGGGGCGAGGCCTACATGATTCTGAGCCGCGACACCTACGCCAACAACAAGCATCTGGTCGATGAGCTGATTGATACCAGCCTCTTCCGGGGCGGTGCTCCAGTGCGCCCGCGCCCCGGCTACTTTGAGGATGGGGGAGTAGTAGGCGGCAAGGTGCCAGCCAGTACTGGCACTGCAGCAAGCAGCCAAGATTACTTGGTACAGGCAGTAAATAGAGTGGAAGCGGCCGTACAGGAAGCGCGCGACGCGGTTCAGGCGTTGCCGAGTCGGCAGTACATCGCCTGGGAAATGGACGACACCGCGCAACTAGAGCAGCGGCTCGACGAGCGTGTTGATGACCGAAATCGGGGTGCCATTCGCTAAACGCTTGCCACCCTTTTTGCCACCCTTTTGGGTAGGGGCAATAAAAAGGCCATTTCCGAGCTGGAAATGGCCTTTTTACAAACGATTCGCGGTCTGGACGGGACTCGAACCCGCGACCTCCGCCGTGACAGGGCGGCATTCTAACCAACTGAACTACCAAACCGTTTTACCAAGTGGCGGA
>Ga0160428_1000063_pt1 | contig 131982 bp, 109 predicted proteins | sample SolpanmetagenomM_FD_108198 | JGI IMG/M metagenome (GOLD analysis project Ga0160428, IMG submission 108198) | Solar panel surface microbial communities from Lawrence Berkeley National Laboratory, California, USA - M | ecosystem: Engineered > Built environment > Solar panel > Unclassified ...
CGTAGAGCGTGTCGCCCTCCGCGTCGTGGGTGTCAAACTTGCCGTTGCCCGTGATTTTGGCGTAGGTATGCTTGTCGCCAAACTTGCTGTAGTCCACGATGATAGCCAGCGCGGCGGCCACCACGTTGCCATTGTCCTCAATGCAAATCTGGCCTTCGGGAAACTTGCGCAGCAGGGCGGCAAACTCGTCGGCCGTCCAGGCGCCTTCCATGTTGGAATACACCTTTTCCATGATGGCCTTGATGGCCTTGAAGTCGGCGCGGCGCAGCTGGCGCAGCACCAGCTTGTGAGCGGGCACGGCGGTGGGCGTCAGGCGCTCATCGAGGGTCGTGAGGGCGGGGCCCAGCTTGCCGCTTTTTTTGTGGTGGTGCGCGCCGCCAGGGGCAGCCTTGCCGTTGGAAGAAGTAGCCATAAAAAGTAATGAAATCGAGCTGGATAGGGGGTAATACGCAAAATTACCCCAGAAAAAACCCGCTGGCCGGCCGCCAGCGGGAATTATATCTACTAAACGGGCAGACGGGGGCGCAAGTTTACTGCCGCACCACGCGGCAGGTGGCCGTGCCCTCGGCCGTGCGCACCGTGAGCAGCAGCACCCCGCGAAAGCCGCCCAAGGTGGCCGCATCCAGCAAAAGCCCGCCGCCCGGGCTGGCCGGGTAGGCTTGGGCAAACAGCGGCCGGCCCAGCAAATCGGTGCCCGAAACGGTGAGCGGCCCGCTGCCGGCCGGCACCGCTACTTGCAGGCCGGTGCCCACGGCCGAGGGGCTGGGGTAGGCGCTGAAGCCCGCCGCGCCGGCCGCGCTGCGGCCCGCCAGCGGCACCACGCGCCGGAAGATGTCGCGGTATTCCACGCCCGATATGACTTCGGCATTGCCCACGATAGTGGTCGTGATGGTGAGCACCGGCACGTGTACGCCCGGTGCCAGCCACTTGTACGCGCGGGTGAGCGGCAACGTGAGGCCTTGGCCGGCCGCGCCGCCAATGGCCAGGCTGTCGTGGTCGGCAATAGTCGTAACGACCCGCACCGTCTGAAACGTGCCAAACGGCGTTTTGAGGGTGCCCCAGGCATCGGGCTGGTTGGTGCGCTGGCGCTGCTGGCTGAAATAGCCGGTGCCGGCCAGCAGCGCCGGGGTGGTCAGCAGCGAATTGCTGACGCTGGCTGCGCTGGCGTAGCTGAGCGGAAACTGGTAGATGATGTCCTGCTGGGCCTTGCTGGCATACGTCACCGGTACCGCCGTGCCGTTGATGGTGCCGCCGTAGCCCACCAGCCGGAAGTCGGCCGTGGAGGTGCGCGCAAATTCCAGCGGGTCGGTAATGGGTAGCGCGCTGGCCGCCGCCGGCAGGCCCTGCGGCGACACCAGGGTGGCGCGGGTGTCGGGGCTAAGAAAGGCGTTGTTGAAGGTGAGCTGTAAAAACGCGCCCGTGGCCGTGCTCACGTCGTGGTAGCGCGCCACGCGCTGCGAGGCCGCCACTAGGCCCGAGTAGTCCCATGTTTGGTTGGGGCCCTTGCGGGTGAGGGGCGGGGCGCTGGCGGGCAGCACCGGCACGGCCTGGCTCAGGCGCAGCGAATCGCCCACGACCGGCATATCGGCCGCCGTGATGCTGGGCGAAGTCTGCGCCCGCAGGGTGCCGGCGGCAAAGAGCAAGGGCAGTAGTAGCGAGTAGCGGCGCATAAGCAGGTAGAGTAAGCGTGGGCTGGGCGGCAGCGGGCCAAAGGAACGGCCTGACAAAGAACGCCCAAACCAATGCTAAGAACGTCGTGCTCACCTGGCATTCGTTTGTCGAAGCGGTAGAACGGCTTCAACAAGCAGATGCCAAATGAGCACGACATTCTTCTTGAATGCCTAAACAAGCGCTCAGGCTGCCTTTTTACACGCCCGTCATTTCGGGCACTTCTTCATCAGGCACGGGCACCACGAGGCGGCCGGCGGTGGCGGCCCGAATCTGGGCCACGCTCACGCCAGGGGCGCGCTCGCGCAGCACAAAGCCGTCGGGCGTCACGTCGAGCACGGCCAGCTCGGTCACGATTTTCTTTACGCAGTGCAGGCCCGTAATGGGCAGCGTGCAGGTGGGCAGCAGTTTGCTGGAGCCATCGCGGGCCACGTGCTGCATGGCCACAATGATATTCTTGGCCGAAGCCACGAGGTCCATCGCGCCGCCCATGCCCTTCACCATCTTGCCCGGGATTTTCCAGTTGGCAATGTCACCGCGCTCGCTCACTTCCATCGCGCCCAGGATGGTGAGGTCCACGTGCTCGCCGCGAATCATGCCAAATGAGTCGGCCGATGAAAACAGCGACGAACCCGGCAGCGTGGTCACGGTTTGCTTGCCGGCATTGATGAGGTCGGCGTCTACCTCGCTGTCCGCTGGGAAGGGGCCCATGCCGAGCAGCCCGTTTTCGCTTTGCAGCTCCACGCTGATGCCGGCCGGAATGTAGTTGGCCACCAGCGTCGGGATGCCGATGCCGAGGTTGACGTAGGAATTGTGCTGTACTTCTTGCGCGATGCGCTTGGCGATGCCGTGCTTGTCTAACATGGGGTGGGGAAAGAAAGGGGCCTACCTGGCTGCCGGCCGCCGGGCCAGGGCCGCGTACACGGCCTTGCGGAAGCGGGGTACCAGGTCGGGGGTGTTGTTATGCGGAAATTTCTGGGTATAGAGCAGCACCACGAGGTGCTCCTTGGGGTCAACCCAGTAGTCGGTGCCAAAGGCGCCGCCCCACTCGTAGCTGCCCACCGACTGCCCGGTTTGGGCCGCGCCGGCCGGCGTCACGATGCTGAAGCCCAGGCCAAACTTGTTGAGACCCTGATTGATGTCGCCAATCTGGTTCTGGGTCATCAGGTCCACGGTGCTGGGTTTCAGCAGGCGGCGGCCCTGGTACGTGCCGCCATTGAGCAGCATTTGTAAAAACACGGCGTAGTCGTCGATGGTCGAAGACAGCCCGCCGCCGCCCGAGAAGTAAGTGCCCGCCTGGTTCGGAAAGTCGGGCCGCAGGCTCATCATACCCGTCGCGGGCATGGGCACGGTGCGGCCTTGGTACTCGGTGTAGAGCGGCACGAGGCGACTTTGCCGGTCGGCGGGCAGGTAGAAATAGGTGTCGTTCATGCCCAGCGGCTCGAATACGTGGGCCCGCAGGTACTGGTCGAGCGGCTGCCCGCTCAGCACCTCAATCAGGCGGCCCAGCACATCCACGCTCAGGCCGTAGGTGAAGCGCTCGCCCGGCTGGTGCATCAGCGGCTGGTGGGCCAGCGCGTCGATGGCCGGGGCCAGCGTGCCCTGCGGCGAGCCCACGCCCGATGGCACGTGCGCCTTGGCATAAATGGCCCGCGCCTCGGCTGAGCCAATCACGGCGTAGCCAATGCCCGAGGTGTGCGTCAGTAGCTGCCGGATGGTAATCTCGCTGCGCGCCGGCACGGTGGTAAACGTAGTGTCCTTGGCGTTGAAGCTGGCTAGCACCCGCGGGTGGGCAAAGGCCGGCAGGTACTGCGCGATGGGGTCATCGAGTTGAAACTTGCCCTGCTCGTACAGCTCCATCAGCCCCACGCTCGTGATGGCCTTGGTCTGCGAAGCAATGCGCTCGATGGCATCGACTTGCAAGGGCTTCTTGGCGGCGGCATCGGCGTAGCCAAACGCCTTGCGGTACACTACCTTGCCATCGCGGGCCACCAGGGCGATGACGCCCGGCAGCCGGCCATCAGCTACGTAGCCTTGCAGCACCTCGTCGAGCTGCCGCAGTCCCTCGGGGCGCACGCCCACACTGGCGGGCGCGGCCACCGGCAGCAGCCCCGTCGCGGCGGCCGCAATCGCCGCCGGCTGGGCCAGCCCCGGCGTAGCGGCCAGCCCACCAAGCAATAGCCAAGTCAACCAAATAACGCGCATACCTTAGTCGGCTACTAAATCCGTGAAATTTGCTGTCATCCGGGCTACTTCGTGGTCCGAACGGTGCGCTGCTCGATGCGCTTTTCGTAGTGCTGGCCCTGAAAGATGCGCTGCACAAAAATGCCCGGCGTGTGAATCTGGTTGGGGTCCAACTCGCCGGCGGGCACCAGCTCCTCTACCTCGGCCACGGTGATTTTGCCCGCCGTGGCCATCATGGGGTTAAAGTTGCGGGCCGTACCCCGGTAAATGAGGTTGCCGGCGGTGTCGCCCTTCCAGGCTTTGACGAAGGCAAAATCGGCGTGCAGGGCCGTTTCGAGCAGGTACATCTTGCCGTTGAATTCGCGGCTCTCCTTGCCTTCGCCCACCTCCGTGCCGTAGCCGGCCGGCGTGTAAAAGGCCGGAATGCCCGCCCCGCCGGCCCGGCAGCGCTCGGCCAGCGTGCCCTGCGGAATCAACTCTACCTCCAGCTCGCCGGCCAGCAGCTGCCGCTCAAACTCGGCATTCTCGCCCACGTAGCTCGCAATCATCTTGCGCACCTGCCGCGTCTGGAGCAGCCGGCCAATGCCAAAGTCATCGACGCCCGCGTTGTTGCTGATGCAGGTGAGGTCGCGCACGCCGAGGCGCAGAATTTCCTGGATGGCGTTTTCGGGGATGCCGCAGAGGCCGAAGCCGCCGAGCATCAGGGTCATGCCGTCGGCTAGGCCCGCGAGGGCGGCCTGGGCGTTGGCTACAGTTTTGGTTATCATGGGTGGGAAGCGGGGGCGGGGGGCTGGTAATTGACGGGCAAAAATTCACCCATTTTTTCGAAACCCCAGTACTCGTCGGTGAATACGGCCAGCGGGTCTGCCAGTTGGCCGTTGGGCTGAATTTCGACCTCACGCTGCATTAGCACGAGCTGCGACACCTGCAAGCCGGGCGCCGGCCGGGGCGCGGGCTGGCCAAAGCCGGGCGGGGCCAGCCGGTAGTTGGGGTCGGGGCCGGCGCGCAAGTAGCTCACCTGCAAGTGGTCGCGAAAGCGCAGCAGCTGCCGGCCATCGCCGGCTACCCGGCGCAGGCTGTCGAGGGGCCGGGCGGCGGTGTAGAGCATGGCGAAAGCGGGCGGCACCTTGGCCCAGCGGCCCAGCGAGTCCAGCTCGGCCCGCGAGTAGGCGTGGCGCTGGCGCAGCAGGGCGCGCCGCAGGCTGTCGGCGCGGTCAAAGCGCGGGTTGTGCACGATGCGCAGCCGCCGGGCCACGAAGCCTTCGTCGGCCACCCGGCCCTCGTATACGCTGCGCAAAAAGTGCGTGAGCGAGCCCTGGTAGGCGCGGGCACGGTTGGCCTGCCACTGCTGCTGCTGGCGCTCGGAGCCGGCCGTCATTTCCTCAAACACCGGCTGGCCGTAGAACGTGACGACCTGCTCGGTGAAGTTGCTCACGAAGCGCAGGCCGTAGTACTTCACGCGGTAGCCCAGCGCGTTGTTGTCCACCTGCACAAAGTTGTCGGCCGAGGCCGTCAGCTCATTCGCCGCCGGGTCGAAGTCAATGCGTACGTCGTCGGGGTTGCGGAGGCGGCACTGGCGCGAAAACGTGCTGCGTCCTAAAAACAGCTCCGTGAATTTCAGCAAATCGCCGGCCCGGTTAGGGTTTGGCCGCACCACTACCTCGCCGAGCTGGCTGGCGGCCGGCGCCAGTCGCAGCGTCAGCTGCCGGGGCGCGGCGCCCAGCACCACGGGCTGGCGCGCCAGCCGGTAGCCCACGTACGAGGCCACCACGTCGTAGCTGCCGGCCGGTACGCTGGTAAACTCAAACGTGCCCCGCTCGGTGGTCGTCACGCCCAGCGTGGTGTTGGCCAGAAATACGCTGGCGAAGGCCAGTGGCTGGTGCGTCACTGAGTCCTGCACCACACCGCTCAGGCGCCCCTGGCCAAAGGCCAGCCCCGGCAGCAGCAAAAAAAGAAGCGCCAGCGCCGTACGCATTGCCATGACGTTATACCCCAGGGTTTGGGCAAAAGTAGTGCGCCGGTTGCCGGGCCACCCTTACTTCAGGAGCGCGGCCGTGGGCGGCTGGTAGTCGAGCGGCAAAAATTCGCCGATTTTCTCGAAGCCCCAGTAATCGCCCGTCGATACGTCGGCGGGGTTGCGCAGCGTGCCGTTAGGTCGCACTTCGGCCTCGCGGGTTTGCAGGCGCAGGCGCGACACCTCGCGCTTGGTGGGGTAGGGCTGCTTGCGCGGCTCGGGCCCCAGGGTGGCCATCGGGGCGCGGTAGTTGGCATCGGGCGCCTCGCCGAAGTGAGCCACTTGCAGCTCACCCGTGAAGCGCAGGAACACGCGGCCATCAGGAGCCACGCGGCGCAGGCTGTCGAGGGGCCGGGCGGCGGGGTAGAGCGTGGCAAAGGCTGGCGCCAGCCGGCCCAGCACCTCCAGCGAGTCGTGCTCGGCGTCGGTGAGCGAGCTGGCCGGGCGGCGCAGCAAAGGCTCTAGCCGGTTGAAGCGCGGGTTGGGCGTGAGGCGCACCTGCTGGGTGAGGAAGTTGTTGGCCTTGAGGCTGCCGGCGTACACGCTGCGCAAGAAGTGCGGAAATGAGCCAATGTAGGCGGTGGCGCGGTTGGCCTCCCACTGCCGCTGCTGGGCGGCGTCGCGGGCCGTCATCTCCTCAAACACCGGTTGGCCGCTGAAGCCGATAAACTCCGTTTCGGGGTTGTAGGTGAAAAACATACCGAAGTACTTGAGCCGGTAGCCCAGCGCGTCGTTGTCTACCTGCACGAAGTTCTTGGCCGAGGCCGTTAGCTCGCGGGTCGAGTCGTTGGTGTACACCACAATGTCCTTCGGATTAGTAATGTGGCACTGCTGCGAAAACGTGCTTTCGCCCAAGAAGAAGGTGGTGAATTTCTTGAAATCCTCCTCGCGGTGCGGGTTGGCCTGCACCACCACCTCGCCCAACTGCGCGCCCCCCGCCGAGCCTAGCAGGATGGTGACCTGCTGCGCCGCCGCCGCCTGCCCGATGGTAACGCTCTGCTTGCCCAGGTGGTAGCCCACGTAGGAGCCCACCACATCGTAGGTGCCGGCCGGCACGCGCGGAAACTCAAACGTACCCTGCTCGGTGGTGGTAGCCCCGAGCGTGGTATTGGCCAGAAACACGCTGGCGAAAGCCAGCGGCTGGTGGGTGGCCGAGTCCTGCACCACGCCGCTCAGGCGCCCCTGGCCAAAGGCCAGCCCCGGCAGCAATAAAAATAAGAAAGCCAGTGTCTTGTGCATAGCAGCCATAAAGTGGAGTGAGCGGCCCGGCGGGCCGGCCCCGCGCCCCAGGCAAGAAGAATGCCTAAGCCCGCAGGGCCGCCCGCGTCGCCCGCGCATCGAGCGCGAGCTGGGCGGTGAGGGCGGCGAGGCCGTCGTACTTTTCTTCGCCCCGCAGCCAGGCAACGAATTCCAGCGTCAGTAATTGCCCGTAGAGGTCGCCGCTGAAGTCAAGTAGGTTGACCTCAATGGTTTGGGCCAGCCCCGCGCCGATGGTGGGCCGCACCCCGATGCTGAGCATCCCGGGGTGGCGGGTGCCCGCCGCCGTGGTGCACCACACCGCGTAAATGCCCTGGGCGGGCACCAGCTTCAGCTTTTCGGGCACGTCGAGGTTGGCGGTGGGGTAGCCGATGGTGCGGCCCAGCTGCTGGCCGGTCACCACGCGGCCCGTTACGGGGTAATGGTAGCCCAGGTAGGCGGTGGCGGTGGCCACGTCGCCAGCCCGCAGCGCCCGCCGGATGCGGGTGCTGCTCACGCCCACGGCGTCCACGTCCTGGCGCGGAATCTCTTCCACCGTGAGGCCGTAGCGGGCCGCGTGCTGGGTGAGGTAGTCGAAGCCACCCTCCCGGTTTTTGCCAAAGCGGTGGTCGTAGCCGATAACCAAATGCCTGGCTCCCACCGTATTGAGCAGTAGCTCCTGGATGTACTGCTCGGAAGTCCACTCGGCAAACTCCCGAGTGAAGGGCATCACCAGCAGGTAATCGACGCCGTAGTCGGCCAGCCGGGCCACGCGCTCCTCCAGGGTATTGAGCAGTTGCAGTTCCAGCAGCTCGGGGTGCGAGGGCGGCGGGCCCAGCACCAGGCGCGGGTGGGGCCAGTAGGTGATGACCACGGCCGGCCCGCCCACGGCGTCGGCCACTTGCCGCAGCCGCGCCAGAATGCGCTGGTGCCCCCGGTGCACCCCGTCGAAGGTGCCGCTCGTCACCACGGCATTTGCCAGGCGCGGAAAGTCGGCGGGGTCAGTAATAACTACCATAAATCACGGATTACGCGGATTTAAACGGATTGCGCGGGTTTTGTGGCTGGGGCGGCGTCCGGTACTACGCAGCGGGCGCCGGCGGCGTCGGGTCTACATCCGGGGCGGAGTCGCTGGCAGCCTCCCTGGGCTGCTGGCTGGCGTAGTAGTCGAGGCCCACGCGGGCCACTCTAATGCGCTCGCGGCGGGGCCGCTCACCGGCGGGGCGGGGGGCGTCGCCTTCACCGGGCGCCGCCTCGGGGCGGGGCGGGCGCAGGGCCTGGATGGCGGCCACCGTCCAGGCGTCGGCCAGACGGTGCTCGCCGATGCGGGTGCGCACCAGGCGCGTGAGGTGGGCGCCGCTGCCCAGGGCCACCCCCAGGTCGCGGGCCAGGCTGCGGATGTAGGTGCCCTTCGAGCACACCACCCGAAAGTCGATGTCGGGCAGCGCGATGCGCGTGATGTCGAACACCTTAATAGCAACCGTCTTGGCTTTGATAACGGCTTCCTCGCCCTTGCGGGCCAGCTCATAGGCGCGCTGGCCGTCCACCTTCACGGCGGAGAACACGGGCGGTATCTGGGCAAGCTGGCCCAGGAAGGTGGCGGCGGCGGCGCGTATCTCGGCCTCCGTGAGGTGGGCGTAGGGCTGCTCGCCATCCACGGGCGTTTCGAGGTCGAAGCTCGGTGTGGTCTGGCCCAGGCGGAAGGTGCCTTCGTACTCCTTCTCCTGCGCCTGGATGAGGTCTATCTCCTTGGTTTTCTTGCCGGTGCAGAGAATGAGCAGGCCGGTAGCCAGCGGGTCGAGGGTACCGGCGTGGCCGATTTTGCGCGGGCGCAGCGTGTTCTTCACCTTGCGCACCACGTCAAACGAGGTCCAGGTCAGCGGCTTGTCGAGCAGCAGCACCACGCCTTCTTCAATGCTTTTAGCGGATAGCTGCTGGCTGTTGGCTTCGGTCATAAGTAGTAAAAAGCAGCTGGCTAACAACCAGCAGCCAATAGCGCAATAAATTATACCAGTTCCAGGTTCAGGCCCAGCCCGAGCATCAGCAACAGCAGCCCCCCCACAATGATGCGGTAGATGCCGAAGGCGCGAAAGCCATACTTGGCCACGAAGCCCACAAACAGCCGGATGGCCAGCAGCGCCACCACAAAGGCCACCACGTTGCCGAGCAGCAGCAGCTTTACTTCCTCGCCCGAAAACAGGTGGCCGAGGCTGGTGCCCTGGGCGTGCGCTTCTTTGTAATAGTCGTAGATGTCCTTCACGGCCGCCGCCGCCATAGTGGGCATGGCCAGGAAGAAGGCAAACTCGGCCGCCGCGCGGCGCGTGAGCTTCTGGGTGAGGCCGCCGATGATGGTAGCTGCCGAGCGGCTCACGCCCGGCACCACCGCCAGGCACTGAAACAGGCCGATAAAAAAGGCTTCCTTAAAGCTGGGGTTCGTAACCGGGTGGCCGCCTTCCTGGGGGTTTTCCTGCGGAAACCACTTGTCCACGAACAGCAGCACGATGCCGCCGAGCAGCAGCATTACGGCCACCGTCGTCACGGACTCCAGGAGCGCGTCAATGTGTTTTTTGAGGGCCAGCCCCACTACCACGATGGGCAGGAAGGCCACCAGCAGCTTCACATAAAAGTCGATGCTCTGAAAAAAGCGCTTCCAGTACACCACCAGTACCGAAAGAATGGCGCCGAGCTGGATAACGACCAGGAACAGCTTAACAAAGGACGTGGCCGCGATACCCAGTAGCTTGGACGCGATAATCATGTGGCCGGTGCTGGATACGGGCAGGAATTCGGTGATTCCTTCCACGATGGCCAGCAGCAGAGCCTGCCAGTAAGTCATTGGGGGGTGTTGGTTGGTGGTAATGGGGCAAGGCCAGCCTTCGCCCAGGCGGGCGGCTGGCCCCGAAGGCGGCGCGGGGGCGTTAGGCGGGCTTAGCCGGGGCGCTTGTAGGTGGGCTTGGCCGGGCGGGCGGGCGTGGGCACCACCGGGGCGGCGGGCGCCGGGGCACCGGCCACCGGCGGGGCTACCGGCCGGAAGTCGGGGGCGGCGGGGGTAGCCACGGCCGGGGCCAGCGGCACCAGCTCGGCGGGGTTGCTGCGCACCAGGATGGCGGCAAACTCAATCAGGAAGCCCACGAACAGCAAAATGGGTCCCAGCGTGAGGCCCAGGAAGCCCTCGCCGTAATCGGCCTTGTCGAGCATCATGGTGATGAAGCCCACCGCCAGCACGGCCAGGCCGAGCCACATCAGGCGGAAGTTGCGGGGGCCGAAGGCGAAGCGCGGCGCCGGAGTAGTTGGTTGCATAAGGGAGGTAGTGCGGCGGCGGGGCACCCCGGCCGGCCGGTGAGTAGCGGTTAGTAGAGTTCGTCGAGCGAGACGTTGAGGTACTTATTCACGGCCCAGTAGGAGCTGAAAAAGCCAATGGCCGTGCCCAGCCCCAGCACGCCCGCCAGCAGCAGGCCCGTGGAGTAGTCGTCGCGCAGCAGCTTTAGCTCCGACACTTCGAGGTAAGCGTATTGAAGCAGCGTGAGCAGCAGCAGCGCGGCCAGCACGCCGCTGGCCAGCCCCTGCCAGGTGGCGCGCCGCAGGAAGGGCTGCTGGATAAAGAACCGCGTGGCGCCCACGAGTTGCATGGACCGGATGAGCAGGCGCTGCGAAAACATGGCCAGCTTGATGGTATTGTTAATCAGGATGACCACCACGAGCACGAGCACCGCCGCAAAGCCCAGCAGCACTAGGCTCACCCGCGCCAGGTTCTGGTTGATGCTGGTGAAGAGGGTCTTGGGGTACTGCACCTCAAACACGCCGCGCTGCTGGCCCAGGCTGCGGCCCAGCAGGCGCAGGTGCGTGGTGTCGGTGTACTGGGGCTTCACCTTAAGCACGTAGGCGTCGCGCAGCGGATTGTCGTCCAGGAAGTTGTGGAAGTCCTCGCCGGTGGTTTCGAGCAGCTGGCGGGCACCTTCCTCCTTGCTCACGAAGCGCACCTGGGGCCGGCCGCCCACCTCGGCCACGTAGGGCTGGTGCTCCAGGTCCTGCTGCAAGCGCAACAGCTCGGTTTCGGGCAGGTTGCGCTCCAGGTACACCTGCACCTCCAGGTTTTCGCGCACGTGCTCGCCCAGCTTGTGGGCGTGCAGCAGCAGCAGGCCAAACAGCCCGATGACCGTCAGGGCCAGCGTAATGCTGAACACCACCAGCAGGGTAGGGTAGGAGCCGAGTTTCTTTTTGCGGGGCCGGGCCATAGGGGCGCAAAGGTACGCCGTGCTGCAATTGGGAAAGAAGAATAAAAAGAACGTCATGCTGACGCAGGAAGCATCTCGCGTGCAGCAGTAAATCCTAACGCTGAAAGTTAGTATCCCGAGCGAGATGCTTCCTGCGTCAGCATGACGTTCTTTTTAATTCAAATGCCTCACTTACAGGCTCGTGCGCTTGTCCTCGTCCACCGTGAGCACCTCGCGGGCGCGGCGGGTGTCGCGCTCGCGGCGGCTGGGGTTTTCGCGCCCAAAGAGCTCGTGCAGGTTGTTGAACTCCTTGGTGTGGAGCAGCGAGATGCCGGCGCGGGGCTGGTTGACGGTGGTCACGATGTTGTCGCGCGGGGTGGTTTCGTAGCGCAGCTTGGCCCGGAACTTCCCGTCGGGCCGCAGGAAGTATTCGAGGCTGAAATCACCGATGAGCGACGACTGCGTGTAGGGCAGACCGGTAGTCGGGTTGATGTTGTTGTTGGCCGAGTTGCTGATGCCACCCTCGCGCGTCAGGCGCAGCCGGCCACCCAAAAACGAGTAGCTCAGGCGCACTTGCAGCGCTTGCAGCTGGTCGGCCGTCAGGCCGTTGATGTTGAAGTCTATCTCCAGGTTCTGGTCAATCTGCGAGGTAAGCTGGCCGAGCTGCGACGAGATAATCTGCCCCAGGCTGTTCTGCACCGCGTTGCCCTGCCCCGTGAGCGAGATGCCGCTAAAGCTGCTGTTGTTGGTGGGCGAGAGCGTGCGAAACACCAGCAGGCTGAATACCTGCCGGTTCAGCTCCTGCTCGTCGTTGCGCAGCAGGGCAATAAACGAGGCCAGGTAGTCTTGCAGCGAGCTGGGCGCATCCTCAAACTCCAGCGCCAGCTTGATGGTGGGCAGCAGCAGCGGGCCGGTGAGGTTCATCACGGCCGTCACGGGCACCACCGCGCCGCCCGTGCCGGTGGTGCTGGAGCCGGTGTTCAGAATCGGGGCCAGGGAGGTGCGCTGGGTGTAGGTGGCCGTCACGTTCATCTGGCCATCGAGCGGGTCGCCGTTCCAGGTGATGATGCCGCCGGGCTGCACCACAAACTCCTTGTTTACCAAGCCTTGCAGGGTAAAGTTGTAGGCGCCGCGCACAATCTCCACCTGCCCGTACATGTTGAAGTCGCCGCGCGTGTCAATGTTGAGGCGCAGCTGCCCGGTAGCGGTGCCCCGGATTACGTCGCCGGTGCTCTCGTCCAGTAAGATTTCGAGGTAGGCGTCGGGCGTTACCGTCAGGTTCATGTTCAGGCGAATGCCCGAGAGGTCTACCTTGCCTTGCTCCGCGATGAGGGCCGCCTGCCGGGCCTGGCGGCGGCGCACCGAGTCGGGCAGGTTGCGGTTCACAAACTTGATGTAGCTGGCCTGCTGGGCCTTGGCGGCATTGTCGAGGGGCAGGGCCAGGCGGGTGCCGGCCTCCGAGCTGGCCGTCACGTTCACCACGAGGTCGTCCACGGGGCCGCGCACGGTGGCCGTGCCGGTGGCGTAGGCGGTGCCAAAGTACAGGTCATTGTCGCGCCGCGTGGTGTGCAGCACCTGAAACTTGCGGAAGCTGGCGCTCATGTCCAGCGTCATGTTCTGGAAGCCCTGGTGTTTAATCAGGCCCGTCACGGTGCCCAGGTTGCCCTGCTGGTCGCGCAGCTGCACGTTCTGGAAGCCTATCGACGTGGTAGTGAAGCTGATGCGGTCGGCAAAGCGGTAGGTGGTGCCCAGGTAGCCGAAGGTAAAGCGCCCGTCCGTCACGTCCACAGCGCCGGCTATGGTGGGGGCGCTGAACAGGCCGCCCAACTGCAATTGCCCGCGCCCGGTGCCACCCAGGTTGCTCAGCAGCCCGCCCAAAAAGGGCTGCGCCAGCACGATGGGCGCATCGTTGAGCTCGCCCGTCAGGTTGAGCTGCTGGGTGCTGGAGCGCGGGGCCAGGTAGCCCGTCACCGTGAGTACGCGCTGCTGCTGGCGGGCCACGTCGAGGTTGAGGCGCAGCTGGCTGGTGGGGTTGTCCCAGTCGCCGCGCCCGGCCACCTGCCCGATGGGCGTACCCTCGTACACGAGCGAGTCCACGGCCAGCGTACTATTGATGGCCAACTGGTTATACACCCCGCTCACCGAGGCCTGCATGTTCAGGCGCCCGCCCAGCCGCTGGTTTAGCACCGAGCTGAGCGAGCTGAGGTCCAGGTTAGCAATGTCGAGCTTGAGGGGCGGCTGGCGCGGGTCGGGCGAGATGACGCCCTGCGCGCTCAGCCGCTCGTTGTTGTGGCTCAGTACAAAGTTCTGAATGTCGAACTCCTTGCCGCCCCCGCTGATTTTCACCGAGTTGTCGGCCGCTATCACGTAGTCCTGGTCAAGCAGGTGCAGGGCGCTCTTGCGAAACACCACCTGCACCGCATTGGGCAAGAAGCCCAGCGCCCCGTTGATGGTGGCGCGGTTGGTGGTGCCGCTCTGGGCCAGCGAGGTCGAGAAGTTGATGCGCTGCTGGTCCCACACGCCTTCGAGCACAAACTTCTCGGTGCGCCCCAGCGTGGGCAGCAGCTGCCGGTCTGAGGTCACGCTGGCCTGGGCCAGCACCTCGGGCTGGTAGGGCAGCTTGGAGGTGGTGAAGTCAAACTCGGTGGCCGTGGTGTGCACCGGCCCGTACCACAGGCTGTCAAACTTGCCGCCGAGCTGCAAAATCGACGTTTCGCCCTGCCGGAACGAGCCGTCGAGGTGGCTGTGGTCGGCAATCTGCAAATCGGGCATGAACAGGTTCAGCAGCGGATTAACGTGCTTGAGGTTGATGGTCAGGTCCACGGCGTAGGTGGGCAGGCGCACCTGGCGCTTGCGCCGGTAGTAGGCGGCCGTGGCGGCGGCATCGCTCTGGAAGTTGAGCCGGTACTCGTGCCACAGCGTCTGCAAATCGCGCGATACGGCCGCCACCTCGAAGGCGCCGTTGGCCGTGAGGTCCACCAGCTCCGAGCGCAGCGTTACTTGGCGCTGGCCCTGGCGGGTGCGGGTGCTGCGCACGTCCAGCGTGTCCAGGTCCAGGGTTTGGCCGCGCAGGGCAAAGTGCGAGCCGCGCAATTGCGCCGTGCCCAGCAGCGAGTCGAGCTGGGTGCCGCGCAGGTTCACGCGCGCCGTGGTGCTCACCGTGAGTGGCACGCTCATGAGGCCCAGCGTGGCCAGGTTGGCGTGCGCCACGCTGGCCTGCACGTCGATGTGCTGGTGCTTGGGGTCGAGGTTGAAGTCGCCGGTGGCGGTGAGGCGCACGGCGGGGTCGTTGGCCGTCACCTTGCCCTTGAAGCCCTGGCCGGCAAAGTCACCATCCAGCGTGAGGTCGTGGTAGCGGTAGCCGTTGAGCCAGATGGCGGGCACGCTCACCACGGCGTGGCCCTGGGCCACGGGCGGCACAAAGCCGGTGCCGCGCACCTTGCCGCTCAGCGTCACGTCCCGGATAACCGACTCATCCCCAATAAACTTGCCGATGTTGAAGGCCGTGCTTTGAATAGTGCCCTCGTACACGGCGTGGTCGAAGTCGCTCTTGGTCTTCAGGTTTACGTCGGTGGCTACCGCGCCCAGGGCCGTGTTAAAGCTGGCCTTGCCCACAAAGTCGTTGTAGAAGCCCACAAACTGCCCATTCAGCTTGATTAAGCCCAGGCGCTGCACCAGCTTGTTGGCCGAGGCGGGCAGGAAGCGGCGCAGGTCGGCGGCGTCTACCTGCGAGGGCTCCAGGCGCAGGTCAATCAGGCTTTCGCGCCAGCGGGGCAGGTTGTCGGCGTGGGCGCGGCTGGCTACTACGTGGGTGCGGCGGCCGTAGCGCACATCCAGGTTCTTAATCTGGAAGTCGCGCACGTAGCCCTTGGCATCGCCCGAAAGGAAGGCGGAGTCTTTCAGCGTAGCCAGCTGCGGGGCAAACTTGGCAATGTCGTCGGTATAGAGCTTGGTGCCGCGTAGCTGCGTCACCACCCGCATCGAGTCGTTGAAGTCGGAGAAGTTGCCAAACCGCTTGTACTCGAAGCGCACGAACTTGCGCAGCTCGCTACGGCCCAGCCGCAGGGTCAGGTTGTTAAACTCCCAGAAGTGCTTGTTGTAGGCAATGTCGGCCGTTAGCTCGCGCAGGCGCGTTTTAGTGGGCGTTTCCACGGTGCGCAGGCCCGCGATGCGGGCGCGCAGGGTGTCGCCCTGCCAGTTGAGGCGAGAAATGTCGGCGTAGATGCTATCGGCCACCAAGTGATTGTAGTCGATGCTGCGGCCGTAGTACGTTTCGCGGGGGCGGTCGGGCCGCTCCAGGGCAAAGTGCCCGTTGCGGATGGCCACGTCGTGGAGCTGAAAATCGAAGCCCGGCCCCTTGGTCTGGGTGGTGTCGGGTGGCCCGCTCAGGCGCTTGATGGCCCCCAGAAACTGGTCGAGCGTAGTGGAGTCGGGCTGCCCCGCCACGTCGCGCAGCACAAAGCGCGGCTCGGTGAGCGTGAGCGTGCCCACGTGCAGGTGGCGCGGGTCAAACACCGAAAAGAGCTTGATATCCGCATCGGCCCGGCCCACGCCAAACAGCTCGCCGCCGCGCCGGTCCAGCACCCGCACGCCTTCGAGCAGCACGTGCGAGAAAGGCCGGATATCGACGCTGCCCACCACCACCGACTGCCCCAGCTTGCGGGTCAGCACCTCGGCGGCCTGGTGGGCCAGGCGCGTTTGCACGCTCGGCACGCGCAGCGCCAGCAGCACGCCCACCACGGCCAGCGCCAGCACCACGGCCAGCCCAAGCAAGGTTCGGAGCAGAATACGGAGAGCGCGACGCACGAAAGACAGCGAATGCAGGTTGACTTAACAGCCCCAGTGAGCCGATTGTAACGCAAAGGTGCGGCTTTTCGCGTGCACTAGTCGTGCCAACGTGCCAGGCATAGTCCAGGTTCGCCCGAACTTTGCGGTGGGCATTTCCTGCTACTAATAAAAAAACCGTCATGCTGAGGTTGTCGAAGCTTTTCTATTATACTGCTTGCGCAGTAAGCTAAAAGGGGCGCCTCACCCCCGGCGCCCCGCCTGCGCAGTAAGCCAAGCAGCGCGATAGAAAAGCTTCGGCAACCTCAGCATGACGGGCTTGAGTAACTACGCTTTCGCTAATTTCTTCCTTTCCCTATGACCCTTCTCGCCATCGAGTCGAGCTGCGACGACACCGGCGCGGCGGTATTTCAGCACGGCCAGCTCCTCAGCAACGTGGTGGCCGGCCAAGCCGTGCACGCCCAGTACGGCGGCGTGGTGCCCGAACTGGCCTCGCGCGCCCACCAGCAGCATTTGCTGCCCGTGGTCACGGCCGCCCTGCGCCAGGCCGGCCTCACCAAAAACGACCTCGACGCCGTGGCCGTAACCCAGGGCCCCGGCCTGCTGGGCTCGCTGCTCGTGGGCAACCTCTTTGCCAAGAGCCTGGCCCTGGCCCTGGGCAAGCCCCTGCTGGCCGTGAATCACATGCGGGCGCACATCCTGGCCCACTTCATCCGCGAGCCCAAGCCGGCCTTCCCGTTTTTGTGCCTCACCGTGAGCGGTGGCCACACCCAGCTGGTGGTGGTGCGCTCGGCCCTGGATATGGAAATCCTGGGCCAGACCATCGACGACGCGGCCGGCGAGGCATTCGACAAAACGGCCAAGCTGCTCGGCCTGCCCTACCCCGGCGGCCCCCGCCTCGACAAGCTGGCCCAAACCGGCAACCCCCGCCGCTTTGCCTTCCCCGAAGGTGCCCTGGAAGGCTACAACTTCTCGTTCAGCGGCCTCAAAACGGCCGTGCTCTACTTCCTCAAAAAGGAAGTGGCCGCCAACCCCACCTTCATCGCCGAGAACCTGCCTGACCTCTGCGCCAGCATCCAGCACACCATTGTGCAAACCCTGCTCAAGCAATTGCGCAAGGCGGCCCTGGCCACCGGCCTGCGCCAGGTGGCGCTGGCCGGTGGCGTGGCCGCCAACTCGGGCTTGCGCCAGGGCGTGCAGGCCCTGGCCGAGGCCGAGGGCTGGGCATTCTTCATCCCCGACTTTGAGTTCTGCACCGATAACGCGGCGATGGTGGGCCAGGCGGCTATCTTCCAGTACGAGGCCGGCGACTTTGCCAGCCAGCTCACCAGCCCCGACCCGCGCCTCAAGCTGGCCTAGAGTCTGGCCCGCCCGGCCTTAGGCCCGGCCGGTTTTGGACTATTCCCAGCCCCCGCCTTTGCCGGCGGAGAAGCGGGGGCGCGGGGTGGGTTCGTTGCTCGTTCGTTCGTCGTTCGTGGTAGGTTCGTGCTGGCTGGCGGCACGCAAATGGTACTTTGGGGCGGTGGGCTGGCGGGGCGCCGCCCGGCAAAGCCAGCGCGCCGCCGCTAAAGCCGGCCGCCCGCGCCCGCCCGCGCCCCCGTCCGGCCTCGCCCCATCCCGCCCCCATGACCAGTACCTTTACGCCCGCGCCAGCCGAATCCGCGCCAGCCGCGTAAGCTGTAGCAAGCTGCGATTTATGAAAGACAAGACTCCCGCCCCCATCAATATCCGCAACCGCCGCGCCGGCCACGACTACACGTTTCTGGCCAAGTACGACGCGGGCATGATGCTGCACGGCACCTAAATAAAGAGCGTGCGCGCCGCCGAGGTCAACCTCCAGGACGGCTACTGCACCTTCGACCACAAGGGCGACCTGTGGGTGCACAGCGTGCGTATTGCGCCCTACTCGCTCGGCACGTACAACAACCACGACGCCATGCGCGCCCGCAAGCTGCTGCTCAACAAGCGTGAGCTGAAGCAGCTGGCCGGCAAGCTCGACACGGGCCTCACCATCATCCCGTTGCGCCTGTTCGTGACCGACCGGGGCTTCGCCAAGCTCGAAATCGCCCTGGCCCAGGGCAAAAAGCTCTTCGACAAGCGCGAAGACCTCAAGGCCAAAGACCAGAAGCGCGAGATGGAGCGCTTCCGGTAATTGGCGGCCAGCTAATTAGCTGCCAAGAACGTCATGCAGAACGCAGTGAAGCATCCCGCTTGCTGGCGTTGGGGTAGTAATCCAACGATGCGAGCGAGATGCTTCACTGCATTTTGCATGACGTTCTTTGTAGCCCATCCTGTTCTTACTTAGCTACCCATTTTGAACCACGGTATTTGCGCCCTGAGCGCCGTTCCCGTTCGCGCCGAGCCCACCGACCGTGCCGAGCTGGTCACCGAACTGCTATTCGGCGAGTGCTACTCGGTGCTCAGCACCCAGGGCAACTGGCTACGCATCGAGGCCGCCGCCGATAACTACCTGGGCTGGATAGACTACAAGCAGCACCGCCCCGTGAGCGAGGCCTACTTCCGGGCCTGGGGCGCCCAGGACCACCCGCGCGTACTCGACGTGGTGCAGGTAGTGTCTAGCGCCACCATGCGGCAGCCCATCACGCTGGGCTGCCGCCTGCCCTTCTTCGATGGCATGACCCTGCGCCTGGGCGACGACAACCCCTTGTTTTACAACGGCACGGCCACCAACCTAACCCACGCCAGCCAGCCCGAGCGCCAGCTGGCCCTGCTGCGCAAGATGGGCCAGCACTTTCTGCGGGCGCCCTACGTGTGGGGCGGCAAGCAGCTCTTTGGCCTCGACTGCTCGGGCCTGATGCAGACGCTGTTCGGGCTTATCGGGGTGCAGCTCCCGCGCGATGCCCGCCAGCAGATTGCGCTGGGCGCGCCCGTCGATTTCGTGGCCCAGGCCCGCTTCGGCGATTTGGCCTTCTTTGAGAATGCCGACGGCAACATCGTCCACGTGGGCCTAGTGCAAGACGAGGGGCTGCTGCTGCACGCCCACGGCGAAGTGCGCCTCGACCCGCTCGACCACCACGGCATCTTCCACCGCGACCGCCAGCAGTACAGCCACAAGCTGCGCCTCATCAAGCGCCTGCTGTAGCGCGTGTAGGTAGTGTTTTTCGTCTGTCATGGCGCGCCTGCGAAACAAGCGCACCCGCCCGACACCCGAACGACTCGTGCTGATGCGCTTGCTTTGCAGACTCGCCATGACAGACGGGTGTGTACTACCAGGCTATCGGCTGCTCGTGGTGCTTAGTGAGCCAGGCGTTGGTCTGGCTGAAGGGCTTGGAGCCGAAGAAGCCCCGGTCGGCGGAGTAGGGCGAAGGGTGCGCGGCCTTCAGGATGAGGTGCTTGCGGGCGTCAATCAGCTCCTCTTTCTTCTGGGCATAGGCGCCCCAGAGAATAAACACCACGTGCGGCCGGCCCGCTGACACCTGCCGGATGACGGCATCGGTAAACTCTTCCCAGCCCTTTTTCTGGTGCGAGCCCGGCGTGGCGGCCCGCACCGTGAGCGTCGCATTGAGCAGCAGCACGCCCTGCTGTGCCCAGCGGTCGAGGTTGCCGTTGGCCGGGGCGGGCGTACCGGGCACGTCGTCTTGCAGCTCCTTAAAGATATTGTGCAGCGAAGGCGGCGTGCGCACGCCCTCATTGACGGAGAAGGCCAGCCCGTGCGCCTGATTTTTGCCGTGGTAGGGGTCCTGGCCCAGGATGACGACCTTCACCTCCTCAAACGGGCAGGCGTCGAAGGCGTGGAATATCTGCGAGCCCAGCGGGTACACCGTGGTCGTGGCGTATTCGCCCCGCACCCAGGCCGTGAGCTTCTGAAAGTAAGGCTTCTCAAATTCGGCGGCGAGGACGGGCTGCCAGCTTGCGGCAATTTTAACCATGAGGAAAGTATAGTAGAAGGAAAAGGCGGGTCACAACCAAACAACCCGGTGCGGCGTTAGGCCACTAAACCGGCCGTACGGGGCCACTGTTGCCCCGGCCGCGTAAATTTGCCGGGCCGCTATGCCAACCACCACTACGCAGGGCGTAACCGTTACGGTTACGACCAATTACTTGCCCGACTACTCCAGCCCCGCGCAGGAGCACTTCGTCTTTGCCTACCGCGTGGACATTCGCAACGATAGCGAGTTCACCATCAAGCTGCTGCGGCGCCACTGGTACATCTCCGACGTGGGCACCGGCCTGCGCGAAGTGGAGGGCGAGGGCGTGGTGGGCCGCCAGCCCGTGCTGGAGCCCGGCGAAACCCACCAGTACGTAAGCGGCTGCAACCTCAAGTCGGGCCTGGGTAAGATGCGCGGCACCTACCTCATGGAGCGCTTGGCCAGCGGCGAGCACTTCGAGGTCAACATCCCCGAGTTTACCCTGATAGTGCCGTTTCGGATGAACTGATTTTTATAGCTGTTAGCGATTGGCTATTAGCTGTTGGCTTCTATGGGCTGGCGCAAGGCTAACGGCTGACAGCCAGCAGCCAGCAGCTACACCTTGTACCAACTTTTCGCTTTCCTCCGCTACTGGCTGCTGCGCTCGGGCAATGCCCACGGGCTGCACTCGCCGTTTGTGTTCGGGCTCTACACCACCGTCATCCGCCACACGGGCCAGTACGCGGCCTTTGCGCGCATCGAGCAGCGCCGTCTGGAGCTGCTGGCCAGCGACCAGGTGCTGGACGTGACGGACTTCGGCGCGGGCTCGCAGGTGGCCGGGGCCGGGGGGCGCCGCCGCCCGGTGCGCGACATTGCCCGCCACGCGGCCAAGCCGCCGCGCCTGGCGCAGCTGCTGTTTCGGCTCGTCAATCACTTCCGGCCCGCCACCATCCTGGAGCTGGGCACCTCGCTGGGCCTCACCACCGCCTACCTCGCCCTGGCCGACTCGCGCCAGCAGGTCATCACCTTCGAGGGCTGCCCCAACACGGCTGCCGTGGCCCGCGCTACGTTCGACAAGCTAGGCATCCACAACGCCCGCCTGGTCGAAGGCAACCTCGACTACACGCTGCCCGCCACGCTGGCCGGGCTGGATAAGCCACTCGATTTCGTGTTCTTCGACGGCAACCACCGCTACGAGCCCACCCTCCGCTACTTCGAGCAGTGCCTGGCCAAGGCACACGAAAACAGCGTGTTCGTGCTCGATGACATCCACTGGTCGGCCGAGATGGAGCAGGCCTGGGCCGCCATCAAGGCCCACCCCAGCGTGACGGTCACCATCGATTTGTTCTACGTGGGGCTGGTGTTCTTCCGCAAAAAGCAGCAGCGCGAAGATTTCTGGCTGCGCTACTGAACTTGATACCAGCCGGTTGTAACTTCGTTGATAACCTTGCGCCTTTGCTCCTCTTATTATGTCTACTGCCGACCAGCGCCTCGACCAATTGGAACCCGTCATCAGCGAGATGCTGGCTCGCCTAGACGAGACTGCTGCCAAGGTGGAGCGAGTATCGGCGCAAGTGCGTCAGCTCACGCTTACCTTCACTACTGCTATTAGCGCGCAGAGTGATAATATCGTGTTTTTACTTGAGAGAACAGCCAAGCTAGAGCAGGGCCAAGCCAAGCTAGAGCAAGGTCAAGCTAAGCTAGAGCAAGGTCAAGCCGAATTGCGCCAAGAGATGAACCAGCGCTTTGAGCAACTAGACCAACGGTTCGAGGGGATGGACCAGCGCTTCAACCAGTTGTTCGACTATCTCAAAGAGAAGCTAAAATAAGTCGCTGACTACGCTGTCAGCCCGTGCGGGTCAATATCGCCCGTAGGCCGCACGGCTTCGCGCACGCGGGTGAGGCGCTGCAACAAGGCTTCCAACTGGTCGAGGGGCAGCATGTTGGCGCCGTCCGAGAGGGCGGTGGCGGGCGTGGGATGCGTTTCGATGAAGAGGCCATCGGCGCCCACGGCGATGGCCGCCTTGGCAATGGTTTCGATGAGGGCCGGCTGGCCGCCGGTCACGCCGCTGGCCTGGTTGGGCTGCTGCAAGGAGTGCGTTACGTCCATCACCACTGGCACGCCGAAGCTGCGCATAGTGGGCAGGTTGCGAAAGTCCACCACGAGGTCGCTGTAGCCAAACGAGTTGCCCCGGTCGGTGAGGATGACGTGCGGGTTGCCGGCGCCCTGCACCTTGTCCATCGCCCAGCGCATGGCCTCACCGTTCAGGAACTGGCCTTTCTTGATGTTCACCACTTTGCCGGTTTTGGCGGCGGCCACCAGCAGCTCGGTCTGGCGGCAGAGGAAGGCCGGGATTTGTAGTACGTCCACGTACTCGGCGGCCAGGGCGGCCTCGTCCGACTCGTGAATATCCGTCACGGTGGGCACCCCGATTTCGCGCCCCACCTTTTGCAGGATGCGCAGCGCCGTTTCGTCGCCGATGCCCGTGAACGAGTCGAGCCGCGAGCGGTTGGCCTTGCGGTACGAGCCCTTGAAGATGTACGGAATCTGGAGCTTGTCGGTGATGTGCTTGATGCGCTCGGCAATGCGCAGGGCCATGTCTTCGCCCTCGATAACGCAGGGGCCGGCCATGAGGAAAAACTGGCCGGAGTTGGTGTTGCGGAAGTGGGGGAGCGCCTGGGCGAGGGAAGTAAGCATGACGTTCGTTAGTAAGCGAATAAGTTAAGCAGGGAGGGTGGCAACCGGCTTTTGCAAGCAAATAAACAGCTCGCGCCCGGCGCGGGCGGCCAGCGAGTTGTGCGCCGTATCGAAGTGCACGAAGTCGAAGTACGGCCGGAAGTATTCGGCGTACTCGGCCCGGCTACCGCCGAAGGGCGGCTCGGTGGCGCCGGCAAACTCGGTGTCGAAGAGCAGGCCCACCAGCTTGCCGCCGGGCCGCAGCAGCGCGGCGCACTGCCGGGCGTAGGCCGCCCGCAGGCTGGGGCTGATGGCGCAGAAGAACGTTTGCTCGATAATCAAATCGAAGGGCTCGGCCGGGCTTAGGGCGAAGAAATCGGCCAGCCAGAGGTTATCCGCCGGGAAGGCGGGCACACGGGCGGCCAACTCGGCCAGTGGGGCGGCGGCCAGGTCGGCCACCACCACGCGGCGGAAGCCCAGGCGGTGCAGGTACTCGGCCTCGTGGGCGCGGCCGGCCCCCGGAATGAGGATGCGCGGCTGCGCAGCCACGGGCAGCTGGTCGAAGTAGGCGCGCAGCGGCGGGGTGGCGCGGCCGGCGTCCCAGCCGGCGCGGCCGGGGGTGGCGTAGCGGGCCTGCCAATAGGCCGCATCGAGGGCAGGGGAAACCGTTTGCATGAGTGCTAAGTATAACGCGGGCCGGAGCCAACTGGAAATTTCGCCTATTTTTACCCGTCACAAAGGTAGGCTATGGCCCGGCTGGCCCCGGCGGCCTCCCTTTTTTCTGCCACTTCTTTCCCCCCAGACCCCTTCTATGGAGCCTCAACAGGATTATCCCGAACCCCGCCAGAATAACAGCCGCGTCCTCCTCTGGGTGGCGCTCGTGCTGGTGCTGCTAGGTATCAACGGGGTGCTGTTTTACTTGAATTCGCAGAAAAAGACGGAGAATGAGCAGCTCACCACCCAGGTGCAGGCCAAGGACACCAAGCTGCAAGCCCAGATTAAGGAGTATGAAGACCTGAAAGCCAGCTACGAGCGCCAGAGCCAGGACCTGCAAAAGCTGGGCCTCAGCAACGACTCGCTGGAGGCGCGCATTGCGGGCATCAACGCCGACCTGCTGAAGCTGCGCTCGTTTAAGGCCGGCTCGTTCTCGCTGGCCGAGCAGCAGCGCTTCAAGCAGCGCGCCCTCAACCTGGAAAGCCAGCTCAAGAAAAAGGACGACCAGATTACCGACCTCAAGCAGTCGAACGAAACGCTGTATACCGAAACCACGACCCTCAAGGAAAAGCAGAATAAGCTGACCGACACCATCAGCACCATCGCCAAAACCAACCGCGACCTGAGCGAGAAAGTGACCGTGGCCTCGCGCATTCAGGCCGACAACATCCACGTGAGCGTGCTCAATAAGAAGGACAAGGAGAAGGACGACGACAACGAGGAGTTCAAAGCCAAGCGCGTAGACCGGGTGAAGGTGGCCTTCAACCTGAGCCGCAACGACGTGACGCCCAAGGACACCAAAACCATTTACATGCGCATTCTGGAGCCCGACGGCGCGGCCCTCTACAACCTGAGCACCGGCGGCGGCACCTTCACCGTGGATGGCCAGGAGGCCTTCTATACCATGAAGCAGGATGTGGTGTTCGACAACACCAAGCAGGCGCTCAACTTCGTGTATGCCAAGGGCGGCGACTACAAAATCGGCCAGCACACGGTGGAGCTGTACGAAGGCGGTGCCCTGATGGGCAAGGCGACCTTTACGCTGAAATAGCGCAGCTTACTCGAAAGAAAAACGTCCTGCTGCGCCCGGCGCGGCAGGACGTTTCTGTAATAGCATCCCCTCATGCCCGAACAAGCCCTGATGAGCTGGAGCGGCGGCAAAGATTCCGCCCTGGCCCTCTACCACGCCCTGCGCGACCCCCGCTACCAGGTGGCGCACCTGCTCACGAGCGTGAATGCGCACTACGCGCGCGTGTCGATGCACGGCGTGCGCCTAGCCCTGCTCGAAGCCCAGGCGGCGCGCATTGGCCGGCCGCTCACGCAGCTGCGGCTTTCGGAAATGCCGGCGATGGCTGAGTACGACGCCGCGCTGCTGGCCTGCCTCACCGGCCTGCGGGAGCAGGGCGTGACGACGGCTTTTTACGGCGATATTTTTTTGGAAGACCTGCGCGCCTACCGCGAGCAGCAGCTGGCGCGGGCTGGGCTGCGGGGCGAGTTTCCGCTGTGGCAGCGGCCCAGCGCCGACCTGCTGCGCGAGTTCTGGGCGCTGGGCTTTCGGGCCATCGTGGTGTGCGTGAACGACCGCTACCTCGACGCCAGCTTTTGCGGCCGGCTGCTCGACGCCGCCTTTGTGCATGACCTGCCGCCCGGCGTGGACCCCTGCGGCGAAAATGGCGAGTACCACAGCTTCGTGTTCGACGCGCCGTACTTCAGCGCGCCCATCGCCTTCACCAAGGGCGAGCTGGTGCGCCGCACCTACGGCCCGCCGGCCGGCGCCCCGGTCAGCCCGGCACCCGACGACCCGTTTGCCGCTGGCTTCTGGTACTGCGACCTGCTGCCCGCCTAGCCCACCCGGCGGCCCCGGGGCGCAAAATGCCGGCCGCGCCCCCACTTTTGCATCCCTACTTCTTGCCGCGCCCTCGCTTGTCTGCTAAAAAATACTGCCTGCTCCTGCTACTGTGGCTGCCGCTGCTGGCCTCGGCCCAGCGCCGCCCGGCCCCCCGGCCCACTGCTAAAAAGGTGGTCGCCGCTCCCAAAAAAGCCGGGGCCAGCGGCCGGCCGCCGGCCTTTTTGCGCTACCTGCACTCGCCCTGGGTCGATAGCCTGATGCGTACGCTCACGCCCCGGCAGCGGGTGGCGCAGCTGTTTATGGTGGCCGCGTATTCCAATAAAGCCCCGGTTTACCAGGACTCCATCTCCACGCTGATAAGGGACTATGGCATTGGGGGGCTGATATTTTTCCAGGGTGGGCCGGTGCGCCAGACGCGCCTGCTCAACCGCTTCCAGCGCGAGAGCCGGGTGCCGCTGCTCGTGGCGATGGACGGCGAGTGGGGCGCCGGCATGCGCCTCGACAGCATCCTGCGCTTTCCGTACCAGATGAGCCTGGGCGCCGTGCCGGCCGCCGACTCGGGCCTCATCTACGACATGGGCCGCGAGGTGGCGCGGCAGTTTCGGCGCCTGGGGATGCAGGTCAATTTCGCCCCGGTGGTCGATGTCAATAACAACCCTGCCAACCCGGTTATCGGCTTTCGGGCCTGGGGCGAAAAGCCGGCCGAAGTAACCCGCCTGAGCCGCCTCTACATGCGCGGAATGCAGGACGCGGGCGTGCTGGCCGTAGCCAAGCACTTTCCCGGTCACGGCGACGTGGAGGCCGACTCGCACCTGGGCCTGCCGCTGGTGCGCGTAGACCGCGCCCGGCTCGACTCGCTGGAGCTGCCGCCCTTCAAAAGCATGATTGCCAACGGCATTGGTGGCATGATGGTGGCCCACCTCCAGGTGCCGGCCCTGGACACGGCGCGCGGCCCCAGCACCTTGTCCAGGCCCATCGTGACGGGCGTGCTGCGCCAGCAGCTGGGCTTTCGCGGGGTGGTGTTTACCGATGCCATGAACATGCAGGGCGTCATCAAGGTGACCCCCACCGGCGAGGCCGAGGTGCGCGCCCTGCTGGCCGGCAACGACGTGCTGGAATTCAGCAAAAACGTGCCGCTGGCCCTGCGCACCGTGCTGGCGGCCGTAGATAGCGGGCGCATCACGCAGGCGCGCATCGACGAGAGCTGCCGCCGCGTGCTGGCCCTCAAGCAGTGGGCCGGCCTGCGCAAGCTGCGCCCCGTGCCCGAGCAAAACCTGCTGGCCGACCTCAACCCCGCGCACGCCCGCTACCTGGCCCATCGCCTCACCGCGCACAGCCTCACGCTGCTGCGTAATCAGCACAGTTTTTTGCCCGTGCAGCGGCTCGATACCCTGCGCCTGGCCACGCTCGTGGTGGGCGGCAGTCCCGCCGATACCACCGATTTTCAGCGGGCTGTGGCTAGCTACGATGCCCAGGCCGGCCACTTTCACCTGCCCGCCGTGCCCACCCTGGATGAGCTGGTGGATATGCGCGCCCGGCTTTTTTCCTACGACGTGGTGCTGGTAGCGCTGCAAGGCCTGGGCCGCCTGCCGGCTACCAACTTCGGCATTGCCCCCGAAGCCAACCTCTTGCTGCGCGAGCTGACCAAGCCCGGCCAGCGCGTGGTGCTCAGCATCTTCGGCTCGGCCTACGCGGCGGCCAAGGTGCGCGACTTTGACCGAGCCACCGCCGTTGTCATGGCGTATCAGGAAAGCCAGTCGGCCCAGGAACTGGCGGCGCAGCTCATTTTTGGCGGCATCGGGGCGCGGGGCAAGCTGCCCGTGTCGGTGGCCGGCAACCTGCCCGCCGGCTTCGGCCTCATCACCCAGCCCGGCCTGCGCCTGGCCTACGCCCATCCCGAAGACGCCAGCATGAGCCCCCGCCTCGAAGCGCGCGTGGATAGCCTCATGGCCCAGGCCCTGGCGGCCGGGGCCACGCCCGGCGGGCAGGTGGTCATTGCCCGGCGCGGCGTGGTGGTGCTGCGCAAAAGCTACGGCTTGCTGGCCCGCGCGAGTAGCGCCGCCGCGCCAGGAGCAGCGGCTCCGGTGGTCAGCGCCGCCCCGACGGCCGGCAACTTTGGCAGCGAGCCAACGGCGGCGGGCGCCAGTCAGCCCGGCCCGGCGCTGGCCGTCGCGCCAACTCCAGCCACCCGGCCGGTGCAGAACACGGACCTCTACGACCTGGCTTCGCTCACGAAGGTGCTGGCCGCCACGCCGGCCCTGCTCAAGCTACAGGAGCAAGGTAAATTCAGCCCCGACAGCACGTTGGGACAGCTTTTCCCTTTCCTGCGCAAAACCAACAAGGCCGGCCTGACGCTGCGCGCGGTACTCGCCCACCAGGCCGGCCTGCCCGCCTGGCTGCCGTTCTGGAAAGCCTTTGCCCAAGCCGATAGCACGCTGCGCCGCCGGTGGTTTCGGCCCGATTCGTCGGTGCGCTTCCCGCTGCCGGTGGCGGCCGGGCTGTGGGGCCGCCGCGAGCTGCCGGCGCGCATCTACGCGGCCATCGGGGCGGCGCCGCTCAATCCGAAGCCCGGCTACGTGTATTCCGACCTCTCGTTCTACCTCTACCCCGAGCTGGTGCAGCGCCGCACCGGGCAGCCGTTCGAGCAGTTTTTGACCAAGGAAGTGTACCGGCCGCTGGGGTCGGGTCTGCGCTTTCAGCCGCTGCACCACGCCTTGCCAAGCCACTTGGCGCCCACCGAATACGACTCGCTGTTTCGCCACCAGCTGCTGCGCGGCTACGTCGATGACGAAGGCGCGGCGCTGCTGGGCGGGGTGTCGGGCCACGCCGGCCTGTTCGGCTCGGCCAATGACGTGGCGCAGCTAGCCCAGGCCTACGCCTGGGGTGGGCGCTACGGTGGCCAACAGGTGTTCGACAAGAATATATTGACTGACTGGACGCGGGTGCAATTTGCCGGCAACCGGCGCGGGCTGGCCTTCGACCGGCCGGCCAGCCCGGCGGTGGGCAACACGGCGCCCGGCGCCTCGGCCGGCAGCTTTGGGCATTCGGGCTTCACGGGCACCTATTTCTGGGTTGACCCCGAGAAAGAGTTGGTGGTAGTGGTGCTCACCAATCGGCTCAACCCGTCGCGGCGCAACAATAAGCTGGGTGAATTGAGCGTGCGGACGCAAATTCAGCAGGTGGCCATTGAGGCGCTACGGTAACTAGTTCTCAGAACTTTACAACGGCGCCGTACAGCCGGCGCCGCGCCAGCGCATTAGCAGCCAGCTTGGGTATGCCAGCGGGCCAGAAGCAGTGGGCTGCCAGGAAGCGGGCGTGGCCTGTGGTACCGGCTGCTCTAGTCGGCGCTGCGAGCGTGCTGCTGCTCGGCGGCCAGCCAGGCCAGGGCTTCGGCCTCCGTAATGCACTGGTTCATGCGAAAGGGCATGTTAGTCGAGTAGGTAGTGGGCTCGGGTACCAGCCCATCGGCCTGAAACTCCTGGCGCAGACCCGGAGCCATGAAATACACCAGCCGCACGGGCGCTCCCAGTACGCGCACGGCCTGGGCGTAGTAGTCGGCCAGCAGCCAGGCCAGCGTGGCCGGCGCGCTGCGGCCCCGCCGCCGGATGTCGAAGAGCCAATAGTGGGCGTTGAAATGCTGGGCGGCGCCCAGTAGGTCGGCGTAATCCTGCCGGGCTTCGGCCTCACTAACCGGCCGCAGCCAGCGGCCAATGAGCACCGAAGAATCTTCGTGGTAGTTAATCTCAAGATGCCCGGAGGCAGCGTAGGGCTGGGTCATGCAAGCAGCGCGGCCAAGGGGCTAAGCGCGGGGTAGCCTCTGTAACAAGCCAAAGCAGATAAGTGTTCGTGCCTGCTGGCGAGGGCCGCCGATGCGCCACCTGGCGACTATCTTCCGGCTCGTATCTCCCTTTCCCACCTTGCCCCGATTATGCTCGGACTCATGATGCAACAGCCCCTGCGCATCGCGGGGCTTCTCGAACACGCGGCCAAGTGGCACGGCGACACCGAAATTGTGTCGCGCCTGCCCGAGGGCGGCCCCCTGCACCGCTACACCTACGCCGCCGCCCACGGCCGCGCCCGGCAGCTGGCCAACGCCCTCACCCGGCTGGGCATCCAGAACGGCGACCGCGTGGGCACGCTGGCCTGGAACACCCACCGGCATTTCGAGCTCTACTACGGCATCTCGGGCCTCGGGGCGGTGTGCCACACCATCAACCCGCGCCTGTTTTTCGAGCAGCTGGTCTACATCATCAACCACGCCCAGGACCGGCTGCTGTTCTTCGACCTCACGTTTTTGCCACTTGTGAGCAAGCTGGCCCCGCACTGCCCCACGGTCGAAAAATGGGTGTTGCTGGCCGGTCCGGAGCACCTGCCCGCCGAGACGGCCTTGCCCGGCCTGGCCAGCTACGAAACCCTGCTGGCCGCCGAGCGGGCCGATTTTGAGTGGCCGTATTTTGATGAGAACACGGCTTCCTCGCTCTGCTATACCTCCGGCACCACCGACGAGCCCAAGGGCGTGCTTTATTCGCACCGCTCCACACTGCTGCACAGCTACGCGGCCTCGCTGCCCGACTGCTTCAACTGCGGCGCCCGCGACGTCATTTTGCCCGTCGTGCCCATGTTTCACGTCAATGCCTGGGGCGTGCCCTACCTGGCGCCGCTCAACGGCTGCAAGCTGGTGCTGCCCGGCCCGGCCCTCGACGCGGCCAGCCTCTACGAGCTATTTGAGAACGAAGGCGTAACGTTCTCGGCCGGCGTGCCCACCATCTGGTTTGGGCTGCTGACCTACATGCGCGAGGGCCACCGCCGGTTTTCCACCCTGCGCAAGATGATAGTGGGCGGGGCCTCGTGCCCGCCCGCCCTGCTGCGGGCCTTCGATGAGGAGCTGGGCGTGGAAATCCGCCACGCCTGGGGCATGAGCGAAACCTCGCCGCTCGGCACCGTGAGCACGCTCAAGGCCAGCCAGCTCGACCTGCCCGACGAGGCCAGGTTCTTCTTCAAAATAAAGCAGGGCCGCGCCATCTTCGGCGTCGATATGGAGATTGTGGACGGCGAGGGCCAGCCGCTGCCCCACGACGGCGTGGCCTTTGGTGACCTGCTGGTGCGCGGGCCGTTCATTGCCAGCGACTACTTCGGCACGGCCCACCCCGGCCAGCTCACGGCCAGCGGCTGGTTTCGGACCGGCGACGTGGCTACCATCGACCCCGATGGCTTCATGAACATCACCGACCGCTCGAAGGACGTGATAAAATCGGGCGGCGAGTGGATTTCGAGCATCGACCTCGAAAACCTGGCCGTGGCCCACCCCGGCATTGCCGAGGCCGCCGTCATCGGCGTGCCGCACCCCAAGTGGAGCGAGCGCCCGCTGCTGGTGGCCGTGCGCAAGCCCGGCCACGAGGTCAGCGGCGCCGAGCTGCTGGCCTTCCTCGACGGCAAAATTGCCCCCTGGTGGCGCCCCGACGCCGTGGAGTTTGTGGCCCAGCTGCCGCACACCGCCACCGGCAAGCTCCTCAAAACCCAGCTTCGCAAAGACTTTGCGGGCTACGAGCTGAAATAGAACCGCCCGCCGGCACAAAAAAAGCCCCGCTGGCAGTGCGCCAGCGGGGCTTTTTGCTGTGGTATGGACTACTGGCCCTGCTGGTTCAGGTAGGGGGCCAGCACCTCGTAGGCCTTCTTGGCGCGAGCCTCGTCGTGCACCTGGGCCGCCGCCTGGTACACGCTCTGGAGCGTGAGCAGGTAGCCGCGCTGGGCGTCGTCGAAGAGGGCGCCGTCGTGGGTCTGGTAGTAGCTCAGCACGTTGATGCTGCGGGCTGTGAGCTTGTCGAGGATGGCGTCGGCCTTGGCTTTTTCGCCCACGGCGTAGAGCACCGGCACGAGCTGCGGGGTGTAGAAGTCGAACGGCACGGCGTTGTCGGGCATCACGGCGAGGCACTTGTCGGCCACTTCCTTGGCCTTGGCCTGGTCGCCGGCGGCGAGGTAGGCGTTGGCGAGGCGGGCAAACTTGTCGCGGTAGTTGGCCGGGAAGCGCAGGTTGTTTTCGTCGTAGAACACGCTGGCATTGTCGAGGCCCCGGTACTGAAATTTATTCATCAGCGCGTCGTAGCAGATGGATTTTTCCACGTAGCCCTCGTCGGCGCGGCGGTCGTAGTTGGGGTCGCGCAGCGGCAGCAGGCGGTAGGCCATGCCTTCGAGCTGGAAGTAGGGCTGCAAGTTCATGTAGTCGCTCTGGGCCACCGTGGAGCTGAAGTAGATGGGCCGCTTCCAGTTGTTGGTGGCAATCATGTCCAGAATCACCAGGTTTTTCTTCTCGATGGCGCGCTTGCCCATGCTCCAGTCGAGGCGGCTCACCAGCTGCTTTTCGCGGTCTTTGGGGATGATGCCGAGCTTTTTCACGGCCGCCGTGTCCACGTTGAGGTAGAACTTGGGCGTGGGGAAGGTCATGGTCGAGTAGTTGCCCTCGGTGTACTTAAGCAGCGGGCTGCCCTGGCCCACGAGGCTGATAAACTGCCGCAAATCAAGGCTATCCACGGCCGGGTTGGGCGAGAAGGGCAGCATGTCGTTGTTGCCCTGCGCGTAGGTCGCGTCGTTCATGCTAATGGGCACGCCCTCCGACTTGTAGGAGCGGCGCTTCAGCTGCTGGATGTACCAGTCGGTGTTCACGTACGAGAGCACGGCCACGCGCACGTCGGTGCGGATGCCCTCCACCTCCTGGGCGTACCAGAGCGGGAAGGTGTCGTTGTCGCCGTTGGTGAACAGGATGGCGTTCGGGGCGCACGAGTTGAGCAGGTTCTTAGCCGAGTCCACCGAGTTGTAGCGGCCCGAGCGGTTGTGGTCGTCCCAGCCCTGGGCTAGCAAGATGGTGGGCGAAATCAAGCCCAGCAGCACGGCCACGGTGGCGCGGGCGTTCTCGGCCTTGAGGGCGGCGGCCAGCACCTGGCCCAGGCCAATGACGCCGAGGCCAATCCAGATGGCGAAGGCAAACGTGGCCCCCGTGAAGGTATAGTCGCGTTCGCGCGGCTCGATGGGCGGCTGGTTGAGGTATACGATGATGGCAATGCCCGTGAACAGGAACAGCAGGCCCACCACCAGGGCATCGTGCCCGCGCCGCCGAATTTGCACAAACAAGCCAATAAGGCCCAGAATGAGCGGAATGGCGAAAAAGTTGTTGTGCGCGAAGCTCTTGCCAATGCGGTCGGGCAGGGTAGAGGCGCTGGGGCTGAAAGGCGTAATGGTGCCCGCCTGCTGAATGTCAGACTCGCGGCCCACGTAGTTCCAGAAGAAATAGCGCCAGAACATGTGCCCAATCTGGTAGCGGAACAGGAAGCCCAGGTTCTGGCCCATCGTGGGCTTCTGGCCCTCCTGCAAGTCGGGCACCCACTTCTTATACTCCTGAATGTGGGCCGGGTCGTAGCTGTAGAGGCGGGGCAGCAGCATCTTGTCGGCGTCGTTGTAGCCGGGCTCCTGGGCGCGGGGCAGCACCTCCACGTACTGGCCGTTGGCGCGCTTGTAGCGAGGGGCGCCTTCCTCGTAGTGGTCGGGCTGGGCGTTAAACTGCGGGCCGTAGAGCAGCGGGCGCGAGCCGTACTGCTCGCGCTTGAGGTAGCTCACGAAGCTAAGCACATCCTCGGGGTCGTTTTCGTTGATGGTGGGGTGAAACGACGAGCGAATGGGTACAATCAGGTAGGTCGAATACCCGATGAGGATAAACGTGAAGCACAGCATGGCCGTGTTCAGCAGCTGGCTGCGGCGCTGATAGGAGAGGCGGAAGCCAAACCAGATGAGGCCCACAAACACCAGCAGGAAGATAATCAGGCCCGAATCGAAGGGCAAGCCCAGGGTATTGACGAAGAACACCTCGAAACTGCCGGCCAGCGTGGGCAGGCCCGGAATGATGCCCACCAGCACCGAGCCCACGATAACCAGGCTCACGGCCAGCGTGATGATACCGCCCACCATATTGGGGTTCTGCGAGCGGCGGTAGTAGTAGATGAACGCCAGGGCCGGCACGGCCAGCAGGTTCAGCAAGTGCACCCCAATGCTGAGGCCAATGACGTAGGCAATGAGGATGAGCCACTTATCCGAGTCGGGGTCGCTGGCGTGCTCCTCCCACTTCATCATAATCCAAACCACGGCGGCGGTGCAGAGGCTCGACATGGCGTACACTTCGCTCTCCTCTGCATTAAACCAGAAAGAGTCGGAAAACGCGAACGAGAGCGCCCCCACGATGCCCGCGCCCAGGATGAGCAGCGTTTGGTAGCCGGTGGGCTCGGGCGTTTCGGTTTCAAACTCGCTGCGGGCCACCAGCAGCTTGCGGCCCATGCGAGTGATAATCCAGAACAGGAACAGCACCGTAAACGCGCTGCTCATAGCCGAGAGGGCATTGACCAGCACCGCCACCTTCGTGGTGTCGCCGAAACTGAGCAGCGACATCAGGCGGCCCAGGATGAGGAAGGTGGGCGCCCCCGGCGGGTGGGGTACCAGCAGCTTGTAGGCGCAGGCCGTAAACTCGCCGCAGTCCCAGAAGGGGGCGGTGGGCTCCAGCGTGAGCAAGAAAACGACGGCGGCGATGGCAAACACCACCCAGCCGACCAGGTTATTCAACCGTTGAAATGAACGCATACGGGGCAATAATGACCGACCACCGCCGCCAGAAGCAGCCGCCGCCAAGTCAGAGGGAAATTCCGTTTTAGCTAAACAGTTGCCACTTGGCAACAAGCCCCCAAAAGTAGGCAACAACCGCCGAGGGGTTGCTTTGGCAATGGAGAATTCGGAATTTAGAAAGAGAAATTCAAAACGAAAAAGGGGACTGCTGCTACTGTTGGGCCAGTAGCAGCAGTCCCCTTTTTCGTTGAAATACGAAAAAATCAATTCTTCATTCCTGCTCCCTCATTCCAAATTTAGCTATAGGAGCGTCAGCCGGTTGGTGCTCACGGCTTTGTCATTCACCAGCAGCGAGCAGAAGTAGAGGCCGGCCGGCAGCCCGGTCACGTCGAGGGGCAGGCCAGTGGTAGCGGCGGCCAGCGGCAAGGGCAGCAAGCGTACCTCGCGGCCCAGCACGTTGCTCATGCGCAGCTTATAATCGGGGCCCTGCTGCGCCGAGAGCTGCACCGTGAGCAGCCCCCGGGCGGGGTTCGGAAACACGCTCAGCGACGGCGGGGTAACCTGAAAGGGCAGGGGCGCCAGCGTAGCGCGCAGGGCCGGGGCATTGACCAGGCCCGCGTAGGCAGCCGGCTTCAGCGAAAAAAGCGCGGGCGCCGGCGCGCCGCTGCCCAAGAAGCGCGGCGACCAGGCGGCCAGCGGTTGGGCCAGCGTGGCCGGCTGCAAGCCCAGTGCCCAGCCCAGGCGGCCGGCTTCGTCGGTGCCCGAGGCCAGCGGGCGCTGCGCGGGGGTAGCCTCTACCCGGGGCGCGGCCCCTACGTGCGCGCCGTAGGTGGCGGCAGCGGCGGGCAACAACGCCAGCGCGGCCATAAAGAGCGACAATAAACGGGTAGCGAAACGCATGGGCGGGCAAAAAAGGAGCGTGGAGGAAGCCGAAGCTGACCTAAAGGTAACGCAAGGCCAGTGAGTCGGTCATGAACAAGCACCGTGCCGGGCCACTAAATTCCCCAACCGGGCCAATGCATCGACCAACGCCGCGCCTTCCTCGGCGGGCGCAACGTCAGGCACTTAGCTTATTTCAGGGCAGGGAGCCTTGCCAAGCAGTATTGCAGAGTGGCTGCCGACCCGTCAGGTGCCGGGCGCGCCCCGCCGGGCGCCCCGCCGATTTGTCTGGCCCCCGGTAAGCGGGCCGGGCAGCCGGCTAGCGCACGCGCACCACGCCGGCCCCGTTATACGAGTGGTAGTCGGCGTTATACATGGCGTCGGCGCTCACCGGGCCCAGCCGGAAGGTGCCCTTGCTCACGGCCCGCGCCAGGTAGTAAAAGGTCTTGGGCTTGGGCGTGGCGGTGGTGAAGAGGTTGAGGCGGTCGTCGCGCACGTCGAGGTAGTCGGGCTGGTCTGCCTTGGCCACGAAGGCGAGGTCGCGGGCGCCCAGGCGCGGATTCTCGATTTCGAGGCCGGCGGGTAGCAGGTCGGTGATGGCCACGTTCTTGACTTCGCCCGCCGCGTCGGCCGCTTGCAGGGTGAGCTTCACCACCACCAAATCATTCTGCTTAAAAGTAGCCGCGCCTACCGGCTGCCCGGTGCGGGTCAGGAACTGGCGGCGCACCTTGAGGTAGCTGTCTTCCTCGCGCACCCGCCCGCCGGCCGAGATGCCTTCGGCCTCCCAGAAATAGTAGAGCGCGCCCGCGCCGCTGGCTTTCAGCAGCAGCTGGTAGTTGGCCACGTTATTCACGGTGAGGTCTTTGCCATCGAATTGGCCCAGCACCTTGCCGCCCGCCGAGATGGTGGCGGTGGCCGTGCTGGCCTGGCTCTTGCGGGCAATTTTGCCCAGGGCCAGCAGGGCAAAGGCGCGCTCCTGGGTATTGAGGTAGCGGGCGGCGCGCAGCTGCCGGCTCAGTTGCCGGGCGATGCTGTTGACCTGCGGGTTGGTGGGGTCGGCTTCGAGCAAGGCATTGAGGGCCAGCGCTTCGTCGCGGATGGGCGAGGCGAAGGAGTCGCCCAGCTCGCGGGCTGACTTCTCGGGCGTGAATTGCCGGGGCAGCACCTCCTGGAAGGCCCGCTGCTGGCCGCCCAGCGCGTAGGTGCAGGCCAGCAGGAAGCGGGCATCTGGCGTGAGCAGTGGCCGGTTGGCCTTGTAGTAGTTGAGGGCCACGGCATCCTGGCGGCCGGCCAGGGCCAGCACGTAGAGCGAGTAGGTGATTTCGCGCTTGGCGATGGTGCGCTGGCGGGCCAGCCCGTCGGCGGTCAAATACTGGTAGGGCTCGGTTTCGCGCTTCTTGAGGCGGAACTGCAAGTAGCGCAGCACCTTATCCAGCGTGCTCTGGTTCACGGCGAAGCCGGCCTGCTTGGCTTCGAGCAGGAAATGGGCGGCGTAGGCGGTGGCCCACCAGTTGTCGTAGTCGCCGCCCGGCCAGTAGCTCAGGCTGCCATTGTAGAGCTGCATCGCCTCGATTTTGCGGATGGCCTCCTGCACGTTGTAGTTGGGGTTGTAGCGCTGGGCTTTGGCGCTGGCCCCTGTTTTCTGGCGCAACGTGGCCGCGAGGTCGCCGAAATACAGCTGCGGGAACGCGGCCGATACGGTTTGCTCCAGGCAGCCGTAAGGGTATTCAAGCAGGTAGCTCAGGTCTTTGGAGAACTGCGTGAGCGGCGAACGGCTCAGCAGCAGCCGCGAGCGCTGGCCGGTGGGCAGGAAGTCGGTGCGCAGGTTGAGTGTGGCGGGCACGCCGGCCGTGACTTCGCCGCTGCCGGTGCGGGTTGAGAGCGGCGCGGCCGGGCGGATGGGAAGTTCAATAATTTCGGTCGTTGAGCTTGGCTGACCTTTAGCATCTAGGTAGCTCACATCTGTAGCTAGGGTCGCGGTGCCGATGCTTCTACCAAATATGTGAAAATTTACTTGTGCCTCACTATTTGGCTTTAAGGTGATTTTCCCTGATGGCATACAGCCTTTGGGGAAGCCCGTTGAACTGGTAATGAAGCCAAGTAGCTTCACATCCTTAGCTTCATTCGGAAGAACCAAAGATATGCCCGGAGTCAGGGTCCTATTTGTCGTATTAGTTAGCGTTACCGGCACATCCAGCGTGTCGCCGGGGCTAGCGAAGCGCGGCAGCGCCGTGCTAATCACCACTGGGTCGGCCACCTTCATCGTTTGCTCCGCGTTGCCGAAGGCGTCGTCTTTGTAGGCCACGGCCATCACGCGCAGCGCCCCGCTGAACTGCGGCACGCGCACCCGGTAGCGCACGAGGCCGTTGGCATCGGTGGTGAGCAGGCCGCTCCACTTGGCTACGAGCTTCACGCGTCGGCTGGGCACGGGCGAGGTGCGGCGGGCCAGGTCGGCCGCGTCGCCGCCGCTGCTGCTGGTGCCCAGCTCGGGCAGCAGGAAGGGGTAGATGTCGAAGGCGCTTACTTCGAGCGCCCGCTTCTGGTAGAAGTAGCCGTAGGGGTCGGGCGTGCGGGTGGCCTTGCGCTGCAAAATGCCCTCATCGACCACCGCCAGGGTCACCTGGGCCTTGGGCGCGGTGCGCACCTCAATGGTCTGGAAGGTTTGCGAGCGGCTCAGGGCCGGCGCCTTCAGGCTGACCAGCAGGTGCGTATTGGGCTTTTCTACTGTTAGCGGCACGAAGCCCCTAGCCACGGTGAGCGGCAGCGAATTATCCGTGATGGGCCGGATGGCGGTGGCCGTGACGTAGACATTGGGCGCGTAGCCGGCCTTTATTGGCACCCGCACCTGGGCCGATTTCTGGTCGGTATCGACGTAGAAATGGTCGAGCACGCGGTTGCGCTCCACCGTCACGAGCACGCGGCCGGGGAAGGGCGTTTTGAGCAGCAGCTGGGCCGTTTCGCCGGGCGCGTAGGTGGGCTTGTCGGCCTCAATGATTACTTCGCCCTCGGTGTTGACCTCGAAGGCGTTGCCGGCCGTGTCGCCGCGCCCGTAGGCGTAGAAGTGGGCCGCCACGTAGCGCGCCGCGCCCGGCCGCAGCACCCGCACCTCGTACTCGCCCGAGTAAGTGGGCGTAAAAGCGTACTCACTTTTGCCATTGAGGTCAATAGTTTCGTTGCTCAGCACCTGCTCGCGCTTCTGCGAATTATACACCAAATGCCCGCCCTGGCGCTCCAGCACGGTTTCCCAGAGCAGGCGCACCACCGTGACCTGGGCGGCGGCGCGGGTGGGCTGCCCGGCCGGCGTGAGGGCCAGCAGCGGCAGCGCCACCGCCTGGTGAGTGCCCACCAAATCGGGCACCTTGCCAATGCCGAACATGACGGCCTGCGTCTGCACCTCAAAGGTGGCCAGCCGGTTGAGCGGCCGGCCGGTTTCGTCAAACACCGTGGCGAAGGCCACGCCTTCCAGCGTGCCGAGGTCGCGCACGGCGGGCAGCTGGTAGGTGGCGGTGCCGCGCCCGCTGGCGTCGGTTTCGCCCTGCCGCACCTCCTTCTGGAAGCGCTCCGCATCATCGTCCTTGCGGTTGAGCGCCTGCACGCCGAAGGAATAGGCGGCGTACTTGGCGGGGGCGAATTTCTTTTCCTTGAGCGAAAACTCGACCTCAAACCGACGCCCGGCGGCCGGCGGCCCAAACAGGTTCTGGGCTTGCAGGCTGGCCGTCACGAGCTGGCCGGCGCGCAGCACGGCGGGCCGGGCGGCCACCGTTACTTTCAACCGGTCGGGGATAAATTCTTCCACGCTCACCTGCCTGGAAGTCAGCAGGATGTCATTGCCGGTCAGCACTTCCAGCGCGTAGAGGCCCGTCATCACGGTGGTGGGCAGGATGAAGCGCGACTCCACGGCGCCGGTGGCGCTCAGCTTCTCGCCCAGGCTGGCGTATTCCTTGCCGGTGGGCAGCAGCAGGCGCACCTTCACGGGCAGGCCGGCGGGCGGGGTAGCCCAGTCGTCGGTGCGCACCACGGCGTTGGTGTGGATGGTGTCGCCGGGCCGGTACAGGTCGCGGTCGCCGTACAAAAATGCCTGGTAATGCGCCGCGTTGCTCGTGAGGCCGCCCACCTCGAAGCGCGAGGTTTCGACCCGGCTTTTGGGCAGGCTCAGGAAGGTGAAATCAGCGCCCTGCGTGGCCGTGACCATGCCCAGCCGCAGCCGCGAGCCCGCCACGCTGTCGTAGCGGGCCACGCCCTCGCCGTTGGTGGTGGCCGTGCCCATGAGCTGGTTGTTGGTGCTGATGAAGCGCACCGTGGCCCCCGATACCGGCCGCGCCGTGCGCAGCGAGTTGAGAAACACTACGGCTTCGCCGCCAGCGTTTTGCCGGGCTATTACGCCGAGGTCGGTGAGGGCCACCAGCTTTTCCTGGCGCAGCCAGAGGTGCTCGGTGTCCTGCACGCGCACCACGTAGAGGCCCTTGAGCGGGGCCGCAAACTCCAGGTCTTTGAGACTGAGGTTGAGCAGGTGCAGGCCGTTCTGCTTGGCGAGCCCGGCCGTGGTGTAAGTGCGGGTGGAGAGCACGTCGCCCCGGTTTTCGAGGTCGTAATACTGGTAGCTTCGGTCTTCGTACTCGCCGCCTTCGCCTTCGCCGCCGTCCTCGTCGCTGCTTTCGTAGCCGTACTGCTTGTCGGCGCGCAGCAGGTCCTGCACGTTGCTGGCGTAGACTTTGGCGATGGTCACCTGTACTTTTTCCACCGCATTCAGGCGCAGGCCCAGGTTACGGCTGCCCAGCGCATTGAGGTACATGGCTTTCTCACTGCTGGCAAAGCTGATGCTCGGCTGGCTGTTGCCGAAGCTCACCGTTTGGCTGAACGCCTCGGCCAGTTGCCCGCCCAGCGCGCCGCGCAGGCCCGGCGCGAGGCGCACCTGGTAGTCCTTGCCCACCTCGAAGCCGCCGCGCAGCAGCAGCCCGCTTTCCAGCGCCTCGATTTCGTAGGGCACGGCCGGCTCCACCTTCAGCAGGGGCTGAATATCGGCCACCGACACGGGCTGGTTGGTGAGGATGGTCACCACGGCCTGGCCGTTGAGCACGGTGCCGGTCAGCTCGCGCACTTGCAGGGTTTGCTGGTCGGGCACCTCGGCGTCGGCCAGCAGGGGGCTGGTGGTGGGTTGGCTGCCGGCCACGGCCGCCAGGCCCGCCTCAATCTCGACGTGCAGCGGCTGGTTGGCCGTCACTTCCTGCGGGATGGTGAGCGCCAGCGCGCGGCCCGGCTCGGCGGCGGTGAGCGTGAAGGCCACCGGCCGGCCGCCCTGGCTCAGGTGCAGGCGCGGGCGCAGGTCGGCGGGCCGCACGGGGTAGTTGAACAGCAAGTTGGCGCGCAGCTCGGCGGTGCCGGTGGCCCGGCTGCTGCGGCCGTAAAACAGCTGCGCGCCCGTCAATGCCAGAAACGGCGTGTGAAACCGGGTGCGGCGCAGCGTCAGCTTTTGCTTGCCCGCAGGCAGCGCGGCACTCCGCAGGCTGGCCGAAAACGTGGTGCTGGGCCGAAACGGCTCCAGCGGCGAAAACACCAGCTCGCGCCCGTCATCAGCCCACTTAAATTTGCCCCGGATGGCCGGCTCAAACTGCACGTAGCGCGTGGTGTCCCAGCGCCCGGCCTGGCTGGCCGGCACCACCGGCTCGTCGAAGCTGAAAACCAGGTTTTGGGTGGGGTCGATTTCCTCGCCCGCCGCCTGGGCCGCAGCATCGGCCTGCTCCTGGCCAGTCTTCTTGGAGCAGGAAAACGTAGTAACTAAAGCCAGGAGTAGCAGCAGCAGCGGGCGTTGGCGCATAAAAGTGGCGGGGCTAAACGAGGCCGGAAGGTAGCGCCTAAGCGCCAGCATCGGCCCGGCCCCGCCATTGGCTGCCTGCTTTTTAGCGGCTGGGCCCGGGCGGCATAAAAGCCGCCGCCAAGCCCAGCGCCACCGTGGCCCGCCGCTGCTGCGGGCCACCGTGGCGCAAGCAGTTGCCTGACAAGTGTAGGTTTCCCCTCAGTAGGGGCAATAGGCTGGCTTGCTGCCGGCCCGCGCCCGGGGCCGCTAGCTTTGCCCCATGCTTTCCCATCCCCACGAGATATTTCTTGAAGTGGCGCAGCGCTTGAGCTTTACCAAGGCGGCGCAGGCGCTGTTCATTAGCCAGTCGGCGGTGAGCAAGCAGGTAAAGGCCCTTGAAGAGTACTACAAAACCGGCCTCTTCGAGCGGCTGGGGGGCAGCGTACAGCTCACGCCAGCGGGGCAAAAGCTCTATCAAAAGCTCTTGCAAGCCAAGCAGTTGCAGCAAGAGTTGCAGCAGGAGATGAGCGAGGCCAGCCCGGCCTTTGCGCCGGCCGTGCACCTGCTCATCGGGGCCAGCACTACCATCTCGCTCTACGTGCTGCCGGTGGTGGTGGCGGCCTGGCTGCGCCAGCACCCGCAGCACCAGCTCAGCCTCAAAAACCGCAACAGCGACAATATCCTGCGGGCCCTGCTCGACCACGAGATTGAGTTGGGCATCATCGAGGGCATTCACAAAGTCAGCAACGTCACTTACACGCCGCTGCTCACCGATGAGGTGGTGGCCGTGTGCGCCGCCGCCAACCCGCTGGCCGGCCGGGCGCTGGCCGTGGGCGACCTGCTCGGCATTCCGCTGGCGCTACGCGAGGCGGGCTCCGGCACCCTGGCCGTGCTGGAAGAAGCTCTGGCGCAGCACCACCTCAAGCTGGCCGCGCTGCCGGTGCGGGTGCGCCTGGGCGGCACCGAGGCGCTCAAAAATTTCGTGCGCGTCGAAACTACCTGCCTGGCCTTTTTGCCCCGCCAGGCAGTGCTCAAAGAGCTGGCCAGTGGTGAGCTGGTGGAGGTGAAAATCAAGGACTTGTTTCTGGAGCGCAAGTTTAACTTCATTCAGCGCAAGGGCACCGAGAACAGCGGACCGTACCGCGATTTTCTGCGTTTTACGCAGCGGTATTATGCCGGCAAGGAATAGGCTATGCCAAAACACCATTTCGCCAGGGCATAGCAGGCCGTATAGGGCAGCCAGAACTTTGCCCTATGAACCACCAAGTCGCCACGCTGCCCCTCTCGCGGATGCACGCCCTGCACTGCGCCCACTGCGGTACCACTTATTCGCCCTTCGAACTGCAAGGCGTGTCGGCCTGCTGCCAGCAGCCGCTGGTGGCCGACTACGACCTGCACGTGCCCCTGAGCCGCGCCGCCGGCATCAACCTGGCCGATAGCTCGATGTGGCGCTACGGCGCCCTGCTACCCCTGCTCGACGAGGCCAATAAGGTGACGCTGGGCGAGGGCCTCACGCCGCTGCTGGCCCTGCCGCAGCTGGGGGCCCGCTACGGTTTCAGCGACCTCACCCTCAAGGACGAGGGCCAGAACCCCACCGGCTCCTTCAAGGCACGCGGCCTGAGCATGGCCGTGTCGAAGGCCAAGGAGCTGGGCGTGCGCGGCTGCATCATTCCCACCGCCGGCAATGCGGGCGTGGCGATGGCCGCCTACTGCGCCCGGGGCGGCCTCACGGCCACCGTAGTCATGCCGCGCCACACGCCCGAGGCGTTCAAGGAAGAATGCTACTGGTACGGCGCGCAGGTGGAGCTGGTCGATGGCCTCATCAACGACTGCGCGGCCCGCGTGCGCCAGCTCAACGCTGGCGGCGAGCTGCTCGACATCTCGACTCTCAAGGAGCCCTACCGCCTCGAAGGCAAGAAGACGATGGGCTACGAGCTAGCCGAGCAATTTAACTGGGAGCTGCCCGATGTGCTGCTCTACCCCGCCGGCGGCGGCACCGGCCTCATCGGCATCTGGAAAGCGTTTCAGGAAATGAAAGCGCTGGGCTGGCTGGCCCCCGACGCCAAACTGCCCCGCATGGTGGCCGTGCAGGCCGAAAACTGCTGCCCGCTGCTCGAAACCTACCTCGGCCGCCAGGCCAACTGCCACCACTACAACGGCCGCCCCACGCTGGCCAACGGCCTGGCCGTGCCGCGCCCGCTGGGCGAGCCACTCATGCTGCAAGTGCTGCGCGAGTCGCAAGGCACGGTGGTAGCCATCAGCGAAGAAGGGATGCTGGAAGGGATGCGCGAGCTGGGCAACCACGAGGGCTTGTTTGTGGCCCCCGAGGGCGCCGCCGTCTGGATGGCCGCCCGCCAGTTGCTGGCCGAAGGCTGGCTGCGCGCCGACGAGCGCATCCTGCTCCTCAACACCGGCAGCGGCCAGAAATACATGAGCAATGTAGCCGGCCGCGCCTGGGCCTAGCAGTTAATGAGTAATGAGTAAGGGTTAATGAGTAATGCCGTTCTGGCTTTTTGAACGGCATTACTCATTAACCCTTACTCATTACTCATTATCACAGACCTTTGCGCCATGCGCATCCTGCACGTTTTATCTGCCAATTTCTTTGCTGGCTCGGTGGCCTACGCCGTGGCCCTGGCCGAGGCCCACTACCGCGAAGGCCACCAGGTATGGCTGGCCTCCGATGCGGCGGCGCTGCCCACTGTGGCGGCGCAGGTGCAGCTGCCCATCAGCCAGCGCAAGTATGGGCAGCGGCTGCGCAATATCCGGGCGCTGCGGGCGCTGGTGCGGGCGCACCAGATTGACGTGGTGCACGCCCACTCGCGGGCCGCGAGCTGGGTCAGCTACTTTGCCGTGCGCGGGCTGGGCGTGCCGCTCGTGAGCACCGTGCACGGTCGCCAGCACCTGCACACCTCCACTTCGCTCTTCGATGTGTATGGACAAAAGGTTATCGCCATCTGCCACAACCTGGCCGAGCACCTGCGCGAAGAAGTGCAGATGGCCCCGGCCAAAATCGTGGTCGTGCCCAACGGAGTTACTTGGGAAGTAGGCAGGAGGAATGAGGAATTAAAAACGGCTGGCAGCGCGCCGACAGATTCGCCAGCTTTAATTCCTCATCCCTCATTCCTCACTCCCAATTCCCTGCGCCTGGCCTTCATCGGCCGCTTCAATGGCCCGAAGGGCGAGCGGGCGGCGGCCCTGCTGGAGCACGTGTTTCCGCCGCTGCTGCAAGAGTTTGAGCAGCTGCGCGTCACGCTCATCGGGGGGGAGATGGAGCAGCTGCCGGCCGCTGGCAAGGCGGCCCTGGCCCGGCTGCAAGCCCAGTACGGCGAGCGCATGGAAGTCGTCGGCTTTACCGACGACGTGGCGGGCTGGCTGCGCCGCACCGACCTCGTCATCGGGGCCGGGCGCGTGGCGATGGAGGCGCTGGGGGAGGGCCGCGCCGTGCTGGCGCTGGGCGAGGCGCTCTACGTCGGGCCCGTGTCGCTGGCCAATTACCCCGAAGCAGCGGCCTCCAACTTTGGCGATATCTCGGCGCGCCAGCAGCCCGCCGCGGGCTTCGACCCGGCCCCGGTGCTGGCCGATGCGCGGGCCTTCCTGGCCCGGCCGCACCGGGTGGCGCCGGCCCTGGCCCAGCAGGTGCGCGCCGACTACGACCTGGCCCGCGTGGCGGCCCGGGTGCTGGGCGTGTACGAGTCGGCGCGCATGGCCCTGGCCGCGCCCAACTTTACGCCGGTGCTCATGTACCACAAAATCCCGGACGCGCCGCCCGCCACCAAGCACCAGATTTTTGTTACGAAGGAGAATTTCGCCCGGCACCTGGCTTACTTCAAAAGCCGGGGCCTCACGCCCATTACCTTTCAGGATTACCAGGATTTTGCCAGTGGGCGCCGGCCGCTGGCCGAGTTTCCGCGCCGGCCGGTGATGCTAACGTTTGACGACGGCTACCTCGACAACTACACCAACCTGCTGCCCCTCATGCAGCAGCACGGCTACCGGGGCGTGCTCTACCTGCTGGGCGATTTTGAGGTGCGCCACAACCAGTGGGACCTCGCCGAAGACCCCACCGAGCCGCGCGCCGACCTCATGAGCGAAGCCCAGAAGCAAGCTTTTGTGGCAGCGGGCTGGGAAATCGGGGCGCATACCCAAACCCACCCGCGCCTGGCCGGCCTGCCCGCCGCCGAGGCCGCCCGCGAAATCGCCGCCAGCAAAACCGAGCTGGAGCGCCGCCTGGGCATCAACGTCCTGTCCTTTGCCTACCCCTACGGCGACCTGAGCGCCGAAACCAAGCAGCTGGTGGCCGACGCCGGCTTTACCTACGCCGTGGCTACCGACAGCGGTGGTATGCATTTGGAAGACGACCGGATGCAGATTTTCCGCATCAACATGTTTCCGCACGAATCGGCCGGTAGCCTGTTCAAAAAAACCTCCACCTGGTACCGGCGCTACTACCGCTGGAAGCGCAAGAAGTGAGTCCCGGCTAGCGGCCGGCCCCGGCCGGCAACAGCCAGTTGGTTAAAAAGCGGCGCACCGGCTCATCGTAGAGCTTGAGGCAGGTATACGCTAAGGCCAGCGCGCCCCCGACCAGGGCCAGCGCGCCGGGCAGCGACTGCGAAAAGGGGAGGTTATTATTTTTGACCCAGGCGTAGTACACGTAGATAAACGGGTAGTGTACCATGTAAAGCGGGTACGAAATAGCCCCCAAAAACCGGCACAGCCGCGTGGTAAGGGCCGTAGTAGTGCGTGCCGAGGCCCCGAAATACACGAGCAGCGGAAAAACTGCCAGGCAGCAAAAAGCGTCGTACAGGCCATTCCAAGCCAGGTGCTGGCTGCCGCCAATGCGCGGCATGGCCGCTACCGCCACAATGGCCAGGCTGCCCAGCCAAAACGCCCCGCGCCCCGGCCCCGGCTGAAACAGCCGGAACAGCAGCAGGCCGGCCGGGAAGGAAAACAGGAGCCGCAGCCCGCCACCCAGCACATTGTCGCCCGTTAGGGCAAAGCCCACGCATACATCGCCATACGGCCCCCAAATGGCGAACGCCGCCAGTCCGGCCGCCGCCAGCCCCACCACCAGGGCCAGGCCGGGGGTGCCCAGCCGGCGCAGCCAAACGGCGTACAGCAGGGTGCCCACGTACTCAAAGAGCAGCGACCAGCTCGGGCCGTTGAGCGGAAACATCTCGCCCACGCCGCGAATTTCGCCGCCAGGCGTGGCCGGCAGCAGGGCTGCGTTCAGGAGCGTGGCCCCGGCCAGCCGGGCACCCGACACCTGGGAAACATCCCAGGCCGCGCAGCCCTGAAAGTAAAACAAAGCCGCCCCCAGCAGCGCGCCGATAACAACCAGCGGGTGCAGCCGCACAAAGCGGCGCTTGAGAAATTCGGCTACTGTGAGCCGGGGCCAGCGCGCATCGTAGGCGTAGCCCACCACGAAGCCGGAGAGCAGAAAAAAGAAATCGACGGCCAGGTAGCCGTGGTTTATCCGCTGGTCGAGGTGACTGGTGGCGTAGGCCTCAAACACGTGGAAGCACACTACCGTGATGGCCGCCACGCCCCGCAAGCCGTCGAGCACGTGAAAATGGGGCTTGGCTAGGGTAGTGGGGCCGGGCCGCGGGGCCGCATCGGGCAAAGGCATAGTAGGCAGCGAGTGGAAAAGGGCCGTGGCCAGCACGGTGGCAGGCCGCGCAAGGTAAGGGCCTCGCCAGGAGCCGCCGCGCCGCGAGGGACTAGCCGGCCCCGGTGCCGTAGCGGGCCAGCACGGCGGCCCCGGCCTCGTCGCTCAGGCCGCTTATCGCCACCTTTTTGAAGGGCGCGGTGTGGCCGCTCAGCAGCTGCACATCGCGCCGGGGTACGCCAAACAGCTCGGCTAAAAAAGCCAGCAGCACGGCATTGGCCTGTCCATCGTGGGGTGGGGCAGCCAGGCGCACCAGCCAGCGGCCGTCGGGGCCGGGCAGCAGCTGGGTGCGGCGCGCATTGGGCTTGGCCTGGAGGTGAAGCGTCATGGGGCAAAGAGGTAAAAAGCCGCCTCCCCAATGCTGGGGAAGCGGCTTTTGCCAGGTTGGTCAATCGAAATTTAAATCAGTTTATCCGGCGTAATGGGCAGCTCGCGCACGCGCTTGCCGGTGGCGTTGAACACGGCATTGGCGATGGCGGGTGCCACGCCGATGGTCGCAATCTCGCCAATGCCCTTGGTACCCAGCGCGTTCACGTGCAGGTCGGGCTGGTTGACGAACGCCACTTCGATGGCCGGCGCGTCGGCGTGCACGGGCACGTGGTAGTCGGCAAAGTCCTTGGTGACGTAGCGGCCGTAACGGTCGTCAAGCACGGCGTGCTCCATCAGGGCCATGCCGATGCCCCCCACGGCGCCGCCCTTCATCTGGTTGGCGGCCGTTTTCTGGTTGATGATGGTGCCCGCATCGGCGCACGAAACGAGCTTGCTCACCCGCACTTCGCCGGTCAGCTCGTGCACCCGCACCTCGGCAAAATGCACCGAAAACGAGTACATCGAATACTGCTGGCCCTCGCTGCCGGGCTTGGCCTCCACGACGACCGAGGCGGCGCCGGCCTGCTTCAGCAAGTCTTTGTAAGCCACGCGCGTGGCGGTGCTGCTGCCCAGCGTGAGGTAGCCATCGGCCAGCGTCACGTCTTCCTTCTTGGCCGAGGCGAAGGCAGTGTTAGTGCCCGCCGCCAGCTCACGCAGCTTGTCCTTGAGGGCCAGGCACGCCTCCTGCACGGCCGGGCCCACGCTGTTTACGGTGGAGGAGCCGCCCTGCGTGCCCGCCTGCGGGTAGTCGGAGTGGCCCAGCTCAAACGTGATTTTGTGGGGCGGTAAGCCCAGCGCATCGGCCGCAATCTGGGTCATGGCCGTGCCGGTGCCGGGGCCGATGTCGGTGGTGGCGCATTGCAGCAGCACCGTGCCATCGGGGCGGAGCTGGGCGCTGGCGTGGGCCGCGCCCCGGTGCGCCCCAAACGTGCCCACGCCCATGCCGTAGCCGATGAGCCACTCTCCGTCGCGCAGGCTGCCGGGCTTGAGCTGGCGCTTGCTCCAGCCAATGCGGTCGGCGCCCAGCTGGTAGCACTCTTTCAGGAACTTGGTGCTCCAGGGCCGGTTTTTCTCCGGGTCTTGGTCGGTATAGTTGCGCAGCCGGAAGTCGAGCGGGTCGAGGTTCAGCAAATGGGCCATCTCATCCATCGCCGACTCCAAGGCAAACGCGCCAGTGGCCTCGCCGGGGCCGCGCATCCAGATGGGCGAGCCGATGTCGAGCGCCGCCAAGCGGTAACGCGTGGTGAGGTTGGGCGAGGCGTACATCATGCGCGTCTGGGCGAGCGTCGACTCGGTAAACTCCTCGTAGGTAGAAGTCTGCCCGATGCTTTCGTGCGTGATGGCCGTGATTTTGCCGTCGGCCGTGGCGCTCATGCCCACCTTTTGCCAGGTGTAGGGGCGGTAGCCCACCATCGTAAACATCTGCTCACGCGTCAGCATCAGCTTCACCGGGCGGTTGACCACCTTGGCCGCGATGATGGCCGCCGACTCGTGCGGCCAGCTGTGCAGCGCATTGCCAAATGCCCCGCCCACGAAGGTGGCAATCACTTTCACGTTCTCTTCCGGCAGGTTCCACTCCTTGGCAAAGTCGCGCCGCGTGGCCAGCGTGCCTTGCGTTTTGTCATAAAGCGTCAGGCGGTCGGGCGCCTCCCAGTGCGCCGTGATGGCTTGCAGCTCCATCGGGTGGTGCATCTCGGTCGGGATGACGTACTCGCTTTCCACCTTGAGGGCGCCCGTCCGGTAGGCGTCGGCCGTGCCGCGCTGGTAGTCAGCCATCGGCGACTTCGGGTTTTTCTTGGCCGAAGTGGGCAGGAACGCCTGCGGCTTGCTGGCCTCCAGGTTGGTCTGGTGCGCTTCCTTGGCATACTGCGCCTTCACGAGGCGGGCCGCGTAGCGGGCGCGCTCGAAGGTATCGGCCACCACCACCGCAATGGGCTGGTCGTTGAAGCGAATCTTGTCGTCGTGAAACACCTTCAGCGGCCCGCCCACCGTGGCGGGCTGCGAGGGGTCTTTGCCCGCCGTGTCGAAGCCCGGCACCTTGGGCGAATTCAGGTGCGTCACCACGGCCAGCACGCCGGGCGCGCGCTCGGCCGCACGGGTGTCGAGGCTCGTGAGGCGGCCCTTGGCAATGGTGCTGCCCACGAGCACCGCGTAGGTGATGCCCGGCAGCTGGTACTCGGCCGAGTAGGTGGCCGCGCCGGTTACTTTCTGGTGGCCATCCACCCGGTTGAGCGGGGCCCCGATTTGCTTGTCTTGGGTTTTCATCAGAAAAATCGGGGGTTAAGCGGCCGCCGCCGTGCGCAGGGCCTGCACGATGGTATTGAGCCCCAGCTTCAGCTTGTAGGCGTTGTGTTTGAACGCCTTGGCGCCCTGCATGGCTACGGCCGCCGCCTGCCGAAACGTTTCGTCGGTGGCGGGTTTGCCCACCAGCGCCTGCTCGGCAGCGGCGAGGCGCCAGGGCTTGTGGGCCACGCCGCCCATCGCCAGCCGCGCGCCCCGGATGGTGGTGCCATCCAGGTCGAGGGCCGCCGCCACGCTCAGCAGAGCAAAGGCGTAGCTGGCCCGCTCGCGCACCTTTTGGTAGTGCACGTGCTTGGTAAACGGCCCGTCGGGGATATCCACGGCCGTTATCAGCTCGCCGGCTTCGAGGTTGGTATCCTTCTCCGGCGTGTCGCCGGGCAGGCGGTGAAAGTCGGCGAAGGCCACGCGGCGGTCGCCCTTGGGGCCACTCACCAGCACGGTGGCATCGAGGGCCACCAGCGCCACGCTCATGTCGGAGGGGTGCACGGCAATGCACTTATCGCTGAAGCCGAAGATGGCGTGCATCCGGTTGATGCCCTCCAGCGCGCCGCAGCCAGTGCCGGGCTCGCGCTTGTTGCACGGCATGGTCAGGTCGTAGAAGTAGGTGCAGCGCGTGCGTTGCAGCATGTTGCCGCCCACGGTGGCCATGTTGCGCAGCTGCCCCGAGGCGCCGGCGTTCAGGGCCAGGGCCAGCAGCGGCTGCCGGGCGCGCACCTGGGCATCGTCGGCCACGGCCGAGTTGAGGGCCAGCGCGCCGATGCGCAGGCCGTGGCCCTGCGCCTCAATCTGGCGCAGCGGCAGGCGGTTGATGTCCACCAGCTTTTGCGGCGCCATCACGCCGCGCTTCATTAAATCGATGAGGTTGGTGCCGCCGGCAATGAACTTGGCGGTGGGGTCTTTGGCGACCGCCTCGATGGCGGCCTGCGGCTTGGTGGCCCGCACATATTGAAACTGGTTCATACCTTCTGGCCTCCGCCTTTTACGTCCTGAATGGCGGCCACAATGTTGCTGTAGGCCCCGCAGCGGCAAATGTTGCCGCTCATGTATTCCCGGATTTCGCCTTCCGAGCCGGCGCGGCCCTCGCGCACGCAGGCTACGGCGCTCATTATCTGGCCCGGCGTGCAGTAGCCGCACTGAAAGCCGTCGTGCTTCACAAACGCCTCCTGCATGGGGTGCAGCTTGTCGCCGTCGGCCAGCCCTTCGATGGTCGTGATTTCCTGGCTGTCGTGCATCACCGCCAGGCTCAGGCAGGAGTTGACGCGCTGGCCGTCCACGTGCACCGTGCAGGCGCCGCACTGGCCGTAGTCGCAGCCCTTCTTGGTGCCGGTGAGGTGCAGCTGCTCGCGCAAAAAGTCGAGCAGCGTGGCGCGCGGCTCCACCGTCACTTTGTGCTTCACGCCGTTGACTTTCAGGCTGAGCGGTATTTTTTCGAAAGCCGCTGCCACCCGCTCGTCCAGCTCAGCCGCCGCCGCCGACACCACCGGGCCGGGCACCAGGGCAAAGGCCGTGAGCAAGGACGACTGCTTAAGAAACGTGCGTCGGGCCTCGTTATGATTGGCCGGCGTGTCGGGTTCGGGATGGATAGCCATAGTGGAAAAAGAAGAAAATGAGCGATTAGCGAAAGGTACAAAAGGACACAGGCTCGCCACTGCCGTTGCGGGCAGGGAAGCGTACCAACCCACATTTTGACTACTTAGTTAAGCCATTAGTCCGCATCCTGGACTACAGGGGCGCATCAGCTCCTTGATACTGAGTGACCTGCTTAAGCACCTTTTTCGGCCAGCCCGGTGGCCTGGCCCACCGGGCACACATCCAGCATGACGCACCGGGCGCAGGCCGGCTGGTGGTAGTAGCAGCACTTCTGGCCGTGAAACATGAGGGCCTCGTGGTGGTCGTACACCTGCTGGGCGGTCCAGCCGGGCGGCAGCAGGGCGGCCAGCAGCGCGTGGGCCGGCCCTTCGCCCACCTTCGGCCCGATGAGGCCCAGCCGCTGCGCCACCCGGTGGTGGTGGCTATCGACGGGCATGGCCGGCAGCCGCAGCTCGCTGAACAGCAGCGTGGCCGCGCTGGTCTTGGGCCCCACGCCCGTAATGCTTTCGAGCCAGGCGCGGGCTTCGGCAATGGGCTGCTCGGCCAGGAAGTCGAGCGAGCAGGGCGGCAGGTGCTCGTCGCCGCAGCGCCGGCTGATTTCGCGCAGCACCGCCTGGATGCGTGGCGCCTTCTGCTCGGGCCAAGTGCAGGCACTCAGGGCGCGTTGCACGTCGAGGGTGGGGGCGTCGCGCACGTCTTCCCAGGCCGGAAACGTGGCGCGCAGCTGCTGGTAGGCCCGGTGCGAATCGGCGTTTTTGGTGCGGTGCGAGAGCAGCGCGCTGATAAGCTCGCTCAGCGGGTCCTTATCGCTGAAGAAATAAAAAGGCGCCCCGTAGGCCGCGCACAGCCGCTGGTGGGCCAGCAGCGCCAGCGCTTGGCGGGCCGCAAAGTCGGGAGCATCAACGGGGGCAGCGGCGCGGGAAGTAGGCATAGCAAAGGGTACTGCAAACCCGTGCCGCAGGTTGGCAGTACCCTTCGCTTTGAGTGGATTTTAGGAAGGCAATGCACTTGTTGCGCGGGCGGGGCGCCTCACCCCCCGCCCCCTTAGCGCTGCCCGCTATTATACAGCGCGATGGCCTGGCGCTGGGCCGAGGACTGCTTGCCTTGCAGCACCAGTGGCACAATGAGCACCGGCAGCGCCAGGTACGTAACCGGCGAAATGCCTGTGCCGTTGGGCTGGAGCGATTGCAACAGGCCATACACCAGCAGGCCCCCGCCCACGACGTACGACGCCACCACGGCCGTTTGGTAGTGCCGCGCCTGGGCCAGCAGGGCCTGCGCCCCGGCGTTGTCGGCGGTGGCCAGGGCCAGGTTGCGGGCATTCAGGCTTTGCACCGGGCCGTTGTCCTTCGAGAAATACTCGGTTTTGGTGGTGCGGTAGCCCCCGCCGTAGGGGTAGCCCCCGAAGCCGCCGTAGCCAAAGCCGCCGTAGCCCATGCCCGGCATGCCGTAGCCGCCCGGCGAGTAGTTGGTGTTGTAGGTAGCGTAGAGGCTGATGCGGCCCGTTTTTTCGCGGCGCAGGGTGGCCTCGCGCGAGGAGTGCGGCAGGGTGGTGCGCACGTAGTGGCCGGTTTCATTCTCATAAAAGCCCACCTCACTCATCTCCACCCGGCGCTGGCCGTCGAGCAGCAGGAAGTTGCGCCCAAACAGCGGCGACTTCACTTCTACGTCGTACACGTTGTAGATGGCCCCGTTCTTCAGGCCCACCTGGTAGCGCGTGGGCCGCGTCGAGCCGCCCATGATGTAGGGGCGGTTGAAGGGACTTTCGCCGGGCTGGGGCGGCTGGGCAGCCGGCGCTGCTTCCGGCGTGGCCGCCACGGGGGCGCGCCGGGCCGAGTCGGCGGGCACGGCGGCGGCCGGCGCCGCCTCGGCCGGAGCGGGCTCCGGTGGGCGCGGGGCGGCCTGGCGGGGGGCCGGGGCGGGCACTACGGGCGCCCCGCCCAACTGTCGCGGTGCATCCTGCGCCAGGGCAGGCAAGCTGGCGGCGCTCAGCCCCAGGCCCAGCACCGCAACAAACGTAGATTTCATGCAGGCAAATAAACGCGATTCCGGCCAACTCCGGCCGGTGCGGCTCTAACGAAGCAGCCCGGCACAAAAGTGCCCCCCGCGCCACTGGCCAACAGCAGTTGCTGCCAGCCGAAAAAATCCCGCGGCGCTACGGGCAAAGCCGCCCGCTCGGCGCGCCGGGGTGCGCTCGATTTTCGCCTAGCTGCGCCGCCGGCCGGCCTACTTCAGCAGCTGTTCCAGCAGGCTGAGGCTGTCGGCCAGGTCGCCGCCGCTGGCAAAGTCCAGGGGCTTGAGGATGTAGCCGCTCACGCCCAGGCGCGTGGCCTCGGCGCGGTCGATGTCGAGGCCCGAGGTGGTGGTGATAAATACCGGCAGGTGGGCTAGCCGGGGCTCGGCCCGCAGGGCTTCCAAAAACTCGAAGCCGTTCATGCGCGGCATGTTCAGGTCGAGCAGGATGACTTCGGGCAGCGGGTCGAGGGCGGACTGGCCCTGGCGGCCCAGCAGCATATCCAGCGCCTCTTCGCCGTTGAAGGCCGTGAGCAGCTCGTGCGGCACGCTGAAGCGGGCAAAGGACTTTTGCGCCGTCATGGTATCAAAAACGTCGTCTTCTACAAGCAGTACGGAGCGCATAGGGGAATAGAAAATAGGTAGTGCGTAATGGGGCTTAATAAAGCAGTTTCGCACCCGCCGCCCATCGGGGCGGTGGGCGTCAGCTGGCGCCCTTGGGCCAGGTAAAGCAGAACGCCGCACCTTGCTCCACCGCCGACTCTACGCGGATGCTGCCCTGCTGGTCTTCCACGAGCTTTTTTACGATGCTGAGGCCGATGCCGGTGCTTTCGGCCGTGTGGCGCTCGCGCAGGGTTTGGAAGAGGAAGAAGATTTTCTGGTGGTGCTCGGGCGCAATGCCGGGGCCATTGTCCTGCACCCGAAACTCAAACTGGGCGCCCACGTCTTGCGCGCTCACTTCGATGCGGCCCTGGCCCGGCGGGCCGGCGTAGTACTTGGCCGCATTGCTGAGTAGGTTGGTAAAGACCTGCTGCAAGCTCAGGCGGTCGGCCGCAAAGGTAGGCAAGTCGGGGGCCAGCGCCAGGGTAAAGTCGGGCGGCACCACCAGCTCGGCTACTTCGTGCACCAGCTCGGCCACGGCCACGGGTTGCAGGTGGCGCTCGGCGCGGCTGGCGCGGGCGTAGGCCAGCAGGCCGTTGATGAGGTCGTCGAGGCGGGCCAGGCGGCCCTTCATCTGCTCCAGGTAAGTGCGTAGCTGGGGCGACAGCTCGGCGGCCTGCTCTTCCTCAATCCACTTCACGAGGGTGCTCAGGCCGCGCAGGGGCGCCTTGAGGTCGTGCGAGGCCACGTAGGCAAACTGGTCCAGCTCTTTGTTGCGGCTTTGCAGGGCCGTAAAGGCCGTGTCGAGCGCCTGCGTCATCTGGTTGAGCAGGAGCGCCAGCGAGGCCAGGCGGTCGTGCTGCGGGCCCGAGTCAACGATTTTGACCCGGTAGTCGCCCTGCACCACCTGCCGCGCCAGGTGCTCCATGGCCCGGATGCGCTGGGCAGTGCCCAGGTTGGTGCGCGTCAGCTCCAAGCGCAGCTCGTCGTTGGCGCGCAGCTCGTTCGCGATTTTCCAAAACAGCCACAGCACGATAATCACCGCCAGCACCGCCGAGAGCACGATGGCCGTGGGCGCCAACTGCTGAAACAAGCCCTGCTGGCGGTTGCGGCTGCGCAGCAAGGTATCCTCGTAGGCGCGCACGCGCAGCATCAGGGCCTTGAGCGTGCGCAGCGGCCCCTGCTCGCGCAGGAGCAGCGACTGCGCGGCCGGCGGAGTAGGGGTGAAGGTGCGAAACACCGCCAGCTCGCGCAGCTGCGCGGCCACGAGCAGGCGCAGCGAGTCGAGGCGGGCGTGCTGGGCCGCATCGTCGGCCACCAGCGAGTCGAGGGCGCGCACTTCGGCCTGCATCAGGGTGGCGTTGTGGCGGTAGCTGCCCAGGTACGCGGTGTCGGCCAGCAGCAGGTAGTTGCGCACGCCACTCTGCGCATCCCGGATGCTGATGCGCAAGTCGCCCGTTTGCTGCAACACCCGGTACGAGTGCTCGACCAGTTGGGTGTAGCGGCTCAACTGCTGAATGGCCGCGTAGGCCGTGAGCGAGGTCGCTATCAGCACCGACAAGGCAATGGCAAACCCGAGCGAAATCTTGGTATTGAGCCGAAGGGCCATTGGGGTACAAGGCGAGCCGCCAGTGCTGGCCCAGGGCGCAAAGGTAGAGCGCCGGCCCCGGCCCGCTTTGAGGAAACCGCCGGTACCAGCTCTCGTTTCCTCAACGACCTTGAGGAAAAAACTTGCGTTGCCCGTCGTTTCCTCAAATACTCTGAGGAAACGATGGCAAAGGCTTCAGGTTCCCTCAGGCCGGGGCTGGGCAGGCCGCCGGCCGCTGGCAGTACCTTCGCGGCATGTTTGCCGCCCGCCCCACTCCGCCCGACCGCATTACCAGCCTGCACAATCCGCGTATTAAAGAAGTAGTGCGCCTGCAAGAAAAATCGGCCGAGCGCCGCCGCCAGGGCCTCACCCTCGTGGAAGGCCACCGCGAATTGGCTAACGCGCAGCAGGCCGGCTGGGCCGTGGCCACGCTCTTCGTGTGCGAGGAGCTGGCCGGCGAGGCCCTGGCCCGCACCCTGCTGGCCCCCGCGCAGCGCACGCCGGCCGCCTACGAGTACCTGCCCGTGAGCGCCGCCGTGTTTGCCAAGCTGGCCGTGCGCGAGCGCTCCGATGGCGTGCTGGCCCTGCTGCACACCCCCCACCGCACCCTGGCCGACCTGGCCCTGCCCGCAAACCCGCTCGTCCTCGTGCTCGAAGCCGTAGAAAAGCCCGGCAACCTGGGCGCCATCCTGCGCACCGCCGACGCGGCGCCCGCCCACGCCGTGCTCGTCGGCGACCCGCGCACCGACCTCTACAACCCCAACGTCATCCGGGCCAGCCTGGGCGGCATCTTCACGGTGCCCACCGTAGCTGCGCCGATGGCCGACATCCTGGCTTTTCTGCAAGCGCAAGGCATCCGCACCTTCGCCGCCGCCCTGGCCGAGGGCGCCAAAAGTTACACCGCTACCTCCTTCAGCGGCCCTACCGCGCTGGTGCTCGGCACCGAGGCCGACGGCCTCACGCCCGCCACCCGCGCCGCCTGCGACGAAACCGTCATCATCCCCATGCGCGGTGTGCTCGACTCGCTCAACGTGAGCGTGGCCGCCGCCGTGCTCACCTTCGAGGCCGTGCGCCAGCGGGGGGAGTAGCGCAGCCTGAATGCCCGCGCTACCCCGCCTTAGTAAACCGTTACGCCAAAGCCCAGCTCCTGGGCCAGCCGGCGCGCCTCTTCCGCCTGCGCCTCGGCCACCACGCTCAGCGGGTACGCGTCGCTGTCCAGTGTCAGCAGCACTAGCGCCAGGCCCAGCGGCTCCAGCGCCTCCTGCAAGGCATCGAGGGCTTCGGGGCCTTTGCCCGCCGCCGCCAGCCGCAGGCGCTCGGGCCGCCGCTGCTGCGCCAGGATATCGTTCAGGCCCTCCGCCGTTTCGGCGGCGGGGTCCTGGTAGTCACTTTCCCACAGCAAGTCTTCGCTCAGCAGCGCGTCGATGAGGGCCACGTCGCGCAGCTCTTGCGCGGGCAGCAATGCCTCCATGCCGCGCTCGGCCAGCTCCTCGGCATACTGCGTCTGGTAGGCAGCCGGGTCGCGCAACGCCAACGCTAGGCGTTCGGTTATGCGCTCAGTGGCGGTAGCATCGGTAAGGGTGAAAAGCTGAATAAACTGGGTGAGAGAGGCCGGATTCATAGCACAGATTTTTTGTAAAGGTCAGCAAAAAGGCGCGACCGAAGCCGCGCCTTTTGATAAGAAGCCCTGCCGCTTGGACCGATACTACTGTTTCGTAATGCGTTGTGTAAAGCTGCCGGCGCTGGTTTGAAGCCGAATCAGGTAGAGGCCAGCGGCCAGGGCCGACAAATCAAGTTGCTGGCTGGTGCCCGTGAACGCTTGGCGTAGGTGCACCCGGCCCTGCGCATCGCTAAGGATGAGCTGGCCGGTGGCCGCCGTGGCCGACTGCACCGTCAATAAATTATTAGTAGGCACTGGGTAAAGATGCCAGCCAGCCGCCCGCGCCGGCTGCTGGGCCAGCAGAATAGGACTCAGGGCATAATCCTTCACAGTAAAAATGACGGCATTGGCATAACTGTAGACCTGTATGCGCACCCAGCCATAGCGCCACCCGGCCGCCGCCGTGCTGCGTAGCCGCACGCCCATATAGTGGTCCTTCGCGTCCAGCCAGTTACCATACGACTGGCTGCTAGGGGGACTGTAGGCCTCATACGTCAGGTACGACGGCGCGGAGGGATAGATGGTGCTGCGGCTACTCCATACGTTGGGGGGGAGAGTAGGAGTTGGCTGCGCAATGCGCTGCTTGATGGAATCGTTGAGTGCAAAGCCTACAATAACCGGCGATTGCGAGCCCGAATAAATGGCCACGTTATCGTGCAACGGCAGCACGCGCGCTGCCGACTCAAAGCTGCTGCTACTGGCATAGGCAGTAAAGCGCAAGTCGAAGCGGCCATCGGCATCCAAGTCCAAAGAGTCCAACTGAGTGTACGGTCCCGACGTGGCAGCGCCCAGAGGTATATCGGGAATATCTACATAGGTAATCCCGAATTTTTGTCCAGCCACTACCCCTTGCGCGCGTAGTGACTGGCTACCCAGTAGGCCGGCCACGAGCAGCCAGCCATAAATCAGTAAAGAATGCTTCATTGCTTACGCTAAAGAGTCTGGAAACCATGCAATGCTGCTTGGTTGTATAATACTTGCGTTGCTGGGAAGTAAAAAGAGGGCGCGACCAAAGTCGCGCCCTCTTCAAAATTATTCTATTCAGAACAACTACTCGGCCGTCTTGGCGTAGCGCAGGCGCTCGTTTTCGTCGAGCAGAATCTTGCGCATCCGCACCGACTTGGGGGTTACTTCCAGGTACTCATCCTTCTGGATGTATTCCATGGCTTCTTCGAGCGAGAACTGACGCTTGGGGATAATCTTGGCGTTGTCATCCGTACCCGAGGCGCGCATGTTGGTCAGCTTCTTGCCCTTCTGGATGTTGATGGTCAAGTCGTTGGGGCGGGTGTGTTCGCCGATAACCTGGCCAGCGTACACTTCCTCGCCTGGGTCCACGAAGAACGAGCCGCGGTCCTGCATCTTGTCGATGGTGTAGGCGGTGCCGGGGCCAGTTTCGAGCGAAATCAGCGAGCCCGAGATACGGCCCGGAATCACGCCCTTGTGCGGCTCGTAGCTGGCGAAGCGGTGGTTCATGATGGCCTCACCAGCGGTGGCGGTCAGCACGTTGTTACGCAGGCCGATGAGGCCGCGGCTCGGAATGCTGAACTCCAAATGCTGCAAGTCGCCTTTCGGCTCCATGATGGTCATTTCGCCTTTGCGCATGCTCACCAGCTCGATAACCTTGCCAGCAGTTTCTTCCGGCACGTCCACCACAAGCAGCTCGATGGGCTCCAGGCGGTTGCCCTTGTCGTCCTCCTTGAACAGCACCTGGGGCTGGCCCACTTGCAGCTCGTAGCCCTCGCGGCGCATCGTTTCGATGAGTACCGACAAGTGCAGAATACCACGACCGAACACCAGGAAGGTGTCTTCCTTGTCCGTAGCCTGCACGCGCAGGGCCAGGTTTTTCTCGGTTTCCTTGAACAGACGGTCGCGCAAGTGGCGCGAGGTCACGAACTTACCCTCCTTGCCGAAGAACGGCGAGTTGTTGATGGTGAACAGCATGTTCATCGTCGGCTCGTCGATGCTGATGCGGGGCAGGGCCTCCGGGTTCTCCGCGTCGGCCAGGGTGTCCCCGATGTCAAAGCCTTCGATGCCCGACACAGCGCAGATTTCGCCGCTGCTCACTTCCTCCACCTTGTTGCGGCCGAGGCCTTCAAACACGTGCAACTCGCGGATTTTTACTTTCTTGATGCTGCCATCCGCCTTCATCAGGCTCATGTTGGCACCTTCTTTCAGAGTGCCGCGGTGCACGCGGCCGATGGCGATACGGCCCACGAACGACGAGTAGTCGAGCGAGGTCACCTGCATCTGCGGGGTGCCTTCCAGCACCGGCGCGGGCGGAATCGAAGCCACCACCGCGTCGAGCAGCGGGATGATGTCGTCGGTCTTTTTCTTCCAGTCGGTGCTCATCCAGCCCTGCTTGCTCGACCCGTAGAGGGTCACGAAATCAAGCTGGTCTTCGTTGGCGCCGAGGTTGAACATGAGGTCAAAAACCTGCTCGTGCACCTCGTCGGGGCGGCAGTTTTCCTTGTCCACCTTGTTCACTACCACAATGGGTTTCAGGCCCAGGCCCAGGGCCTTGCCGAGCACGAAGCGGGTCTGCGGCATGGCGCCCTCGAAGGCGTCCACGAGCAGCAGTACGCCGTCGGCCATCTTCAGCACGCGCTCTACCTCACCGCCAAAGTCGGCGTGACCAGGGGTGTCGATGATGTTGATTTTCACGCCATTGTAGCGCACCGATACGTTCTTCGATACGATGGTAATACCGCGCTCGCGCTCCAGCGGGTTGTCGTCGAGAATGAGGTCGTCGAACTGCTGGTGGGCGTCGAAAATCTTAGAGGCGTGGATAATCTTATCCACCAAAGTCGTCTTGCCGTGGTCAACGTGGGCAATGATGGCGATATTCCGAATGTTCTGGGTCATACGTAAGTTTTTGCGGCCGCAAAGGTACGGAGTTTCCGATAAAAAACCGAGTTGCGTTTTTATTATCCTGAAAATCAACACCGCGCGGCCCGCCAAACGTTCCGACAGCCGGGCCTTGGACCGGCGTTAGCGCCTGGCTGTGAAGGCGGGCGCGGGCCCGCCCTGCCGCCGAGGCATCCGAACGCCCGGGCTTTTTCGTTTGTTCAGGTAGTAGCCTATTGCTTTTCCGGGCTTTCCTAACTTTCTCATGCGCCTTTCCCTGCTTTCCTTGTTGTTGAGTGTAGCTGCCCTTTCGCCGGCTTGCTCCCAAAGCCACGCCGACCAGCCTAAAACGGTGGCGGCCGTGCCCGCCGGCCCCCACGGTGCCTCCGTCACCGCTGGCAAATACCCGCAGCCCCAGCCCGTAACGGGCAAGCCCGGCGAGTTTCCCATCGTCAAAACTGACGCCGAGTGGAAAAAGCAGCTCACGCCTGACCAGTACTACATCTTGCGCGAGGAGGGAACTGAGCGGCCCTTCACCGGCAAGTACCACGACAACCACGCCGCCGGTACCTACTACTGCGCCGCCGACCACAACCTGCTGTTTATCAGCGATACCAAGTTTGAGTCGGGTACCGGCTGGCCCAGCTTCTTTGCGCCCGCCACGGCGGCCAGCGTCAAGGTAAAGTCGGACGAGAGCTTCGGCATGAGCCGCGATGAAATCGTGTGCGCCAAGTGTGGCGGCCACCTCGGCCACGTCTTCGACGACGGTCCTAAGCCCACCGGCCAGCGCTACTGCATGGATGGCAACGCGCTGGTCTTCGAGCCAAAAAAATAAGCGGCCAACTACCGCGACCGCAATCCGTTAAGCAGAAGGCGACCCACCCCGGGCCGCCTTTTTGCTATTCCCATGTTTTTCCGATTCTCCGTTCGCGCCGCTGGCCTGGTCCTGCCGCTGGCCCTGAGTGCCTGCTCGGCCACCGAGCAAACTGCCGAAAGCGCCGCCCCGCGCTCGGTGCCCACCGAAGTCACTACCGACGCCGACCGCCGCGCCATCTATAATTCCAACGCGCCGCGGGGCTCGTCGGCCACCAGCGCAGTACCCGATGCCACTCCCAATACTTTGCGCCTGGGTGAGCAAGCCGCCGATATCAATCGCCTCAAGCGTCCCGAAACCATGAACACCAACGACGCCAACAATACAACTACCGAAACCCGCCTGCAACGCATTGACCAAGCGCTGCCCGATGCCGCGCCGCCCCAGCCCCGGTAATGCGCAGGCAGTAGAAAGGCCGTTGCCCAGTTGGGCAACGGCCTTTCTACTGCGCTCGTAATTGCTACGCCGCTACACGTTATCAACGGCTACGCTGTCGTTGGTCGTTGCTTCATCGGTGCTAAGCGCCGCATCTACTTCGGCGGTGGGCTGGCGCTTGGGGCGGCCGGGGCCCCGGCCCGTGCCGGCAGCGGGGCTACTGGCTTTGGTGCCGCTCCCGGCCGGCCGGCCGGCGCGCTTCTTGGGTGCGTCGTCCTCTTCGGTTGCGCTCGTGACGCGGGCCTTGCGGGGTGTGCCGTTCTTATTCAGCGTCTGTGGTTTAGCGTCCGGACTTTCTGCCGTGTCGTCGCCCGTTGGGGCTGGCAAGTGGATGTCGGTGGTACGGCCGGGGGCAATGGAATCGTAGTGACGCACTATCGTGTGCAGGGCCTGCTCAAACATGCGCTCGGTATCCACGTCGAGCCGGCGGGTGGCTTCCTTCACCACTTCTTTCAGCTTGGCCTTCGTTTCTTTGCGGATGCGGGTCACTACCTCGCTCATGCGGGCATCCAACTCTTTTTGCAGCTGTTTGGCGGCCGCTTTGAGGGTTTGCTTCTGATTGGCTTTCTTTTCGGCCCGGTCATCGGTGAGCGATTTTGTAGCGTGGCGGCCGGCTTTATCGGCCTTGCGCTGCGCCTTCTCTTCGGGCGTACGCTTGGGAGAAGCCGTCGGTGCTGCCGCTTCGGGAGTGATTTTTTTGGCCATGAGTAATCAGACGTTTGAGAAAGAAAAGAAATAAGGAGGTGCTTATCCGGCTGGCCTAAGTACGCCAGCGTTGCCAATATAATTTTTAATTAATTAGCAAACGGACTTTTAGGATTTTTGTTAGAAGCAGCAAAAATTACGCTGTTTTCTCAGCGGTAATTAATTTTTCGCTTCGTCTCAGTTGGCTGCCCGGCGCGCCAGCCCATTTGTATTTGTCTGCCACGGCCTGCCGCGGCTATTAATCTGTAATGAACTTACTACCAAAGCGCTATACCGTAACGGCGGCTCTTCCCTACGCCAATGGCCCCGTGCACATCGGTCACCTGGCCGGTGTTTATTTACCCGCCGATATTTACGTACGCTACCTGCGCGCCCAAAACCGCGACGTAAAATTTATTTGCGGCTCCGATGAGCATGGCGTACCCATTACCATTCGGGCCCAGAAAGAAGGCGTTACGCCTCAGCAGGTTGTCGATAAATACCACGTTCTCATCCGCGACTCGTTTCAGGATTTTAACGTGTCGTTCGACGTGTATTCCCGCACGTCCTCCAAAACGCACGCCGAGGTTTCGAGTGAATTTTTCGAGAAATTATACGCCGACAATAAATTCATCGAGCAAACCACCCAGCAGCTGTATGACGAGCAGGCCGCCCAGTTTCTGGCCGACCGCTACGTAGTGGGCACCTGCCCCAACTGCGGCAACGAAAATGCCTACGGCGACCAGTGTGAGCGCTGCGGCAGCTCGCTCAGTCCCACAGAGTTAATCAATCCGCGCTCCATGCTCAGCGGCAATACACCGGTGCTGCGCGATACCAAGCACTGGTTTTTGCCCCTCGACCAATACGAGCCCTGGCTGCGCGAGTGGATAATCGAAGGCCATAAGAGCGATTGGAAAACCAACGTCTACGGCCAGTGCAAATCCTGGATTGACCAGGGCCTGCACCCCCGCGCCGTCACCCGCGACCTCGACTGGGGCGTGCCCGTGCCGGTGCCCGGCGCCGAAGGCAAAGTGCTGTACGTGTGGTTTGATGCACCCATTGGCTACATTTCGGCTACCAAGGAAGGCTTTCCCAACGAGTGGGAAAAGTATTGGAAAGACCCCGAGACCAAGCTGGTGCATTTTATCGGCAAGGATAATATCGTGTTTCACTGCATTATTTTTCCGGTAATGCTCAAGGCGCACGGCGATTATATTTTGCCCGATAACGTGCCTGCCAACGAATTTCTAAACTTGGAGGGCGATAAAATCAGCACCTCGCGCAACTGGGCGGTGTGGCTGCACGAATATTTGCAGGATTTCCCAGGTCAGGCCGACGTATTGCGCTACGTACTGTGTGCTAATGCGCCCGAAACTAAGGATAATGACTTCACCTGGAAGGACTTCCAGGCTCGGAATAATAACGAGCTGGTCGCCACGCTCGGTAATTTTGTGAACCGCGCGGCCGTACTGACGCAGAAATTCTTCGAGAGCAAAGTACCCGCCAGAGGTGAGTTGCTGGCCATAGACGAGGAAGTATTTCGCCAGGTGGCCGAGTTTCCGGCCCGCGTAGGCGACCTCATCGAGAGCTACCGCTTCCGCGATGCGCTGGCCGAAGTAATGAACCTGGCCCGCCTTGGCAATAAATACCTGGCCGAAACGGAGCCCTGGAAACTTATCAAGACCGACGCGGCTCGCACCGGTACGGTGCTGCACGTAGCCTTGCAGGTGGCAGCGACTCTGGTGCCGCTGCTCACGCCTTTCCTGCCCGAATCGGCTGGCAAGCTGGCGGCTATGCTCAACTTTACGCCGGGCGACTGGGCCAGCGCCGCCCACGCCGAGCAGCTACCGGCCGGCCACCAACTGCAAGAGCCTGCGCTGCTCTTCGCCAAAATCGACGATGCCGTGGTGAGCGCCCAGGTGCAGAAGCTGCTCGATACCAAGCAAGCTAATGCCTTAGCGGCCAGCACGGTTACGCCTGCTAAGGAAAACGTCAGCTTCGATGAGTTTGGCAAAATGGACTTGCGCGTGGGCACTATCGTCGCCGCCGAGAAAGTGCCCAAAACGAAGAAATTACTCAAGCTGACCATTGATACCGGCCTCGACCAGCGCACCATCGTGAGCGGCATTGCTGAGTCGTTTATCCCCGAAGCCCTAATTGGCCAGCAGGCGATGGTACTGCTCAACTTGGCACCCCGCGAAATCAAAGGAATCCAGAGCCAGGGTATGCTGCTGCTGGCCGAAAATGCCGATGGCAGCCTCGCGCTCATGCAGCCGGGCAGTGCCGTACGCAATGGCAGCAGTATTTTATAAACGATAAAAGAGCGCCAGCAAAAGGGGGTGTGCCGACTGGCATACCCCCTTTTGCTGGCGCTCTTTTATTGGTAGGATTACTTCACATTCACCACGTTCATAGCTCTTTCCAGGCCGACGGCCCCGAAGGCCAGCACGGCTTCGCCGGCTTTCTCAATGCGCAACGGTAAGTCAATCTGCTCATCGGCCGAGAAGGGGTCCAGCACGTAATCGACCTGCCGGCCTTTCGGAAAATTGGCGTCTACGCCGAAACGCAGGCGGGCGTACACATCAGTGCCCAGCGTGGCTTGAATGTCCTTTAGCCCATTGTGACCGCCGGCCGAACCTTGGCCTTTAAGCCGTAATTTGCCGAAGGGCAAGGCTAAATCGTCGGTCACGACCAGCATATTCTCGGGCGTAATCTTCAGCGTGCTCAGCCAGTGCGCGGCCGCCTTGCCGCTCAGGTTCATAAAGGTGGTGGGCTTCACCAGCACGTAGCGGTGACCTTTATTTTTAAACTCCGTAGTGAAAGCGTGGCGACCCAATTCAAAGCGCGGAGCCTCAAATTTTTTCGCCAAATAATCGGCCACCATAAAACCGATATTATGCCGGGTATCGGCGTATTCCGGCCCAATGTTGCCCAGGCAAAGAACTAAAATAACCACAGCTTGAACGGACTTTAACGGAGAGAACGGATTATTTATAGGTCCGCTTTCCAGGGGTGATGAGGAAGAAGTAAAAGAGTCGGATAGCGGATAGAATACTGCTGCACAAAAAAACCGTTCTGCTGAGAACGGTTTTTTTGTGCAGCAGCATAACAGCACACGAATTTAAATAACGAGCGGATTCGTAAATAATCTGCCCGTTGTTCGAATTCGTGCAAGCTATGGTCCTTATTTGTTGCCGGCCAGCTCGCCTTTCAGGGCGCGCGGTACGGTTACGGTGGCAATCGGGGCCTGCTCGCTGGTCAGGATGGTGTAGTTGGTGGGTTTTACCGCGCCTACTTTCACCGACTTACCCAGCTCCAGGGTGCTGATGTCTACCTCCACGTAGTCGGGCAGGTTTTCGGCCAGGGCCTTCACCTTCACCTTGCGAATTTTGCTGGCGAGCTTGCCACCGGCCAGTACGCCCGGCGAAACACCAACGTATTTTACGGGGATATCCATGCGAACTTCTTTGCCATCCTGAATTTCCAGGAAGTCAACGTGCAGCAGCATCTCGTTCACGGGGTGAAACTGGGCGTCCTGCACGATAGCGCGGTAGTGCGTGCCCTCCACGTTCAGGTCCACGATGTGGGCCTCCGGGGTGTACAGCAATTCGCGGAACAGGATGGCGGGTACCGAGAAGTGGACCGTGTCGGTACCACCGTACAGTACGCACGGCACTTGGGCGTCGAGGCGCAGTGCTTTCGCATCCGTCTTGCCGAGATTCGCTCTTTTAAACCCTACAATCTCCAGGCTTTTCATAAAAGAAGTTGATTTGGAATGAATTATCCGCCTAGCATCCTTTGCCAAACGGGCCGCAAAGGTAGGAATTTAGCGTGGCAATAGCAAGGGTAAAATGCAGCGGCTACGCTACCCCTTAGCTGAACAGCGAGCTGATGCTCTCGTGCGTCACCACGTTGCGGATGGCGGCGGCAAACAGCGGGGCCAGCGAAATCACGCGCACTTTATCATTCGCCTCGCGCTGCGGGATGGTGTCAGTCGTAATCAGCTCGGTGAGGGCCGAGGCCCGAATGCGGCTGTGGGCCGGCCCGCTCAGCAGCGGGTGCGTGATAACGGCCCGCACCGAATTGGCGCCGCGCTCCATCACAAGGTCGGCGGCCTTGCAGATGGTGCCGGCCGTGTCCACCATGTCATCCACAAACACTACGTCCATGCCCTTCACGTCGCCGATAATCTGCATGGAAGCAATCTCGTTGGCCCGCAGGCGCATCTTGTCGCACACCACAATCTCGGCCCCGAATTTCTTGGCGAAGGCCCGGGTGCGCACCACGCCGCCCACGTCGGGCGAGGCGAAGATGAGATTTTCGAGGTTCAGCGACTTTATATAAGGCGCCGTGACGGTGGCGCCGTCGAGGTGGTCCACCGGAATATCGAAGAAGCCCTGAATCTGGCCCGCGTGCAGGTCGCAGGTCATCAGGCGGTCGGTGCCCACGCTCTGGATGATGTTGGCCACCACCTTGGCCCCGATGCTCACGCGGGGCTTGTCTTTGCGGTCTTGCCGGGCGTAGCCCATATAAGGCATCACGATGTTGACTTTGTGGGCCGAAGCGCGCTTGCAGGCGTCCACCATCAGCATGAGTTCCATGAGGTGCTCGGAGGGCGGGAAGGTGCTTTGAATGAGAAACACCTCGCAGCCGCGCACGCTCTCATCAAAGCTGGGGCTCAGCTCGTCGTCGGCAAAGCGCTGGAGGGTGAGGTCGCCGAGGGGCTGGCCATAAGCTTCGGCGATTTTGCGGCCCAGCTCCTGCGAGGCGCTGCCGGCAAATAGTTTAACGTGCGGGTCCATGAAGGAAGGAAAAACAAAAACGCCGGCCAGACTGCCAAAGCGCAGCCCGACCGGCGAAGGGAGGAGAGGTAAAAAGCGAAAGGCGCCGACTTGCTCCCGGGAGGGAGAAGCCAGCGCCTTTACTGTTGTCGAGCAGTGTCGAAGTTGTCCGACCAGGGCTCGAACCTGGACTTTCTTGAATCAAAATCAAGCGTGTTGCCAGTTACACCATCGGACAATCTTTACCGTTGGGTGGTGTGCCGTTCGGTGCTGCAAAGGTACAACAAGAATGATACGAGGCAAGAGGCAGCGCAAAAATTTTTAAAAAAAGTGCGTGGGCTGCGCCTGGGGCCAGTTTGCGAGTCGCGCAAGGAGGGCGGGATTCATGCGTGCTTCAGCTTTGAAAACCCTGGTTTGAATCGTACTTTTGCACCCTCAAAATTGTATTAACTTAGTAAAGCAAAACCAAATGGCGAATTCGGGCAAAATCACCCAGGTTATCGGCCCCGTGGTGGACGTGAGCTTCGCGGGCGAAGGTGAACTCCCCAACATCTTCGATGCCCTGGAAGTAACCAAAGACAACGGCCAGGTGGTCATGCTGGAATGCCAGCAGCACCTGGGTGAAGACCGGGTGCGCACCATCGCCATGGACTCGACCGAGGGCATGACGCGCGGCGCCGCCGTGCGCAGCCTGGGCCACGCCATCACGATGCCCACCGGCGATGGCGTGAAGGGTCGCTTGTTCAACGTTATCGGTCAGGCTATCGACGGCATTCCGCAGCCGGTGAGCACCGGCGGTCTGCCCATTCACCGCAGCGCTCCGGCGTTTGAGGAACTGGCTACGTCGTCGGAAGTATTCTTCACCGGCATCAAGGTAATCGACTTGCTGGCTCCTTATGTAAAGGGTGGCAAAATCGGTCTGTTTGGTGGTGCCGGCGTAGGCAAAACCGTACTGATTCAAGAGCTTATCAACAACGTGGCTAAAGCCTACTCGGGTTTGTCGGTGTTTGCCGGCGTGGGCGAGCGCACCCGCGAGGGCAACGACCTGCTGCGTGAATTCATCGAAGCCAACATCATCCGCTACGGCGAAGCCTTCAAGCACTCGATGGAAGAGGGCGGCTGGGATTTGACCAAAGTGGACATGGCCGAGATGGAAAAGTCGCAGGCTACCCTCGTGTTCGGCCAGATGAACGAGCCTCCCGGAGCCCGCGCCCGCGTGGCCCTGTCGGGCCTCACCATCGCCGAAAGCTTCCGCGATGGCGACGGCACCGGTGCTGGCCGCGACATTCTGTTCTTTATCGACAACATCTTCCGCTTCACGCAGGCGGGTTCGGAGGTGTCGGCTCTGCTGGGCCGGATGCCGTCGGCCGTAGGCTACCAGCCCACGCTGGCCACCGAGATGGGCGCCATGCAGGAGCGCATTACCTCGACCAAGCGTGGCTCGATTACCTCGGTACAGGCCGTGTATGTGCCCGCCGATGACTTGACTGACCCGGCCCCGGCCAACACCTTTGCTCACCTGGACGCCACGACGGTACTGAGCCGCAAAATCGCCGAGCTGGGCATCTATCCGGCCGTTGACCCGCTGGACTCGACCTCGCGCATCCTCGATGCGACCATCCTGGGCGCCGAGCACTACAACACCGCCCAGCGCGTGAAGGAGATTTTGCAGCGCTACAAAGAGCTGCAAGACATCATCGCCATCCTGGGTATGGATGAGCTTTCGGAAGAGGATAAGCAGACCGTGAACCGCGCCCGCCGCGTGCAGCGCTTCCTGTCGCAGCCCTTCTTCGTGGCTGAGCAGTTCACGGGCCTCAAAGGCGTGCTGGTTGACATCAAGGACACCATCAAGGGCTTCAACGAAATCATCGACGGCAAGTACGACCACCTGCCGGAGTCGGCCTTCAACCTGGTTGGCAACATCGAAGATGCCGTAACCAAGGGCGAACGCCTGATGGCTGAGGCGAAGTAAAAACAGTAGAACGTCATGCTGAGCTTGCCGAAGCATCTCTACCGAACGGCACCCTAGTGGCGCGGTAGAGATGCTTCGGCAAGCTCAGCATGACGTTCTTTTTTAGCATATTAACAGTTTAAAGCTATGCATCTCGAAATCATCACCCCCGACCGGAAAGTTTACGAAGGCGAGGCTACGTCGGTGCGGTTTCCGGGCACCGATGGCTCGTTTGAAGTGCTCAACAACCACGCCCCGCTGATTGCTGCCCTTAAAGAAGGCGACGTGACGGTGACGGGGGCGGGCGGTGGCACGTTTCACATCAGCGGCGGCATTGTAGAGGTGCTGCGCAATAAGGTGATTGTGCTGGCCGAGTCGGCTTCGGCCTAACTGCCTAGCGATTAGCTTGCGGAAGCGTCCGCGCTGGCTTCGGCCGGCGCGGACGCTTTTTTTTAGGGTAAGCCGGCCCGGGGATTTTAGTGGCTGAGTCAGCTATTGCGGGCTGATTTTCGTTCACGCACTATTCATTACCCTTTTTTGCCCGACCGGCCGACGTATGTCGCACCCTTCCGAAACTAATATCTATTCGCCCCGCCAGCGGTTTGTGCTGCTCATTATCACGCTAGTAGTGCTGGGGCTACTGGCCTTTTATGGGCTGTTGCAATACCTGACGGCCTTTTTGGGCGCGGGCATTTTGTACGTAGTACTGAGGCCGTGGTTTACAGCCCTGGTGCATAAGCGTAAGTGGAACCGCACGCTCGTGACGGTGCTGCTGCTGCTGTTTGCCGTGGTGGTGCTCGTGATTCCGTTTTTTGCCCTTTCGTCGCTGCTCATCGACCGCGTGGCCGAGCTGGCCAAGCACCCCGACCAAATTTTGCAGGCCGTGCAAACGGTGGAGCGTAAGGTGGGGATGCAGGTGACCCAGGAAAACCAGGTGCGCCAGCTGCTGCAACAAGGTGCGGCCAAGGTGAGCCAGTGGATACCGACGCTGGCCAGTAGCGTGCTCAACGTCATCGTCATCGTGGGCCTCATGCTGTTTACCATGTACTATCTGTTTATGCAGGAAGAGGAATTTCTGGCGGGCCTGCACCGCTACCTGCCCTTCCGCGAAAAGACGATGGACGAGCTAAGTGAGTCGCTCAAAAACAACGTCAATTCCAATGTACTGGGCCAAGGCATTGTGGCCCTGGTGCAGGGCTTGCTGACGGGGGCCACACTCTGGATTTTTCAGGTGCCCGACCCCATGTTCTGGACGGTGGTGGCCTTTTTTATGGCTTTTATCCCCGTTTTGGGTACGCCGCTGGTGTGGGGGCCGGCCGCCATCTATCAGTTTGCGCAGGGCCACAGCACGCAGGGTATCGGCATTTTGCTGGTGGGCGTCATCGTTATTATCAACATTGACAACCTGTTGCGCATCTGGTTGGCCAAGTACATGGGCAACATCCACCCCTGGGTTACGCTGGTGGGCCTCACGCTGGGCGTGGAGATTTTCGGCATCGTGGGCCTCGTCATCGGGCCGCTGTTGCTCTCGTACTTTATCGTGCTGATGCAAGTGTTCTCGCGCGAAAACCTGGCTTTGCAGCACCTCATGCCCGACAGCCTCACGGCCCGAGCAGAGCGCGCAGTGGAAGCCGAGACGGAAGAGAAAAACGAGGCCAGCGAGGTGCGGCGCGTGCAGTAGGCTGGCGCGGTAAACAGCCCAGCCCTACCTTCGCCCTCCTATGAACCTGAACCCGATTCACCCGAAAGTCACCCCGATTTATCAAACCTCGGTCTTCAAATTCGCCTCGCTGGCCGAACTGGAGGAATACTATACCGCCCCTGACCACGGTGGGCGCTACGGCTACTCGCGCTCCGAGCACCCCAACTCCGATGAGCTGGTGGCCGAAGTGGCCCGCCTCGAAGGCGCCGTTGGTGGGGGAGTGGCTACCGGTGCGGGCCTAGCGGGCCTGCTGGCCGCCGTGCTGGCCACCTGCCAGGCCGGCGACCATGTGCTATGCCCCGCCGAGCTGTACGGCGGCTCGGTCGTGCTGCTCTCCAACGAACTGACGCGCCTGGGCATCGATACGACCTACGTGCCGCTGGCTGACCTCTACGACGTGGCCCAGCATCGCCGCCCCACTACCAAGCTGGTGCTGGCCGAGGTGCTGAGCAACCCGCTGCTGACCGTGCTCGATGGCCCGCGCCTAGCCCGCGCCTGCCAGGCCGAGGGTATTTTACTGCTCATCGACAGCTCGTTTACCTCGCCCATCCTGACCCAGCCCCTGGGTTGGGGAGCCGACCTGGTATGGCACTCGGCTACCAAGTACCTGGCCGGCCACTCCGACGTGACGGCCGGCGTGGTAGTGGCCCGCGACCCCGCCCTGGGCAAGCGCCTACGCCAAGTAGCTACCAACCTGGGCCTCATGCTGGCCCCGCTCGACAGCTGGCTGGCCGTGCGCGGCATGAAGACCCTGCGCCTGCGTATGCGCCAGCACTCCGAAAACGCGATGGCCGTGGCCCGCTTCTTGGCCGATAGCCCGGCCATCGCCCAAGTATTCTACCCCGGCCTGGAGAGCCACCCCGGCCACGCGCTGGCGGCCCATGAGCTGCTGGGTGGCCTGTTTGGCGGCATGCTCTCGGTGCGCCTAGTCGATGACTCAGCGGCGGCCGTGGATGCGTTTATTCAAAAGACCAAGCTCTTTCCGCTGGCACCGTCGCTGGCGGGCGTGCAGTCATCGTGCTCTTACCCAGCCGCAACCTCGCACCGGGGCCTCACGCCCGCCCAGCGGGCGGCGCTGGGCATCACGCCCGGCGTGCTACGCTTGAGCGTGGGCATCGAAGAAGTAGCCGACCTATTGGTGGACTTGGAACAGGCACTGGGCTAAAGCACCTAGCATCAGCTACCTAAGAGAAGGGGCCCGGGAGCGGGCAGCGAAAAGAGCATTCTTTTCGCTGCCCGCTCCCGGGCCCCTTCTGCTGTGAAATCATCAGCTTGGTACGGAGTAAGCTCCGGCAGTGCTTCTGGTATTGCATTTACACCAAAGCTGTTGGGCTAAAGCGGGATTGCTTTTCTGATAGGTGAAGGAATATGAGATTTATTGCATTTTTTAGGTGATAATTCATAAAAAATCCTGACGAAAGCGTGAATTTTTTCACTTGCCTTTATAAAAGGCGCCATTATATTGCGCCCTCATTAAGCCTGAGTCTTTTACTTCTAACCAAATTATTAACTCTTTACACTTACTCTTTTTTTCAATGAAAAAAGCCTTACTCATGAGTTTTATACTCATGCTAACCCTGTGCCAAGTGGTATTTGCCCAGACGCGGGCAATATCCGGACGGGTTACGGACCAAAAGACTGGCGAAGGTTTGCCAGGGGTAACGGTGCTGCTCAAGGGCACTACGAATGGTATTTCGACTAACGCCGACGGTGCCTTTACGCTGAACGTGCCCGCTACGGGGGGCACCCTCGTGTTTTCTTCGGTGGGCATGAATACCCAGGAACGGCCAATCGGCAGTGCTTCACAGATTAACGTCGGGCTGACCCAGGACAGCCGCGAACTGAGTGAGGTAGTGGTAACGGCACTTGGTATCGAGAAAGACAAGCGTACGCTTGGCTACGCCACCCAGGAAATCAAGGGCGGCGAGGTAGCAGCCAAGTCAGAGCCCAACGTAGTGAATGCCCTGCAAGGCAAGGTGTCGGGGGTAAGCATCACGGGGGCCAGCGGCTTGGCCGGCTCTTCCACCAACATCAACATTCGGGGTATCACGTCGCTGACGGGTAGCAACCAGCCGCTGTTTGTAGTGGATGGTATTCCGATTAGCAATGACACGGACCGCACCAACGGGGGTTCTTCCGGTACGCTGGCGGGCGCACAGACGGCCAACCGGGCAGCGGACATTGACCCGGAGAACGTGGCCAGCATCAGCATCCTGAAAGGGCCGGCGGCGGCGGCGCTCTACGGCTCGCGTGCTTCGTCGGGCGCTATCCTGATTACCACCAAATCGGGCGCCAACGTGAACAAGAAGCTGGAAGTCACGGTCAACTCGGGCTTCAACATGCAGACCGTAATGGGCTTGCCCGACTTTCAAAATGACTACGGCCAGGGTAGCCTGGGCGTGAACACGACGACCGGTGGAGCAGGCAACATCTTCACGGGCAGCCCAAACTCGTGGGGCCCGCGCTTCGGCACCACGCCTACCCGGGCCAACGGCCTGCTGCTCGCTAATGGTAATACGCTGCCGTACCAGGCCTACCCCGACAACATCCGTAACTTCTTCAGAACGGGTACGCTGCTGACGAACGGAGTACAGTTTGCCGGTAACAATGGCACTTCCAACTTTTCGCTCAACGTAAACAACACGCACCAGAAAGGCATCACGGAAGCCTCGAACCTGAACCGGACCAACGTGCAACTGGGCGGTGGCACGACCCTGCAAAACAAGCTGCGCATTGCGGGCTCGGTCAACTTCTCGCAAACTGACCAGCTGGCTCCCCAAATCGGTAACGGTGGTAGCGCCTTCGGTACGCTGTCGGCGGTGCCGCGTAGCTTCGACCTGCAAGGCCAGCCCTACCAGACGGCTACGGGAGGTAACCTGTACTTCCCCGGCCGCGACAACCCGAACTGGAACCTGCTGAATAACAATACGACCAGCAACGTGACGCGTTTCATCAACGTGGCTAGCCTCAGCTACGATGTGCTGCCCTGGCTGAACGTGACGTACCGCGGGGGCCTGGATGCCTACACCGACCGCCGCAAGCAGATTGCCGCGCTTACGTCGGCTCGTAGCCCCAGCGGTCTGATTTTCGAAGACAACATTCAGTATGCTGAATTTACCGGTGACCTGCTGGTAACGGCCAAGAAGGAAAATATTTTCCTGGACAAGCTGAATGCGACGCTGCTGGTGGGCCAGCAAACCAACCAGCGCCGCCGCAACGAGCAGTACGTATCGGCTGCCTCGCTGGCCTTCCCGGGCTTCTACAATCCGAACATTGCCTCCACGTTCAACGGCAGCGGCGATGGGGTAGGCAATGGTACCTACACCCGGCGCTTGCTGGGCTACTACGGCCAGCTTTCGCTTGCCTACAACAACTACCTGTTCTTGGAAGGCACGGCCCGGGTTGACCAGTCGTCGACCCTGCCCGCCAACAATAACACGTACTTGTACCCGTCGATATCGGCCGGCTTCGTTTTCACGGACGCCTTCAACATCGACTCGGACTTCTTCTCCTATGGCAAGGTGCGCGCCAACGTGGCCCGCGTGGGCCGCGATGCGCCGCCCTACTCTATCGACAGCTACTACACGCAGGGTGGCCAGGGCAACAACGTAGCCGGCCTCACCTACCCCTTCAACGGCGTTGTGGGCTTCACGCCCAGCACCACCATCGGCGGCGGCAATCAATTGAAGCCGGAGTTTACCCGCTCGGCCGAAGTAGGCCTGAACCTGGGCTTCTTCAACAACCGGGTGACGCTGGATGCTACGTACTTCAATAGCAGCAGCACCAACCAGATTCTGCCCGTTACTCTGCCCGGTACCACTGGCTATACCAGCTTCTACACCAACGCCGGCGAGCTGACCAACAAAGGCGTTGAGATTTTGGCGACCATCTCGCCCGTAAAAAGCGCTTCGGGCTTCAACTGGGATATCACGGCCAACTATACCCGGATTCGCAACATGGTCGTGTCCATCGCCCCCGGCATTACCAGTTCATCCATCAATGGCAGCGCCTTCACCGGCTCGGTGCCTTCGTACGTAGTAGGCCAGCCCTACGGCGTTATCCTGGGCCAGAAGAAAGCCACTGCGCCGGACGGCCAATACCTGATTAACGGCAATACCGGCCTGTGGGTACCCGAGCTGAGCGCCCAGGTGACGGCCAATCCGAACGTAAACTGGCAGGGTGGTGTTACCAACACGCTGTCTTACAAAGGCCTGGCCTTCTCCTTCCTGGTTGATGCAGTAGTGGGTGGCGACATCCTCTCCTTTACCCAGGCTGCCTACCGCACGGCCGGCATGCTGAAAGAAACCGGCCAGAACCGCGACCAGCCCCGCGTGATTCCCGGCGTAATTCAGAATGCCGACGGCACCTATCGTCAAAACAACATCCAGGTGGATGCGCAGAGCTTCTGGAACCAGGGCCTGCAAAGCGACCTCAGCATTTTTGATGGTACCCACTACACGCTGCGTGAAGTATCGCTGAGCTACTCCCTGCCCAAGGGCCTGCTGGAGCGTACGCCTTTCGGCAACGTGTCGTTCTCGCTGTCGGGCCGCAACCTGTTCTACTACGCGCCCAACGCCAACTTCTTCCCCGAAGTGAACGCCCAGGGAGCTGGCAATATCCGCGGCCTCGACCTGCAAGGCCCGCCCAGCGTGCGCAGCTACGGCGCCTACGTGCGCTTCACTCTCTAACGGATAACGGTACTATACTCTCGTAATGAAGAATCTAGCTAGTTTCCGGTACGCTGCGCTTACCGCAGCGGCCATTGCGGCCGTCGGCTGCTCCCCCAATAAATTTCTGGACGTAAACGTTAGCCCGAACAGCCCGAATGCGGTGCCGCCCACCGTTCAGCTGCCCACCATTACCATCGGTACCGGCTTCGTAATCGGCAACACCCTGGGCCGCGATGGCGACCTGTTTATCCAGCACTACGCTGGTATTGCCAACCAGCCCGCTACCGAGGACCGCTACGTTATCAACGGCAACTACGACAACGAGTGGCAGTATGACCTCTATACCTATAACCTGAACGGCGCCCAGACGCTCATCAACAGCACCCAGGCCACCAGCCCGGCCTACGCGGGCATTGCCAAGCTCATCAAAGCCTACAACTTCGCGCTGACCACCGACCTGTGGGGCGACATCCCGTACTCGCAGGCCCTGCAAGGCCTAGCCGTTATTCACCCCACCTTCGATAAGCAGCAGGATATTTACGAAGGCGCGACCGGTATTCAGAGCCTGTTTGACCTGGTACGCGAGGGCATGGCCGACCTGGACAAGGCCAGCGTGCTGACCCCCAGCGCAGCCGATGACGTGGTGTACGCTGGCAAGCTGGACAAGTGGAAAAAGATGGGCAACATGCTGCTGCTCAAATTTGCCAACACTATCAGCAACGTTGACCCCGCGCTGGCCACCAAAGTGATTAACGAGGTGCTGGCTAAAGGGACCGATGGCAGCGCCGCCATCAACGACAATGCCGATGACTTCGCCATTAAATTTGGTACGTCGGTAGGCAACACGAACCCGTTCTACTCCTACAACGTCACGAACCGGCCCGACGACCAGATGGCCAGCACGCGCTTTCTGGACTCCCTGGCGCTTTATAAGGACCCGCGGCTGCCTAAGTACTTTACTACGACGCCCGGCAACCCGACGCCCACCGAAACCACCACGTTTGGCAAGTTCACGGGCTATGAGAACGGCAACAGCACCCCGGTGCCAGCCCGCAGTACGGACCCTACCAAAACCTTTCGCTCGGTCTATTCCTCCTACGTGCTAGGGGTGGCCGGCGAAGCGCCGGTGCGCCTGCTCACCAACTTCCAGCGGGCCTTTATCCTAGCCGAGTCGGCCATTACGCTGAAAACGCCGGGCGATGCCAACGCGCTTTTCCAGCAAGGTATTCGGGCCTCCATGCTTGAAACCGGGCTGTCTACGACTGATATCGACGCTTATTTTGCGGCCAACCCCGGCATTGTGACGCTGCACGGCGACAACAATAACAAGGTCAACCAAATCATTACCCAGAAGTGGATTGCGTGGGTAGGCAACGGCTATGAAGCCTTTAACGACTACCGCCGCACGGGTTTCCCCAAACTGAAGCCGGCCCTGAACGTGACGGTAACGCCCAACATTCCGAAGCGCCTGCTGTATCCGCCGTCCGAAATTCAGGCCAATGGTGCCAACGTGCCAACTGCGCTGATTACCGACAAAGTGTGGTGGGGTAAATAAGTGGTTCAGCTTTGGTAATTTTTAGTCGTCTTCTCTCATGAAAAATATCGCGTTTAAGCTTTTTGCGCTCTTGCTGCTTGCCGGCAGCTTTGCCGCCTGCAAAAAGGACTACGGCAATCACCTTGCCCCCCTCCAGGATAGCCTGGCGGCCATTCCGGTCACCGTCACCAACCAGGAATATTTCGAGCGCTTCCCGGTGGTCACGACCAAAGTGGACAGTACCAAAGGCCCAACCGTTTCGACCGGTACTTTCTCGATTGTGCTCAGCATTCCCGCTGATAAGGGTACCATCAAGGAAATCACCAAAGTGGCAATGGGCAACAGCGGCGTAGCCTACCTGCAAGACCAGAATGCCCCCAACTACTCGGCGGTTATCACCGGCAATGGGTCCAACTCCATTACGTTCAACTCGGACCTGACTACCGTGCGCGACTACAGCAAGCGCCTGGCCAGCAGCCCGGTGAAGGGCACGGCCTACACCTTTACCGGCCAGACGAAGCGCCTGAGCCAGACGCTCACGCCCAACCCCAACCCCCAGACGCCCAACCAGCTGCGTTTCTTCTTCCTGCTCACGCTGGGTGATAACACGACGCAGCTCATCTCCACCGAAGTGGACGTGCGTCTGCTCTAGCTTGCCCAAACCGGTAGGCAACAGCCCACAAAAAAGCCCTGGCAGCAATGCCAGGGCTTTTTTGTGGGCTGTTGCTAGCTGGCGAAAAGCCGGCCAGGGGCGCTGGGCTACAGAATGTACTGGCTCATGTCGCGGTTCTTCACCATGTCGCGCAGGCGCTCTTCCACGAGCTGCGGCGTAACGGTGAGCTGCGAGCCGGCGGCTATCTTATCGGGCACGTCGAAGAGTAGCTCGTTGAGCAAGCGGCTCATCACGGTGTGCAGGCGGCGGGCACCGATGTTTTCGACCTCCGAGTTGACTTCGGCGGCAATGTCGGCCAGCTTGAGCAGGGCCTCGTCCTCGAAATCGAGCTGCACATCTTCGGCCGCGAGTAGGGCCTGATACTGCTTGGTGAGGGCATTTTTGGGGTCTTTGAGAATGCGGTAAAAGTCGTCCTTGGTCAGGCTTTGCAGCTCGACGCGGATGGGGAAGCGGCCCTGTAGCTCGGGAATGAGGTCACTGGGTTTGCTCACGTGGAAGGCCCCGGCGGCGATAAACAGGATGTGGTCGGTGTTGACGATGCCGTACTTGGTGTTCACGGCCGAGCCTTCTACGATGGGTAGCAGGTCGCGCTGCACGCCCTGGCGGCTCACGTCGGGGCCGCCGCTCTTGCCGCTGCCGCTGGTGGCTACCTTGTCAATCTCATCGATGAAGATGATGCCCGCATTTTCGGCCTGCCGGATGGCTTCCTCCTTCACCTCGTCCATATCGACGAGCTTGGCGGCTTCTTCTTCGAGTAAAATCTTGCGGGCCTCGGCTACGGTCACTTTGCGCTTGCGCGTCTTTTTAGGCATCATGTTGCCCAGCATGTCTTGCAGGCCCGACATGGTGGCCTCGTCCATCATGCCCGGCGCGCCCATGAGGCCCACGCTGGGGCCGGCCTGCGCCACGTTGATTTCGATGGAGCGGTCTTCCAGCTCGCCGTTGCGGATTTTTTGGCGGAAGCGCTCGCGGGTGCGCTCGTTCAGTTCCTGGTCGGAGCCGGGCAGGGCTTCGGGCGCGCTGCCCTCGTTGCTGCCGAAGCCCAAGCCGGCGCGGCCGACGTCCTTGGCCGGCCCCTTGATGGGCGGAATGAGGGCATCGAGGATAATGTCTTCCACGGCCTGGGCAGCCTGGGTTTTCACTTCTTCCTGGCGGCGCTGACGCAGGCGGCTCACGGCCTGCTCGGCCAGGTCGCGCACCATGCTTTCGACATCGCGGCCCACGTAGCCGACTTCGGTAAACTTGCTGGCTTCTACTTTCACGAAGGGCGCGTCGGCCAGGATGGCCAGGCGGCGCGCAATCTCGGTTTTGCCCACGCCGGTGGCCCCAATCATGAGAATGTTGTTGGGCACAATCTCCTTCTGCATATCGGCCGGGGCGTGCAGGCGGCGCCAGCGATTGCGCAGGGCAATGGCCACGTGGCGCTTGGCCTCGTGCTGGCCGATGATGTACTTATCAAGCTCGGCCACAATCTGGGCCGGAGTCAAAAACGCGGAATCTAGCATAGGGTAAATATTCGCTGCGCGCAAAAGCTACTGCGCAGGTACAGAACTGGTGGAAGCCCCAAAGCGCCGGCTCAAGGTAAAATAATTGCTGCTGCCGGCAGCCTGGAGGGTAGCATACGTGTAATCGAGCTGAAACTGCGCAATACGCACCATTGCCCCGAAGCTGAAGCCGGCCCCGCCGCCCACGTTGTCGAGGCGCAGCTCGCGGGCTTGCAGGTGGTTGTAGCCCATGCGCAGGCTCAGGCCCTTACCCAGCAGCAGCTCGGCGCCCACGCTGAAGTGCCGGGCCAGGTTGTCGCCAAAATTCTTTTTAGCCCGCACCGTGTCACCGAGCGCGCTGTTGGGGCTGGCGTTGGGGTCGAGGTACTGGATATCCCACTGCTGCAAGTGGTGGGCCGTGATGGTGAAACGCAGCGGCATGTGCTCGGGCTTGACGGTGGTGCCCAACTGCACATCGAGCGGCAGCGGCTCGCGGGCGGCGGCGGTGTAGGGCTTCAGCATGTAGCCCGCGTTTTTCACTACCAGCCCCACCGTAAAGTCCTGGGGTCCGGGCTTGTAGAGCACGCCCGCATCGGCGGCCAGGCCCACGGCGCGGTTGCCGGCGATGCCCGACACGGCCAGCTTGCCCGTGACGCCCGCCGTAAACTTGCCCCAGGTATACGAGTCGGCGGCGGCTAGCGCGTACTCATTCACCGCAAACGTGCCCAGCGAGTTGCCGGCCGCGTCGTAGCTCTCGAAGCTGCCGTAGCTCAGATACGTGAGGCCCAGGCCGAAGCGCCCGCGCTTCTCGGTATTGAAGGCGTAGGCCGCCGTGCTCTGCTTGATGTCCGACACGTAGCTCACGTAGCTCACGGCCGCCGCGTGGTCCATGTCGGCGTTGAGCAGCGCCGGGCTGGCCATAAACTGCGTGGGGTCGGCGCTGCGCGCCGAGGCCGTCATGCCGCCCAGCGCCGCCACCTGCGCCGAAGGCGGCAGGCCCAGAAACGGAAACGCCGCGCGGCCCCCAATCTGGGCCTGGGCGGCGTGGGCCACTAGGCTGCCCACTAGCACCAGAATATTACGCACGGAGAGCTGCTTCATAAGGCTAAAGTTACGGACCCTGAACGGCTGCCGGCGGCAGTTTGGTACCCGGCCGGGCCACCGCCGCCGCCCGCGCCGAAGCACCGGCCGCTACCCCGGCGCCCGCGCTCGCTACTGCCGAAGTACTTCTGCCTGTCTCTGAAGTAGCTTTTTCTATCCCAGAGGTAGGAAAAGCTGACGCCGAGGTAGCAGTAAGTACCCCGGAGAAATCAACAAGTACCTCGGAGGTAGTAAAAAATACCGTCGAGGTACTTTTTACTACCTCCGAGGTAGAAAAAAGGCCCACTAGGCTGCTTTTAAGATGTGCTGCCCTGCTTCTTCGTACCGCGTGGGTACTTAATAAGTAGGGCAGCGAAGCTTTTACTGCACTTCTACGCTGGGGCCGGTCGGGGTAGGGGCCTCGTCGCGCACGGGCAATAGCTGGGGGCGGGCCACCAACTCGGGCAGCAGGGCGGCGGCCAGCACGTCATCGACCCGCTCGGCGTACTGAATGTGCACGCCCTTGAGGTAGTCGGCCGGAATTTCCTCCACGTCCTTGCGGTTTTTGGGCGACAGGATGATGAAATCGATGCCCGCCCGGCGCGCGGCCAGCAGCTTTTCCTTGATGCCGCCCACCGGCAGCACCCGGCCGCGCAGCGTGATTTCGCCGGTCATGGCCATCTTCGGTCGAATCTTGCGCTGGGTATACGCCGAGGCAATGCTCGTAAAAATGGCGATGCCCGCGCTCGGCCCATCCTTCGGAATGCCGCCCTCGGGGAAGTGGATATGCAGGTCGTACTGCTCAAAGAGCCGGTAGTCGATGCCCAGCTCATCGGCCCGCGAGCGCAGGTAGGAGAGGGCCGTAATGGCCGATTCCTTCATCACGTCGCCAAGCTGGCCGCTGAGCGTAAGCTTGCCCCGGCCCCGGCTCAGCAGGCTTTCCACAAACAGGATGTCGCCGCCCACGCTCGTCCAGGCCAGGCCCGTGACCACGCCGGCCGTGTCGTGGTCCTGGTCCTTGTCGCGGTCGAAGCGCGGCGAGCCCAGAATCTTCTGCACGTCGCTGGGCTCAATCTGGCCCGGCAGGGCTTCCTTGCTAGCCTTGCGGCGGGCCAGGTTACGGGTGAGGGCCGCGAGCTGGCGCTCCAGGCTACGCACGCCGCTCTCGCGGGTGTAGTCGTCGGCCACGCGGTGCAGCGAGGCGTCGGTAATTTTTACCTCAGTTTCGCCCAGGCCGTGCTCGCGCAATTGCTTGGGCCAGAGGTGCTTTTTGGCAATCTGCACCTTCTCTTCCTGCGTGTAGCCGGTGAGGTCGATAATCTCCATGCGGTCGCGCAGGGCCGGCTGAATGGTTTCGAGCGAGTTGGCGGTGGCAATGAAGAGCACCTTGCTCAAATCGTACTCCACTTCCAGGTAATTATCGGTGAAGGTCGAATTCTGCTCGGGGTCCAGCACTTCCAGCAGCGCCGAGCTGGGGTCGCCCCGAAAGTCGCTGCTCACCTTGTCAATCTCGTCCAGGATAATAACCGGGTTGCTCACGCCGGCCTTCTTTATCTGGGCGATGATGCGGCCGGGCATGGCGCCCACGTAGGTTTTGCGGTGGCCCCGAATCTCGGCTTCGTCGCGCACGCCGCCCAGGCTCAGGCGCACGTACTTGCGGCCCAGCGCCGTGGCAATGCTGCGGCCCAGGCTGGTTTTGCCCACGCCGGGCGGGCCGTAGAGGCACAAAATCGGCGCCTTGAGGTCCTGCTTCAGCTTGAGTACGGCCAGGTATTCGAGGATGCGCTCCTTCACCTTTTCCAGCCCGAAGTGGTCGGCATCGAGGATTTTCTTGGTCGTCTTGAGGTTGAACTTGTCCTTGGTGGTTTCGCCCCAGGGCAGGTCGAGCAAAAACTCCACGTAGTTGAGCGTCACCGGGTAGTCGGGCGACATCTGGTTGAGGCGCGCCAGCTTGCTCAGCTCCTTGTCGAAGTGTTTGGCCGTGGCTTCGGGCCACTTTTTGGCCTGGGCGCGCAGCCGCAGCGCAGCCACGTCGCCCTCGGCGCTGCCTTCGCCCTGCCCCAGCTCGTCTTGAAGGGTTTTGAGTTGCTTGCGCAGAAAATACTCGCGCTGCTCGGCGTCAATGCCGGTGTGCACCTTGGTCCGAATGTCGTTCTTAATCTCCAGCAGCTCAATCTGGCGCAGCAGCGCCTCCAGTAGCTGGCGGCCCTGGGCCTCGGGGTCGGCCAGCTCCAGCAGCTTCTGCTTGGCGGGCAGCTCCAGCTGCACGTTGGAGGAGAGGAAGTGGATGAGGAAGGCCGGCGACTGAATACCGTCGAGCATGGCGCGGGCCTCCATCGGAATTTCGGGCGTCAGCTCCAGCACCTTGGCGGCGGCTTCGCGCAGGCTTTGCAGCAGCACCAGCTCGCCGTCGATGTCGGCATCCAGCGCCCGCTCGTCGAAATACGTGACCCGCGCCGTGAGTTGAGGCGCAAACGTGAGCTGCTCGCCCAGGTGAAAGCGCACCTGCCCTTGCAGGATGATGGTCACCGTATCGTCGGGCTGGTCGATGAGCTTGAGAATGCGGGCCAGCGTGCCCACGGGGTGCAGGTCGTCGGTGGCGGGCTCGTCGGCATCGGGGTGGCGCTGGGCCACCACGCCAATGAGCTTCTCATTTTTGGCGGCCAGCTTGCGCACCAGCCGGATGCTCTTCTTGCGCGTCACCGTCACGGGCAGCACCACGCCGGGAAAGAGCACGGTGTTGCGCACGGGCAGCAACGCCAGCACGGCGGGGGCATCGGCGGCGGGCAGCAGGTGGTCGGGGTCGGCGGCCATAATGGCAATGGCTTCGGAAGGTGAATCGGGGCCCCCAGCTAGCAGCTGACCAGGGTTATTCAAATCAAAGGGCATGGGCAAAGCGAAGAAAAGGCCGGCCGGACGGGCTAGGGCTGCCAGAGTGGCAGCCAGCCCGTAGCAGGCTAAGGTACGGAGGGGCCGGCCCGCTACCGGGACAAGGGCCGTGCCAGCCCAGCCGGGGCCGCCAAAGCGGCGGGCCGGCCCAGGGGCAGCTTATTCATTTGATAATACTGGCTATTATGTAAGAACTTGCGGCCCTATCCTGCCCCCTTTGCCTGCCCATGCGTCATCCATTACTTTTTTGTTTGCTCGGCTGCTGGCTGGTTTTGTGGGGGGGGCGCCCGGTGGCGCAGGCCCAGCGCGCCGCGCGCCCGGCTCCTAAGGCCGCCCGGCCAGCGGCCCGCCCGGCCAAAAAGCCGGCCGCCGACACCACGGCCCGCGCCGCCCGCCCGGCCCAGCCCGCCTACCAGCAGCGGGTGCTGAAGGGCCGCGTGAGCCGCCGCCTGCGCCTGCGCACTGATGGCACGCCCGACTTTCCCAACGTCAACAAAATCGCCTTCTTCGAGGATAAAAAGGCCCTCAAGGCCATTCAGAAGGCCGAGCGCCGCCACCACTACATCGAGGCGCGCACGCTGCTCACGCAGTACGTGGGCCAGTTCGGCATCGAGAACTTTTACCGCAACACCGACCTGCTCTGGCACCTGGGCCAGCTGTTGCAGCGCGACAGCAGCCGCCAGGAGTTGGCCAAGGCGTATTTCCGGCTGGCCCTCAAGCACCACCGCACCGACATCCGCCGGGTGCAGCTCTACTACGACTCGCTGGAGGAGAAGGCGGCCGTGCTCTACGTGCCGCTCAAGGTGTACTACGACGTGGTGGAGTACCGCAAGAGCGTGAACACCTTTCACCCGCCCAAAAACGTGTACACCAACATGGGCGACGCCGTGAACTCGAAGTTTCCGGACTACGGCCCCGCCCTGGGGGCCGGCGATACGGTGTTGATTTTTAGCTCGAAGCGCACCCAGGGCAAGGGCGTGCGGGCCAAGGTCGATGAGAACCTGTACGTCTCGCATAAGGAGGGCGCCAACTACTGGTCCGACGCCCAGCCGCTGCCCAAGCCCATCAACTCGCAGTACAACGAAGGCTCGGCGTGCTTCTCGCACGATGGCAAAACCATCTTTTTTGCCCGCTGCGAGTGCCCCACCTGCCACGGCAACTGTGACCTCTACACCGCCAAGCTGGGCAAAGACGGCAAGTGGGGCGTGCCCAAAAGCCTCGGCCCGCTGGTGAATTCGGTGGGCTGGGACTCGCAGCCCACGCTCTCGCCCAAGGAAGACACGCTGTATTTCGCCTCCGATCGGCTCGGCGGTTTCGGCCTCAGCGACATCTACTACACCGTCAAAAAATACGGGCAGTGGGGCCCCGCCCAGAATATGGGCCCCGTCGTGAACACCCGCGAGAGCGAGGTGAGCCCGTTTTTTCACCCGCTCTACCAGGTGCTGTACTTCAGCTCGCGGGGGCAGCTGCTGAATTTTGGCGATTTCGACATTTACAAAACCTACCGCGTGGGCGGGCGCTGGCAGGAGCCGCGCAACATCGGCCCGCTCGTCAACGGCAAGGGCTCCGAGTATTACTTCACCATCGACAGTCAGAGCAAGAACCTCTACTATGCCCGCTCCGAGGCCCAGGAGATGGATAACCTGGACCTGTATTCCTTCCCGCTGCCCATGGAGGCCCAGCCGCTGGCCACCACCCAGGTGGCGGGCACGCTGCTCGACTCGGTGAGCAACCGGCCGCTCAAGGGCATGGTCAGCATCATCGACCTCGACAATGGCATTGAGGTGGCTAGCAAGTACTTGCGGCCCGATGGCTCCTTTGATTTCGAACTCATGGACGGTTCGCATTACGCTATGCTCATCCAGAGTCCCGACGCGTTTTCGGTCGAGCGCAAGTTTGAGCTGAAGGGCGATACCGTGATGACGATGCTCACCAACAGCATCGACTACAAGCTGCCGCTCATTTTCAAAAACATTGAGTTTGAGGCCAATAAGTCGAGTATCTCGACGGCCATGCAGCCCACGCTCGACCGCATCACGCTCTTTCTGGTGGACCACCCCACGTACCGGCTCAACATTGCGGGCCACACCGACGGCCGGGGCGACCCCGACGTGAACGAGAAGCTCTCGCAGGACCGCGCCCAGGAAATCCGGCGCTATATCGAGCGCAAGGGCAAGCTGGCGCCCAACCGCATCGAGAGCTTCGGCTACGGCGCCAGCAAGCCTCTCAAAGACGAGCTGACCGACGCCGACGCCCGCATCAACCGCCGCGTCGAGTTCCGGCTGCTGAAGCCCGACGGCGAAAAGGCCGGCGCGGGCGCCGACTGGAAATGACCCCGCCCGGCCCGGCGGCCCCGCCGGCCCCGGCCGGGCCACCCACCCGTGCCCAGCCGCTGGAGGCCCTGCGGGGCGTGGCCGCGCTGGCCGTGCTGCTGGGCCACGTGCTGTGGGCCGGCCCCGCCCTCGACCCGCACTACCGGCCCAGCGGCCCCTGGCTGCTGGTGCCGCCCGGCCACCTGAGCGTGCTGGTGTTTTTCATGCTTTCGGGCTACGTCATCGGCCTCACCAATGCCGCGCCGCTCGCCACCGGTCCGGCCCGCTGGCACTACCTGCGCAAGCGGCTGGTGCGGCTCTACCCCCTCTACCTGGTAGCGCTGGCGCTGACGGCGGCCGTATCGGCGGGCTACTATGCCGCTGCCAGTGGCCGGGAGGTGGCTGGCTGGCTGACGTTTTTGCAAGGGCTGGCGGTGGCCGTGCCGGCCCGCAACCCGCCGCTGTGGTCCTTGCCCTACGAGCTGGGGTATTACGTGCTTTTTATGCTAGTATCGGCCCGGCGGTGGCGGGCCGGGTGGGTGGCAGCGGCGGGCCTGCTGCTGGGGCTGGCCGGCACCGCGTTGCGGGTGCAGCCGGTGGCCCTGGTGGCGGTGGCCTACGGGGCGGTGTTCTGGTTTGCGGGGCTGGCGCTGGCGCGGCGGCCGGCCCGCTCCGGGCCGCCGCCCTACGGTAATATGCTGGCTTTCTTACTGCTTTTTCTTTGCTACCAGCGCCTGAACCTGGGCTACACGCTGCTGCAAGCCGCGCACCTCGACCTCGACGAGCGGCAATTTTCTTACTTCGAGCGGCCCATCGTTTTTTCGCATTTGTCGGCGCTGCTGCTGGGTGGGCCGCTGCTGGCCAGCTTTGCCCAGCGCACCCTGCCCGGCCAGCGCTGGCTGACCCTGGCGGCCTTTGCCGTGCCTGGCCTATACTTGCTGGGCTACGGTGCCACCGGCCACCTGGCCACCCCGCGCGTTGGCAGTCCCGTGCTGCTGGCCGCCGTCCTCTACGCGCTGGCTGCGGCTGCCGGCCTGGCGCGGCACTGGCTGCGGCCGGTGGGCGAGGCGGTGTTGCGGCGATTAGCGCCGCTGGGTGGCATCTCCTACGGCATCTACATCATTCATTACCCGCTGCTGTGCCTGGCGCACCAAGTGCCGGGTTTCAGCGGTACGGCGGCTACTTTCAGCGGTACGGCGGCTACGTTTGCGGGCCGGCTGGTGGCCTACCTGGCCGTGGTGCTGGCCGTGAGCTGGCTGCTGGAGCGCCGCTGGCAGCCGTGGCTGCGCCGCTGGCTGCTACCCGCTGGCCCCCAAGCCGGCCGCTAGCGCCCCGCCGCCGGCCAGTCGCGGTGCAAGTCCTGCTCGCGCATGCACTTGAAATGCCCCTGCGGGCACTGGCCAAAGCCGATTTTGGAGCACGGCCGGCAGGGCAGGCCCGGCACCTCCAGCGCCTCGAAGCGGGTGCGGTAGGGATACATCCCAAACTGCGGCACCGTATTGCCCCACACGCTGAAAATCTCCTTTTTAAAGGCCGCGGCAATGTGCATCAGCCCCGTATCGTGGCTCACCACAAACTGCGCCTGCCGCAGCAGCGAGGCCGACTGATGCAGCGAAAACTGCCCGCAGCCGTTGAAGATGAGTGACTTGGCAGCCAGCTCGATTACGTGGCCGGTGCTCTCGTCTTCGGGGCCGCCCAGCAGCACCACCGGGCGCGGGGCCAGGTTATGCACCAGTTCGATGAGCTTCTCGACGGGCAGGCGCTTGGTAGCGTGCTGCGCCCCGATGGCCACCGCCACGTAGTGCCCCGGCCGGAAGCCCGCCGGCAGGTCAACAGCCGGGGCTACTTCCTGGCGGGCCGGAATAAAGTAGTCCAGCCCTTGCCCATCGTCGCGGATGCCCAGCGGCGCGGCGGCGGCCCGGTAGCGGTCCACGATGTGCATGGGCGGCAACTGATTGATTTTGAAGCGCACCAGCAGGTATTTTTGCCAGTTGAGCTTGTCGAAGGCCCGGCCGGGCACGCCCGGCAATTGCAGCCGGATGAGCCGCGTGCGCAGGTTGTTATGCAGGTCCACGATAAAGTCGAACCGCTCGGCGCGCAGCTCGCGCACCAGTGCCCCCAGGCTGCCGCTGAGCAGGTGCAGCTTATCCACGTAGGGGCTGGCCTCAAACAGCCCGGCGAAGGCCGGCTTGGTGGCAAAGTGCACCTGCGCGCCCGGCAGTTGGGTTTTCAGCTGCCGCACCACGGGCGTCGTCAGCACAATGTCGCCGATGGAGGAAAAGCGCAGAACGAGAATTTTCATAGGAAAATGAAAAAAGAATGTCATGCAGACCGAAGGGAAGCAGCTCGCTCACACCGTTGGATTACTGCCCTAATGGTGCGAGCGAGCTGCTTCCTTTGTCAGCATGACGTTCTTTGGGGGCTTAGTTTTTAAACTGCGCCTTGCGCGCCGCGAAGTACGCCGCCGCTTCTGCCACCGATTTCGTGTTGAACGTCATCTCCTTGGTTAGCATACCCTTGCGGCCGGCCAGCACGCCGTAGCGCATGTCGGCGTAGCCATCGGTGTGGTGGGCGTCGGGGTTGATGCTGAGCTGCACGCCCTGCCCGATGGCGTAGCGCACCCAGCGCCAATCCAGGTCGAGGCGCCAGGGGTTGGCGTTGATTTCGATAATCACCTGGTGCTCGGCGCAGGCGTCAATAACAGCCTTGAAATCAATGGGGTAGCCGGCACGGCGCAGCAGCAGCCGGCCGGTGGGGTGGCCCAGCATGGTGCAGTGCGGGTTGGCAATGGCGGCCAGCAGGCGCTCGGTGGCGCGCGCCTCGTCCATCTTCAGGTTGGAGTGAATGCTGGCCACGACGAAGTCAAATGAGTCGCGCAGCTCGGCGTCATAGTCCAGTGAGCCATCGCCCAGAATATCAGCCTCAATGCCCTTGAAGATGCGAAACGGCGCCAGCTCGGCATTCAGCTCGTCAATCTCGCGCTGCTGCTGGCGCACGCGCTCCGGCCCCAGGCCGTTGGCGTAGTGCGCGGCCTGCGAGTGGTCGCAGATGCCGAGGTACTCGTAGCCCGCATCGCGCAGGAAAGTAGCCATCTGGCGCAGCGAGTGGCTGCCATCGGAGTAGGTGCTGTGGTTGTGCAGCGAGCCGCGTAAGTCGCTGTCTTCCAGCAAGCGGGGGAGTTTATGCTCGGCGGCCAGCTCAATTTCGCCCAGGCCCTCGCGCAGCTCGGGCACCATGTATTGCAGGCCCGCCTTCTCGTAGAGCGCCGCCTCGCTGGCAAAGCGCTCGCGCTTGGCCCACTGGCGCAGCGTGCGGGGGGCGGCCGGGGGCGCAGCGGCGCTGGCGGGCAGGGCCGCGCCCAGGTGCGCCTCGCTGCCGGTACTTACAAACAGCTGATTGACAAAATCTTCGGTGGCCACCATGCGCACGGCCACGCCCACGCCCGAGTCGGCCACGGTGCCGCGCCAGGCCCAGGGGCCCGAGCGCCGCGCCTCGGCCCGCAGGCCGGGCGCGGCGTTGAGTAGCGCGTGAATGGGCGCGGGGTCGGCGGCGGCCACCAGCAGCTCGATGGTTTCCACTATTTCGAGGGCGCGGCGCACCTCGCCGGTGGCGGCCACTTCTGCCACGCCGGGCACCTGGCGCAGGCGGGCGGCCAGGTCGGTGGCCAGCTGCTCGGCCTGCGAAAACAGCAGCTTGCCCGCGCTCTGGTCCGTGAAGGCCAGCGCGGCCAGGATGCTCTCCTGGGTTTTAGCTCCGAAGCCCTTCAGCTTCGCCACCAGGCCCGCCTCGGCGGCTTCGCGCAGCTGCTCGGGGCCCTCGATGCCGGCATCGCGCCACAGGGCGCGCACCTTCTTGGGGCCGATACCTTTGATGTTCAGCAGCTCGACCACGCCGGGCGGCGTGGTGTCGAGCAGGCGTTGCAGCTCGTCGAAGGTGCCGGTGTCGAGCAGCTCGGCCACCTTGGCGGCCTGGGTTTTGCTCAGGCCGGTGCGGTCGGGCAGGCCGGGGCGCGCTACCTCGGCCACCGGAAATTCTAGCTGCTCCAGGGCCGTGGCGGTGCCTTCGTAGGCCCGGATTTTGAAGGCGTTTTCGTCGTGCAGCTCCAGGAGCTGGGCCGTGAGCCGGAAGGCTTTGATGAGGGCGCGGTTGTCCACTGAGAAAGTAAGGTTAGGTAGCGGGTTGCCCCGGTGCGCGGGGCCCCGGCGGGCGCGGGCGGTATCTTGCCGGCCGGTCCCGGCCAGCGCGCACCGTCAAAAGTACGGCTTAGTCAATGGGTAGTTTCGGGCAGTTTTTCCGTAGATGACCCTTCCCATGTCTATTCGCCACTGCGTGTGGGGGCTGCTGCTGGCCGCCGCCTGCCGCCCTCACCACCCGGCCGAGCTGCCGGCCGGCACCCTGGCCGCCCTGCACGGCACCTGGCTGCTGCTGCCCGAGGCTAGCCGCGCCGATACGCTCACCTACCGCCCCAATACCTACCGCTTTAGTTACCGGCCCGAAAGCCGGCCGGGCTTTCGGCTGGGGCCGGCGGGGCGCTTCGTGCGCTACGACGTGGCCCCCGGCGGCGGCCTGCTGGCCCAGGAAGGCACCTGGACCGAAACCACTACCGGCCGGCTGCTCATTCACCTGCCCGAGCTGGAGCCCGCCGAGCCCGACTACGAGCTGGAGCTGCTGCGGTATCGCAACGGCGTGTTGCAGCTGCGGCGCCTGGCCCAGCGGCCGGCCGTCGAGGTTATCCGCAACCCCTGACTATAGCGCCGGGGCTGCCTGGCTGTCGTCCTCGACCGCGGACAGTTGTGCCCTGATGGCGCGTAGCTCGGTGCGGTCGAGGGGCTTGTGAATCAGGCCAGTTACGAGCTCGTAGTGGGTGGATTTTTCCAGGTCGCGCAGGGCCAGCGACGAGGTGAGGATATAAATGTGGCAGTGCCCGCGCAGCGCCGCCTGATGGGGGGTCAGCGCATCCAAAAACTGCCAGCCGTTCATGGCGGGCATGTTCAAATCGAGGAAGATGACCTGCGGCAAGTCTTCTTCCGGCGCCAGCAAAGCGGCCAGCGCCTCCTGGGCCGACTGAAACGAGTGGACGGCGGTCGAGAAATTCTCGACCCGAATGAGGTTTTCGGCCAGAAAAATCGCCAGGTTATCGTCGTCAATCAAATACGTTTTCATTGCCCGCAGACCTGAAGGTGATGGTAAATTCGGTGCCCTCCTGCACCCGGCTGCGCACGCTGATGTGCCCACCCATTGCTTCTACGTGCGCCTTCACCAAAAAGAGACCGATGCCCCGCCCCGCCTTGCTGGGGTGGAGGCGCTGATAAAGTTGAAAAATATCGTCGGGGCCCCGCAACTGGTCAAAGCCCAGGCCATTGTCGCGGAAGGTAAGCTGCGTGTGGCCGGTGGCATCGTGGGTGGCAGCCACGTCCACGCGCAGCGCCCGCTCGTCCGAGCGGTATTTGATGGCGTTGGACAGCAGGTTATGAAAAATGCTGTGGAAATGCGCCCGGCTGCCGGGCAGGCGCAGCGCCTCCGGAATGGTGCTGACTACCTGCCCGCCGCTGGCTCGCAGGGGGGCTTGCAGGCCCAGCAGCGCCTGGCGGCACACGGCGGCCACGGCCACGGGCTCGGGCCGGTAGCCATCCTGCGCATCCCGAATCGAGAGCACCTGGTTGATGTCGGTCAGCACCTCATCGAGCTGCCAGAGGCTGGTGCGCAGGTGTTGCAGCGTTTCGCCGAAGGCCGGCGCCGCGTAGTCGAGGTGGGGCAGCAGGTTGGCGCAGCCCCGCGCATTGGCCAGCGGCGCCCGCAGGTTATGCGAAATAATATAGGTAAACTGCTGCAAATCGGCATTTTGAAAAGCTAGCTGCTGCGTTAGCAGCTGCTGGCGCTCGGCGGCCTGCTGGCGCTCGGTAATGTCCTGCATGGCGCCCAGCATCCGTACGGCCCGGCCCTGGGCATCGCGCAGCAGGTAGCCCCGGTCGAGTACGTTGGCCCAGGAGCCATCGGCGCGCCGAAACCGGTATTCCTCCTGCCACGCCGACGCGGTGCCCGCCTGGGCCACCCGCCGCAGGCCGCCTACCACCCGCTCGCTGTCGGTGGGGTGCACCCCGTCGGCCCAAGCCTGGAAGGGCGCCGGGTTTTGGAGGAGCTGGTGGCCAAACAAGCTGGCGAAGCCTTCCCCCCAGTACACGGTATCGGCGGCCACGTTCCAGTCATAAATGGCGTCGCTCGTGGCCTGAATAGCGTACCGAAACCGCTCGTTGCTCAGGCGCAGAGCTTCTTCCACCTGCTTTTCCTTGGTGAGGTCGTGCACTACGCCCACCAGCTGGTTGCACCGCCCGCTGGCGTCGCACACCGCCATCACGCTTACTTCGCCCGTCACCTGGCCGGTGGGGTACACGGTGGTTTCCAGCCACACTACCCGTTGCAGGGTGCGCACGGCCTGCGCATACTTAGGCAGCACCAAGCTCAGCGACGGCTCCGGGATAATTTCTTCCACGTAGCGCCCCACCACGGCGCTGCTGGGCAAGCCCGTAGTTTTTTCAAAAGCCTTGTTGGTAAAATGAAAGCGGTAGCGGCCCTCGGCTTCCACGTTGAGTACGAACGTAACATCGGCGATGCTGTCGAATAAAACGGTCAGTTCGCGCTCCATCAGGGTCGCCGTCGAAGCCAGCGGCTGCGCCAGCCCCTGAATGGCCACTACCTGGCCCGTCGCACTCAGCTGGGGCAGCAGCTGTAGCTCCAGGGCCAGCGGCTCGGCCGGGGGCGCCAGGCTGGCCTGGTAGCGCACAATGGCCCCCGCCGCCGCTTCGGCCAGGTGCTGCGCGCCCGGTGCCCCCGCCTCGGGGCTCAGGTAGTCCAGCAGGTGGGTGCCCAGCAGCTGGGCGGGCGGGCACCCCAGCAGCTGCGCCATAGCGCCCGTAACGCGCTGAAAGCTACCAGCCATGTCCAGCACAAACGCCGCGGCCGCGCTACGCTCAAACAGGGTGTGCGGCAAGTGCTTATCGAGTGGGTTCATAGCCTGTAACGCAGGGGGAGCGCTGAAGCGCGAAGGTATATGAATGCGTCGGGCGGCTACCCTAACTACCAGGGTAGCACAATCAATTATAAGTAAAATACTGTGAATCACGCAATAGGCGAGATAAATAATGGCGAGCCTGAGCAAAAATTTACAATAATTAACTGATAATGAGAAGATAAGACCAGATAAATTATCTATGCGCCTGCGCTTTCACAAGCGTGCTGCCGCCAGTGGGTGGGCCTACGGGCTCATGACAACGGCTTTTGCCTGAGGCCGAGGCCCTGCTTCCGGAAGGTGCTGGCCGCTGGATACGAAGGTGCCCGGCGAGCCCGCGCCGGCCCGCCGCCCCAACGCGGCGGCCGGCGAGCCAACTGCCGGGCCGCGCCGACCTTTGCGGCTATGAACTACTGGCTCGTTAAATCTGAACCCGAAGCGTACTCCTGGGCCGACTTTGTGCGCGATGGCGGCACCGACTGGACGGGCGTGCGCAACTACCAGGCCCGCAACAACCTGCAAGCCATGCAGCCCGGCGACCTCGCCCTCTTTTACCACAGCGTGAGCGAGAAAGCCGTGGTGGGGGTAGCCCTCGTGCACGCGCCCCACGCCCCCGATGCCACCGCCGAAGCCGGCAGCCCCTGGGTGGCCGTGCACCTGCGCCCCCATACCCCGCTGCCCCGCCCCGTGCCGCTGGCCGCCCTCAAGGCCGACCCCCGCCTGGCTCAGCTGGGCCTGCTGCGCCAGTCGCGCCTGTCCGTCACGCCCGTGCGCCCCGAAGAGTTCGACCTAGTGCTGGCCCTCTCTGCGATAGGGAATGAGGAATGAGGAATTTTTTCTAAGTACCCAGTACCCAGTCCCCATTCCCCATTCCAGAGCGCGTTTGCTTATCTTCGTGAAGGGCGGCTAACCATTTTCGGAGGGGCCGTGTTGCCGGAATAAGCTATGAAACACCTCTTCGCTTTTGTGTTGGCCTGGGGCCTGGTGCCGCTGCTGGCCGGGGCCCAGCGCACACCGCCCCCGCCGCCCGCCGATGCGCCGCGCCAGCTGGCCCGTACCGAATTGCTGCTCGACCCCGCCAACGACGACGTGCAGGTGCAGGCCCTGCCTACCGATACGGCCGTGGTGCTGCTCATCCGGCGCGAGGCGCCCGGCGCGCGCAAGGCGCACTACGTGTGGCAGCAGTACGGCGCCAACCTGCACCTGCGCCGCGAGGTGAGCGTGGATATTGCGCCCGAGTTTGAGGTGCAGCGCCTGTGCGCCGAGCCGGGTATCGTATATGCGCTGCTGCGCTCGACCGAAACGCCGGGCCGCCTGCTGGCCGTGGCCTACGACGCGCGCGCCGGCCAAGTGCGCGCCCAGGCCTTCGATACCAAGCTCAGCCGCGAGGTGGTGGGCCTGAAGGCCATGACCGGCCGCCTGCTCGTCAACGTGACCTTGGCCGACCAGCAGCACCAGACCGTGCTGCTGCTCGACGTAGCCACCGGGCGCTTCCAGTTTTTGCCCGCCCTTTACGAGCCCCTCAACACCGAGTTGACTAGCGTGGCCGACCGCCCCGCCGGCCGTGCCGAGTTCGTGCTCAGCCAAACCAACGGCCGCAAGCAGCGCCTGCTGCTCAAGCGCCTCTCGGCTGAGCACGGCGAACTAGTGCACTCCGAAATGGTACAAACCGAGAGCGAGCGCAGCCTGCTCACCGCCCAGCTCAGCCCGCCCGAAGACACTACAGCGCGCCTACTGGCCGGTACCTACGGCCTGCGCGATGTGCACTACGCCCAGGGCCTGTTTGCCACCGACCTCACGGCCCTGTCGCCCACCGCCGTCAATGCCCGGCCGGCGCTGCGCTTCTATGACTTTCGGCGCTTCCGCCACTTCTTCGACTACCTCAATCCCGCCCGCTCGGCCCGCCTGCGCGACCGCTCGGCCCGGCGCGAGGCCCGCGAGGCCAGCCCCCTGCGCTGGCACTACCGCCTGCTGCTGCACGAGCTGCTGCGCCAGCCCGACGGCGGCTACACGCTGGTGGCCGAGGTGTACGCGCCGCAGTACAACTACAATGCCTACAACACCGGCCTGCCCCTCAACCCCTACCTGCTCACGGGGCGCCCCTCGTACAGCGCCTACAATGGCTACAGCCCCTACAGCAGCTACGGCAGCAAAGGGGCGCTGGTGGGCTTCAAGACCTCGCACGTGCTGGTGTGCGGCTTCGATAAGCTCGGTAATCTACTCTGGGACAATACGTTCGTGGTAGGCCCCGGCCTCGTGCGCTCCGAGCTGGAAACCGCCGTGCAGGCCCTGCCGCTGCCCGACGGCCGCCTCGTACTGGCCTACCTGCTCGATAATGAGCTGCACTACAAGCGCATCAGCCAGAGCGAGGCCAGCCCCAACGATACCAAGGTAGAGTTGCTCACGGCTGATGCCGCCGCCGCCGAAAAAGTGCTCGACGTGCGCCAGCCCGACCTCGCGCCCTGGGCTGAGGGCCAGTACATTGCCAGCGGCTTCCAGCGCATCAGGGGTAGCCAGGGCGCCGAGCGGCAGGTGTTTTTCTTGCAGGTGCTGCATTTCTGAGGGCCCGCCATGCCGCGCCGCCCGCCGACCTTTGCCCCCGGCCGCCGCCCACCAGGGCCCCCAGCGGCCCCGTCCATGTCCTTATTCACTGCCGACGCGGCGCCTGCGGGGCTGCTGACCACCCACACCGGCCAGCCCCACGAGGCGGGCCTCGACGAAGCCGGGCGCGGCTGCCTGGCCGGTCCGGTGTTCGCGGCGGCCGTTATTCTGCCGCCCGATTTTAATCCTCGCTTCCTTAACGATTCCAAAAAGCTCAGCGCCGCCCGGCGCGAGGCACTGCGCACGCTCATTTGCGCCGAGGCCGTGGCCTGGGCCGTGGGCGAGGCCGATACCGCCGAAATAGCCGCCCTCAACATCGCCAATGCCAGCTACCTGGCTATGCACCGGGCCGTGGCCGCGCTGGCCGTGCCCGCCACCCACCTGCTAGTCGATGGCAACCGCTTCCGGGCCTATGCGGGCGTGCCCCACACCTGCGCCGTGGGTGGTGATGGCCGCTTTCGCCACATCGCGGCGGCCTCCATCTTGGCCAAAACCTTTCGCGACGACCACCTGCACGCCTTGGCCCAGGAATACCCGCAGTATGGCTGGGCCCAGAACGCGGGCTACCCCACCGCCGCCCATCGCGCTGCCCTGCGCGAATACGGCCCCACCCCCCACCACCGCCTGGGCTTCCGGCTCCTGTAAAGAGTAATTGGAGTACTGAAAGCACTGGGAGTACCGTCGTTCTGGACTTTGAACGACAGTACTCCCAGTGCTTTCAGTACTCCAATTACTCTGCGTTAGCTCTCTTTGAGCTTCAGCAGGTCCAGGAAAAGGCTGAAGCCATCCACGGTGCCGCCGCCTTCGCCGCCAAACGAGTCGAAGGTGAGGGGCTTGATGATGTAGCCGCTCACGCCCAGATTGCTGGCCCCCGAGCGGTCCACGTCGAGGTCGGAGGTGGTCATGATGAACACGTTGAGGTCGCTGAACTCGGGGTCGCTGCGCAGGATTTTGAGTAGCTCCAGACCGTTGAGGCGGGGCATGTTCAGGTCGAGCATAACCAGGCTGGGGCGGCCGATTTTGGTTTCGCCGTTTTCACCGCGCAGCAGGTTGAGCGCTTCCCGGCCGTTGCGGGCGTGGATGAGGGGCACGGCGATGTTCTGCTTGCGCAACTCCCGCTGCACGTTCATGACGTCCATCTGGTCGTCTTCTACGAGGAGAATACTGGGAGTTGCGGGCGAAGAAAGGGGGGACATGAGTAAAAAAAAGGCAGGCGTTCGCCAAAATAGGCACTAGGTTACTAACGTGGGTAAAGCATGAAAAGATATCACCTTTACCTGATTGCCCCCACCAGCTGGGCCGCCGGCACTGCCTGCGCGCTGGCCGAAGCCGGCTTGGCAACCGGTGTTTTGGGCCAGGTAAAGAAGAAGGTAGCCCCCTGGCCTTCGGCCGACTCGACCCAGATGCGGCCGCCCTGGCGCTCCACTATTTTTTTTACGATGGCCAGGCCCACGCCGGTACTTTCGAGGGCGTCGCGCTCCACCAGCGTCTGGAAGATGATGAAAATGCGCTCGTGGTATTCGGGCGCAATGCCGGGGCCATCGTCCTGCACCGAGAAGCGGTAAAAAGTATCGCTCAGGTCTTCGCACCCGATGCGGATGGTGCCGGTGCTGGGGTTATCGTGGTACTTTATAGCATTGGAAATCAGATTAGTAAATACCTGTTGCAGCTGCGTGCGGTTGGTGGGCAGGGTGGGCAGGAAGAAGGGCAGCTCCAGGTGCATACCCTCGGGCAGGTCGAGGGTATCGGTGATTTCGCGCAGCAGCTGGCGCACGAATACCGCCTCGTTGGCCTCGGCTACCTTGCCTACCCGCGCCAGGGCCAGGATGCCGGTAATCAGGTTTTCCATGCGGTGCACGCGCTGCCGCATCAGGGCCAGAAACTCCTGGATGTGGGGCGGCAGCGTGTCCTTGCCCATGTCTTCCTCAATCCAGCGCGAGGCGCTTTCGATGCCCCGCAACGGCGCCTTCAGGTCGTGCGACACCACGTAGGCGAACTGGTCCAGTTCCTGGTTGCGGCCTTCGAGCTGGCTGATATTCTGGTCGATGGTGCGGGCCATCGAGTTGAGGGCCGTGGTCAGCTCGCTCACCTCGTCGTGCTCCTGGTCCACGAGCTGAGTTTTGTAGTTGCCATCGGCCAGCTGGCGGGCCATCGTAATCATGCTGCGCAGGCGGCGGGCTAGCAGCCGCACCATGTACACGGCCCAGAGCAGGCCAAAGATGAGGGCCAGCCCGGTAATGAGCCCCGACAGCTTTTGCGCCCGCGAAATGCTATCGGTGAGGCGCTGGCGCTGGGCCTGGCGGTTGGCCATCTCGGCTTCGTCGAAGGCGGCCATCTGGAAGCGGATGGCATCCATTATCTGCTTGCCCGACAAGCCTTCAGCCAGGTGCGCGTGGGGCATCCCCAGGAGGCCCTGCTGCTTGCTGTCGCGTTGGTGCACGGCCCGCTTCTCACTTATCATCAGGTGCGTATAGGCCGCCCACTGCCGGTAGAGGTGCTGGGTGGTGTCGAGGCGCTGGCGCTGGGTAGGCTCGGCGGCCAACTCTTCGCGCAGGGTGGCAAAGCGGTGCAGCAGGTCGCGCTCGCCGGTGTAGTAGGGTTGCAGCAACTGCTCATTGCCCAGCAGCAGGTAGCCCCGAAAGCCGGTTTCCATGTCGATAACGCTGCGCAGCAGCGTGGTGCCATCGGCCGAGGTGCGCTGCGAGGCCTCCACGCGCTGCGAGTTGCGCAGCACTTGCCCGGCCAGCCGGTAATTGACCACCACCACGGCCGCAAATAAGCCCAGCAGCAAGAGGAAGCCGGCAAATAGTTTGGTGGTCAGGTTCAGCTTCATGGTCTGCGGTCGCGCTTAGGCTCCGGCAGTACGCAGTTTGGCTTCCATAGTTTGCATGAGTACTAGCAGCGAATCGGCCAGGACCTGTACTTCGCCAAAGCCCGCCAGGGCCTCTTCGCGGTGACCGGCCAGGTGCAGGTCCATCAGGCGGTTGGCCTGCCGGTGGATGAGGCGGTGCAGCTGGTCCAGCTCCCGCATCTCGGGCAGGTAGGCGTAAAGGCCGGCGCGGCGCGCAGTTATCCACTGGCCCATGCCGCACTGGTCGGGGTCGCGCAGGGGGCCTTCTTCGTTGCTGTTGCCGTGCAAAAAAGACCGCAGCTTCGCCTTGAAAGAAAAATGCTTTACAAGGGCGGACTCAAAATCCTGCTTAATAGCTTCGGGGCTCATGCCGCAAAGGTACGCCACCAGGTAGGGGCGGGGCCGTAGCGCGGGCGCGAAGTAGCTTTGTGGCCGCCCGGCCCGGCTGGCTCATTGCCCGGGTCTACCCGTTTTTTCATGGAAGCTACTCCGCTCAAAACCGTTGCCCTGCACGCCACCCACCAGCAGCTGGGGGCCAAAATCGTTCCCTTTGCCGGCTACGCCATGCCCGTGCGCTATTCCTCCGACCTGGAGGAGCACCACACCGTGCGGCGCGCGGTGGGCATCTTCGACGTGTCGCACATGGGCGAGTTTCGGGTGCGCGGCCCGCAGGCTCTCGGCCTCATTCAGCGCACTACCAGCAACGACGCCAGCAAGCTCACGCCCGGCAAGGCCCAGTACTCATGCCTGCCCAATGCCGAAGGCGGCATCGTGGACGACCTGCTCGTGTACAAGCTAGCCGAGGAAGACTACTTCTTGGTAGTCAATGCCTCCAACATCGAGAAGGACTGGAACTGGCTGCAAGCCCACAACACCCAGGGCGCCGCTATGGAGAACGTATCGGACCAACTCAGCCTCTTTGCCGTGCAGGGCCCCAAGGCCGCCGCGGCACTCGCCTCGCTCACCGACGTGGACCTGACCACCATTCCGTACTACAGCTTCGTGCAGGGCACCTTCGCCGGCGCGCCCGATGTCATCATCTCGGCCACCGGCTACACCGGGGCGGGCGGCTTCGAACTGTATATTCCGAATGAGCACGCCGCCGCCGTGTGGGAGAAGATAATGGAAGCTGGTAAGCCTTTCGGCCTCAAGCCCATCGGGTTGGGCGCGCGCGACACCCTGCGCCTCGAAATGGGCTACTGCCTCTACGGCAACGACATCGACGACACCACCTCGCCCATCGAAGCCGGCCTGGGCTGGATTACCAAGTTCACCAAAGACTTCACCAACAGCGAAGCCCTCAAGGCCCAGAAGGCGGCCGGCGTGGCGCGCAAGCTCGTGGGCTTCGTCATGGACGGCCCCGGCGGCCTGCCCCGCAGCCACTACCCGCTGGTCGATGCCAGCGGCGAGCGCATCGGCGAGGTCACGAGCGGCGGGCAGTCGCCCAGCCTCAGCAAGGGCATCGGCCTGGGCTACGTGAAAACCGAGCTGGCCGCGCCCGGCACCCAGATTTTTGTGCAGGTGCGCGGCAAAAACCTGCCCGCCACTGTGGCCAAGCTCCCGCTGGTGCCCGGCACCGAGGAGGTGTAACTTTTCATTAAATCCGTTTGTCATTGCGAGCGCAACGCAGTGGAGCGCGGCAATCTTTCCTTGACCTAAGCACCGTTTCGCGCGGCTCATGCGAACGGCCAAGGAAGGATTGCCGCGCTCCACTGCGTTGCGCTCGCAATGACGAATAGCGTATACCTAGCATGAAGCTCGACGTTTGCTTTTCTCCCGACCTGCTGCCGCTTTATGACCTGCGCGGCAAGGTCGCCGTTATTGTGGATGTGCTGCGGGCCACCAGCACCATCGTGACGGCCCTGGCGCAGGGCGTGACCGAAGTATTTCCGACCGCCACCCTGGACGAGTGCGCCGCGCTGGGCCGCGATACGGGCTGCATCACGGCCGCCGAGCGCGACGGTATTGCCGCCGAGGGCTTCGACCTGGGCAATTCGCCCTTTGGCTTTCTGGATGGCAAGCTGCCGGTGCGGGGCCGCGCCCTGGCCATCAGCACCACCAACGGTACGCAGGCCCTGCGCCGCTCGCTGGCCGCCGAGGCCATCGTGTGCGGCGCCTTTCTGAACCTGAGCGCCGTGGCCGACTTCTGCGTGGCCCAGGGCCGCGATGTGCTGGTGGTGTGCGCCGGCTGGAAGGGCAGCTTTTGCCTCGAAGACACGCTGTTTGGCGGCGCGCTGGCCGAGCGCCTGGCCCCGCTGGGCTTCGATATTGCTTCCTCCGACGCGGCGCTGGCTGCCCTGCACCTCTGGCAGCACGCCCGGCCCGACTGGCCCAACTACCTGCTGCAATCGGCCGCCGTGCGCCGCCTCAACGCCCTGGAAGCCCACGACGACTTCCTGTTCTGCATGCACGTCGATACCCACCCCGAAATACTGCCGCTGTGGCAGGCCGATAGATTAGTGCGGGGCTAGCAATGCTTCGTGCTAAGGCTTGCTAAAGTCCTGGGGCCGCTTCCGCATCCGGCGCGCTGGTATGCAAAGAGCGCCCGTAAGCAAGAACTGGGGTAAGCGCGCTAGCGGCCCGGGCGGGGCGGCGGGGGGCCGAAAGCCAGCCTTGCTGGGCGCGGGCCGGCGCTGGCGCCAGCCTGTATCTTTAGCACCGCTCGTTTTTTAGCGTACGACTGTGGTGCGACCTTTTTTAGCCGGCTTTATCCTCTTCCTGACTACCGCCCGACCCGCCCAGGCCACCGCGCGGGTGGAGGGGCTGCTGGGCGAGCTAACCCAGGCGCTGGCGCAGCGGCAGCAGTACGATGCGCAGCGGCTGAGCCGGATAGCTTCGTTGAGAACGGCCTACGCGGCCAGCGCCGACGCGCCGGCCGCGCAGTTCCAACTGGGGCTGCGCATCTACGAGGAGTACAAGGCTTACAAGTACGATTCGGCTTTTGCCTACTGCCTGCGCATCAACCGCCTGGCCGACCGCCTCGGCGACCCCAACAAGGTAGCCCTGGCCAAGCTGAAGCTGGCCTTCATCCTGCTATCGTCCGGTATGTTTACCGAAACGTTCGATACCCTCGAACACCTCGATGCCCGGCAACTCACGACCGCCGACAAGGTGGATTATTATTTCCTCAAAGCGCGTGCGTACAGTGACTTAGGTACTTTCGACCAGGATGATTACTACCGGCCGGCCAACTACGCCAAGTCGCTGGCCTACGCCGACACGGCCGCGCAGTTTTGCGGCGCTCCCTCGTATGAGTGCCTGGCCGTGCAGGGCTTCATCGCGCAAAAGCACCAGGACCTGCCGGCCGGCATCCGGTTTTACCAGGCGGTGCAAAGGCTGCCGCACCTGACCCCGCACCAGGTGGCCGTGAGCGCCAGCACCTTGGCGAGCCTCTACGAGATGCACGGCCAGGAGGCGGCGGCCTTCGAACTGCTGCTGCTGGCGGCCATTGCCGATGTAAAGTCGGCGACCAAGGAAACGCTGGCCATTTTCAAGGTATCGGACTACTGCTACCGCCGGGGCGACCTGCCCAATGCCTACGCGTTCATTCGCGAGGCGCGCGCGGAAGCCGCTTTTTACAAGGCCCGGCAGCGGCAGGTAGAGCTTAGCCACGTTTCCTTCGTTATTGAAGGCCAGAAGATTAACATTATTGAGCAGCAGCGGCGCGTGCTGCGGCGCAATTCGTGGGTGCTGGCCGGGCTGGCGGCGTTTGGGGCCGCCTGTGCCGGCACCATCCTGTGGCAGCTGCGGCGGCTACAGCGGGCCGACAAGCAGGTGCGGGCGGCCAACGACGAGTTGCGGGCGGCCATCGGGCAGCTCAACCAGCTCAACCTGGGCCTCAACGAAGCCAACCGCGTGAAGGACGAGTACATTGGCTACTACCTCAGTACCAATTCGCAGTACATCGACAAGCTCGAAGCGCTCAAGCACGCGCTCCAGGCGCTGCTGGCCAGCAAGCAGTACACGGGCCTGCAAAAGCTGCTCGACGGGGTCAATATCAAGCAGGAGCGCCACGCCCTGTTCAAGGGCTTCGACCAAGTGTTTCTGAAGCTGTTTCCGCGCTTCGTTCCCGCGTTCAATACCCTGTTTCGGCCGGAAGACCACCTGCCCGTAGCCGCCGACCAACTGCTCACCCCCGAGCTGCGCATCTTCGCGCTCGTGCGGCTGGGCATCGCCGACAGCGAGCGCATCGGCCGGATTCTGGGCTACGCCATCAACACCGTGTACACCTACAAGACGCGGGTAAAGAGCCGGTCCATCTTCCCCAACGAAGAGTTTGAGGCCCGAGTCCGGGCGCTCGACGCCGCCTGAGCAGCGGCCCTGGCGGCCGGCCGGCGCCTCCCTCAGTAGCCAGGTACCTGGCGGCAAGGCAGGCCGAAATTTAACCGCTGGCCGGGCACCAAAGCGCTTATATCGGGTTCATATTTCAGCCAAATAATTGGTGCGTTGATTACTGATAATCAGTAATATGATGGTCGGGTTGGCTTATATTTTTGATACCGGGGTTTGATAAGTTTTTAGGGCGGCAGGGTGGCCCTTCCTTTACCGGAGTATTGGCGCTGGCCGCCGCTACTGCCTTTGTTGGCCGGCGCAGCCGCCGCTGCGCCGGTTGTCCTTTTCCCACCCATTCTCTTTCTCTTTATGGTTACTTCCCTACGCGGAACCGCGCGGGCGGCCCTGGCCCTCACGCTCGGGCTGGCTGCCTGCGCCAAAGAAACGACAGTGCCCAGCGCGCCCGTGGCCGCTGCCAGCACCGGCAGCAATGCTGCCGCCCTCAACGGCGTAATGCTCCAGGGCTTTTACTGGAACGTGCCCATCAGCAATTCGCAGGGCACCTGGTGGCAGGTGCTGGGCAGCAAGGCGGCCGAGCTGGGCACGGCGGGCTTTACGGCCGTGTGGCTGCCGCCGGCCTACAAAGGCTGGAACCCGACCATGAGCCCGGCCTCGATGGACCAGGGCTACGGCGTGTACGACCGCTACGACCTGGGCGAATTCAACCAGAAAGGCAGCGTGAATACGCGCTACGGCAGCCTCAGCCAGCTGCAAAGCTGCATCGCGTCGCTGCACGGCCAGGGCCTGCAAGTGTACGAAGACATGGTGATGAACCACCTGAACGGGGCCGATACGCCCGAAACCATCACCATGCTGGACGGCTCGACGGCCAGCGTCTACACCAAGTTTACGTATCCCGGCCGGGGCACCACCTACAGCAACTACAACTGGCAGTGGTACAACTTCAACGGCCAGCAGAAGGCCGATGGCAGCTGGTACCAGTGGCACGCCTGGGACTTTCAGCCCTACGGCGTGAATAACAGCGCCTACGACAACCTGATGGGCGACGAAATCCGGTACTCCGACGTGAACCAGGCCAACGAAACCATTGGCTGGGGCAACTGGCTCACCACCAAGCTCAGCCTGGATGGCTACCGCATCGACGCGGCCAAGCACATCCAGACCGACTTCCTCAACAAGTGGTTTGATGGCGTGAAGGGCACCAAGTTTGCCGTGAGCGAGGCGTGGTTTGGCAGCGTGAGTGAGCTGAGTGACTACGTGACGCGCACCGGCGGCCGCACCAGCCTCTTCGACTTTCCGCTCCACGACCTGTTTCGGGCCATGAGCACCGGCAACGGCACCTGGGACATGCGCGGCCTGCAAAACGCGGGCTTTACCAACGCCGATGGCGCGCACGCCGTGTCCTTCGTGGACAACCACGATACCGACAACTCAGCCGGGGCCAACACGCCGGTCGTCAACCTCAAGATGCTGGCCTACGCCTACATCCTGCTGCGCGAAAAAGGCTACCCCTGCGTGTTTTACCGCGACTACTACGAGTACGGCCTTGGTAGTCAAATCAAAACGCTGATGGGCATTCGCAAAGCCAGCGCCCTGGGGGCGGGGGCCGAGTACCCCAACGACGATACCTACGACTACTACGCCTACTCGCGGGCCGGCGATGGCACCACCACGGCCGGCCACAAGGGCCTGCTGCTCGTGCTTAACGACGGCAACGCCGACATCACGACCAAGCAGCTCACGTCGCCCTTCAAAAACGCCACCCTGACCGATAAAACCGGCAATTACGCCGGCACCGTCACCACCAACAGCAGCGGCGTGGGCACCTTCCCGGTCAAGGCCCGCAGCTGGTCGGTGTGGGTGGTCAACTAGCACCTGGCTTCGGCCTCACGTACGTCGGCCACCACCTGGGTGGCCGACGGTTTTTTTCAGTAGTTATGAAGCGTTTTCTTTTTTCCAAAGCCGGGCCGGCCGCCCTGGCGCTTGCGCTGGCCGCGTGCTGGCCCGCCCAGGCCCAAACTCCTGCCGATTTTACGCCCACCTGGAGCAAGGGCGTGGTGTGGTACCAGATTTTTCCCGAGCGCTTCCGCAACGGCGACCCCGGCAACGACCCGAAGGCCAGCGACCAGCGGGGCGCGTACCCGTTCAACGACTCGTCGGCCTTCCAGATTCACCCCTGGGGCAGCGATTGGTACGAGCTACAGCCCTACGAGCGCCAAAATGGCCAGCCCGTGGCCTACAACATTCAGCGCCGCCGCTACGGCGGCGACTTGCAGGGCATCCTCGATAAGCTGGACTACTTGCAGACGCTGGGCGTAAACGCCCTGTACCTGACGCCCGTCTTCTGGTCGCCGTCGTCGCACAAGTACGACGCCCTGTGCTACCACCACGTAGACCCCACCTTCGGCCCCGACCCCGAAGGCGACAAGCAGTTGATGGCCACCGAAAACCCGCTGAAGGCCGAAACCTGGGTCTGGACCAAGGCCGACCTGCTGGTGCTCCAGCTCATCGACGAGGTGCATAAGCGTAAGATGCACCTCATCTTCGACGGCGTGTTTAACCACCTGGGGGCGCGCAGCTTCGCCTTTCAGGACGTGGAGAAAAATCAGCAGGCTTCGCCCTACGCCGATTGGTTTATGGTGAAAAGCTGGCGCGATGCGAAAAAGGGGACGAAGTTTGAGTACAACGGCTGGTTTGGGGTAAAAACCCTGCCCGAGCTGAAGGAGGACAGCACGGGCATCGTGGCCGGCCCCAAGCAGTATATCTTCAACGCTACCCAGCGCTGGATGAACCCCATGAACAAGGGCGCCGCCCACGGCATCGACGGCTGGCGCCTCGACGTGGCCTACGATGTGGGGCACCCCTTCTGGAAGAGCTGGCGCAAGTGGGTGTGCACCCTCAACCCCCAGGCCTACCTGACGGCCGAGCTGGTGTACCCGATTGAGAAAACCCGGCCCTACCTGCGCGGCGACGAGTTCGACGCCACCATGAACTACAACTTTGCCTTCGCGGTGCACGACTTTTTTGTGCAGGAGAAAAAGGCCATTACGGTTACGAAGTTTGACCGGCAGCTGCGCGAGCTGCGCGAGGCTTTCGGCCCCGGCGTGGCCCTGAACATGCAAAACCTGGTGGACAGCCACGACGCCACCCGCATCGCCAGCGCGGTGGCCAACCCCGACGGCAAAAGCATGAGCGACTGGGGCGCTTACTTCAACTGGAGCCAGAAGGGCAACAACCCCAGCTACAACGCCCGCAAGCCCACGCCCGCCCAGCGCCAGGAGCAAAAGCTCATTGCCGCCTTCCAGCTGCTGTACCTGGGCTCGCCCATGATTTTCTACGGCGACGAGGCCGGCCTGTGGGGCAGCAACGACCCCGATTGCCGCAAGCCCATGCTGTGGGCCGGGCAAGCCTACGCCCCCGAAACCCACAACCCCGACCAAAGCCTGCACGCCCCCGATGCGGTGGGCTTCGACCCGAGCTTGTTTGCGTGGTATCAGAAGTTTATCGGCCTGCATCAGCGCTCGGCCGCTATCCGGCTCGGCAGCTTCACTACCGTAGCCACCGACGATGCCCGGCAACTGTACGCCTTCCGCCGCACCCTCGGCCAGGAAGACGTGCTGGTGATACTCAACCGCGGCAGCCAGCCGGCACCGTTTACCAACCCCGTGTTGGCCAAGCGTAAGTACCTGGATGCCTTCACGCAGGTGGCTGCGACCAAGCTTACCGTGCCCGCCCACGACCTGGTGGTGTTGCGCGCGCAGTAGGCAGTAGTGTCAGGGGGCGGGTGCCGCCCGCTCCCTGGCAAGCTGGGCAACGGCCCCGGCGGGCTGCTCCTTGACCCGGGGAGCGGCGGCAATACGCAGTACTCCTTTATTCCTACCCTTTTTCCTCCCCCTCATGCTTTCTTCGTTACCAATAGCAACTACCTGGCGGCTAGCCGGTCTGGCTGTCAGCTTGCTCGGTCTTGGCACCCCAGCTGCGGCCCAGACCCGCGTGTTATTCGTGGGCAACAGCTTCACGCACGGCCAGTACACGCCTGTGCTGTACTATAACTCGGCCGCTGTCAAGGACTTGAACTACGGGCTGCCCGCTACTGACCCGCGCGTCCACGACGCCGGGATGCCGGATGCGTTTGGCGGCGTGCCGGGTATTTTCAAAAAATTCACGACCCAGGCTGGGCTGAATTACGATGTGCAGATAGAAGCCGTGAGTGGCAAGTCGCTGCAATTTCATTACACCAGCGCCTTGGCGGCAATAGCGCAGCCGGGCTGGGATAAAGTTGTATTGCAGGAGCAGAGCGTGCGGCCGGTGCCCACGGCCCGTGGGGGCAGCCGGCCCCTATTCTACGACTACGCCACCCGCTTGGAGCAGGCCATCCACGCGGCTAGCCCCGCCGCGCAGGTGTACCTCTACGAAACATGGGGCCGCGCCGACTTCACCTATCCTAACGGCCAGTCTTACTCGGGCTTCCCTATCGACACGATGACCCAGGACCTGCACAACGGCTACTACCGCGCTTTCGCTACCAACGGCCACTACGCCGCCGTGGCCCCAGTCGGCGATGCCTGGCTGCGAGCCATTACGACGGGGGTGGCCATGCGCAACCCCTACACACCCGACCCTAGCAAAATCAACCTCTGGAATGTAGACTACGTGCATCCTAGCAAATGGGGCGGTTACCTCAGCGCCCTGGTGCTGTTTTATCAACTCACCAATGTAGACCCGCGTACGCTCGGGGCCAGCGAGCAGGCCGCTGCCGACCTGGGCATTGCGCCGGCCACGGCTGTGGCGTTGCAGCAAGTAGCCTACCAGCAGGTAACTAATGCTCCGCTGGCTGCCGCTGCGCCAGCTACCAGCCGCAGTCAACTGGCCGTGTGGCCCAACCCAAGCCAGGGCCAGGTGCAGGTAACGGGCCTAACGGCTAAAGAAATAGTAGGTGTATACAATGCCCTGGGGCAGCAGGTAGCCACGGCTGTAGTGCCCGCCTCCGGCACACTAGAGCTGGCCCTGCCCGCTCAACTACCAGCCGGCGTATATGTAATACGCGCTGGCTCGCAGGCGTGCCGGCTGGCCGTAGACTAGCCACTGCATTCGCCATAGCTGCATCACATCCTACGTGTAGTGCCTTAGAGGCGCTACACGTAGGATTAAAATGAGGCAAAAGAATGGCAGATAGAACGGCCTTTAGGGATGCACAAAAAGCCCTTGTCTGGCCTGCAAAGGGAACCGCTCTTGCCTAGCTAACTCTCGCAAACTCCGCTACGGCCTCGCCCAGGTCCAGCACCGACACGCCCGGCAGCGCCGCTTGGATGATGCTGGCCCCCGCCGCCGAGCGGTAGCCGCCAGCGCAATGCACCAGCACCGGCTTGTCGGCTGGAATCTCCTGCACGCGCTCGCGCAGCTCGGGCAGCGGGATGAGCAGAGCGTGGGGGAAAAGCGGGTCGTAGACCTCGGTGCGGTTGCGAATGTCCACGATGGTAAACTGCTCGGGGTGCTGGTGCACGGCGGCCACGTCCACGGGGGGGCTGGTGGCGAGCTGGGTAGCGGGGGCCAGCAGGGCGCCTTTGACGTTGCCCTCGTAGCCGATTTTGGCGGTTTTGCGCAGCACCGCGTCGAGCTGAATTTGGGTGTCGGCCAGCAGGTAGAACTTCTCCTCGGGGCCGACTACCGAGCCCAGCCAGGTTTCAAACTTGCTGCCATCCTGCAAGTTGATGGCCTTCGGCAAGTGGCCGGCGCGGAACTTGGCGGCCGGGCGGGTGTCAATCAGCAAGGTGCCGGGGGCGAGGTCGGCGCCCGGGTGCAGGCGCGGCACCGCCCGGATGCTGTCCTCAAAATTGGGCGCGCCCTGCTTGTTGAGCAGCACATCGTGGCTGAAGTACTTGGGCATGAACGGCTGGTCGGCGAGTAGCACCTGCACAAACTCGGGCTCCGACATGGGTTGCAGGGCGTAGTTGGAGGCCAGCTCCTTGCCGATGGTGCTGTCGAGGTCGGGGCTGGTAGTTTTGCCGCAGAGCGAGCCGGGGCCGTGGGCGGGGTAAACCTTGGTAGTGGGCGGCAGGGCCATCAGCTTCTGGCGCAGGCTGGCGTAGAGCTGGGCGGCGAGGTCCTCGCGAGTGTGGCCGCCGGCGGCAGCGGTTTCGCGCAGGTCGGGCCGGCCCACGTCGCCCACAAAGAGCGTGTCGCCGGTGAAGACGGCGCGGGTCTGGGCCGCCTCGTCCAGGAGCAGGATGCTGATGCTGTCGGGCGAGTGGCCGGGGGTGTTGAGGGCGTGCAGCTCCACGGTACCCAGCTTGAGACGGTCGCCGTCGTCAAACGTTTTGTGGGGGTAGCGCGCGCCCGTCAGGCGGCTGCAATAGATGGTGGCATCGGTTTCCTGGGCTATTTCCAGGTGGCTGCTCACGAAGTCGGCGTGGGGGTGCGTTTCGAGCACGGCCACTATCTGGGCATCGTGCTCATCGGCAAAGTCGTAGTAGGGCTGCGGGTCGCGGCCGGGGTCGATAAGGGCCACCTGGCGGCCCGCCCGAATGGCGTAGGAGGCGTGGGCCAGCCCTTTATCGTAAAACTGCTGAATTTGCACCACGGGGGTGCTACTACTGGGTAATGGCATTGGGGTAGGGTGGCAGCCGACGAGCTAAACGCCTGATTATCGGGCTGCCGGGGTAGGTGACAGGGTCAAATATAACGAGCCGCCTCAACATCGGGGCCGCTGCCGCCGTTCGTCGCCGCGCGCCGGGCAGCAAAAAGCCCCGGCTGGTGGGCCGAGGCTTTGAGGTAGGAAAAAGGGCGGCGGGCTAGCTCTTGGCTTTTTGCTGGCCGTCGTGCTCGCCGTGGCGATGATGCTCCTTTTTCATCGCCGCGAGCTTGCCGTACTGGTCGGCCGTGAGCACGCCTTGCAGCTGGGCCTGGTACTTGGCGCGGCCGGCTTTCATTTCTGCGTGCATGGCCTGGCGCTGCTCCTGGGCCGGGTATTTGGCCCGCAGGGCCTGGCCTTCCTGGGCCTGGGCCAGCATGATGGCGCGCACTTTGGGCTGCTGCTCGGCCGTGAGGCTCAGCTTTTTGGTGAGCATGGCCGTGCGGTGCGCAGCGCGCTGCTCGGGGCTTTTATGTGCACCCTGGCCCATGCGGTGCACGCGGTGGGTGGGTAGCTGGGTAGTGGTAGCGGGCGTAGTTTGAGCGAAGCTGGCGGTGGCAAAGGCCATAGCGGCCAGCAGGAGCAGGGACTTTTTCATGATAACTAACAGCGGATTAAAAAGCAGAAAAGAGGAAGTGATGGGAAGCGCGGCCGCGCTGGCTCCGGTTGCCAGGGGTAATGCAAGGCGCGGGCCAAGGCGGCGGCTAGCCAGCAAAAAGCCCTTTCCACGCCGATGGAAAGGGCTTTTTTGCCGATGAAGCAGGCTGAGGAGCCGTGAGCGGAATACAAACAGCTTTACGCTCGCCGCTCACTACCTAATTGACCTGGCTGGTGCCGCGCAGCTGGCCAATGCGGGCGGCCTTGTACTGCTGGTAGCGCGTGTACTGGGCGGGCGTGAGCACGCCGCGAATCAGCGCGTCGGACTTGGCGCGGTCGAAGGCCATGGCGGTTTGCAGGGCGGCGGGGTCGCCCTGGTGGGCGGCGCGGTCGGCGTCCATGTGCTGGCGGGTGAGCAGCAGCACCTGGCGCAGGCGGGCGTGCTGCTCGGGCGAGAGAGCCAGTTCCTGGGCCATGCGCTTGGCCTGGCTGGCCACGGCGGCCTGCGTGGCGGCCGTAATTTGGGCGCGGGCGGTGGTGGCGGCCAAGCTCAGCAGCACAAGGAGAATAAGGTTCTTTTTCATATCAACGAGGAGAAAAGCAAGGTGGTAAAAGTAGGTTCCCGCGGCCCCGCCCGGCGGGGTAAAAAGGAGCGGGGCCAGCGGGTTTAGCCCCGCCGGCCCGGCCGGTGCAAAGGCCCGGCCAAAGTAGTGGTAGCGCCGGTCACAAAGTTTAGCGTATTTTCGGCCCGGCTGACTATTCTCCAGCTTTAACTCAACGCGAAAAAATCGTTACCAGTACCTCCCCCCACTCGTTCTTTTCCTCACTTTTGCATGGCTAGTATTTTTGCCAAAAAACCGCTTGCCCAACTCCTGGGCGAAGCTAACTCTACCGGCCACGGCGCGCTCAAGCGCACGCTGGGCGCCGGCAACCTCATTGCGCTGGGCGTGGGCGCCATCATTGGGGCGGGTCTGTTTGTGCGCACCGCCAACGCGGCGGCCCAGGCCTCGGGGCCGGGCGTGACGCTGGCCTTCGTGCTGGCGGCCTTCGGCTGCGTGTTTGCTGGCCTGTGCTACGCCGAGTTTGCGGCCATGATTCCCATTGCCGGCTCGGCCTACACCTACGCCTACACCACGATGGGCGAGTTTGTGGCCTGGGTTATCGGCTGGGCGCTCATTATGGAATACGCGCTGGGCGCGGCCACGGTGAGCATCGGCTGGAGCGAGTACCTGAACAAGCTGCTGGAAGTCTTTCACACGAGTATACCGTATAATCTTAGCCACTCGCCCTTCGAGCACGCGGTGATTAACGGGGTGACCCAGTACGGCGCCATCAACCTGCCGGCGCTCTTCATCATCATCGCCCTGAGCTTGCTGCTGGTGAAAGGCACCCAGGAATCGGCCATGTTCAACGCCGTGGTGGTTATCCTCAAAACCCTCATCGTGATTGTGTTTATCGCGGTGGGCTGGCAGTTCATCAACCCCGCCAACCACGCGCCCTACCTCATTCCGGCCGATGCCGTGGTGAAAAACGCGGCCGGCGAAGTGGTGCGCACCTACGAGGGCTGGAACAAGCACGGCATTGGCGGCATTCTGGGCGGCGCGGGCATCGTGTTCTTCGCCTTCATTGGCTTCGATGCCGTGAGCACGGCGGCCCAAGAGGCTAAGAACCCCAAGCGCGACATGCCCATCGGTATTCTGGGCTCGCTGGCCATTTGCACGGTGCTCTACATCCTGTTTGGCCACGTGCTGACGGGCGTGGCCAACTGGCGTGAGTTTGCCGACCCGGCCGTGGGCGGCGAGGCGTCGGTGGCCTATGCCATCCGGGCGCACATGACCGGCTACGGCTGGCTGGCTACGGCCGTGACCTGCGGCATCCTGCTGGGCTTTACCTCGGTTATCTTGGTGATGCTGATGGGCCAGAGCCGCGTATTCTTCTCGATGGCCAAGGACGGCCTCATGCCCAAAGCCTTCTCTGAGCTGCACCCCAAGTTCAACACGCCCTACAAATCCAACCTCATGCTGATGGTGTTCGTGGGCTTGTTTGCGGCTTTCGTGCCCGGCGACGTGGCCGGCAACCTTACCTCGTTTGGCACGCTGCTGGCCTTCGTGCTAGTGAGCGTGGGCGTGTGGATTATGCGCAAGTCGGACCCCGACCAGCCCCGGCCGTTCCTGGCCCCTTTCTCTACGCCGGCTTTTCCGCTAGTGCCGTTTATGGGTGCCATCGTGTGCACGCTGCTCATTTGCAGCCTCGATTCGTTTACCCTGCTCGCCGCCGTGGGCTGGATGCTCGTGGGCTTCGTCGTGTATTTCCTCTACGGCAAGCGCAACTCGATGCTGCAAAAAGGCATCGTGGTAGTGCCCACCGAGATGGACGAGGAAGCCTTCATCAAGCCCAACTCGCCGGGCAGCCACTATTAGCAGCCGCGCCACAAGCAAAAATCAAAAAGCCCCGCTCAGCAGCGGGGCTTTTTAGTGGGCTACGGGGCCGGCGGCGGGCCGCGCTAGGCGGCCTTTACCTCGCTTTGCAGCTTGAGCACCTTGTCGCCATTCTCCTGCACAATGACCAGGGCCGGGTCGTCGGCCGAGCCGTTGCGGGTGATGTCGTGGCCCTTGAGCTTGCGGGTGATGGGTTCTTTGTGGACCGACTCGATTTTGCCGGTGGCCGTGCCGGTGCCGTATTTCCAGCTGACCTGGGTGCCTTTGCGCATACTGTTACGTGGGGGTTAGAAGCTGCCGGGTAAACGTAGAAGCCGGGCCGGAAGATGCGCCGCCCGGTGCCCGGCGGCCCGGCTTCTACGTGTAGTGCCGGGCGGCCGGGCTGTGGAAAACCAGGGGCCACTCGCCGCCAGGTTTTTCGCAGCCCGGCCGCCCCGTACGAAGGCCCCGCAAACAGCGTTAGCCAACGGTTTCCCTTGTCCGCCCGACCTTTGCCCCATGCTCCGAGTTCTTTTGCTGTGTTTGCTGACACTTTCTGCCGCCGCCCAAACGCCGCTGGCGCCCGATAGCCGGGCGCTCTACGGCCTCATCAACCGCGCCAGCGGGCGCAGCCTCGACGTGGCCCGCGCCGCCACCACGAGCGGCGCGGCAGCCGTGCAGTGGGAGTTTACCCACGCGCCCAGCCAGCAGTGGCACCTGGTTATCATCCGGGAAGGGGGCGAATACTACCGCCTCGAAGCCAAGCACAGCACCCAGTGCCTAACGCTGGAGGTGAGCGCCACGGCGCCCCCCGGCGCCAACACGCCGCTGGTGCAACGGCCCTTTACCGGGGGGCTGGGCCAGCAGTGGCGGCTGGTGCCCACCGGCCAGCCCGGCTCGTTTCAGCTCGAAAACCGGCTCGATGGCCGGGTAGCCACGCTGGCGACCAATGATAAATTCAACAACACGGCCATTGTGGCGGCGCGCAGCATCGGGCGCCTCAGCCAGCAGTGGCGCCTGTTTCAGTTGCAGCTGCGGCTGGCGGCGGGGCCGCCCTACTTCGCGGCGCCCGAGCCGCTGGCGGCCCTCAACTCGCCGGCCGGCAACGAGTTGCAACCCGTGCCCGCCCCCGATGGCCAGACGCTCTATTTCACCCGCACGCGCTTTGCCGGCAACGTGGAGGGCGTGGCCGAGAGCGGTGATACCTGGCTGAGCCGCAGCCCTGACAAGGGCCGCACCTGGGCCGCACCCACCCACCTCGACGCCCCGGCCGGCCTCAACACCGCCCAGAACAACGCCGTGCAGGCCGTGGTGGGCACCGCCACCGGCCCGGCCCTGCTGGTGCGCGGCACCTACGACGCGGGCGGCTTTCGCGACGACGGGGTGTCGCGGGTGGCGCTGGCGGGGGGCAGCCGGCCGGTGGCGCTGCGCATCGCCGGCTACGGCTCGACCAGCCCGGCCACCGGCTTTTACATGACGCTCGATGAGAAAATCCTGCTGCTGAGCCTGGAGCGCGACGACTCGCAGGGCGCCAACGACTTGTACATCAGCCGCCCCGATGGGGCGGGCGGCTACTCGGCCCCCGTGAGCCTGGGCCCGGTGGTCAACTCGCCGGGCTACGAGTTTGCGCCCTGGCTTGCCGCCGATGGCAAGGCGCTGTACTTCGCCTCGTATGGCCACCAGGGCTACGGCTCGGCCGATATTTTTGTGAGCCAGCGCCTCGATGAAAGCTGGACCAAGTGGAGCCAGCCCGAAAACCTGGGCCCGCGCTTCAACGGCCCCGGCTACGACGCCTTCTTTGCCCTCGGCCCCGATGGCACGGCCTACTTTGCCAGCACCGGCGCCAAGGATACGGCGCCCAAAAAGCTGTTTCGCACGCCGGTAGGCCCGCCGCCCGTGGCCGACTCGGCCGCCGTGGCCACGGCCGCCGCCGCTGCCGCCGACCCCATGAGCCAGCCCCGCGCCCTGCTCACGGGCCGCGTGCTCGACGCCCGCACCAGCAAGCCGCTGGCGGGGGGCGCCGAGGTGCAGGCCCTGATGATAGGCGGCCCGATTGACTTTCGCAGCACCGCCCGCGCCGACCAGGTGGGCTTCCAGATGTCCTTGGCTCCCGGCCGCTACCGCGTGACCACCACCGCCGGCCTGCTCACCAAAGTGGATACGCTGACGGTGCGGGCCGGCGAGTCGCGCCGCTACGAGCCGCGCCTCACGCCCGCCACCGTGGGCTCGCGCCTCGACCTGCCGGCCATCATCTTCACCCAAAGCCAGGCCAAGCTGCTGGGCTCGTCCTACGCCACGCTCAACACGCTGGCCAACTCCATGAAGGAGAACCCCAGCCTGGAAATTCGCCTCGAAGGCCACACCGACAACCAGGGCCCCGCCGATAAGAACCAGGTGCTCAGCGAGCAGCGCGTGGCCGAGGTGAAGCGCTACCTCGTGGGCCGGGGCGTGGCCGAAAGCCGCATCAGCACCGTCGGCTATGGCGGCTCGCGCCCCAAATTCGGCAACGACCGCGAGGAAACCCGCAAGCTCAACCGCCGCGTGGAGCTGGTCATCACGAAGTAGCCAGTGGCGCGAAGCGTCCGCTTGGTGCGCGAGCGACGCGGGCAGGCATAACCGGACGACCCCAGGCTACCATGCGCGCGGCGCGCGCGCACCAAGCGGCAGCGCCGCGCTGCGGCGCGCCCGGGCGGCTGGGGCTGGGCGCTACGCGCTGCGGCGCCGCCAGATGAAGCCGTCGAGCACGTAGTGGGTGCTTTGGGGCAGGGCCAGCAGCGGCACCAGCCACATCAGCAGGCCGGGCGCGGCCACGGCCGGCAGGTGCTGGAACCAGCCGAATACGGTGCCGTGCTCGCGCCACACCAGGCCATCCCAGAGGCCCTCTTCGAGGAAGGCGAACAGCGCGATGGCCCCCAGAAACAGCGCCAGGCCGTGGCGGCCGGCCCACCAGCCGCGCCCGGCGCGGCCGGCCGGGCGGCGGCTCCACACCAGGGCCAGGTAGGGCACGCCGTGGGCCACCACGTTGAGCAGCGTAAAGGCCAGGTCGCCGTTAAAGACCACGATGCCCGCGTACCAGCCGGCGGCGGTGCCGGCCAGCAGCAGGTTGCGGGGCAGGTTGAAGGCGCGGGTGGTGCGGTACAGCCATGCCTCGCGGGCCGCGTAGGCCAGCAGCAGCGCCAGGTAGAGGCCCGTAGCCAGGTGCCGGCCCAGCGGCCAATCATGCTGCACGAAGTCGCCGGCCACAAACCAGTTGAAGTGGCGCGGCGGCGCCAGGTGCCACCACAGCAAGGGGTAGAGCGTGGCCGCGTAGATGAGCACGGCCGGCAGCCACGCGCCCGGCGCCGGGGCTTCCTGCCGGGCGTAGAGCCGCAGAAAGCCGTATTGCTGCCGCACGAAGTGAAACACCGCCAGGTAGGCCAGCGCCCGCCAGAACACCAGCCCGCCCGCCGCGTGCAGCGCCACGCCGCCCGCGTAGCAGGCCAGCGGCACCACGGCCAGCAGGGTGCGCCGCTGCCGCCGCTGCTGCGGGTCGAAATACGTCTGGAACAACGTGCCGTACACGTGCGCCACGTCGATGAGCAGCACCACGCCCACCCAGGCCAGCAGCGGAAACGCCGCCGACTGCCGGTAAGTGGCCGGTAGCAGCGCCACCACCGCCAGCGCCGCGAAGGGGGGGGCCAGAATCAGCCCGCCGTCGTAGCGGGGCGAGCGAAGCCAGGGTTGCGAACGAAACACGGAACGGGGCATGAGCACGCGCAAAATAGCACGCGCCCAGGCCCCGTTCCGGCTTGGGTAGTGGCGGCGGCTAGTTGGCGCCGGTGCCGTTGGTGGTGCCGCTGGCCCCGGTGCCGCCGGTGGTGGGGGTGCCGGCCGTGTTGTTGCTCCCGGTGCCCGTGGTGCCGTTGCCGTTCATGGAGGTGCCTCCCGTGCTGCCGGCGGGCGCGCTCATGGTGCCGCCCGCGCCGGTAGTGTCGGCCATGCCGCCCACTTTGGTCGCGGCCGAGTCGGTGCCCAGGGTGCTGGTGGGGGTGCTGGTCGCGGTGTTGCCGTTGCCACCGCAGGCGCTGAGGCAGAGGCCGCCCAGCAGCAGGGCCGCCAGGGAGCGGCCGAGAAGTACGTTTTTCATGGAAAAGGAGAAAAGGTTGATAACCTGACGCTATACGGTGGGCAGCCCGGTAATGGTGGCTGAAAGCAGGTGGTAACTTAGGCCGGCCCGCCCCGCCCGCCCGGCGCTCGCTGGCCGAAGCCGGGCGGGGGCGCCGAAAAGGACCGGCGGCTGCCCAGCGGCCCGCTGCGCCCACGTATGCTCGGCCCAAAGCCGGGCTGGCCCCTAGCCGGCAGCCAGCCCGGCCCGCACGGCCCGGGCCGCACGCAGGCCCTGGTGGAAGGCTTCCTCAAACACCGAGACGCCGCTGAGGTCGGTGTGGGCCAGGTGCAGGCGGCCCCCCAGCCGGGGCTGCGCGGCCTGGGCGCGGGCGGGGCCCCACACGTAGCCGGGCGTGGGGGCCACCATGCCGTGGCCCCACACCCAGAGGTCGGCGGCCGTCACCTGGGCGGCCAGGCCGGGGTGCATCAGGTCCAGCTCGGTGAGCACGAGGGCGAGCCACTCGGCGTAGGGGCTGGCCAGGGCGCGGCGGCGGGCGGCGGCGGGGTCGGCGGGGTCGGTGGGCAGCGCCCAGTAAAAGGTGAGGCTGCGCGGCCCTTCGGTTTCGTAGCCGCGCAGGGCCTGGTGCTCGGCGTCGATGTAGCCCAGGGCGGGGCTGCCGTAGCGCACATTGTCCCAGCTCAGGGGCTGGCCGGGGCCGCCGGGGTAGCCGGCCACCGTGAGGTTGGCCACCAGCCAGGGCGCGTGCAGGGGGGCTAGGTCGGGGCCGGGCGGGGGGCCGGGCAGCAGGTGCCGGCTCACGTGCCAGGGCGTGGCCAGCACCACCTGCCGGGCCAGCAGGCGGGTGCTTTGGCGGGTGGCGCTGTCGAAGGCCAGTACCTCGAGGCGCCCATCGGCCAACTCGTTTATTCCAAACACCAGGGTACCGGCCTGCACGCGGCCCGGCCCGCCCTGCGCCCGCAGTGCCTCGGCCAAAAAGTGGTTGCCCTGGGGCCAAGTGAGCACGGCATCGGGCGGGGCGTTGTGGGCGCGGCCCTTGCGGGCGGCGAAGTAGTGCAGCCCGGCCCAGGCCGAGAGTTGGGCGGCGGGCACCCCAAAGTCGTCGCGGTAGGAGTAGTCGAGGTACCAGCGCAGGTAGGGCGAGTGGTAGCCGTGGCGGGTGAGCCAGGCGGCCATCGTTTCGGTATCGAGCTGGCGGGTGGCGGCCGCGGCCGACGATGCCGCGAGCGGCAGGCAAAACAGGTCGCGGCCATCGGGGCCGGTGGCGCGGCGCAGGCGCTCCATCTCGGCTAGGAAGCGCCCGATTTCGGCGCGGTCGGGGGCGGGCACGCCCACCTCGGGCACCAGCCCGGCCTGCCAGTGGCCGTGCAGCAGCAGGCGCTCGGCGGGGTCGTGGCAGAGGGTGGCCTCGTCGTAGCGGGGCCGGCCGGTGGCCGCGTCGTAGCCGGTCAGCACCCCGGCTTGCGCCAGAAAAGCCAGCAGCTCGGTGTCGCGCTCGTCGGGCAGGGGCAGGTAGTGCGCGCCCCAGGGGTAGGCCGTGCGGCCGTTGTGGCCGCTGGCCGCGTTGCCGCCCGTGTCGGCTTCCAGCTCCAGCAGCAGGGTGGGGCAGGCGGGCGCCAGCCGGTGCAGTTCGCGCCGCGCGGCCAGCCCGCTGATGCCCCCGCCGATGATGACGACCTCGATTTCCTCGGTGCGGGTGGGCGGCGGAATCTTCTCCGGCGTGCGCAGCAGGTGGCCCAGCGCGTGGCCCGCGCCCCGCAAGCGGCCCTGCACTGCCGACTGCGCCGGGGTGCAGCCCGGCACGCTGCCCACCAGCCCCGCCAGCAGGGTGCCGGCCAGCCCGGCGCCGGCTTGGGCAAGAAAGTGACGACGGGGAAGCGGCATGGGGCAAAGGGGCGGCAAGGTAGGAGCGCTGCCCCGGGCACGCTACCGGTCGGCAGTCCAGGCACGGCTAAGGTCAGTACCGGCGGGGCTAAGGTCGGTGCCGGCAGGGCTAAGGTCGGTGCCGGCAGGGCTAAGGTTAGTAACGCCGGGGCTAAGGTCAATACCGGCGTGGCTAAGGTTAGTAACGCCGGGGCTAAGGTCAGTACCGGCGGGGCTAAGGTTGGCCACGGCGCGACTAAGGTCGGTAACGGCGGGGCTAAGGTCGGTAACGGCGTGACGGAGGCCGGCCACGGCGCGGCTAAGGTCGGCGAAGCGGGGGCCGGCCTCTGGCTCAGGACTGGCGCGCCGTAGCGGCGGCCGGCCCCGGCGTGGCAAAAAGCCGGCTTGCCGGGCCAGGGGGCCGGGTGGGGGCGCCTACTGCCCGTACGGCCCCCATTCTTCCTCGAAGTAGCGCACCAAGGCTTGGTTGTTGAGCTGATTGACTTCGGTGGGCACCTCCGCCATGTCGGGCGGGAAGGCGCGCATCTGCCCGATGGTTTGGGGCGTGGCGAAGCGCAGGCCGGGCGGCAGGCCGCCGCCATCGGGCCGCCAGGTGCCGGGCGCGGCCTGGGCCAGCACGTAGCCCCACTCGCCAAACGAGGGCACGTAGGCGTGGTAGGGCACGGGGCTGAAGCCGCTGGCCGCCAGCGTGTGCACCACGCACCAGTAGGCCCGGCGCGCCACGTAGGGCGAGGTGGCCTGCACTACCACCAGCCCGCCGGGCCGCAGGCGCTGGCGCAGGGTTTGGTAGAAGGCCGTGGAGTAGAGCTTGCCGATGGAGTAGTTGCCGGGGTCGGGAAAATCGACGAACACCACGTCGTAGCGGGCGGTGTCCTGGCGCAGCCAGGCGTAGGCATCGGCATTGTGAATGTCGAGCTTGGGCGAGTGCAGCGAGTTGTGGTTCAGCTCGCGCAGCAGTTGGTTGCTCCTGAAGAGGCGCGTCATGGCCGGGTCGAGGTCCACGAGCCGGATGTGCTGCACCTGCGGGTAATTGAGGATTTCGCGCACGGCCAGGCCGTCGCCGCCGCCCAGCACCAGCACGCGGTGGGCGCGGGGCCGGTCTTGCAGGGCGGGGTGCACCAGGGCCTCGTGGTAGCGGTACTCATCGGCCGAGCTGAACTGGAGGTTGCCGTTCAGGAACAGGCGCAGTTCGCCCCGGTGGTTGCCGGTGAGCACCAGCCGTTGGTAGGGCGTGCTCTGGGCATAGATAACGGTATCCTGAAAGACCTCGCCCTCGGCGTAGCGCTGGATGCGCTCGGCGGCCACCACGCCCGCGCCCAGCGCCCCCAGCGCCAGCCCGATGACGGCCAGGTAGCGGCGCCGGTAGGGCCGCGTTTCTTCAAACGAGAGCAGGCTCACGCCGGCCACCACCACGTTGAGCGCCCCGAATAGCAGGGCCGTGCGCACCAGCCCCAGACGCGGCACCAGCACCAGCGGAAATATCACCGCCGCCAGCAGCGAGCCCACGTAGTCGAAGGTAAACACCCGCGCCACCAGCTCCTTAAAGGCCAGCCGGCCCTGCAAGATGCGCAGCAGCAGTGGTATCTCCAGCCCCACCAGCGTGCCCAGCAGCCCCACCAGCCCGTACAGCAGCACCCGAAACGAGCCCACGTGGGCAAACAGCCCAAACAGCAGCGGCGCCGAGGCCCCGCCCACCAGCCCCACCAGGATTTCGAGCCGGATGAACCAGCGCAGCAGCGCCCCGCCCAGGTAGCGCGACAGCCACGAGCCCACCCCCATGCTGAAGAGGTAGACCCCGATGACGGTCGAAAACTGCGTCACCGAGTCGCCGAGCAGGTACGAGGCCAGCGTGCCGGCAATCAGCTCATAAAGCAGCCCGCAGGTGGCGATGACGGCCACCGAGCCCAGCAGCAGCGCCGGCCGGGGCGCCCCCCCGGCGGGGGCCAGCGCGGCGGCCCGCGCCCGGCGCCGGCGCGCCAGCAGCGAGCCCTCACCCATGAATGGCGGCGCTGATGATGAGGGCCACGGCCAGCATAAAGGCCGCGCTCATGATGGCCAGGGCCGTGTTGTGCTCTTCCAGTATCTCGCGGCGCAGGGTGCCCGGCGTCAGCTTATTAAACAAGTAAAAGCTGCCCACCAGGATGACGATGCCCAGCAGCGAGTACACGACGGACGCGGTGAGGGCCTTGGCGTTGAGGTATTCCATAAGGCAAGCAAAAGGCTATTTGTGGTAGAAGGTGCCGTGGCCGCCGTGGGCCCGGCCGGTGAGGCTGTTGCCGGGGCCGCCGCGCTCGGCCTCGGTGCTTTCGTTGTCGTCGCCGAGCAGGCGGTAGCCCCGCAGGCTCATGGCCGTGAAGGCGCCCAGCCCCAGCAGCCCCAGCAGCGTGTAGAGGGGCCAGCGGCGCACGGCCGGCCACAGCTGGCGAAAATAATAGTCGTACATACCTACTGGAGCGAGGTGGGGTGGGTGGTAGAACCGGGGCCGAAGTTGCTGTTTTCCCAGCGGCGGCTCTCAAAAGAGCTGTAGCGCCACCACTGCAAAAGCGGCACGCTGAGCAGCGCCAGCAGCACCAGCCAGAAATTAGACCACACGGCGGTGCTTTGCTCCACGGCCACCGTGAGGGTGGTGCCGGCGGTGCCCGGCTCGGCGCTGGGGTAGAGGTTGAGGTGGTAGTGCCCCGGCGGCACCTCGCTGAGCACGGCGCTGGCCGAGCGGCTGCCCTCGCTCCAGCTTTCGCCACCCTCCACGCCCTCGTAGTATTCGAGGGAGCGGGTGAATTCGTAGCCCCGCCCGGTTTGCTCGTTCACGAGGCTGGCCGTCACCTCCACCCAGTGGTTGGTGAGGCCGGGAATGTGCAAGTCTACCGTTAGCACGGCCGGGGCGGTCACCACGATGGGGTCCGACACCAGCACTTGGCTGTAGGCGGGCGGGGGCGTGGTCGCTTCGGCGGGCGCCACTGGCGGGGCGCCCACTGCGGGCAGCGAGTCGTATGGCACCGGTACCGGCCCTTCCGGCACCACGAGCGGCGGCGCCTGGGCGGCCGGGGTGTCGGGCAGGCTGAATTGCTGGCCCACGCGCGCCTCGGGCCGGGCCAGCAGCCATTGCAGCCCCAGCAGCAGCAGCACCAGCGTGACGGTGAGGCGCAGGAGATGCCCGGCCGCCACGGGGTTGGGCTGCGCCGCGCCCACGTCGTAGTGGTCGGGCAGGTGGGCGGGGTCGAGGCCGAAGGCGGCGGCTACCTGAGCGGGCGTCAGGTATTCGGCCCGGTACCAGGTGGGCGGCTGGTGGGACCGGTGCTCGCTCACCAGCATATAGGGCGGGCTGATAAGCTCGGTAATGAGCAGCTTTTCATCTTCCAGGATATTCCAGTCGAACTCGCCCAGCGCCTCGCTCACCACCGGCTGGTAGCGGTGCCATAGCCGGTAGCTATGGTCGGCGGCATCGCGCCAGGTGTGCTCACGAAAAGCTTTGGTGCCCGTGGTAGCCGGGTGCTCGGTGGTGCGCCGGATGAGCAGCCAGTGCCCATGATACTCGGCCAGCTGCAACGGGTGGTCGGCGGGCTCGGCATCCGGCAAGGGCAGGGCAGGGCGCAACTGATACTCACTCCACTTCGCCGATTTATCGGCTTCTTCGGTGCGCACTTGGTAGCCGGTGACGCGGCACGGGTAGCCACCCAGCGCGGCCGTGGCCCCCAGCGGCAGCCGCGGGCCGGGCGCCAGCGCCTGCCGAAACCCCTCAACCCGGTGGGTGGTACCGGCCTGGCCGGGCACTGCCTGGAAATAGGTGCGGCAACTGGCGCAGCCAAAGTAGCGGCTGCTGGCCGGGTCGTAACAGGGCACCTGGTTGGCGCACTGCGGGCACGGCACCGTGGTGGGCGGCGGGGGCAGCAGCTCGCTCATCGCAGCACCTCGGCGTAGGCCCGTTGGTCACCCTCAAAAAAGGCCAGCGTTTCGGCATAGAGCCGGCGCACGGTGGCGTGGTTGTCGCGCCGGAAGTTGGACAGGAACACGTCGAACGTCGCCAGCCCGTGCTCGGGCCAGGTATGAATGCTGAGGTGCGACTCGGTGAGGGCCAGCACCGCCGTAAAGCCACCGCTGCCGGCAAACGTGTGGTACACCTCGCCCACGCTCGTGAGGCCCAGCCGGCCCACCAGCGCCCCAAAAAACTGCTGGCTGCCCGCCGCATCTTGCAGCCGGGCCGCCGGGGCCGCGAAGGTGGCCAGCACGTGCAGGCCAGGCACATACGGCGGTGGTAAGGGGAGCGGTAGAGCCAGCGGGAGAAGAGCAGTCGTCACGGCCGCAATACTACGGCCGGGGGCGCAAACGCCGGCCCCGCTGGTACCCCAGGCAGGAGCCGGCGCCGATTGTAGCCCCTTGAGCCAGCGGGCGCCGAAAGATTGCGGGGCCGGCGTAGGCCAGGCCGGCCGGGCGAGGTATCTTTATCAGTTCGCTTATCGCTGTTCTTTTTATATGACCCCTCGTACCTTGGAAAAACTATACTTTGAGAGCCCGGCCGGCCATTTGTACTACCATACGGCGGGCTATGTGCGCCTGGCCTGGGCGCCCGCCCGCCTAATGTTTCCGGCTATTGAAGCTTTTTACGAGCAGGTGCTGACCCTGCTGCTGCGCACCGGGTGCCAGCGCATCCTGTCGGAGCACGGGCAGCGGGCGCCCCTGCCCGCCGAGGCTCAGCAGTGGCTCACTACCGACTGGATACCGCGCGCCATAACCCAGGCCCACACTCGGCACTGCGCCATCGTGGAGGGGGCCAACCCCATGCACCGCCTCTCTACCCAGTCGATAGTAAGCACCGCCCCAGAGGGCTTCCTCTTCAAGCGCTTCGATACCATTCAGGACGCCGAGGCGTGGCTGACTACGGTGAAGTAATTAGCCCGCTGCCCGTGAGGCCCGCCCTGGCGGCAACCCCCAAACGCAAACAAGCCCGGCCAATCGGCCGGGCTTGTTGCATTTTAAGCGATGCGCTGCGCGGGCTTATTGCTTAGCGAAGCGCTGCACGAAGGTGTGCTGGCCATCGCTGGCGCGCAGCAGGTAGAGGCCACTGGCCAGGCCCGATACGTCGAGCTGACCATTGCCCTGGTAGCGGGCGGCCGGGGCGGCGGCGCCGCGGGCATCAAGCACTTCCACGTTCGTCAGCTCGGCGTTCGAGCTCAGCGAGAGCGTGAGGGTCGTGAGGGCCGGGTTGGGGTAGAGGCTCAGCACGGCGTCGCCGCTGAGGGCGCCGCCCGTGAGGCTTTGCGGCGTAGCGGCCACGGCCGCAATGGCCGCGCCACCCGTGATGCTCACCGTGTAATCTTCGGTTTCGCCGTAGCTGTAGGTGCCGCAGCTGGCGGTGGCGCTGGCGTCGCTCATGATGACGCGCATGCGGGTGCTGCCGTTTTTGGCCGTGGTGGGCACCGTGAAGGTGCCGCTGAGGGTGGCCGCGCTGCTGCTGCTGCCACTCACCACCAGCTCACCCGTATCGGTGAATACGCCGTTCTGGTTGTAGTCAATGTACACTTTCCAATACTCGGTGTAGGCCGAGCCGGTGAAGCCGGCCGAGAAGCTCACCGTCTGGCTGCTGCCGGCGGCTACGCTCGTGCTGCTGGCCGTGCCATTGTAGTAGCCCGCATCGGCGCCGCTGGTGCGGGCGATGGTGCCCAGCTTCACGTAGTCGATGTATTCGTAGCTCTGGCTGGTGCCCTGGCTGGTGCAATAGGTGGTGCTGGCGGGCGGCGTGGTAGTGCCGCCGTAGGCCGCCCCGATGCCCACCGCCGCCCAGGCGTTGGTCACCGACTGCGTCTGAGTCGAGGTAGCGCCAAACAGGTCGGTAGCCGCCTGGATGGAGTAGGTGCGGGCGTTGGCGTAGGTCGAGCTGGCCGTCATGTACACGCTTTCCATGCGGAAGGTGATTTTGGCGGCGTCCGTCAGGCCGATACCCGTCACGGCGAAGGAAGCACCCTTCTCGTTGGTGCCGGTTTTGCCGGCGCTGATGAGGTAGTACCAGTAGTTGAGCACGCCCGAGTTGGTGTGCACGCCGCCGTTGTCGGCAGTGCTGGTGGCCCAGTAGGTGCCCTTATAGTAGGCGGGCTGGCTGTAGGTGTTGGGGCTGCTCATGGAGCGCAGCGCGCCGCCGGCCTTCATGATTTCCTCGCCGATGAGGTAGGTCGATTTGCCGGTGAGGGCAAACTTATCCACCGTGTACTTCTCCACGCTGGCGCCCCAGATGTCGGAGAGGCCCTCGTTCATGGCGCCCGACTCACCTGAGTAGGTCAGGTTGGCCGTTTTTTCGCACACCGCGTGGCCGATTTCGTGGCCGCACACGTCGAGCGCCGTCAGGGGCTTAAAGGTGCTGGCGCCGTCGCCGTAGGTCATCTCGGTGCCGTCCCAGTAGGCATTCTCGTAGCCCACGCCGTCGCCGGGCGTGTCGTCGAAGTGCACGTAGCTCTTGATTTTGGCGCCCGCATTGTCATACGAGTTGCGGCCAAACACGCCTTTCCAATAGTCGTAGGTGCTCTGGGCGCCGAAGTGCGCGTCGCCGGCCACGTTGTCGTAGTTGGCGTTGTTGTACTCCGTCCAGCTGTTGTCGGCGTCGATAAAGTCAGTGGCGGCGGTGTAGCTACTGCCCTTCTTGCAGTTGTAGGTTTCGATGCCCAGGCCGCGGGTGTACTCGCGCAGGTGGTAGCCACCGGTGGCCGTTTCGTCGGCCAGCGAGCGGGTGCCGCTGTAGGCGGTGGCAAACGAGGCCGAGGCCGCCGTGGCCGCCGTATTGTGCGTGCCCTTGGTGCTGCGCGTGGTGTGCTTGATGATGTTGTCCCGCAGCACAATGTCGCCCTTGTGGGCATCCACGTAGATGTAGGCGCGGCTCACCGGCTGCTGGGCATACACGTTGAATTTCCAGGCCAGCACCAGCGGGCCAGTTTCGGCATCCTGGCGGGCGTCGCGCACCAGCACCAGCTCGCCCTGGGGCTTGTAGGTAGCGGCAGCGCTGTTTTCGCGGGCTTGCAGGCCGGCTTCCTCGCGGGCATCCTGCCACATGTATTTCTTGGCGCCCACAAAGGCCAGGGCCTTGGCCAGGGCCGCGTCGGCGCTCAGCGAAGGCGTCACGCTGGCCACGTCTACCTTCTCAAAGTCGCCGCTCAGCGTCTCAATCTGGCCGCCGCGCGAGTGGGCCGTGTACGTGGCGTGCTCCACCTTCACGCCCTTGTAGTACTGGTCAAATTTCTGGTGGCTGAACCCGAGCTGGTCGGTTTCAGTGCGGGCGGGCTTCAGCTCGTCGCTGGCGCCGAGGGCCAGCTGCTGCCGAATGACCTGGGCGCCTTCGGCGGCGCGGGCATTGGCCCGGCCGGCCGCCGAAAACTCAATAAGGGTGGGCTGGCCATCGCGGCCCATCTCCCGTTTGGCTACGCGGCCATCCTGTGCGCTGGCCAAGTTTGGAATGGTGGCAACGCCCAGGGCAAGCCAGGCCGCTGCATAGTACTTATGCGACATAAAGAGTTGGTTTGGTAAAAGAGAAAAAGAGTATGTTTGGCCCGAAGGCAGCGCAAGGTAGAGAAATCCTGGAAACCACCAAATGACTGCTTAATGAACAAAAGATGAACTTCACGAAGCCTCAAATCTGATTGAATGCTACAGATTTAGCACAGAACTTTCCCATAAAGTGGCTTTAAACAGAATAGGCCAGCTTTTGGGGCTCGTCCGCCTGCCCCAAACGAGGCTGCGGGTACGCTCGGCAGCGCATTGGCCCAACAATTGAGGTGGGCCGAAATAGGACAATGGCAAGGGTGTTTTTCAGGTGAAAAAGCCGAAATTTTACACGTCGCCCCGTTTTTTTGAGCGCGGGCCAGTGGTCGGTTCTTCGTCGCCCAGCAGCAGGCCCCAGGGCCGCAGGCTTTCGATGCGGTCGAAGATGATTTTGAGGATGGCGATGACCGGCAGGGCCAGAAACATGCCCGCCACGCCGCCAACGGCATTGCCCACCAGCACGCCCACGATGGCCACCAGCGCGTTGACCTTAATCTTGGAAGCCACGATGCGTGGGATAAGAAAGTGGTTATCAATGAACTGGATGGCCATGTACACGCCTACCACGCCCAGCGCGTGGCCGTAGCCGGGCTTCGCGACGAAGGCCATGAGCACGGGCAGCGCGATGGCGATGAGCCCGCCGATGTAGGGAATGAAATTGAGCAGCGCGCCCACCACGCCCAGCAGCAGCGCGTAGGGGATGCCCAGCGCCAGCAGCCCCACCACGTTGAGCACCGCCACGATGCTGCCCTCAATGAGCAGCCCCACCATGTAGCTCTGGATGGCGGCCTTGCTTTCGTGCAGCACTTCGGCCACGCCGCCGCTGGCGCGCTGCCGCCCCGAAAACACCTGGGTCAGGAACGTCACCAGCCGCTTTTGGTAGAGGAAGAGCAGGAAGATATACACCGGGATGAGCGTGGCAACCACCAGCAGGCCCGACACGGCCGTGAGCGTGCCGCCCAGCAGGCCAGCGGCGCGGCTGCTAGCCTCGTTCACGTAGCTCAGCAGCTTTTGGGAGGTGAGGCCGAAGCGGGCGTTGAGCCACTGCACCAGTTGGCGCGTCACGTCCAGCAGCTTGGCCTTAAATACCGGTAGCTGGCCCGAGAGGTGCATGGCCTCGGCATAAATGAAGTACAGCAAGCCCAGTAGCGCCGCCACGCCCAGCACCACCGTAAGGCCGATGGCCAGCAGCGGCGGCACCCGGCGCCGCAGCAGCCACTGCTCCACAGGGTGCAGCATAATGGCGAAGATGGCCGCAAACAGCAGTGGAAAAATAAGGTCGGCCGCCAGGTGCAGCGTGAGCACCAGCAGCGCCAGGCCCAGCAGGATGAGCGGAGCCTTGACGTAGAGCGGAAATACCAGCTCGGCCGGTTGGTTGGCAGGGGTAGGGAGTGGGTTCATGGGGGCAGTACGGGCCTAAGGGCCAGCGCGACCACCCGGCGGCCGCGCGCAGCTGGCCGGGGCCGCGTGGGCGCGGGGCGGCCGTTGCGGCACGGTGCTTGTTTAGGGGGTACTTATCCGCTGCACATAGCTTTCTTTGCACCATGAAAAATCGTCGTTTTTTCCTCAGCTTTCTGCTCCTGGCGGCCGTTATGGTCAGCTCGTTTCAGGCCCAGGCTCAGCGCCGCTTCAGCCCGCAGGCCAAGGGTACTCTCATTGGCGCCGGTAGCGGTGCCATCCTGGGGGCCGTTATCAACAAGCGCAACCGGCCCGTGGGCGGCCTCATCGGGGGCGTGGTAGGCGCCGGCGCCGGCTATGCCGTGGGCAAGCACATCGACAACCGCCAGAAGAAGCGCGCTATCGCCGCCGCCGAGGCCCGCCGCGAAGCCGCCTACCGCGCCGAGGCCGACCGCCGCGCCCTGGCTAGCCGCACCGCCCCCCGCGAAGCTACCGTGCGCAGCTACGCGCCGGCCGCTGCCGTCGCCGGCACCACGGCGCTGGTGGCCACCTCGGCCATGCCCGGCTCCACGGCCCTCACGCCCGGCCTGTCGTACCTACCCAACCAGGCTCCGGCCGACCCCACTAACCCGTACCCCAGCACCAACTATCGCCAGCGCAGCTGGTAAGCACCGGGCTGCCGCTTCCAGAACCCAGGCCCACCGGCCTGGGTTTTTTAGCTTTACGGCCGGTTTCCACGCTGCTTCTTCTTTCTTAACACCCGATTACCATGCGTATTTCCTTTTTGCGCGCCGTGCTGCTGGCCGCTTTGCCGCTGCTGGCGGCGTGCAGCAAGCCCAAAGCCACGGCTGATGCCGCCACCAGCGCCGCCGACCTCGACCGGCAGTTTATCACGGCCTGGAATAACAAGGACCTGGAAAAAACCCTGAGCTTCCTGGCCGACGACGTGCAGTTTTTGCAGGGCAATGCCCATTTCAGCGGCAAGGCCGAGGTGAGCGACAAGTGGGTGCGCGCCACGCAGTCCACCATCAGTAACCTGAAAACCAGCACCGTCAGCTCCCTTACCGCCGACCAGGTGGCCTACGAGGCCGGTACCTTCTCGGTCGATGTGCAGGCCGCCGGCCCCGGCCAGCCCGCCGGCTACGGCGAAGGCAACTTCCTGCTGCTCTGGAAGCCCAGCGCCGATGGCACTTGGAAGCTGAGCTACGCGCAGCTCGAAGACCTGCCCGTGCAGCGCCGCAACTAGCCGCCGCGCCCTGGGCGCTACTTTGCAAGCCGCTGGCCCCCGGCCAGCGGCTTTCGTATGCCCACGTATTTCCCCGGCCGTAGGCGTTGCCCGGCCCTTTTTCCTTGCCCTATGCTTTCGCCTGCCTTTGCCAGCCTGCCCACTCCCGCCGCCTTGCAGCGCCTGTGCCAGGCGTTGGCCGCGCTCGATGCCATCAACTCGCCCGAGCCGGAGTACCGCTACTACACCTACACCCCCGCCTGGAGCGAAAACGAGGCCGTGTTTGACATGAACGACGGCGAAGGCGACCAGCTGTTAGTGCTGTTTCGCCCCGAAGGCTGCGTCATCAACGGCTTTCTGACGGACTACGACCAGCCCGCCAAAGCCCAGGCGACGCGCGGCTTGCCGGCCGCCTTCGAAGAGTTTGTCAATGGTGAGCCCGTGGCTTCCATCGGCACCACGTTTTGCCTGTGGCACACGCCCGAAGCCGGCTGGCAAACCGGTGCCGCTGCAATAGGCGAAGATGCCGCCGAGCTGCTTTATATTTTTGACAGCCAGCCGGCTACCTATGCCGAGTGGGCCACCGAATATTACACTGACGAAACCGACCGCCGGCCCATCGCAGCGGCGGCCGTAGCGCCCCTCTACCACCACGAGGTGCTGACCAAAGCCCGCGCCCTGGCCCTCAACGAGGAGCTGGCCGACTGGCCCGCCCTGGCCGCCGACTTGCAGGAAATCGGCTACCCGTATGATTTTGGGTAAACAGGTCCGGGCGCCGCGTAGGCCATCCCCCGCTGCTTCATCGCCACCGATGCCAAGCGGTGAAGCAGCGGGGGACAGACTGACATGCAGTGCCACCGGTACCGAGCGCCATCCAAAATCGCGATGAGGCCTACTTGACCGGTGCCGTCCTTGCGCGCCAGCCAGTGCCATACCCCTTTCGTGGCATGGCTCATATTGGCCAGTAGAAAATTTCTTGGCTAGTGAATAGTCAGGACCAAACCGGCTCTTCGTACCTGAAGCAGGAATACGGAGAGGCACTCTATAAGCTGTGCAAGTAGGCACCGGCTGGCCTGCTCAGCAGGGCCAGCCGGTGCCTACTTGCTGGCGGTAGCCCGGGCCTAGGCTGCGCTACTATCGGCCTCGTCGGCGAGGCCGTCCTCGAACTCGTAATTCCTAACTGGCTGTTAGTCAGACATAAGCAGACTATTCTTATGGATTTATGGGAGGCGCACATTGCCAGCTGGGGCAATGCAATGCCCCCGCTACCGGTGGCCCCACCACCGGCGCCAGCCCAATTGCCACCGGCGCCGAGTTGGCTAGCGGAGATGCCCAGCGCGTTAGTCTCGTGTAGCTACTAGTGCAAGGCCACCAGGAATTCCGCGATGAGATTTCTGACTGGCAGCGTAATCTTGAGGTGAATCTAGACCCGCGCAAAGCCGGGTGGGCCATCGGCTTGGCTACGTAAGTACGAAGCAAAAGCCGTTGGCTAATAAACCATGCATTTCCAAAAATTGAAGTCTTGGGTAACGAGCTGGCCTGCGGTTATAGTAACCACATGCTCATTACTGTAAAATGTGTCCAGCATGACCACGTACGTGTCGGCCGGGGGCACTGCTGCTAACTTGCCATCGCGCACGGGGTAGTGTGGGGTAATAGCTTTAAGCTGGGCAAAGTCCCCGTTGCCCAGTTGGTCTAAGGCTGCTTTGCGGTAGAAGTACACCTCCCCGTTATAAGGGCTGTATGAGCGTTTAGACAAGTCAATGACCGGCATGCAGTCGCCTTGGCCGTAGCTGACCACCCCGCTGATGCCCACACGAGGGAGAATTTGCGGTTCAGGCGTTGGGTTGCGCTGGTTGCAGCCCAACAGGCAGAGAAGCGCAGCAGTGGAGAGTAGGGCGATGGAGTTCATATGGTGACCGGCAAGTAGAGTGAAAGATGTTTAATAGATGAGTCCATTCCTTGCTGTAGTGTTGCACTTGTCTCAACTATTTTGAAAATAGTGGTTGCAGTCATCGGCAAAGTCGGTGGTTAGGATATGGAAAGGAATGACGGGCCGGAAAGCAAGTCGCCCGTTGCGCATGCGCAGGTGATTTTTGCGGGTGTTGAAAGTGATTTTCCCTTTGCGGGAGCGCTCCGTCATCTCGGCCCGGTAGTAGGTGATGAAGTCTGACTTATCGCCGGCCGTCCCGAAGCCGCGCCGGAAGCGCGCCAGCGTCAATACCGCGTTGCTCAGGCGCCAGCGCACTACCCCTCACTGGCCTTGGCCAGCGCCTGCCCGATAAGCAGGTTATAGTCTTTGGCCCGCTTCGCGAAGACAGTCGGTGTGCCCCTGACCAGCGTGATGGCTTCCGCTAGCACCTGCTCGTGGGTGGGCGGCCGAAACGCCGGCGGCGGCGGCGAAGTGGCTGGCCGGCCACGATAGGTGCAATGAAATTTTGCGGCGGGCCTCTGAGCGTTGACCCAAACGCACATCAAGGAAAAGAGTATTTTGACCATCGGCCCGCGCACGGTCGGTTTTGATTCAGATTTTAGCGGAATACATGGCGGGCTAAGAAAATGTGTGGGACACCAGTGGGACACGAGTAGCCCAAAACGCAGAAAACGGCCCCCTCAGAATGCTGAGAGAGGCCGTTTTTAGGCTTTAAACGCTGATTCACAGCTTAAAAGTACCCGGAGCCGGAGTCGAACCGGCACACCTTGCGGTAATGGTGTTTGAGACCATCGCGTCTACCGGTTCCGCCATCCGGGCAAGAACTATTCCGCTCGGCCGGTAGTCACGGGCGGGCCGCAAAGGTAGCCAATTGCTGGCGAAGCCGCAAGAGGTAGCGCTTTTTTAGGTAGTAGGTTTTTACTTGGGCCAGGGCGGCGGGGCGGTGGTCGGCGGGCAGCCCCGCGTAGCCGGCCAGAACCGGCTGAATGCCAGCATCGAGCGTGTCGGCCAGGGCGGCTACCTCATTTGACAGGGTAGCGGTAGCGGCGGGGTCGAGCTCAAATTCCAGCTCCATGAGCTGCTCGTTGAGGTCCATTACCTCCATCAGAAAGTCGGCGGGCAGCTGGTTCTGAGCGCTGCCTTCCTCCAGCAAGCCATGCTGGCCGAGCACGTAGGCCATGCGGGCATCGGGGTTGGCGAGGGTGCGGTAGGCGTCGGTATTGAGGGTGCTCAGGCGCAGGGCCTCGGCCTGGGCGGCGGGGGTATCCTGGGCGTGGAAGTCGGGGTGCAGCTCGCGGCTGAGCTGGTAATACTTGGTTTTGAGGGCTGCTTCATCGAGGACGAAGGCCTCGGGCAGACTATAAAAAGCGAAATAATTGGGGGTGTCCGGCATGGGAGAGGGCTAGCGGAAAAGCGGCACAGCTAGCTGCCAGTGTACCGCCCGCCGCGAGCGTTGGTTGGGAAAGAAGCAGAAAAATCTACCCGGCGGCGGAGGCGCGCACCACCGAAAAGGCCTGCGCCGGGCTGGCCAGCAGCCGCTTGGTAGCCGGCCACACTCTACCAAACAGAGCCGAGCGGCGGTAGGCATCTAGGGCGGCGGCATCGTCCCAGTGGCTGTAGGTGCAATAAACGTGCGGCTGGTCGGCATCCTGCCATAGCTCCAAGTGCTGGCAGCCGGGCTGCTGCCGAATATGGGCTTCGGACTGCCGGAAGAGCTGTAAAAAATCGGCCACGTGAGCCGGGGCCAGGGTGAGGCGAACGATGCGGAAAAGCACGGGCAAAGGTTTTTTACAAAATTAAAGCCGGAAAATCAGGCATACCGAAAGTAAGCTCGTGCTTAACCTACCTGGCTGGCTGGGCGTACACAGGAGCTTCTGCCTCATCATTTACCCTGTTTTTCTATGCGTTACGCTCCCCGTGCCCTCTGGCTGGCTGCTCCGGCCCTGACGGCCCTCACCCTGCTGGCTTCTTGCAGCGACCAACCCAAGACGACCGATACCGAAAAGACGGCCGTCGTGGTGCCCAGCGAAGCTACCAACGCTTCCGATAGCGCCGCCGTGAAAGTCGATTCGACTGCCATGAACAAGTAGTCGCGTTCGCTTACTGAAAAAAGCCCTGGGCGCTTCGTTGCGCCCGGGGCTTTTTTTGGGTGGCGCTGGCTAGGATTCTGCAAAGCGTACATCCACCTGCGAGTCGAAATACAAGCCCAGCAGCTCGCTGGCGTGGCCCTGGTTGATGGCCACCGAGAGCCAGCCCTGGGGGTTGAAGGTGCACACGATTTCGCCGGGCGGCGCGGCGGCAAAGTGAGGGCGCAGCTCGCGCACGATTTCGCGGCCGAAGTACACGGCCGCCGGCCGGCCCCGGCCCACGCCCTCCACCGCCTCGCGCGAGATGTTGGTAATCAGGTTGCCGTAGTGGTCCACGTGCACCACGTGGCCCGTAATGCGGTTGTCCTGCAAGCGCAGCTGGCGGTTGGTGAGCAGGTAGAGGTCGGCCACCGGCGGCCCGAGGCTGCCCAGCGGCTGGCCGAGCGCCAGGCGCACGGCGGCCGGCGCCAGGATATCGCGCGTGGGGTTGAGCGAGATGGGCTGCGAGGTGCTCGCCACCGGCAGCGGGGCGGGCAGCGACTTGTGGGCCGCCACGCTCGCATCGAGGCGCACGAGCTGGGCCGGCACGCCGTCGCAGAGTAGGGGCAGCAGGCCATTGTCGGCGGCCACGAAGTAGTGGCCCTCGTGCTCGGCGGCGTGCCAGGCGGGGGTAGCTACCGCGCCGGCGTCGCTGGCCCCGTAGTCGCTCACGGTGATGAGGTGGGTAGTGCCCAGCGGAAAATCCCGAAACACGGCCCGCAGCACGTGCACGGCGTGCGCAATGTTGTAGGGCTCCACGCCGTGGGTGATGTCCATCACCGACAGCTTAGGCCCCAGGTGCAGCAAACGGGCCTTGAGCGCGGCCGTATAGTGGTCGCGGTAGCCAAAATCCGTAAGCAGTGTCAGTACCCCCATGCCCGCAGTTGCCAGGTTCTTCGTAGTATTGTTTGGTAGCCGGCCGGCTGGCCGGCGCGGCTGCAAAAGTAGCCCGGTTTTCGGTAGTCGCCGGGGAGTATTTTGCCCGTTGGCTTGTTGTAGGCCCAAAGCCGGTGGCTAGCTCAGTGCAGCCGGCCGCGCTGCTTCTCCTGCCGTTTCGTTTCCTATTTCTCTCCCTTTCCTCCGCCTTTCCAGTTTGGTCGAAAAAGTCATCACCCTCGAAAACGTGTCCCTGGTTGACTTCCTGGGGGCCGATAACCAGAATATTCGTCGCATTTCGGCTGCTTTTCCGGGCAGTAAAATCGTGTCCC